>Ga0256839_1000016_pt1 | contig 233126 bp, 246 predicted proteins | sample 354166metaG_FD_185968 | JGI IMG/M metagenome (GOLD analysis project Ga0256839, IMG submission 185968) | Hydrothermal vent microbial communities from Mid Atlantic Ridge, Atlantic Ocean - 354-166 | ecosystem: Environmental > Aquatic > Marine > Hydrothermal vents | place: Atlantic Ocean: Mid... | reverse complement strand
TGCATGGGCTCGCTCCCGCTACCGATGTCAGGCTGGGCCGGCCCGGATCCCGGCGCCTTGATCGACGTCAAGGACGGGCACCGGCGCGACGCGGCCGATGCCGTGGCCATCGTACCGTCCGCGGCCGTGTCGCGGCCGCTCGCATGAGCGCCGTTATCGGCGTGATCACGGCGCGGACGATCGTCCCGGGTGCAACGCCGCGGGAAGGAGAACGGCGAACGGCCGCAGCGGGCTCGGATCGCTGTTGATGCGGGTGAACAGGCCCCTCGACGGGGCGAGACATACCCAGATCTTCGGCTTGGGCGGCGTGCCCCAGGGATCGTAGGGCCAGACGACCTGCCAGGCGGCGATGCTCAGAGTTCCATCCGCCACGTCTCGGGATCCTCGAGCTCCTCGATGATCGCCGCGCGCAGCGGATTGTCCTCGTCCACCATGTCGCGGTAGTCTATCCAGCCCATTCTGGCCTTCTGCCAGTCGGGGCCGTGGGTGGCGGCGGTGCGTTCGTCGAAGGTCATGGCGACGGACCTGGCCAGCGCCCGCTCCAGGCATTCGCGATCGGACGCCGACAGCGCGGACAGCTCGGGCTCCCGATTGGACCGGCGCCGCACGTGGTAGCCCTCCAGCCGCCAGGGCAGGCGTTCCACGCCGGCCTCCCGGATCCGCAACGGCTCTCCCTTGAGGAGCTCGTAGATCTCCACCGGCACCGGCCCGTACCGCATGGCACGGTAGCTGGCGCCGAAGATCGGCCGTCCGTGGCGGTTGAGATGCTCCTTGTCCGCGAAGTAGCAGGCTTTCAGGATTGCGTGGAGGTCGAGCGATCGATGCCTCGACAGCATCCAGTCGACCGCCTGCAACGCCTTCCTGGCGGCGAAACGAAAACGGATCGGTTCGCGGTCGGTGGACATCTCGTCCTCCCCGGCCCGGGTCGAGGGCACCATGACAGCCTTTCCTTGACGGACCGGGAACGGGACCCGGGCCGACGGTCCCCCCTCATTCATACTGTGACACGACGGGTACCGTGGTCAATGAGACCGCAAGGGCCCGTCGCCCGCGCGCTTGCGGGCCGTGGCGAAGCACCCCGAGGCACTGGCGACCTGATGGGCCCGGGTGCGGAAGGGACTACAGGCCGGCGGCCGGCCGGGCATTCGGCATTTCGTCCCACGTGCGGCCGCGCCAGGAACCGAGCGGCTCACGAGGGGCTGCCGCTCCTGCGTTGCCATTCGGGCGCTTGCCACTCATACGGCAATGCCGTATATGCAGAGGTGATGATCCGTTTCGTCCAGGCGCCCGGGTTCACGGCCCGCGTTCACGACTATCTGGACGATGCCGAGTATGCGGCGTTGCAGTGGCTGCTGGCCTTCCGCCCCGACGCCGGCGACCTGATCCCTGGATCGGGCGGCCTGCGCAAGCTGCGCTGGCGTCGTTCCGGGCGCGGCAAGCGCGGCGGCGTGCGGATCATCTACTACTGGCGGTCGCGGGCGGGCGAGATCTGGCTGCTCGCGATCTACGCCAAGAGCGAGGCGACGGACATCCCGCGTGAGGTGCTGCGCCGCATCCGGAAGGAGATCGAGGAATGACCGCGAAGCGCGACATCGGTGCCGAGCTGCTGCAGGCGGTGCGCGACATCAAGGCCGGCCGCGGGCGGCGCTTCACCCTGGAGCTGCCGGAGGACGTGCGTGCCATCCGGGCCCGTGTCGGCCTTTCCCAGAGCGCCTTCGCGGCGCTTTTGGGCGTGAGCGTGCGCACGCTCCAGGACTGGGAGCAGGGACGGCGCAAACCCAGGGGACCGGCGCTGGCGCTGCTGCGGATCGTGGCGAAGCACCCCGAGGTGCTGGCGGCGTAAGCGATCACTCCACCAGATCGTCGATATCCACCCGAAGCGCCGCGGCGAGGCGCTTGTAAACATCGACCGTGCCCTTGCGCCTGCCGGTCTCGATCTGCGCGATGTAGGCCTGCGCGAGGCCGGCCTTGTCGGCGAGCTCGCGCTGGGTGAGACCGCGGTATTCGCGCCACACCTTCACGGGGTTCTCGCCCGCGACGAGACGGTCCGCGATCTCGGCCGGCAGGAGCTCCTCCTCGCCGCGTTCGAGGGCGGCGACGACATCGTCGTGGGCCCGGATGTCGTCGAGCGCCTCGGCCTTCTCGAGGAGCTCGCGCCAGAGCTCGATGGGCACCACCGCGAAGACCTCTTCGCCGTTCTTCTCCAGGATCTGCACCTTCATCGGTAGACGCCTCCTCTCGGGCCCACATCGAGCACTTCGAGCGTGCCATCCCTCCGGATGCGAAAGATGGCCCTCCAGCCGCCGACACGCAGGCGATAGCCCTCACGGCCTTCGAGCTTGCGCACGTCGGGGCGCGGATCGCGGCCCTCCGCGAGTCGCTGAAGCGCATCGCGAATACGCTCGGCGACATCTTTGGGGGCTCTTCGAAGGCCCTTGGTCGCCCTGCGCGTGTAGAGGATCCGTGTCATGTGGGATGAATAGCACACTGCTATCTACAGTCAAGGCTACATGATAGCTGTCTTGCCGATCCTGCCCGTCGTCCATTCCCCGACCTCGACGAGGGTCTTGGGCCGGCGCAGCGCGTCGCGGGGGCGTATCGGCAGAGAGGGCATGGCGTTCTTCCTCATCACGGCTTCATCACGGCTCCGCCCTCTCGATGTAGCGGATCGGGGCGACCCACACGATGCGGACGTCGTGCACCGGCGGGGCGGCGTGGCTCTCGAGATCCCAGAGGCCGGGTTTCGAGCCGCGCAGCAGGCGCTTGACGTAGGTACGGCCGTCCTCGGTGCGCACCACCACCGTGCGGCCGACGAGCTTCTCCGGATCGTAGCTGTTGGGCTCCTCGTAGAAGATGATGTCGCCGTCGTGGAACTCGGGCTCCATGGAACGGCCCCGCACCACCACGGCGGCGAGTTTTTTCGTCGCCCGCCAGGGGGCCTCCACCCGGTCGAGCTCCTGGTCCTCCTCCGGCGGGTAGACCTCCGCGCCGGCGCGCATGGCGGATGCGACGGAGCACGCCCTGGCGCTCGGCCGGGCGATCCTCGACGTGGCACGGGGCGAGCCGGCGGACGCGGCCGAACGCCCGCCCCGGGTGTACGAGCGTGCCGCGTCCAGGGCACAGCTCGACCGGATCGGCGAACACATCGCCGGGCTCGAGCTCACCTACAAGGGCTCACTCGAACTCCGGAAGACGGCGGAAGAGAAGCTCGCGCGCAAGCCGAAATACGGCGGCGACCCGCGCATGCTCACCGACATCGTGCGTGGCATGTTCGTGGTCGAGACCCGCGCCCAGGTGCGGCGGGTGGTGAGGGAGCTCGCCAGGCATTTCGGCCTGATCGACGAGGGGCTCGTGATCAAGCCGGACGGCTATGCCGACCAGAAGGTTCTGGTCCGGTTCGAGGACGGGTTCCTGGCCGAGGTGCAGATCCTGCACCGGGCCATGGCCGAGGCGAAGACGCGGGGGCATGTGCTCTACGAGAAAGCCCGCGTCCTGCCCGAAGACGATCCGGAGCGGGCGCGGCTCGAAGAGGAGATGCGCGTGCTCTACGAGGCGGTGCGCGCCGGGGACAGCGCCTTCTTCACCCCGGCTTCGAGGCCGCCGGCGGGCGCGATGCGCTGGAGGAAGCCGGCCCGTTCGTCGGCCGAGCTCACCGGCACGTCGTCGGTCGAGGGCTCGAGGGGTTCGATCGCATCGTCGGGCGCCTCGACCCAGCGGGCCGAGACCACCCGGCCGTATTCGTCCGTGTCTTCCACCAGGGCGGCGACGCCGAGCAACCGCCCTTCGGGCGAGAGCACGCGGATCGCCGGGAAGACGCGGTCGACCCGCCAGAGCTCGACCACGACATCGCCGATGCCGGATACGGTCATCTCCACGAGATACGGGCGGTCCATGGATGACCTCCTCCTCGCGCTGGAGAAGGTGCACGCTCGATGGGACGGCATCAAGTACCGGATGGTGCCCGACGTCTGGCGGCCACTCGGCGATGCACGCAAGCCCCGGCCGATCGACGTGTGGTCGCCCATCGCCGAGCGTCTCGCCCGGGATCCCGCACCGGAGCGGCCGGCAGGTCCCGGTGGGGACGAGGTCGAGCGGCTCTACGCGCGCCTGGTCGAACGGGCGCGGGAAGGGGCGCCGACGGCCGCGGTCGCGGCGCGCCCACGGGTGAACGTCACGCGAACCCGCTGCACCAGTTCTGCACCACTCCGGCCGGGTGTTCCGGTTCCGTTCGTGCCTGTCGGTGCCGGACCGCGACGTTCGCACGCGCCGCCGCTTCGGGCCGGATGTCCTGTGCCGTAAGGGATCGTCGTGGTGGGCGCTGCTGGGTTCGAACCAGCGACCCCCGCCGTGTGAAGACGGTGCTCTACCGCTGAGCTAAGCGCCCGCGGGCGGCGAACTAGGAAGAGGCCGAAGGACTGTCAAGGGCGGCCGGCCTCCGCGGGGCGGCATCGCGCCGCTGCCGTTGACGGCTCCCGGCGGCGTGCGCATCTTGGACGCGGGCCCCTGTGGCGGAACGGGTAGACGCGGCAGACTCAAAATCTGCTGGGCTTCGGCCCGTGCTGGTTCGAGTCCGGCCAGGGGCACCAGATCCCGGCGGGGGCGGGACTCCCCCGCCGTTTCCGGACCGTGGTGGCGGATCCGATGCGGGAGGGGAGGCGGCCTGCCCGTCCCGCCCGTGCGTCGGGGGGCGAGGGTCGATGCCGAGCGGACCCCGGTGCGCGCACGACGAACGACCCATCCTGCCGTCGCGGACCGGTGGCGCACCATGACACGGCCGCCCGCACGACGGGCGGCCGGCCCGGCGGATCGGGGGCGGCGCTCAACCGCCCGTGTCGGGGCCGGCACCGTCGCCGGGGGCGGTGGCGCGGCGGATGAGGGCGAAGATCACCAGCACCGCGCAGGCGAAGACCAGGAGGCCGAACCATTCGAAGGCCCGCTCCTCGGCCCGGCTCGCCAGCAGCAACCCCAGGATCGCGAGGAGGCCCATGAGGGCGCCCACGATCCAGGACGACCAGTCGTCGCGTGCCGCCGTCATCCGCTCACTCTCCCCACTCCACTAGGTCCCGGTAGGCGTGCCAGCTGGCGTGGCCCACCAGCGGCAGGGTCACGATCAGGCCGAGGTAGAGGGTGACGAGTCCGAACCCCACGAAGATGGCGATCAGCGCGCCCCAGAACAGCAGCGGACCGGTGTTCACCTGCACGGCCCGGATGCTGGCGCCGATGGCCTCGATGACGTTGGCGTCCTCGCGGTCCAGCAGCATGGGCACCGCCACCACCGAGATGGAGAAGGCCACGAAGGCCAGCACCGCCCCCACCGCCGTGCCGATCACGAGGAAGGGCCAGCCACGCGGGCTCAGGAAGGTGTCCACCACCAGATTCTCCACCGACGGCGGCTCGAGGCCCCAGTAGAGGAAGAACAGCAGCGCGGCGATGCGCACCCAGAGGAAGAAGAACAGCATCAGCGCCACGCCCATGAGGCCGATCTGGACGGGATTGCGCAGGAAGGCGGTGAAGGCCTCGAAGAGGGTCACGGTGAGCCCCTGCTCCAGCCGCCGGCTCGCCTCGTAGAGGCCCACCACCAGCACCGGCCCCACCAGCAGGAAGCCGGACATGGCCGGCAGGATCAGGTGGAGCCAGCCGAGCTGGAGGAAGCCCCAGGTGATCACATAGCCGGTGACGGCCGCGAGCACCCCGTAGGCGAGGCTGATGCCCGGTGCGGCGCGCATGTCCTGCCAGCCGCGGGCCAGCCAGGTCCATGGCCGTTCCATCTCGATGCGGCGGATCCGCAGGGTCCTGCCGGCGAAGACCGGCACCGCCTCCGTCGTCATCGTCCCTCTCCTCCGTCCGACCCGTTCGTCTCGTCCGACCCGTGGCGACGGCCCGCCACGGCCGCAATCTCCGCCCGGGGCGTCGCCTTCCCTTGACTTGGATCAATGCCACGCCGCAAGTGCGACGAAAAGGTGCCCCGGGCGCGTGCGGCAATGTGCGCGATTCCTAATATACCGGCGCGGACGCATCTCTCGCACGGGTCGCACGGACCGACGCGCCGTTCGGTGAAGCGGAGGAGAGCCGATGGCAGTGGCAGCAGCATCCTCGGCCGGCGTGACGGGAGAGCGCATCGCCTACAACGAGGACGTGGTGCGCCTCTTCACCGTCGCCACGATATTCTGGGGCGTGGTGGGGTTCCTGGTGGGCACCTTCATCGCCTTCCAGCTCGCCTATCCCTGGCTGAACCTGCCCTACGAGTGGGGGACCTTCGGCCGCCTGCGACCGGTGCACACCTCGGCGGTGATCTTCGCCTTCGGCGGCAACGCCCTGCTCGCCACCTCCCTCTACGTGGTCCAGCGCACCTGCCGGGCGCCCCTCTTCGGCGGGCCGGCGCTGGCCTATTTCCTCTTCTGGGGCTACCAGATCTTCATCGTCCTCGCGGCGACGGGCTACGTGATGGGCATCACCCAGAGCCGCGAGTATGCGGAACCGGAATGGTACGTGGACCTGTGGCTGACGATCGTTTGGGTGGTGTACTTCATCGTCTTCTTCGGAACCATTCTCCGGCGTCGTGAGCCCCATATCTACGTCGCGAACTGGTTCTATCTGGCCTTCATCATCACCATCGCGATCCTGCACATTTTCAACAATCTGGCCGTGCCGGTGAGCTGGTTCGGCACCAAGAGCTACTCGCTCTTCGCCGGCGTGCAGGACGCGCTGCTGCAGTGGTGGTACGGCCACAACGCCGTGGGCTTCTTCCTCACCGCCGGCTTCCTGGGAATGATGTACTACTTCGTCCCCAAGCAGGCCCAGCGGCCGGTGTATTCCTACCGTCTGTCCATCGTCCACTTCTGGGCGCTGATCTTCCTCTACATCTGGGCCGGCCCCCACCATCTGCACTGGACCGCCCTGCCGGTGTGGGCGCAGATCCTCGGCATGACCTTCTCGGTGATGCTGTGGATGCCCTCCTGGGGCGGCATGATCAACGGTCTCATGACCCTCTCCGGCGCCTGGGACAAGCTGCGCTGGGATCCGGTGCTGCGCTTCCTGGTGGTGTCGGTGGCCTTCTACGGCATGAGCACCTTCGAGGGACCGCTCATGTCGGTGCGCCAGGTCAACGCCCTGTCCCACTACACCGACTGGACGGTGGGCCACGTCCATTCCGGCGCCCTCGGCTGGGTGGCGTTCGTGAGCTTCGGCGCCCTCTACTATCTGGTGCCGCGCCTGTGGAAGGCGGAGCGGCTCTACTCCATCCGTCTGGTGGAGTGGCACTTCTGGATCGCCTCCCTGGGCATCGTCCTGTACATCACCTCCATGTGGGTGTCCGGCATCATGCAGGGGCTGATGTGGCGCACCTACGACAGCCTCGGCTTCCTGCAGTTCTCCTTCGTCGAGACGGTGGAGGCCATGCATCCCTTCTACGTGATCCGGGCCCTGGGCGGCGTCCTGTTCACCGCGGGGGCGCTGATCATGGTCTACAATCTGTGGCGGACCATGCGGCGTGAGGTGCGCGCCGAGGAGCTGCTGCCCTCCCAGGCGGGCGCGCTGCGGGTGGCCGCGGCCGGGTGAGGAGAGGCCCCATGGCACTCATCTCGAGACACGAGGTGGTGGAGCGGCGGGCGTTGCTGCTCGCCCTCCTCATCCTGGTGACGGTCTCCATCGGCGGCATCGTGGAGATCGTCCCGCTCTTCACCATCGAGAGCACCATCGAGCGGGTGAAGGGGGTGCGGCCCTACTCGCCGCTCGAGCAGCTCGGCCGCGACATCTACGTGCGCGAGGGATGCTACGTCTGCCACAGCCAGATGATCCGGCCCTTCCGCGACGAGGTGGAGCGCTACGGCCACTACAGTCTCGCCGCCGAGTCCATGTACGACCATCCCTTCCAGTGGGGCTCCAAGCGCACCGGTCCCGATCTCGCCCGGGTCGGCGGCAAGTACTCCAACGAGTGGCACGTGGCCCATCTCGTCGACCCCCAGAGCGTGGTGCCGGAGAGCGTGATGCCGGCCTATCCGTGGCTGCTGGAGCGCGAGCTCGACGTCTCGGACATCCGCGCGCGCCTCGAGACCCTGCGCATCGTCGGCGTGCCGTACACCGACGAGATGATCGAGAAGGCGGTGGAGGACGTGCGCGCCCAGGCCGATCCCGAGGCCGACCACGAGGAACTGCTCCGGCGCTATCCCAAGGCGGCGGTGGGCGACTTCGACGGACAGCCGGACCGGCTCACGGAGATGGACGCCCTCGTGGCCTATCTGCAGATCCTCGGCCGCATGGTCGACTTCACCGAGGTGAAGCCCGAGGACCTGGTCCAGTGAGGAGGGCGTCGTGATCCACGAACAGTGGTGGTACCAGTTCCTGGCCCAGTTCTGGGAAGTGTGGGCGTTCCTCCTGTTCCTCGGCATCACGGTCTGGTCCTTCTGGCCGGGCAATCGCGAGAAATGGGAACGCGCCGCGCGCATTCCGTTCGAGGAGGACGACGGCGATGGCCGGTAAGGTGGAACGGGACGAGATCACCGGGGTGGAGACCACCGGTCACGAGTGGGACGGCATCAGGGAGCTCAACAATCCGCTCCCCAAGTGGTGGGTCTTCGTCTTCTACGCCACCATCGCCTTCTCGGTCCTGTGGTGGATCCTCTATCCCGCCTGGCCGTCGCTCTCCGGCTACACCCGCGGGATTCTCGGCTACGATCAGCGGACGGAACTGGCCGAGATCATGGCCCGGGTGGAGGCGGAGCGGCGTCCCTGGCTGGAGCGCATCCGCGGCGAGGACCTCGCGGCCATCGTCGCCGACACCGACCTCCTGACCTTCGCCACCCGCGGCGGCGAGGTGGTGTTCAAGGACAACTGCGCCCCCTGCCACGGGCTCGGCGGCGCGGGTCAGCTCAACTATCCCACCCTCGCCGACGACGACTGGCTGTGGGGCGGCACGCTGGAGGACATCTACACCACCGTCGCCCACGGCATCCGTTTCCACGAGGACGAGGAGACGCGGGACTCCACCATGCCGGCCTTCGGCGCCGACGGCATCCTCGAGCCGGCGCAGGTGGACGACGTGGTGCAATACGTGCTCTCGCTGTCGGGGCGGGCCACGGACGAGGCGGCGGCGCGGCGTGGCGGCGAGATCTTCCAGGAACAGTGCGCGGCCTGTCACGGCGAGGACGGCCGGGGCATGCGCGAGGTGGGCGCGCCCGATCTCGCCGACGACATCTGGCTCTACGGGGGCGAGCCGGAGCAGATCCGCGCCCAGATCTGGAAGCCGCGCCACGGCGTCATGCCGGCCTGGGCCGGCCGTCTGCCCGAGGAGTCCCTCAAGATGGTGGCCATCTATGTCCACCAGCTCGGCGGCGGCGAGTAGACCGGCACGCACGTTCGAAGGACGGGGCGGATCCGGAAGGATCCGCCCCTGTCGTTTCCTTCAATCGTCTTTTCGCAAGAGACGGAACGAGACCCGCAACTTGGCGAACGGCTTTCCGTCGGGGCCGATACCGAGATGGTCGTGATCCGAGTGGCCTTTGATATAATTGACGATGTCGATTGTGTTTCCGTACCTGCCCATCCGACCCGTTCGAACGACGAGTTTCGATCCGGGCAAGGGGATTTTCCATCGTGCCGCGGCCACCTCCCTTGACTCGAGAGGAAAACGCGCTCGATATGGTCGAAGGGCATTTGCAGCGTCGACAGTTTTTTCTATTTTCGGAATGTCCTCGGGTCGAATCCGGGGGCGGATCCGCGTCGCGTCGGGCTTTCTCAGCGCAGCTCGAACAGATGGCCCCGCCGCCAGTCGGGCACCACCACCCGGCGGGCGCAGGCGACGCGCACGCTGTGGATCCGGCCGTCGAGATGCGCCTCCCACCACTCCACGAAGCGGCGAAGACGCGGGAACTCCGGTGCGAGATCGTACTGCTGCCAGACGAAGCTCTGGAGGATGCCGGGATGGTCCGGCAGATGGTAGACGATCTCGGCGGTGGCGAGGCGATAGCCCCGGAGCTGCAGTTCCAGATCGCGACAGGCGTGCGACCGGCGCATGGGACTCTCCCGTGACACTCCGATGCAGCGACGATGCTCGCCCGCCGGCTCCGGGCCGTCAAGGGGTCGATGCGAAAAAATCTCGAAGTATCAGAGTGTTGGCATCCGGAGGCGGCGGGTGCTGCCAAATGCGATCGCCCCCTTGAAGGGAGCGGGGGCGGTCCTTATGTGTGGGCTGCCGTTAGCACTCGACTGCGGTGAGTGCTAACGGTCCGTGCGTACCACACCTGCCGAACGGAGGGATCCTGGAGATGCGCTTCCGGCCTTTGCACGACCGGGTGCTGGTTCGTCGCATCGAGGAGGAAGAGAAGACCAAGGGCGGCATCATCATCCCCGATACCGCCAAGGAGAAGCCCCAGCAGGGGGAGGTGGTGGCCGTCGGCCCCGGTGCCCGCACCGAGGACGGTAAGCTGATCCCCATGGACGTCAAGGTCGGGGACAAGATCCTCTTCGGCAAGTGGGCCGGGACCGAGGTCAAGATCGAGGGTGAGGAATATCTGATCCTCAAGGAGAGCGACATCCTCGGCGTGCTGGAGGAGACCGAGGAGGCCAAGGCCGCCGCCTGAGGCGGACGGTCCGTCGTCGATTTCCCCGCAGTCTCTGGGTCGAACCAACCCGAGTGAAAGGGACGAGAGATGCCTGCCAAGGAGCTGCGTTTCTCCACGGAAGCGCGCAACAAGGTCCTCAAGGGCGTGCAGATCCTCGCCGACGCGGTCAAGGTGACCCTCGGCCCGCGCGGCCGCAACGTGGTGCTGGAGAAGGCCTTCGGGGCGCCGCGCATCACCAAGGACGGCGTCACCGTCGCCAAGGAGATCGAGCTGGCCGACAAGTTCGAGAACATGGGCGCCCAGCTCGTGCGCGAGGTGGCGACCAAGACCAACGACGTGGCCGGTGACGGCACCACCACCGCCACCGTGCTGGCGGCGGCCATCGTGCGCGAGGGCGTCAAGGCCGTGGCCGCCGGCATGAACCCGATGGACCTCAAGCGCGGCATCGACCTCGCCGTCGACAAGGTGGTGGAGGACCTCAAGGAGCACGCCAAGAAGGTCACCACCAACGACGAGATCGCCCAGGTGGGCACCATCTCCGCCAACGGTGACGCCGAGATCGGCCGCATGCTGGCGGAGGCCATGCAGAAGGTCGGCAACGACGGCGTCATCACCGTCGAGGAGGCCAAGTCCCTCGAGACCGAGCTCGAGGTGGTCGAGGGCATGCAGTTCGACCGGGGCTACATCTCGCCCTACTTCGTCACCGACGCCGACAAGATGCGCTGCGTGCTGGAGGAGCCCTACATCCTGATCCACGAGAAGAAGCTCTCCAGCCTGCAGCCGCTGCTCCCGGTCCTTGAGCAGGTGGTGCAGTCGGGCAAGCCGCTGCTCATCGTCGCCGAGGACGTGGAGGGCGAGGCCCTGGCGACGCTGGTGGTGAACAAGCTGCGCGGCGGTCTCCGGGTGTGCGCGGTCAAGGCCCCCGGCTTCGGCGAGCGCCGCAAGGCGATGCTGCAGGACATCGCCATCCTCACCGGCGGGACCTTCATCAGCGAGGAGCTGGGGATCAAGCTGGAGAACGTCACCCTCGACATGCTGGGCCGCGCCGACAAGGTGATCGTGGACAAGGAGAACACCACCATCGTCGGCGGCAAGGGGGATGCGGAGCAGATCAAGGCGCGCATCAACCAGATCAAGGCCCAGATCGAGGAGACCACCTCCGACTACGACCGCGAGAAGCTGCAGGAGCGGCTGGCCAAGCTGGCCGGCGGCGTCGCGGTCATCCGTGTGGGTGGCGCCACCGAGGTGGAGGTGAAGGAGCGCAAGGACCGCGTCGAGGACGCCATGCACGCCACCCGGGCCGCCGTGGAGGAGGGCATCGTGCCCGGCGGCGGCATCGCGCTGCTGCGCGCGGTCAAGGCGCTGGAGGGCCTGGCCGGCGCCAACGACGACCAGCGCCACGGCGTCGACATCGTCCGCCGTGCCATCCAGGCGCCGGTGCGGCAGATCGCCGAGAACGCCGGCTTCGACGGCGCGGTGGTGGCGGGCAAGATCCTCGAGAAGGACGAGTACGCCTGGGGCTTCGACGCCCAGGCCGGCGAGTACGCCGACCTCTTCGACCGCGGCATCATCGATCCCGTCAAGGTGGTCCGCACCGCCCTCCAGGATGCCGCGTCGGTGGCCGGCCTGCTCATCACCACCGAGGCGCTGGTGGCCGAGAAGCCGGAGAAGAAGAAGGAACCCGCCGGCGCCGGTGGCGGCATGGGCGACATGGACTTCTGATCCCCGCCGGGATCTCCCGGCGCGGGGGAGGCCGCGGTCGCCCGCGGCCTCCCCGCTTTTTCCCGCAAGCCGTCGGGCGCGGGGACGTCGGCGGGGGCGCCGGAACGGGCGGGAAGACGCCGCGAGTGTCCGAGCCCACCTCGGAGGATCGGTCCACGGTCACGCCGGAAGCGCGCGGATCAGCGCCCTTCCGGCGGTGAGGCGGGCGGTGAGGGCCAGCAGCAGCACCAGCGCCACCGGCACCGCCGCCAGCGCCACCCAGTCCAGCGGCCGGAGCGCCACGCCGCCGAGCAGGTGCGGCCACAGCGCCCGGCCACCGGCCACGGCGGCGAGGAACGACGCCACGGCGACGGTGAAGCCGGCGATGGCCGCGCCCAGCCCGCGGGCGAGGACGAAGTGTTCGAACTGGCGCGCGATGTAGCGGTCGCTGGCCCCCATCAGCCGCAGCAGATCCACCGTCTCCGCCTGCAGCCGCACGTTGGCGCGCACGGTCGCCGCGGCGAAGATCACCGCCGTCACCGTCACCAGCCCCAGCACGCCGAGACCCAGCAGGCGCAGCGCCTCGGCACGGGCGAGCGCCGGCCTCCCGTCGGCGGCGGGATCGCTCGCCACCGCCCCGGGGGCGATCTCCGCGAGCTTCCGGCGCAGCCCCGCCATGTCCGGGTCGACGCCCGGCCGGAACACCAGATCCAGGAGCCGCGGCAGCGGCAGGCCGTCGCCGCCCGCGTCCTCCGCCGCCAGCAATGCGCCCAGCTCCGCCGCCGGCACCGGCTCCACCGCCAGCACGTCCGGCAGGCGCGTCAACGCCTCCCGCACCGCCGCCTCCGCCGCTCCGTCTCCGGCCGGCAGCGCCACGGTGACGGTGACGGGGCGCAGCCGCGCCTCCCGCAGCACCGCGTCGGCCGCCGCCACCACCGCCAGGGCCAGCACCGCCACCGCCACCAGCGTGCCGACGATCCAGCCGAACCAGCGATTGGCGGGCAGTTCCGCGAGGGCGAGATCCAGTTCCACCGGCTTCATGGCGCGACCTACTCGGCGGCCGAGGCATGGGGCGGGGCGAGGATGCGGCCCTCGGCCATCTCCAGCACCGGATGGGGGAAACGCCGGAGCAGTTCCATCTGGTGGGTGGCCAGCACCACCGTGGTGCCGAGACGGTGGAGCTGGGTGAACAGGTACATGATGCGATCGGCCCGGCGCGGATCGAGGTGGCTCAGCGGTTCGTCGGCGAGCAGCAGGCGCGGTCGCCCCACCACGGCGCGGGCGATGGCCACCAGCTGGCGCTGGCCCATAGTGAGCCGACCCGGGCGGGTGCGGGCGACGGCGGCGAGGCCGGACCAGGCCAGCATCTCCTCGACGATCTCCGTCACCCGCGCCTCGTCGTGGCCGGCGATGCGCAGCGGCAGCGCCACATTGTCGAAGACGTCGAGATGCTCCAGCAGGCGGAAGTCCTGGAACACCACACCGATGCGCCGCCGCAGCCGGGCCAGGGCCTCGCGGTCGAGGCGCGCCACCTCCTCTCCGAAGAGCACCATGCGGCCCCGCGTGGGCGGCAGGGAGAGGGCCAGCAGCCGCAGCAGCGTGGTCTTGCCGGCGCCATTGGGACCCACGAGATAGTGGAAGCTGCCGGCCGGCAGTACCAGATCGAGGTCGTGCAGCACCTCCTCGGCCTCGCCGTAGCGTGTGCCGATCCCCGCGAGGCGGACGGCAGGTGGGTTCTGCGACGGCAAGGGATCCTCGCCCGGCGACGATCACCCCCGAGACTTGCACATCCGGCGCGCTTCGTCCAGAGGGGGATCAACCTTTGCGCGAGCAGGAGCGCATGAGCGAACCCGAGACCCTCATCGTCGACTGCCCCCGCTGCGGCACCCGCTTCCGCCTGCGGGCGGCGGCGCTGGGGCGGCACGGGCGTTACCTGCGCTGTTCGCGCTGCGGCCATCGCTGGTTCATGACGCCGCCCGGGGCCGGGGGCGAGGAGGGGACGCCGCTGCCGGAAGGGCTCACGGCGTCGGACGTGGCCCCGGAGGATCTGGAGGCGCTGCGCCCGCGGCGGCTCGCGGCCCTCGGCTGGCTGGCGGTGGCGCTGTTGGTGCTGCTGGTGGTCGGGCTGGTGGTGGGCCGCAACGAGATCGCGGCCCTCTGGCCGCGGGCGGTCCCCCTCTACGCGCGGCTGGGCCTGCCGGTGGAGCTGCCGCTGGGGCTGGAGCTGCGGGGGGTGGAGGTGGAGCGGCGCGAGGAGGGAGGCGTGCCGGTGCTGGTGGTGCGCGGCGACGTCCACAATGTCTCCGGTGCCGAGCGACTGGTGCCGCCGGTGCGGGTGGCGCTGCTGGACGCCGACGGCCGCGAGCTGGACTTCGGCCTGTTCCCGGCGGGCGCGCGGGTGCTGCCGCCGGGCGGCGTCACCCGCTTCGAGGCGAAGCTCCTGGATCCGCCGCCGGCGGCCGTGCGCTATGCCGTGACCTTCGCGCGGGAGGTGGATGCGGTCCCCTGAACGCGATCCCATGGCCCTCGCCCTCGCCGCCGCGCGGGCGGCGGGGGAGGTGGGCGACGTGCCGGTGGGGGCGGTGCTCCTCGGCCCCGACGGGCGGCTCCTCGCGGTGGCGGGCAACCGGGTCGAGCGCCGTCGGGATCCCACCGCCCACGCCGAACTCTTGGTGCTGCGGGCGGGCGGGCGGCGGCTCGGGACGCCGCGGCTGGTGGGCTGCGATCTGTGGGTGACCCTGGAGCCCTGTCCCATGTGCGCGCATGCCATCGCCCTCGCGCGCATCCGCCGGCTCTACTTCGGCGCCTTCGACCCCAAGGGGGGCGGGGTGGAACACGGCCCCCGCATCTTCGCCCATGCCACCGCCCGTCATCGGCCCGAGGTCTACGGCGGTCTCGGCGAGCGCGCCGCCGCCGAGCTCCTGCGTCGCTTCTTCGCCGCGCGACGGTCCTAGGCCCGCCCTTGTCTCGTCCCGCCGCCGTGCTACCGTTGCCGCCGGCCGCTGCGGGTGCCGCCGACGGGAACGGAGCCGGAGGGAGCAGGGTCCATGTCCGAACCCCGCTGCGTGTTCGTGCACACCAACGACAAGCAGTACATCGGCGCGCTCGTGTCGGCCCATTCCATGAAGCGCCGCTCGCGCCGCCCCGGATCCTTCGAGGTGCGGATCATCCGCCGCGAGGACTTCCCCTTCTTCGAGCGCTACGAGGGGCGCGAATATCTGCGCGGCGGCAGCCGGGTTCCCTGGCTCAACGAGGACCTGCAGTCCTTCACCCCGCTGCGCTTCGCGCCGCCCGAGCTCATGGGCTACCGCGGCCGCGCGGTGGTGGTGGACCCGGACATCTTCGCCGTCGGCGACGTGGCCGATCTGCTGGACCGCGACATGGAGGGCAAGGCCGTCCTCTGCCGCGCTCACGACGGCGTCAAGCTCGCGGTGCGGGGCCGCTGGGCCAGCTCGGTGATGCTGCTGGACTGTGCGAAGCTCCGCCACTGGAAGGTGGAGGAACAGTTCGACAAGCTGTTCACCGGCGAACTCGACTACAAGAAGTGGATGGGCCTGGAGTTCGAGGACCAGAACCTCATCGGCGAGATCGAACCCGAGTGGAACGACTTCGACCGCCTCACCGCCGACACCAAGCTGCTCCACACCACCCGCCGTTCCACCCAGCCCTGGAAGACCGGCCTCCGGATGGACTATCTGCCGGTGGAGCACTTCGCGCCCTTCCCGCCCTTCGCCTGGCTCATGCGGGCCCGCCGTCGCCTCTTCGGCCCCTACGGCCTGCTGCCGCGCTACCGGCGCCATCCCGACCGTCGGCAGGAAGCCTACTTCTTCGCCCTCCTGCGGGAGTGTCTGGAGAACGGCACCGTCACCGAGGCGCTGCTGCGCGAGCACATCGCGAAGAAGCACGTCCGACCCGACGCCTTCGCCGTGCTGGAGCGGGTCCCGGACGTGGACACCATCCTCGCCGAGCTGCACGCACCCATGGCCGCCTGAGCTCCGCCGGCGGCCGAGCTCCCCGCGGATGACGCCGCCGCCGGCGGCGGCTATACCGCGCCGCGGAGCGGAGCGGAGCGGAGGAGCGTCCATGGCGGGGGGCTGGCAGTTCTGGATCGACCGCGGCGGCACCTTCACCGACGTGGTGGCCCGCGCCCCCGACGGCACGCTCCACGTCCACAAGCTCCTCTCCGACAATCCCGAACACTACGAGGACGCGGCCATCCAGGGCATCCGCGACATCCTCCGTCTCGGGCCGGACGATCCGCTGCCCACCGACCGCATCGAGGCGGTCAAGATGGGCACCACCGTCGCCACCAACGCGCTGCTCGAGCGCAAGGGGGTGCCCACGGTGCTGGCCATCACCGAGGGCTTCGCCGACCAGCTCCGCATCGGCTATCAGAACCGGCCCGACATCTTCGCCCTCAGGATCGAGCTGCCGGAGCAGATCCACGCCCGGGTGGTGGAGATCCCGGAGCGGCTGATGGCCGACGGGCGGGTGTGGACGCCGCTGGACGAGGCGGAGACCCGCCGGCGTCTCGAGGAGGCCTATCGCGCCGGCTTCCGTGCGGTGGCGGTGGTGCTGATGCACGCCTACCGCTTCCCCGACCACGAGCGACGGGTGGGCGAGATCGCCCGCGAGATCGGCTTCACCCAGGTCTCCCTCTCCCACGAGGCGAGTCCCCTCATCAAGATCGTCGGCCGCGGCGACACCACGGTGGTGGACGCCTATCTGTCCCCGATCCTGCGTGCCTACGTCGAGCGGGTCGCGCGTCACCTCGAAGGCGTGAGGCTCATGTTCATGCAGTCCAACGGCGGCCTTGTGGACGCCCGCCGCTTCCGCGGCAAGGACGCCATCCTCTCGGGGCCGGCCGGCGGCGTGGTGGGCGCGGTCAAGACGGCACGTCTCGCCGGCTTCGACCGCATCATCGGCTTCGACATGGGCGGTACCTCCACCGACGTCTCCCACTATGCCGGCCACTACGAGCGCACCTTCGAGACGGAGGTGGCGGGGGTGCGGATGCGCGCGCCCATGATGCGCATCCACACGGTGGCCGCCGGCGGCGGCTCCATCATCACCTTCGACGGCCAGCGCTTCCGGGTGGGGCCGGAGAGCGCCGGTGCCGATCCCGGCCCCGCCTGCTACCGCCGCGGCGGACCCCTCGCCGTCACCGACGCCAATCTCATGGTGGGCAAGCTGCTGCCGGAGTTCTTCCCCCGCGTCTTCGGGCCGAGTGCCGACGAGCCGCTGGATGCGGAGGTGGTGCGGCGGAAGTTCGCCGAGCTGGCCGACGAGGTGCGGGCGAGGACCGGCGTGGTGCGGCGGCCGGAGGAGATCGCCCAGGGCTGTCTCGCCATCGCCAACGACAACATGGCCGGCGCCATCAAGAAGATCACCATCCAGCGCGGCATCGACGTCACCGGCTACACGCTGGTCTGTTTCGGCGGCGCCGGCGCCCAGCACGCCTGTCAGGTGGCCGATCTGCTGGGCATCCGCCGGGTGCTGATCCATCCCTTCGCCTCGGTGCTCTCCGCCTACGGCATCGGCCTCGCCGACGTGCGTACCATCGCCCAGCGGGCGCTGGAGAAGACCCTCGACGACGCCCTCGCGCCGGAGCTGGAGGCGGCGGTGGCCGATCTCGCCGCCCGGGTGCGGGCGGAGCTCCGCGCCCAGGACATCCCCGATGCCCGCATCCACACCGAGGCGCGGGTGCACGTGCGCTATCGCGGCACCGACACGCCCCTCGAAGTGCCCCATGGTCCCGTCGACGCCATGCGCGCGGCCTTCGAGGCCGAACACCGCGCGCGCTACGGCTTCGTCGTCGAGGGCCGCGAGCTGGTGGCCGAGGCGGTCACCGTCGAGGGCGTCGGGGCCATGGAGGAGATCGCGGAGCCGGAGCTGCCGGTGGTGCCGCGCGGTGCCGGCGAGCCGCTCGTGCCGGTGCGCACCACCCGCATGTTCACCACCCGCGCCCCCCACGAACCGCCGGCCTGGTTCGAGACCGCCGTCTTCCGCCGCGAGGACCTGCGGGTCGGCGATCGGGTGGCGGGACCGGCCATCGTCGTGGATCCCACCACCACCGTGGTGGTGGAGCCGGGCTGGCGGCTGGAGGTGACCCGGCGCCGTCATCTGGTGCTGGAGCGGGTGGAGGCGCCGCCGAGGCGGGTGGCGCTGGGCACCGACTGCGATCCCATCCTGCTGGAGATCTTCAACAATCTCTACATGAACATCGCCGAGCAGATGGGTGTCGTGCTGCAGAACACAGCCCATTCCGTCAATGTCAAGGAGCGGCTCGACTTCTCCTGCGCCGTCTTCGACCGCGAGGGCAATCTCGTGGCCAACGCCCCCCACATGCCGGTGCATCTGGGATCCATGGGCGAATCGGTGCGCACGGTGATCCGCTCCCGCGGCGCCACCATGAGGCCGGGCGACGTGTACTGCCTCAACAATCCCTACAACGGCGGCACCCATCTGCCCGACGTCACCACCGTGATGCCGGTGTTCGACCGCGAGGGGCGACTGCTGTTCTTCACCGCCGCCCGCGCCCATCATGCCGACATCGGCGGCATCACCCCCGGCTCCATGCCGCCCGATTCCACCCGCATCGAGGAGGAGGGGGTCCTCATCGACGACTTCCTGCTGGTGGAGGGCGGCGTCTTCCGCGAAGGCGAGCTGATGGCGCTTCTGACCGCCGGCCCCTGGCCCTGCCGCAATCCCCGTCAGAACGTGGCCGACCTCCAGGCCCAGGTGGCGGCCTGCCAGAAGGGCGCCTCGGAGCTGTCGCGAATGGTGGAGCAGTTCGGCCTCGACGTGGTGGAGGCCTACATGCGCCATGTCCGGCGCAATGCCGAGGAGAGCGTGCGGCGGGTGATCGACCGGCTGGAGAGCGGCAGCTTCACCTACGCCCACGACGCCGGACCCGTGATCCGGGTGAGGGTGGAGGTGGACCGGGCGCGGCGGACGGCGCGGGTGGACTTCACCGGCACCAGCCCGCAGCAGCCCTGGAACTTCAACGCGCCGCTGGCGGTGACGCGGGCGGTGGTGCTCTACGTCTTCCGCGTGCTGGTGCGGGAGGACATCCCCATGAACGAGGGCTGTCTCGCCCCCATCGAGCTGGTGGTGCCCGAGGGCTCGATCCTCAACTGCCGCCATCCCGCCGCCGTCTGCGCCGGCAATGTGGAGACCTCCCAGTGGGCCACCGACGCGCTGCTGGGCGCGCTGGGGGCGCTGGCCGCCTGTCAGGGCACCATGAACAACCTCACCTTCGGCGATGCCGAACACCAGTACTACGAGACCATCTGCGGCGGCAGCGGCGCCGGCCCCGACTTCGACGGCACCGACGCCGTCCACACCCACATGACCAATTCCCGCCTCACCGATCCCGAGGTGCTGGAGTGGCGCTATCCGGTGATGGTGGTCTCCCACCGCATCCGCCGCGGCTCCGGCGGCCGCGGCCGCCGTCGCGGCGGCGACGGCACCGTGCGGCGGCTGCGCTTCCTGGCGCCCATGGAGGTCGCCATCCTCGCCAACCGGCGCAGGGTCTGTCCCTTCGGCCTCGCCGGCGGCGCGCCCGGCGCCTGCGGCGAGCAGTGGGTGGAACGGGCCTCCGGGCGCATCGAGCGGCTGGAGGGGCGGGACCGCACCCGGGTCGGGCCGGGGGACGTGGTGGTGATCGCCACGCCGGGCGGGGGCGGCTACGGTCCGCCGGCGGAGTAGCGGATCAGGCCCGTTCGAGCATCGCCGCGAGGTGCTCGAGCCGTTCGGCGCCGCGCGCCAGCACCTCGGCGAGACGGCCCGCGCCGTTTTCCCCGAGCCGCGCCTCCAGGTCGGCGAGCCGGCTGCGCAGCGCCTCCCGCTCGCCCCGCAGCGCCTCCAGCTCCCGGTCCCTGGCCTTGAGGGCGGCATAGGCATCGTCCAGCTCGTCGGCCAGCAGCAGCGCCACCAGCACCAGGAGACGGCTGTCGCCGACGAGGCCGCCGTGGCGCTGGGCCAGTTCGCGGATGCGCGCATCCAGATAGGCGGCGAGATCGCGCAGCCGCTGCTCCTCGCCGTCGCCGCACTGGACCAGATGCCGCCGCCCGTTGACGGTGATCTCGACGGTGGGCACGCGCTCAGCCCTCTCCGGCCATGCGTTCCAGCGTCTCGGCGCTCTCCTCGAGGGTGGCGCAAGCGCGTGCCAGCGCCTCGCGCAGCCGCAGGTTCTCCTCCCGCAGCCGCGCCGCCTCCGTCTCGAAGGCGGCGCGCAGTTCGGCGAGACCGGCGCCGGTCTCGGCCGCCCCCGCGGTCTCCCGCCGGTGCCCGGACAGCGCCGCCACCGCCCGCTCCAGCCGGGCCAGCGCCCGTTCGAAACGCTGCGCCGCCTCCTCGATCGCATCCATGGGCCCGGGCCCGCTCCGCCGACACCCGCCCCTTTGACATGCCGCCGCAGGCCCGTCAATTCGTGGCGGCACCACCTCCGCCTTGCGGTCCCGCGGACCACCTCCCTAGGATGGGGCGGGAGGCCGGGGAGAACCCGCATGATCCGCATCCTGCTGGTGCACGTGGACGACGGCGACGGCCATCTCGACGACCGCCTCGCCGCCGCCCGCCTGCTGGCCCGCCGCTTCGATGCGCTGGTGGTGGGTCTGCACGTGATGCCGCTGCCACTCCTGCCGGTGGGCTACGGCGAGGCGGCCGCCTATGTGGGACCCGAGATCCTGGAGGCCCAGCGCGAGGCCGCCCGTGAACGGGCCCGGCGGCTGGAGGCGCGGTTCCGCGAGGCGCTGGCCGATCTCGTCCCGGAGATCCGCTTCGAGGTGCTGGAGGGGGAGCCGCGGCTGCTGGTGCCGGAGCGGGCGCGGGTGGCCGATCTGGTGCTGGTGGCCCAGACGCCCGCCCACGGTCTCGACGCGCTGGAGCCGGACGTGGCCGAGCACCTGGCCATGGAGGGGGTGGTGCCGGCGCTGGTGATGCCCGCCGGCGGCGGGCGGGGCGAGGTGGGCCATCGCGTGCTGGTGGGCTGGAACGGTTCGCGGCAGGCGGCGCGGGCCCTTCACGCCGCCCGGCCCTTCCTCGCCACCGCCCGCGAGGTGCGGCTCGTCACCCTCGGCGAGGACGCCGGTGCCGCCGGGCTGGAGGACGCGGCCCTGTGGCTGCGCCGCCACGGCATCGAGCCGGTGGTGGAGCGGCGGCCGGCGGCGGACCGGCCGGGTGCGCGCCTGCTGGAGCTCGCCCGCGAGGCGGGGGCGGATCTGCTGGTGATCGGCGCCTACGGCCACTCGCGGCTGCGCGAACTGGTGCTGGGCGGGGCGACGCGCCATATCCTCCAGCACGCGGACCTGCCGGTGCTGGTGAGCGGATGAGCGGACGCCACGAACTGGAGGCGCGGGTGCGCGCCCACTACGCCCGCGAGGGGCTGGCCGAGCGCATCCTCGCGGCGCTGGCGGTGCGCGGCGTGGATCCGGCACGGCCGCGGCCGGAGGACCTCGAGGGTTTCGAGGACATGCACGCTGGCGGCGCCGAGGCCACCGAGTCGCTGATCGAACTCCTGGATCCGCCGCGAGGGGCGCGGGTGCTGGACGTGGGCTCCGGCCTCGGCGGACCCGCGCGGCGGCTGGCGCGCACCCGCGGTTGCCGGGTGGTGGGGGTGGACCTCTCACCGGAGCTGGTGGCGGCGGCGCGTGCCCTCACGGAGCGGGTGGGCCTCGCCGACCGGGTGACGTTCCACGTCGCCAGCGCGCTGGATCTCCCCTTCGACAGCCGCAGCTTCGATGCCGCCTTCACCATCCACGTGGCCATGAACGTGGAGGACAAGGAACGCTTCTACTGCGAGATCGGCCGCGTGCTGAAGCCCGGGACCTGGTTCGCCCTCTACGATCTCTTCCGCATGACCGGGGAACCCGACTATCCGGTCCCCTGGGCGGACGGGCCGGAGCAGAGCTTCCTCGTGCGGGTGGACGAGCTGGACCGGCTGCTCACCCGTCTCGGCTTCGAGGTGGTGACCATCCGCAACCGCACCCGCCACGCCGCCGCCGCCATGGCCGAGAGCGCCCGCCGGGCGGAACGGGCCGACGGGGAGACGGCGCCGGGCTCGGCGGCCCTGGTGATGGGGGCGCGCTGGCGGGAGAAGCTGCGCCATCTCGCCACGGCCCTCGCCGACGGCCGTCTCGGCGCCTATGCGTTCCTGGCCCGTCGCCACTGAGGGCGACGACATGCGAAAGGGGCCCCACGGGCCCCCCGTCCGTACGGTTCCGTCCGGCGTTCAGCCCTGCCGGCACTTGTAGCGCGGATTGGTCTTGTTGATCACGTAGACGCGACCCTTGCGCCGCACCACGCGATTGTCCTTGTGACGATTCTTGAGGGTCTTGAGCGAATTGACCACCTTCATCGTCCGCTCCCACGGGCTCAGCGCTTGCGCCGGAAGCCGGCGAAGCGGCGGTTGAACTTCTCCACCTGGCCGCGCTGGATCACCTGCATCTGGCCACCGGTCCAGGCGGGGTGCGACTTCGGATCCACCTCGAGGTGCAGGACGTCCCCCTCCTTGCCCCAGGTGGAACGGGTCTCGAAGGTGGTGCCGTCCGTCATCACCACGGTGATCCGGTGGTAGTCCGGATGGATGCCCTTCTTCACGGCCTCGGATCCTTTGAAGTGGCGTCCGCCGCCGCTAGATAGAGGCCGACACGGGGCGCCTCAAGGGCCGGGGCCGTCCGCGTCCGCACGTCCTCCGCTTCGGTTTCGGGATCCGCGTCGATGGAAAGCGCGAGCCAGGTTCTCTCGGGCGAGGCCGCCGCCCGCGGCGGCAGCCGTGACATGCGTCATCTCCGCCGGCTGTGGTCCTACGTCGCCCCCTACCGCCGGGTGGTGGCGGGCGCCGTGGTGGCGCTGGTGGCGGCGGCGGGCTCGGTCCTCTCCCTCGGCATCGGCCTGCGCTTCCTCGTCGACGGCGGATTCGCCGAGGGCGACGCCGACGCCATCGACCACGCGCTGACGGCGGTGCTGGCGGTGGTGGCGGTGCTGGCACTGGCCACCTACTTCCGCAGTTATTTCGTCAACTGGCTGGGCGAGCGGGTAGTGGCGGACCTGCGCCGCGACGTCTACGGTCACGTCCTCCGTCTCTCGCCCGCCTTCTTCGAGCTCCGGCGCACCGGCGAGGTGATCTCCCGCATCACCACCGACACCACCGTCATCCAGACGGTGATCGCCATGGGCATCACCCAGGCGCTCCGCAACGCCCTGCTGCTCCTCGGCGGCACGGCGCTCCTGATCTACGCCAATCCCAGGCTCACCGGCCTCATCCTGCTGGTGGTGCCGGTGGTGGTGGTACCCATCGTGGTCTTCGGCCGCATGGTCAGGCGACGCTCGCGGGAGGCCCAGGACCGGGTCGCCGACGTCTCCGCCCACGTGGAGGAGACCCTGAACGCCATCCGCATCGTCCAGGCCTTCACCCAGGAGGACCGCGAGGCCCGGAGCTTCGCCCGCAAGGTGGAGGAGGCCTTCGCCGCCGCCGTGCGCCGCGCCCGCGCCCGCTCGCTGCTGGCGGCGGTGGTGATCGGCCTCGTCTTCGCCGCCATCGGCATCGTCCTGTGGGTGGGCGGCCACGACGTGGTGGCCGGCCGCATCACGCCGGGCGAACTCGCCTCCTTCGTCTACTATGCGGCGGTGGTGGCCGGGGCCTTCGGCGGCCTCTCCGACGTGATGGGCGACCTCCAGCGGGCCTCCGGTGCCGCCGAACGGCTGTTCGAGCTGCTGGACGCCGAACCGGCGATCCGTGCCCCCGCCGCACCCGTACCGCTGCCGCGTCCGACCCGCGGCGCCGTCCGCTTCGAGGGCGTTTCCTTCGCCTATCCCGCCCATCCCGACCGCTTCGTGCTGCGTGACTACGACCTCGAGGTGAGACCCGGCGAGAAGGTGGCGCTGGTGGGCCCTTCCGGGGCCGGCAAGTCCAGCGTCTTCCAGCTCGTCCTCCGGTTCTACGATCCCCAGCGCGGCGTGGTGCGCTTCGACGGCCGGCCCCTGCCGGAGCTGGATCCCGTCGAACTGCGCCGCCACATCGGCCTCGTGCCGCAGGAGCCGGTGATCTTCTCCGCCGACGTGTGGACCAACATCCGCTACGGCCGGCCCGAGGCCTCCGACGCCGAGGTGCGGGCGGCGGCCGACGCGGCGCTGGTGACCGAATTCGCCGAGAAGCTGCCGGAGGGCTTCGCCACCTTCCTGGGCGAGAAGGGGGTGCGGCTGTCCGGCGGCCAGCGCCAGCGCATCGCCATCGCCCGGGCGATCCTGCGCGATCCGGCGCTGCTGCTGCTGGACGAGGCCACGAGTTCCCTCGATGCCGAGAGCGAGCGGCTGGTGCAACGGGCGCTGGCCCGGCTCATGGAGGGGCGCACCGCCGTCGTCATCGCCCACCGTCTCGCCACCGTGCGGCGCATGGACCGCATCGTGGTGATGGAGGAGGGGCGCATCGTCGAGGAGGGGACGCACGAGCAGCTGGTGGCCCGTGGCGGGCTCTATGCGCGTCTCGCCGAACTCCAGTTTCGCGAGCCCGATCTCGTGGGCTGAATTCCCCTTTGCGCCGGCGCCCGCCCGCGGCACTCTCGTCCCGCCAGCCGGGAGGACGGTCCATGCGACGGCGCGACTTCCTCGCCACCGCCGCGACCGCCGTCGCCGCGACATCGGTGCGCGGGCAGACGGGCGGTCGGGAACTCCGGATCGGCATCAGCCAGTATCCCGCCACCCTCCATCCTCTCATCGACTCCATGGCCGCCAAGAGCTACGTGCTCGGCGCCACGCACCGGCCCTTCACCGCCTTCGGGCCCGACTGGCGGCCACGGGCCTATCTCGCCACCGGACTGCCCAGCTTCGCCAACGGCCGCGCCGTGCGCGAACCCTCGCCGGAAGGGGGCGACGGCGTCGCCACCACCTGGACCCTCCGCGAGGGCGCCACCTGGGGCGACGGCACCCCCGTCACCACCCGCGACGTGGTCTTCACCTGGCAGGTGGGCCGGCACCCCGCCACCGGCGTGACCAGCATGGAGCCGTACCGGCGCATCCACCGCATCGACGTGGTGGACGAGCGCACCTTCGTCGTCCACGACTCGCGCCTCACCTACCAGTACGACCTCCTCGATCTCGGCCTGCTGCCGGAGCATCTGGAACGGCCCGTCTTCGAACGCGATCCCGCCACCTACCGCCATCGCACCCTCTACGTCACCGAGCCCACCCATCCCGGCCTCTGGTTCGGACCCTACCGGGTGGCCGAGGTGGCGACGGGCTCCCACATCCTGCTGGAGCGCAACCCCACCTTCTGGGGCGATCCGCCCTGGTTCGACCGGGTGCTGATCCGGGTGGTGGAGAACACCGCCGCCCTCGAGGCGCATCTGCGCGCCGGCGCCATCGACATGGTGGACGGTGGCCTCGGCATGAGCCTGGATCAGGCCCTCGCCTTCGAGCGCCGGCACGGGGACCGCTTCACCGTCCGCTACCAGCCGGGGCTGGTGTACGAGCACATCGATCTGCTGCTGGACAATCCCCATCTCGCCCGCCGCGAGGTGCGGCAGGCCCTGCTCCACGCCCTCGATCGCGAGCTGCTGGTGGCGAAGCTCTTCGCCGGCAAGCAGCCGGTGGCCCATGCCAACGTCCATCCCCTGGATGCCGTCTACGATCCGGACGTGCCGGTGTACCGCCACGATCCCGAGCGGGCGGTACGCCTCCTGCAGGCGGCCGGCTATCGCCGCGGAGCCGACGGCGTGTGGGTGGACGGCGAGGGGCGGCGCCTGTCGCTGGTGCTCATGACCACCGCCGGCAACCGCACCCGCGAGCTGGTGCAGCAGGTGCTGCAGGGCATGTGGCGACGGGTCGGCATCGAGGTCACCCTCAAGAACGAGCCGGCCCGGGTCTTCTTCGGAGAGACGGTGCGGCGGCGCCGCTTCCGCGCCATGGCCATGTTCGCCTGGATCAGCGCGCCGGAGAGCGTCCCACGCAGCACCCTCCACTGCGACGAGATCCCGCGGGAGGAGAACGGCTGGTCGGGACAGAACTACACCGGCTACTGCAATCCCGAGATGGACGCGCTGCTGGATGCCATCGAGCGGGAGCTGGACTTCGAGAAGCGCAGGGAACTCTGGAAGCGTCTCCAGCGTCTCTACGCCGAGGACCTGCCGGTCCTGCCCCTCTATTTCCGCGTCGATCCCCACATCTGGCCGAAGTGGCTGGAGGGGGTGGAGCCCACCGGCCACATGGCGCCCACCACCCTCGGGATCGAACACTGGCGGCGGCGGGAGGTCTGAGCCCGTGGCCTTTCCCGGACTCCGGGCCGTGCCATCTGGCCGTGCGCGGCGTGCTTCTCCTTCCCAGACGACGGATCGGGATCCATGGATCGGGAACGTGAACGCGAACTGGTGAGCCTCTCCCGGGCCTGGCCGTGCCGCGAGGCGGTGACCCTCCTCCGGCGGGTGGAGAAGAGCCCGCCGCGCAAGGGCTGGGTGCTGTTCGAGACCGGCTACGGTCCCTCCGGCCTGCCCCACATCGGCACCTTCGCCGAGGTGTTCCGCACCACCCTGGTGCGACAGGCCTTCCGGCGCCTGTCGGAGCTGCCCACCCGGCTCTACTGTTTCTCCGACGACATGGACGGGCTCAGGCGGATCCCCGACAACATCCCCAATCCCGAGACCATCCGCGAACATCTCGGCAAGCCCCTCACCGCCATCCCCGATCCCTTCGGCGAGCACGAGTCCTTCGGCCACCACATGAACGCCCGTCTGCGGGCGTTCCTCGACGCCTTCGGCTTCGACTACGAGTTCGTCTCCGCCACCGAGTGCTACCGCTCCGGTCGCTTCGACGCCGTGTTGCGGCGGGTGCTGGAGCGGCACGAGGAGATCCGCCGGGTGGTGCTGCCCCATCTCGGACCGGAGCGGCGGGCCACCTACAGCCCCATCCTCCCCATCTCGCCGAAGACGGGCCGGGTGCTGCAGGTGCCCATCCTCGAGACGCGGGCGGAGCGGGGCACGGTGGTGTTCCGCGACGAGGACGGCACCCTCACCGAACTGCCGGTCACCGGCGGCCACTGCAAGCTGCAGTGGCGGGCCGACTGGGCGCTGCGCTGGACGGCGCTGGAGGTGGACTACGAGATGGCCGGCAAGGACCTCGTCGACTCGGTGCGCCTGTCGGGCCAGATCTGCCGCATCCTCGGCGGCACGCCGCCCGAGGGCTTCATCTACGAGCTGTTCCTCGACGAGAAGGGTGAGAAGATCTCCAAGTCCAAAGGCAACGGTCTTACCATCGAGGAATGGCTGCGCTACGGCACCGAGGAAAGCCTCATGCTGTTCCTCTACAAGGATCCGCGCAAGGCCAAGAGACTCTATTTCGACGTCATCCCCAGGCACGTAGACGAGTACTACGAGCGCCTGGAGCAATTCGCCCGCGACGCCAATCTGGACGCCGCCCTCGACCGGCTGCTGGCGGAGCGACCCGCGGGCGGGCCGGTGGTGGTGCCGGAGCCGCTCGCCCGGGACCTGGGTCTCGAGGCGCGCGAGGTGCCGCCGCAGGCGCTGGTCGAACGGCGTCGGGAGGTGGGATCCCGGCTCGTGCAGAATCCGGTCTGGCACATCCACGACGGGGCGCCGCCGCGGGAGCGGATGCCCATCTCCTACGCCATGCTGCTCAATCTCGCGAGCGTGGTGGGGGCGGACGATCCGGAGGTGCTGTGGGGCTTCGTGCGCAAATATGCGCCGGAGGCGACGCCGGAGAACAGTCCGGCGCTGGCGGTGCTGATCGCGCGCGCGCTCGCCTACCACCGGGACTTCGTGGCGCCCCGCAAGCGCTACCGTGCTCCCGACCACCGCGAACGGGCGGCGCTCCTGGCCTTCCGCGACTGGCTCGCCGGTCTGCCCGAGGACACGCCGGCGGAGGTGATCCAGAACGAGCTGTACGAGATCGGCCGCCGCCACGGCTTCCACCAGCTGCGCGACTGGTTCCGCGCCCTCTACGAGGTGCTGCTGGGCCAGAGCCAGGGGCCGCGCTTCGGTTCCTTCGTCGCCACCTACGGCATCCGCGCCACCGTCCGCCTCGTCGACGAGGCGCTCGCGCGCCACGCGCCGGCGCCGCATGGATCGGGCTGAACGCATGCCCCGCGACGCCCGCGGGCTGGCGCTGGCGGTGCTGGAGGCGGCGCTCGGGCCCGCACGGCGGCCGGCGGAGGAGGCCTTCCACGCCCTCGCCGCGCGCACCCGTCTCGCCCCGCGCGACCGCGCCTTCGCCCGCCGTCTCTACGCCACCGTCTTCCGTCGCCTCGGCGAGCTGGACCGGACGATCGACCGTTTCTGCCCGCGCCCGCCGCGCCGGCGCCTCGTGCGCCAGATCCTGCGGCTGGGGCTGGTGCAACTGGTGCATCTCGGAACGCCGCCCCATGCCGCCGTGGCCGAGACGGTGGCCCTGGCCCGACGGGTGGCGCCGCCGTATGGGGGCTTCGTCAACGCCGTGCTGCGGCGGGCGGCGCGCGAGCGGCCGGAGCCCCTCGCGGGGGAGGCGGCGGTGCGGGCGAACACGCCGGCCTGGCTGCTGGAGAGCTGGACCGCCGCCTTCGGGGAGGCGCGGGCCCTCGCCGTCGGCCGCGTCCATCTGGAGGAGCCGCCTTTGGATCTGCGGCCGCTGTCCGATGCCGAGGGGTGGGCCGCACGTCTCGGCGGCGTGCTGCTGCCCACCGGCGTCGTGCGCCTGCCGGCGACGCGGCCGGTGGAGGATCTGCCTGGCTACGCCGAGGGCGCGTGGATCGTGCAGGACCTGGCGGCGGGCCTGCCGGCGCGGCTGCTGGCGCCGGATGCGGGCGCGCGGGTGCTGGATCTGTGTGCCGCGCCCGGCGGCAAGACCGTCCAGCTCGCCGCCGCCGGCGCGCGGGTGGTGGCGGTGGACGTCTCCGCCGCCCGCCTCGGACGCCTCCGCGCCAATCTCGCCCGCACCGGTCTCGCGGCGCGGGTGGAGGTGGTGACGGCGGACGCCCGCACCTTCACGCCGGCCGAGCCCTTTCCCTTCGTGCTGCTGGACGCGCCCTGCACCGCCACCGGCACGATCCGCCGCCATCCCGACGTGCCCTGGCGGCGGAAGCCCGGCGACGTCGCGCGCATGGCGGCGCTGCAGGACGAGCTCCTGGATGCGGCGGTGCGGGCGCTGGCGCCGGAGGGCCGGCTGGTCTACGCGGTCTGTTCGCTGCAGCCGGAGGAGGGGGAGGCACGGGTGGACGCATTCCTTCGCCGCCATCCGGGACTCGCGGTGGAGCCGATCCGGCCGGAGGAGCTCGCGGGACTCCCCGCCACGGTGACGGCGGCCGGATTCGTCCGTACCTTCCCCTCGGATCCGGCGGAGCGGGGTGGCATGGACGGCTTCTTCGTCGCCCGCTTCCGCCGCCTCGCCCGGGGGTGAGGGAGGACCGACCATGGACGTGATTCCCGTGCGCCGCGCCCTGCTCTCCGTCTCGGACAAGCGGGGGATCGCGGACTTCGCGCGCCGTCTCGCCGCCCGCGGCGTCGAGCTGATCTCCACCGGCGGCACCGCCCGTCTGCTGCGCGAGGCCGGACTGGCGGTGGTCGAGGTGGGCGAAGTCACGGGCGCCGGCGAGTTCCTCGACGGCCGGGTCAAGACCCTGCACCCGGCGGTCCACGCCGCGCTCCTCGCCCGCCGCGACCGCGAGGACCATCTCCGGGCCCTCGAGGCCCGCGGCATCGCCCCCATCGACCTCCTGGTGGCGAATCTCTATCCCTTCGAGGAGACGGTGGCCGACGGCGCCGGGATGGAGGCCTGCGTCGAGCAGGTGGACATCGGCGGCCCCGCCATGATCCGCGCCGCCGCCAAGAACCATGCCTTCACCGCCGTGGTGGTGGAGCCGGAGGACTACGAACCGGTGCTGGCCGAGATCGAGGCCCGTGGCGGCACCACCCTCGCCACCCGTCGCCGTCTCGCCGCCCGCGCCTTCCGCCGCACCGCCGCCTACGATGTCGCCATCGCCCGCTGGCTGGGGGAGGCCCTGGGCGAGGATCCCCTCGCCGAGCGCTTCGTGCTGGCCGGCACCCGGGCCCTGTCCCTCCGCTACGGCGAGAACCCGCACCAGCGCGCCGCCCTCTACCGCACCGAGGAGCGCCGCCCGGGTGCCGCCCGCGCCCGCCGGCTGCAGGGCGCCGAGCTCGGCTACAACAATCTCCTGGATGCCGACGCCGCCTTCGAGCTGGTGGCCGAGTTCGACGAACCGGCGGTGGTCATCGTCAAGCACAACAATCCCTGCGGGGTGGCGGTGGGGCGCGACCTGGTCGAGGTGTGGAAACGGGCGCTGGCCTCCGATCCCGTGAGCGCCTACGGCGGCATCGTCGCCGTCAACCGTCCCGTGGAGGCGGATCTCGCCGGGGAACTCACGCGCCTGTTCCTGGAGGTGGTGATCGCACCGGCCTTCACGGCCGAGGCGCGGACGGTGCTGGCGGCGAAGAAGCGGCTGCGGCTGCTCGAGACCGGTGGGGTGCCGGAAGCCGGCCGCGACGGGGTGACGGTGCGCGCCCTCGCCGGTGGCTTTCTCGTACAGGAGCGCGACGTGGGACGGGTGGATCCGACGGCCCTGGAGGTGGTGACGAAGCGGGCGCCCACGGAAGCGGAGCTGCAGGACCTGCTGTTCGCCTGGAAGGTGGTGAAGCACGTCCGCTCCAACGCCATCGTGCTGGCGCGGGCGCGCGCCACCGTCGGCGTCGGCGCCGGTCAGATGAGCCGGGTGGACGCGGTGCGGCTCGCCGTCGCCAAGGCCCGCGAGGGCCGCGGCAGCCGCGGCGCGGTGCTGGCTTCCGACGCCTTCTTCCCCTTCGCCGACGGGCTGGTGGAGGCGGCCAAGGCGGGGATCACGGCGGCCATCCAGCCCGGCGGCAGCGTGCGCGACGCCGAGGTGATCGCCGCCGCCGACGCCCACGGTCTGGCCATGGTCTTCACCCGCATGCGCCACTTCCGTCACTGAGGTCGCCCGTGGATCGCCGCCGGCTGTTCCTCCTCCCGGCTCTCGTCCTGACCGGCATCCCGCCGGGAAGGCCGCGGGCGGCCTCCCGCCTCGCCCTCGGCCCGCGGCCGGTGCCCGGCGCCCGCTATGTCGTCACGGTCACCCGCCTGCGCGAGGTCTACGACGGCGGCCTGTGGGTACCGGAGGCACGGACCGGCGCCGGGGCGCATCTCGAGGTGGTGACGGCGGCGGCGGACGGCACCCTCCGGCTGCGCTGGCGGTGGCGGCGCTACGGCGTCCGGGAGCCCGTGGAGGGGGACGACAGAGGCGCTCCGGAGGACCCGCTGCGCCGGCGCATGGCGCGGCTGTGGGAGGCGGTGGCCTTCGCCTTCACCGTGGACGGCGCGGGGCGTCTCGTGGGACTCGCGGATCCGGTGGCGGCGCGACGGGCGGTGACGCGGGCGGTGGACGGGGCACTGGCCGACGTCCGGGCGCGGCTGCTCGCCGAGGGCAAGCCCGCGCCGGAGGTGGACGTGGCCCTGGCCCCGCTGCGACGCCGCCTCCTCGCGCCCCTCGCCGACGATGCCGGCCTCGCCGCCGAACTGCTGCGCGAGCCGGCGATGCTGTTCGAACTCGGCGGACTCGCCCTCGCGCCCGGAGAGGAGCGTCGGAGCACGGCCGACCGCCCCCTCGACTTCGCGCCGGGGCGCACCCATCCCATGCGCCTGCGCGACCGTCTGCTGTGGTACGAAGAGGACACGGGAACCGTCCGGGTGGAGCGGGTGGAGGAGCCGGCGGTGCCGCTGGATCGGCGGCTGCTGCTGGACCGCTTGCCCGGCCTCGCCGCCATGTGGCGCGCTCTGCCGGAAGCGGCGCGGGCGGAGGTGCTGGCGGCGCTGCCGGAGACGCACTACCGGCGGGTGAGCCGCTGGACGCTGCCGGTCGTGGGCGATCGCCTGCCGCGGGAGGTGGTGCGGGTGGAGCGGAGTGCCCTCGGCACCCTCATGCGGCGGCTGCGGGTCGAACTCCGCCTGCGCCGGCTGGACGACGGCTGAGCCTCAGTCGGCGAGCCGCAGGGGCACGAACCGGGCCTCGCCCTGCCGCTCCACCAGCAGCAGCACGCTCGCCCGTCCCTCGCCGCGTGCCGTCTCGAGGCGCGCCACCACGTCCGCCGGCGTGCGCACCTCCTCGGAGTCGATCTCCAGCACCCGATCCCCCGGCCGGAGACCGGCCCGCGCCGCGAGGCCGTCGGGCGCCACCTCCGTCACCACCACGCCCTCGGCCTTCTCGTCCAGCCGGAAGCGGGCGCGGAGCGCCTCGTCGAGGGTGGCCACGGTGAGGCCGAGATCCGGCAGGCTCGCCTGGGCCCGCGGCCCGGCCGGCGCCGGCGGTGCGGCGAGGCGGGCCAGCTCCTCGTCCGAGGGCAGTTCCGCCGGCGTGACGGTGACCTCGAGGGTCTCGCCGCGCCGCCAGACGGTGACGGTGACCGGTCGCCCCACCACGCTCTCCGCCACCACCCGCGGCAGCTCCCGCATCTGACGGATGGGGCGGGCGCCGAAGGCGAGGATGACGTCCCCCTGCCGGATGCCGGCCGTGGCGGCGGGCCCGCCCGGCACCACCGCCGCCACCAGCGCGCCGCGGGCGCCGTCGAGGCCGAGGCTCTCGGCGATCTCCGGGGTCACCTGCTGGATCCGCACGCCGATCCAGGCGCGCACCACCCGGCCCTTCTCGATGAGGCTGGTGACCACCCGGCGGGCGAGATTGGAGGGGATGGCGAAGCCGATGCCGATGTTGGTGCCGGAGGGCGAGAAGATGGCGGTGTTGACCCCGAACACCTTGCCCTCGAGGGTGAAGGAGGGGCCGCCGGAATTGCCACGGTTGATGGCGGCGTCCACCTGGAAGAAGTCGTCATAGGGACCGGCGCGGATGTCGCGGCCGCGGGCGGAGACGATGCCGGCGGTGACGGAGGTGCCGAGGCCGAAGGGATTGCCGATGGCGATCATCCAGTCGCCCACCCGGACCCGGTCGCTGTCGGCCCATTCCACATAGGGGAAGGGCCCCTCGGCCTCGATCTCGAGCACGGCGAGATCGGTCTTGGGATCGCGTCCCACCACCCGCGCCGAGTGGCGGGTCTCGTCGTGCATCACCACGGTGATCTCGTCGGCGCCCTCGATGACGTGGTTGTTGGTGACCACGTAACCGCGGGGATCGACGATGAAGCCCGATCCGAGGGAGAAGGTGCGCCGGGCGCCGGGATCCTCGTCACCGTCGAAGAAATCGCGGAAGAACTCCTCGAAGGGGGAGCCCGGCGGGAACTGGGGGCGGGGCAGACGATCGCGCACCCGGCGGGTGGTGGAGATGTTGACCACCGCCGGGGCCACCCGTTCCACCACGTCGGCGAAGCTGGGTGGCAGGTTCTGGGCGCGGGCGGTCACGCCCAGCGCGACCGCGGTCAGGATCCCGAGCGCCCATGCCCCGCGATGCGACATTCCGCTCATGATCCGCGGTCTCCCGCTCGGCCGGGCCCCGGCCCTACGGCGCCGCCGGCACCCGGCGCACCATCCACACCACCAGCACCCCGAGGACGGCCGCGACGAGTCCCACCGACCGGAGACGGCGGCCGTCGAGACTCGCCGCGAGCGCCGCGGCCTTCTTCATGCCGTCGGGAAAGAGCGCCCACAACACTCCCTCGATCACCAGCACCAGCCCGAGGGCGGTGAGGAAATCGCGCATCGGGCACGATCACCTGCTGGATGCGGGACCGTCGGTGCCGACGCCCACCGCCGCCCGCTCCGGCGTCACCCGCCGGAAGAAGCGGAAGAACTCGCTCTCGGGCGACAGCACGTAGCGGGTGTTGCCCTCGTCCAGTGCCTTCCGGTAGGCCTGCAGGGAGCGGTAGAAGGCGAAGAAGTCGGGGTCGCGCCCGGCCACCTCGGAGACGATGCGGATGGCCTCGGCATCCCCCTCGCCGCGCAGCTTCTCGGCATCGCGCTCGGCCTCGGCGATGAGCACCCGGGCCTCGCGGTCGGCCCGGGCGCGGATGCGCTGGGCGATCTCGTTGCCCTGGGCGCGCAGCTCGTTGGCCTCGCGCAGCCGCTCCGCCCGCATCCGCCGGAACACCGCCTCCATGTTCTCCGGCGGCAGATCGGCCCGCTTGATGCGCACGTCCACCACCTCGACGCCGAAGCGGTCCACCTGCTCGTTGGTGAGGTCGCGGATGCGGGCCATGAGGGCGGTGCGGTCCCTGGAGAGGAGGTCGGTGAGAGAGGTCTCGCCGAGGACGTTCCGGAGGGCCGAGATCATGATGGGCGCGAGGCGACCGACGAAGGCGTCCTCGGTGCCGGCGGTCTGGCGGAAGGCGAGGGCGTCGGCGATGCGGTAGCGGGCGAAGGCGTCCACCACCAGCCGCCGCTGGTCGCCGAGGATCAGCTCCACCGCCGGGGCGTCGTAGCCCAGCACGCGCCGCTCGAAATACTCCACCTGCTGGATGAAGGGCAGCTTCACCTGCAGCCCCGGCTCGCGCACCACCCGCACCGGATTGCCGAACTGGAGGACGAGGGCCTGCCGGGTCTGGTGGACGGTGAAGAAGGTGTCGGAGAGCAGGATCGCCACCAGCACCAGGGCGCCGATCAGGGCGACGAGCAGATTGCGGTTCATCGACCCGTCTCCCCCCGCGGCCGTTCCAGCGTGGGCAGCGGCAGATAGGGCAGCACCGGCTGGGTGCCACCGCCGTCCACCACGATCTTCTCCCGGCCCGGCAGCACCTCCTCCATGGTCTCCAGATACATGCGCTGGAGGGTGATCTCGCGGGCGGCGAGATAGCGCTTCAGCACCTGCTCGAAACGGGCCGCCTCACCGGTGGCGCGGGCGATCACCTCCTGCCGGTAGGCCTCCGCCTCCTGGAGGATGCGCTCGGCGCGCCCGCGCGCCTCGGGGATCACTTTGTTGGCGTAGGCCTCGGCCTCGTTCTGCAGGCGCTCGCGGTCGGCCTGGGCCGCTTGGACGTCCTTGAAGGCGTCGATCACCTGGGCCGGCGGATCCGACTTCTGGAGCTGGACGGCGCTGATGAGGATGCCGGCGCGGTATTCGTTCATGAGTTCCTGGAGCTGTTCCGCCGCCTGCTGTTCGATGCGGCGCCGGCCCTCGGTGGTGGCCTCGACGATGGGCGTGCGGCCGACGATCTCGCGCATCACGCTCTCGGAGACGATCTTGAGGGTCGCCTCCGGATCCCGGATGTTGAAGAGATAGTCGGCGGCGTTGCCGATCTTCCACAGGACGACGAAGTTGATGTCGATGATGTTCTCGTCGCCCGTGAGCATCAGCGCCTCTTCCGGCACCTCGCGGGTGCCGCCGGGGACGCTGCGGAAGCCCACCTCGATGCGGTTGACCCGCGTGACCTTCGGCTTGACGACCGTCTCGATGGGCCAGGGAAGACGGTAGTGGAGACCGGGTTCGGTGACGCGGTCGAGGCGGCCGAAGCGCAGCACCACGCCCTGTTCGTCCGGCTGCACCCGGTAGAAGCCGGAGGCGAGCCACACCAGCACCACCGCCGCCGCCACCAGGAGGATGCCGCGCCGGCCGCCACGCCCGCCGCCGAGGCCGGCACCCCTGCCGCTGCCGCCCCCACCGCCGCCGAAGATGCGGCGCAGCCGCTCCTGGGTCCGCTGCACCACCTCCTCGAGGTCGGGGGGCTGCGGGCCGCCCGGGCCCGGACGCGGGCCCCAGGGACCGCCGCCACCACCCCAAGGTCCGCCTTGCTGCTGCCAGGGCATCGGTGTCCGCTTCCCCCTTGCGGCCGGCCCGAGGGCGTCTCGCCGTGCCGCGGATCGCGGCCTATATCGGCCCGCGGTGAGAGGGGGTCAAGCATGAGCGCGCCGAGCCGCGAGGAGATCCTGCAGCGTCTGCGCGAGATCCGCCATCCGAAGTCCGGCCGCAGCATCGTGGAGCTCGGCATGGTCTCCGGCATCGTCGTCCGGGGCAGCAACGTGGGCTTCGCCCTTGAGATCGACCCGAGCGAGGCGGAGGCGCTGGAGCCGCTGCGGCGGCAGTGCGAGGAGGCGGTGCGGGCGCTGCCCGGGGTGACGTCCTGCACGGTGGTGCTGACGGCGGAAAGGCGCCCCGCCGGCCCCGGGGCGGCCCCGGCCGGTCCCCCGCCCGGTGGCGGCGGTCCGGCCACCGCCCGCCGCACCCGCCCCAAGATCGCCCTTCCCGGGGTGCGGTCGGTGGTGGCGGTGGCCTCCGGCAAGGGCGGCGTCGGCAAGTCCACCACCGCCGTCAATCTGGCCTACGGCCTCGAGGCCCTGGGCTGGAGGGTGGGACTGCTGGACGCCGACATCTACGGGCCCTCGGTGCCGCGCATGACCGGCGCCCGCGGCCGGCCCACCTCGCCCGACGGCGAGAAGCTGGTGCCGGTGGAGAGCTACGGCATCCCCATGATGTCGGTGGGGTTCCTGGTGGACGAGGAGACCCCCATGATCTGGCGCGGCCCCATGGTCCAGGGCGCGCTGCAGCAGATGCTGGGCGACGTGCTGTGGGGCGAGCTGGACGTGCTGGTGGTGGACCTGCCCCCCGGCACCGGTGATGCCCAGCTCACCATGGCCCAGCAGGTGCCGCTCACCGGTGCGGTCGTCGTCTCCACTCCCCAGGACATCGCCCTGCTGGATGCCCGCAAGGCCATCAACATGTTCCGCAAGGTGGACGTGCCGGTCTTCGGCATCGTCGAGAACATGAGCTATTTCGTCTGCCCGCACTGCGGCGGGCGCAGCGAGATCTTCGCCCACGGCGGCGCGCGGGCCTGCGCCGAACGCTACGGCGTCGACTTCCTGGCCGAGATCCCGCTGGATCCGGCCATCCGTGAACACGCCGACGCCGGCCGTCCCCTCGCCGTCTTCGCCCCGGAGAGTCCGCAGGCGCGGGCCTATCTCGACCTCGCCCGCAACGTGCGCGACCGCATCGAGGCCCAGCTCGGCGAGTCCGGCCGCCGGCCGCCGCGCATCCGCTATCTCTGAGGGGGCCATGACGGCCCCCGGCACCGCCGCCGTCCCCCGCCTCCTCGCGGGCATCGCGCCGCTCCTCTCCCGCTACGACGGCTGGCTCCTCGACCAGTGGGGCGTGATCCACGACGGCGAGCGCCTCTTCCCGGAGGCGGGGGCGGCCCTGGAGCGATTGCGCGCGGCCGGCCGCCGGGTGGTCCTGCTCTCCAATTCCGGGCGCCGGGTGGCCCACAGCCTGCGCCATCTCGCCGGCATGGGCCTGGACCCGCGCCTGTTCGACGCCGTGGTCACCTCGGGCGAGGTGGCCTGGCGGCTGCTGCGGGAACGCCGGGTGCCGCCCTTCTCCCACCTCGGCCGCCGCTGCCTGCTCCTCACCCGCTTCGGCGATGTCGAGGTGGTGGAGGGGCTGGATCTGGAGCTGGTGGACGATCCCGATGCGGCCGACTTCGTCTTTCTCTCCGGGGTCGACAGTCCCGCGCGCGACCTCGACTCCTATCGGCCGCTGCTCGAGCGCGCCGCCCGCCGGCGCCTCTGGGCGGTGTGCGCCAATCCCGACCGGGTGGCGCCCCAGGGCGACCGGCTGATCCTGGCCCCGGGCGCCGTCGCCGAGGCCTATGTCCGCATGGGCGGACGCGTGGTCCACACCGGCAAGCCCCATCCCTGGATCTACCGTGAGGCCCTGCGCCGACTCGCCGGGATCGCACCCGCGCGGACGGTGGCGGTGGGCGATTCGTACGAACACGACGTGGTGGGGGCGGTGCGCGCCGGTCTCGACGCCGTCTTCGTGCTGGAGGGCATCCATCGCACCCGCTTCCCGCCGGATCTCGACGGCGCCGCCCTCGCCGCGGAGGTGGCGGAGCTGGCCCTTCGCTTCGGCGCCCGGCCGCGTTGGCTGCTGCGCCGCTTCGCGCCCTGAGGCCGGAAAAAAAGCGGCGGCTCCGGAGAGCCGCCGAATTCCTTGACCATCGGCCAGGGAGGGAAGGGAAACTCGCCGCAATCGGCCGGGAACCGGCCCTTGCTGCATCGCACAATATACGCGTCGCGGGCCGGTCGAGAACCGCATCCGGCGAAGACCTAGCATGCGTTCCGTGCATGGATGGGGCCCGGGCGAAAAAAGCGGCGGCTCCGGAGAGCCGCCGAAGTCCACCATCGGTCAGGGAGGGAAGGGAAACTCGCCGCAGTCCCGGCGCTGCACCGGGCTTGCTGCGACGCACAAAATGGGATCCGGTGAAGCCCGGGCAAGCCGCGCCGGGCGGGAAGCCGCCATGCGTCGGACGCATGGCACCGGCGCCCGGTTGTGTGGTGCCGGCGCTTGTGGTCATGTGGACGCCGTGGCGATGCGGACGGAGCGCATGGACGACGCCGCCTACGAGATCCTGGAGCCGGACGGACCACCGGCACCGGTGCTGATCTCCGCGCCCCACAGCGGCACCCTCCTACCGGCGGAGGTGGCGGCGACGCTTCGGGCCGATTCCGCCACCGTGGCCGCCCTCGACGACGGACCGGTCCATCGTCTCTTCGCCGACGCCCCCGCCCTCGGCGTCACCGTGCTGGTGGCGCGCTTCCGGCGGGTCTGTGCCGATCTCAACCGCGATCCCTGCGAGATGGCGCCCGATGCGGTGGAGGCGCTGCCCGTGGGCCTGCGCCCCCGCCTCACCGCCCGCGCCCGCGCCGGTCTCGGCGTGGTCCCCACCCGCGCCGGCAGCGCCGCCCTCGTGCGCACGCCCCTGTCCACCGCCGAGTTCGTCCGCCGTCTCGCCCGCTACTGGGAGCCCTACCACCGCGAGCTGCAGCGGCGTCTGCGCCTTCTGACCGAGCGTTTCGGCACGGTGCTGCTGTTGGACGTCCACTCCATGCCCACCTCCGCGGCCGGCGAGGGCGGGCGAATCGTGGACGTCTGCATCGGCGACCGCTTCGCCCGCAGCGCCCATCCCGCCCTCTCCCGCACCGCCTTCGACCATTTCGCCGGCCGCGGCCTCCGGGTCGCCCGCAACACGCCCTTCGCCGGTGGCTTCGTCACCGCGCACTACGGCCGGCCGGAGCGCGGCATCCACGCCCTCCAGCTCGAGTTCCGGCGGGCGCTCTTCCTGGACGAGACCCGCCTCGAGCCCCATGGCGGCCTCGGGATCCTGGCGGCGAGCTGTCGCGGTCTGCTGGAGACTCTCCTGGCGGAGCGCGAGCGTCTCGCCGTCGCTCCGGCCGCCTGAACTCACCCCGATACGCCCGCGATCACCCGCCCCTTGCCCCGTGCGCGGGGACGCCGGATGAACGGGATGGGGGATCGCGGGAGGAACGCCATGGACGTACCGGCGACCACGGCGAGCGTGACGGTGGCGCTGCTGCGGGAGGCGGCGACGACGGGGGCGCGGCTGCGGGCGGCCACCGCCGGCGCGCCCGCGGGCGATCCCGTGACGGTGCTCGCCTGGCACGGCGCGGTGCTCGATGCCACCGCCCGTCTCGCCGCCACCGTCGCCTGGCTGCTGGCCCGCCGCGCCGTGGAGACGGGCGAGCTCCCGGCCGATCCCGCCGACGACCGCCAGCGTCTCCTGCCGCTCCGGGATCCGCCGCCGCCGCCCGCGGCCGCCTCACCGGCACTGCGGGCGGCCCTCGCCGAGGCGGCGGCCCTCTATGCGCGGGTGAGGCGCCTCGCCACTCACGGCGCCCCGCCGGCGGGCGCGTCCGGCTGAGCCTCCGGCCGCGCCCGGGCGAAGGCGGACAGTTCCAGACAGTTGCGTTCCACCCGGGCGAGGGTGGGCCAGGGATCCGGATCCACCCCGTAGCGGCGGGCGTTGTAGAGCTGCGGGATCAGGAAGGCGTCGGCGAGGGTGGGGGCATCGCCGAAGCAGAAGCGGCCGGCCGTCCCCGCCAGTTCGCGCTCGAGCATGTCGAGGCCCGCGCGGATCCAGTGGCGGTACCAGGCGTGCACGGCCGTTTCGTCGAGCCCCAGCCCGTGGCGCAGGTGTTCCAGCACGCGCAGATTGTTGAGGGGGTGGATCTCGCAGGCGACGAGATCGCAGACGGCCCGCACCCGCGCCCGCGCGACCGGATCGGCGGGGAGCAGCGGCGGCCGGGGATGGCGCTCCTCCAGATACTCGCAGATGGCCAGCGACTGGGCGAGCCCGACGCCGTCCTCCTCGTACCAGGGCACGAGCCCCTGGGGATTGCGCCGCAGATAGTCGGGGCTCCGGTGGCCGCCGCCGCGCAGGTCGACGGCCACGTATTCGTAGGCCAACCCCTTGAGCTCGAGGACGATGCGCACCCGATAGGATGCGGAACTGCGCCAGTAACCGTGGAGTCGCCGCACGACGCCCTCCCTCGCCGGTGCGCCTTCCCGTTACGCCCGCCGCCGCCACGAATCCAGCCCGCGGCGAGGGGGCCGGGATGCGCCCGCCGCACCTTGACCGTCCCCGACCTCTGCCCTTTATGAGCGCGGGGCCGGGCGGGGCGGCGGCGGGCCGTCGCATCTTCGGACCAGTTCTTCTTCCGGTGCAGCGAACGGGTGGGGCGATGGCGCTGGACGAGTACGTCTTCACCAGCGAGTCGGTGTCCGAGGGACACCCGGACAAGGTATGCGACCGCGTCTCCGACGAGGTGGTGGACGCCTATCTGCGGGCCTATCCCCATTCGCGGGTGGCCTGCGAGACCCTCGCCACCACCGACCGGCTGGTGATCGCCGGCGAGGTGCGTGGTCCCGAGACCATCACCCACGACCACATCCGCTGTCTCGCCCGCGACACCGTGCGCGAGATCGGTTACAGCCAGCCCGGCTTCGACTGGCGCACGCTGCGCATCGACGTCTATCTCCACGAACAGTCGCCCGACATCGCCATGGGCGTGGATGCCCGCGAGGACAAGGACGAGGGCGCGGGCGACCAGGGCATGATGTTCGGCTATGCCTGCGACGAGACGCCGGCGTTGATGCCGGCGCCCATCTACTACGCCCACCGCATCCTCAGGAGCCTCGCCGAGGCGCGGCGGGCGGGCGAGCATCCGGAACTCGGTCCCGACGCCAAGAGCCAGGTGAGCCTGCGCTACGTCCAGGGCCGGCCCATGGGCTGCACCTCCGTCGTCGTCTCCACCCAGCACCGGGCGGAGGTGAGCCAGGCGGCGGTGCGCGACATCGTCCGCCGCCACGTGCTGCGGGTGCTGCCCGAGGGCTGGATGTGCCCGGAGGAGGAGTTCTACGTGAATCCCACCGGCCGCTTCGTGGTGGGCGGCCCGGTGGGCGACGCCGGGCTCACCGGCCGCAAGATCATCGTCGACACCTACGGCGGTGCCGCACCCCACGGCGGCGGCGCCTTCTCCGGCAAGGATCCCACCAAGGTGGACCGCTCCGCCGCCTATGCCGCCCGCTGGCTCGCCAAGAACGTCGTCGCCGCCGGCCTCGCCCGCCGGTGCCTGATCCAGCTCGCCTACGCCATCGGCGTGGCCAAGCCGCTCTCCATCTACGTGGACCTCATGGGCACCGGCGAGATCGACGAACGGCGTCTTGTGGAATATTTCCACGACCTCGACCTCACCCCGCGCAACATCCGCGAGCGGCTCGGCCTCAACCGGCCCATCTACGCCCGCACCGCGGCCTACGGCCACTTCGGACGGGATCCGGAACCCGATGGCGGCTTCTCCTGGGAGCGCACCGATCTCGTCGACGAGCTCCGACGCCTCGCCTGAGATCCGTCCCCGCCGGCTGATCTACGGACGCCGCATCGGTCCGCGCCTGCGGCCGCGGCGCCGGCGTCTCCTGGAGGAGCGGCTGCCGGCCCTGCGCCTGGACCTGGACGATCCCCGCCGGGCGCGGATCGATCCCCGGGCCCTCTTTCCCGGACGCGAGGCCTTCGAACTGGAGATCGGTTTCGGCGGCGGCGAACATCTGGTGTGGCAGGCGGCCCAGCATCCCGAGCGCGGCTACGTCGGCGTCGAGCCCTATCTGGGCGGCGTGGCCAAGCTGCTGGCGGCCCTCGAGGAGGCCGGCCTCGACAACGTCCGCGTCGTCGTCGACGACGCCCGTCTCCTGCTGCCGCGTCTGCCGGATGCGAGCTTCCTCCGCATCCACGTGCTGTTCCCGGACCCCTGGCCCAAGAAGCGCCACCACAAGCGCCGCATCGTCAACCGGGTGACGGTGGCCGAGTTCGCCCGCCTGCTGGCTCCCGGCGGCGAGCTCCGGCTGGCCACCGACGATCCGGGCTACGCGCGCTGGATGCTGGAGGCGGCCCTCGCCGAGCCGCGGCTGGCATGGCTCGCCGAACGCGCCCGCGACTGGCGCGAGCGGCCCGCCGACTGGCCGGAGACCCGCTACGAGGCCAAGGCCCGGCGCCAGGGACGGCGGCCCGTGTTCCTGCGCTTCCGGCGGCGGGCGGAGGGCGCGAGGGCGGAGGAGGGTCCATGAGCCGGAACTGGCGGCGGCGGACGCGCCTCGTCCATGCGGGGACCGAGCGCACCCCCTGGGGCGAGACCTCCGAGGTGCTCGCCCTCACCTCGGGCTTCGTCTACGATCGGGCCGAGACGGCGGAGGCCCGCTTCGCCGCTCGCGCCGAGGGCTACACCTATTCGCGCCTCGGCAATCCCACCGTGCGCATGTTCGAGCGGCGCATGGCCGCCCTCGAGGGCAGCGAGGAGGCGGCCGCCACCGCCTCCGGCATGGCCGCCCTCACCGCCGTGCTCTTCGCCACCCTCCGCGCCGGCGACCGCGTCGTCGCCTCGCGCCTGCTCTTCGGCTCCACCCGCGAGCTGCTCACGGAGCTGCTGCCGCGCTTCGGCGTGCGCACCGACTTCGTGGACGGTGGCGACGTGGAGGCCTGGGCGCGGGCGCTGGAACGCCCGGCCCGCCTCGTGCTGTTCGAGACACCCGGCAATCCGACCCTCGAGCTCGTGGACATCCGCGCCGTCGCCCATCTCGCCCGTCGGACCGGGGCGCTGGTGGTGGTGGACAACGTGCTGGCCACGCCCGTGCTCCAGCACCCGCTGCGGCTGGGCGCCGACGTGGTGGTCTATTCCGCCACCAAGCACATCGACGGCCAGGGCCGCTGCCTCGGCGGCGTGATCTGCTGTTCCGAGGCCTTCCGCCGCGACGTGCTGACCCCGTGGCTGCGCCACACCGGGCCGTCCCTCTCCCCCTTCAACGCCTGGGTGCTCCTCAAGGGACTGGAGACGCTGGAGCTCCGGGTGCGCCAGGCGACGGAGACGGCGGGCGCTCTCGCCCGCTTCCTCGCCGACCATCCGCGGGTGACGGCGGTGCTCTATCCGGGGCTGCCCTGTCATCCGGGCCATGCGCTGGCCCGCCGCCAGATGGAGGCGCCGGGACCGATCCTCGCCTTCCGCACCGGCGGCGGCAAGGCGCGCGCCTTCGCCGTGCTCGACCGGCTGCGGCTGTTCCGCATCTCCAACAACCTCGGGGATGCCCGCAGCCTCGCCACCCATCCCGCCACCACCACCCACCGGCGGCTGCCACCGGAGGAACGGGTGCGCCTCGGCATCACCGACGACCTGATCCGCCTGTCGGTGGGGCTGGAGGATCCGGAGGATCTGCGGGAGGATCTGGAGGAGGCCCTGCGATGAGCGACGGCGATCTCGCCGCCTGCATCGGCCGCACCCGCAGGATCGAGGCGGTGCTCGACCCCTTCCCGGCCCGTGCCTTCGCCGCCGCCCTCGACCTCGAGCGCCCGCTCGCGCCCGGCGATCCCGTTCCCCTCTGCTGGCATCATCTCTGGTTCCACGCGCCGCTGCGGGCCCGTGACACCGGCCCCGACGGTCACGAGCGGCTGGGCCTCTTCCTGCCGGCGCTGGAGGGGGTGAGGCGCATGTGGGCGGGCGGGCGGCTGCGCTTCGTGCGGCCGCTTCGCCTCGGCACACGGGCGGTGCGCGTCTCCACCGTCCGCGACGCCCGGGTGAAGCGGGGACGGAGCGGGCGGCTGGTCTTCGTCACCGTCGAGCACCGCATCGAGGACGAGGCGGGCCTCCTCCTCGTGGAAGAGCAGGACATCGTCTACCGGGAGCCGCGGCCGCTGCCGGCGGAGCCGCCGCCCTTCACGCCGCCGCTCCCGCCGGTGCGCGAGACCGTCCACCGGCCCGACGAGGTGCTGCTGTTCCGCTACTCCGCCCTCACCTGGAACGCCCATCGCATCCACTACGACCGGCGCTACGCCCGCGAGGTGGAGGGCTATCCGGACCTGGTGGTGCACGGCCCGCTGCTCGCCACCTGGGCCCTCGCGCTGGCGGCCGAAACCCACGGCGCCGGGCGCATCGCCGGCTTCCGCTTCCGCAACCGCACGCCCCTCTTCGTCGGCCGACCGCTCAGGGTGTGGCTGGGCGCCCCCGCCGGGGACGAGGTGCCGGTGTGGGTGGTGGGCGAGGATGCCCGCCTCGCCCTCGAAGGGGCGGTCCTGCTCGGCCAGGAAGCGGAGGGGCGATGAGCGATCCCTCAGCCCGCCTCGCGCCGGCAGGTGTCGAGGTCCATCAGCCGATAGGCCGGGCACCAGCCGACGATGCCGGTGACCAGCGGGACGAGACCGATCCAGCCCCAGTTGGTCTGCGGTCCCCAGAACACCAGCGAGATCAGCACCAGCCCGACCACGATCCGGACCGTCCGGTCGACGGTCCCCACGTTGCATTCCATGACCTGACCTCCCGCACCCGTCGATGACCCCGTGTGTTCATATGGGGACGAAGGGGCGGTGGCACAGCCTCCCCTCGCCGGGACGTGAAGGAGGGAAACACGAACGGCCGCACCGGCGGCCGTCCGCGGGGAAGGTTTCGTGTCGTTGGGCCTGGGGCCGTGGGCAGCGGGACCGGCTTCCGACCGCCCCCGGCACCTCGCGGAACGCACCGGCGGATGGGACCCCGTGGGGCGGCCCGAAGCCTTTTCCTTCCGGGTATTCACCCCGCCCGCATAACCTCACGCGGTCCCGGACCTGTCAACCGGAAATAGCAAGGGATTTTTCATTTTTCTGTGGATATGTCCGCCAGCCGGCGGCACACCGCCTCCAGCTGGGCCGGGGTGGTGTAGCGGATGACCACCCGTCCCCCCCGCCGGCCGCTGCGGATCTCCACCCTCAACCCCAACATCTTGCTCAATTTCCGCGCAACGACCTCAAGATCTGGATCCGGCGCCGGATCCCTCCCTCGCCTCGCCGGAGTCTCCCGCCGCCGGCGCACCAGCGCCTCGGTCTCGCGCACGCTCAACCCACGCGCGATCACTTCCCGCGCGAGGGCCACGGGATCCGCCGCCGCCAGCACTGCTCTCGCGTGACCCGCGGTGAGCTCGCCCCGCTTCACCATCGCCCGCACCGTCTCCGGCAACTGCAGGAGACGCAGGGTGTTGGCCACGTGGCTGCGGCTGCGGCCCACCGCCCGCGCCACCTCCTCCTGGCCGCGGCCGAACTCCCGCATCAGCCGGGCGTAGGCCTCCGCCTCCTCCAGCGGATCGAGATCCTCGCGCTGCAGATTCTCCACCAGTGCCAGCTCGAGGGCGCCGCGGTCGTCGATCTCCCGCACCACCACCGGCACCTCGTCGAGCCCGGCCCGCTGGGCCGCCCGCCAGCGCCGCTCGCCGGCCACGATCTCGTAGGCGGCGCCCGGGCCCCGTGCCGGCCGCACCAGGATGGGCTGGAGCAGACCGTGGGCGCGGATGCTCTCCGCCAGCGCCTCCAGCTCCTCCTCCGGGAAGTCGCGACGCGGCTGCAGCGGCGAGGGCTCCAGATACTCCACCGGCACCCGCCGCGGCCCCTCCTCCTCACCGGCCACCGCCCGCGCCGGCGCCTCGCCCAGGAGCGCCGACAGGCCCATGCCGAGTCCCCGTCTGCGCGCCATCAGGCGGCGTCCCTCTCGCGCGCGATCATCTCGCCGGCGAGGCGCGCGTAGGCCTCCGCCCCGGCACAGCGCACGTCGTAGAGCAGCACCGGCTTGCCGTGGGAGGGCGCCTCGGAGATGCGCACGTTGCGCGGGATCACGGTTCGGAACACCCGATCCCCGAGGAACGCCCGCACGTCCTCCGCCACCTGGGCGGAGAGGTTGTTGCGGCGGTCGTACATGGTGAGCACCACGCCGTGGACGGCGAGCCGCGGGTTGTGGGTGCGCCGCACCCGCTCGATGGTCCGCAGCAGCAGGCCCAGTCCCTCGAGGGCGAAGAACTCGCACTGCAGCGGCACGATGACGCCGTGGGCCGCCACCAGCGCGTTGAGGGTGAGCACGCCCAGCGAGGGGGGACAGTCCACGAAGATGTAGTCGTAGGGCTCGCGGAAGCGGCGCAGCGCCTCCCGCAGCCGCCGTGCCCGCCGCGGATCGTCGGCCAGCTCCACCTCCACCGCCGACAGATCCACCGTGGCCGGCACCAGATCGAGCCCCGGCACCTCGGTGGCGATCACCGCCCGCGCCAGCTCCACCTCCCCCATCAGCACCTCGTAGGTGGTGAGCGTGCGCCGCTCGGGGCCGATGCCGAGGCCGGTGGAGGCGTTGCCCTGGGGGTCGATGTCGATCACCAGCACGCGCTTGCCCACCGCCGCCAGCGCCGTGCCGAGATTGATGGCGGTGGTGGTCTTGCCGACGCCGCCCTTCTGGTTGGCGACGGCGTAGACGCGGCCGCGGGCGAGGATCTCACGCAACGGGCTCGACACGGGAAACCCCTTCGACGACGACGATGCGGCCCTCGGGCGAACTGAGGCTGGGTTCCAGCCGCGCCTCCATCTTCCATCGCCGCCGCGCCTCGGTCAATTCCGCCGCCGCACGACGGCCCTTGGGGAAGATCCCGCGGGTCCGCGGTCCGAAGAAGGGGACCGCGAGATCCAAAAGCCGGTCGAGCGGCGCCAGCGCCCGCGCCGTCACCGCGTCGGCCGCGAACGGCGTCGTCTCCTCGATGCGGCGGGTGTGGACCACCACCCGCGGGCAGCCGGTGATCCGCGCCGCCTCCCGCAGGAAGGCCGCCTTGCGGCGGTCGGCCTCCACCAGATGGACCTCCTCCACGCCGAGGATGGCCAGCACCAGTCCGGGAAAGCCGGCGCCGCTGCCGAGATCCACCAGCACCCGCGTCCCCTCCGGCAGCAGGCGGAGGAGCTGGGCCGAGTCCAGCACGTGGCGCCGCCAGGGGTCGCGCAGGGTCTCCGGTCCCACCAGATTGAGGCGCCGCTGCCAGGTCTCCAGCAGCGCCAGATGGCGGGTGAGCCGGGCCATCGTCCCGGCGTCCAGCCCCAGCCGCCGCGCCACCGCCTCCGGCGTGAGCGGGGCCCGGCCGGTGGCGGGCTCAGGCGACGCGGCGGGCATGGCGGTAGAGCAGCAGCAGCGCCGCCGGCGTCACTCCGGGGATGCGGGCGGCGGCCCCCAGGGTGCGGGGCCGGGCCCGGGCCAGCGCCGCCCGCACCTCGGCGGAGAGGCCGGGCAGCCGCCCGTAGTCGAGGTCCGGCGGCAGGCGCAGCGACTCCTCGCGGCGGAAGGCGCGGATCTCCTCCTCCTGGCGGGCGAGATAGGCGGCATAGCGCCCCTCGCACTCCACCACCGTCGCCGCGTCCTCGCCGAAGGCGGCGAGTTCCGGCCAGATGCGCCGGAAGAGGGCGAGGCTCGCCCCGGGCTGGCGCAGCAGTTCGAAGGCGCTGCGGCGGCGGCCGTCGCGCACCACCTCGATGCCGTGGGCCCGCGCCTCCTCCGGGGTGAGCCGCAGTTCCTCCAGCCGACGGCGCAGCGCCTCCACACGCGCCCGCCGCGCCCGCAGACGGGTGAGCCGCGCCGCGCCCACCACGCCCACCGCCGCCCCCTTCTCGGTGAGGCGCAGATCGGCGTTGTCGGCGCGCAGCACCAGCCGGTACTCGGCGCGCGAGGTGAGCATGCGGTAGGGTTCCGTCACCCCGCGTGTCACCAGATCGTCGATCAGGACGCCGATGTAGGCCTCGGCCCGATCCAGCACGAACTCGCGTCCACCGCCACCCGCCACCAGCGCCGCGTTGATGCCGGCCACGATCCCCTGCGCCGCCGCCTCCTCGTAGCCGGTGGTGCCGTTGATCTGACCGGCCAGGAACAGGCCGGGGCAGCGGGCGAGCTCCAGGGTGGGGGCGAGCTCGCGCGGATCCACGTGGTCGTATTCCACGGCATAGCCGAAGCGCAGCACCGCCACCCGCTCGAGGCCGGGGATGGCGCGCAGCATCCGCAGTTGCACCGCCGCCGGCAGCGAGGTGGAGATGCCGTTGGGATAGACGGTGACGTCCTCCTCCCCCTCCGGCTCCAGGAAGATGCGGTGGCGCGGCCGGTCGGCGAAGCGCACCACCTTGTCCTCGATGGAGGGGCAGTAGCGCACGCCCCTCGCGCGGATGCGCCCCGCGTACATGGGCGATTCGTGGAGGTGGGCGCGGATCAGCTCGTGGACCTCGGGCGTGGTCCAGGTGATCCAGCAGTCGCGCTGGGGGCGGTCGATGCGGTCGGTGAGGAAGGAGAAGGGCGGCGGCGGCTCGTCGCCGGGCTGGCGTTCGAGACCGGCGTGGTCGATGGTGCGGCCGTCCAGGCGGGGCGGCGTGCCGGTCTTCAGGCGGCCCAGGCGCAGCCCCAGCGACTCCAGGAAGCGGGCCAGCGCCACCGCCGGCTTCTCGCCGATGCGGCCGGCCGGTCGGCTCTCGCGGCCGACATGGACGACGCCGCGCAGGAAGGTGCCGGTGGTGAGCACCACGGCGCCGGCGGCGATCTCCCCGCCGCCGGCGGTGACCACGCCGGCGCAGCGCCCGTCCCGGATCCGCAGCGCCACCACCTCGTCCTCCCGCAGCACCAGCCCCGGCTGGGCCGCGAGCAGCGCCCGCACCGCCGCGGCGTAGCGGCGGCGGTCGGCCTGGGCCCGCGGTGCCTGGACGGCGGGACCCCGGGAGCGGTTGAGGATGCGGAACTGGATGCCGGCGGCGTCGATGGCCCGGGCCATCAGCCCGTCGAGGGCGTCCACCTCGCGCACGAGATGGCCGCGCCCGAGGCCGCCGATGGCCGGGTTGCAGGACATGGCGCCGATGGTGTCGAGCCGGTGGGTGACCAGCAGCGTGCGCGCACCCATCCGCGCCGCCGCCGCGGCCGCCTCGACGCCGGCGTGGCCGCCGCCCACCACGATCACGTCGAAGCGCATGGCAAGGGCTGATGTGCGTCGCGGATCCCGACCGTCAATGCGGAGTGAGGGGGATTTTCGGCAAGATCGCCTCGATATCGAAACGATCCTGGTTGCCGGATCCGTTCACCCTCCCACACTGGATGCGGGCGCCGTGTGCGTCCGGGGCGTCACGAGCGGGAGCTTCGGCGTGCACCTCACGGTTCTGGTGATCGGCCCCGCAACCCGGGCCCTCGCGGGACTGGAGCACCGCCTGTGCCGGCTCGCCGGCGGTGCGCTCGAACTCCTGCGCGTGGCCGACGAGGACGCCGCCCTCGCCCGCCTCGCCGATGGGCCGGTGGATCTGATGGTGCTGGACCTGGGCGTCCGGGGACGGGGGCTCGCCACCCTCTTGCGCTTGCAGGCGCTGGCACCGGGGGCGGTGATCTGGCCGGTGGCGGCCGGCGGTCCCCTCGATCCCACCCGGGCCTGCGCGCGCACCTTGCGGTCGGCGCTGGAGGGACTGCGCCGGGCGCGGTCCGACTGGCGGCGGCTGGTGCACCGCGCCACCCACGACGCCCTCACCGGGCTCGCCAATCGCTGGCTGCTGGAAGAGAAGCTGCGGGATGCCGTGGCCCGGGCCGAACGCCGTGGCCGCGCCGGCGGGCTGGTGCTGGTGGACCTGGACGGTTTCAAGGCGGTCAACGACCGCTTCGGTCACGATCTCGGCGACCTGGTGCTGGAGACGGTGGCCGCCCGCCTGCGGCGCGGCCTGCGCCGCTCCGACACGGTGGCCCGCCTCGGCGGCGACGAGTTCGCCGTGGTGGTGGAGGAGGTGGACACGGCCGACCGCCTCGCCGTGGTGGCGGCCAAGGTGCGGCGGCTGGTGGAGGCGCCGGTGGAGATCGACGGCCGCGTGATACGGGTGGGGGCGAGCTGCGGCACCGCCCTCTTCCCCGACCACGGCCGCGAGCTCGGCGAGCTGGTGCGCCGGGCCGATGCCGGGCTCTATGCCGAGAAGCGCCGCCGCGCCCTCATCTCCGCCTGAAGCGCCAGGCGCCGTCGGCGCCGCTCTCCCGCTCGAGGTCCCCCCGCCGGTGGAGGTGGTTGAGGTGGGCCAGCGCCTCGGCCAGGGCGAAGGCGACGGTGGTCTCGTCCAGCGGCCGGTCGAAGAGGGCGAAGGCCACCTCCGCCGGCGTCGCCCAGTCGCGGCACAGGTCCAGGGCACGGGCGAGCCGGGCCTCGTGGTGGGCGCGGACGGCGTCGATGCGGGCGTGCAGGCCCCGGAAGGGACGCCCGTGGCCGGGCAGCACCAGCACGTCCTCCGGCAGGCCGGCGAGCCGGTCCAGGGAGGCGAGGTAGGCGCTCAGCGGATCGCTCTCCGGCTCGTCGGGCCAGCAGCCCACCACGGGGCTGATCTCGGGCAGGATCTGGTCGCCGGCCAGCAGCAGCCGTCGGCCGCGGTCGTAGAGGGCGGCGTGGGCCGGGGCGTGACCGCCCATCCGCATGATCCGGAAGGCGATCCCGGCCAGGATCACCGTCTCGCCATCGTGCAGATCGCGGAAACTGCCGGGCGGCGCCGTCACGGCGCGGGCGAAGGTGTTGCCGAGGGCGAGGCGGCGGCGGGCCAGCTCGCTCTCGACGCCCAGGAGCCGGTCGTAGGCGGCGAGGGCCGCCCCCCAGGCCTCGTCGCTCTCGAACGCCAGCATCCGCGCCATCGCCCATTCGGGGCGCGGCATCGACAGGGCCGCCCCGTAGCGGGCGGCGAGATGGCCGGCATTGCCCACGTGATCCGGGTGGAAGTGGGTGACGAGGATGCGGTCCAGCCGCTCGCCCAGCACCTGCGCCAGCAGCCGCTGGGTGGTCCCGTCGGCGTGGCCGGTGTCCACCAGCACGCGCTCGCCGTCGCCCTCCAGCAGATAGAGGTCCACGTGGTCCAGCACGTAGGGCAGGGGCAGCCGGAACCACCACACGCCCTCGGCGACGCGGCAGCACTCGCCCGCCGGGGGCAGTTCGAAGGGCATCTCCAGCATGGTCCACCCGGAGATCAGGGTGACGGGCCGCGACTGCCCTAGCGGCACCCTCCCACGGGCGCAAGCGCAGGGGCGTCCCGGGACTTGCCGCGGCGGCGGGAATCGGCTTTGCGGGAGGCGGTCCGGGGGAACGTCGCGTGCCCCGTTTCGACGACGCCTTCTTCGCCACGCTCGTGGAGCTCTTCCGCTGGCGCCGCGACGTGCGCCGTTTCCGTCCGGATCCGGTGCCGCCGGTCCTGGTGGAGGAACTGCTCCACCTCGCCGATCTCGCCCCTTCCGTGGGCAACGCCCAGCCCTGGCGTTTCGTCCTGGTGGACGACGCGGCGCTGCGCCGGCGGGTGCGGGAGCACTTCCTCGCGGTCAACGCCCGGGCGCTCGCCGGCTATCGCGGCGAGCGGGCCGCCCTCTATGCCCGCCTCAAGCTGGAGGGGCTGGACCGGGCACCGGTGCAGATTGCCGTCTTCTGCGACGAGACCACGAAACAGGGCCACGGCCTCGGGCGGCCCACCATGCCGGAGACCCTGGTCTGGTCGGTGGTGCTGGCCATCGGTCAGCTCTGGCTCGCCGCCCGCGCCCGCGGTCTCGGCCTCGGCTGGGTCTCCATCCTGGAGCCGGAGACGGTCCGCGCCCTGCTGGCGGTGCCGGCGGGCTGGCGTTTCGTCGCCTGGCTCTGCCTCGGCCGGCCGGAGGAGGAGCATCTCGATCCCGAGCTGGAGCGCGCCGGCTGGCAGACGCGCACCCCGCTCTCCGCGCGCATCCTCAGACGCTGAGCAGGCGGGCGGTGCTTGCGGCGGGCGCGGCCGGTGCGTAGGCTCGTGGACGGGGCCGTGGGGCGGAGGAGGCGACCATGGGGCATCGCGTCGTCGTCGGAGCGCTGGTCCTGCTCCTCGTGGGGATCGGGGAGGCGGGGGCCGCATCGCTGCGGACCACCTTCGAGACCTTCCTCGACCGGCTCGCCTGGCTGCTGCGCTCCGGCCCCGGGGATGCCACTCGGGCCGAACCGCGGGAGTGGGAGCCGGCGCCGGGCGGCGCACGCGCCACCAGCGATCTGGTGGTGGACCTCTTCGGGTCGACCATGCCGGTGCCGCTGGTCCACGCGGTGCGTGAGACGGTGACGGGCGTGCGCGTCACCACCCGCCTCGATGTGGCACGGCTGTCGCCGGACGTCCGGGCGGTCCTCGAGGCCCTGCTGCCGGACTATCGCGATCTGGTCCTCGACGTGACCCTGGACGGGCAGGGGCGCTGGGACGGCGAGCTGCGCCTGCCGCCCTTCAGCGTCGACGATCCCGACGTCACGGGGGAGATCGGGGCGAGCCGGATCGCCTTCACCCTCGACTTCGGCCCCGGCGAGCGGTTCGCGGGTGGGGTGCGGATGCACTTCGGGCGGATGTGGGGTCGGGACGAGGAGACCCGGTTCGATCTCGAACTGGAGCCGGTGGACGTCCGCTTCGAGACGCTCCGCTACCATCGGGGCCGGCCGCTGCTGGGATACGCGGAAGTGGGCGGTGCCGGCGCGAATCTGTCCGTGCGCGAGGCCGAGGGAACCACCGAGATGGTGGTGGGGCCCTTCCGGCTGAACGGCGGCAGCCGCGCCCTGGAGGATGGCCGCGTCCGTCTCGCCTTCGGTCTCGATTTCGCCTTCGCCCGGATCCTCCTTCCCGACGAGGAGCCGGTGGGGCCGGGACGGATCGGCTTCGATTTCACCCTCGAGGGGATGAGCATGCGGGCCCTGCGCCGTCTGATCGAATTCTCCGAGACGTCGGATCCGCTGGCGCCGGCCCCGGGACCGGAGGCCGCCGGGAGTCCGGAACGAGAGATGGCCCGCGATCTGTTCGCTCGCCCGGGCCGGCTGACCATCACGGGGACCTTCGCGTTCGAGGGACGCCGTGCCGTCGTCGACCTCGACGTCGGCTGGCCGGCCCCGAGGCGCGATCTCCGTACCGTCGCCGACTGGCTGGATCTGCTGGAGGGACGGCTGCGCCTCGACATCCCCCTCGATCTGGTGGAGGATCCCCAGATCCAGCAGTCCCTCGCCGCACCGGTGGCCATGGGTCTCGCCACCGTCCGCGAGGGACGGGTGCAGGCGGATCTGCGCATCACCGGCGGCATGGTCCTGGGCGGCGCCCAGCCACAGCCGCTGGTGGCCCTGCTGGGCGACGTGGCGACCATGCCGCTGGACGTGCCGGCCCGCTGAGGTCCGGCCGGAGGGGAGGAAGGCGCGTGCAGGAGACGGAGGAGGCCCGTCGCCACCGGGAGAAGAAGGCCCGCATCAAGGCGGTGAAGGACCGGCTCTACGCCGCCCGCACCGGCCGCAAGGGCCTGCTCCTCGTCCACACCGGTCGCGGCAAGGGCAAGACCACCGCCGCCTTCGGCCTGGTCCTGCGCACCCTCGGCCACGGCCGCCGGGTGGGCATCGTCCAGTTCGTCAAGGGCCGGCGGGAGACCGGCGAGCGGCGCTTTCTGGAGCGGTTCCCGGATCTCGTGGAGATCCGGGTGATGGGCGAGGGCTTCACCTGGGAGACCCAGGACCGCGAGCGCGACGTCCGCGCCGCCCGTGCCGCCCTCGACGAGGCCCGCCGGATGCTCGCAGCCCCCGACTTCCATCTGGTGGTGCTGGACGAGCTCAACATCGTGCTGCGTTACGGCTATCTGCCGGTGGAGGAGGTGCTGGCGGTGCTGGCCGCGCGCCGGCCGGACCTCCACGTGGTGGTGACGGGACGCAATGCGCCGCCGGCGCTGATCGAGGCCGCCGATCTCGTCACCGAGATGACGGAGATCAAGCATCCCTTCCGGGCCGGCATCGGCGCCCAGGCCGGCATCGAGTACTGAGCCGCCATGGCGCCCGCCGCCGCCCTGATGTTCCAGGGCACCGCCTCGCACGTGGGCAAATCGCTGATCGTGGCCGGCCTCTGCCGGGCCTATGCCCGCGCCGGGCTGCGGGTGGCGCCCTTCAAGCCCCAGAACATGTCCAACAACGCCGCCCCCGCCGCCGGCGGCGAGATCGGTCGCGCCCAGGCGCTGCAGGCCCGCGCCGCCGGCATCCCGCCGGAGGTAGCCATGAACCCGGTGCTCCTCAAGCCGGAGGGCGAGACCGGCGCCCAGCTGGTGGTGCGGGGCCGCCGGCGGGGATCGCTCCGGGCGCGCGACTACTACCGGCTGCGCGCGGAGATCCTGCCGGAGATCCTCGCCTGCTTCGCGGATCTGCGGCACCGCTTCGACCTGGTGCTGGTGGAAGGCGCCGGCGGTGCCGCCGAGGCCAATCTGCGGGCGGTGGACGTGGCCAACATGGGCTTCGCCACCGCCGCCGGCGTGCCGGTGGTGCTGGTGGGGGACGTCTCCCGCGGCGGACTGCTGGCGGCGGTGGTGGGGACCGTGGCGCTGCTCGACGCGGCCGACCGTCGCCTGCTGCGTGGCTGGATCGCCAACGGCTTCCGAGGCGATGTCGCCCTCTTCCGCCCGGCGGTGCCCATCGTCGAGGCCGGAACGGGACTGCCCTGCCTCGGCATCGTCCCCTGGTTCCCCGAGGCGGCGCGGCTGCCGGCCGAGGACCGGCTGGGCCTCGCCGGACACGGCCGCCCGCGGACCGGGGCGGCGCTGCGGATCGCCGTGGTGGACCTGCCGCGCATCGCCAATTTCGACGACCTCGATCCCCTCGCCGCCGAACCCGGTGTGAGCCTCGAACTGGTGACGCCGGACCGGTCGCTGGACCCGGCCACCGATCTCGTGATCCTGCCCGGCAGCAAGGCGACGCGGGCCGATCTGGCGGCGCTGGTGGAGGCGGGCTTCCACCACGAGCTCCACGTCCACCGCCGCCGCGGCGGCCGCATCCTCGGGCTCTGCGGCGGCTATCAGATGCTGGGCCGCGCGATCCACGATCCCGAGGGGCTGGAGGGGCCGCCCGGCACCTCCCCCGGTCTCGGCCTGCTGGACGTGGAGACCCGTCTGCGGCCGGCCAAGACGGTGCGGGCGGTGCGCGGGCACGACCGCCTACGCGACGTGCCGGTGGACGGCTACGAGATCCACCTCGGCACCACCGAGGGGCCGGACCGGGCCCGTCCCTTCCTCGACCTGGACGGCCGCCCGGAGGGGGCGGTGAGCGCCTGCGGACGCGTCCTGGGCACCTATCTCCACGGGCTCTTCGCCGGCGACGCCTTCCGCCGCCGCTTCCTCGCGGAACTCGGCGCCGCCCCCTCCGATCTCGTCTGGGAGGCGGAGGTGGAGCGGGTGCTGGACCGGCTGGCGGATCATCTCGCCGCCGCCCTCGACCTGGAGCGGCTCCACGCCCTCGCCCTCAGCGCAGCAGCAGGGCGGTGAGGGCGGTGGCGAGGGTGAGCAGCGCCCAGGCGGCCCCCACCAGCCGCAGCGCCCGTTCCATGTCGGCCACCGTCGCCTCGGCCCGGCCGTCGCCGATCCAGGGCTCGTGTTCCAGCACGCCGTGATAGGCGCGGGGGCCGGCGAGGCGCAGACCCAGCGCGCCCGCCACCGCCGCCTCCGGATAGCCGGCATTGGGGGAACGGTGGCGGCGGGCGTCGCGGCGGATGGTCCCGACCGCCGGCCCCGGTCGTGCCTCCCGCACCACCAGCGTCGCCAGCACGATCAGGACGGCGGCGAGGCGGGCGGGGATGCGGGCGAGGGCGTCGTCGAGACGGGCGGCCAGGCGGCCGAAGTGGAGGTGCCGCGGCGTGCGGTAGCCGATCATGGAATCGAGGGTGTCGACGGTCTTGAAGGCGAAGAGGCCGGGCAGCCCCCCCACCGCCAGCCAGAACCAGGGCCCCACCACCGCATCGGCGAAGTTCTCGGCCAGCGATTCGATGGCGGCCCGGGCCACGCCGGCGTCGTCCAGCCGGTCGGGATCGCGGCCCACCAGCGCCCGCAGCGCCCGCCGCGCCGCCGCCGGATCCGCCGGCAGCCGCCGTGCCACCTCCCGCACCGCCTCCACGAGCCCGCGCCAGGCGAACAGCGGGAACGCCAGGAGGCCGGCGAGGAAGGCGCCCGTGGCGCCGTCGGGCAGCAGCGACTGGAGGAGAAGGCCCGTGAGCGCCGCCGCCAGGACGAGCGCCAGGGTGGCCGCGGCTCCGGCCCGCAGATTCTCCCGCGGATCGTGGCGGAGGGGATCCCAGATCCGCTCCACGCGCGCGATGGCGCGTCCCACCCACACCACCGGATGGGGGATCCGCGACCACAGCGCCGGCGGATCGCCCAGCACGGCGTCCAGCAGCAGCGCCCAGGTCAGGGCGAGGAACACCCACTCCGGATCAGCCGTCACCATGGAACCAGGCGTCGGGCAGGTCCAGCTCCACGGTCACGGGCACATGGTCGGAGGGGCGGTCGAAGCCGCGCGCCTCCGCCCACACCTCCACCGCCACCAGATGGGGCGCCAGTGCCGGCGCCAGCCAGATGTGGTCGAGACGCCGGCCGCGGTTGGACTTCCGCCAGTCCCGCGCACGGTAGGACCACCAGGTGAACACCTTCACCTCGGGCGGGATGCGGGCGCGCACCGCATCCACGAAGTCGTAGGCGCGACGGAGCCGTTCCAGCGCCTCCACCTCCACCGGCGTGTGGGAGACCACCTTCAGCAGCGCCCGGTGATTCCAGACGTCGGTGGGCAGCGGTGCGATGTTGAGATCGCCCGCCAGCAGCAGACGGGCGCCGTCGCCGCGGCGGGCCACGAAATATCCGGTCAGCGCCTCCAGCATCTCCAGCTTGTGGCGGAAGCGGGGATTGATCTCGGGATCGGGTACGTCGCCGCCGGCGGGGACATAGAGATTGTGCAGCTCCAGCGCGCCCGGCAGGAAGCAGACGGTGTGGCGGCAGTCCGCCACCCCGCACCAGGCGAGTGCCCGACCGTCGGCGAGCGGCCATTTGGACAGGGTGGCCACCCCGTGCCAGGTCTTCTGGCCGTGCACGTGGATATGGGGAAAGCCGAGGGCGCGCACGGCATCGTAGGGAAAGCGCCCGTTGTCCACCTTGGTCTCCTGCAGGCACAGCACGTCCGGGCGGCAGTGGGCCACCACCCGCGCCAGCAGATCGAGGCGGATGCGGATGGAATTCACGTTCCAGGTGGTGATCCGGAGACGCACGCCGCATTCTCCCGTCTCAGAGGAAGCTCTGGGGATCCACGTCCACATCCAGGCGCAGCCGGCCGGGCAGGCGCACGCGGCCGAGCCAGTCGCGCAGGAAGGCCGGCAGGTCGGCCTCGGGGGCGGCACGCACCAGCAGCCGCTCGCGATAGCGGCCGCGCAGGAGGGCGAGGGGGGCGGGCGCCGGGCCCAGCACCCGGATGTCCGCACGCTCCGGCGCCGCCCGGGCGAGGGCGCGGGCATGTTCGCGCACCTCCTCCGCCTCCCGGCCCGCCACCACCAGGGCGGCGAGGCGGCCGAAGGGCGGCGTGCCGCTCTCGTGCCGTTCCTCCAGCTCGGCCCGATAGAAGCGCAGGGAGTCTCCGGCGGCCAGCGCCTCGAGCACCGGATGGGCGGGGTCGGTGGTCTGGATCAGCACCCGCCCCGGCCGGCCGGCGCGGCCGGCGCGACCGGCGAGCTGGCGCAGGAGCTGGAAGCTGCGTTCGGCGGCCCGGAGGTCGCCACCGAGGCCGAGGTCGGCGTCCACCACCCCCACCAGCAGCAGATCCGGGAAGTGGTGGCCCTTGGCCAGAAGGCGGGTGCCCACCAGCAGGTCCACCTCCCGCGCCAGCACCGCCCGCACCAGCGCCTCGGCGCGGGCGGCGGTGGGCACCGTGTCGCTGGTGACCACGGCGAGACGCCGTTCCGGCCACAGCGTCCGCACCTCCTCGGCGATGCGCTCGACACCGGGACCGCAGGGGGCGAGTTCGTCCACCGCCCCGCAGCGGGGACAGTGCTCCGGCTCCGGCTCGCGATAGGCGCAGTGGTGGCAGAGCAGCCGTCGGCGCAGCCGGTGGAGCACCAGCCAGGCGCTGCAGTTGGGACAGCGCAGACGGGTGCCGCAGGCGCGGCACAGCACCAGCGGGGCATAGCCGCGCCGGTTCAGGAACAGCAGCACCTGCCCGTCCCGCTCGAGGGTGGCGGCGACGGCGGCGCGCAGATCGGGTCCCAGGAAGGCCCCGCGCGGCGGGCGGCGGGCCCTGAGGTCCACCACCTCCACCCGCGGCTCCGGGGCCGGTCCGTGGCGCCGCGGCAGCCGCAGCAGCCCCCACGGTGCCGGCGGGGCGAAGCCAGGGACGAGACCGGCGTGCCAGGCGCTCTCCACCGCCGGCGTCGCCGAGACCCGCACCAGCGGACAGCCGGCACCCTCCGCCCGCAGATGGGCGACGCGGCGGGCGTCGTAGCGGGGACCGTCCTCCTGCTTGAAGGAGGAGTCCTGCTCCTCGTCGACGACGATCAGCCGCGGCTCGGGCAGCGGCAGGAAGACGGCGGAGCGCGCCCCCACCACCACCCGCACCCGCCCGCGGGCGATCTCGCGCCACAGATCGCGCCGCCGCGCCGGGGTGAGGGCGGAGTGCCAGACGGCGGGTTCGACGCCGAAGCGGGCACGGAAGCGGTCGAGCCATTGGGCGGAGAGCAGGATCTCCGGCAGCAGCACCAGCACCTGCCCGGCGCCGCGCAGCACCTCCGCCACCGCCTCGAAGTAGACTTCCGTCTTGCCGGAACCCGGCACCCCCTCCAGCAGGAAGGTGCGGTGGCCGCCCGCCCGCACCGCCGTCACCAGCGCTCTTGCCGCTTTCGCCTGGGCGGGGTCGAGGGTCCGCGGCGCATGGTCGGGATCGGGAGGTGGCGGCGGTGGCGGCTCCAGCGGCACCGCTTCCACCAGCCCGGCCGCCACCGCCCCCCGCAGCACCGCCGTCGAGATGCCGGCCTCCGCGCGCAATTCCGCCGCCGTCCGCACCGTTCCCCCGGCCAGCGCCGCCACCAGCCGCCGTCGCGCCGGCGTGAGTCGCTCCGCGGGCGTGGCGGCGAGGCGATAGCCCACGGTCGCCGGGGGTGGCGCGAAGGCGGCGGGGACGCTGGCGGCGAGGCGCAGCACCGCGCCCAGCGGGATCAGCGTCTCGCGGGCGACGGCGGCGAGGAAGGCGGGGAAGTCGGGCGGTGCCGGCGGCAGGTCCACCGGATCGCCGACGGGACGCAGCCGGCGGCGGGCGGGCGGGTCACCCTCGTGCCCGGGCCACACCATGCCCACCAGCCGGCGCGGGCCGAAGGGGACCTCCACCCACGACCCGGGCACCGGCTCGCCGGCGTGTGGCCAGAGATAGTCGAAGGGCGCGTCCACCGGCACCGGTACCAGCACCGGCACGACGCGGGATCGGCGGCTCACCGGGATCCTTTCGTCTGGCGGCGTCCCGCCGTTCCGTTATCATGACCGGCGCCATGGCGGAACTCCCGCTCGCCCTCGCCGCGCCCTGCGGGCCGGACCTCCGCGCGAGGCTCGGGGCCTGGTGCGACTGGCTCGCCCACGAGCGTCGGGCGGCGCCGGCGACCCGGCTCGCCTATACGCGCGATCTCGCCGACTTCCTGGCGTTCCTGCGGGATCATCTCGGCCGCGAGATCGGGACCCGCGAGCTCGCGGCGCTGACCCTCGCCGATCTGCGCGCCTGGCTCGCCCACCGCCACCGGCGCGGGCTGGATCCCGCCTCCACCGCGCGGGCGCTGGCGGCGGTACGCGGCTTCTTCCGCTTCCTCGACCGTCGCTTCGGCCTCCACAATCCGGCGGTGGCGGCGCTGCGCACGCCGCGGGTGCCGCGGCGGCTGCCGCGGCCGCTGGCCGTGGAGGAGACGCTGGCGCTGGCCCGCGAGATGGCGAGCGAGCCGGACGTGCCGGCCTGGGTGCTGCGGCGCGACCATGCGGTGCTGCTGCTCCTCTACGGCTGCGGGCTGCGCATCGGCGAGGCGCTGGCGCTCGCGCGACGCGACGTGGGCGCCGATCCCGCCCGCCTGCGGGTGCTGCGGGTCCACGGCAAGGGCGGCCGCGTGCGCGAGGTGCCGGTGCTGCCGCGGGTGGCGCGGGCCCTGGCCGACTATGTGGCGGCCTGCCCCCACCCGCTGCCGCCGGAGGGGCCGCTGTTCGTGGGAGCGCGCGGCCGGCGGCTGGGAGCGGAGCCGATCCGGGCCCGCATCCGCCGCCTGCGCCGGCTGCTGGGGCTGCCGGAGACGGCGACGCCCCACGCGCTGCGCCACAGCTTCGCCACCCATCTGCTGGCGGCGGGCGCCGATCTGCGCGCCATCCAGGAGCTCCTGGGCCACGCCAGTCTCTCCACCACCCAGCGCTACACGGCGGTGGACGCCGAGCGGCTGCTGGCCGACTATGCCCGTGCCCATCCGCGGGCCCGGGCGTGACCCGGGTGCATCGCGCCGCGCGCTTCATCCCGTGGTACGCGCCCGCGCCGGCGACCACGGTTGGCGACGGCGCCGTCCCCGCGTATTTGGAGGAAGCGGAGGATCCGCCTCACGCAGCGGAGCGAGGAGCACGTCCGGGTGGCCATCCTCGAGACCACGCTCGCCGCCGGTCTGCTCGCCGGCTGGGCCTTCGCCGTCGAACCCTTCCGGCTGGCGATCCGACGCTACGGTGTGCCGTGGCCGGCGCCCGCCGAGGGCCGGCTGCGGATCGGCGTGCTGAGCGATCTCCACGCCGCCTGGCCCCACGTCACGCCGGGACGCATCACCCGCATCGTCCGCAGGTTGCTGGCGCAGCGGCCGGAAGTCGTCCTGCTGGCCGGGGACTTCGCCACCACCGACACGCTGGGCGTGGTGCCGGTGCCGCCGGCGCGCATGGCGGCGGCCCTCGCTCCCCTGGCCGCCCGGGTGCCCTGCTTCGCCGTCCTCGGCAATCACGACCACGACCATGGTGCCGGGGAGGTGGCGGAGGCGCTGGAGGCCGCCGGCATCCGCGTGCTGGTCAACGAGCACGTCCGCATCCCGGCTCCCTTCGGCGAGCTGGTGCTGGTCGGCGTGGACGATCCGGTGACCGGGCGCGACGACGTGGCCCGGGCGCTCGCGGGGGTGGCGCCGGACGAGCCGGTGCTGCTGCTGGCCCATGCGCCGGACCTGCACCTGCGGCTGCCGCCGCAGGTGGTGCTGCTGGTGGCCGGGCACACCCACGGCGGTCAGGTGCGGCTGCCGGGCCTGCCGCCGCCGGTGACCATGAGCCGGCTGCCGCGCCGCCAGGCCCACGGGTTCCACCACGACCGCGGCCGCCGGCTCGTGGTCAGCGCCGGCATCGGCACCACCGGTCTGCCGCTGCGCTTCGCCCGGCCGCCGGAGCTGGTGGTCCTCGACCTCACGGCGACGGGACGGCGCGGCCGGCCGCGGCCGGACGCCTGGGCGCTGGCGGCGGATCCCGCCACTTGAGCCCGCCGGGGCGGATGCCCGCGGCGAGGACGGCGAGGCGCGCCGCCTCGGCGGCGGCCCGCGCGAGGGCGGCGAGATGCGGGGACTCCAGCAGCAGCGCCGGGACCAGGGCGGTGGCGAGGGCGGCGAGGGAGGCGAGATCGGCCAGGAGCAGACGGTGCCCCTCACGGCGGGCGGCCCGGGCCGACTGCAGGACGCCCACCGGATGGCGGAGGGCCAGCCAGGGCGCGAACCAGGGAAGCAGGGCCGCGACCGCGCCGTGATCGGGACCGAAGGCGAGGGGGACCAGCGGCGGCGCCAGCAGCGCCAGCCCCACGGCCGCGACGAGGCCGACGGCGCCCAGCAGCAGGAGATGGTGGCGGAGGGCGGGGGCGAGGCCACCGGGCGCGGCGGCCGCCGCGGCGAGACGGGCCAGTGTCCACTGCTGACCGGCATTGGCCAGCACCAGCGCCGCCACCGCCACCGCGCCGGCGAGCCAGTAGGTGCCGGCCGCGGCGGGGCCGAGCAGCCGTCCCACCAGATAGAGATCGAGGCCGAGCTGGAGCTGGCCGGCGAGGGCGGAGAGACCGAGGGGCAACGCCTGTTGGAGGGCGGCAGCGGGCGCCGGTGCCGGTCCCCGCGCTGGCGGCAGGTGGCGGAGGGCGGGAAGGGCGGCGAGCACGGCACCGGCCCAGGCGGCGAGCCAGAAGCCGGCGAGGGTGGCGGGATCGCTTCCCGCCGGCACCACCAGCGCCAGCAGCGACGCCCACAGCAGCGGCCGCAGCGCCACCAGCATCGCCGCCTCGGCGGCCCGTCCCGTCGCCAGCGCCGCCCAGTCCAGATGGAGGGCCATCAGCGGCAGCGCCGCCAGCACCAGATACAGCGGCACCGGGTCCGCCGGCAGCAGCCATGGGGCGGCCGCCGCGGTGGCGGCTCCGAGGGCCAGCGCCGCGGCGAGGCGGAGAGCGAGATAGCGGGAGAGGAAGGCGCGGGCCCGGGCGGGATCGATGCCCGCGAGGGCGGTGATCCAGGACCGCAGGCCCAGTTCGGCGAGCTGGGCGGCGTGTCCCTGCACCGCCAGCGCCATGGCGAAGAGCCCGAGGGTCACGGCATCGACCCGCCGGGCCAGGAGGCCGGCCGCGAGGAATCCCCCGAGGGCCGCCACCGCCCGCCCGCCGCCCAGCAGCAGGAGCGGGGCGAGGGTGGCGGCGAGCCGCCGCAGCCGCGCTCTCATCCCGTCCCGAGCGCCCGGTAGAGGTCCACCACCCGGGTCATCACCCGGTCCTCCCCGGCCGCCGCCAGCCGCGGCGCCGTCCCCACGCGCCCCTTCCGGATCAGCCGGCTCGCCGCCTCCACGCCATCGGCCAGCGCCCCCGCCTCGGCGGGGCGCACGAAGCCGGTGACCCCCTCCTCGATCCACGCCCGCACGTCGCCCACATCGGTGGTCACCACCGGCCGGCGGGCGGCCAGCGCCTCCTTCACCACCGTCGGCGACGATTCGAAGCGGCTGGTCACCAGCACCACCCCGTGTCCGGCGTAGAGTTCGGGCATGCGGTCGTGGGGGACGCGGCCGAGCCAGCGGACGGCTTCGGCCGTGGGGCTGCGGGCGAGGCGACGGACCAGGGCGCGCGCCTCCTCGCCGTCGCCGGCGATGGTGAGGGTGTAGCCGGTGCGGCCGCGGCGGTGCAGCTCCTCCAGCACCGCCAGGGCCAGCGGTGCGTTCTTGGGACGGGCGATGCGGCCCACGAACAGCAGCCGCTCGGCCAGTGCGGGAGAGGGCGGCGTGGCGTGGAGGCGGGCGAAGAGCCCGGCATCGAAACTGGCCGGGACCACGAGCGCGCGGGCGAAGACCTCGGGGTCCACCCGCCGCGCCAGTTCCCGGCGGTCGCCTTCGCTCACGCACACCACCGCATCGGCCCGCCGCACCGCCCGCCGCTCGAGGGCCCGCATCACCGCCCGGAGCGGCCATGCCCAGCGACCGAGACGGGTCTCCAGCACGCGCCCGCTCACGGTGTGGTAGGTGATCACCACCCGGCCGGTGCGGGGGGCCAGGACGTATTTGGGCCAGGCGGCGTAGTTGCGGTGGAAGTGGAAGACGTCCTCCGGCCGCAGCCGGTGGCGGTTGCGCCAGAACCACCACCAGCATCCCAGCCAGAAGCGCGGGAAGTCGGCGCCGCGTGAGACGTAGTCCACGTGGGCGTCCACGCGCTCCTCCTGCAGGCGCGCCGCCACCATGCGGAAGGGCAGGCCCGAGACCAGGAGCGCCCGGTGGAGGGCGCGGAAGTGCTCGGCACCGCCGCCCTGGTCCTGGGCGAGGGGATCGTTGTTGTAGAAGACGTAGATCACCCTCCCCCCTCCGCGGCGAGGAGCCGCGCCAGCGTCTCTTCCGGCGTGCCGGTCACCGCCACCACGGGCACGCCGGCGGCCCGGGCCATCTCCCGGTAGAGACGGTGACGGGCGAAGAGGAAGGGATCGACGGTCACGTCCGGCCGCGTGCGCAGGATGGCGACCGGCTCGCGGAGCAGGATGCGGATGCGGCGGGGCCGCGGCAGCAGGCGCAGCAGCGGGCGGGCGAGGGCCACCGCCTCCTTCTCGAGACCGGTCTCGAGGGCGAGGTCCACGAGCGAGTCCAGGATCAGCCGGTCGGCCACCACCGGCCCGCGGCGCAGGCGCAGGAGGAGGGCTTCCAGCGCCAGATCCAGGGCCGAGGTCCACAGGAACAGGCGGGCGAACCCGCGGGGGCTCCGGGCATCGCGGATGCGGAACCGCCCGGCGCCGTGGCTCACCACCCGACTGCGACCGAGGAGGCGCAGCAGCAGACACAGGGGGCGGCTCAGCCGGTGGCGCCAGCGGCTCCAGCGCAGAGGGGCGCGGAGGCCGTGGCGGGCGTAGAGGTCCGCCAGCAGGCGGGCGAGGGTGGTCTTGCCCACGCCGTCGGGACCGCAGAGGGCGAAGACGCGCAGGCGCAGGAAGGCGGCCACCGCCGCATCGTCCAGCGCCGCGAGAGGGTCGGCACGGGGAACGGGGTGCGGGCGCGGGAGCCGGTCGGGGCGGAGAAGGGCTGTGGCGAGCTCGCGTGGGCGTCGCGCCACCACCAGCCCCAGCGCCCGCCCCCAGTCGCCGATGCCCGGCCGGTCCAGCACCAGCACCGGCCGGCCCCGTGCCGCCGCCTCGAACACCACGAGCGGCAGTTCCGCCACCGGGGCGCGGAAGGGCAGCAGCACGGCGGAGGCGGCGGCGAGGCGGGCGTGCAGTTCCGCCGGCGGCAGCCGCCGTGTCTCGACGGTGATGCGGCCGGCTTCGGGACTGCGGCGCACCCGCGCCAGGAGGCGGGCGGTGAGGTGGGGATCGTCGGGACGCACCAGCAGTCGGAGCCGCCCGGAAAAGCTGCGGCGGCGGGCTTCCTCGAAGATGCGCACGGCGAGATCGGCGCCGCGGGCGGCCAGCGCCGGACCGAACCAGACGACTTCCGGCTCGCCGGCGGGAGGCGGTGCCGGCGGCGGGGCGGGTGCGGTGGGCGCCGGCAGCAGCGGGCCCGGCGGCAGCCCGCCGCGCACGAGCCGGGCGCGGCTGGTGGGACTGCCGTGAACGATGCGGGTGACGCCGAGGCGGCGGAGGCGGAGGCGCAGCAGGGCCGACGGCAGCAGCGCGTTGAGGAGCGGCAGGGCCAGCAGACGGCGCTCCGTGGCTCCGGCGGCGAGGACGGCGGGAAGGATCTCCGTCGGGCGGAGGCGCGGGCTCGCGAGGACCGGGACGAAGCGCACGCCCGGCGGCACCGCCCGCAGCCGCAGCAGTTCCCAGAGTCCGCAGAGATGGAGCAGTTCGTCGGCGGCGAAGTCGGCGGCGAGCGCGCACAGCGCCGGCGTGGGACGCCCCCCCGCGAAGAGGGCGGGGAGCGCGGTGACGGTATAGGGCACGCGGCCGTCGAGTCCGTGCTCGGCCACGTCGGTGGCCACCAGCACCCGGCGTCCTCGTCGCACGGCGGTGGCGGCCAGTGCGTGCACCGCCGCCCATGGCTGGCGGTCGAGGCGGGAGGCGGCGAGGCCGAAGGCGCTCACCAGCAGTCGGCGGGCGGGCGGGGCGACGGGGGCCGGCAGGCTCATGCCGCGGCCCTCGGCGGCGACGCGAGGGTGGCCTCCAGCACCTCCGCCACCCGCGCCCAGGTGAAGCGGGTCTCCACCAACGTCCGCGCCCGCCGCACCAGCTCGCGGGCCCGGTCGGGCGAATCCAGGAGGGTGGCGAGGGCACGGGCGAGGGCGTGCGGCTCCCCGTCCTCCGCCACCAGGAAGGGGGGATCGGTGCCGAACTCGGGCAGGCGGCAGGCGGGTGTGGTGACCACCGGCGCGCCCGCCGCCATCGCCTCGAGGAGGGCCAGCGGCATGCCCTCGTAGGTGGAGGGCAGCACGAAGACGCGACAGCGGGCGAGCGCGCGCGCCACCGTGCGGCGGTCGGCGAAGCCGGCCAACACCACCCGCCGGCCGAGCCCGAGGCGCGCCGCCTCCGCCTCCAGCCGCGACCGCAGCGGCCCCTCGCCCAGCAGCACCAGCCGCAGTCCCGGCCGCCCCAGCAGGGCGAAGGCCCGCAGCAGCCGCAGCAGCCCCTTGCGCGGACCGAGCCGGCCCACGTAGAGCACCACCGGCTCGCGGCGAGCGGGCGGCGGCCAAGGGAAGACGTCGGCATCGACGCCGTTGGGCAGCACCACGGGCGGTCGCGGCAGGGGATAGTCGCGGACCAGCTCGGCGGCGACGCGCGAGCTCACGGCGAAGATCCGCCCCGCCCGCCGCAGCCAGAAGATCTCGTAGCGGCGGGCCAGCAGCCGGGCATAGAGACGGCTCGCCACCCCCTCGAGTCGGGACTCGCGGGGCGCGGCCGTGTCGGCCAGCAGGGGCGTGTGCACCGTCACCGCCACCGGTACCGGCAGGTCCAGCGGCGGCAGCAGCGGCAGATGGACGTGGAGGAGATCGGCGTCCGCCACCTCGGCGCGGAGGCGGGATTCCAGCGCGCGGCGGACGGCGGCATGATGGAAGGGGCGCGGGCCACGGCGCGGATAGCGCAGCAGCGGCAGGCCGTCGAGCTCGTCCTCCACGAAGTCGCGGCCGGTGCCGGCGGCCACCAGCCGCACGGCGTGACCGCGGGCGGCGAGGGCGCGGGCGAGGGCGGTCACGTGATGGCCGATTCCCTCCCGCGGCGGCAGGCGGTTGTTGGTGAGGAGGACGATCCTCACGGCTCCCCTCCTCCCGCCAGAGCCAGCACCCGTTCGCGGTGGACCGAGCGCCAGAAATAGTCCTGGCCGCTGAACCGGGCGGCGAGGCCGCGGGGCCAGCGCGCGGCCGTCCGGCCCAGACGGTAGCCGGCATAGCGCAGGGCGGTGTGCAGCAGGGCGTAAGGGATCCAGGCCGGTTCCTCGCGGGCGAGGCGGGCGAGGAGGCCGCGCAGATAGGCGCGACCGCGGTCCTCGTCGCCGCCGCGGGCGAGGAGTTCGCGGGCGTGGAGGGTGCGGGTGAGGCCCACGTCGAACTGGCGGCGGAAATCGGCCAGCAGACGGCTGGGATGGGAGTGGACCACCACCGCCTCGGCCACGTAGGCGACGCGATAGCCCCGCTCCAGAAGCCGCACCACCGCCACCGTCTCCTCGCTCACCAGGGTCGGCGGAAAGCCGCCCACGGCGTCGAGCGCCGGCTGCCACCAGGCGCAGCAGGCATCCGAACAGTAGTGGGCGGCGGTGCCCATGCGCGCCCAGCTCCCGCGATCGCGGATCCCGCCCTCGGGCGGGAAGGCGAAGTCGCGGCCGAAACGCTCCACGGGATCGGCATCGGGACGGGCGATCTGACGGGCGTAGGCCACCGCCGCCTCCCCGCGGAGGATGGGGGCCACGAGTCGTTCCAGCACCTCGATCCCGGTGGGCCGCACGTCGGGGGTGACCATCACCGCGATCTCGGTGCCGAGCCAGCGGCGGGCGGCCTCGCGGGTGAGGCCGTGGTTGAAGGTCTCGCGCGGGATCACCCGCACTTCGGCGCCGAGGGCGCGGGCCCGGGCCACCGTGTCGTCGTCGGACCCGCTGTCCACCACCAGCACCCGCGGTCGCAGCGGCGAGGCGAGGAAGGGCGGCAGGCAGCCGTCGAGGAGGCGACCGGCCCGGTAGGTGACCACCGCCACGCCGACGTCGGGACGGGAGGCGAGGGCACGGCCCACGGCGCACCTCCTCAGGCGGCGGCGCGGCCGGCGCGCTCGCGCACGTCCGCCGCCCAGCGGTCGAAGAAGAGGGGCTCGTCCCAGTCGGGCACCAGCAGCCGCAACGGATGGAGACCGGTACGCCGCCGCGGCTCGGTGGTGGGCTCCGGCGGATCGGCCATGGTGAAGCGGCAGGGACGGGCGAGGCGCGGGCGCATGGCCGAGGCGATGCGCTCCACCAGCGTTTCCAGCGTCCCGGTCCAGCCGGAGGGACAGAGGCTCCAGGTGCCGGCGGGCATGGTCACGAGGCGCGCCGCGAAGTCGGCATAGGCGCGGGCGAGGCGATCCACCGGCTGGAAATCCCGGACCAGATGGGGATGACGGATGTGGGGCAGCTCGCCCGCCTGCCAGGCATCCAGCACCGTCCGCACCAGCCCCGGCTTCTCGCCGGGCCCCACGGGATGCCCCAGGGTGAACTTGCCGACGGTGAGTCCGCGCGTCACGGCCGCCTCGCGGATCCGCCGCCAGGTGAGGGTCTTGGCACGGCCGTAGGGATTGAAGGGGCGGAGCGGTCGCTCGCCGTCCCCCTCCTCCGCCTCGAACAGCGAGCCCGTCACCAGCACCGCCCGGGTGCCCCGCTCGGCCGCCCGCTCCAGCACTCCCTCGAGATTGCGGGTGTTCGCCGCCACCGCCGCCGCCACGTCGAAGCGCGGGTCGCGATGGTCGCCGGCCTCGGCGCCGTGGAGGGCCAGCAGCTCGAAGGGGCCGAAGGATTCGAGACAGTGCAGGAAGGCGCGGCTGCCGAAGGGGGCCGGACCCAGCACCCTGAGCCCCGGGGCCAGGAGGGCGAGACGGCGGCGCCGCTCCTCCTCCCAGACATCCGGGTCGCGGCGGGCGAGGGCCACCACCTCGTGACCGGCGGCCAGCAGCGCACTCGCGAACCAGGCGCCGGTGAAGGAACTGGCTCCGGTCATCAGGACGCGCACGGCAGCATCTCCGGATGTCGGCGAGGGTCGAAATCCGGATGGGCGCGGTCGCGCCGGGAGACGATCTCCGGGGGAAACGGCAGGGGAATGCGGAAGGCGGGATCGTCGTGGCGGATGCCGCGCTCGCGGGCGGGATCCCAGGGCGCGTCCACGCAGTAGAGCACCACCGTGTCGTCGGCGAGGGTGAGGAAGCCGTGGGCGCAGCCCTTCGGCACCACCAGCACGCGGCCGTCACCGCCCGCGAGGCGGAAGGTGGCGGTGCGGCCGAAGGTGCCGGGGCGCAGGTCCAGCACCACGTCGTGGATCGCCCCGGCGAGACACTGGACGATCTTGGTCTCGGCCGAGGGCGGGAGCTGATAGTGGAGACCGCGGAAGGTGCCGCGACGGCGGGTGGTGGAGAGATTGACCTGGACGCAGTCGGCGGCGATGCCGAGGGCCGCGAATTCCTCGCGGCAGAACAGACGCTCGAAGCGGCCGCGCTCGTCCTCCACGGCGCGTCTCCGCAGGAGCCGTACGCCCGGCAGCGGTTCCGCCAGCGGGACGAAGCGCGGGCTCACCGTCCCTCCTCCCCCGGTCCGTGCCAGGGCGGCCGGCCGGACTCGCAGAGCCCCTGCAGATGCTCGTGGTCGCGGGGGGTGTCCAGACAGGACCAGAAGCCGTCGTGGACGTAGACCCGGAGTTCGCCGTCGCGGGCGAGACGCTCCAGGGGACCCTGCTCCAGCACGCAGGCGGGATCCGGCGAGAGATAGTCGAGAAAGGCGCGGCGGAAGAAGAAATAGCCGCCGTTGATCCAGTCGGCCCCCTCGGCCGGTTTCTCGGCGAAGTCGCGCACCCGGTCGCCGTCGAGATCGAGGCGGCCGAAGCGGGCCGGCGGACGCACCGCCAGCACCGTCCCGAGGGCGCCGTGGGCGAGATGGAAGTCCAGCTCGGCCGCGAGGTCCACGTCGGCGAGTCCGTCGCCGTAGGTGACGGCGAAATGTTCGGCGTCGCCCAGATAGCGGGCGGCGGCGCGGGCGATGCGGGCGCCGGTGCCCACGTCGGGGCCGGTGTGGGCGACGGTGATCTCCCAGTCCGGCGCCTCGCCGTTCTGGTGCCAGAAGACCTGGCGGGTGCGCAGATCGACGGTGAAGTCGGCGGTGAGCCCCGGCATCAGCATGAAATAGCCGGCGATGGCCTCGGCGCGCCAGCCGGCACACAGGACGAAGCGGCGGAAGCCGAAGCGGGCGTAGGATTCGAGGATGTGCAACAGGAGCGGCCGGTCACCCAGCTCCACCATGGGCTTGGGCAGCGGTGCCCGGCTGCCGCCGAGGCGGGTGCCGCGGCCACCGCACAGGACGAAGACCGGGACCTCCTCAGGCCTCGACACGAGACTCCTCCCTCCGCGCGACCGGCGCCCGCTCGCGGGCGGCGTGGCGTTCGATCTGTTCGGTGACGAAGTCGGCGCGCCCCTCCCGCAGCAGCGCCCGATAGCCCGCCACCGTCCAGACCACCGTCTCGTCCAGGTCCAGGAGCGGCCGCCAGCCGAGGTACGCCCACGCGCGGCCGGCATCGAGGGCGAGATGGGGCCGCTCCACCGTCTCGCCGGCACCGGGCCGGACCCGCCAGGCACCGCCGCCCCAGGCGGCGAGGAGACGTTCCACCAGCTCGCGGACGGTGGGCGGCGGATCGTCCCCGGGTCCGAAATTGAAGGCGGCGGGCGTCTCGGACGGCGCCTCGGCGAGGCGCTGGGCCAGCAGCAGATAGCCGCGCACGGCATCCAGCACGTGCTGCCAAGGCCTCCGGTGGCCCGGATGGCGCAGCACCACCGGCTCGCCGCGGACGAGCGCACGGACGGCGTCCGGGACCAGGCGGTGGGGAGCGAAGTCGCCGGCACCCACCACATTGCCGGCGCGGGCGGTGGCGAGGCCGACCCCGTCCTCGGGGGTGAGATAACAGCGGCGCCAGCAGGCGACCGCGAGTTCGGCGGCGGCCTTGCTGGCGCTGTAAGGGTCGTCCCCGCCCAGCGGATCCTCCTCGCGGCGCCGCCCCGCGCCCTCGCGGTAGACCTTGTCGCTGGTGGCCACCACCACCGCCCGCAGATCCGGCTCGTCGCGCAGCGCCTCCAGCAGATGGACGGTGCCGAGGAGGTTGGTGGCGAAGGTCTCCACCGGCCGGCGCAGACCCTCCAGCACCAGCGGCTGCGCCGCCAGATGGAAGACGATCTCGGGGCGGACGCGGCGGACGATCCGGCGTACCGCCTCGGCATCGCGGAGGTCGACCGGGTGATGATCGAGCCGGCGGGCGAGGTCGAGGGCGTCGAAGAGGGGGCGGGCGTGATCGGGTTCGCGGGCGAGGCCGGCGACCTCGGCGCCGAGGACGAGGAGGCGGGCGGAGAGCCAGATGCCCTTGAAGCCGGTATGGCCGGTGACGAGGACCCGTCGATGGAGCCAGAATGCGGGATCGACCCGCATGGTCGCCCTCCGTGTCGCCTGCCGATATCGATCGACGGGACCCGTTTCTACCTTTACGCGAATTCGATCCGGATTCAAGGGGGCGCGGAAACGGACCCGATCGCGGCGGCCCGGGGCGCACGGGCGCTCCGGGAGGCCGCGCTGGTCGGAGCCGTCGCGCGGCACGCGATGTCGGGCCGCGGGGGACCGACCACGCGGAGGCGCGATGCGACGGCCTTCAGGCCGCGAGCACCTCGTCGCGGACGAAGTGGAGGCGGATCAGGCGGGGCCGCTCGGGATCGTTCTCGTCGTAGTGGCAGCGGACGGCATCCCGCACCATGCCGCGGAGTTCCTCGACGGAATCGGCCTGGGTGACGATGGGCACGCCCACCGCCTCGGCCACATAGCCGCCCTCGGGTTCCTCGCGGACGAGGAAGATGATCTCGCGCACCTCCTTCATGGCCCCGATTATGGGGCTCAGGGCTCAGGAGTCAAAGAGGCGCCGCAGGATGACGCTTTCGGGTGCATCGATCTGTTCGGAAATCTGGCGGATGATCGCTTTCAGCGTACCCACCTTGAGGTGTCGGTGACGCGGAACCGTCAGAGATACACCCCCCAATCCACGCAATCGTACATGGCTCCCTTTTTGTCGATCGATTTGGTATCCCAGACGCTCAAGGCGTCGTATAAGTTCGTCGGAAGACAGATCACGTGGCAGGCGCATTGGATGTTCCCGTCGGGCGGAAGACCCATCGGCCATCGTCACATCGCTCGGCGAGACCCTCGTCCCGCAGACGATCGAGTGCCTGATAGATGCTCGCTCTGGGAGCCGGACGTCGGACACGACGTTCAGCTTCGGTCATAATTTCACTCACCTTCATGGGCATTCCGTGATCCTGCAGGATCTGCTCGACGACGGAGCGCCAGATGCCCCGCGGGGCGCGTCCGGGTTTCGGCTCGCTCTGCAGTCGCTGCTTCTGTACGCATTCAGCGATCCGCTCCAAACATTCTTCCCATCCCCGTTTGTAGGCCTGATCGATCTCGGTTTCGATCTTGGCAACGACGTCGCCGGCGAGGAGCTTTCTCCAGTCCGTCATGTCCGTTCCCCAAGAATGCTAATGTATGATATCATATCGTCCGAGCATTCCGTCAAGGGGGTTCGGTGTGTGCATTCGGTTCATCTCATGACAGACGAAAAGGGGGCGGCCCCACGGCCGCCCCGGACGGATGGGGGAAGGCGACGGACTCAGGCCCGGCGGGCGACCACCGCCTCCCGCCGCACCGGCACCTCCAGCTTGTCCAGCATCTCCTTCGGCACGATCTGCCAGAAGTGCGCCAGCTCGCGGTCGAAGTCGAGGAGGATCCGCTCGGCGAGGGGACTGCGGGTCTCGCGGAAGTGCTCCTCGATCAGCACCCGCAGCTCGCGGGCGTAGTGCTCCACCTCGATGCGCTGGTAGATCACCATGTCGGTGTTGACGAACAGCGGCAGTCGCTCCTCCGGATCCCAGACATAGGCCATGCCGCCGCTCATACCGGCGGCGAAATTGTCGCCCACCGGCCCCAGGATCACCGCCACGCCGCCCGTCATGTACTCGCAGCCGTTGTCGCCGCAGCCCTCCACCACCACCCGGGCGCCGGAATTGCGGACGGCGAAGCGCTCGCCGGCGCGGCCCGCGGCGAACAGTTTGCCGGCGGTGGCACCGTAGAGGACGGTGTTGCCGATGATGGTGTTCTCGTGGGGGACCAGCGGGCTGGAGACCCTGGGCCGCACCACGATGGTACCGCCGGAGAGCCCCTTGCCCACATAGTCGTTGGCGTCCCCGAACACCTCGATCTTGATGCCGCGGCAGAGGAAGGCGCCCAGCGACTGGCCGGCGGAACCCCGCAGACGGATGGTGAGGGTGTCCTCCGGCAGCCGGTCCTCGCCGTAGCGACGGGCCACGTGGGAGGAGAGGCGCGTGCCGACGGCACGGTGGACGTTGCGGACGTTGTACTGGAGCTGCATGCGCTGGCCGGTCTCGAGGGCCGGCAGGGCGTCGCGGACGATGCGGGCGTCCAGCGTGTCCGGCACCTCGTTGCGCCCCTCCAGCGTGAAGCGGGCGGGATAGTCGCCGTCGCCGACCCGCACCAGGATGGGGTTGAGGTCGAGGTCGTCCACGTCGGGCTGGCCGCGGCTCACCTGCCGCAGGAGGTCGGTGCGGCCCACCGCCTCGTCGAGGGAGCGCAGGCCCAGGGAGGCCAGGATCTCGCGCACCTCCTCGGCGATGAAGCTCATGAGATTGACCACCTTCTCCGGCGTGCCGGTGAAGTGGCGGCGCAGATCCTCCCGCTGGGTGTTGACGCCCACGGGACAGGTGTTGGCGTGGCACTGCCGCACCATGATACAGCCAAGTGCCACCAGCGCCAGCGTTCCGAAGCCGAACTCTTCGGCCCCCAGCAGCGCCGCGATCACCACGTCGCGGCCGGTCATCAGCGCCCCGTCCACCCGCAGCTTCACCCGGTGGCGCAGACGGTTGACGGTGAGCACCTGGTGAGTCTCGGCGAGCCCCAGCTCCCAGGGGGTGCCGGCGTATTTGATGGAGGAGAGGGGGCTCGCGCCGGTGCCGCCGGAATGGCCGGAGACCATGATCACATCGGCGTTGGCCTTGGCGACGCCGGCGGCGATGGTGCCGATGCCGGCCTCCGAGACCAGCTTCACGCACACCCGCGCGTCGGGGTTGATCTGCTTCAGGTCGTAGATGAGCTGCGCCAGATCCTCGATGGAATAGATGTCGTGGTGGGGGGGCGGGGAGATCAGCGTCACTCCCGGCGTGGAGTGGCGCAGCCGCGCGATCTCCGCCGTCACCTTGAAACCGGGCAGCTGGCCGCCCTCCCCGGGCTTGGCGCCCTGGGCGATCTTGATCTCCAGCTCCTCGGCGGCGTTGAGATATTCGGCGGTGACGCCGAAGCGGCCGGAGGCCACCTGCTTGATGGCGGAATTGGCGTTGTCGCCGTTGGGTCTGGGCCGGTAGCGCTCGCGCGCCTCGCCGCCCTCGCCCGAGTCGGACTTGGCGCCGATGCGGTTCATGGCGATGGCGAGGGTCTCGTGGGCCTCGCGCGAGAGGGCGCCCAGCGACATGGCGCCGGTGACGAAGCGCTTGCGGATCTCGGTGATGCTCTCGACCTCGTCGATGGGCACCGGCGGCAGCCGGCGGTCGAAGTCGAGGAGATCGCGGATGGCCACCGGGTCGCGGGCGTGGACCATCTCCGAATAGACCTTGTAGGCGCGATAGGAGTCGGTGGCCACCGCCTGCTGGAGCTGGTGGATGGCCCGCCCCTCGAAGGCGTGCACCTCGCCGCCGTGACGGAAGCGGTAGAAGCCGCCGACGGCGATGGGCGGCTCGGCGGCGCCGTAGGCCAGCGCGTGCTGGGCGCGGATCCGCTTCTCGATGCCGGCGAGACCCATGCCGGAGATGCGGGTGGTGAGGCCGGGGAAGTACTCCCGGCAGAGAGTGCGGGAGAGGCCCACCGCCTCGAAATTGTAGCCGCCGCGGTAGGAGGCGACGATGGAGATGCCCATCTTCGACATGATCTTGAGCAGCCCCTGGTTGACCGCCTGGCGGTAGCGCGCCAGACACTCCTCCAGGGTGAGCCCCGGGAAGAGGCCGCGAGCGTGGCGGTCGACGATGGCGGCCTCGGCCATGTAGGCATGGACGGCGGTGGCACCGACGCCAATCAGCACGGCGAAATAGTGGACGTCGAGGCACTCGGCCGAGCGGACGGTGAGATAGCTGAAGGAGCGCAGCCCCCGCCGCACCAGATGGCTGTGGACGGCGCCGGTGGCGAGGATCATGGGCACCGGCACCCGCTCCGGTCCCATCCCCTCGTCGGTGAGCACCAGCGACTCCGAGCCGCCGCGCACCGCCTCCTCGGCCTCCCGGCGCAGTCGTTCCAGCGCCTCCTGCAGGCTCTCGCCGCGGCGGGCCATGGTGCAGTCCAGCACCTTCACCCGCTCGCCGAAATGGTCGAGGATGGCGGCATATTCGCGGCTGGTGAGGACCGGGCTCTCCAGCTCGAGGATCTCGGTCTGGCTCGGGCTCTCGTCGAAGATGTTGCCCAGATTGCCATACCGGGTCCGCAGACTCATGACCCGGTATTCACGCAGCGGATCGATGGGCGGATTGGTGACCTGGCTGAACTGCTGGCGGAAATAGTGGTGAAGGCCACGGTACTTCTTCGACAGCACCGCGAGGGGCGTGTCGTCGCCCATGGAGCCGGTGGGCTCCTTGGCATCCTGCACCATGGGCGCCAGCACCAGCTCCAGGTCCTCGAGGGTGATGCCGAACAGCGCCTGACGGCGGCGCAGCTCGCTCCGCTCCATGCGCACCGGCGCGAAGGGACGCTCGGCGGCGAGCCGCTCGAGACGGGTGATGTTCTCGATCCAGCGCGACCAGGGCTCGAGGTCGGCGAGATGGTCCTTGAGCTCGTGGTCGCGATAGAAGATCCCCCGCTCGAGATCGACGCCGATGCACTCGCCGGGGCCGACCCGTCCCTTCTCCACGATGTCCGTGTCCGGCACCGGCACCATCCCCGTCTCCGAGCCGACGATGAGCAGACCGTCGCGGGTGCGCGAATAGCGCATGGGCCGGAGCCCGTTGCGGTCCATGCCGGCGATCACCCAGCGGGAATCGGTGGCCACCACCGCCGCCGGCCCGTCCCACGGCTCCATGACGCAGTTGCAGTAGTGGAACAGATCGCGCCACTTCTGGGGAATGGCCATCTTGTTGGACCAGGCCGGCGGGATCAGCAGGGTCTTGACCAGCGGCAGCAGCCGGCCGGCCCGGGTCATGGCCTCGAAGACGGCGTCCAGCGCCGCGGAGTCGGAACTGCCCTCCTGGATGATGGGCTTGATGTCCTCCACGTACTCGCCCAGCACCGGCGAGGCGAGGCGCATCTCGTGGCTCTTCATCCAGTTGATGTTGCCCCGCAGGGTGTTGATCTCGCCGTTGTGGGCCAGCATGCGGAAGGGCTGCGCCAGCGGCCAGGAGGGAAAGGTGTTGGTGGAATAGCGCTGGTGGAAGATGGCGTAGTTGGAGACGAATCGTTCGTCCCGCAGATCGGGATAGAAGTTGTCGAGCTGCTCGGCCAGGAACAGGCCCTTGTAGACGATCGACCGGCACGAGAGGGAGCAGATGTAGAAATCGGTGATGTTGTGGCGCAGCACCTCCTTCTCGATGCGCCGCCGGATCACGTACAGATCGCGCTCGAACAGGTCGTCGTCGACGCCGCGCGGATTGCCGACGATGATCTGTTCGATCTCCGGCCGGGTGGCGGCCGCCTTCTCGCCGATCACCGAGGTGTCCACCGGCACCTGCCGCCAGCCGCGGACGGTGTAGCCGAAGCGCAGGATCTCGCTCTCGACGATCTCGCGGCAGCGGTCCTGGGCGGCCATGCTGGTGCGGGGCAGGAACACCATGCCGACGGCGAGGCGGCGCTCGACGGCGTGGCCGCCCTTGATCTGCTCACGGAAGAAGTCCTGCGGGATCTGGAGATGGATGCCGGCGCCGTCGCCGGTCTTGCCGTCGGCGTCCACCGCCCCGCGGTGCCAGACCGCCTTCAGGGCCTGGATGGCCTGGACCACCACCTCGCGGCGGGGGCGGCCGTCGATGGCCACCACGCAGCCGACGCCACAGGCGTCGTGCTCGTGGGCGGGATCGTAGGCGCCGGCGGCCACGAGACGCCGCCGTTCGGCGAGCTGGCGGACGAGGTCGCGTGCGGTCATGGACGTCCCTCCCCTCTCTCAGCCGGCCAGCGCCAGCGGTGCGCCGGCGGCGGCGCGGGCCCGGAGCCAGGCGTGGATGCCGGCGGCGGCGTCGTGGCCGTCGCGCACGGCCCACACCACCAGCGAGGCACCGCGCACGATGTCGCCGCCGGCGAACACCCCCTCCAGACTGGTCATCATGGTCTCCCAGTCGATGCGGATGGTGCCCCAGCGGGTCAGGGCCAGTTCCGGCTCGCCGAAGAGGGTGCCCACGTCCTCGGGCTCGAAGCCGAGGGCCAGGATCACGAGATCCGCCGCCAGCTCGAAGCCGGAGCCGGGCACCGGTTCCGGGCGCTGGCGGCCGGTGGCGTCGGGCGGCCCCAGCCGCATGCGCACCGCCCGTACCGCCCGGACCCGGCCGTCGCCGAGGAAGGCCTCGGGGGCGGCCTGCCAGACGAACTCCACCCCCTCCTCCTCGGCGTGCTGGACCTCCCGCCGGGAGCCCGGCATGTTGGCGCGATCGCGCCGGTAGAGGCACTTGACCGAACGCGCGCCCTGACGGATGGCGGTGCGCACGCAGTCCATGGCGGTGTCGCCGCCGCCCACCACCACCACGTCCTTGCCGGCGGCGTTCAGCAGCCCCGACTCGAAGGCGGGGACGCGATCGCCCAGCCCCACCCGGTTGCTGGCGGTCAGATAGTCCAGCGCCTTCACCACCCCCTCGAGGCCGACGCCCGGCACCCTGAGCTCCCGCGCCCGGTAGACGCCGATGGAGACGTAGAGGGCGTCGTGGCGGGCGCGGAGCTCGGCGAAGGAGGGGCCCCGGCCGCCGATCTCGCAGTCGAGATGGAAGTGGATGCCGCTCTCGCGCAGCCAGGTCTCGCGCCGGCGCACCACCGCCTTGTCCAGCTTGAAGTTGGGGATGCCGTAGATCAGCAGACCGCCGACGCGGTCGTAGCGGTCGTAGACGTGGACGGTGTAGCCGAGCCGCCGCAGGCGGGCGGCGCAGGCGAGGCCGCCGGGGCCGGCGCCGACGATGCCCACCGACTGCGGCCGCTCCCGCGGCGGGCGGATGGGCTCCACCCAGCCCTCCCGGAAGGCGGTCTCGGCGATGAAGCGCTCGACGGCGCCGATGGTGACGCAGCCGTGACGGCTCTGCTCCAGCACGCAATTGCCCTCGCACAGCCGGTCCTGGGGGCAGATGCGGCCGCACACCTCGGGGAAGGTGTTGGTGGCCGAGGCCAGCTCCCAGGCCTCGCGCAGACGGCCGGTGGCCGTCATGTAGAGCCAGTCGGGGATGTTGTTGTGGAGCGGGCAGTGGATCTGGCAGTAGGGCACGCCGCACTGCTCGCAGCGCGAGGCCTGCTCGGCGGCCCCGGCGTCGGTGAACTCGGCGTAGATCTCGCCGAAGTCCCGCCGGCGCACCTCGGGCGGGCGCTTGTCCGGCATGCGCAGGGGCACGCGCACGAACTGCATCATCCGCTCGACCGGCATGGGCGTGGTCCCTTCGGCTGGGGTCCGGTGGCGCCGGCAGGGCGCACTCGGGAGGCGCCGCGCGGCGGGCGGCCCTCCCTTCCTAGGTGCCGGGCCCGGGTCGGTAAAGGGCCTGGGAACGATCCGGTCTCGAATGTTGACGGATTTTTCCAGGATGGCGCGGCGTGAAGCGGTGGGATGGCCCTTTGCGGGACCATATGGTCACGAATCATGACTAGTTGTCCCACGCCCCGCCGTCCGCGGCCGTGCTATAGTCCGCCGCGATCGCGGGAGGTCCGTCCATGTCCGAACCCCTCCTCTTCGCCCTGCGCCGCTCCGAGACGCTGGGCGCGCGCGTCGCCGAGGCCGCCGGTCTCGCCCTCGCCCCCCACGAGGAGCGCGAGTTCGAGGACGGCGAGCACAAGAGCCGCCCCCTCGTCTCCGTCCGCGGCCACGACTGCTACGTCCTCCACGGCCTCTACGGCGAGCCCGGCGCCAGCGCCAACGACAAGCTGTGCCGCCTGCTGTTCTTCTGCGCCGCCCTCAGGGAGAACGGGGCGGCCCGCGTCACCGCCCTCACCCCCTATCTCTGCTACGCCCGCAAGGACCGGCGCACCAAGCCGCGCGATCCCGTCACCACCCGCTACGTGGCCCAGATGGTGGAGGCGGCGGGCATCGACCGCATCGTCACCGTCGACGTCCACAATCCCGCCGCCTACGAGAACGCCTTCCGCATCGAATCGGTGGAGCTCACCGCCCGCCCCCTCTTCGGCCTCCATCTCCTCGCCCGCTTCGCCGGCCGGCCCCTCGCCGTGGTCTCGCCCGACGCCGGCGGGGCCAAGCGGGCCGAGGCGCTGCGGGCGTGGCTGGCGGCGCGGCTCGACGCTCCCGTGCCCCTCGCCTTCCTCGAGAAGAAGCGGAGCGAGGGGCGGGTGTCCGGCGAGGCGGTGGTGGGCGAGGTGGAGGGACGGGTGGCGGTGGTGATCGACGATCTGGTGAGCTCCGGGACCACCCTGGCGCGGGCCGCCGCCGCCCTGCGCCGGCGGGGCGCGGCGGCGGTGGTGGCCTGCGTCACCCACGGCCTGTTCGCCGAGGGCGCGGAGGACCGGCTCGCCGGGGCCGGCTTCGCGGCCTTCCTCGTCACCGATACGGTGCCGCCCTTCCGCCTCGCGCCGGCGTTCGCCGAACGTCGGCTGACGGTGCTGTCGGTGGCGCCGCTCCTGGGCGCGGCGGTGCGGCGGCTGGCCGGGGGCGGCTCCCTCCTCGAACTGCGCGAGGCCGGCCCGCCCCCACCGCCCGTCGCCACCTGATCGACACCCGCCGGTACCATCGTGTGCTGTCGCGTCCAGCGGCACCGGCGGCCCCACGGGGGCCGCCTATCTGTGCGAGGGGTGTGCAGGGAGGTGTGGGCTCTGCGGAGGGTGTGCCCGCTCCCCCCGACATCGGGCCTCCGGATCGCGTCCGCCGTCCCGCGGGCGACGGACGCGCTCGTTCCCGTCCTGCTCCTCGCCGCCGCCGTCCGCCTCGCGGGGCTCTTCCACGATCTGCCCTTCTCCTACTACGGCGACGAGATCCATCTCGTGAAACGGGCCATGGCCATGGGGACGGGCGATCTCGATCCCCACTGGCACAACAAGCCCGCCGGCCTCATGTACCTGCTGCTGGCCGCCTATGCCGTCTTCTACGGCATGGCGCGGCTCGCGGGCGCGGTGGATTCGCCCGAGGCCTTCGGCGCCTGGTTCCTGGGCGACTGGGGACCTTTCCTGCTGATCGGCCGCCTCCTCGTCTTCGCCTTCGGTCTGCTGCTGGTGGCCGCCACCGTCCGTCTCGCCCGGGCCTGCGCGCTCGGCCGTCGCGGCGTGTGGCTCGCCGGCCTCGCCGTCGCCCTCCTGCCGCCGCTGGTGCAGGGGTCGCAGGTGGTGAAGGAGGACGTCCCCTCGGCCGCCCTCACCGTCCTCGCCCTCGCCCTGCTGCTGGAGAGCGAGCGCCGCGGGGATCCCCGCCGCGGCGACCTGGCCGCCCTCGTCGCCGGCCTCGCGGCCGCCTTCAAGTACTACGGCGTACTGCTGCTGCCGGTCTTCGTCCTCGCCGCCGTCCGCCCGTCCGGAGCGATCCCGTGGGGCGCGCGGCTCCGCCGGCTCGCGCTCCGGCTCGCCCTCTTCGCCGTCGCCTTCGTGGCCCTCACCCCCTACAGTTTCCTGAGCGGCGCCCTCCTCGCCGATCTCGCGGGTCTGTGGGCGAGGTTCTGGCGCGCCGTGCCGGCCTTCGACCCGGACAACGGCGTGCTCTTCGTCCGCGGACCCGGCGCCGTCCCGGGCGCGCTGGCCCTGCTCGCGGGACAGCTGGTGCGTCCGGACGTCCTGGGGCTGCACGTGCTGCTGTTCGCGGGTCTGGGCACGGCCGCCGGACTGGCCGCGCCCGCGCGGCGGCGGACGACGCTGCTGCTGCTCCTGCCGGTGGCCGGCTATCTGCTGCTGGCCACCACCCTCTGGGCCTATCATCCGAGCCCGCGCCACGCCAGTGCCGTCTATCCGGTGCTGCTGGTGCTGGCGGCGGCGGGGATCGAGGTGGCGCGGCGGCGGGCGCCCGGCGGTGCCCTGCGGCGGCTGGGGCTGGTGCTGCGGGCGGGATGCTGCTGCTGCCGGCGGCGGCGGTGACGGCGGCCCGCCAGGCGGAGCTCCTCCGCCCCGACACCCGCACCCTGGCCTTCCGGTGGATCGCCGCCCGTCTGCCGCGCGGCGACCGCATCCTCCTCGACGACTACGGGCCGGTGCTGCGGCCCTCGCCGGCGGCGGTCGCGCGCCGCCTCGCCCGCCTCGCCGGCCTGCCGCCGGATCATCCCTTCCTCTTCGGCCGCCGCCTCGCCCTCGAACTGCTCCGGCGCCATCCGCCGGATCCCGCCTTCGACGTGGAGGAGCTGGCCCACCCCTGGTGGTCGCCGCGCGAACTCACCCGGGCCGAGATCCTGGGCGATCGCAGCCAGTGGCGCTTCGGCGATCCGCTGGAGCCGCGCCGCCCGCGTCCGCTCGCGGCCTATCGCCGCGCCGGCATCCGCTGGGTCGTCACCAACAGCGCGGCCATGGAGCGCTACGCCTTCCCCGGGGCCGAGGCGCGCTATCCCTCCTTCGTGCGCTTCTACCGCGAGCTGCGGCGGCTGCGGCCGGTGGCGACCTTCGACCCGCGGGCCCTCGGTGCCCGCGGCCCGATGGTGTGGATCTACGACCTCGGCCCGCCGCCGGCCCCTCAGGGCTGAAGCCGGAGACGCCGCCAGCCGCCGTCCTCGCGCACGTAGAGCAGCCGGTCGTGGAGCCGGTTGGCGCGACCCTGCCAGAACTCGAAGCGCTCCGGCACCAGCCGGAACCCGCCCCACCAGGGCGGCCGCGGCACGTTCTCGCCGAAGCGCTCGGCGAACGCGCGCCAGCGCGCCTCCAGCTCCGCGCGGCCCGCCACCGGCCGGCTCTGGGAGGAGGCCCAGGCGGCGAGGCGGTGGCCCAGCGGCCGGCTCTCGAAATAGGCGTCGGCGTCGTCCTCCGGCAGTCGTTCCACCGGCCCCTCGACGCGCACCTGACGGTGCTGGCGGTCCCAGAAGAACAGCAGGGCCGCCCGCGGGTTCTCGGCGAGTTCCAGGGCCTTGCGACTCTCGAGATTGGTGTAGAAGGAAAAGCCCCGCCGGTCGAAGCCCCGGAGCAGCATCATGCGCACCGACGGCCGGCCGCCGCGGTCGGCGGTGGCCAGCGCCATGGCGTTGGGCTCCACGTGCCCCGCCGTCACCGCCTCCTCGAACCAGCGGGCGAACTGGTCGAAGGGATCCTCCGCCGCCCGCTCCTCCGAAAGGCCCTCGCTGTCGTAGCTGTGGCGCAGCGTGCGCGGATCGACGCTCATCCCGGCCTCCCGCTCCACTCGGCCCCCGGCGCCCTTCCTGCCACGGCGGCGATCCCCGCGGAAGCGGCGGAGGGCCGCGCCGTCAGCCGCCGGCCGTCTCCCCGTCCCGATAGCGCAGCTCGGCCAGCGCCCGGGTGAGCTCGTAGAGGCGCCGGCGCACCTCGGGATCGGCGATGCGGGTGTAGTGGCGCACCAGCTCCAGCACCTCCCGCCGGTCGAGGGCGATGCGGGGGCGCGCCGCCGCCGGCACGGCGTCGTATTCGAAGGGGGCACCGGGTTCGGCGAGGCCCGGGACCGCGGCGGCCGTCGGGTCCGGTCCCTCGGCCCCCTCGAAGAACCAGCCCACCGGCACCTCGAGGATGCGGGCGAGGCGGAACAGGCGGCTCGCGCCGATGCGGCTCGCCCCCCGCTCGTATTTCTGGATCTGCTGGAAGGTGACGCCGAGGCGGCGGGCGAGCTGCTCCTGGCTCAGGCCCATGAGGATGCGGCGCTCACGGAGCCGCCGGCCGACATGGAGGTCGATGGGGTGGGGTGTCCTGTCCGTGGCTGCTGGCACCGCCCGCATCCCGCGCCCCGCGCGCCCGGCCCTCCTTGTGCCGGCTCGCCGCCCGGAGATCAACCGCGGCGATGGCCGCCACCAGCGCAAGGGCGGCGAGGAAGACGGCGAGGGGCGCCCGGCGCGCGGGCGGCGGCGGGGCGGCCGCCGGCACGGTGGCGTCCAGCACGCCCCGCGCCTCCAGCGGCAGCGCCGCGCGCATGCGACCGTAGCCGTCGATCACGGCGGAGATGCCGGTGTTCGCCGCCCGCAGCAGCGGCAGCCCCGTCTCCACCGCCCGCGTGCGGGCGAGGGCGAGATGCTGGTAGGGGCCGGAACTGCGGCCGAACCAGGCGTCGTTGGTGAGATTGACCAGCAGGCGGGCGCGTCCGCGGCCGTCGGTGGCGGCGAGGGGAAAGGCCACCTCGTAGCAGATGAGCGGCGAGAAGGGCGGAAGCCCCGCCACCTCCAGCGTCCGTCGGCCCGGGCCGGGCGAGAAGTCCACCGCCCCGATGGTGAGCTTGGCGAGCCCCAGCATCGCCGGCAACCCGCCCAGCGGCAGATATTCGCCGAAGGGGACCAGGTCCGCCTTGTCGTAGCGGTCCAGGAGACGGCCCCGGGTGTCCACCACGTAGAGACTGTTGTGGAGGACCGGGGGATCCCCCGGCACGTAGTGATCGGCGCCGAGGACGAGGACGGCGCCGTCGGGCAGGGCCGCCGCCAGCAGTGCCCGCAGGCGCGGGTCCTCCATCCGATAGGGGACCGCCGCCTCCGGCCACAGCACGAGCCGCGGCGGCACCGCCGCCGGCCGGCGGGTGAGGTCCAGCTGCAGCTCCAGCCAGCGACGGCGCAGCGCCGGATCCCACTTGCGGTCCTGGGGGATCGCCGGCTGGACGATGCGCAGGGGGAGGCCGGTGTCGGCCGAGGACGCCGGCAGCCGCAGGAGGGCCGGAAGCGTCAGGACCGTCGCCGGGACGAGGGCGAGCCATACCCGCCGCCGGCGGCCGGGATCCTTCTCGGTGAGGAGGCTCCCGGCGAGGGCGCCCAGGAAGGCCAGCAGCAGATCCGTCCCCCGCACGCCGAACCACGCCACCGGCTGCAGGCTCGCCGCCGAGAAGGCGAGGGTGGAGGCGAGCGGGTTCCAGGGAAAGCGCAGGACGTGTGCGGCGAAGGCCTCCAGCGCCACCCAGCCGAGGGCCAGCGCCAGCGCCCGCAGCGCGGGGGGGCGGTCGGCCAGGAGACCCAGGGCGGCGGCGAGTCCGCCGGGACCCAGGGCGAGAAAGGCGCAGAGGCCCAGCATGGCCGGGACGCCGAGGGCGCGGAAGGCCTCGGGGCCGCTGGCGAAGGCGATGGCGATCCACCAGAGGGTCGCGACGTGATGGGCGAAGCCGAAGAGCCAGCCCAGCAGGAACCGGTGTCGGGGCCCGGCGCCGCGCGCCGCCACCACCTGGAGCACGACGAGGCCGGCGAGAGCGGGCAGCAGGTGGAGGGGCGGGAAGGCGAGGGCGAGGAGGAGACCACCCGCGACGGCGAGGAGCGGGAGCGGGACGCGGTGGAGGGGACTCACGCCGCGGGCCCGTCGGATCCGGACGGACGGCCGGTGCGGCGGATGCGCACGCGCCGGACCCGGCGCGGGTCGGCGTCCACCACCTCGATCTCGAGGCCGGCCGGATGGCGCAGCACCTCGCCCCGGCGGGGAATGCGCTCGGCCAGCAGCATGACGAGGCCGCCCACGGTGTGGACGTCCTCGCCCTGCTCCTCGTCCAGCAGCCGCAGGCCCAGCCGCGCCTCCAGCGCCTCCAGCTCGTAGCGGGCGTCCACCTCGAGGGTGCCGTCCGGATGCTCCACCAGCTCCGGCTCCGGTGCCACCCGGTCCTCGTCGTGGATCTCGCCGACGATCTCGCTCACCAGATCGTGGAGGGTGACGAGGCCATCGGTGCCGCCGAACTCGTCCACCACCACCGCCACGTGCTGACGGCTCTCGCGCATGCGCAGCAGCAGTTCCAGCGCCCGCATGGAGGGCGGCACCACGTGCACCGGCCGCACCACCTCGGCGAGGGCGAAGGGCCGGCCGTCGCTCCACCAGTCGAGGAGATCGCGCACGTGGACCACGCCGATCACCTCGTCGAGATGGCCGCGGTAGACCAGGAGTCGGCTGTGGCCGGACTCGCGCATGGCCCGGACCACCGCCTCGAGGTCGGCGCCCACCTCGATGGCGCGGATGTCGGCCCGCGGCACCATCACGTCCTCCACCCGCTTCTCGCCGAAGGCGAGGACGTTGAGGAGCAGGTCGCGCTCCGCCGGGGTGAGCCCCTCGGGGCCGTGTTCCTCGATCAGCTCCTCCAGCGCTTCGCGAGGGTTCTCCTCGTGGCCGGCGAGCTCGCGCAGGCGCCGCAGGACGCTCTGGAACCAGGAGGGCTGGGCCCGCTCGCCGCGGGCCGGGGGGGCCGTCTTCATGACGGGACCTCGTCGGCATAGGGATCGGGCAGGCCGAGACGGGCGAGGATGCGCTGCTCCAACGCCTCCATGCGGACGGCTTCCTCCGGCTCCCGGTGGTCGTGCCCGAGCAGATGGAGGAGGCCGTGGACCAGCATGTGGGCGAGATGGGCGCCGAGGGCGCGCCCGGCCGCCGCCGCGTCGCGGGCGACGGTGTCGTAGGCCACGACGATGTCGCCCAGCAGCACCGGTCGGCTCCCGGCGAGGGCGGGCGCCAGCTCGTGGGGATGGAGGATCGGGAAGGAGAGGACGTCGGTGGCGCGGTCGCGTCCGCGGTGGCGGGCGTTCAGGGTGCGGATGGCGGCATCGTCCACCAGCCGCACCGACAGCTCCAGCGGTGCGCGCACGGCGGACCCGTCCACGGCGAGGGCCGTCTCCACCACCCGCCGCACGAAGGCGGGGAGATCGGCCACCGCCTCGGCGAAGCGGGGATCCTCCACCGAGAGATCGATCTCGATCGACGGTGGCTGGTCCTCGTCCATCACGATCGGGTCCGGTCGCTGCCGGCCTCCCCCTCGTCGTCCGCCGGGACGGGACGGTCGTAGGCCTCGATGATGGCGGCCACCAGCGGGTGGCGCACCACGTCCTCCCTCCCGAAATGCACCACGCCCACGCCCGGCAGATGGCGCAGCCGCGTCACCGCGTCCACCAGTCCGGAGCGGGTACCGGGCGGCAGGTCCACCTGGCTGGGATCCCCGGTGACCACCATGCGGCTGTTCTCGCCGAGGCGGGTGAGGAACATCTTCATCTGCAGCGGCGTGGTGTTCTGGGCCTCGTCGAGAATGACGAAGGCGTTGGAGAGGGTGCGCCCGCGCATGAAGGCGAGGGGGGCGATCTCGATCTGGCCGCTCTCGACGCGGTGCTGGAGACGGCCGTCGGAGAGCATGTCGTGGAGGGCGTCGTAGAGGGGCCGCAGATAGGGGTCCACCTTCTCCTTGAGGTCGCCCGGGAGAAAGCCCAGGCGCTCGCCGGCCTCCACCGCCGGCCGCGAGAGGATCACCCGGTCCACCCGCCGCTGGCGCAGCATGGCCACCGCCGCCGCCACCGCCAGATAGGTCTTGCCGGTCCCGGCCGGCCCCAGCGCGAAGACCAGCTCGTGCGCCATGAGGGCTCGGAGATAGCGGGCCTGGGCGGGCGAGCGCGGCAGCACGGTCCGACGTTCGGTGCGGAGCTGGACCTCGAACAGCCGCCCCTCGCCGCCGCCCCCGGTGCGGTCACGGACCAGCCGCACGGCGGCGTCCACTTCCTCGCGTCCCACCACGACGCCGCGTTCCAGCTCGTCGTAGAGGCGACGCAGCACGGTGACGGCGTCCTCCACGTCCTCCTCGCGCTCGCCCTGCACCCAGACCTCGTTGCCGCGGGCGACGAGGGTGACGGGGATGTGACGCTCGATGTGGGCGAGGTGGACCTGATGGGAGCCGAAGAGATGGGCGCAGACGCCGTTGTCCTCGAAGACGATCCTGCGGCTCGCGCGGGTCCGCGGTTCGAGAAGGGTGGTGCTCAGCTCGCGCGCTCCCATGCTCTCAGTGCGGCCGCACCGGCCGCCCGCCGAGACTGTGGGGATGATACTCCGTGATGGCGACGGGGACGAGATCGCCGACGCGCACGCCGGCCTCCTCCACCACCACCGCCTGCATCCAGGGGGTCCGGCCCACCATCTGACCGGGATGGCGGCCGGGCCGCTCGAACAGCACCGGCACGGTGCGGCCGACGGTGGCGGCGTTGAAGGCCCGCTGCTGGGAGTCCAGGAGCGCCTGCAGTTCGGCGAGCCGCCGGCTCTTGACCGCGTCCGGCACCTGCTTCGGCATCACCGAACCGGGCGTGCCCGGGCGGGGGCTGTACTTGAAGGAATAGGCCTGGGCGAAGCCGATCTCCTCCACCAGCCGCAGCGTCGCCTCGTGGTCCTCCTCGCGCTCGCCGGGAAAGCCGACGATGAAGTCGGAGGAGAGGGCGAGGTCGGGCCTGGCCGTGCGCAGGGCGTCGACGATCCGCCGGTAGTCGTCGGCGGTGTAGCGGCGGTTCATGGCCGCCAGCACCCGATCGGAACCCGACTGCACCGGCAGGTGCAGCCAGGGCATCAGCGCCTCCACCTCGCCGTGAACCCGGACGAGCTCGGCGTCCATGTCGCGGGGGTGCGAGGTGGTGTAGCGGATGCGGGCGAGACCGTCGATCTCCGCGAGAGCGCGGATCAGGCGTGCCAGGTTCCAGGTGCGGCCGTCCGGCCCCTCGCCGTGCCAGGCGTTCACGTTCTGGCCCAGCAGCACGATCTCGCGCGCCCCGGTGGCCACCAGTCGCCGCGCCTCCGCCAGCACCGCCGCCGCCGGCCGGCTGGTCTCGGCACCACGGGTGTAGGGCACCACGCAGAAGGTGCAGAACTTGTCGCAGCCCTCCTGGATGGTGAGGAAGGCGCTGGGACCGCCAGCGGCCACCTCCCGCGGCAGTTCGTCGAACTTGCTCTCCGGCGGGAAGTCGGTGTCGATCACCGCCCCCCGCTGACGGGCGCGGCGGGCGAGCAGTTCCGGCAGGCGGTGATAGGCCTGGGGGCCCACCACGATGTCCACCGCCGGCGCCCGCTCCGCCACCAGCTCGCCCTCGGCCTGGGCGACGCAGCCGGCGACGGCCAGCAGCATGTCCTCGCCGCGGCGGCGGCGCTCCTCGCGCAGGCGGGCGAGCCGGCCCAGCTCCGAATAGACCTTCTCCGCCGCCTTCTCGCGGATGTGACAGGTGTTGAGGACGACGAGGTCGGCCTCCTCCACCCGGTCGGTGCGTTCGTACCCGTGGTGTGCCAGGAGCGACGCCATACGATCGCTGTCGTAGACGTTCATCTGGCACCCCCAGGTGCGGATGTAGAGCTTCCTGGGCACGTCCGGTCCGGATGCGTCCGGCTGCCGATTCCGTGCCGACAGTTATGGAGATGCGCGACGCCTTCAAGCGCCGCGCATCCTCTCCGCGGAAGGCGGGCGGTCGGGCTCACTCGCGACCGGCGCTGCGCCCCCGCGCCCGGCGGGTGCCGAGGCCGATGCGCTTGGCCAGCTCGCTGCGCTGTTCGGCGTATCTGGGCGCCACCACCGGATAGTCGTCCGGCAACCCCCACTTGCGCTTGTATTCCTCGATGGTCATGTTGTGGTGGGTCTTGAGGTGGCGCTTGAGCATCTTGAGCTTCTTGCCGTCCTCGAGACAGACGATGTAGTCGGGATTGACGGAGCGGCGGATGGGGACGGCCGGCGTGGGCTTCTCCTCGGGCTTCTCCTCCGTGACCCCCTGCTTCGCCAGGGTGGCGTACACGAGGCTGATCAGCTGGGGGAGATCGCTCACCGCCACGGTGTTGTTGGAGACATGGGCGGAGACGATCTCCGTGGTCAGCGACAGCAATTCGCTGCGGCCGATTTGCTCGCTCATGACCCGATCGTTCCTTTCCAGTGGAAGTGGCAGGCCTCGTCCGGCAGAATAGTGACGCGTGCGGGAATTGCAACCCTCCTCGACCCGCAAGGCAAGAAAAGGTCAGGAAATGACGATCGAAGCCGACCGCGAGCTCGACATCACCGCCGACACCTGCCCGATCACGTTCGTGCGGGTCAAGCTCGCGCTGGAGGAGATGGCGCCGGGACAGGTGCTGAGGGTCGTCCTGCGCGGCGGTGAACCGCTCGAGAACGTCCCGAGAGCCCTGCTCGACCACGGGCAGGAAATTCTCGTCCGCCGTCCTCTGGGCGGAGATCTGTGGGAACTGGTGGTCCGACGGTGCCGCTAGACGCCGTCGCCGGCCGCGCGGCGGATCGGTTCCGCCTCCGGCGTCGCCAGCTCGCGGCGCATGGTCCAGGCGTCGCTGCGGCGGCCGTCGGCGTGGCGGTAGTAGTCGGGACGCAGACCCACGCGGGTGAATCCGAAACGCTCGTAGAGGTGCTGGGCGGGTCGATTGTCCACGTCCACCTCGAGGAACATGCGTCGGGCCCCGAGCGCGCGGCAGCGGGCCAGGGCCGCCTCCAGCAGGGCGGCGGCGATGCCCCGGCCGCGCCATTCCGGGGCCACGCCGATGGACAGCAGCTCGCTCTCGTCGGCGGCCACCCGACAGATGGCGAAACCCACGTCGCGGCGGGGATCGAGGACGAAGCGCCGCGGTTCCTGCAGACGCGCCAGCAGGCCGAAGGTGCCGGGCATGGCCAGCAGATGGGCGAGGTCGCGGCGGCTCCAGGCCTCGGTGAAGCAGCGGCGGTGGAGGCGGGCGACGCGGCCCAGGTCGAAGGGGCCGACGGGGCGGATGTGGAGGGCGCGGGTCTCCTCGAAGACCAGCATCGCCCTAGGCCGGCTGCGGCACCAGCGGACGGCCCGCCGCGGGGTCGGCGGCGGGGCCGCGCAGATAGAGCGGACGCACCTCGTGGCCCGGCCGCGGTCGCGCGCCGCGGGAGAGCCGGGCCCGCGCCGCCGCCCACACGCCCCGCGCATCGGGCGCCACGGGCAGGAGGCGTAGGGCATCGGCGAGGGCGTCCGCGATCCGCTCCAGCCGCGCGCCCGCCAGCACGGAACCGGCCGGCAGCATCCTCCTCGGTTCCGTCGCCGGCACCGTCACCGGCGTCTCCGCCGGCGCACCCGCCACCACCGGCAGCAGATGGACGAGACCGCGGCCGGCGGCGAGGGCGGCGTGGAAGTCGGCGAGTCCGTGGCGTGCCCGGGCGGTCGCGGCGATGGCCTCGAGGGTGGAGACCGCCAACACCGGCCGGTCCGCCGCCAGCGCCAGGGCGCGGGCCACCGCCACCGCCGTGCGCACGCCGGTGAAGCTGCCGGGACCCACGGCGACCGCCAGCAGGTCGAGATCCCGCCAGTCGCATCCGGCCCCGGCCAGCAGCGCCGCGAGCTCGCCCACCACCTGCTCGCCGCGCCAGGTGCCGGCGGCGCGCACGCGCTCCGCCCGCACCTGCGCGCCCTCCGCCAGGAGGGCCGAGAAACGGTCGACGGTGCAGTCGAAGGCGAGGATGCGGGCGGGACTCACGACAGGGCGCGCACCTCCACCACCTCGGGCACGTAGTGTTTGAGCAGGTTCTCGATGCCGTTCTTGAGGGTGATCACGGCACTGGGACAACCGTGGCAGGCGCCGCGCAGATGGAGATAGACGATGCCGCGTTCGAAGCCCCGGAAGACGATGTCGCCGCCGTCCCGCGCCACCACCGGCCGCACGCGGGTGTCGATGAGCTCGCGGATGCGCCGGGTCACCTCGTCCTCCTCGGCGGCCGGCGCCGGCTCGCCGGCGATCTCCGCCGCCGGATCCACCACCGGCTCGCCGGAGAGATAGTGCTCCATGATGGCCCCCAGCACCGCCGGCTTGAGCAGGTGCCAGTCCTCCTCCTCCGCCTTGGTGACGGAGACGAAGTCCGGGCCGAGATGGACGCCCCTGACACCGCCCACCTCGAAGATGCGCCGCGCCAGCGGCGAGACCCGCGCCGCCTCCTCGGGATCGGTGAAGTCGAGGCTGCGTTCCGGCGAGACCTCGCGTCCGGGCAGGAACTTGACGGTGGCCGGATTGGGCGTGGGCTCGGTCTGGATGAACATCGCACCACCTCCCCGCGCTGGCCCGTCACTTCTGCAGGATGTCCACGATCTCCCGCAGGCGGGTGCGCGCACGCAGGAGCAGGAAGCCCTGAGCGGCCAGATGGTTCGGCAGCACCGACGAGTCCAGCCCGCCGTTCACCACCCACCAGGGATCCAGCGCCGCCGCCTCGGCGAGGGCCTCCACCGTCTCCCGCCAGACCGTCTCCAGATTGCGTTCGGCGATCACCTCGCGGAAGTCCTCGCCCAGCGCCTCCAGCAGCAGATGGTAGGCGTAGAGGCGGCCCTTGTTGGCGTAGAACAGATCGTCGGCCCCGAGGTCCAGCAGCGTGCCGGCGCCGCGGCGGATCTGCTCGTCGATGGCGGCGGAGGCGCTGCCGAGGTCGGAGGCGAAGCGGTCGAGGGTGTCGCGCAGATTGTCGGCGCGCCGGTCGAAGACCGCCTCGCCGCGGGCGAGACGGGCGTTGTACCGTTCGAGGGCGGCGCGAGCCTTGCGGTACTGGCTCTCGGAGCTGGGCTGCACCGGCGTGGTGGACCATTCGAAGATCCACACGTCGCCCGGATACTTGAGCCGTCCCGCCGCCTCGTCGGCATCGGCGTCGATCTGGCTGGAGCCGCGCACCCGCGCCAGCCGGTCGGTGAGCTCGACGGCGAAGCGGGAGAGGGCGTAGACGATGCCCTGCTGATAGTTGGGCATGTTGTCCAGCGCCGCCCCCGGCAGGAACCAGGGGTCGTTGGCCACCCAGCGGTGACGGTCCACCTCGCGGGCGATGAGCGCCGCCGCCACCGCCACCGCCCGCGAGGCGCCCGGCTCCACCTCCAGCGTGCGACCGAAGGCGGGATCGTCGTCGACGACATGGACGTAGAAGGCCCCGCCGCCGTACCAGGCCGCCGCCGCCACCACCAGCGCCAGCGGCACCAGCAGCGCGCGGCGCCATCTCCCCGCGCGCGGCGGGCGTCCCGCCTGCTCCGCCGCCGACGGCCCGGCATCGGGCGTGGCCTCCGGTCGTTCCGTCTCGCGCACGGCCGCTCCTCCACCGAGGGATCCCCGCCGGGAGGTAGCGGCGCCCGTGGGCCGACGGAAGGGCACCTGCGGTCACGGGGTCCCGCGGAGGCGATTTTCAACCACAGGACGACAGATCACGCAAAAGACTAGTCGGATGCGTGCATCGGGGCTAGGATGGGCCCATGAGGATCCGATGCCTCCCCGTGCTCCTGCCGCTGGTGGCGGTGCCGGCCGCGGCGGAGCCCCTCGATCTCGCCACGGTGCTGGCGCGGGTGGCGGCCCATCCGGAGCTCGAGGCGCGCGCCCGCGAGGCGGAGGCCGCGGCGGCGGAGGCCCGGGCCGCGGCGGCGGAGGGGGGCCTCGTGGTGGACGGCCGCGTCGAGACGCTGCTGCGCTACGCCCGCGAGGGCGGGACGGTGGCCCCGCTGGTGACGGATCGTCAGTCCATCGTCTTCTCGCGCCCCCTCTACGACGGCGGCTTGCGGGCGGCGCGGGCGGCGGGGGCCGAGGCGCGGGCGCGGGCGGCCGACTTCGAGGCGACGGCGGCCCGGCGCGAGCTCCTGCTGGCGGCGGTAGCCGCCTATGCGGCGGTGTGGCGGGACCGGGCGCTGCTGGAAGAGGCCCTCGCCCGCGAGCGGCGCCTCGCCCTGCTGCTGGCGGCCGAGCGGCGGCGCTACCGGCTGGGCGCCGGCACCGCCGGGGCGGTGGCGCTGGTGGAGACGCGTCACGCCGAGGCGATGGCCGAACGTGCCCGACGCAGTGCGGATCTCGCGACCAGCGGCGCCGTCTTCCGCCGGCTCGTGGGCGAGGATCCGCTGGCGCTGGCACCGCCGGCGCCGCCGGACGGTCTGCCCGGGGATCCGGAGGCGGCGCTGGCGGCGCTCGGGGATCATCCCGCGCTCGCCGCCGCCGAGGCGCGGGTGGAGGCGGCGCGGGCACGGCTGCGCGAGACGCGGGCGGCGCTGTGGCCGCAGCTCGCCCTCACCGGCCGCCTGGAGCGCATCGGCGGCGTCGACCCCCGCCGCGGCGGACGCGGCGATGTCGCGGTGGGCGCGGTGCTGCGCCTGCCCCTCTACGATTCCGGTGTGACGCGGGCGCGGCTGGCGGCGGCACGGGCGCGGCTGGCGGCGGCCGAGGCCCGACTCGCGGCGGTGCGGCGGCGGCTGGAGGCGGAGGTGCGCGAGGCCTTCGCCCGCTGGCGGGAGGCGGAGGGACTGCGGGCGCCCCTGAGACGGCGCGAAGCGGCGGCGCGCACGGCGCTCGAGACGGTGCGGCGGGAGGCGATGGCCGGACTGCGGCCGGTCACGGCGGTGCTGGAGGCGGAGGAGGCGCTGGCGACGGCGGTCCGCGCCCGCATCGTCCGGGAGGCGGAACGGGTGGTGGCCGGCTGGCGTCTCGCCGCCGCCCTCGGCCATCTCGACTCCGTGGCGGCGGAGGGGGCGCCGCCGCCGGCGGAGGATCCCGACGGGGAAACCGTGGCCGCGGCGGTGGCGGCGTCCGCCGACGTGGGCCTCGCCGCCCCGCCGGAGGAACCCCGCCCACCGTCCCCGCCGGCGGCGCCGGAGCCGGCGATCGGGCCTCCCGCGACCGTGCCGCGGGCGGCGGCGGTGGTGGAACCCGCCGCGGGACCCGATCCGGCGACGGGGACGGTGGTGTTTCACGGTCGGTTGACCGGAGGCGACTAGGAACACGGTGGCCAGTGGAGTGACGCGCATGAGCGAGGACCGGAAGGAGGCGCAGCGGCCGGAGGGCGAGCCGGAACCCTCCATGGAGGAGATCCTGACGTCCATCCGTCGCATCATCGCCAGCGACGAGGAGGAGAGCCCCACCGGCGGCGAGGGCGAGGAGGTGCTGGAGCTCACCGACGTGGTGGAGGAAGGGGCCGACGAGGCGGCGAAGGCGGAGGAGCGCGGGAAGCCGGAGGCGGCCGCCAGCGACGCGCCGGAGCCGGAGACCTCCCCGCCCGCGGGGGAGGAGACGGCGGCTCCGCCGGCGGAAGCGGAGGCGAAGGAGGAGGCGGAGGCGCGGGAGACCGCACCCGCCGCACCGGCGGTCGAGGTGGGGGATCTGCTCTCGCCGGCCGCCGCCGCGGCGACCGCCGCCGCCTTCGCCAGGGTCACCCGGACGGTGGCGAAACCGGACGCGGAGGCGGAGATCCCGGGGGGCGGCCGGACGGTGGAGGAGTTCCTGGCCGAGCTGCTGCGGCCCATGCTGCGGGAATGGCTCGACGCCCATCTGCCGGCCCTGGTGGAGCGGGTGGTGGAGCGGGAGATCCGCAGACTCGCCCGCCGGGCCGAGGACATGCTCTGAGAGGGCGCGGCCGCGTCGAAGGCGTGGTCCGGCCCGGCGCCGGATGCCGGGGACCGGTCGATCCGATCCGTCGGGATGTCCCGGACCGATCGGATCCCGTCGGCACGCGGGACCGATCCGGTCCGCGCGGCCGGCACCCGACCGACCGGAGCTCGCCCGCGCGGGACGGAGACCCGTGATCGTCGTCGGTGTCGAGCCTGCCCACCCGGGCGCACCCGCGCACGGGACGAAACTCGTTTCACGGGGAGCGTCGGGTGATGTCGGATGGGCCCGCCCGCGCGGGACGGAAGCCCGTCGGTCGGGTCCCGGCTGCCGCCCGCGGATGCGTGGGCATGGACCATCGCGCCCGGACGGCACGGGCGTGCATCGTCCCGTCCGCCGCCACGGCCACGCCGTCGACGCGGACGACGCCGACGTCTCCGGGGCACTCCGCGTTCCCGGCGCCTCAGCCGCCGGAGCGGTCGCGATGCGGGTCGGGACGGTCCTCGGCCGCCCGCGCGAGCCACCAGCCGCCGGACAGCAGCCCGCGCTCGCGCTCGATACGGTCGGCCAGCTCCCGCAGGCGCGCCGCCGCCGCGCCCGGCAGCGTGCCGGGACGGATCCGCACCACCACGTCGGCCTCCGGCCGCTGGTCGCACCAGCCGGCCTCCGCCCCCGGCCGGTCCTCGGCCATGAGGAAGCGCACCGCGCCGGGGCGTTCGCGATCGGCGCGGCGGCCGCAGGCGAGGGCGGCCTCGATCAGGCGCCGGCGGGTCTCGCGGGGCAGGCGGTTGAACAGCCGGCGCGCCTGTCGCAGCCGGGCGAGGCTGCGGCGGGTCAGCGCCCGCCGGATGGCGTGGACCAGCATGGATTCGGTCCCCAGCTCCCGCTCGGCCTCGGCGCGGATGCGCTCCAGGAAGAGGGCGAGGCCGCGCGCCTCGCCGGGATAGCGTTCCTCGGTGTCCTCCACCATCCCCCACCACGTCCGGTGCCACCGGATCGATCTTACCGGACGGGTCCGCGGGTACAAGGCGGGGGATGCCGCCGGGTGCGTCCGCGGCCGGTGGGCGGCGAGGCCGGGCGTACCGGGATCCGGTCAGGCGGCGAGGCGCATCTCCGCGAGCCGCACCCACCAGGCGACGCCCCAGGGGATGGCGGCATCCTCGAAGTCGTAGGCGGGGCTGTGGAGGATGCGGCCGTCGGCGGCGCTGCCGGTGCCCAGCCAGACATAGGCGCCGGGACGGGCCTCCAGCATGAAGGCGAAGTCCTCCGCCGCCATGGAGGGGGGCAGGTCCCGCCGCACCGCCGCACCGGGCACGGCGGTGGCCGCCGCCGCGGCGTGGCCGGCTTCGGCGGCGGTGTTGACGGTGGCGGGATAGCCCGGCGTCACCTCCACCTCGGCCTCGAGCCCGAGGGCGGCGGCGAGGCCGCGGGCCGTCTCCGTCACCCGCCGGGCGAGACGATCGCGGGTCGCCGCCCGCAGACTGCGCAGGGTGCCCCGCAGCTCCGCCGTCTCCGGCACCACATTGTCGGCCTCGCCGGCCGTGAGGATCGTGACGGAGACCACCGCCGCATCCAGCGGATCCGTCTCCCGCGCCGCCAGGAGCTGGAGGGCGGAGACCAGCTGGGCGGCGGCGGTGACGGGATCGCGGCCGAGATGGGGCATGGCGGCGTGACAGCCACGGCCGCGCAGGCGAATGCGGAAGCGGTCGGCGGCGGCCATCACCGGGCCGACGTGGACGCCGAAGGTGCCGAGCGGCAGCCACGGCCAGTTGTGGAGCCCGTAGACCTCGGTGGCGGGGAAGCGGTCGAACAGCCCCTCCTCCACCATGCGGCGGCCGCCACCCAGCATCTCCTCCGCCGGCTGGAAGACGAAGACCACGGTGCCGTCGAAGCGGCGCCGGCGGGCGAGCTCGCGCGCCGCCCCCAGCAGCATGACCACGTGGCCGTCGTGACCGCAGGCGTGCATGACGCCGGGTGTGCGCGAGGCCCAGGGACGGCCGCTTTCCTCGGCGATGGGCAGGGCGTCCATGTCGGCGCGGAGCGCCACCGTGCGGCGGCCGGAACCGGCGCGCAGCACGCCCACCACGCCGGTGCCGGCGATTCCCGTGTGCACCTCGTCGAGGCCGAAGGCCCGCAGGCGTTCGGCGACGAAGGCGGCGGTGCGGTGCTCCTCGAACCCGAGTTCGGGCATGGCGTGCAGTTCGCGGCGCCAGGCCACCAGCTCGTCGAGACCGTCGAGGACGGGCGGTCGCGGGCTCATGGCACCTCCGGAGCGGCGGGGGCGGGATCGTCGCCGTCCGTACGGCGGGCGGCGATGGGTTCGGCGTACTGACGCTCCAGATCCCAGGGGAACAGGATCCAGGTGTCCTGGCTCACCTCGGTGACGAAGGTGTCCACCACCGGCCGGCCCTCGGGCTTGGCGTAGACGGTGGCGAAATGGGCGCGGGGGAGCATGGCGCGGATCACCCGGCCGGTGCGGCCGGTATCCACCAGGTCGTCCACCACCAGCCAGCCCTCGCCGTCGCCGGCCACCGCCTTCAGCACCTTCAACTCGCCCTGGCGCGTCTCCTCGTAGGAGGCGACGCAGACGGTGTCCACGAGGCGGATGTCCAGCTCGCGGGCGACGATGTGGGCCGGCACCAGTCCACCGCGGGCCACCGCCACGATGCCGCGGAAGGGGCCGAGCTCGGAGAGCCGCCAGGCGAGGGCCTTGGCGTCGCGATGGAGTTCGTCCCAGGAGACGGGAAAGAAGCGTCGATAGCGCCGGGTCACCGGGGCCTCCTCGGGGGCGCGGTGAGGGTCAGAGGTGCTTGAAGAGTTCGGTGGAGAGATAGCGCTCGGCGGCGGAGGCGGCGACCACGACGATGCGGCGGCCGCGCATCTCCGGCCGCTGACCCACCTCGAGGGCGGCGGCGATGGTGGCGCCGGAGGAGATGCCCACGGGGATCCCCTCGAGCTCGGCCACCTCGCGGGCGGTGCGGAAGGCGGTCTCGTTGCCGATGCGCACCACCTCGTCGATGACCGAGAGGTCCAGCACCCGCGGCACGAAGCCGGCGCCGATGCCCTGGATCTTGTGGGGACCGGGACGGCCGCCGGACAGGACGGGGCTGTCCTCGGGCTCGACGGCGACGACGCGCAGATGGGGCAGCCGCGGCCTGAGCACCTGGCCGACGCCGGTGATGGTGCCGCCGGTCCCGACGCCGGCCACGAAGACGTCGAGCCGGTGGCCGGTATCGCGCCAGATCTCCTCGGCGGTGGTGCGGCGGTGGATCTCGGGATTGGCCGGATTCTCGAACTGCTGCAGCATCACCGCGCCGGGCCGCTCGCGCAGGATGCGCTCGGCCGCCTCGATGGCGCCGCGCATGCCGCGTTCGGCCGGCGTCAGTTCCAGCTCCGCCCCCAGGAGTCGCAGCATGCGCCGGCGCTCCACCGACATGCTCTCGGGCATGGTGAGGACGAGGCGATAGCCCTTGGCGGCGGCCACGAAGGCGAGGGCGATGCCGGTGTTGCCGGAGGTGGGCTCCACCAGCGTCGCCCCCGGCGCGAGCCGGCCCTCGCGCTCGGCCGCCTCCACCATGGCGAGGGCGATGCGGTCCTTCACCGAGGAGAGGGGGTTGAAGAACTCGCACTTGACCAGGATCTCCGCCTCCACCCGGTAGCGGGCGGGCAGCCGGTCGAGGCGCACGAGGGGCGTGTTGCCGATGGTACCGCAGATGTCGGCGAAGATCCGCTCGCCGGGGGTTTCCGGCACCGGCGCGACGGCCATATCTCCTCTCCGCGGGTCTCGCTATCCGTGCACTGTAAGCCGCCGCGGCCGTCCGTAAAGCCCCGCCGGGGGCGCGGGCGGACGCGCGCTCCCGCGACCGTCGCCATCACGGACGAGCATGAGCTATCCCATCATCCGCCTGAAGAAGGGGCACGACCGCCGCCTGCGCGCCGGTCACCCGTGGATCTACTCCAACGAGATCGTCCCGCCCGAACCGCCGCTGCCGGCGGGCAGTCTCGTGCGGGTGCGCACCGCCGACGGCAAGGTCTTCGCCGTCGCCTACTACAACCCCCACTCGCTGATCGCGCTCAGGGTCCTCACCCGCAACAAGGACGCCCGCATCGGCCGCCATTTCTTCGCGGTCCGGCTGGAGCGCGCCCTGCGGCTGCGGGAGCGCCTCTTCGACCGCCCCTTCTACCGGCTGGTCCACGGCGAGGCCGACGGCCTGCCGGGGCTGGTGGTGGACCGCTACGGCGAGCATCTGGTGGTGCAGCTCAACACCGCCGGCATGGAGCGGCTGTGGGGGCCGTGCCGCGAGGCGCTGGACCGGCTGCTGGAGCCGAAGTCGATCCTGCTGCGCAACGACTCGCCGGTGCGGACGCTGGAGGGGCTGGGGGAGGAGGTGCGCATCGAACTCGGGGCGCCGCCGGAACGGGTGCGGATCGAGGAGAACGGCCTGCCCTTCCTCGCCCGCCCGCGCGGCGGCCAGAAGACCGGCTGGTACTACGACCAGCGGCTCAACCGCGCCTTCGTGCGTCTGCTCGCCCGCGACCAGGAGGTGCTGGACCTCTACTGCTACGGCGGCGGCTTCGCCCTCAACGCCCTCCACGCCGGTGCCCGCTCGGCGCTGCTGGTGGACTCCTCGGCCCGCGCCCTCGAACTGGCCCGGGACAACGCCCGCCTGCAGGGCGTCGGCGAGCGGGTCACGGTGGAGGAGGGCGAGGCCTTCGCGGTGGCGGAACGCCTCGCCGGCGAACGCCGGCGCTTCGGCCTCGTCATCGCCGATCCGCCCTCCTTCGTGAAGAGCCGGGCGAAGCTGGCGACGGGACTGCGCGCCTACCGCCGCCTCGCCGAGCGCTGTGCGCGGCTGGTGGCGGAGGGCGGGGCGCTGTGCCTCTCCTGCTGTTCCCACAACGTCACGCCCGAGGACTTCCGCCGCGAGATCCTCATCGGCATCCGCAACGCCGGCCGCGGCGCCCGCCAGCTCGCCTTCGCCGGCGCCGGCCCCGACCATCCCGTCCATCCGGTGCTGGCCGAGACCGCCTACCTCAAGTTCTTCGCCTTCGTGCTCGACTGAGCGGGATTCAACCACAGGTTATTGCCATCCGTTCACGCTCCGCGTAAAAGGATAACGGGCGCACACCGGCGTCAGCGGGGAGCGGGTCGGATGAGCGGAACGCGGCGTCTGCCGCTCGCGGATTCCTCGGTCGAGGCGTGGCTGCGGCTGTTCGCGCAGATCCTGGGGCTGGAGGCGGATGCCGCCACCCTGGCGCGGTTGCGGCGGGAGAGCGGGCTCGAGGAGGATCCGGAGGACGCGCGGACGCTCCGCACCGCCGCCGAGCGGCTGGGGCTGGTCTGGCGCAGCCGGCGTGCCACCCGTCGTCGCCTCGCCGCCGTCACCCCGCCCTTCCTGCTGGTCTTCCCGGACGGGCGGCTGCGCATCGTCCGCGAGCGCCGCGGGCCGCGCCTGTGGCTGTACGATCCCGTCGGCGACGAGACTCTTCCGCGCAGCCTCGTGGGGCTGCTGGCCGACCGGCCCCGCATCGTCACCCTCCACGTCCGCGGCCGGCGGCGGGACCCGACGCTGCCGGCACCGGCGGCGCGCACCGGCGGCGGGGGCCTCGGCGATCTCGTCTTCGGCCGTGCCTTCCTCCCCCAGTTCCTGCAGATCGCCGTCGCCAGCGTGGTGGTGAACCTGCTGGCCCTCGCCACCCCGCTCTTCATGATGACCGTCTACAACCGGGTGATCCGCCACGGCGCCCTCTCCACCCTCGACGTGCTGGTGGTGGCGATGGCGACGCTGGTGGCCTTCGAGCTGCTGCTGCGGCTGCTGCGCGGCCACGTCGCCGCCCACACCGGCGCCCGCCTCGACGTGGCGGTGGGCCGCGAGCTGGGCCGCCGGCTGCTGGCGCTGCCCTATGCCGCCCTCGCCCGACTGCCCGCGGGCCATCTGTTCGAGCGCCTGCGCCAGCTGGATGCCCTGCGCGCCTTCCTCTCCGGCCATCTGCCGCTGTTCCTGGTGGATCTGCTGTTCGTCTCCCTGTTCTTCGGGGCGCTGCTGATGCTCGCCCCGCCCCTCGCGGTCATCGCCGCCGCCGCCGCCCTCGGCTTCGCGCTCCTGGGCTATCTGGCCCAGCGCCGGCAGCGGCGGCTGCGGCCGCTGCACGCCCGCAGCGGCGCCGCCCGCACCGCCGCCCTCGTCGAGGCGGTGCAGAACGCCCTCACGGTGAAGGGACTGGCGCTGGAGCCGGAGATCGAGCGCCGCTATGCGGGACCGCTCGTGGATTCGGCGTGGAGCGGACTCGCCGCCGGCCGCCTCGGCCAGGCCACCGGCGCGGTGGCCCAGGCACTCCAGCACGGGGCGGTGGTGCTGCTGGTCTTCGTGGGCGCGCGCATGGTGGTGGCCGGCGAGCTCTCGGTGGGCGGACTGGTGGCCGCCTCCATCCTCGCCGCCCGGACCCTCGCTCCGGTGCGCCAGCTCTTCCTCTCCTGGCCCCAGCTCCAGCAGGCGCGCGAGGCCTGGGCGCGGGTGGACGCCTTCCTGCGGGAGGCGGCGGAGACCGTGCCGCGGCCCGCCATCGCCCACGACTTCACCGTCCGCGGCCACATCCGTCTCGAGCGGGTGCGCTTCCGCTACGGCGGCGAGCGGCTGCCGGCGGTGGACGGCATCGACCTCGACATTCCGCCGGGCACCATGCTGGCCATCGCCGGTCCGCCCGGCTCCGGCAAGAGCACCCTCGCCATGCTGGTGGCGGGACTGCTGGAGCCCGAGGACGGGCGGGTGCTGGTGGACGGCTACGACGTCCGCCATCTGCCGGCGGAGGTGTGGCGCCGCCAGCTCGGCTACGTGCCCCAGGAGCTCCAGCTCTTCGCCGGCACCATCGCCGAGAACATCGCCCTCGGCATGCCGGACTGTCCCTTCGCCCGGGTGGTGGCGGCGGCCCGTTTCGCCGGCCTCCACGATCTCGTCACCCGCCTGCCTCGCGGCTACGACACCCGCCTCGGCGAGGGCGGCAGCGGCCTCTCCACCGGCCAGAAGCAGCTCGTGTGCATCGCCCGGGCGCTGGTGCGCAATCCGCGCGTGTTGCTGCTGGACGAGGCCACCAGCGCCCTCGACCACGCCACCGAGCGCCATCTCCTGGCCAATCTCCAGCGGGCGGGACGCGGCCGCACCATCCTCCTGGTCACCCACCGCCCCAGCACCATCGCCGCCTGCGGCCGGGCGGTGCTGCTGCGCGACGGCCGGGTGGTGCGGGACGGTCCCGCCGGCGAGATCGCCGAGCTGGTGCGCCGGGGCGGCGCCCCGCGCCGCGGCGGTCTCCACGTGGCGAGCTGACCGGCCGTGGCCCGCGCCGTCCCCCTCGCGCCGCCGCCCGACGCCGCCCGTCGTCTCGAGGCGCCGCCGCGCACCGCCGGGGCGGTGGCGGTGGCCATCGCGGCGCTGCTGGTGGCGGTGGGGGCCTGGCTCGCCCTCGCGCCCCTCGACGTGCTGGTCTTCGCCGAGGGCCGCATCGAGCCGGCCGGCCGCGCCCGCGTGGTGAACCATCCCGAGGGCGGGCGGGTGGCGGCCATCTACGTGCGCGAGGGCGCACGGGTGCGGGCACGGCAGCCGCTCCTGCTGCTGGAGGACGGCGATCTGCGGAGCGCGCTCGCCGAGCGTCGCGCCCGCCGCTTCGTGCTGCTGGCCGAGATCGCCCGCATCGAGGCGGAGCGCGACGGCGGCGTTCCCGCATTCCCGGCCGAACTCCTGGCGGCGCGGCCCGATCTGGTGGCGGCCCAGCGCGAGCTCCTGGCCTCGCGGCGACGGGCCGATGCGGAGAGCCTGCGGGGGCTGGAGCAGGAGGTGGCGGCGCGGCGGGCGGAGCTGCGGCGGCTGGAGGCGGAGCGGGCGGGCCTCGCCACCCAGCGCGAGCTCCTGGCGAAACAGGAGCGGGCGGTGCGCGAGCTGGCCGATCAGGGGCTCTATCCCCGCATCGAGGCGCTGGCGCGGGCGCGGGAGCTGGCGGCCCTCGAGTCGCGCCTGCAGGCGCTCGGCGGTCGGCTGGCGCGGGCACGGGCGGCCCTGGCCGAGGCGGAGAGCCGGCTCGCCGCCTTCCGTGCCGACCGCGAGGCGCGACTGGGCGACCGCCTCGGCCGGCTCCGCGCCGAGCTCGCCACCCTCGAGACCGCCATCGCCGAGCTGGAACGGCGCCGGCGGGCGCGGCTGGTGACGGCGCCGGTGGCCGGCTTCGTGCGACGACTCTCGGTGCGGGCCCCGGGCCAGGCGGTGGCCGCCAACGCGCCGCTCCTGGAAGTGGTCCCCTCCGACGAGGAGCTGGTGGTGCGGGCGGTGGTGGCGAATCGCGACGTGGGCGCCCTCGCCCCCGGCACCCCGGCCACCCTCAAGGTGCGGGCCTTCGACTTCACCCGCTACGGCACGCTGCGGGGCCGCATCCGCCGCATCGACGCCGACGCGGATCCGCCGGCACCCGGGGCCGAGCCCGTCTATCGCGTCGAGATCGTCCTCGACCCCGCGACGCCCGATTTCGCCACCTGGCGCCGGCGGCTGCAGCCGGGGATGGTGGTGGACGTGGAGTTCCACACCGGCCGCCGGACCCTGCTCGACTACTTCCTCGCCGGGGTCGAGAGGGTCACCGGCCGCGCCCTCGCCGAACGGTGAGCCTCACGGATCGTCCCGTGTCGGGCCGGACATGGCGAGGACGCGTCCGCTCGCCGGATCGAGGACGAAGGTGCGGGTGCCGAAGCCGCGGCAGCGGTCGAGGAAGCCCCCGTCGTCCCCGCCATAGGCCTCGTCCCGCCAGGCATAGCGCACCCGCAGCACCAGCCGTTCCGCCGTCCGCACCCGCACCTCCACCCGCAGGAAGCCGGTGATCCGTGGCAGGCGGCAGGTGCCCCACCGTTCCACCGCGCGATCCTCGTAGTGACCGGTGATGGCGAAGGCGAGGCGCGGCCAGTCCGGCGGCGCCCCCGGCGGCCGGAAGGCGGAACCGCAGGCGGCGAGCAGCAGCGGGACCAGCGGGACGAGCCGGCGGCGGATGACGCGGATCACGGCGCGGACTCCCGGCAGACGAGATGGTCGGGCAGGATGAGACGGAAGCGGGTGCCGCCGGGCCCGGTCTCCACCAGTTCCACCTCGCCGCCGTGGGCGCGCAGGATCTCGCGGCAGATGGCGAGACCGAGGCCGCTGTTCCCCGGCCGCCCGGCGGCGAAGGGCTCGAACAGGCGGGGGCGGATCTCCTCGGGGATGCCGGGACCGTCGTCGACCACCTCGATCTCCGCCCGGCCGTCCCGGGTGCGGGCGGCGATGCGGATGGTGCCGCCCGGCGGCAGCACCGCCTCGGAATTGTGGACCAGATTGAGCAGCGCCCGCCACAGGCGTTCGCGATCGGCCCGCACCACCAGCTCCGGCGGCACCTCCACCAGGAAGCGGAGGTCGTCGCGCACGAAGGCGGCGAGTTCGCCCACCAGTTCCGCCAGCCGCACGGGGACGGGCTCCAGTCGGGGCGGGCGGGCCCGGGCATAGTCGAGGGTGGACTCGCACAGCCGTGCCGCCCGCTCCAGCGCCCTCAGGATGCGCTGGGCGCGCTCGCGCACGCGGGGATCGTCGCTGGCCTCGAGCCCGTCCGAGACCAGCATGGCCGAGGCCAGCACGTTGCGGATGTCGTGGTGCAGGCGAGCCACGGCGGCGCCGACGGCGGCGAGGCGACCGCGCTGGGCGAGGAGCTCGCGGATCTCGCGGCGCATGGCGGCGAACTGGCGTTCGAGGGCCCCGATCTCGTCGGCCCGGCCGCTCGCCGGCGGATCGGCCAGCGCCTCCTCCGGCGCCGCCCGGAAGCGGGCCACCTGGGCGTCCAGTCGTTGCAGGGGTCGCACCACCAGGCGGTGGAGGGCGAACAGCAGCAGCACCGCCATCAGCGTCGCCAGGAACAGGGTGAGCAGCAGGATGCGGCGGGAATAGTCGACCATCTCGTACCACAGCGCGGCCTCGGGGACGATGGCCGCGATCCGCGCCCCCGCCTCCATCCGCGCCGGGCCCGTCGCCCGCACGAGACGGGTGCCACCGTGGCGGAGGGCATCCAGCGCGTCCACGATGGCCCGGAGCCAGTCCGTCCGCTCCAGGTCCACCTCGGCGTCGACGCGGGCCGGTGGCCCCAGGACGACGGTCCCCTCCGGCCGCTCCACCCGGACGCGCACCACCCCCACCGCGCTCAGCAGCGCGTCCTCCAGCAAGGGATCGACCGGTGCGCGTCCGCGCAGTCCGATGGTGGCGATGTGGGCCCGCTGGAGGAGATCGTCGTACCAGACCAGCCGGAAACGGGCGATGGAGGGCAGATAGACCAGCACCTCGCCCAGCACCAGGAAGGCGAGGACCAGGAGCAGGATGCGGATCGACAGACCGCGCGTGCCGGCGGCGGGCCCGGAGGTCTCGGACATGGACCGTGCTCCGTCCGCGCGGGAGATAGGTCGTCGGGACCGCCGCCACCAGCGTCCGCCCGCACGCCGGCGGTTGGGGTCCCGCCACCTTTACCTCCCCGCCCGCACCGCCTATTGTTGCGGAGGCGCGGCAGCTTCGCGGGAGGGAGCGTCATGCTCGTGGACCCGTTCGGCCGGGCGGTGACCTACGTGCGGATCTCCGTCACCGACCGCTGCGACTTCCGCTGTGTCTACTGCATGGCCGAGCACATGACCTTCCTCCCCAAACGCGAGCTGCTGACGCTGGAGGAGTTGCTGCGGCTGGCCGATGCCTTCGTCGAGCTGGGGGTGCGCAGGATCCGCCTCACCGGCGGCGAGCCGCTGGTGCGGCGCAATGTGATCTGGCTGATCGAGCAGCTCGGCGAACGGGTGAAGGCGGGCCAGCTCGACGAACTCACCATCACCACCAACGGCAGCCAGCTCGAGCGGCTCGCGGACCGCATCGCGGCGGCCGGCGTGCGGCGCATCAACGTCTCGCTCGACACCCTCGATCCCGAGAAGTTCCGCGCCATCACCCGCTGGGGCAGCTTCGAGAAGGTGATGGCCGGCATCGAGGCGGCCAAGCGCGCGGGCCTCGCCATCAAGATCAACATGGTGGCGCTGCGCGGCGTCAACGACGACGAGTTCGACCGCATGATCGCCTGGTGCGGTTCGGAGGGCTTCGATCTCACCCTCATCGAGACCATGCCCATGGGCGAGATCGACGGCGACCGCACCGAACACTATCTGCCGCTCTCGCTGGTGCGCCGGCGCCTGGAGCGGCGCTGGACCCTCACCGACATCCCCTATCGCACCGGTGGGCCCGCCCGCTACGTGCGGGTGGAGGAGACGGGCGGACGGCTCGGCTTCATCACGCCCCTCTCCCACAATTTCTGCGAGAGCTGCAACCGGGTGCGGGTGACCTGCACGGGTACCATGTACATGTGCCTGGGCCAGGAGGATCGGGCCGAGCTGCGCGAGGCCCTGCGCAGCTCCGAGAGCAACGAGCCGGTCAAGCGCGCCATCGTCGAGGCCATCGCCCGCAAGCCCCGGGGCCACGACTTCGTCATCGACCGCCGCCGCAACCGGCCGGCCGTCCGCCGTCACATGAGCGTCACGGGCGGTTGAGGAGGCCACGGACGGCGTGTCCCCCGATCGGATCGGCGAGCTGATCGCCCGCAACCGGGCCTGGGCCGCGCGGCGGACGGCCGAGGACCCGGAGATCTTCGCCCGTCTCGCCCGCGGCCAGCGTCCCTTCTGTCTCTGGATCGGCTGCTCCGACAGTCGCGTCGCGCCCGAGACCATCGTCGACGTGGGGCCGGGGGCGCTCTTCGTCCACCGCAATGTCGCCAACCTGGTCCGTCCCGACGACCCGAACCTGCTGTCGGTGCTGGAGTTCGGCCTCGGGGAGCTGGGCATCGAGGAGGTGGTGGTCTGCGGCCACGAGGGCTGCGGCGGCGTGGCCCGGGCGCTGGAGGAACCGCGGGGCGCCCTCGTGGACGACTGGCTGCGACCGGTGCGGCAGCTCGCGCGAAGCCGTGCCGACGAACTGGGACGAGACGGGGTGGCGGGGGACCGTCTCTCGCGGCTGGTGGCGCTCAACGTCGCCGATCAGCTCCACCGGCTCGCCGGGCTGCCGCTGGTGCGCCGGCTGCGCCGCAGCCGGCCGCTGCGCCTCCATGGTCTCGTGTTCGACATCGCGAGCGGCCGCCTGCGGCGGGTCGCGACGGATCCCTGAACCCCCGGCGGACGGCCGGCTCCTCAGAGGAAACGGACGCGCACGAGACTGCCGAGCCGATCGAAGTCGAAGGGGCGGTCCGGCCGCAGATGGACCAGCACCCGGCGCGGGCCGGGATCGCCGCCGGCGCCGAGGCGGGCGAGATCGGGGCCGAAGTCGATGCGGATGATCTGGGCGAGGCGCGGCTCGTCCTCGCCCGGCAGCCACACCTGGGCGCGCTGTCCCACCTCCAGCCGCAGCGCGTCGCGGACCGGCAGCCGCGCCCGCACCACCAGCGGCTCGTTGGCGTCCGCCATCACCAGCACCGGATCGCCCGGCGCGGCGTACTGGCCCGGCAGGGTCTTCCAGTTCACCACCGCGCACTCGCACGGACTCTCCAGGAACACCACCCGCTCGTCCAGCGCCTCGATGCGTGCCACCACGTCACCCGGGGCGTAGATGGGCTTGCGGGGTCCCGCCACCACCTTGCCGGCCAGCGGTGCCTCCAGCGTCACCAGCGGCGTCCAGACGACGGCGTCCTCGGTCTCGATCACGAACCAGCGCTGCCAGATGCCGAGCCCGGCGAGGCCCAGCAGCGCCACCGCCGCCAGCGCGAGCGCGGCATGGCCCAGCCAGCGGCGCAGTCCGCCCCCCTCCTCCTCCAGCAGCGGTCGCAGCCGCGCCGGCTCGCCCGCCCGGGCCACCACCGCCAGCACGTCGCCGGCGCCCACGATCTCCCCCGACAGATAGGCGTCCACGACGAAGCGGAAGAGTTCGAGCTGGCCCTTGGAGAGGCCGAGGAAACGGCAGCCGAAGCGGCCGCCGTCCTCGGTGACGTAGACCAGCTCACAGTCCACGGGCAGGACGATCTCGAAGTCCTCGAAGGGCAGGAAGAGACGGACGGTGAAGCGGTCGCCCGGCCGCCGCCCCGGCAGTTCGGCGTTGACGCCGAAGCCGCCCACCGACCAGTCGTCGGTGACGTAGCGCACGCCGTCGATCTCCACGCCCACGGGGATGCGCAGGCGCACGTGACGGCGGTGGACCTCGGTCTCGGCGACGATCTGCGGTTCGGCCATGGAGGCGGCCCCCTCGATGGATCCTTCTCAGGGCAGGACGACGGCGGACGCCGGCGGCAGTTCCAGGAGGCCGGTGAGGAAACCCACCGCCACCAGCAGTGCCAGCACCGCGGTGCCGTGGGCGAGCCAGGTGGAGAGGCGGGCGCCCGCCCCGGACCGGCCCGCGCGCGCGATGGGCTGGCGTGTCCAGCGCTGGTCGTCGAGCCGGAACAGCACCCACTGTTTCACCAGCGCTCCGTACACCTGATTGAAGTAGAGCAGCAGCGGCGCGAGGCCGTCGAGACCCGGCCGCAGCGTCGTCAGCCCCAGCACCAGCACCAGGCGCGTGGTCAGCACCCACAGCAGATAGGCGTAGAGGAACAGCGGATCGACGGCGACGGCGATGGCGATGGCGGCAAGGGGGCCCAGCACCGGCGTCCACATGGACAGGCGCTGATCCACGAGGCACCACCAGGCGAAGGCGCCCACCCGCCGCGGTCCCAGTGCCAGCGCCCGCACGCTGCCCCGCAGCATGTTGCCGAACCAGCGCCGCATCAGCCGCGTGGCACCCGCGAGGAAGCGGCGCTCCGGCAGCGCTTCGGCGGTGAGCACGGTGACGTCCGGCACGTAGAGCATGTCGAGGCCGTGTTCGAGGAGGTGGAGCCAGGTGGACTTGTCCTCGCCCGTGAGCAGCCGGATGCGGCCGAGGCGCCAGTGTTCGATCTCGTCCCGGCGGATGCGGTCGATGAAGGCGGGATCGGTGGCGACGTGGGCCGGATAGAGGGAGAAGCGGCCGGTCATCACCAGAAGGCGCCGCGAGAGGGCGAGGGAACACATGTAGAGGTGGCGCTGGGCGAAGCGCAGGGCGAACCAGGCGCGCACCAGCCGGGAACCGCGGACGAGGGGGCGTTCGTCGGTGGTGACGCCGCCCGGTCGCGGCGCGAGGCTCAGGAGCGGGACCGTGCGTCGCAGACAGCGCGGGGTGAGGAGGGTGTCCCCGTCCATCAGCGCCACCACGTCGTCCGCTCGCGGCGCCCGCCGCGCCACCGCCACCAGCGCGGCGGCGAGCGCCTCGCGCTTGCCCTCCGGCGGCAGCTCCACCAGCACCAGCCGGACCCGCGCCGGCGGCGCCAGCACCCGGAAGACGTCCTTGACCAACCGGCGGTCGGCCGGCTCCACCAGCGAGGCGACGAGGGTGACGGGTCCGCCGTAGCGCATGGCCTCCAGCACCGCCGCCCGCCAGCAGGCGGCCGTCACCGCGGCTTCGTACCGATAGCCGGTGATCACCAGGAAGACGTGGGGCAGCCGGGCGGACCTCCCTTCGTCCCCGTCGTCGGGAGCGGTGAGGGCCGCGAAGGCCGCCTCCGCCCGCCGCCGCAGGCGCGGGAACACGACACGGCGATAGAGATGGGCGCGGATCAGATGGACCGCACCCCAGCCGTAGCGCCAGGTCCCCACCACCCCGAGAATCACCAGGAAGCGCGGGTCCAGCGGGTCGAACAGGCGCGGCGGCGCCCAGACCGCCAGCGTCCCCAGCAGCGACAGATAGACGACCCACCACACGCGCCTCTCCCCGCGGCTGCGCGCCCGCCGGACCCCGACCGTCCCCGGCGGTCTGGCCTCCGGGCACGGTGATATGGCGATCCGGCGGGCACGCGGAAGGGCCTCAGGCGGCGAGCACGCGCGTCAGCGCACGTTCGTACAGGCTCTCCACCTCCTCACCCTTGTAGACCGACACCTCGCAGCGCTCCAGGACCTCCCGCGGCGGGTAGATGGCCGGATTCCGGAGATCCTCCTCGGGCAGGTACTGCAGTGCCGTCCGGTTGGGACAGGCGTATTTGATGAAGGCGGCGATGGAGGCGTGGACCTCCGGCGTGAGGATGTAGTCGATGAAGGTGTGGGCGTTGTCCGGATGGGGCGCGCCTCGGGGGATGCACATGGTGTCCTCCCAGCGGATGCTGCCCTCCTCCGGCACCACGTAGGCGAGATCCGGATCCTCCTCCATCACCTGGAGGATGTCGCCGTTCCACTCGAAGCAGAGGTCCACCTCGCCCGACAGCAGCAGATCCTGGCCGGTGTCCGGGGCGAAGGTCTTGATGCACCTCTTGGCCCGGATCAGCAGTTCGGCCGCCTCGTCGATCTCCTTCGGATCGCGCGTGTTGACCGAATAGCCGAGATACTTGAGCGCGCCCTGGATGACGCTGGTGTCGTTGAGCAGCGAGACGCGGCCGCAGTGGGCCTCTTCGGGCTCGAACAGCGCCTTCCAGCTCTTCGGCATGGCCACGGTCTTCCGATAGCCGATGCCCATGGTCCCCCACATGTAGGGCACGCTGTAGCGGCGTCCCGGATCGAAGGCGGGATCCCGGAACAGCGGATCGATGTGTTCGAGGTTCGGGATCTTCGCGTGGTCGAGCGGCACGAGCATGTCGGCGGCGATCATCCGCTCGACGTAGTCGTTGGAGGGGAAGATCACGTCGTAGCCGGGATTGCCCTCGCGCAGCTTGGCGAAGAGCTCGTCGTTGGAGGCGAAGAGGTCGTAGCGGACCTGGATGCCGGTCGCGCGGGTGAAGTCCTCGAGCGTGGTCTCGCCGATGTAGGTGTCCCAGTTGTAGACGTTGACGCGCTTCTCCTCGTCGGCGCGGGCGAGGCGGGCGAGACCGCCCACGGTGGCGGCGACGGCCAGCGTGCCGCCCACGAAGCGGCGGCGGTCCAGGGCGGCGAAGGGCAGGGGCGTCGGACGTCGCGGCATCTCCATCCTCCCTCGGCTGCGACGGCACGGCGCGAGGATCCCACGTTCGGTCCGCCTGTCAACGCCGCCGTCTCCGGCGGACTGGACGCCGGCGCGCCCGCGGCCTAGGTGCCGGACGCGGGGTGCCGCGGGCGGAGGAGACCGCCATGTCCCTTGCCGTCGCCATCCAGATGGACCCGCTGGAGTCCATCGACATCGACACCGACAGCACCTTCGTCCTCGGCCTCGAGGCGCAGCGCCGCGGTTACGCCCTGTTCCACTACACGCCCCGCGAGCTGTTCTACCGCGACGGGCGGGTGTTCGCGAAGATGCGCCCGGTGGAGCTGCGGCGTGCACACGGCGATCATTTCACCGCCGGCGCGCCGGAGACGGTGGACCTGGAGACGCTGGACGTGGTGCTGATGCGCCAGGACCCGCCCTTCGACATGGCGTACATCTCCGCCACCCACCTCCTGGATCGCGTCCATCCCCGCACGCTGGTGGTGAACGATCCCGCCTCCGTGCGCAACGCGCCGGAGAAGCTGTTCGTCACCCAGTTCCAGGAGCTGATGCCGCCGACGCTGATCACCTACGACCTCGCGGAGATCCGGGCCTTCCACCGCGAGCACGGTGACATCGTGGTGAAACCCCTCTACGGCAACGGCGGCTCGGGCGTGTTCGTGATCCGCCGCGACGACAAGAACCTCAACGCGCTGGTGGAGTTCTTCCACAACACCCTGAACGAACCGATCCTGGTGCAGCGCTACCTGCCGGAGGTCCGCGAGGGGGACAAGCGCATCGTGCTGGTGGACGGCGAGCCGGTGGGGGCCGTCAACCGCATCCCGCCGCCCGACGACGCCCGCGCCAATCTCCACGTGGGCGGCCGGGCGGAGAAGGCCACCCTCACGCCGCGCGATCTCGAGATCTGCGCGGCCATCGGCCCCACCCTCAGGGAGCGCGGCCTGGTGTTCGTGGGCATCGACGTGATCGGCGGTCACCTCACCGAGATCAACGTGACCTCGCCCACGGGCCTGCAGGAGATCGACCGCTTCGACGGGGTGTGTCTGGAGGCGCGCATCTGGGACGCCATCGAACGCCGCTTCGTGGAGAGCCGCGAGGCGGTCTACAGCGCCTGAGGCCCCTCGCCGCGGGCGGCGGCGGTGCCATATTGCAGCCGGGCGACGCGCCGGCCGTCCGGCGTGGGCGGATCGGCGCGTGCGCTAGGCAAGGGCGGTCGGTTCCGCTAAAAGCCGCCGCGTCCGAGTTCCCGTCCCCGGGCCGTGCCCGGGTCCTGCCGTCACAGGAGAAGAGCCCCCATGAGCGACATCGCCGAACGCGTGAGGAAGATCGTCGTGGAACACCTCGGCGTCGAGGAGGCGAAGGTGGAGCCCGAGGCCAAGTTCGTGGACGATCTCGGTGCCGACAGTCTGGACACCGTCGAGCTGGTGATGGCCTTCGAGGAGGAGTTCGGGATCGAGATCCCCGACGACGCGGCCGAGAAGATCGAGACCGTCGGGGACGCGATCCGCTACATCGAGGAACACCTGGCCAAGTGAACGACCGGCCGGGACGGCGGGAGAGCGCGGACGATGCGACGGGTCGTGGTGACCGGGCTCGGGCTCGTCACCCCGCTGGGTGACGGGGTCGAGACGAGCTGGGCGCGGCTGATCGAGGGGCGTTCCGGCATCCGCCGGATCGACCGGTTCGACGTGTCGGACCTGCCCTGCCGGATCGCCGGCCTCGTGCCCGGGCCGGAGGAGGAGGGGGGCTTCCGGGCGACGGACTATGTGGAGCCGCGCGAGCTCCGGCGCAACGACATGTTCATCGTTTACGCCCTCGCCGCCGCCACCCAGGCCCTGCGCGATGCCGGCTGGACGCCCGCGGACGAGGACGCGCGCCGGCGCACCGGCGTGCTGGTGGGCTCCGGCATCGGCGGCCTCGCCACCATCGCCGACACGGCGGTGCTGCTGGAGCGGTCGGGACCACGGCGGGTGAGCCCCTTCTTCATTCCCGCCGCCCTCATCAATCTCGCCAGCGGTCAGATCTCCATCCGCTTCGGCCTCAAGGGGCCCAATCACGCGGTGGTGACCGCCTGCTCCACCGGCGCCCACGCCATCGGCGACGCCGCCCGCCTCATCGCCCACGGTGATGCCGAGGTGATGGTGGCCGGCGGCGCCGAGGCCGCCGTCTGCCGCCTGGGCATCGCCGGTTTCGCCGCCGCCCGCGCCCTCTCCACCCGTTACAACGACGAGCCGGAAAAGGCCTCGCGGCCGTGGGACCGCGGCCGCGACGGTTTCGTCATGGCCGAGGGCGCGGGTGTGGTAGTGCTGGAGGAATACGAACACGCGCTGCGGCGCGGCGCCCGCATCTACGCGGAGGTGCGCGGCTACGGCCTTTCGGGCGATGCCCATCACGTCACCGCCCCGGCCCCCGACGGTGACGGCGGCTTCCGCTCCATGAAGGCGGCGCTGGAGGACGCCGACCTGCCGCCGGAGGCCATCGACTACATCAACGCCCACGGCACCTCCACGCCGCTCGGCGACGAGATCGAGCTGGGCGCGGTGCGGCGGCTGTTCGGCGATCACGCCGGGCGGCTCGCCATGTCCTCCACCAAGTCCGCCATCGGCCATCTGCTGGGTGCCGCGGGGGCGGTGGAGGCCATCTTCTGCATCCTCGCGATCCGTGACGGCGTGGTGCCGCCCACCCTCAACCTCGAGGAACCCTGCGAGGGTTCCGAGGGCATGAACCTGGTCCCCAAGGTGGCCCAGCGCCGGCCGGTGCGGGCCGCGCTGAGCAATTCCTTCGGCTTCGGCGGCACCAACGCGACGCTGATCTTCACGGATCCCGAGGCCTTCCCGCGGTGAGACCGTGTCGGCGGGGCGTGTGCTCGCGGCCCTGGTCGCCCTCGCCCTGCTGGTGGCCGCCGCGCTCGGCGGCCTCTACACCCTCGTGACGCGGGAGCTCGAACGCCCCCTCGCGCTGGCGCGGCCGGTGGTGGTGCATCTGCCGCGGGGGGCCGGTGTCGCCGAGATCACGCGCCGTCTCGTCGAGGCCGGGGTGGTGCGGCGGCCGTGGCTGTTCCGCCTCCATCTCGCCCTCTCCGGCCGCGACCGGCGGTTGCGCGCCGGCGAATACCGCTTCGAGCCGGGGATGACGCTGGCCGCCGCCGTCGACCGCATGGTGCGGGGCCAGGTGCTGCTGCACCGGATCACCGTCCCCGAGGGGCTCACCGTGCGCGAGGTCTACGCGCGGCTGCGCGCGAACGACCTGTTGGCCGGCGATCTGCCGCCGCTGCCGGAAGAGGGGAGTCTGCTGCCGGACACCTGGCTGGTGCCGCGCGACTATCCGCGGCGGCTGCTGGTGGCCCGCATGCAGCAGGCCATGCGCGAGGCGCTGGCCGAGGCGTGGGCCGCGCGGCGCCCCGATCTGCCCCTGAAGTCGCCCCGCGAGCTGCTGATCCTCGCCTCCATCGTCGAGAAGGAGACCTCGCGGCCGGAGGAGTACGCCCGGGTGGCCGCCGTCTACGTCAACCGCCTGCGCCGCGGCATGAAGCTGCAGGCGGATCCCACCGTCGTCTATGCCCTCACCCGCGGCGAGGGACGGCTCGGCCGTCCCCTCACCCGCGCCGATCTCCGGGTGGACGATCCCTACAACACCTATCGCCATGCCGGCCTGCCGCCGGGTCCCATCGCCAATCCCGGCCGCGCCGTGCTGATGGCCACCGCCCGCCCGGCGGAGGTGGACGATCTCTACTTCGTGGCCGACGGCACCGGCGGTCACCGCTTCGCCGCCACCTTCGCCGAACATCGCCGCAACGTGCGCCACTGGCGCAGGCTGCGCCGCTTCGCCTCGGGGCGCATCCCGCCGGTGCCGCGCCCGCGCCCGACGGTGTCGGCGGCCGCGGAGACGCGGATGCCGCCCCCGCCGCGGCCCCGGCCCGCCGCCGCCGCCGTCGCCGGGAATCCCGACGGAGAGCGCCCATGACCGTCGAGCTCGCGAGGGTCCTGCCCGGCCGCCGGCGCGGCCTCATGCTGGTCCTCTCCTCGCCCTCCGGCGCCGGCAAGACCTCCATCGCCCGCCGCCTGCTGGAACTGGAGGCGGAGCTGGTGATGTCCGTCTCCGTCACCACCCGCCCGAGGCGACCGGGCGAGGTGGACGGGGTCGACTATCGCTTCGTGGACGAGACCCGCTTCGCCGCCATGGTGGCCGAGGGGGCGTTCCTGGAATGGGCCGAGGTCTACGGTCACCGCTACGGCACGCCCCGCGCGCCGGTGGAGGAGGCGCTGGCCGCGGGTCGTGACGTGCTGTTCGACGTGGACTGGCAGGGGGCGCGCCAGCTCCGCACGCGCATGCCCGCGGACACGGTGGAGGTGTTCGTGCTGCCGCCCTCGCGGGAGGAACTGGAGCGACGGCTGCGCCGGCGGGCCCGCGATCCGGAGGAGGTGGTGCGCTATCGCCTCGCCCGCATGGCCGACGACGTGACCCACTGGGAGGAATACGACTACGTGCTGGTCAACCGCGAGCTGGAGGCGACGGTGGCGGCGGTGCGCGCCATCCTCGCCGCCGAGCGCATGCGGCGCGAACGTCAGTCCGATCTGGCCGGCTTCGTCGCCCGCCTCAGGACGGGGACGCCGCCGTCCTGAGGGCCGCCACCAGCCGGTCCCATTCGTCGAGATCCAGCTCCTCCGCCCGCCGGCCGGGATCGATGCCGGCCGCCGCCAGCAGCCGCGCCGACGGCACGCCCAGTCCGGCGAGGCTGCGCCGCAGCGTCTTGCGCCGCCGCCCGAAGGCGGCACGGGTGAGGCGCTCGAGGGCGGCGAGATGGGGGGGAGGCGGTCGGTCCCCGCGCGGCACCAGCCGCACCACCGAGGCCGCCACCTTCGGCGGCGGGCGGAAGGCGCCGGGCGGCAGGTCGAACAGCCGCTCCACCGTGCACAGGCGCTGGGCCAGCACCGACAGCCGCCCGCGGGCGGCGGTGCCGGGCGGTGCCACCAGCCGCGCCGCCACTTCCTTCTGGAACATGAGGACCATGCGGGCGACGGCGTCCAGGCGGTGCAGCCAGCCCAGCAGCAGTTCGGTGGCGATGTGGAAGGGGAGATTGCCCACCAGCAGCACCGGCCGGTCGCCGGCGAGGGCGGCGGGATCGAGACGGCGGGCGTCGGCCGCCGTGACCCGCAGCCGGCCGCCGGCGGCCGCCTCCAGCTCCCGCAGGGCCGCCACCATGCGCGCGTCCCGCTCCACCGCCACCACCGCCTCGGCGCCCTCCAGCAGCAGCGCCCGGGTGAGGCCGCCGGGTCCGGGTCCGATCTCCACCACCCGCAGGCCGGCGAAGGGAGCGGCGGCGCGGGCGATGCGGCGCAGGATCGCCTCGTCGTAGAGGAAGTGCTGGCCCAGCGCCTTGCGGGCGGCGAGGCCGTGGCGCCGCACCAATTCGGCGGGCCGGGGCAGACGGTCGGGGTCGGGGGCGGGCACGCGTCAGATGCGGATGTCGATGTAGGCGTCGCGGCGCAGATCCCGCAGATAGCGCGCGGCCAGCCGTTCGAGCTGGCGCCGCTCCAGCTCGAGGCGGACGAGTTCGCGCAGCCCCTCCTCGCCGCCGCGCCGGCAGACCAGCAGCAGGTGGATGCCGAGGGGGCCGGCGAGCGGCGGACTCGGCCGCCCCGGATCGAGGGTGCGGACCACCTCGGCGAAGGCCGGCGGCAGCCGGTCGATGCGCATCCAGCCGAGACGACCCGAGGCGGGCGTGCGCAGTTCGGCGGCGAGGGTCTCGGCGGCGGGGCAGCTCACCAGCCGCGGCCGCACCGCCTCGGCCCGGCGCAGGGCCCGCGCACGCTCCCGCTCCGAGGCGTCGGGCGGCAGCGGGAAGACGATCTGGGCCAGCTCCACCACCTCCTCCGCCGGGTCGCGGCCGGAGGCGGTCCGCACCTCCAGCACCCGGAAGATGCGGAAACCGTCGGGCAGGCGCACCGGATCCGACACCTCTCCCGGCGCCAGCCCGGCCACGGCGCGGCGCACCGGCTCGGCGAGATCGTCCAGCCGCACCCAGCCCACCTCGCCGCCGTCGGCGGCGGAGGGGGCCGCCGACACCTGCGCGGCGAGGGCCCCGAAGTCGGCGCCGGCGCGCAGCGTCTCCACGAGCCGGCGGGCCTCCGCCGCCACCTCCGCCTCCTGCCGCGGCCGGTAGACCGGCAGCAGGATCTCGGCGAGCCGCAGCTCGCGGACGGCGGGCGTGGCGGCGCGACGGCGGGCCAGCTCCAGCTCGATCTGCTCGCGGGTCACCACCACCCGCGGCCGGAGTTCGCGCTCGACGAAGCGCTGCCAGGCGAGACGGGCGCGGAGCTGATCGCGAAGCGTGCCCAGCGGCACGCCGTTCTCGCGCAGCAGGGCGGCGAGACGCTCCGGCGTCATCCGGTTCTGGGCCGCCACCGCGGCGAAGGCACGGTCCACCTCCGCCTCGTCCACGCGGATGCCGCGGCGCTCCGCCTCCTGCAGCATGAGCTGTTCGTCGATGTAGGAGCGCAGCACCTGCGGCAGCAGCCGCGCGCGTACCTCCGGCCGGTCGGGGAGATCGCCGGTGAACAGCACGAGGCGCAGGCGGGCGTCGAGATCGCGCACGGTGACCACGCGGTCCTCCACCACCGCGGCGATGCGGAGGCCGGCATCGGCCGCCGCCCGTTGCGGCTGGGCGCGGGCCGGCAGCAGCGTCGCCATCACGCCGAGGCCCAGGGCCAGCCGCCCGAGCCAGGCCCGCCACCGTCGCATCCCGCTCCGCTGCATTCCCGCGATCACCGTTCCGCCACCTCCCGCATGGGTCTTCCGCCCGAACAGTCGCCTCCCGCCTCCTCGCCGCCGAGCCCGGCGAGCCCCAGCCGCACCCGGAAGGTGGTCTCGTCCCGCAGCTCGCCCCGGCTGGTAAATCGACGCTCGATGCCGGCGGTCAAGGAGAGGCAGGCCCCGCGCCAGACGAAGCCCGCGCTCCAGGACAGCAGCTCGTCGTCGCGGAAGTCGTAGCGGATCTGCCCGCCCAGGGCGAAGCGGGCCGAGGGGGCGAGGCGGAGGCCCGCGAGGAGCTGTTCGCGGCGGCGGGTGAAGCCGGCGGCGGGCTCGTCGGAGAGTTCCACGTAGTTGAGGCGCAGGCGCAGCCAGGATGGTCCCAAGAGCGCCGCCACGTCGTTGCGGCGGAAGGCGGAGGTCGGTAGGTGGAGGCGGAACCGGTAGGTGGCCTCCAGCCAGTCGTGGGGGCGGAGGTCGAGGCGTCCCACCAGATCCGAGAAGGTCCCCTCGAGGCCGCTGCCGCGCGGGAAGACGTCGGCGGGATCGGGGCGGATCACCTGGCCGAGGGTGCCGCCGATGCGCAGACCCCCGGGACGCACGCTCTCGAAGCGCACACCCCAGGCGAGGCGCAGCCCCCGCTCGACCCGGTCGAAGCCGGAAAAGCGCGTGGGCGCGAAGAGATTGGTCTCGTCGAACTCGAAGGAGAGACTGTCCTCGTTGGGCAGGGGATCGTCGCTGTCGCGCACCGTGCCCACCGTCACGGCCAGCGACGGCTCCACCAGATGCGACCAGCGGCCGGTGGTGGTCACGAGGGGCCAGCTCCAGCCGGCGTGGAACTGGGGGACGAGGCGGGCGGCGGTGCGTTCGGGCCCGCCGCCGAGGGTCGCCGGATCGCCGTCGATCCAGTAGAGGTCGCCGCGGAGGCTCGCGCGCAGCCGCCAGAGATCGCCGAAGCGGCCGAGGCCCGACCATTCGAGACCGCCCTCGCCCACCAGCCGCCGGGTATCGAGGCCGTCGCGACGGGACAGGATCAGGAGGTCGCCGTCGAAGGTCCAGGAGGCGCCGCGCACCATGCCCAGCGCCCGCCGCAGATGGACGGTGGCCGCCGGCGTGGCGACGGGGATGCGTCCCTGGTCGTCACCGGGCCTGAGGCCCTGGAAGCCCACCGTCTCGACGCCGAGGAAGTCGCGGCCGTCGAACCGCTCGTAGAACAGGCGGCTCTCCAGCACGTCCTCGTCGGAGATCCTGAAGGTGTCGAGATAGGTGTCGTCGGAGGCGAGGGCGAAGTCGAAGCCGAAGCGGTCCTCGTCGCGCACGGCGTAGCGACCGCGCCCCTCCAGGTGGCCGCGGAGCGTACGCTTGCGCGGCCGGCCCGGATTCGCCACGTGTTCCTTGGCCCAGGCGAGGCTCGCGCCCAGCTCGGTGAGGCCGAAGGTCTCGAGGTCCCGCAGCTCCGCCCGCAGCATGGCGCCCTGGGAGGTCGCCAGCATGGGCGTGAGGGTGAGGTCGCGGTTGGGGGCCAGCACCACGAAGAAGGGGGTGCGCAGCCACAGGCCGAGCTCGGTGTCGGTGCCACCGTCGGGCACCAGGAAGCCGGTCCGCCGCTCGACGGTGGGATCCGGATGGGAGAAGCGGGGCAGCCACAGCACCGGCACGCCGCCCAGCTCCAGCACCACCTCCTCGTAGGTGAGGGTGCGGCGCTCGGCATCGTGGATCACGCGCGCGGCGCGCAGCCGCCACAGCGGCGGCCGGCCGTTCGGACACGCCACCGGACAGCTCGAGAAGACCGCCCGCTCCAGGATGGTGGTGCGCCCCCCGAGGCGGATCGCGAGATTGGCGGCGAGGCGCGCGCCGCCGTCGAGGCGGGCGGCGGCGTGGCGCACGAAGCCCTCGCGGAGGTCGCCCGTGAGCTCCACCTTCTCACCGTAGAACACCTGGCCGCCGGCGGTGGCGAGGGTCACCCGTCCCTCCGCCCGCACCAGGTCGGCGCGGGCGTCGTAGACGAGGCGGTCGGCGGTGAGCACGTGGCCGGCGCTCTCCAGACGGACACGCCCCTCGGCGGTCACCACCCGTCGCGCGAAGTCGTAGCGCAGGCGGTCGGCCTCGAGCAGCATGGGCTCGCGGGCGAGTCCCTCCGCCGACCGTCGGACGGGCGGAGATCCGGTCGCGCCGGCGCGGGAGGCGGCGGGGGCGAGGAGGACGGCGCCGGCCAGGACTGCGGCGATCCAGCTGCGGACGGACATGGACCCCTTGCGGTGGCGATCCCTCCCGGCCGGCCTTGCGGGGGCGACCGGCCGCCGCCACTATAACGGCTGCACCGGAATGCGGAAGCGATCCGCCGGACGGGCCGGGCGGATCTTCGCCGAGCGGCGCGGGAGGATCACGTGGACATCGTCGTGGTGCGGAAGGACCTGCCCACCCACGGTCGTGTGGCCGTGTTCGCGGGGCGCGACGGCCGCCTGTCGGCGGCGGCGGCGGAGCTCGACCGGCGCTCCGGCGGCGCCGTCGGCCGGGCGCTGGCCATGCTGGGGCCGAAACCCGAACACGGTGCCGTGGCCGAGTTGGTGCTGCCGCGCGGCCTCGACCACGAGCGGGTGCTGATCCAGGTGCTCGGCTTCGCGGACCGGGCGCCGACCCTTCACGATCTCGAACGGGCGGGCGCCCGCCTCGTGAAGGCGGCGGAGGCGGCCCGTATCGAGGATCTGGCGGTGGCGGCACCCACCGGGCTCGATCTCGGCACGGACGAGGCGGAGGCGGTGCTGGCCCTCGCCACCGGCGCCCATCTGCGGGCCTGGCGCTTCGACAAGTACCGCAGTCGCGACGAGGAGGACGGCGGCCCCCGGCCGCGACGGCTCGAGTTCCTGAGCGGGACCGTGCCGGAGGCCCGCCTCGCCGAGGCGCGGGCGGTGTGGGAGGCCAGCGACTGGGCGCGGGAGCTGGTGGCGGAGCCGGCCAACGTCCTCGATCCGGAGAGCTTCGCCGAACGCCTGCGGGCGCTCGCCGATCTCGGCGTCGAGGTGGAGGTGTTCGACGCCGACCGACTGCGGGAGCTGGGGCTGAACGCGCTACTGGCGGTGGGACAGGGCAGTGCGCGGCCGCCGTGCATGGTGGTGATGCGCTGGCGCGGGGGGGACGGCGGCCGGCCGCTGGCGCTGGTGGGCAAGGGGGTGTGCTTCGATACCGGCGGCATCTCCCTCAAGCCCGCCCAGGGCATGCACGACATGAAGTGGGACATGGCCGGTGCCGCGGCGGTGGCCGGGGCGCTGCGGGCGCTGGCGGCGCGGCGGGCACCGGTGGACGTGGTGGCGGCGGTGGGACTCGCCGAGAACATGCCCTCCGGCACCGCCCAGCGTCCGGGCGACATCGTCCGCACCTACGCCGGCCGGACGGTGGAGGTCCTGAACACCGACGCCGAGGGCCGGCTGGTGCTGGCCGACGTGATCGGCTGGGTGGTGGAACGGCACGATCCCGAGGTGCTGATCGACGTGGCCACCCTCACCGGCGCGGTGATCGTCGCCCTCGGCAAGGAGCGGGCCGGTCTCTTCGCCAGCGACGACACCCTCGCCGACCAGCTGCTGCGGGCCGGCGAAGAGGTGGGCGAGCGGCTGTGGCGACTCCCCCTCGACGAGGCCTACCGCGAGCTGGTCAAGGGCGAGGAGGCCGACCTCAGGAACATCGGCCGCGGCCGCGAGGCCGGTGCCATCGTGGGCGCCGCCTTCCTCGCCCCCTTCGTGGGCGAGCGGGCCTGGGCCCATCTGGACATCGCCGGCGTCGCCTGGGCCGACCGCGAGCGGCCGCTGGTGCGCAAGGGCGCCACCGGCTTCGGCGTGCGCCTGCTCGACCGCTTCGTGCGGCTGCGCTACGGGGACGGCGGCGGGGCTTGAGCGAGATCGCCTTCTACCATCTCACCCGTTCGCGGCTGGAGGAGGCGCTGCCGCGGCTCCTGGAGAAGGTGTTGGCGGCGGGCCAGCGGGCGGTGGTGCGCGGCACCGACGAGGAACGCGTCGAGCAGCTCGCACGGGTGCTCTGGACCTACCGCCGCGACTCCTTCCTGCCCCATGGCACCCGCCGCGACGGCCACCCCGAGCGCCAGCCCGTCTGGCTCACCACGGCGGTGGAGAATCCCAACGGCGCCCGCATCCTGATCCTGGTGGACGGGGCGCCCCACGAGGGCCTCGACGGTTTCGACCGGGTGCTGGACCTCTTCGACGGCAACGACCCGGAGCAGCTCGAGGCGGCGCGGCGGCGCTGGCGGGAGGCGGGCCGCGTCGGTCACACCGTCGCCTATTACCGCCAGGACGAGCGGGGGCGCTGGCAGCGGGGCCGATGAGGGAGGCGGCCGTCGCCTTCGTCTTCCACCCCCTCTACCGCCGTCGCTTGCCGGCCGACCGCCGCCTGCCCGCCGGCAAGGCGGGGCTGCTCCACGATCTCGCCCGGGCGGCGGGACTGCTGGAGGGCGCTCCCGTCCTCGCGCCGGCGCCGGCCCCCCGCCCTTGGCTGGAGCTGGCCCACCATCCCGCCTGGGTGGCGCGGGCCCTGAGCGGCCGGCTGGAGGCGCGCGAACGGCGGCTCCTGGGCTTCGCACCGACGCCGGACTGGCTGCTGCGGGTGCGCCTCGGCGTGGGCGGCACGGTGCTGGCCGCACGCCTCGCCCTCGACCACGGTCTCGCCTTCCACTTCGCCGGCGGCGGCCACCATGCCGGCCCCGACGGGCCCGGCCCCTTCTGTCTGTTCAACGACGTGGCGGTGGCGGTGCGGGTGCTGCGGGCGGAGGGACGGGTGCGGCGGGTGTTGGTGCTGGACCTGGACGTGCACCAGGGCGACGGCACAGCCCGGATCATGGCCCGGGACGCCGACATCGCCACCGTCTCCCTCCATGCCGCCCGCAACCATCCGGTGCGCAAGGCCCGAAGCCGCCTCGACCTCGCCCTCGACGACGGGCTCGACGGGACGGCCTATCTCACGCTGCTGCACCGGTTGCTGCCGCCGCTTCTGGACCGGCTGCGACCCGAGCTGGCGCTGGTGGTGGCGGGGGTGGACGTGCACCGGGACGATCCGCTGGGGCGCCTCGCCCTGGACGACGCCGCCCTCGCCGCCCGCGAGCGGCTGGTGCTGGGCATGCTGCGGGCCCGCGGCATCCCGTCGGCCTGGGTCCCGGGCGGCGGCTACGGCCCGCCGGAGGTGGCGGCACGGCGACACCTGGTGTCGCTGGGGGCGCTGTGCGCCGCCGCGGCGGCGTCTCAGGTCGCGTCGTAGTCCACCACCACCCGTTCGGTGACGGGTCGCGCCTGGCAGGTGAGGATCTCGCCGCGTGCGATCTCCCAGTCCTCGAGGGCGTAGTTCTCCGCCATCTCCACCCGACCCTCGCGCAGCCGCGCCCGGCAGGTGGCGCAGACGCCGGCGGTGCAGCTGAAGGGCACGTCGAGGCCGTGTTCGCGCGCCGCCTCGAGGATGCTGGGGCCGCCCCTGGGCATGTCGAACTCGTGACGCTCGTCGTCGAGGATCACCACCACCCGGGCGGTACCGCCGGCGACCGGGTCCGTCGCCCCGGCCGGCGCCGCCGAGCGCGGCCGATTGCCCTCCGGGGTGAAGTATTCGTAGCGGATGCGGGCCCGCGGCACGCCGAGGTCGGCGAGGGTGTCGGCGAGATCCTGGATCATGGGCGCGGGGCCGCAGAGGAAGAAGGCGTCCACCTCCTGCGGATCGAACAGGCGGCCCGCCCAGAAGCGCACCTTCTCCGGCGTGATGCGGCCGGTGAAGTGCTCCATGCCCTCCGCCGTCTCCGCCGAGAGCACGTGGAAGAGGGCGAAGCGCTCGCGGTGGACGTCCTTGAGGTCCTCGAGGCGCTCGCGGAAGATGATGGACCGGGTGTTGCGGTTGCCGTAGAAGAGGGTGAAGTGGCTCTCCGGCTCGCGGCGGAGCGCCGTCTCCAGGATGGAGATCACCGGCGTGATGCCGGAGCCGGCGGCGAAGGCCACATAGTGGGCGCGACGCCCGGGATCGAAGTCGATGCCGAAGCGGCCGAGAGGGGGCGAGACCTCCAGCACGTCGCCCGGCCGCAGCGCCTCGTTGAGCCAGCCGGAGACCCGCCCGTGGGGCTGGCGCTTGACGGCGATGCGCAGCTCTCCCGAACCTTCCGGCGTACAGATGGAATAGGTGCGACGCAGCTCCTCGCCGTCCCGTACCAGCCGCAGCACCAGGTGCTGGCCGGCGCGGAAGCCGAGGAAGGTGTCGGCCAGATGCGGTGGCACGGCGAAGCGCACCGACACGCAGTCGGCGGTCTCGCGGCGGACCTCGGCCACTTCGAGGGGATGGAAACGCGCCATGGACTCCGATGCCTCCCTCCTGCGGGCGCCCGCCCCGCAATTAGTTTCGGATGAAACCATGCGCAACCGCCACGTCGCTCACCAGCCACGCCAGCGGCGGTGCCAGGCGACGAAGCGGGGCAGGCCCTCCTCCAGCGGCGTCGTCGGCGCGAAGCCGAGCTCGCGGCGGGCGGCGGTGATGTCGGCGCAGGTCTCCACCACGTCGCCCGGCTGCATGGGCGCGAACTCCTTGACGGCCTCGCGGCCGATGGCCCGCTCCAGCAGATGCACGAAGGTGAGCAGCTCCACCGGGCGGTGGTTGCCGAGATTGAAGATGCGATGCGGCACACCGTCCTCGCGGGCGGGCCGGTGGTCCGCCGCCGCCAGCACCCCGGCCACCACGTCCTCGATCCAGGTGAAGTCGCGGCGCATGCGCCCGTGGTTGAAGAGGCGGATGGGCCGTCCCTCGACGATGGCGTCGGCGAAGGCGAAATAGGCCATGTCCGGCCGGCCCATGGGCCCGTAGACGGTGAAGAAGCGGAGGCCGATCTGGGGGATGCCGTAGAGACGGGCGTAGGTCTCGCTCATGAGCTCGTCGGCGCGCTTGGTGGCGGCATAGAGCGAGACCGGACGGTCCACCCGCTGGTCCTCGGCGAAGGGCACCTCGGTGTTGGCCCCGTAGACCGAACTGGAGCTGGCATAGACCAGCCGCTCCAGCCGTGGCAGTCGGTGGCGGCACAGTTCGAGGATCGCGAGGTGGCCCAGAAGATTGCTGCGCGCGTAGGCGAAGGGGTTCTCGAGCGAATGGCGCACGCCCGCCTGGGCGGCGAGGTGGACCACCACCCGGACGGCCTCGCGCTCGCCGCCGAGCGTTTCCACCATACCGGCGAAATCGGCGATGTCCGCCCGGACGAAGCGGAAATCCCCGTGGGCCTCCAGCATCTCCAGCCGATGACGCTTGAGGGCGGGGTCGTAATAGGAATCGAGATTGTCGAGCCCGATCACCCGCTCGCCGCGCTCCAGCAGCGCGCGGGCGACGAAGGCGCCGATGAATCCGGCGGCACCGGTTACGAGGATGGTCAAGGGCGACTCCCACAGATCCCCGCCCGCAGGTGGCACGGGACGGGGCCGGCGGCAAGCGGCCTCACCCGCCGAGGCGTTCGAGGATGCGGCGGCGCTGTTCCTCCGGCAGTTCGGCCACCGCCTCCAGCAGCAGGCGCAGGCGCCGGCGCAGGCCGTAGAGCTGGTCCATGAGCCCCAGCACCACCGACAGCACGTCCTCGCCGAGGCCGAGCTCGTCCCGCAGCTCCACCAGCAGGCGCAGGCGGGCCAGGTCCAGCTCGTCGAAGGCCACCTCGCCGTCGCGGCGGGCCGGGCGCACCCAGCCGCGCACCACCCAGCGCCTGAGACGCCGGACCGTGAGGCCCGGCACCCGCGCCACCACCTCCTCCTCGCGGTACCACATCACGCCACCTCCCGCAGCAGCCCGCGGCGCGGATCGTAGGCGTGGGTCTCGCGCCAGCGCCGGACGAAGTCCTCGAGCTCGGGATCGACCCGCTCGGGCAGGACGATGTGGACCTCCACGTACTGATCGCCGCGGCGGCCGGTGACGGGGTTGCGCAGCCCCTTGCCCCGCAGCCGGAAGCGACGGCCGGAGGAGGTCCCCCTCGGGATGGTGAGGCGCACCCGTCCCTCCACCGTCGGCACCTCCACCTTGGCGCCGAGGACCGCCTCGTCGAGGGTGATGGGCAGGCGCACCCACACGTCGTCGCCGCGCCGCTCGAAGACGGGATGGGGCCGCACCACCACCTCCACCAGGGCATCGCCGGGCGGGCCGCCGTGGACGCCGGGCTCGCCCTCGCCGGCCAGCCGCAGCACCCGCCCGCTCTCGATGCCGGCGGGGATCACCACGGTGAGGCCGCGCCCGTCGGGCGTCACCACCCGTCTGGTGGCGCCGCGGGCCGCTTCCAGGAAGTCCACCTCCAGCCGGTAGTGGACGTCGCGTCCGCGCCTGGGCCGCGGTCCGCGGGCCCGCGCGCCGCCGAACAGTCCTCCCAGGATCTCGTCGAGATCGAACAGGTCCTCGAAGCCGGCGGTGGACTCGTAGCGGTGCGGACCGCCCGCCTCGGCATACTCGCGCCAGAAGCGCGGCTGCGGCCGCTCCTGGCCGGTCTCGTCGATCTCGCCGCGGTCGTAGCGGGCGCGCTTTTCCGAATCGCCGAGGATCTCGTAGGCGCGGGAGATCTTCTTGAACCTTTCCTCGGCCTCCCTGTCGCCGGGATTGAAGTCCGGATGGTACTTCTTCGCGAGCTCGCGGTAGGCCCTGCGGATCTCCTCCTGCGAGGCCGTCCGCGAGACGCCGAGAACATGGTAGAGGTCCTCCGCCAAGGTGGGATCTCCCTGTGGACGGGTCGGATCCGGGAAGGGCGCCGGGACGGTGTCAGGCCGCCGCCTCCGCCGCCCGGCCGTGGGGGGTGCCCGCCGGCTCCAGGGTGTGGGCGAGGGCGTCGTCCACCGTCTCCAGCCAGACGAAGCGAAGCGCCTCGCGCACGACCTCCGGGACGTCCGGCAGGTCCTTGCGATTGCGTGCCGGCAGCAGCACGGTGCGGATGCCGGCGCGGTGGGCCGCCAGCGCCTTCTCCTTGATGCCACCCACCGGCAGCACCAGGCCGCGCAGCGAGATCTCGCCGGTCATGGCCACGTCGGGGCGTACGGTGCGTCCGGTCACCAGCGAGGCGATGGCGGTGAAGATGGTGACGCCGGCGCTGGGCCCGTCCTTGGGCACCGCGCCCGCCGGCACGTGGACGTGGAGGTCGCGCTCCTCGAAGACCCTGGGGTCGAAGCCGAGCGCCTCGGCGCGGGCCTTGACCAGGGTGAGGGCCGCCTGGGCGCTCTCGCGCATGACGTCGCCGAGCTGGCCGGTGAGGATGAGCCGGCCCTTGCCCGGCACCAGCGTCGCCTCGACGAAGAGGATCTCGCCGCCGAAGGGGGTCCAGGCGAGGCCGGTGGCCACCCCGGGCAGCGAGGTGCGCATGGCCACCTCGTTCTCGAACCTGGGCGGGCCCAGGATCTCCGGAATGTCGGCGGCCCGGACCTCCACCCGCGCGGCCTCGCCCTCGGCGATGCGGACGGCGGCATGGCGCACCACCGCGCCGATCTCCCGCTCCAGATTGCGGCAGCCCGCCTCGCGCGTGTACTCGCGGATGATGCGGCCCACCGCCTCGTCGTCGATGGCGAACTGCTCGGGCCGCAGGCCGTTCTGCTCGAGCTGGCGCGGGATCAGATAGCGCTTCGCGATCTCCAGCTTCTCGGCGTCGGTGTAGCCCGGGATCTCGATCACCTCCATGCGGTCGCGCAGCGGCCCCGGGATCATCTCGGCCACGTTGGCGGTGCAGATGAACATCACCTGCGAGAGATCGAAGGGCACGCCGAGATAGTTGTCCCGGAAGCTGTGGTTCTGCTCCGGATCCAGCACCTCCAGCAGCGCCGAGGCGGGATCGCCGTGGAGGCCGGTGCCGAGCTTGTCCACCTCGTCCAGCATCAGCACCGGATTGCGGGTGCCGGCCTTGCGGATGGCCTGGACGATGTTGCCGGGAAGCGCGCCGATGTACGTGCGGCGATGGCCGCGGATCTCGGCCTCGTCGTGGACGCCGCCGAGGCTGATGCGCACGAACTTGCGCCCCGTCGCGCGGGCGATGCTCTGGCCCAGCGAGGTCTTGCCCACGCCGGGAGGCCCCACGAAACAGAGGATCGGCGCCTTGCCGCCGGGGTTGAGCTTGCGCACCGCCAGATATTCGAGGATGCGCTTCTTGACCTTCTCGAGGTCGTAGTGGTCGGCGTCCAGCACCTCCCGCGCCCGCGGGATGTCGATCACCTCCTCGTCCAGCTTCGACCAGGGCAGCTCCACGAGCCATTCGAGATAGGTGCGCAGCATGCCGTATTCGGCCGCGCCCTCGGGCATGCGCTCGAGCCGCCGCAGCTCCTTGCGGGCGTGCTCGGCCACCTCCTCCGGCATGCCGGCCTCGGCGATGGCCTTCTCCAGCTCCTCGATCTCGGCCTCGCGCTCGCCCTCCTCGCCGAGCTGCCGGCGGATGGTGCGGAGCTGCTCGCGCAGCAGGCGCTCGCGGTTCTCCCGCTCGATGGTCTGGCGGGTCTCCTCGGCGATCTCGCGCGACAGGCGCAGCACCGCCACCCGGTGGGCCAGGAGACGCAGCACGAGGGAGAGGCGCGCTTCCACCTCGAGGGTCTCCAGCACCCGCTGCTTCTCCGGCGCCTCGAAGTCCATGAAGGAGGCGACGAAGTCGGCGAGCATGCCGGGTGACGCGATGTTGCGGACGGCCTCCGCCACCTCGCTCGGCACCTGCGGCAGCAGCTCCAGGGCCTCGCCGGCGAGGCGCTTGAGTTCGTTCATGCGCGCCTCCACCGCCGGCGTCGTCTCCTCGCGCACCTCGATCTCCTCGATGCGGGCGGCGAGGAAGGGCAGGCCGTCGACGAACTCGACGATGCGGAAGCGCTTCACCCCCTGGCAGATCAGGTGATGATGGCCCTCGCCGGTGGTGACGAAGCGCAGCACGTTGCCGAGGGTGCCGACGGTGTGGAGGGCGTCGCTCCCCGGCTCCTCGATCTCCGGCTCCTTCTGCAGCACCACGCCCACGGGCCGCTCCGCCTCGAGGGCGGCCTGGACGGCCAGCACCGAGCGCCGGCGTCCCACCGACAGCGGCAGCACCACCCCCGGGAAGAGCACGGCGTTGCGCAGCGGCAGGATGGCGATCACGCCCTCCGGCAGCCGCGGCGGGCGGGTCTCGTCGGCGCGGGCGGCGGCCTCGGTCGCGGCGGACGGGGCGGGGATGTCGCGCCGGTCTTCGCTCACGGCTTCACCTCACATGCGTTCGAGTACGAGCGACAGCAGGCCGTGTTCCAGCGTGCTGGAACGCAGCACGTAGCGGCCCGCCGGCAGGCGGAGGCGGCGCTCGAAACGGCCGTGGGGGATCTCCATGCGCACCAGCCGGGCGCCGTGGGCCGGCGCCGGCAGCGGGCGCCTTCCGCGCACCACCAGCGTCGTCCCCTCGAACAGGACGTCCAGCTCCTCCGGCGCCACGCCGGGCAGCGCCACCTGGATCCAGAGGCGACCGTCCTCCGCGAACACGTCCACCGGAGGTTCCCACTGCGAGGCCTCGCGCACCGGCGGCCGCGGCACGAAGAACTGGCGCTGCAGCCGTTCGGCGCGCGCGAGCATCTCGCAGGCCTCCATCCACATCCATCGGGTCGGATCGAAGGTCATCGGTCTCGGATCCTCCGGGTCGGGTGCCCGCGCGGGCGGCGAACGGTCCATGCCCTATATGGGCACGGCCGCGCGGCCTTTTGAGGGCGCACGGGCACCACGATGTTCCTATTTTGTTCTCATCCACCATGACATACGACCCCGGCATATGTGAGGACGGCCGCCCACAGGCGGCCGTCGGGGAGGAGAAGCGAGAGGCCAGGGGACCGGGTCGACTCAGCGACAGCGGCGGGTCCGGCGATCCAGGGAGAGACGCTTGAAGATCAGGTGCACGCCGAGCTCGTGTGCCTGTCGGCACATCCGCCGCTGGATGCGCCGCTTGCGGACGTATTCGATCACGTAGACCGGCTTGCCGGCGTCCAGGAACGGACGGGTGAGCTCACACTCCTCGTAGGTGAAGCATTCCTCGACGATGGCGAAATCGAAGTCGGCCACGAGCTGGGGAATCTGATCGAGATCGTTCTTGAGCGCGACGGCGAGCCCGCGCGCGTGCGCGGCGTTCGCCAGCCAGCGGTTGAAGCGGAGCTGGTCGGCGGCGGTGAGGGGAAAGCCGGTGTCGTTGGTCCAGCCGTCCACATTGTCGAACTCGACGCCGTCGAAGCCGCGATCGACGCAATGGTCGAGCCGGGCCTCGAGGATCGGACCGAGCACGTCGAGGCGGCGGATGTCCACCCAGCGCTCGTCGGGCCAGCCGTCGAGGGGCTTGCCGAGGATGCCGGCGGGATAGCGGTCGGCGTCGTCGCGCCATTCCTCCCAGGCGCCGGCGTTGATGTAGCAGATCACCCGTTTGCCCCGGCGCTTCAGTCTGGCCAGGGCCCGGTCGGTCACGTCGAAGGCGTCCACGTCGACGATGTCCACCCAGCGCCGTGCCCGTGGCCGGTCGACGAACTGGATGTCCAGCACGTCGTCCGGCTGCGGCAGCCAGGCCGGCGCCGCACCGGCACCTCCGGAAACCGCGACCCCGCCGGCGGCGACGAGCGCCGCGAGGAGACGAAGAACCGCGTTGCGCGCGCTCATGAAGTGCCACTCCTGCATGCCATCCCGTCCGGACCCGTCCCCGTGTCGGCGGGACGATCCGCGCTTGTGTAGCCGTTGTGGCTGGCCATATTCAAGCCGGAGGTCCACGGGGAGCGCGGCCATGCCGGCGTTGCGGAACATCGGACGGGCCCTCGCCCGCAGACCCGGCTCACGCTTTCCGGACCTGAGCCCGCCGGGCACCGCCTGGATCCACCGTCGCGAGGTCCAGGCCGGGCGCGGCGGCCGCGCCTTCGATCGGCGCTGGGTGCTGGAGTTCGAACCCCTCGCCCCGGCCCTCCCCGATCCCCTCCTGGGCTGGAGCGGTGGCGGCGATCCCCTGGGGACCGTGATCCTGGAGTTCCCCTCGCTGGAACGGGCCGTCGAGTTCGCCGAGGCGCGGGGCTGGTCCTGGATGGTGGTGGAACCGCCGCACCGGCCCGTGCGCCCCAAGTCGTACGCCGCCAACTTCACCGAGCGCCTGCACCGCTCCACGTCGCCCCTCGCCGCCGCGCGGGCGGCGGTGGCCGGTGACGGTGCGGTGGACCCGGTGGAGGAGGCGGACGAGGAATCCTTCCCGGCCAGCGACCCGCCGGCCTGGACCGGGACCACCATTCCCTGAGCCGTCCTTCCCTCGGCCCCGATCGCGGCTATCTGGCCCAGCGGAGATCGTGACGGGGCCGGTGAGCGGACGATGGATGCGGCGTGGCGGCTGCGGGTCGGCAATTTCACCACCTCGCCGCGTTCGCTGGCGGTGTGGGCGGTGCTGGTGCGGGCGGAGATCCCCTTCGCGCTCGAGCGCTTCGACCTCTACGCCGAGGACGCCGCCGAACGTCTTCCGGCGGTGGCGCCGCGCGGGCGACTGCCGGTGCTCCTGGTGGAAGGGCTGGTGCTGGACGAGCCCCTCGCCATCGTCGAGCTGGTGGCGGAGGGCCGTCCCGGTCTGTGGCCGGAGGATGGCCGTGCCCGCGCCCGGGCGCGTGCCCTCGCCGCCGATCTCCTGTACGGCTTCGCCGATCTCGAGGCGCTGCTGCCCTTCGATGCGCTGGGCCGCTTCGCCCGCCCCGACCGTCTCACCCGTCTGCAGGAGCGCGAGCTCGCGCGGCTGCGCGCCCGCCTCGCCGAAGAGCTGACGGAAGGGGAGGAGACGGCGCGTCTTTCCGGCGGGCCCGTGGTGGAGTCCTTCGCCCTGCCCTGGGCCTGGCGGCTCGCCACCTACGAGCTCCTGGCCGCGGAGGAAGAGGCGGTGGACGCTTCGCTCGCCGCCCTCCTGGAGCGGCCGGAGGCCCGCGAATGGTGGCGTCTGGCGCGGATGGAGCAGGGCGAGGCGGTGGAGGAGGAAGTCGCATCGGCGGTTCCGCCCGCTCCGGCTTCGACGCCGGTCGCGACGACGGAGCCGGCGGTGGAGACCCGGCCGGCCGCGGCCGCCGGCCCGCGGCGCGGTGGCGGCGGGCTGTTCCGGCGGCGGCCGCGGTCGCCAGCGCCTCCCTCGGGGGGAGTCGAAGCGGTACCGGTGACGGACACCGGGACCGGCGCCGGCGAGCCGCCCCCGACGTCCCTCGGCACGCCCGCCCCGCCCGGTCCGGTGGTCAAGCCCTTCGGTCCCGGCGCGGCGCGTCGGCGCGGACGCGGCTAGACTCCGCTGCGACATCTCGGCGCCGGAGGCGGCGTCGCGCTTGACCCCCCTGTCGTGTCCCCTTAACCCGGTGAGAGCGAACGGTACCCCGACCGCGTACCCATCCTGGGAGGTCAGTCGATGCGCATGGTTCGTCTCTTCGGCGCGGCGCTCGTGGCGGCGGTGGTCGGCGCGGGCCTGTCGGCCGCCCACGCGGCCGGCGATCCGGCCAAGGGCGCCAAGGTCTACCGCAAGTGCAAGGCCTGCCACGAGCTGACCAAGGAGAAGAACAAGGTCGGTCCGCATCTGGTGAAGATCGTCAATCGGCCGGCGGCCCGCGTCGAAGGATTCAAGTATTCCAAGGCCCTCAAGGATGCGGCCGCCAACGGTCTGGTGTGGACCGAGGAAAACCTCGACAAGTGGCTCGAGAATCCCAAGAAGTTCATCAAGGGCAACCGCATGGCCTTCGCCGGCCTCAAGAAGAAGGCCGACCGCGAGAACCTCATCGCCTATCTGAGGGAAGAGGGCGGCGTCTGGGAGGAGTGAGCCCGGGCGCCTCCGCCGCCGGCGACGGGCGGGCGCGGACCCGCCCGTTTCCGTTCCGTCTCAGGCCACGGGCGGATCCGCGAAGAACGCCAGCAGCGCCCGCGCCGTCTCCTCGGGCGCCTCCTCCGGCAGGAAGTGGCCGCAGGGCAGCGGGTGCCCCCGCACCGGCCCGCGGGCGTGGGCCCGCCAGATGGCCAGCACGTCGAAGCAGCGGTGCATCAGCCCCCGCTCGCCCCACAGCACCAGCAGCGGGCAGGCGATGCGGCGCGCGCCGTCGGCGCGGTGGTGGTCGAGGTCGACGGTGGCGCCGGCACGGTAGTCCTCGCAGCTCGCGTGGATGGCCGCCGGATCGGCGAAACAGCGCCGGTATTCGGCGAGGGCACGGGGATCGAAGACGGTGCCGCCGTCGGCCGCCCAGCGGCCGAGGATCCACTCCAGCCAGAAGTCGGGGGCGGCGCCGATCAGCCGTTCCGGCAACGGTTCCGGCTGGATCAGGAAGAACCAGTGGAAGTAGCCGCGGGCGAGGGTGGCGTCGGTGGCCTCGTAGACCGTGGCGGTGGGCACGATGTCCAGCACCGCCGCCGCCTCCACCCGCTCCGGATGGTCCAGACACAGCCGGTGCACCACCCGCCCGCCGCGGTCGTGCCCGGCGATCCGGAAGCGGCGGAAGCCGAGGGCATCGGCCACCTCCACCAGGTCCCGGGCCAGGGTGCGCTTGGCGTAGGCGAGATGATCGGGACCGCCGGGCGGCTTGTCGGAATCACCGTAGCCGCGGAGGTCGGGGCAGATCACGGTGAAGTGCCGGGCCAAAAGCGGTGCCACCCGGTGCCACATGACGTGGGTCTGGGGATAGCCGTGGAGGAGGAAGAGGGGCGGGCCGTGGCCGCCGATGCGCAGGGAGATCTCCACCTCCGAGGTGCGGATCCGCGCACGGCGGAATCCGTTGAACCAGTCCCTCATGACGCCTCCACCACCGCCAGGTCGAGGGTGCCCTGGAGGCCCGCCACCCGCCGCGCCGGCCGCATCGCCCAGGCGAGGGCGGGCCGCCAGCCGCCGGCTCGTGCCCGCGCCGCCAGATCGGCCGGGACCACCGCCCGCGCCCGTTCCACCTTGGCGTGCTTCTCCAGCTTGGCGGCCAGGTCCATCGGCGGGCCGATCACGGTATATTCCAGCCGCTCGACGTCGCCCACCGTGCCGAACAGTACCTCGCCGGCGGCGGCGGTCACCACCACCGCCGGCGCCGGGAGCCCGCGGGCGGCCCGTTGCCGGCGCCACCGCTCCCCTTCCGCCAGCACCGCCTCGACGGCGGTCATCGCCCCGACCGCCGGATCGGCCCGCGGACGCACCGCCCCGAAGCTGGCGAGGATGCCGTCGCCCATGAACTTGTCGATGGTCCCGCCATGGGCCCGCACCACCGGGACGATCCGGCCCTGATAGTCCGCCAGCAGCGCCATCACCTCCGACGGCGGGAGCGCGCGGGCGAGGGCGGTGAAGCCGCGCAGATCCACCACCATCACCGCCGCCCGCCGCAGCTCGGCCAGCCCGGGGCGCAGCGCCTCGTGGGCGCGGATGCGCGCCGCCACCTCCGGCGCGAAGAAGCGGCCCATGGCGATGCTGGCGTGACGTTCGGCCGCCGCCCGTACCAGCAGGGCGCGGCCGCGCCGGAGGGCGAGGGCGAGGATGGCGGTGGTCACGAGGATGGAGACCACCCGGTCCACCTCGGCGCCCAGCAGCACCCGTCCGCCCAGGGCGTGGTCGAGGAAGGAATGGGTCACCTCCGTGCGGGGATCGGCCAGGACGTAGGCCACCAGGGCGAGCCAGCCGGCGGCGCCGGCGAGACCCGTCAGCACCACCCAACGCGGCTCGAGGCGCAGGGCGCGCAGCGCGATCAGGATGAACAGATACATGAGGGTGGGCGCCTCCAGCGAGATGGCGGGCGGCGCCGCGTACTGGAGGTGGAAGCTCCAGATGGTCGTCAGCAGCACCGCCACGTCCATCAGCACCGACAGCGCGAGAAAGACGGGACCGAGGCGGCCACGGCAGGCGCGGGCGAGACGGTGGAGGGTGAAGGCGGCGTAGAGGGCGAGGGCGACGGGCACCGGCTCGAAAGGGACGTCCGGCGGGAAGGCCTTGGGCGTCAGGGCATAGAAGACGGCGAAGAAGGCGACGGCCGCGAGCTGCACGAGGCTCGTGACGATCTCGCTGCGATCCTGCGCGCGCGCCACCTCCGCCGCCACCGCCGGCGGCAGCCGTCGGTCGCCCTCCGGGGCGAGGAGACGGACGAGGCGGCGGTACGGCGGAATCGCGGGCGCCGGAGGAGAGGTCTCGGGGGCCGTCGCCATGGCGGGCGGATCCGTGGGACCGGCGGCGAGGATAGCACGGCCCGCCCTCCCGTATCGTGAAAAGGACGTGAGACGTCCGTTTCGCGACACCGCGGGTCGGAACCGGTGCCGCATCCGTCGCCTTTCGCACGTCGCGCCGGACCGCCGCTGCCGATCTCCCGGTCGAGGATGCACGGGAGCGACCGGCCATGGCCCGCGGCCTCGCCCTTCCCCTCGTCTCCGGGGAGACCCCCGTCCGCCTCCGCTCCGTCCTCCATCGGGTGGGGCATCGGCTGTGGACGGCATGGCGGTGGCGCCGGCTGGCGCGGCGCACCCGCCGGGAGCTGGAGGCGCTGTCCGACCGGCTGCTGGCGGATGTGGGGATCGCGCGGGCCGACATCCCCGAGATCGCCCGCCGCAGCGCCTATGCCGCGGTCTCGGCGGAGGAGGCGGAGGTCCGCGGCGCGGCGGCGGGACCGCGACGGCGGATGCGGTAGTGGACGAGGAATTCCGCCGCCAGCAGGAAGAACAGCAGGAGCCCCTGGAACACGCCGGTCACCGCCTCGGGCAGCCCCGCCTCGATCTGGGCGTTCTCGCCGCCGATGTAGGCGAGGGCCACCACCAGCGCCGCCACCAGTACGCCCGCGGGATGCAGCCGGCCGAGGAAGGCGACGATGATGGCGGTGAAGCCGTAGCCGGGGGAGACGGAGGGGAGGAGCTGGCCGATGGGCCCCGCCACCTCGAGGGCGCCGGCGAGGCCGGCGAGGCCGCCGGAGACGGCGAAGGAGAGCCGCACGATGCGCCCTTCGGCGAAGCCGGCATAGCGGGCGGCGCGCGGCGCCAGCCCCTGGACCCGCCAGGCGAAGCCGCCGAGCGTGCGGGCGGTGAACGCCCAGGCGAGGAGGACGGCGGCGAGGGCCAGGAGGGCGCCCAGATGGAGGCGGGTGCCCGGGACCAGGATCGGTGCGAGGGCGGGGGTGTCGAACAGGCGTGACTGGGGAAAGCCGTAGCCCTCCGGATCCTTGAGGGGGCCGAAGACCAGCGCCTTGAGCAGCAGGTCGGCCACGTAGACCAGCATCAGGCTCACGAGGATCTCGTTGACGCCGAGCCGCACCCGCAGCTCCGCCGGTACCGCGGCCCAGGCCATGCCGCCCAGCACGCCGGCCGCCAGCATGGCGGGGAAGATCCACGCGCCCTCCGTTCCCCAGGTGGCGAGGGCCACGAGCCCGGCGGCGATGGCGCCCACGGTGAGCTGGCCCTCGGCACCGATGTTCCACACGCCGGCACGGAAGCCGAGGGCGAGACCGGTGCCGACGAGCACCAGGGGCGTCGCCTTCACGCCCAGCTCGCCGAGGCCGTAGAGGGAGGCGAGAGGACTCACGAACCAGGCGCGGAGCGCCGCCAGCGGATCGTGACCCGAGAGGCCGAAGAGGAGGGCACCGGCCAGCAGGGTGGCGAGGAGGGCGAGTGGCGGTGCCGCCCACGACAGCCACCGTGACGGCCGCGGCCGGCGTTCGACGACGAGGCGGCTCACGACGCCACCACGGTGCCGCGCCCGGCGAAGCCGGCACCGCCCATGAGCAGGCCCAGCCGCTCCAGCGTCACCTCGCCCACCGGCACGGGCGGCGAGAGACGGCCACGGTAGAGCACGGCCACCCGGTCGCAGAAGCGCAGGATCTCGTCCAGATCCCGCGAGATCAGCAGCACCGCCGCCCCCTCCTCGGCCAGCGCCACCAGCGCCCGGTGGACGGCGGCGGCCGCCGCCGCGTCGACTCCCCAGGTGGGCTGGTCCACCACCAGCACCCGCGGCCGCTGGGCGATCTCGCGGCCCACCACGAAGCGCTGGAGATTGCCGCCGGAGAGGGCGGCGGCCGGGACCCGGAGGCCGGGCGTGCGCACCCGGAAGCGCTCCACCACCCCGGCGGCGAAGGCGGCGACGAGCCGGCGGCGCACGGTGCCGTAGCGCACCAGATCCGGCTGTGGCCAGGCGGTGAGCAGGGCGTTGTCCACGAGATCCAGCTCCGCCACCGCCGCGTGCCCGAGCCGTTCCTCCGGCAGCACGGCGAGGCCCAGACGCCGGCGCCCGGCGGGCCCGACCCGGCCCACCGGTCGGCCGTCCAGCTCCAGCATCTCCGCCGCCGGCAGCGGCCGCTCGCCCGCCAGCGCCTCCACCAGCTCCCGCTGTCCGTTGCCGGCGACTCCGGCGATGCCGAGGATCTCGCCCGCCCGCAGCTCGAACCGGATGTCCACGAGGGGCACGGCGTGGGGTCGGTCCGGGGGCAGCCCGAGGCCGCGGGCGGCGAGGCGCACCGGCGCACCGGCGAGATCGGGATGGTGGCGCACCGGCTCGCGCACCTCCCGCCCCACCATGAGGCGGGCGAGGGTGGCCGGGGTCTCCCGCCGCGGATCCACCGTCGCCACCACCCGCCCGGCCCGCAGCACCGTCGCCCGGTCGCACAGTTCCACCACCTCCTCGAGGCGGTGGGAGATGTAGAGGATGCCGCGGCCCTCGGCGGCGAGCCGGCGCAAGGTGACGAACAGCCGGTCCGCCTCCTGGGGCGTGAGCACCGAGGTGGGCTCGTCCAGCACCAGAAGGCGCGGCTCCTGCAGGAGACAGCGCAGGATCTCGATGCGCTGGCGCTCGCCGGCGGAGAGATCGTGCACCTCGCGGGCGAGGTCGAGATCGAGGCCGTAGCGCTCGGCGAGGGCGGCGAGGCGGGCTCGGAGCGTGCGCCGTTCCGGCCAGCGGTCGAGGCCGAGGGCGACGTTCTCGGCCACGCTCAGCGCCTCGAAGAGGGTGAAGTGCTGGAAGACCATGCCGATGCCGAGGCGGCGGGCGTGGTGGGGGCCCGTCACCGCCACCGGCCGGCCGTCGATGCGGATCTCGCCGGCATCCGGTCGCAGCACGCCGTAGAGGATCTTCACCAGCGTGCTCTTGCCGGCGCCGTTCTCGCCGAGCAGCGCGTGGATCTCGCCCGGCCGCACCGCGAGATCCACGCCGTCGTTGGCCACCACCCCGGGAAAGCGCTTGGTGATGCCCCTGAGCTCCAGGAGCGGTGCCGGACCGTCCACCGTCTCCGTCATCCTCTCCGCCCCGCCGCTGGCGCGCCCGCCGCCAAGGTGTGCCGGGCTCCGGCCCGCGTCCATCCCCGCATCGGGGCGGCGGTCAGGGAAGCAGCACGATCTTGCCGGCGACGCGACGGGCGCGCAGGTCCTCCAGCGCCTCCCGCACCCGCGCCAGCGGGTAGCGGCGGGCCACCTCCGGCCGCAACCGCCCCGCCCGCCACCAGTCCAGGAGGGTGGCGAGTCCCGCGCGCACCCGTCCCGGGTCGTGGCGGCGGTAGCTGCCCCAGTAGAAGCCCACCGCCGCCGCGTTCTTGACCAGAAGGTGGTTGGCGGGGATCTGCGGCACCTCGCCGGAGGCGAAGCCGATCACCAGGATGCGCCCCTCCCAGGCGACGGTGCGCAGGCTCGCCCGGAACATCGCGCCGCCCACCGGATCGAAGGCCACATGGACCCCCTCCGGGGCGAGGGTCCGGATGCGGGTCACCAGCTCGGGATCGTCGGCATCCAGCACCTCGTGGGCGCCGTGGGCCCGCGCGAGGGCGAGGCGCGCCTCGCCGCGGGCGGTGGCGATCACCCGCGCCCCCAGGACACGGGCGCATTCGACGGCGGCGAGCCCGGAGCCGCCGGCCGCCCCGTGCACCAGCACCGTCTCCCCCGGCCGCAGTCCCGCCCGCCACACCAGGGCGCCGTGGGCGGTGCCGTAGGTGACGGGAAAGCCGGCCGCCACCTCCGCGGGCAGTCCCGCCGGCAGCGGCACCACGTCCACCGCCCGCGCCACGGCGAACTCGGCATAGGCGCCGTGGTCCACCACCGCCACCACCGGCGTGCCCGGCGGCGGGCCGTCGACGCCGGGGCCGAGGGCGTCCACCGTACCGGCCAGTTCCAGCCCCGGCACGAAGGGCAGCGGCGGGCGTTCCTGATAGCGGCCGCTTATGGCCAGCGTGTCGGCGAAGTTGACGCCGGCGGCGACGACGCGGATGCGGATCTCGCCGGCGCCCGGCTCCGGCACCGGTAGATCGCGGATCTCCAGCGCCCCGATCCCCTCGGGGCGGGGGCAGACGACGGCACGCACGGGCTCGATCTCCCCGCAACCCTCACCATATCGCGGCACGGTCCCATCCCGGCCCCGTCCCCGAGCGAGCGGGAATCCCGCGATGGAACGCATGCGCGGCTATTTCGGCATCGGCGCCGAGGGTATAAGCAAGCCCATGAACCTGGGCAATCTCGTGCGCTCGGCCCATGCCTTCGGCGCCAGCTTCGTCTTCCTGGTGGCGGCCCACTACACGGTGCGCAGCGCCCGCTCCGACACCTCGCTGGCGGAATCCCACATCCCCATCTACGACTTCGCCGCGGCGGAGGACCTGCGGCTGCCGCGCGGCTGCCGGCTGGTGGGGGTCGAGCTGGTGGACGAGGCCATCCCCCTGCCCAGCTTCCGCCATCCGCTGCGGGCGGCCTACGTCTTCGGGCCCGAGAAGGGCAGCCTGTCGCCGGCCATGCTGGCCCGCTGCGACCATGTGGTGCGCATTCCCACCCGCTTCTGCATCAATCTCGCCGTGGCCGGCGCCATCGTCATGTACGACCGGCTCCTGAGCCTCGGCCGCCTGCCGGAGCGGCCGCTGCACGAGGGCGGCCCGCCACCGGAGGTGGTGCGGCTGGACGCGCCCCTCTTCACCCCCCATCGCCACGGCCGTTGATCGGCCGGGGGAGTCGGTTAAGGTGGCCGGTGAGGACGTGGACCTGCGGGGAAGGACACGGATGAGACCGACGGGGCGCCTCGTGATCCTGCTGACGCTCGGGACCCTCGCCGCCGTCCCGGCCGCGGCGGCCGAGGCCGAATTCCTGGAGACCTTCGGCGACTGGAACGTGTTCACCTTCGACGACGACAAGGGCCGCACCTGCTACATCGCCAGCGAGCCCGTCAAGATGGACGGCAACTACAGCCGCCGCGATCCGCCGGTGGCGATGGTGGCCAAGTTCCCCATCGATCCGCCCAACGTCCAGGTGGTGATCCAGGCCGGCTACCGCTACAAGAAGGACAGCCGGGTGGAGGTGGACGTGGACGGGCGCAAGTTCGATCTCATGACCCACGGCGACAGCGCCTACGAGGACACCCCGCCCGAGGACGAGAAGCTCATCGAGGCCATGAAGAAGGGCCGGACCATGAAGGTGAAGGGCACCTCCACCAAGGGCACCTGGTCCCTGGACACCTATTCGCTTCGCGGTTTCACCAGGGCCTACCGGGCGATGCTGAAGGCATGCCGGAAGCGGTGAACGCGCCCGCCCCGGCCGCGGAGGCGGCGCGCGTGCCCCTTCCCGGCCTCGACCGTGCGGCGCTCGCGGCGGCGCTGGAGGAGCTGGGCGTGCCCGGGCGCCAGCGGCGCATGCGGACCTCCCAGATCGTCCGCGGCGTGTTCCACCGGGGCGTGCGCGACTTCGCCGCCCTCACCGATCTGCCGGCGGCGCTGCGGGCCCGGCTCGCCGCGCGCTTCACCCTGGCCCGGCCCGCACCGATGACGGCGCGGCACGCCGCCGACGGCACCGTCAAATGGCTGTTGCGCCTCGCCGACGGCCGCGAGATCGAGACCGTCTTCATCCCCGGCGGCGGTCGCGGCACCCTCTGCATCTCCTCGCAGGTGGGTTGCACCCTCTCCTGCGCCTTCTGCCACACCGGCACCATGCCGCTGGTGCGCAATCTCTCGGCGGCCGAGATCGTGGGGCAGGTGCTCTTCGCCCTCGACGAGCTGGCCGACTGGCCGCGCAGCGGCCGCCCCCGCCGCGTCACCAACGTGGTGTTCATGGGCATGGGCGAGCCGCTCTTCAACTACGAGGCGGTGGCGACGGCGCTGCGCATCCTGCTCGATCCCGAGGGACTCGGCTTCTCCCGGCGCAAGGTGACGGTCTCCACCGCCGGGGTGGTCCCGGCCATCGATCGGCTGGGACGGGAGCTCGGCGTGCGCCTCGCCGTCTCGCTGCACGCGCCGGACGACGCCCGCCGCGACCGGCTGGTCCCCCTCAACCGCAAATGGCCGCTGGCCGAGCTGATGGCCGCCTGCCGCCGCTATCCCGGCGGGCGCATGATCACCTTCGAATACGTGCTGCTGGAGGGGGTGAACGACGCGCCGGCCGACGCGCGGGCGCTCCGTACGCTGCTCGCGGATCTCCCGGCCAAGGTCAACCTCATCCCCTTCAACCCCTGGCCCGGCAGCGGCTTCCGCTGTCCGGACGAGGCGCGCATCCGCCGCTTCCGCCGCATCCTCGAGGAAGCGGGCATCGAGGCGCCGGTGCGCACCCCGCGCGGGCGCGACATCCTCGCCGCCTGCGGCCAGCTCCGGACCGCCGCCGAGCGGGCGCGGCGCCGGCGCCGGGCCGCCTGAACCGGAGCGGGGAGGAGAGGGGTGCGACGTCTGCTCACCGGCTGTTTCGCCCTCTTCGGCCTGTTCGTCTTCCTGCTGATGGTGGGAACGGCGGCGGCGCTGTGGTATGCGGCGCGCCTCGCCGTGCCGGTGGGGCGGGAGCTGCCGGAACGCATCCTGCTGGTGGTGGACCTGCGCGGTACCCTCGCCGACCGGCCGCCGGCGGCCACGTGGCTCCCGGGCGAGGAACGTCCGGACCTCACCGACACGCTGCGGCTGCTGGCGCGCGCCCGGAGCGACGCGCGGGTGGTGGGGATCCTCGCCCGCGTCGACGCCGGTGGCCACGGGCTGGCGGTTGCGGGTGAGCTGCGGCGGGCCATCGAGGCGCTGGGCGAGAGCGGCCGGCCGACGGTGGCGGTGGCCGAGAGTCTCGGCGATTTCGGCCCCGGCAACGAGGGCTACTATCTGGCCTCCGCCTTCGACGAGATCGTGCTGGGGCCGGTGGGGGTGGTGGGCCTCACCGGCCTCGGGATCGAGATCCCCTATTTCGGCGAGCTGCGGGAGCGCCTCGGCGTCGACGCCGAGGTGATCCGCCGCGAGCGCTACAAGACCGCCTTCGAGAACCTGGTGGCGGCGGAGCCCAGCCCCGAGCAGCGCGAGATGCTCACCGCCCTCCTCGACGACGTCCACGACCGTTTCGTCGCGGCGCTGGCGCGCGGACGCGGCATCCCGCCCGGACGCATGCGCGGACTCGCCGGCGGCGGGCCCTGGACCGCGACGGAGGCGAAGGCGGCGGGGCTGGTGGACCGCATCGGCGAATTCGAGGCGGCGCGCGAGGAACTGGCCCGCCGCCTGGACGCCGAGCCCGTGACCCTCGCCGACTACGCCGCCGCCCTGGAGCGGCCGGCGGAGGCCGTCACCGTCGCCTATGTGGCGCTCGCCGGCACCGTCCGGCCCGGCGACGGACCATTGGTGGACGGCGTGTTCGCCGAGCCCGTGGTGCGGGCGCTGCGACGGGCGGCGGAGGAGGCCGACGTCCGCGCGGTGGTCCTCGGCATCGACAGTCCCGGCGGTTCGGCCCTGGCGAGCGAGCGCATCGCCCGGGCGGTGGAGGCGGTGCGCGAGGCGGGCAAGCCGGTGGTGGCGGTGCTGCGCAACGCCGGCGCCTCCGGGGCCTACTGGATCGCCGTCGCCGCCGACGCGGTGGTGGCCGGACCCGACAGCCTCACCGGTTCCATCGGCGTCGTCGCCGGCAAACCGGTCCTGGCGGAGGCGAGCCGCCGCCTCGGTATCCGCTGGCTGCGGCTGGAGCGGGGCGACCATGCCGGCATCTACAGCCTCGTGCGGCCGCTGGACGCGGCCGAGCGGGCGCGGCTCGAGGCGGTGGTGGACGATCTCTACCGGCGCTTCCTGGAACGGGTGGCGGCGGCCCGGGGGATGGAGCCGGCACGGGTGCGGCGGGTGGCCGGCGGGCGGGTGTGGACCGGTGCTCAGGCGCTCGAACTGGGCCTCGTGGACCGGCTGGGCGGGCTCGAGGAGGCGCTGGCGCTACTGCGCACCCGCCTCGATCTGGCCCCGGACGTGCCGATCCGACTGCGGCGGCTGCCGGAGCCGGACCTCGCCGAGTGGCTGGCGCTGGCCCGCCGTCTCGTGCCCCTCACCGCCGCCCTGCCCGCGCCCCTGCCGGGCGGCCTCCTGGCCCTCGCGCCCCTGCCCGTGATCCGCTGAGCGCGGCGCCCAGGGCCGCCACGGGCCGGGCGCCGAGGCCGACCCGTTCCGATCGCGCGAACGTCCGCGTCCGTGCCGGACCGTTTTCCGACCGACGCCGCGCTTGACCTTCCCCCCGGTGCAAGGTCCAGTTGGAAGGACGGGCGGGAAGGAAAGGGAGGCGGCGGCATGTCCGGTCCAGAGGGGGAGGCGGGTCACGCCCATCGCGGGCATCGTCGTCATCGTGCGCGTGACGGACGGGAGGCCGGGCCGGACACGGCTCACGCCCACCACCACGATCACGGTCACGGCGGTCACGACCATGCGGCCATGGTGGCCGACTTCCGCCGCCGCTTCCGGGTGTGTCTCGTCCTCACCGTCCCCATCCTCGCCCTCTCGCCGGCCGTCCAGGGGCTGTTCGGTCTCGAACGGATCCTGGCCTTCCCCGGCGACCGCTTCCTGCTCTTCGCCCTGGCCGCGGTGGTGTACGGCTACGGCGGCCGGCCCTTTCTCGCCGGCATGGCGGAGGAGCTGCGCGCGCGCCGACCCGGCATGATGACCCTGGTGGCGGTGGCGGTCTCGGTGGCGTTCCTCTATTCCGCCGCCGTCACCTTCGGCCTGCCCGGCAAGCCCTTCTACTGGGAGCTGGCCACCCTCGTGGACGTGATGCTGTTGGGCCACTGGATCGAGGCCCGCTCGGTGCTGGGGGCCTCGGGCGCCCTCGAGGCGCTGGTGCGGCTCATGCCCTCGACGGCGCTGAGGCTCCTCCCGGACGGCGGCCGCGAGGAGGTGCCGGTGGAGGATCTCCGGCCGGGTGATCGGGTCTTGGTGCGGCCGGGCGAGAAGGTGCCGGTGGACGGGGTCGTGGTCGACGGCCGCTCCAGCTTCGACGAGAGCATGCTCACCGGCGAATCGCGGCCGGTGGAGAAGGGACCGGGGGACCGCGTCATCGGCGGTGCCGTCAACGGCGAGGGCGCGGTGGTGGTGGCGGTGGAGCGCACCGGCGCCGAGACCTATCTCGCCCAGGTGATCCAGCTGGTCCGCGACGCCCAGGCCACCCGCTCCCGGACCCAGGATCTGGCCGACCGCGCCGCCTCCTGGCTCACCCTCGTCGCCATCGGCGGCGGCGGCCTCACCTTCGTGACCTGGCTCGTCCTCGGCCATCCCTTCGCCTTCGCCCTCGAGCGGATGGTGACGGTGATGGTCATCGCCTGTCCCCACGCCCTCGGCCTCGCGGTGCCGCTGGTGGTGGCGGTGAGCACCGAGCTCGCCGCCCTCGACGGCCTGCTGGTCCGCGACCGGGCCGCCTTCGAGCGGGCCCGGCTGCTCCGGGCGGTGGTCTTCGACAAGACCGGCACCCTCACCGAGGGCCGGTTCGGCGTGGCCGAGGTGGTGCCCCTCGCCGACCTCGCGCCGGACGAGGCGCTGCGCCTCGCCGCCGCCCTCGAGAGCCGTTCGGAGCACCCCATCGCCCGGGGCATCGTCCGATCGGCGGAGGAGCGGGGGCTCGCCCCGGCCGCGCCCGAGTCCTTCCGCGCCGTGCCCGGGCGCGGGGTCGAGGGAGTGGTGGAGGGGCGTACCCTCGCCATCGCCAGCCCCGGCGCCCTGTCCGAGCGCGGCGTCGCCGTGGAGGAGGCGCGCATCCGCCCGCTGTTCGAGGCCGGATACACGGTGGTCTTCCTGCTGGCCCGGGAGGCGGAGGGGGAGCGTCCCCTGGCCGCCCTCGCCCTCGCCGACCGGGTGCGGCCGGAATCGCGCGAGGCGGTGCGCCGGCTGCGGGGCATGGGGCTGCGCTGCATGATGCTCACCGGCGACAACCGCGCGGTGGCGGCACGGGTGGCGCGGGAGCTCGGGCTCGACGAATGGTTCGCCGAGGTGCTGCCCCACGAGAAGGCGTCGGTGATCCGGCGGTTGCGGGAGCGCGGGCTGGTGGTGGCCATGGTGGGCGACGGGGTCAACGATGCGCCGGCGCTGGTGGAGGCGGACGTGGGCATCGCCATCGGCGCCGGCACCGACGTGGCGGTGGAGTCGGCCGACATCGTGCTGGTGCGGGACGATCCCCGCGACGTGGCGGCGATCCTCCATCTGGCACGGGCCACCTTCCGCAAGATGGCCCAGAACCTGGTGTGGGCCACCGGCTACAATCTCGTGGCCATCCCCCTCGCCGCCGGCGTGGCGCTGCCGTGGGGCGTGGTGCTGACGCCGGCGGCCGGTGCCGCCCTCATGTCCCTCTCCACCGTGGTGGTGGCGGTCAACGCGCGCCTGCTGAAGCGGACCGCCGGTCGGGCGGCCGCCCCGACCACGCGTCCGCCGCCGCGACCGGCGGAGGCGAGCTGAGGGCTCAGTGCGGGACCACCAGGTCCCGGTCCGGGCAGGCGGAGGCCTCCCCCTCGAGCTCCATTTCCAGGGTCGTGTGGCGGATGGCGAAGCGCTCGGCCAGCACCGCCTTCACCCGGTGCTTGACCGTCTCCAGCTCCACCGCCGAGGTGGTGTCCGGCACCACCACGTGGGCCTCGAGGGAGGGTTCGTGCTCGGCGAGGCTCCAGATGTGGAGATGGTGCACGTCCCGCACGCCCGGCACGCGCCGGATCGCCTCGGCGACGGCGGCGGCGTCGAGGCCGGCCGGCGTGGCACCCATCAGCATGCGCACCACCGGCACCATCTCGCGGCCGCCGTGGACCAGGATGTAGGCGGCGATCAGCAGCGTCACCGAGGGATCCACCCACAGCCAGCCGAGCGTCCACACGGCGGCGCCCGCCACCATCACCGCCACCGAGCCGAGGGCGTCGGCGACATTGTGGAGGAAGGCGGCGCGCACGTTGACGCTGCGACGGGCGAGACGGGCGGTGAGCAGCGCCGTCGCCAGGTCGACGACGAGGGCCACGCCCGCCACCAGCACCACCACCCCGCCGGCTATGGGCTCCGGCACGAAGAAGCGGACCAGGGCCTCCCACACCAGATAGCTGCCGATGGCCACGAGGGTGGTGAGGTTGACGAGTGCCGCCACCAGCTCGGCGCGGGCGTAGCCGAAGGTCATGCCGCCGTGGGCCGGCCAGCGGGCGATGCGGCGGGCGGCGAAGGCCACGGCCAGCGCCAGCGCGTCGCTCAGATTGTGGACGGCGTCCGCCACCAGGGCGAGGCTGCCGGCCAGCACGCCGGCCGTGATCTGCACCACCGTGAGCAGGGCGTTGACCACCGTGGCCGCCAGCAACGCCCCCTCACCGGGCACGCCGTCGCGGTGGTGGTGACGATGGGCGTGACCGCCGGCCATCCCGCACCTCCTTGCACGGAACCATATGGAGACGGCACGGAACGGGCGCCATCCCCGGCCGCGGCGGCTCGACGGCGGCGGGTCCGATGCCGATATGGAAGCACGGGGACCACCGGACGCGGAGGCCATGTCCAGGTTCCTGATCGTCCTCGGCGTGGTGCTGATCGTGCTGGGGCTGCTCTGGGAGCTGCTGGGCCGGCTCGGGCTCGGCCGTCTTCCCGGCGACATCGTCATCGAGCGGGACGGTCTCCACGTCTACATCCCGCTCGCCACCTCCATTCTGCTGTCGGTGGTGCTGAGCCTGGTGCTGACGGCGATCTTCTGGTGGCTCAACCGATGAAGAGGAAGGGGACCCGCGGACGCGACGGCGGCAGGACGACCGCGACGAAGCCGGCGCGGGGCACGCCGCCGGCCCTCGCCCGCCAGCTGCGCCGGCAGTTGCGGCACCATTACATGAACCGCTATCGGGTGCGGCGCGGCTGAGCTCAACGGACCGCGGGCGTCGCCGCCTCCGGCCGCCGCGGCACGCAGCGGCCGAGGGAGCCCTCGGCGCAGACCGTGCGTCCGTCCACCCAGCGCGCCCCCGAGAGGTCGGCGCGCAGGAGATCGGCGCCGTCCATGCGGGCACCGGTGAGATCGGCCTCGCGCAGACTGGCGCGGAAGAAACGGGCGCCGCGCAGGTCGGCCCGCACCAGTCGTGCGCCCTCGAGGTCGGCCTCGGTGAAGTCGGCGAGGCGGAGTCCCGCCTCCGTGAGATCGGCGCCCCGCAGCCGGGCCGAGACGAACTTGGCGCGCCGGCCGCGGATGCGGCGCAGGATCGCACCCGACAGGTCCACCCGCTTGAGGGAGGAATCCCGCAGGTCGGCACCGGTGAGATCGGCGCCGCGCAGGTCCAGTCCGTCCAGGAGACAACGGCGCCATTCGACGCCCGGTGCGGCCACGTCGGCGCAGTCGGCCCGCACCGCCTCCACGGCCATCAGCGGCAACATCGCCACCATCGCGGCGAGGATCGGACGGCGAGCGCTCACCGCACGGCTTCCGCGACGGGGACGAGGGGCGCCGGGGCCGGGACGGTGGCGACGGCGAAGGTCTCCTCGAAGGCCGCCCGCAGCGCCGCGTCCACCGCGGGCAGATCCGCGGCGACGCCGAGGGCGCGCAGCGAGGTGACCGGATGGCCGGCGAGGCCGCAGGGGACGATGCCGCGGAAGTGGTCGAGATCGGGCGCCACGTTGAGGGCGATGCCGTGATAGGTGATCCAGCGGCGCACCCGCACGCCGATGGCGGCGATCTTGGCCTCGCGGCCGTCCGCCGTCACCACCCAGATGCCGACGCGCCCCGCGCGCCGCTCGCCGCGCACGCCGAGGCGGGCGAGGGCACGGACGAGCCAGGTCTCGAGACGGTGGACGTACCCCCTGAGATCCCGCCCGCGCCGGCCGAGATCCAACATCACATAAGCCACCCGCTGCCCCGGACCGTGATAGGTGAAGCGGCCGCCGCGACCGGTGCGGTAGACGGGAAAGCGGGGCTCCAGCAGCTCCCCCTCGCGGGCGCTGGTGCCGGCGGTGTAGACCGGCGGGTGCTCCAGCAGCCACACGCGCTCGTCGGCCTCGCCGCGGGCCATGGCCGCCACGTGCCGTTCCATCGCCGCCACCGCCTCCGGATAGGACACGAGGCCGGGCGAGCGGCTCCAGCCCACCGGCGCGGTCGCGGCTTCGGCCTCCCTCACGGCGACTTTTCCCCCTTTCGATGCCAGCGGCCCTTCTCGTCCATGAAGTAGGCGCCGGGCGGGAGTTTTTCGACGATCTTCCGCGCCGTGATGGCCGCCACCACCGCCACCGGCACCCCCTCGCGGCGGGCCAGCTCCTCGTAGACGCGGCGGCGCTCGGCGTTGACGCGGGCCACCAGCGCCCGCACCGCCTCCGGCGCGGCGGGATCCACCGGCGCCACGTAGCCGTCCGGGCGCTCGCCCACCCAGCCGCGCCGGCGTGCCTCGTCGAGGGTGAGGGGCCCTTCCTCCGCCGCCGCGGACGGCACCGGGGGCAGGAGGAGCAGCGGCAGCAGCAGGAGCAGCGGGCGGCGGGTCATGGCGGTCCTCAGAAGATGTCGTCGCGGGTCTCCAGCACCCGCTCCACCTCGCGTTCGATGCGCACCCGCACCTCGTGCTCGATGCGCACGTTGAGGTTGATGGTGATGGGCTCGCGCGGCGCCTCCACCCGCACCGTCGGCTGACAGGCGGCGAGCATGCCCACCGCCGCCAGCAGCAGGCTAGCGCGCGAGACCCCGTTCGAGCGCCCGTTGGATGCGGGCCGGCAGCGTGGCGCTCGCGAGACCGCTCCGCAGCACGCGGCCGAGCGGACCCGTGAAGCGCAGGCGGAGGGCGACGGGACGACCACCGTACACGTCCGGGTTGTCGCCGAGGAGCTCGACCGCGAGTTCGAGCTCGCCGGCGGGATCGCCCGCGAGTGTAGCGGCCAGCCGCCGGTAGCGGAAGTCGCGGAGGAGACGGATCACCGGGCGCAGGCGTGGATCGTCGGCGGGGAGCTCCCCGTGCCAGCGCAGCACGCCACCGCCGGGCCGGGTGGCGATCCGCCCCTCGAGCCGCGTGCCCGCGTGGGGGTCGAGGACGAGGACGAGGCTCCCGTCGGCCCGGCCGGTGATCTCGGTATCGGGCAGTGACGCCGCCGCCACCAGCCGGGCGAGATCGAGCCCCCGCATCTCGACGGCGAGGGTCCCCGCGGGCGGCCACAGCCGGAATGCGCCGGGCCGCAGCGTCACGAGGCCGCCGGCGAGGCGGGCGCGGCCGCCGGCGATGTGGAGGCGTGGCCCGTCGAGGGCGAAGAGGAGCTCCATGTCCCGGAGGGCGACACCCGCCTCGATCCGGTGCAGCGTGAGACGCTGACCCGGAAGGCTCCGCGGCGGCCACGGGCGGTCGAGGGCGAGGTCGAGGTGGAGGCCGGTGACGGCGAAGGCCGGGCCCCGCAGCGCCAGATTCCGGATCCGCAGCTCCATGCCCCCGCGCGGCCCCTCGGCGTCCAGCAACAGATGGCCATATGCCTCCACCTCGCCCGACAGCCGCAGATCCCGGACGAGGCCCGGCAGGAGCGCGGCGAGATCGAGGTCCGCGACCTGGATGCGACCGCTGTCGAGGAACACGGAAAGTCCGTCGTCGATCGTCTCCACTTCGGCGACGAGGCGGAGCGGCGTGCCGGTGACGCGGATCTCCAGCCACGCCTCTCCCGCATCGGGTGCGAGGCGGGCGGCGAGCGCGAGAGGCGGCGGGACGAGGCCGGCGAACCGCCCGCCGAGCCGTCCCGTCTCCAGCAGCACCGCCGTGCCCTCCCACCGCAGGCCGAGATCCCGGACCTCCAGCATCTCCGCGCCGTGGCGGAGGGTGAGGCGGCCGATGCGGACGCTCTCGAGGGCGTTCGCCGCCCCCGCGGAGAGTGCGGCGAGGAGGGCGAGGAGGACCGGGATCCCACGGGTCATCCGGCGACGGCCGTGTGGGCGAGGGCGGCCACCGGCCGGAAGGCGGTGCGGCAGGGCGGACCGGCGGCGAAGTGCCAGAGGGTGCGGCCGTCCCGGTCCACCAGCAGCAGGCTGGCCGAGAGGGTGCCGAAGTCCTCGCCGTGGAGGCACATGCCGTGCCGCGGATCGTCGCCGGCCGCGACGTGGGCGGCCAGCAGCAGCCGCCAGTCGGAGCAGGCGGGCGCCTCCGGCTCCGGCGGCGCCGCGGTCCGGAACAGCGGCAGATGACGGCGGATGCGGGGACAGGCGGGATCGTCCAGCTCGCGGCCCGTCAGCATGTGGACGCCGGGGCCGAGCGGCCGCACCCGCAGCTCGCGACCGTCGCTCCGCAGCCAGAAGGCCCGGGTCGGATCGGCCACCAGCAGGTTGAAGGGACGGAAGGTCCCGGGATCGAGATGGGCGAGGGCGCGCACTGCCGCCGTCGCCTCGACATGGTCCAGCGCCTCCGGCACCAGCTCGCCCCGCGAGCGCTTTCCGGCGACGGGACCGAGGCTGCCGGTTCGGTCGAGGACCGCCGCCACCACCCCGTGATCGTTGACGCCGAGCCAGCTGCCGCCGGCGAGGCGGTCGCGTCCGGCCACCATCGCCGGCCGCGCCGGCCAGTGGCGATCCGGCGGATCCCACGGGCGCCCGGGATGCTCGTCCCGGTTGGCCGCGAGGCGCAGCGGCCAGGGATCGGTGGGATCGAAGCGGACGACGAGGGAACACACGGTCGCGGCCTCCGGGACTGCGATGGCGGCGTCGGGATCCTGCCGCTATATAGGCCGTGGAGGACGCGCCGCAGGCGCCGGGACGGAGAGCATCGATGGACGCCTTCCGGGATCGCGAACGTGACGAAGAGGCGAAGTTCCGCCACCAGCAGGAACTGGCCTTCAAGATCCGCAACCGCCGCAACAAGCTGTTCGGCCTGTGGGTGGCGGAGGAGTTCCTCGGGCTCTCGGGCGAGGAGGCGCTGGCCTACGCCAAGGACGTGGTGCTGGCCGACTTCGAGGGGCCCGGGGACGACGACATGATGGAGAAGGTCCGACGGGATCTCGCCGCCAAGGGGGTGGAGGTGAGCGACCACCGTCTGCGCAAGCGCCTCTCGGAGCTCGAGGAGGTGGCGCGCGCACAGGTGATGGACGAGTCGTGACCATGGCGGGCGGGCACGGGCGGAGGGAGACCAGCGCGGCCATGACGCCGCCAGCCTCCGACGGGCGGCCGGAGCTTCCGCAGGCGGGCACCGTCGGCGCGGCGGAGCGGGCGCGACGGCGGGCGGTACCGCAGCCGCCGGGCGAGATCGGCGGGCCGGCGGGGCCCGAGCCCACCCGCTACGGCGACTGGGAGCGCGGCGGTCGCTGCATCGATTTCTGAGCGGCGGCGCCGCGTCGGGGGGAGGCGGCGGGTGGCGACGGCATCCGGCCGCGCCGTGGGCGAGCGCCGGCTCGTCCTCGGCCTCGTGGCCTTCATCACGGTGTTCTGGGGTCTCAACTGGCCGGCAATGAAGGTGGCGGTGGCCGAGCTGGGGCCGCTCTTCTTCCGCAGCGTCAACATCTATCTGGCGGCGGCGGGCCTGTTCCTGCTGGCCCGCCTCACCGGGGAGGGACTGCGTCCGGCCCCGGGGGAACTCGTCCGCCTGCTGCCGGTGGCGCTGGTCAACGTCGGTGGCTGGCACCTCTTCACCGGCCTCGGCCTCGACCGCATCGAGGGCGGACGGGCGGCCATCGTCGCCTACACCATGCCGGTGTGGGCGGCGCTGGTGGAGCGGCTGTGGCTGGGGGTGCGCCAGGGGCCGCGGGTGATGGCGGCGCTGGCGCTGGGCGTCGCCGGCGTGGCGGTGCTGATCGGCCCCGAGCTGGGCCGGCTGTCGGACCGGCCGCTGGGGGCGCTGCTGATCCTGCTGGCCGCCCTCTCCTGGGCCACCGGCTCGGTGATGACCAAGGCGGGGCGCTGGAGCCTCGCCACCCTGCCCCTCACCGGCTGGCAACTGGTGCTGGGCGGGATGCCGGTGGTGGCCATCTGGCTGGTGACGGATCCGGTCCCGGACCTCTCCGGCCTCACCTGGCGCGGCATCGCCGGCACCCTCTACGCCTCCACCATCGCCCTGGTGCTCTGCTTCGCCGCCTTCATCAAGATCGTGACCCTGCTGCCGCCGGCGGTGGCGGGCATCGCCATCCTGGCGACGCCGGTGGTGGGCCTCGTGAGTTCCGCCTGGCTCCTGGGAGAACCGGCGGGCCTGCGCGAGTTCGCCGCCCTCGCCCTGATCCTGCCCGCCATCGGTCTGGTGCTGCTGCGGCGGCGATAGGGCGTCGCCCCTTCCGCATATCCGGGAATCCGGATAGAAGGACGGGGCCGGGCCAGCGAGGGAGGGAACCGTGAGCGCATCGCGTCGGGATTTCTTCCGCACCACCGCCGCCGGCCTCGCCGTCGCCGCGGCGAGCGGCGTCGCGCCGCGGCCGGTGCGCGCCCAGGAGGGCGATCAGGCACCGGGCTTCCATCGCTTCCGTCTCGGCGCCTGGACCCTCACCGTGCTCTCCGACGGCAATCTGGTGGTGCCCACCGAGCTCTATGCCGTCAACGCGGAGCCGGAAGCCTTCCGGGCCTTCGCCGAGGCCATGGCCCTGCCGCGCCCACGCTACTGGACCCAGACCAACGTGCTGCTCGTCGACCAGGGCGCGCGGCGGATCCTGGTGGACTGCGGCTCGGGCGGCCGCTTCCAGGAGACCGCCGGCCATCTCGCCGCCAATCTCGAGGCCGCCGGCGTGGATCCCGCCGACATCGACACGGTGGTGATCACCCATGCCCATCCCGACCATTGCTGGGGGCTGCTGGACGAGTTCGACGAACCGGCCTTCCCCGAGGCCGAGGTGGTGATCGGTGCCCGCGAACACGCCTTCTGGCGCGAGGAGGGGCTGGAGGCCCGGGTGCCGGAGGCCATGCAGGCCATGGTGGTGGGCGCCCGTCGCCAGCTGGAGGGGGTGGCGGACCGGCTGCGGACCGTGGAGGACGGGACCGAGGTGGCGCCCGGCATCCGCATCCATGCCGCCTACGGTCACACCCCCGGCCACTGCACCCTGCTGCTGGAGAGCGAGGGGGAGGTGCTGTTCGTCTCCGCCGATACCTTCAACCATCCCGTCGTCTCCCTCGCCCGCCCGGACTGGCATCTGGGGTTCGACTTCGACGGACCGGAAGCGGCGGAGACCCGCCGGCGGGTGCTGGAGATGCTGGCGGCGGAGCGGCTGCGGGTCCTGGGCTATCACATGCCCTGGCCGGGCCTCGGCCGGGTGGTGCGCGACGGCACGGGCTTCCGCTGGATCGCCGAGAGCGTGCGCTGGAGTCTCTGACGCCCCTTGCCGGCCCGTCCCGCCGCCCGATATGCCGCTCGTGGGTCGTGCGGAGGGCCCGGATGCAGACCGAGAATCGCCTGTTCGACGATCTCGCGCGGGTCGCGAGCGGCGCGCTCGCGACCTTGGGGGCGCTGCGCGAGGAGATCGAGGCCCGGGTGCGGGAGCGGGTGGAGCGTCTCGCCGCCGACCTCGACCTGGTCACCCGCGAGGAGTTCGAGGCAGCGCGGGAGATGGCCGCCCGGGCGCGCGAGGCCCAGGAGGCCTTGGAGACGCGGGTGGCGGCCCTGGAAGCGCGCATCGCCGAGCTCGAGGCGCGGCTCGCGGAACGGGAGGGCCGCGGCCGCCGCCGGCGCAAGGGCGACGAGGGCGGGACCGGCGAGGAGCATGGGACATGAGCCCCTCTCCGCACCGTCGGCCCGCGATCCCGGAACCGCCGCGGGGCCCCGCGGTCGCGCGGCTGCCGTGAGGGAGGCAGCGGTGTCCGTTCCCTGGACCGAATCCGCCGACGAACTCGATCTCCTCGACCTGGTGGAACAGCTGGTCCGGGCCCAGGGCTGGGCCTACGAGCGAGGGGGCGAGGAGGAGCTGCACGCCGACGTGCCCGGCCAGTGGGCCACCTACCGGGTGTGGTTCGGCTGGCACGAGGATCTGGGCCTGTTCCAGATCGCCTGCACCCTGGATCTGGAGGTGCCGGAGGGGCGTCTTCCGGCCGTGGCCGAGCTGCTGTGCCGTGCCAATCCGCGGCTGTGGCTGGGGCATTTCGAGCTGTGGCCGGACAGCCGGCTGCCGGCCTTCCGCCACGGCGTGCTGTTCCGGGAAGGCAGCGGCATCTCGCCGGAGACGGTGGCCGATCTCGTGGACATCGTGGTCCACGAATGCGATCGCTTCTATCCCGCCTTCCGGGCGGTGGTGGAACAGGGACGTGATCCGGAGGACGCGCTGACCGCCGCCATGCTGGAGACCGAGGGGGAGGCCTGACCGTGAGCGCACCCGTCCATCCGCTGGTGCTGGTGGGCGGCGGCCGCATGGGCGCGGCCCTCCTCGAGGGCTGGCTGGCGCGAGGGCTTTCCGCCGGCGAGGCCTGGGTGGTGGAGCCGGATGCGACCCGCCGGCGGGTGCTGGGCGCGCGCGCGCCCGGGGCGCGGATCGTGGCCGGCGTGGCGGAGATCCCGGCGGATCTCGCGCCGGCGGCCCTGGTCTTCGCCGTCAAGCCGCAGGTGCTGGACGGGATCCTGCCGGCCTGGCGGCCGGTGGCGGCGCGGAGCCGCTTCGTCCTCTCCATCGTCGCCGGCAAGCCGGTGGCGGCCTTCACCCGAGCGCTGGGGGCGGAGACGGTGGTGGTGCGCACCATGCCCAACACGCCCGCCGCCGTCGGCGCCGGCATGACGGTGCTCTACGCGCCGGCCGGCACGCCGCCGGAGGTGCGGACGGCGGCCGCCGGGCTCATGCGGGCGGTGGGCGAGGTGGCCTGGATCGAGAACGAGGACGCCATGCACGCCGTCACCGCCGTCTCGGGCAGCGGTCCCGCCTACGTGTTCCTGCTGGTGGAGGCGCTGACGGAGGCGGGGCGGCGGCTCGGCCTCGATGCGGATCTCGCCACCACCCTCGCGCGCCACACGGTGGCCGGTGCCGGCCGGCTGCTCCTGGAGAGCGGGGAGGACGCCGCCGCCCTCCGCCGCGGCGTCACCAGCCCCGGCGGCACCACCGAGGCGGCACTGGGCGTGCTCCGGCGCGAGGGCGGTCTCGTGGATCTGCTGGCGGAGGCGGTGGCGGCGGCGGCACGGCGTTCGCGCGAGCTGGCCGGCGAGGAGGGGAACGGTCGGGGGAGAGAAGGCGATGGCGAGGGCGCGGGCACGTGAGCCGGATCTGCTCGAGGTGGCGTTCGCGGTGGTGGCCGAGCGCGGCGTGCGCGGCCTCGACCGGGCGGAGGTGGCCCGGCGCGCCGGCGTGTCCCTCGCCGCCGTCTACGAGGCCCTGCCGACCCGGGCGGCGCTGGTGACGGAGCTCGGGCGGCGGCTGGATCGCGCCATGCTGGATCTGGATCCGGCCGAGCTCGGCCCCCTCGGCGCGCGCGAGCGCCTGTTCGAGCTGATCATGCGGCGGCTGGACGCGGCGGCTCCCTTCCGCGCCGGCCTCGCCCGGCTGATCCGGGAACTGCGCGGCGACCCGCGGCTCGCCCTGCGCTCCCTGTGCAATCTGGACCGGACCGCCGAATGGTGGCTGGAACTCGCCGGATGGCCCGTCGCGGGACCGCGCCGCTGCCTGCTGACGGTGGCGCTCGTCCGCGCCTACGCCCGCACCTTCGAGACCTGGCTCGGGGACGAGAGCGAGGACCTCGCCCGCACCCTCGCCACCCTCGACCGCGAGCTGGCGCGGGTGGAGCGGCTCGCCCGGCTCGTGGGGGTGGCGGCGGAGGGAACGGCGGCGCCGCGTCGGCCCGGTCCCGCCGCCGCGGAGGAGGGGGCACCGGCATGAGCGCGGCCCCGACCATCACCGTCGAGGACTTCCAGCGGGTGGACATCCGCTGCGGCACCATCCGCGAGGCGCGTCCGAACCCGAAGGCGCGCAACCCCGCCTATGTGCTCACCGTCGACTTCGGGCCGGAGATCGGGACCCGGACCAGCTCGGCCCGGATCACCGATCTCTACCGGCCGGAGGAGCTGGTGGGACGGCAGGTGATCGCGGTGGTGAACCTGCCGCCTCGCCGCGTCGCCGGGGTGGTCTCGGAGGTGCTGGTGCTGGGTCTCTCCGACGCCGAGGGACGGGTGGTGCTGGTGGGCCCGGACCGCCCGGTCCCCGACGGTACCCGCCTGTTCTGAGGCATCGCGGTCCCGATGGCCCCATGTGCGCCCCGGACGAGCCCGCGTCCGGGGCGTACCCGGGGGCGAACCCTGTCGGCCCGCGGGTCCGGGACGGATCGCGGGAAGGGGCGGTCACGGAACGGGCCCCGGCCGGAGCCGGGGCCCGCGGGAAGGCGGTGCCGGGCGGTCAGGCGCAGCGGTAGGGCGAGCCCGCCTTGCGCATGGTGTTGATGTACTTCTTGATGATCTCCACCACCCGGGCATTGCGCTCGCTGGTCTGGGCGATCTCGTCCCAGAACTTGAAGGCCTCGTCCTCGACGATGCGCCATTCCTCGTCGGGGATGGTGGTGAGCTCGAGCTTGCCGCCGCGGGTCCGGTACTCGGCCTCGCCCCACCAGTACCAGTGCAGCCGGTAGTAGTGGGAATTGTCGATGCAGAGCAGGAACAGCTGCTTGAGGTGCTCCGGCAGCTCGTTCCAGCGCTCCTCGTTGACGAAGTACGATCCGGCCCAGGCACCCGAGATGGGGTTGGTGAGGAAGTATTTCGTCACGTCCGCCCATCCCACGGTGTAGACCTCGGTGATGCCGGACCAGGCCACGCCGTCCAGCTCGCCGGTCTGGATCGCCACCTGCACGTCCTCGTAGGGCAGCGACACCGGGATCACGCCGAAGCGCTGCATGAACTGGCCCACGGTCGGGAACATGTAGACGCGCAGGCCCTTGAGGTCCTCCAGCGAGCGGACGGGCTTGGTGGTGGCGAAGTTGCAGGGATCCCAGGCACCGGTGGACAGCCACACCACGCCCGGCACCTCCCGGTACGCCTCCTCCCAGATCTCCTTGAGGCCGTACCAGTGCCACAGTGCCGGCACGTCGAGGCTGTAGCGGGCCGCCAGCGGGAAGTAGGCGCCGAACACCTTGATGTCCACCGGCGCGCCGATGGAGTCGTCGTCCGACTGGGCCGCGTCGATGGTGCCGTTCTGCACCGCCCGGAACAGTTCCGGATGGGGTACCAGCTGGTCGGCGTAGTAGAGCTCGATCTCCATCTCACCGTTGGCGGCCTTGTTGAAGGCGTCGATGGAGGGTTTGATCACGTGCTGGCCGAGAGCGGTGCCGGCGTACGTCTGCAGCCGCCAGCGGATCTTGCGCTGGGCCTTGACGTGGGGTGCCGGGAAGCTGCTGGCGGCGGTCGCGCCCACCACCGTGGCGCCTGCGGTCTTCAGGAAGTCGCGTTTGGCGATCCTCTTGGCGGCGAGATCCTTCTTCCTGGTCATGACGGAAAGCCTCCTCCGCTGCACGATGGTCGTTCGGATCGCGGACCGGAACCGCATCGGCGCGGCCGCGGTCCGGGGTTTCGCCGGTTCTCCTTCTCTCCCACCTCGTCCTCCTCACCTCCCCGGGCGGAGCCCGCGCGCTGGTCCGTGCGTCGTCCTCAGCGGCCGTAGACCTGACCCGGCAGCCAGAGGGCGATCTCGGGAAAGGCCGTCACGATCAGCATGGCGATCACCATGAGGATCACGAACGGCCAGATGGAACGGTAGATGTCGCTCAGGGTGATCTCCCGCGGCGCCATCGCCCGCATGAGGAAGAGATTGTAGCCGAACGGCGGCGTCATGTAGGCGATCTGGCAGGTGATGGTGTAGAGCACTCCGTACCAGATGGGATCGTAGCCGAGCTTGATCACCAGGGGAATGTAGAGGGGGGCCACGATCACCAGCATCGCCGTGTCGTCCAGGAAGGTGCCGAGCAGCAGGTAGGAGAGCTGCATCATCAGGATCACCTGCCACGGCTCCAGATCCCAGCCGAGGAAGATGCGCTCGATGGCGCGGATGGCGCCGAGGCCGTCGAACACCGCGCTGAAGCACAGCGCCGCCGTGATCACCCACATGAACATGCAGGTGACGGCCAGCGTGTTGCGCAGGGTCTCGTGGAACACGGCGAAGGTGAGCTTGCGCTTGACGGCGGCGTCGATGGTGGTGGCCAGTGCGCCGAGGGCCGCGCTCTCCACGAGGCTGGTGACGCCGGTGAAGAAGGAGCCCATCATGGCGAGGAAGATGACCAGCGGGCTGATGCCGGCGCGCAGCAGCTTGAGCTTCTCGCGCAGCGGCATCCGCCGCTCCTCCGGCGGCAGGGCGGGACCGAGGCGCGGCTGCAGCCAGCAGCGCAGGCCGATGTAGAGGATGAACAGGCTCGCCAGCAGCAGGCCCGGCAGCACCCCCGCCAGCCACAGATGGCCCACCGGCTGACGGGCGATCATGCCGTAGAGCACCATCACCACGCTGGGCGGGATCAGGATGCCCAGGGAGGAGCCGGCTTGGACCACGCCGGTGATCATCACCTTGTCGTAGCCGCGGCGCAGCATCTGGGGGATGGCGATGGTGGCGCCGATGGCCATGCCCGCCACGCTGAGGCCGTTGATGGCCGAGATCACCACCATCATGAGGATGGTGCCCATGGCGAGGCCACCGCGGACCGGCCCCGACCAGACGTGGAACATCCGGTAGAGATCGCCGGCGATGCCGCTGTTGGCGAACATGTAGCCCATGTAGACGAACAGCGGCAGCGTCACCAGCGCGTACCAGTTGACCAGATTGAAGGCGGCGTTGAAGGGCATCTCCACGCCGCCGCGGCCCCACAGCAGCAGCGCGAAGACGGCGCCGACGAAGCCGATGATGCCGAACACCCGCTGGCCGGTGGCCAGCAGCAGCATCATCGACAGGAACATGAGGAGCGCGATGGCCTCGTAGCTCATTCGAGGCTCTCCCCGCGCGCCCGCGCCAGGTCCTTGAAGAAGGTGGCCACCAGCTGCAGCAGCATCAGCACGAAGCCGATCACCATGATGGACTTGATCGGCCACAGCGGCGGCGCCCAGGCGGAATAGTTCTTCTGCCCGTACTGCCAGGCATAGAGGGTACTGGCCACCCCGCCGCGGATGAGCATCACCAGATAGGCGACGACCAGAAGGATGGTGACGGCGTCCACCACGGCGCGGGTGCGGGGGGACCAGCGGCTGTAAAACAGGTCCATGCGCACGTGGGATCCGAGCTGGAGCGAATGGGCGCCGCCGAGAATGTAGTAGGACACCATGGTGAACTGGGCCATCTCGACGACCCAGATGTAGCTCGTGCCGGTGACGAGCCGCGTCGCCGACGAGTAGAGCAGCATGCCCATGAGGAACACGAAGATGTACATGGCGAACACGCCGACGATCCGGTTGAGACCGTCGACGAAGCGCACGTAGGCGCGGATCGGCCCCGGCATCGTCTCCGTCCACATCCCTCCCCGGCCGTGATCCCGTCTCACCGTGGCGGATCTCCCGCCCAGGCACGACGATAGAGCGCGATCACGTCGTCCCGGCGCAGCGGCCGCGGATTGCCGGCCGCCGACGGATCGCGCAGCGCCGCCTCGGCGATCGCCTCGCCGGCATCCTCCGGCAGACCCAGCTCCCGCAGGCCCGCGGGGACGCCGAGACGGGCGCGGAAGTCCAGGAGCCAGTCGAGAAAGGCCTCGAAGCGTGCCTCCAGACCGAGCCAGGCGGCGAGGTGGGCGATCCGCTCCTCCACCGCCGGTCGGTTGAAGACGGCGACGTAGGGCAGGAGCACGGCATTGAGGGTGCCGTGATGGACGTGGAAGCGCCCGCCCAGCGGATGGGAGAGGGCGTGGACGGCCCCCAGCCCCTTCTGGAAGGCGGTGCCGCCCATGATGGAGGCGGCGAGCATGCGGCTGCGGGCCTCGAGATCGTCGGGCACCGACGCCGCCCGCTCGAGGGCGGTGGCCACGAGGCGCATGCCCTCCACGGCGATGCCGTCGGCCAGCGGGTGGAAGCCGGGCGCACAGTAGGCCTCGAAGGCGTGGGCGAAGGCATCCATGCCGGTGCCGACGGTGAGGGGACGCGGCAGCCCCACCGTCAGCTCCGGGTCGGCCACCACCGCCCGCGGCATCATGCGGGGATGGAAGAGAATGCGCTTGTCGCCACGGGTGTCCACGAGCACCGCCGCCCGTCCCACCTCCGAGCCGGTGCCGGCGGTGGTGGGGACCGCCACCACCGGCGCGATGGCGGTGGCATCGGCCCTCCGCCAGTTGTCGCCCACGTCCTCGAAGTCCCACACCGGCCGCCGCTGGCCCTGCTGAAAGGCCACGAGCTTGCCCACGTCGAGGGCGCTGCCGCCGCCCACCGCCACCACGCCGTCGGCGCCGGCCCCGCGGAAGGCGGCGATCCCCTCGCGCAGCACCGCCTCGTCGGGATCGCTCGCCACCTCGGCGAAGACGGCGACGGGGAGCCCCGCCGCCTCCAGCGCGCGGCGGGCGTGTGCCACCGGCGCGGCGGCGGCGAGGCCACGGTCGGTGACCAGCAGCGGCCGGCGGATGCCCGCCTCGGCGCAGGCCTCCCCCAGCTCCTCGATGCGGCCGCACCCGAAGCGCACGCGGGTGGGATAGTGCCAGTCGGCGCGCGGCGGCATGGCGTCACTCCGGATGGTGGCGCAGGTGGAAGCTCTTGGGGCGGGTCAGCTGCTCGTAGCCGATGCGCGAGAGGCTGGCGCCGCGTCCCGAGTCCTTGACTCCGGTCCAGGCCAGCTCGGGGTCGAGATAGTCGCAGCGATTGAGGAAGACGGTGCCGGTCTCCAGCCGGTCCCCCAGCGCCTCGGCCACCGCGACATCGCGGGTGAAGAGGGCGGCGGTGAGGCCGTAGCGGCTGTCGTTCATGAGCCGCACCGCCTCCTCGTCGTCCGCCACCGGCGCGATCCCCACCGCCGGGCCGAAGGTCTCCTCGCGCATGATGGCCATGCGGTGATCCACGTCCACCAGCACCTGCGGCGCCAGATAGGCGGAATCGCCGGTATCCGCCGGGAACTCGGCCGGATCGACGAGAGTGCGCGCCCCCATGGCGACCGCCTCGCGGATCTGGGCCCGCACCCGGTCCGCCGCCTGCCGACTCACCATCGGCCCGAGGGTGGTGGCGGGGTCGAGGGGGTCGCCCAGCACGTAGCGACGCACCCGTTCGAGGAAGCGTGCGAGGAAGGGGTCGAACACCTCGCGATGGACGTAGATGCGCTCGATGGCGCAGCAGCTCTGGCCGGAGTTGAAGAAGGCCCCGTCCACCAGCTGTTCGGCGGCGAAGTCCAGGTCCACGTCCGGCCGCACGTAGGCCGGATCCTTGCCGCCCAGCTCGAGATTGGCGCCGAGCAGGCTGCGGGCGGCCAGCGTGCCGAGATGGCGCCCGCCCTCCACCGAACCGGTGAAAACCAGGTGATCCACCCGCCGGTCGGCCAGCAGCCGCTCCACCTGGCCATGGGAGAGAATCAGGTGGTGGAAGAGGCCGGGAGGTGCTCCCGCCCGTTCCATGGCGATGCGGAAACGCTCGCCCACCGGCAGCGTCTGAGTGGCGTGCTTGAGGATCACCGCATTGCCGGCGAGCAGCGCCGGCACCACCGCGTTGACGGCGGTGAGATAGGGGTAGTTCCAAGGGGCCACCACCAGCACCACCCCCAGCGGTTCGCGCCGCACGTAACGGGTGAAACCGGGCCTGGGCGACGGGACCACCGGCGCCAGCGCCTCCTCGGCGAGGCGGATCATGGTGCGGGCGCGTTCTTCGAAGCCGCCGAGCTCGCCGCCGCCCACCGCCACCGGCCGGCCCATGCAGCGGGCCAGCTCCGGCACGATCTCCTCGCGCATGGCCAGCATGGCGTCGACGAAGGCCTCGACGAGGCGCCGGCGTTCCGCCAGCGGCACCCGCCGCCATTCCGCCTGCGCCCGCTGCGCCGCCGCGACCGCCGCCTCCACCTCGGCGTCGGTGGCGAGGGGGTATTCGGCGACGACGGCGCCGTCGGCGGGACTGACGACGCGGACGGTGGTCATGACCTGCCTCCCCTGCCGGCGCTCAGGCCCGTTCGAAGCCGCGCCACAGCTCCCAGTCGGTGATGCGGCGATCGTACTCGAACTGCTCCCACTCGGCGGTGTGCAGGTAGTGGCGGAAGGCCACCTCGCCGAGCATCTCCCGCACCAGTGCGGACTCCCGCATGAGGGCCACGGCCTCGCGCAGGGTCTTGGGCACCTCGGGCAGGGCCGGATCCTCGTAGGCGTTGCCCGCGTAGGGCGGATCCAGCTCCAGTCCCTCCTCGACGCCCCTGAGGCCGGCCGCGATCAGCGCCGCGAAGGCGAGATAGGGGTTGAGGTCGGCACCGCCGATGCGGCACTCGATGCGCACCGAGGGCGTCCGCTCGCCCACCAGCCGGAAGCCGGCGGTCCGGTTGTCGCGGCTCCAGCAGACGCGGGTGGGGGCGAAGGTGCCCACCTGGAAGCGCTTGTAGGAGTTGACGTAGGGGGCGAGGAACCAGGTGATCTCGCGGGCATAGCGGAGCTGGCCGGCGAGCCAGCTCTTCATGAGCGACGACATCCCCAGTTCGTCGTCGGGATCGTGGAACAGCGGCCGTCCGCCGGCGGCGTCGCGGACGGAGTGGTGGATGTGACAGGAATTGCCGGCCAGATCGTAGCGCCATTTGGCCATGAAGGTGACCGCCCGTCCGTGCTGGTCGGCGATCTCCTTGCAGGCGTGCTTGAGGATGGCGTGGCGGTCGGCCATGGCCAGGGCCTCGGTGTAGCGGACGTTGATCTCCTCCTGGCCGGGGCCCCACTCGCCCTTGGTGTTCTCCACCGGGATGCCGGCGCCTCTGAGGCCGAGGCGGATGGCCCGCATCACCGGCTCCTCGCGGGTGGTCTGGAGGATGTGATAGTCCTCGATGTAGTAGCCCGCCGGCTTCAGGTCGCGGTAGCCGCGCTCGTACGCCTCCCGGTAGGAATGGTCGAACAGATAGAACTCCAGTTCGGAGGCGAAGAAGGCGATCATGCCCCGTTCGGCCAGGCGGGCGAGCTGGCGTTTGAGGACCGCGCGCGGACTGTGGGGCAGCTCCTCGCCGTGGTGGTCGCAGACGTCGCAGAGGACGAGGGCGGTGCCGGAAAGCCACGGCACCCGCCGCAGGGTGGCGAGATCCGGGCGCAGGGCGAAATCGCCGTAGCCGGTCTCCCAGCTCGTCACCTCGTAGCCGGGGACCGGCTCCATGTCCATGTCGTTGGCCAGCAGATAGTCACAGGCGTGGAACTCGTCCCGCGCGTGCTCGAGGAAGAACTCGGCGTCGAAGCGCTTGCCGACGAGTCGACCCTGCATGTCCACCATGCAGGCCAGGACGGTGTCGATCTCCCCGGTGCCGACGGCTTCGCGGAGTTCGTCGAGGCCGAGGGTCATGCCCGGCGCCTCCCCTGGCGCGATCCGCTTCGCAGCTAAAGCGTTCGGACGCGACCGTCAACGCGTCGGCGGGGTCCCGGTGCGCCGGCGCGGGTCCAGCGTCTCCTCCAGGGCATCGCCGAGGAGATTGGCCCCCAGCACGGCGGCGAAGATGGCGAGCCCCGGCCACAGGGCCTGCTGCGGCGCCTCGAACACCAGCTCCTGGGCGCGGGTGAGCATCGTCCCCCAGCTCGCCAGCGGCGGCTGGATGCCGAGCCCCAGGAAGCTCAGCACCGATTCCGCCAGCACCACCTGGCCCACGGCGAGGGTGGTGGCGACGGTGACGGGCCCGGCGAGATTGGGGAGGAGGTGGCAGCGGAGGACGCGGCCGTCGGAGGCGCCCAGCGCGCGGGCGGCGAGGACGAACTCCCGTCGCGCGAGGGTGAGGGTGGCGGCGCGGGCGATGCGGGCGGTGGCGGGCCAGCCGAACAGCGCCACGATCACCACGATGCGGAGCGCGCTCGCGAGGGGGCCCGTCCCCTCGAACCCCAGCCGCCCGAGATCGACGGCGGCGAGGACGACGAGGACCGGCAGCAGCGGCAGCGCCAGCACCGTATCGGTGAGACGCATGAGGAAGGCGTCGATCCGGCCGCCGTACCAGCCGGCGAGCAGACCCACCAGCGTGCCCAGGGCGGAGGCCAGCAGCGCCCCGCCCAGGCCCACCGCGAGCGAGGTGCGGGCGGCGTGCAGCAGCATCACCAGCACGTCGCGCCCCAATTCGTCGGTGCCGAGGGGATGGGCGAGGCCCGGCGGTTCCAGGCGGGCCAGCAGGTCCACCGTCTCCGGGCCGCCGCCCCACACCGCCTCGGCCAGATCCGCCGCGAGCGCGCCCAGGAGGAGGAGCAGCAGCAGCGCGCCGCCCACCCGCGCCCGCGGCCGCGCCCACAGGCGGGCGAGGAAGCCGCGCGGGGCGTCAGAGGGCGTCGCGGATGCGCGGATCGAGCCGGACATGGAGGATGTCCGCCAGCAGATTGGCCAGCAGGGTGGCGGCGGTGGCGACGAGGAGGGCGGCGAGGGCCAGGTTGAAGTCGTTGCCGAGGATGGCCTCGTAGAGCAGCCGTCCGGTGCCGGGCCAGGCGAACACCGTTTCCACCACCAGCGCGCCCGACAGCAGCCCGCCGAAGTGCAGCGCCGTCACCGTCACCACCGGCGGCAGCGCCACCGGCAGCACGTGGCGCCGGACCAGCTGCCGGGTGGACAGGCCCTTGGCGCGGGCGGCGGCGACGAAGGGCTCGGCCAGCACCTCCGCCACCGCCTGGCGTACGAAGCGGAAGAAGACGCCGAAGGTGGCGAGGGTCAGGGTGAGGACCGGCAGCACCATGTGGCGGAGCTGGTCGAGGAGACCGGCCGGTCCCGTGGGCACGCCCCCCGGCGGCAGCCAGCCCAGCACCACCGAGAAGAGGATCACCAGCAGGATGGCGAGCCAGAAGGAGGGGAGGGAGAAGGCGGCGAAGGCGAGGAGATGGGCGAGGACGTCGAAGCGGCCGCCCGGGCGCAGGGCGGCCCGGATGCCGGCCGGCACCGCCGCCGCCAGCGCCAGCAGCAGGCTCGTGCCCATGAGGAGGGCGGTGGCGGCGAGCCGCGGCGGCAGCACCTCCGCCACCGGTCGGCCGTAGAGGCGGGAGTGGCCGAGATCGCCGGCGAGGGCGGCCGCGAGCCAGTCGAGGAAGCGGGCGAGCAGCGGCCGGTCGAGACCGTGGAGGGCCCTGAGACGGGCGACGTCGGCGCTGGTGAGCCGGGGATCGGCGGCGATCATGAGGTCCACCGGGTCGCCCGGCATCAGGCCGATCAGGGCGTAGCTGGCGAAGGCGACCAGCAGCAGCACCAGCAGACTTTCGACGAGGCGTCGCAGCAGTCCCGCGATCACGGCCCGGTCCAGCGCGCCAGCAGCGGGTGGAGGAGGAGGCGCTCGCCCGGCCGCTCGTCGCGGACCACCACCCGCTCGCCCTCGACGACGGCGCGGCCGCGCACCAGCAGGTCCAGCGCCCGCGGATAGGCCCGGTGCTCCACCTCCAGCACCCGCGCCCGCAGGCGCTCGGGGGTGTCGTCCGGCAGCACCGGCACCACGCCCTGCACCAGCACCGGTCCCGCATCCACCTCGGCGGTGACGAAATGGACGGTGCAGCCGGTGACGGGCATGCCCGCCTCCAGCACCCGCTCGTGCACCTCGAGGCCGGGAAAGGCGGGCAGCAGCGAGGGATGGATGTTGAGCATGCGCCCGGCCCAGCCCTCCACCATCGCGCGGCCGAGCACCCGCATGAAGCCGGCGAGGCAGACGATCTCCGCCTCCGCCTCCCGCAGCAGGCGGTCGAGGGCCTCTTCGAAGGCGCCGCGCGACTCGAAGTCGTGGGGCCGGATCACCGCCGTGGGGATGCCGGTCCGCGCCGCCCGCGCGAGCCCGCCGGCCGTGGGACGATCGCTCACCACCCGCACGATGCGCGCCGGCACCCGGCCGCTGCGGGTGGCGTCGATCAGCGCCTGGAGGTTGGTGCCGGAGCCGGAGATCAGGACCGCGACGCGGCGAAGCGCCATGCCTCCTCCACTCCCTCGAGCACGACGGCGGGGCCCGCACCCGCCTCGATGCGCCCGATCTCCCACACCCGCTCGCCGGCGGCCTCCAGACGCGCCAGGGCGTCCTCCCGCGCCGCCGCCGGCACCACGGCGATCATGCCGATGCCGCAGTTGAAGGTGCGGGCCAGCGAGCGGGCGTCCATGGCCGCCGCCTCGGCGAGGAAGCGGAAGACGGGTGGCAGCGGGAAGCGCCGCACGTCGATCACCGCCACCCGCCCCGCCGGCAGCACCCGCGGCGGATTGTCCAGGAGGCCGCCGCCGGTGACGTGGACGAGGGCGCGCACCAGTCCGGCACGGGCGAGGTCGAGGGCGGCGCGCACGTAGATGCGGGTGGGGGTGAGCAGTTCGTCGGCGAGGGTGCGTCCGGGTGCGAAGGGAGCCGGATCGAGGGGAGCGAGTCCCCGCGCGCGCAGCACCCGGCGCACCAGCGAGAAGCCGTTGGCGTGGACGCCGGAGGCGGCGAGTCCCAGCAGCACGTCGCCGGGCTCCGCCGGCTTCGGCAGGAGCTCCTCGCGTCGCACCGCGCCCACGGCGAAGCCGGCGAGGTCGAACTCGCCCGGCGCATAGACGCCCGGCATCTCGGCCGTCTCGCCGCCAAGGAGCGCGCAGCCCGCCTCGCGGCAGCCGGCGGCGATGCCGGCGATCACCTCCGCCGCCTCCTCCACCGCCAGCCGCCCGGTGGCGTAGTAGTCGAGGAAGAAGAGCGGCTCGGCCCCCTGCACCACCAGATCGTTGACGCACATGGCCACGAGATCGACGCCGAGGCCACGCGTCCGTCCCGCCTCGCGGGCCAGCACCAGCTTGGTGCCGACGCCGTCGGTGGCCGCCACCAGCACCGGCCCGCCGTGGCCGCTGGCATCCAGATCGAACAGGCCGCCGAAGCCGCCGATCCCGCCCAGCACGCCGGGGCGGGCGGTGGCCGCCACCAGCGGGCGGATGCGCGCCACCAGCCGGTGACCGGCGTCGATGTCGACCCCGGCTTCCCGGTAGGGATCGCGCTCGCCGTGCGCTTCTGCCATGATGTCCGTGCCGCGCGCGGGGACGGCGGGGAGGGTGGGCCCCCCGCCGGCGGAGATCAAGGGAGTGCGGCCGTGAGGCGAGGGATCCGGTTGCGGCCGGCGGCGCTGCTGGCGCTGCTGCTGGTCTGGCTCGGGACGGTGCCCCCCCTGGGGGCCGCCGACATGTACGCGGTCTCCGGCGTCGCGGTGGACGTGGTGGCGGACTCCGCGGTGGCGGCGCGCACGAAGGCCCTCGAGGAGGCGAAGCGCCGGGCCCTCGCCCGGCTGCTGCGGCGGCTCACCCTGCCGGAGGACTGGGGACGGCTGCCGGAGCCGGAGACCCTCGACCCCGAACCGCTGGTGGCCGGGATCTCGGTGGAGCGGGAGAAGCGCTCGGCCACCCGCTACGTCGCCACCGTCTCCGTCCATTTCGACGGGGCCGCGGTGCAGGAGCTGCTGCGGAAGGCCGGCATCCCCGCCGTGCTGCGTCCCTCGGATCCGCTGCTCGTACTGCCGGTCCGGGTGGACGAGGAGGGCCGGCGGCGGATCTTCGAGACCGACGATCCCTGGCGCGATCCCTGGCGGGAGGCGTGGCTCGTGGAGGGCGTGCGGGACACCCTCCTCACCCTCGTCTTCCTGCTGGGCGACATCGCCGACGTGGCGGCGCTGGCGGGGCTGGACGTGCGGCCGGCGCCGGCGGTGATGGAGGAACTACGCCGCCGCTACGGCACCCGCGCGGTGGTGCTGGCGGAGGCGCGGGTGGTGGCCCGCTGGCGGCCCCCGGCCCCGACGGCGGAGACGATGGCGGAGGACGCGCGGGAGGCCCCCCCGGTCACGGCGGTCCCGCCGCCGCGGGAGCTGGACGTGGTGCTGGTCCCCTACGGCGACTGGCCCGGCGACCTGCGCCGGCTGCGCGTCACCGCGACCTCGGCGGAGGAGGCGGAACGGCTCTGGCGGACGGCGGTGCGGCGGGCCGTGGAGGGCCTCGAGCTCGACTGGAAGCGACACGACATCGTCCGGACCGACGAGCGCGCGCGGGTGGTGCTGGTGCTGCCGCTTGCCGAGCTCGGCGAGTGGGTTCAAATAAGGCGGACCCTGGAGGCGGCGCCGGAGGTGCGCCGGCTCGAGACCGACCGGGTGTCACGGCGCGAGATCCGCTTCGCCGTCGAGATCCTCGGAGGCCGGCAGCGGCTCGCGCGGCTCGTGGCCGAGGCCGGCTTCGAGGTGGTGCCGGAGGGGGACGTATGGCTGTTGCGTCGAGCGGCGGAAGCGGGGGTGCGCTGAGCGCCGTGATGCGCTTCGGCTGGTGCACCCTCAGGCTCGGCTGGCGCCGTCTCGCCGACCTGCTCACCTCGGTCCGGCTGGTGGTGGCCGCTCCCCTCGCCCTCGCGGTGGTGAAGGGCGAGCACGAACTCGCCTTCTGGATGTTCGTGGTGGCCGGCGCCACCGACGTCGCCGACGGCCTGGTCGCCAAGTGGGTCAACCGGCCCACGCCCTTCGGCGCGGTCCTCGACCCCATCGCCGACAAGGTGCTCGTCGGCACCGCCTTCGTGGTGCTGACGTGGGAGGGGGAGATCCCCGTCTGGCTGTGCGCGCTGGTGCTGACCCGCGATCTCGCCATCGCCGGCGGCGCCCTGGTGCTGCGGATGCGGGTGCGGGCCTTCCGGGTGGAGCCGCTGGTGGTGGGCAAGCTCTGCACCCTCGTCCAGCTCCTCTATCTGGGCTTCCTCCTGGGCGAGCGTGCGGGCTTCGACTTCGCGGCGGTGTGGGTGGATCCCCTCGCCTTCGCGGTGGTGGCTTTCGTCCTCGCCTCGGCGCTGGCCTATCTGGCGGCGGGGCTGCGCTGGGCGCTCTCGGACCGCGCCGTCCGACCGTGAGCGCCGGCCGCGCGCCCCTCGACCTGCGCCTCCGCCAGCTCGCCTTCCGCTTCCCGCCGGCGGAGCGCCGCACCCTTGAGGATTTCCTGCCGGCCCCCTGCAACGCCGAGGCACTGGATCTGGTGCTGGGCTGGCCGGCGTGGCCGGCGGCGTGCGCCGTGGTGAGCGGACCGGCCGGCTGTGGGAAGTCGCATCTGCTGCGGATCTTCCAGCATCTGGCCCGGGCCCCCGTGTGGTCGGGACCGGCGCTGGACGCCGCCGGCTCCCCCTTCGCCCGCCTCGGTCCCGCGGGGGCGGTGGCGGTGGACGACGCCGACCGGGTGCGCGAACCCGAGGCGCTGCTCGCCCTCTACAACGCCGTGCGCGAGCGTGACGGCCGCCTGCTGCTGGCCGGCCGCACGCCGCCGGCACGCTGGGCGATGGGGCCCGCGGATCTGCGCTCGCGGCTGCGGGCCGCCCACCACGTACCCATCGCGCCGCCGGACGAGACGCTGGTGGAGGCGCTCCTGGTCAAGCTCGCCCGCGACCGCGGCCTGGAGCTGGATCCGCCGGTGGTGCGCTATCTGGCGGTGCGCAGCGAACGCGCCTTCGCCGCCGTGCGGCGGCTGGTGGAACTGCTGGACGAGCTGGGGCTGCGCAGCGGCCGGCGGGTGGGGCTCGACCTCGCCCGGCGGGCGCTCGCGCGGCTCGCGGCGGAGACGGAAGGCGACGCGTGGGAAGGGGGAGGAGAAGGATGAGCATCGACTACGGTATCGCCGGCCGCTGGGCCATCGTCTGCGCCTCCACGCGGGGGCTCGGGCGCGGCTGCGCCGAGGCCCTCGCCCGTGCCGGCGTCAACCTGGTGGTCAACGGGCTGGATCCCGACCGCACCGCCGCCGCGGCCGGGGAGATCGCCCGCCGCTTCGGGGTGACGGTGAAGGGCGTCGCCGCCGACGTCGCCACCACCGAGGGCCGCGCCCGTCTGCTGGAGGCCTGTCCCGAGCCCGACATCCTCGTCAACAACGCCGGCGGACCGCCGCCCGGCGACTTCCGGGCGTGGGACGAAGCGGCCTGGATCGCCGCCCTCCGCCTCAACATGCTCTCGGCCATCGAGATGATCCGCGCCACCGTGGATGCCATGATCGCCCGTCGCTTCGGGCGCATCGTCAACATCACCTCCAGCGCCGTGAAGGCTCCCATCCCCGAGCTGGGCCTCTCCAACGGCGCCCGCGCCGGCCTCACCGGCTTCGTCGCCGGTCTCGCCCGCCAGCTCGCCCCCCATGGCGTGACCGTCAACAACCTCCTGCCGGGCCGCTTCCGCACCGACCGGCTGGAGGCCAACATCCGCTACAATGCCGAGAAGGAGGGCATCGACCGCGACGAGATGGAACGGCGGATGCTGGCCCGCATCCCCGCCGGCCGCTTCGGCGATCCCGCCGAGTTCGGCGCCGTCTGCGCCTTCCTCTGCTCGGTGCAGGCGGGCTATCTGGTGGGGCAGAACATCCTGGTGGACGGCGGCGCCTATCCGGGGACGTTCTGAGACTTGCCGGCGGCGCCCGCGTCCCCACCCTCCCCGACGGACGGCGGGATCAGCCCGATGCTGCGCTGGCTCTACGACCGCATCATGGCCCTCGCCGCCCACCGGCACGCCGGCTGGGTGCTGGGGGCGGTGGCCTTCGCCGAGAGTTCGGTGTTCCCGATCCCGCCGGACGCCCTCCTGATCCCCATGGTCCTGGCGCGCCCGCGCGCCGCCTTCCGCCTCGCCCTCCTCGCCACCGTGGCGAGCGTCGCGGGCGGCCTTCTGGGCTACGCCATCGGCCTCGCCCTCTGGGAGACGGTGGGACGGGCCATCGTCGCCTTCTACGGCTACGAGGCCGAATTCGCCCGCCTGCGGGCCCTCTATGCCGATTGGGGGCTGTGGATCGTCGCCGTCGCCGGCTTCACCCCCTTCCCCTACAAGGTGGTGACCATCGCGAGCGGGGTGGTGGGCTTTCCGGTCCTGCCCTTCCTGCTGGCCTCGGCGGTGAGCCGCGCCGGCCGCTTCTTCCTGGTGGCGGCGCTGCTCCGGGCCTTCGGCGAGGCGGTGCGCGACTTCGTGGAACGCCGCCTCGGTCTCCTCACCCTCCTCTTCGTCGCCCTGCTGGTGGGCGGCTTCCTGGTGCTGCGCCATGTCTGAGCCGAGTCTTCCCGCCCGTCTCCTCGCCGATCCCGTCCGTCTCGCCTGGGCGCTGGCGGCCGTCACGGCCCTGGCCCTCGCCATCGCCCACGGGCTGGAGGCGGCCGGCTTCGCCCCCTGTCCCCTCTGTCTCTACCAGCGCTATCCCTACTATGCGGCGGTGCCGGTGCTGGCGGTGGGCGCGATCCTGGGCCGGCCGCGGCCGGCGTTGGTGGTGGCCCTGCTGCTCTACCTGGGGGATCTGAGTATCGCCCTCTACCACGTGGGGGTGGAGCAGGGGATCCTGACCCTGCCCGAGAGCTGCGCCGCCGCCGGTCGGGCGGAGACGCTGGAGGAGCTGAAGCGGCTGGTGCTGGAGACGGTGCCGCGCTGCGACCGGCCGGAGTTCTTCTTCCTCGGCCTCACCCTCGCCGCCTGGAACGCCCTCTTCGCCCTCGCCCTCACACTGGTGACGGCGGCGGGACTACGGGCCCTCCGCCGCTGAGGCCACCCTTTCGCGGAAGGGATCGGCGGGATAGACGCCGAGGATCTCCACGTGGTGGGCGAAGAAGCGCAGCTCCTCGAAGGCGAGCCGCACCCGCTCCTCCTCGGGGTGGCCGAGGATGTCGGCGTAGAACTGGGCCTGGGTGAAGCTGCCGTCGATGTAGCTCTCCAGCTTGGTCATGTTGACGCCGTTGGTGGCGAAGCCGCCCAGTGCCTTGTAGAGGGCCGCGGGGACGTTGCGCACCCGGAAGACGAAGGTGGTCACCACCGGACCGTCCCGCGGGCCCGGATAGCGGGGCTCGCGGGCCAGCACCAGGAAGCGGGTGGTGTTGTGCTCGGCGTCCTCGATGTCGCCCGCCAGCACGTCGAGACCGTAGATCTCGGCGGCGAGGGAGGAGGCGATGGCGGCGAGGCGCGGATCCCGCCGTTCCGCCACCTCCGCCGCCGCCCCGGCGGTATCCGCCACCGCCCGCGGCCTGAGACCGTGGCGCCGGATGAAGGCGCGGCACTGGCCGAGGGCGTGGACGTGGGAGAGCACCGTCTCCACCTGTTCGAGGCGCGTGCCCGGCAGCACCAACAGATGGTGGTTCACCCGCAGGAAGTGCTCCGCCACGATGTGGAGGCCCCCCCGCGGCAGCAGGTGGTGGACGTCGGCGACCCGCCCCGCGACGGTGTTCTCCACCGGGATCATGGCATAGCGGGCGCGTCGCTCGCGGACCGCCGCGAAGGCGTCCTCGAAGGACTCGCAGGGCAGCACCGCGAACTCCGGGAACATGCGGCGGCAGGCGAGATGGGAATAGGCGCCGGGATGGCCCTGGAAGGCGATGGTGCGGGCCGGATCCGATCGCGCCGGGGCGGTGTTCACGGCCGCGGTTCTCCCTCCAGCAGTTCGCGGGCGCGGCGCAGATCCTCGGGGGTGTCCACCCCGAAGGGCACGCTGTCCACCGTGGCGACGCCGATGGTGAGCCCGTGTTCGAGGGCGCGCAGCTGTTCCAGCCGTTCCCGCCGCTCCAGCGGACTGGGCGGCAGCGCGGCGAAGCGCTCCAGCGCGTCGCGGGTGAAGGCGTAGATGCCGATGTGGTGCCACACCGGCCCCTCTCCCCAGGGGGCGGGGGCGCGCGTGAAATAGAGGGCCCGGCCGAAGCCCGGACGGGCCGGATCGAAGGCCACCACCGCCTTCACCACGTGGGGATCCTCCCGCTCGAAGGGATCGTGGGTGGGCGCCACCAGCGTCGCCATGTCGGTGCCCGGCAGGGCCAGCGGCTCCAGCACCCGGGCGACGGCGGCGGGATCGATGGTGGGCAGGTCCCCCTGCAGATTGACCACCCGCCGGATGCGCCGTTGCGGATCCAGCGCCGCCACCGCCGCCCGCACCCGGTCGGTGCCCGAGGGCAGATCCGGATCGGTCGGGACGGTCCGGCCCCCGGCCCGCTCCACCACCTCCAGGATCTCGGCATCGCCGCTCGCCACGTACACGGGCCCCACCCCGGCCGCCACCGCCCGCCGCCAGACGTGGAGCACCATGGGCGTGCCGTGGATGTCGGCGAGCGGCTTGCCCGGCAGCCGCGTCGCCCTCATGCGGACCGGGATCACCACCACCGTCGCGGGATCGGCAGCCGTCGCGCTCACGGGATCCTCACTCCGATGCCGATGCGGCCGTCGTCCGGGCGGCACGGCGTCGCCTTGACCGGTCCGGGGGCGCGGGATACCGACGGACGCGCACACGACCGTGCCGGACGCCGCTTCGACCAGGACGGGGAGCACCCATGCCCTATACCATGGAGCACAACAAGATCGTCGGGGCCATTCTGACCGCCATGATCGCCGCCTCGGCCTCCGGCAATCTCGCCCGCATCCTCTATCCGGAGGAGAAGATGGAGGAGCCGCTGATCCGCGTCGAGGCCGCCGCGGCGGAAGAGACCGCGGTCGCCGGAGAGGAGGCGGCGGCCCCCCGCTCGCTGCCCGAGCGGCTGGCGGCGGCGGATCCGGAGCTCGGTCGCAAGGTGGCGAAGAAATGTGCCGGCTGCCACGGTTTCGAGAAGGGCGGTCCGGACAAGGTGGGCCCCAACCTCTGGGGCGTCGTCGGCCGGCCGGTGGCGGGCGCCGAGGGCTTCGCCTACTCCGAAGCCCTGAGGGCCCTCGGCGGCACCTGGACCTTCGAGCGGCTCGACGCCTTCCTCGCCGATCCCAAGGGCTTCGCCCCCGGCACCAAGATGGCCTTCGCCGGTCTCCGGAAGCCGGAGGATCGGGCGAATCTGCTCGCCTGGATGGCGCAGCAGGCCGACGCGCCGGTCCCCCTGCCGGCGGCCGCGACGGAGACGGAGGCCGCCGGGGACGCCGGGATGGAGACGGGAGCGGCGGAGGGCGCCGCCGAAGCGGCGACGGCGGACACGGCGGCCGCGGCGACGCCCGCGGAAGAGGGGCCGGCGGCGGAGGAGGCGGCCGGGGCCGGACATCCCGTTCTCGCCCTCCTGGCCGGTGCCGATTCCGGTCGCGGCGAGAAGGTGGCCCGCACCTGCAAGGCGTGTCACACCCTCGAGAAGGGCGGGCCGAACAAGGTGGGGCCCAATCTCTGGGGCATCGTCGGCCGGCCGGTGGCGGGCGTCGAGGGCTTCCGCTATTCGCCCGCGCTGCGGGAATTCGGCGGTGCGTGGAGCTGGGACCGGCTCGCCCGCTTCCTCGAGGATCCGCGGGGCACCGTCCCCGGCACCCGCATGAGTTTCGCCGGCATCCGCAGGCCCGGCGATCTGGCGGATCTGCTCGCCTATCTGCGCACCCTCGCCGACGAGCCGGCACCGCTGCCGTGAGCCTCGACCTCGACCGCTGCGCCGAGGTGGCCGGCGAGCTCGCCGATCTCGCCGGCGCGGTGCTGCGGCGCCACTTCCGCACATCCCTCGCGGTGGAGAGCAAGGCCGACCGGAGCCCCGTGAGCCGCGCCGACCGGGAGGCGGAGCGGGCCATGCGCGCCCATCTCGCGCGGGTGCTGCCGGATCATGCCGTGGTGGGGGAGGAGTTCGGCGGCACCTTCCCGGAGGACCGGCCGGTGTGGGTGCTCGATCCCCTGGACGGGACCCGGGCCTTTCTCGCCGGCCGTCCCACCTTCGGCATCGCCCTCGCCCTGCTCGAGAAGGGACGGCCGGTCCTGGGGCTGGTGGACCAGCCCATCACCGGCGATCGCTGGATCGCCGTCCGCGGGCGCGGCTGCCGCTTCCGCGGAGTCCCGGCGCGCACCCGCCCCTGTCCGCGGCTCGCGGCGGCGGTGGCCTCCACCACCTCGCCGGAGATGTTCCTCGATTCGCCGTGGGAGGGCCTCTACCACGCGCTGCGTCGGCGGGTGCGCTTCTTCGTCTACGGCGGCGACTGCATCGGCTACGCCCTGCTGGCGGCGGGCTTCGCCGATCTGGTGGTGGAACGGGAGCTGGCGCCCCACGACTTCCTGCCGCTGGTACCGCTGGTGGAGGAGGCGGGCGGCCTCGTCACCGATCTCGCCGGCGCGCCGCTGGGACCGGCTTCGGCCGGCGAGGTGGTGGCGGCGGGTGACGCGCGCGTCCACGCCGAGGTGCTGGCGCTGGTCCGCACCATCCTCAGGCCGGCAGGGTGAGGCGGACGGCGAGACCGCCCAGCTCCGAGTCTTCGAGAGTGATCTCGCCGCCGTGGGCGAGGACGATGTCGCGGGCGATGGCGAGGCCGAGACCGCTGCCGCCGGCGCCGCCGCGCGCCCGCTCCAGCCGGTAGAAGGGGCGGAAGACCCGCTCCCGCTCCGACGGCGGGATGCCCGGGCCGTCGTCCTCGATCACCACCTCGAACCGGTCGCGGCGGCGCCGCGCCGAGACGCGCACGAGACGGCGGGCGTGGCGGAGGGCGTTGTCCAGCAGATTGGCGAGGCAGCGGCGGAAGGCGAGGGGGCGCAGCGGCAGGTGGAGGCCGGCCTCGATGCGGGTCTCGATGCGCACCCCGTCGCGGCCGCTGCGCGCGAGGAGCTCGTCCAGCATGCGGTCGAGGCGCGCCGGCCGCGGCCGCTCCCGTCCCTCGCCGCGGGCGAAGTCGAGATAACTCTCGACGATGCGCTGCATGGAGTCCAGGTCCTGGCGCAGGCCGGCCACCGTCTCCGGATCGCCCCCTTCCAGCAGTTCCAGCTCGAGGCGCATGCGGGTCAGGGGCGTGCGCAGATCGTGGCTCACCGCCGCCAGCATCTCCGTGCGCTGCTGGACGAAGCGCTCGATGCGCCGGCGCATGCTGTTGAAGGCGCGCGCCGCCTTGCGGATCTCAAGGGGCCCCTTGACCGGCACCTCGCCCACCTCGCCGCCCTTGCCGAAGGCGTCCATGGCGCGGGCGAGGCGGCGGATGGGGCGGATCTGCAGGTTCATGAAGTGCACGGCCAGCAGCAGCAGCACCAGGCTCGCGCCCACCATCCAGGCGAGGAGGATGCCGGTGGTGGTGCTGGTTACCCGCTTGCGCGGCGCCAGCACCGTGAGGAGACCATCGGAGAGCTGCACGTAGACCGCCACCCGTCCCGGCTGGCCCGGCCGCAGATCCACGGCGAAGGGGACGTCGAGCTTGCGTTCGAACGCCTCGAGGATCTTCGCGTCGATGCGGCTGAAGGGGCCCGTGGTGCGGGCGATGCGGGCCACGAGCTCCTCGAGCCGGCCCTGGGGCTCCAGCGACACCCGGAGATCCAGATGGCGCCGCATGCGTTCCAGCACCGCGGCGCGGGCCCGCGGATCCTCGAGGGCCTCCAGCTCCTCCACCGCCATGGCCACCTCGCCGGCGACGCCGGCGGCGAGCCAGCTCGTGACCGTGTCCCAGTGACGGTTGTAGAAGACCAGGGTGAGGATCACCTGCAGCAGCACCAGCGGCAGGATGACGATCAGCATCGCCCGCCACCAGAGGGTGCGGGGCAGCACCCGGCGCAGGCGGCGGGCGAGGAAGGGGCCGAATCTCATGGCCCGTCCGGCGCATCGACGAGGAGGGCGTAGCCCTCGCCGCGCACCGTCACCAGGTGACGGGGATGGCGCGGATCCTCCTCCAGCTTGCGGCGCAGACGCGTGATCTGCACGTCCACCGCCCGGTCGCTGCCGCGGATGCCGGCACGCGCGGCCAGCTCCGCCCGCGATATGGGACGTCCGGGCGTGCGCGCCAGGGCGTCCAGCAGCGCCCGCTCGGACGGGGTGAGGCGGACCCGCTCCCCCGCCCGCCGCAGTTCGCCGCGCCCGGCGTCGAAGACGAAGGGGCCGAAGTGGAGCTCGCGCGGCAGCGGGGCCGGCACGTGCCCGCTGCGGCGCAGGAGCGCGCGGATGCGCAGCAGCAGCTCCCGCGGCTCGAAGGGCTTGGGCAGATAGTCGTCGGCGCCCGCCTCGAGACCGGCGATGCGATCCTCGATCTCGCCGCGGGCGGTGAGCATGAGGATGGGCAGATCGCTGCGGGCGCGGATCTCGCGGGCGAGGGTGACGCCGTCGTCGCCCGGCAGCATCACGTCCAGCACCACCAGATCGAAGGCGAACTGGGCGAGTCGCGCGCGGGCCACCGTCGCGTCGGCGGCCACCGTGACGGCGAAGCCGTGGGTGCGCAGGAAGCGTTCCAGCAGCCGCGCGAGACGGGCATCGTCGTCGACGACGAGGATGTGGGAAAGGAGATCGCTCACGGTTCGCCGGCGGTCCCCGACGGCGGCAGGAACGGCCGTCCGCGCTCCGGAACGAGATGCGCGAGCACACCGAGGAAACCGCCGACCGCCTCGGGGCCGGCCTGGCCGAAACCGCGCCGCAGCGCCCGCTTCTGCAGACTCACCAGCTCCTCCAGCAGGGCCGCGCCCCGCTCGGTGATGCGCAGCGGCCGGCAGCGGCGGTCGCGGCCGCGCTCCCCCTCGGTGAGCAGCCCCTGCGCGCGCATGCGGATCACGTGGCGGGAGAGGGCCTGCTTCGAGCTGCCGAGGAGCTGGGTGAGGGCGGCCACCGTGGTGTCGGGGCGGGCGGCGACGAAGAGCAGGATCAGATAGTCCTTGAGCATGAGATCGCGGTCGGCCAGCCGCCGGAGACCGGGGCGGACCAGTTCGAGTTCGGCCAGCCAGAACAGGTACAGGGCCCGCGTGAGCTCTTCGTCCCGCAGATAGAGGGGGCTCACGGACGCCATGGCGTCCTCCGCGACGCGGGGGTTCGTTGACACCTCTGTCCCCGGGTGATACGCGTCGCGCTCGCCCGGGGCAACCCACACAATCCGGATTCGCTGCGAGTCGGAGGCGCCGAGATGGCCGACCCCGTCCCCTACGACGCCCGCGACGGCTGGATCTGGCTGGACGGCGAGTTCGTGCCGTGGCGGGAGGCGCGGCTGCACGTGCTCTCCCACGGTCTCCACTACGCGAGCTGCGTCTTCGAGGGCGAGCGGGCGTACGGGGGACGGATCTTCAAGCTGCGCGAGCACAGCCAGCGGCTGATCGACAGTGCCCGAATGCTCGACTTCGAGATTCCCTGGTCGCTGGAGGAGATCGAGCGGGCGTCGGTGGCGACGGTGGAGAAGAACGGGCTCGCCGACTGCTACGTGCGGCCGGTGGCCTGGCGCGGCAGCGAGCAGATGGGTGTCTCCGCCCAGCGGACCCGGATCCACCTCGCCATCGCCGCCTGGGAATGGGGGGCCTACTACGAGGACCTGCGCCTCGCCTGGGCCATCTACCGCCGCCCGTCGCCGGAGACGGCCCCCGTCCACGCCAAGGCCGCCGGCCTCTACATGATCTGCACCCTCGCCAAACACGCGGCCGAGGCCAAGGGCTACGGCGACGCCCTCATGCTCGACTGGCGCGGCTATCTGGCCGAGACCACCGGCGCCAACATCTTCCTCGTGATGAACGGGCAGCTCCACACCCCCATTCCCGACTGCTTCCTCAACGGCATCACCCGCCGGACGGTGATCCGTCTCGCCGAACGGCGCGGCATCCCGGTGGTGGAACGCCACATCATGCCGGAAGAGATCCGGGACGCGCAGGAGATCTTCGTCACCGGCACCGCCGCCGAGATCACGCCCGTCTTGGCCATCGAGGACCGGGAGTTCCAGGCCGGGCCCGTCACCCTCCAGCTCCTCGACGACTTCCGGGCGCTGACCCGGGGCGAGCTGGAACTCTGATCCGGACCGTCCGTCCGCAACCCCGGCCGGCACCCGCGGGTGCCGGCCCGTTCACGGAGGAGACGCATGGCCGTCGAACGTACCCTCGCCATCGTCAAGCCCGACGCCACCCGCCGACGGCTGGTGGGCGCCATCGTCCAGCGGATCGAGCAGGCCGGGCTCGCCATCGTCGCCATGAAACGCCTGCGCCTGACCCGCGAACAGGCCGAGGCCTTCTACGCCGTCCACCGCGAGCGGCCCTTCTTCGACTCCCTCTGCACCTTCATGACCTCGGGGCCGGTGGTGGTGATGGTGCTGGAGGGCGAGGACGCCGTCCGCCGCTGGCGGGAGCTCATGGGCGCCACCGATCCGGCGAAGGCGGCGCCGGGGACCATCCGCGCCGATTTCGCCGAGTCCATCGAGGCCAATTCGGTCCACGGCTCCGACGCGCCGGAGACGGCGGCCCGCGAGGTGTCCTTCTTCTTCGCCGAGGTGGAGATCGTCGGCTGAGGACCGTCCGGGTCCGGTGCGGCGTCGTCACGGGACGGCAGCGGGGACGTGGAGCCGGCGCAGGGTGCGGCGGGCGAGACGGGGGTAGGCCAGCCGGCGGAAACGCCAGGTGCCGATGAAATGGGCGAAGCGCACCCGCGCCAGCGGCACCGCCGGCGTGACGGTGGCGTAGTCGGGCCAGGGCAGCACGGCCGGCTCCGGCCGGTTGGCGAGCACGAAGGCGGAGGCGACCTGCTCGCTCCCCCATTCGGCGAAGCGCCGGCCCAGACGCGCCGTCATCTCTCCGTGGAACCACTCCAGGAGCCAGCGCCCTCCGGCTCCACCGGCGCGGTCGAAGCCGGCGAAGCCGGAGGAGGCCCGGACGTAGCGCAGCCGTTCGGCATCGGGCAGATCGCCGAGGACCCGCTGGGCCACGTCCACCACGTGGGTGGCATCGGACGCGGTGACGGCGGGACCCCGCGCCGCCTCGGCGCAGGAGACCACGGGCTCCCCCTCGCCCAGCAGGAAGGGGCGATTGGTGGCGACGGCCTCGCACACCTCCGGCAGCTCGCCCAGCGTCAGGGTGTCGGCGTCGAGCTGGATCACGTAATGGTCGCGGGCGAGGTCGAGGCAGGTGACGAGCCGCTCCCACGTCCCGCCCCGCCGACAGCGTCCGGTGTCCACCTCCGCCACCCGTCGGAAGACGACGGCGCCGCCCAGGTGCCGCACGAGGAGCGCGCGTCCGGCGGGGTCCAGGTCCGGGTCCAGCAGCAGCACGAAGCGGCCGTGGCCGAGGCGGGGATAGAAGGTCTTGGCCGCCACCAGATAGAGGAGGAGGTCGCGGGGGTGGAGCTGGGTGACGATACGGACCGGCGAATCGACGATGCGGAGCGGCGGCGTGCGCAGGACCTCGCCGGCGATGCGGCGGAACAGGGCATAGCCCACAGCGCGGCGGATGCGGTAGAACACGGCCACGTCCCCCACGCCCTCCCCTGCCGCGCCGGGGACGACGGGGCAAGGGCGGGCATGGTCGAGACGTACGGAGGGATCGTCCCGACGCGTCGTCCCGGCGGCTCAGAAGAAGGCGCGGTCGCGGTTGCGGGCCCGCTCGAGACCCTTCAGCCCCTCGCGGCCCACGAGATCGCGCAGCACGGCGCTGGCGATGTCGGCCTCGGCGAGGTCCAGCCCGTCCACCCGCGCGCCGGTGAGATCGGCCCCGCCCAGCATGGCCTTCACCAGCCTCGCACCGCGGAGGTCGGCGCCGCGGAGCCGCACGTACTCCATGTCGGCGAGGGTGAGATCGGCGTCGCGCAGGTCCGCACCCTCGAGATCGGCCGAGCGCAGCACCGCACGGATCAGACCCATGCTCTGATTGGTGAGATCCGCGCCGCCGCGCAGCTCGCGCAGCACCGCCTTCCGGAAGCGGGCCCCGGTGAAATTGCCGATGAGGCGGGCCCCGGTGAGGTCGGCCCGGTCGAAGCGGGCACGCGGGAACTGGCCCTGGAACAGATCGGCGCCGCGCAGCGACGCCTCGGAGAAGTCCGCCTCGATGGCCCACACCTGCGCGAGCTTCGCCCCGTCCAGCCGCGCTCCGGCGAGGCGGGAACGGTTGAGGCGCGCGCCGGTGAGATCGGCCTCCCGCAGATCCAGCCCCGCGAGATCGAGGCCGTTGAGGCCGCGCCCCCGCAGATCGACCGGTCCGCCGCGATGGATCATGGCCTCGACGGCGGCACGATCCAGCTCCGCCTCGGTCATGCGGGGCGAGTCGAGATCGAGACCCCGCATCATCATGTCCATGCCCTGGCCCCGGGCATTCCGCGCGACCGCCGCGAGGGCGACGATGCCACCGAGGCGGCGGCCCAGGTCCCGCAGGAAACTGCGTCGTGGAACGAGGGTCATCTCAACTGGCCTCCCGATCGGCGGTGGCGGGATCGAAGGGCCGGACCCGTACCAGCGGCCGCCCCGCCTCCCGCCAGCCGTCCACCCCCTCAGGATACCAGTGGACGCGACGGTAGCCCAGCTCCCGCACCGCCCGGACGGCGGCCCGGCGCGAGAATGGACAATCACGATCGCACAGGAACACGAGAGGATGTTCCTGCCGGCCGCCCGTGAGGACGGCGAGGGCGCGGACGAAATAGTCGTGAAGGTCGGCGGGGAGAACCTCGGCGCCCACATTGGGCAGCCACACGGCACCCGGCAGGGTGGCCCTCTCCGGCGGCAGCCACAGGCGACCGGGGCCGCGTTCGGGCGGCGGCTCGCGGGCGCCGGGATAGACGTCGATCACGAGCGGCGCCGCACCCTCGAGCAGACGCACGAGCGCCGGCGTGTCCAGCACCGTCACATCCTCCGGTGCCGGCCCGGAGGCGGCGACGACGGAGGCGGCATCCGCCGGCGCCTGCGACTTCCGCTCGGGCTCGGCCAGCCAGGGAGGCGGATTGATCAGGCGCCCGCGGCGGTCCAGCAGGGGCACGCCGTAGTCGCGGAGGATGGCCTCGATCTCGCGGCGGCGCTTGCGGACGAAGCGGTTGACGGTATCCAGCCACTCCTTCTCGCCGTAGCGCACGCCCATGGAGATGCGGAAATCCATGGGCAGACCGCGACGACGATCGCCCTCGAGCGGCACCCATTCCAGCGCCACCTCGGCGCGCTTCGCCCAATAGGCGCCGATGGGCCCCCAGACCAGCGCCATGTCCAGACGGCCCGCGGCCACGTCCATCACCGCCTGGCGGGCGGGGTGGGTGATCCGGGTGTCCACCTGCAGTTCGTAGGGGACGAGATTGTCCTCCAGCCCCTTCCAGCGGATCAGTTGCACGGGGGGCGTGTTGGCGACGGCGCCGATGCGGGCGATCCGGGCCAGCGGCGAATCGAGGCTCGAGAATTTGTCGCGGTCGGCCGCCCGATAGACGAGCACATAGACGGAGCGATAGTAGCTCCGCGTATTGGAGACCAGCTCGTGGCCGGCCGTGATCCCCATCACCAGGTCGCACCGGTGGGCGGCGAGGGTGTTGCGGATGAAGCCGATCACCTGGGGATGCCAAGTATAGCGGAGTTCGGCCCCGAGATCGGCGGCGAGGAGCTCGGCGATCCGATTCTCGAAGCCCTCACCGGCGCGATTGGAGAAGGGGAGATTGTCGGGATCGGCACACACGCGGAGGAATGCGCGCGTGCGCAGCTCGCCCTGGCTGCGCTCCTGGGCCGTGGCGGCCCACGGAGCCAGCACCAGGGCGAGCGCACCGGCCAGCGGGAGGAGAGAGGCGAAGAGACGTCTCGTGATCACGACGGACACCGCTCGAGGGGACCAGGCTTCACCTTGCCGTCGGAGACGGCCTTGAGGTACATGTAGATGTCCTCGAGATAGAGCATCACGTCGGTGACGTGGCCGAAGGAGGGCATGACCTTTTCCTGGCCCGCGGCGAGATTCTCGCGGCCGTTGACCACCACCTCGTTGAACTCGTCCCGCGACAGACGCTTCAGGGACTCCACCAGCGACGGCGCGAAGGAGCTGCCGAGACCGGCCTCGCCGTGGCAGCGGTGGCAGAAGTTGCCGTAACGCCGGGCGCCGTTGTAGAGCTGTTTCGAGACCACATTGTCGCCGCAGATCTGGCCGATGTAGGGGCGTTCGTACAGCTCGTCCTCGCTGGGCTCGCCCCCGTCCTCGGCGGCCCCGGCCACGGTGACGGAACCCGCGAGCAGCAGCGCGGCGAGCACAAGGCGCAGGTAAGGCGGCATCGCGTCGCGACCTCCCTGATCCGTTCGTTCTGGTGCTCCCGCTATAGAGCGCGACGGCACGTCTGTCAGGCCCCCGGTCGCGGGAGAGGCGAATCGTCGCATCCGGCCTACCGGTTCAGCTCCCCCGCTCGTCGCCGCAGGCGAAGGGGCCGGTGCGCCGGTAGCCCGGATGCTCCCGCTCCCAGCGGGCGATGCGCGCCTGGCCCTGCACCATGCACTGCATCACCGTGCCTTGCCAGGGGATCCGGACCTCGCGGCACTCGCGCGGGTCACTGCCGGAAAGGCAGGCGAGGAAGGTGAGCACGATCCACACGACGGATCTCCGACCGCCCGGACGGAGCAAGTCTAGCGGGCCGTCCGGACGTTGTCAGCGGTCGCCTCACGGGCGCGTGCGGAAGCGCTCCGGGAGCCCGCCCACCGTCTCGCGGAAGCCCGAATACTCGAGCGCGGCGTAGGGCAGCATGGCCGGTCCCGCCCCCTGGGATCGCCGGCGGGCGCGTCCGTCGGCAGGTCCCGACCGGCACCGTGGAGACCGCGCTTCTTCGCCACCTCGGTGGCGCGCATGAAGGCCCGGGTGGCGCGCATGAAGGCCCGCCAGGCGAGATCGTGGACCGGCCGGGTGCCGCGGCCGTGGGTGTGGCGCGCGACGATGGCGATGTCGTCACCGGTGCGGGTGACGAGCCCGTCGAGGAGGAGGCCGGCGTCGATGGCGCCCCGCACCTCCTCGCGCACCGCCGCCAGCATCCGTTCGGAGGGGCGGGTATGGCCGCCGACCGAGCCCACGTCGGCCTTGATGACGCTCAGGGTGACACGCATGGCGAGACACCTCCCCGCGGACGCGCACCCGGCCACGGTCCCTCCGGCTGCGGCGGGTGCGGCTGGACCGTTCCCGTCGGCTCGAAGGTGGGGACGGGCCGGCGGCGGCACAAGCGACCTGCCCATTCCGTAGGCAGACTGCCCATTTTCCGGGCAGGCGAGGAGGGCGGCCGGGGCCGGCATCCGCACCGCCGGGGCTGGCACGGTTCCTGCGTGGGTGCGGGTGGAGCGACACGGGCGCGGGACCGAGAGCCATGAAGAAGGTCGAAGCGGTCATCAAGCCGTTCAAGCTGGACGAGGTGAAGGAGGCCCTGCAGGAGGTCGGCGTGAAGGGCATGACGGTGACCGAGGCCAAGGGCTTCGGCCGTCAGAAGGGGCACACCGAGCTCTATCGCGGGGCCGAATACGTGGTCGACTTCCTGCCCAAGGTGAAGCTCGAGGTGGTGGTGGAGGACCAGCTGGTCGAGCGCGTGGTGGAGGCCATCGCCGAGGCCGCCCGCACCGGCCGCATCGGTGACGGCAAGATCTTCGTCTCGCCGGTGGAGGAGGTGATCCGCATCCGCACCGGCGAACGCGGCCCCGACGCCCTCTGAGGCGGCGGCGGCCCCATGTCCCGTCCACGGAGCACGAGAGGGAGCCCATGAAACTGGACTGCAAGACACCCGCCGACGTCATCCGGGCGATCCGCGAGCACGGGGTCGAGATCGTCGACCTGCGCTTCACGGACGTGCCCGGCACCTGGCAGCACACCTCCTTCGGGGCCTCGACCTTCGACGAGGACGCCATCGTCGAGGGACTGGGCTTCGACGGCTCGTCGATCCGCGGCTTCCAGCAGATCCAGGAGTCCGACATGCTGCTGGTGCCGGATCCGACGACGGCCTTCCTCGATCCCTTCTTCGAGCACAAGACGCTCGTGATGATCTGCGATGTCAAGGATCCGGTCACCAAGGAATTCTACGGCCGTGATCCGCGGGGCATCGCCAAGAAGGCCGAGGCCTACCTGAAGTCGACCGGCATCGGTGACACGGCCTACTTCGGACCGGAGCCGGAGTTCTTCGTCTTCAACGACGTGCGCTACGGATCCGACGTCAACTATTCCCTCTATCGGGTCGACTCCGTGGAGGGACACTGGAACACCGATGCCGAGGAAGGGCCCAATCTCGCCTACAAGATCCGTCCCAAGGAGGGCTATTTCCCGGTGCCTCCCTCCGACACGCTGCAGGACGTGCGCAGCGAGATGGTGCGGGTGATGGAGACCCTCGGCATTCCCGTCGAGTGCCATCACCACGAGGTGGCGACGGCCGGCCAGTGCGAGATCGACATGCGCTTCGACACGCTGCTGCGCATGGCCGACAATGTGATGATGTACAAGTACGTGGTGAAGAACGTCGCCCGCAAGCGCGGCCTCACCGCCACCTTCATGCCGAAGCCGCTCTACGGCGACAACGGCTCCGGCATGCACACCCACCAGTCCATCTGGAAGGACGGCCAGCCCACCTTCGCCGGCGAGGGCGGCTATGCCGGCCTCTCCGACGTGGCGCGCTGGTACATCGGGGGCCTGCTCAAACACGCGCCGGCCATCCTCGCCTTCGCGGCGCCCACCACCAACTCCTACCGGCGGCTGGTGCCGGGCTTCGAGGCGCCGGTCAATCTCGCCTGGTCCATGCGCAACCGTTCGGCCGCCTGCCGCATCCCCATGTATTCGGAGAGCCCGAAGGCCAAGCGGGTGGAGTTCCGCTGCCCCGACGCCTCCTCCAACCCCTATCTGGCCTTCGCCGCCATGCTGATGGCCGGCCTCGACGGCATCCGCAACCGCATCGATCCGGGCGAGCCGGTGGACAAGAACATCTACGACCTGCCGCCGGAGGAGGCCGCCGCCATCGGCAAGGTTCCGGGGCAGCTCTCCGAGGCCATCGACGCCCTCGAAAGGGATCACGACTTCCTGATGGAGGGCGACGTCTTCACAGCCGATTTCATCGAGGCCTATATCGACTACAAGCGCTCCAACGAACTCGATCCGATCCGGCTGCGGCCGCATCCGTACGAGTTCGTGCTCTATTACGACGTCTGAGCGCCCACGGCCCGCGGGAAGGCCGGAAGGGAACGTCGCGCGAGGGAAGGCGGCCCCATGGGCCGCCTTCCTCCTTTCGCACGTCGTGCCGGGCGATCCCCGCTCAGGGCAGGCGGGCGGCGATGCGGCGGAACTCCCCCTCGCCGAAGGCGCGCATGGTGGTGGTGCGGACGTTGCCGAGCGCCCCCACCCGCAGCGAGAAGAGCGCCGCCGTCTCGTCGTCGGGCGCCTCGAAGACCACCACCGCGTCGTGGGGGCCCATGGTCAGATAGAAGGCGAGGATCCGTCCGCCCATGTCCTCGATCATGGCCTTGGCCGCATCGAGGCGGTGGGGCGACTCCTTGACGTGCATGATGCCCTTCTCGGTGTAGTCGACGAGCTGGACGTAGGTGGGCATGGCGCACTCCCCTTCCGGTCCCCCTTTCCCCGCATATGCGCATGGCGCGCGGCCCCTTTAAGGGGCGACGGCGAGGGCCGCGGCGAGGGTGCCGGCGATGCGGGCATTGGCCACGGCGAGGGCGCGGTTGAGCGCGACGGTGCGGCCGCCGCTGGCGGAGGCCAGCTGCGCGAGGAGGAAGGGCGTCTCCTCCGGTCCCCGCACGCCGCACCGACGCGCCTCGGCGAGGGCCGCCGCCAGCAGCGCCTCGAACTCGGCGGGATCCAGGGCGAGGTCCGCCGGCGGCGGGACGGTGAGGAGGAGGCCGGTGGGCCAGCCCCAGGCCGCCTGGGCCCGCACCAGCCGCACCGCCGCAGCCGGATCGGCGAGGCGGGGGACCGGATGGGGCAGGGCCCGCAGATAGAAGCCCGGCAGGCGGTCGGTGCCGAGGCCGAGGACCGGGATCCCCAGCGTCTCCAGCAGCTCCAGCGTGCGCGGCACGTCCAGCACCGCCTTGATGCCGCTGCACACCACCACGAGGGGACTGCGCACCAGTTCCGCGAGATCGGCGGAGATGTCGAGGTCGCCCGCGGCCCCCCGGTGGACGCCGCCGATGCCGCCGGTCGCCATCACCCGGATGCCGGCGCGGTGGGCGATGCGCAGCGTCGCCGCCACGGTGGTGCCGGCGGTGCCGCCGAGGGCGACGAGTCGGGCGAGATCGCGCACCGACGCCTTCTCGCGGGCCGGATGGTCGGCGAGGCGACGGAGCTGGTCGGCGGAGAGACCCACCCGCGCCACGCCGTCGAGGATCGCGACGGTGGCGGGGACCGCCCCCGCCTCCCGCACCGCCGTCTCCATCGCCCGCGCCGTCTCCAGATGATGCGGCGGCGGCAGCCCGTGGGTGGTGATGGCGCTCTCGAGGGCCACCACCGGCCGGCCGGTGGCGAGGGCCGCCGCCACCTCGGGGGAGACGGCGAGCACGCTCACGTCCCGAGGCGCTCGACCCGCACCGGCGCCCCCTCCGCCACCCCCGCGAGGCGCCGCACGTCGCCGCGGGCGCGGGCCCACACGTTGCAGGGGCTCACCAGCCGCGGTTCGCCCGCCCGCGAGACCGGCGTCGGACCGAAGGCGATGGCGATGGCCCGTCCCTCCGGCCAGAAGGCGATCTCGCCCGGCTCCACCACCTCCCGTGCGCCGGCCTCGCGCGCCGCCACCACCGGGGTCTCGAACCAGACCTCCTCACCCCAGCGATGGGCCACCGCCTCGAAGGGCACCGCCGCCAGCACGGCGCGGGCGGTGGGCGTGTCCAGGGGCTCCACCTCCAGCACCACCGGCCCCACCACGATCCGCAGCAAGGCTGTCGTTCCGTCCATGGCTCATCCCGTCCGCAGCGTCTCGGTGTGGCCGTCGACGGCGATGGCCTGCCCGTGGATGCGACGGGCGTGGTCGGAGCAGAGGAACAGGATCAGCTCGGCCACGTCCCGGGCGTCGACGAAGGTGCGCAGGCTGTTGGTGCGCAGATAGCGCGCCCGCACCTCCGCCACCGGCCGGCCGGTGACGGCGGCATCCGCCTCGATCACCCGCTCGATGCGCGGTCCCGCCACCGGTCCCGGACAGACGGCGTTGACCCGGATGCCCTCCGGCCCGAGCTCCATGGCCCAGGTGCGGGTCATGCCGATCACCGCCCATTTGGAGGCGGCATAGGGCGTGCGGTTGGGAAAGCCGAAGAGGCCGGCGGTGGAGGCGAGGTTGACGATGACGCCGCCGCCCGCTTCGCGGAGGGCCGGTACCGCCCGTCGCGTGCAGAGGAACATGCCCTCCACGTTGACGGCGAGACAGCGGCGGAACTCCGCCGGGTCCAAGGTCTCCACCGGTCCGGTGGGGCCCTTGATGCCGGCGTTGTTGACCAACACGTCGAGCCCGCCCAGGAAGGCGAGAGCCTCGTCGAACAGCCGCGCCACCTCCCCAGGTTCGGCCACGTCGGCCCGGGTGGTGCCGATGGTCGGGTTCGCGGCGGCGAAATCGGCGAGGGCGGCGTCGTCGATGTCGCAGACGAACACGCGTGCGCCGGCCGCGGCGAAGGCCTCGGCGGTCACCCGGCCGATGCCGGCGGCGGCGGCGGTGACCACCACCCGCTTGTCCCGGAGCCCCCTCATGATCCCGTCTCTCCCGGCGTTTCCTCTTCCTTGCCCGGATCACGGCCGGCGGAGGGCGGGGCCGTGACGACGGACCGTCGCCACCGCGCCGTCCTCGCCGCACGTCTGCGCGAGGCCGCGACCCGGGGAGACCGAGTGGTGCTGGAAGGTTTCCACGCCGTCAAGCACGCCCTGCGCTTCGGCGCCGACATCCGTCTCGCCGTCGTGGCCGATCGGTCTCAGGTGGTGACTCTCGCCCGCACCCTCGCGCCCGATCTCGCGGACTGGTTCGCGCGCGTCCCGGAGGAGGTGGGCGCGGAGGTCTTCGCCCGGCTGTGGCCGCGGCCGCCGGAGACCGGGGTGTTGGCGGTGGCGGCGCGGCCCCGCGCCACCCTCGCCGATCTCGCCCGCGACCGGCCGGTGGTGCTGCTGGAACGGCCCGCCCATCTCGGCAATGTGGGGGCGGTGATCCGGGTGGCGGCGGCGGCGGACTGTGCCGGCGTCGTCACCACCGGCCCCTACGATCCCTGGCATGGCACGGCCCTGCGCACGGCGGCGGGGCTCCACTTCGCGCTGCCGGTGGTGGGGTGCGAGGCGCCGCCGGTCCTGGACCGTCCCCTCTACGCCCTCGATCCGGAGGGCGCGCCGCTGGACCCTCGCCGGATCCCGGCGGATGCGGTGCTGGCCTTCGGTTCGGAGCGGCGCGGTCTGTCGGCGGAGCTGCGGGCGCGGGCCCGAGGCCGCTTCCGCCTGCCCATGCGCGCGGGCGTCTCCAGCCTCAATCTGGCCACGGCGGTGGCGGCGGTCCTCTACGTGCTGCGCCTCTGCGGTCCCCTCTTGCGCGGCGAGGGCGACGGAACCTAGATTCGTTCCGAAAAGCGAAGTGCCGGGTCGCGGATTCGATCGGGGAGGTGAGCCATGGCGACCTTCGGCGAACGGATCGCGCGGCAGTGGCAGGATGCCGTCAACGCCGTGCTCGGTCTGTGGCTCGTGATCTCGCCCTGGCTCCTGGGTTACGCCGGCGAGACGGCGGCGGCGTGGAACGCCTGGATTCCGGGCGTGATCGTCGCCGTGGCGGCCATCGCCGCGCTCACCGCCTTCCACGAGTGGGAGGAGTGGGTGAATGCCCTGCTGGGCCTGTGGCTGGTGGTCTCGCCCTGGCTCGTGGGCTATGCGGCGGTGACGGCGGCGGTGTGGAACCACGTGGTGGTGGGGCTGGTGACCCTGGCCCTCGCCGTCTGGAGCGCCTGGCGGGCCCGGCACGAGCCGCAGACCGCCTGAGAAGACGGCCCGTCGCCCCACGGCGACGAGGGGCGGCGCCGGAGCCGCGGGCTCCGGCGCCGTCCGTTCGTGACGGAAGCTTCATCTCCGCCGCCTTGACCTTCCGGCAGGGGGAATGCCCAGCTCGAAGTCCGAACCGGCGGGCGCGGAGCCGCGTCCGCGAGAGAACGGAGGCGGAGATGACGACGAGGAGCGGATGGGGTCGTGCCCCGCGACGACTGCTGGCGGCGGCGGCCGCGGGCGCGCTGCTGGCCGGTGCGGCGGGCGCCTGGGCCCACGGCGGCGGAACGCCCGGAACCGTCGGCCCGATGGGGCCGGGGATGATGGGCCCCGGGATGATGGGCCCGGGCGCGGGGATGGCGGGCCGGGGGCCGGCGATGCCCGGCAAGCCGGGGCAGGCGCCGGCCGGTCCCTGTGCCCCCGCGGCCCCCGGCGGCGGCATGCCGGGCCCGGGCACGATGGGGCCCGGCATGGGCATGATGGGACCCGGCATGGGCATGATGGGGGGCATGATGATGGGCCCAGGGATGATGGGTCGCGGCTGGGCGATGCCCGGCTGGGGCGGGGGCTGGGACGGCGCTCCCGGACGCGTCACCCCGAGCCGCCCCCTCGATACCGGGGACGTGAAGGCCTGGCTGGAGCGCTGGCTCGCCATGCACGGCAACCCGCGCATCACCGTCGGGCGCGTCGAGGAGAAGGACGAGGACACCATCGTCGCCGAACTGGTGACCCGGGAAGGGGGTGTCGTCGTGGACAAGTTCGAGATCGACCGCCGCACCGGCGGCTGGCGCCGCGTGCCCGACTGAGCCCGCGGAGGGGCCGGCGTCCGCGGCGATCCGCGGGCGTCGGCCCGGAGCGGGTTCAGAGCGGGATGTTGCTGTGCTTCTTCCAGGGGTTGTCGACTCTCTTGCGGCGCAGCCAGCGCAGGCTCTGGACGATGCGGCGGCGGGTGCCGTGCGGCATGACGATGTCGTCGACGAAGCCCCGCCTGGCCGCCACGAAGGGATTGGCGAAGCGCTCGCGGTACTCGCGCTCGCGGCGGGCGATCTTCTCGGGATCGTCCTTCTCGTCGCGGAAGATGATCTCCACCGCGCCCTTGGGTCCCATGACGGCGATCTCGGCGGTGGGCCAGGCGTAGTTGACGTCGCCCCGCAGATGCTTGGAGCTCATCACGTCGTAGGCGCCGCCGTAGGCCTTGCGCGTGATCACCGTCACCTTCGGCACGGTGGCTTCGGCGTAGGCGAAGAGCAGCTTGGCGCCGTGCTTGATGATGCCGCCGTGTTCCTGGGCGGTGCCCGGCAGGAAGCCGGGGACGTCCACGAAGGTGACGATGGGGATGTTGAAACAATCGCAGAAGCGCACGAAGCGCGCCGCCTTGACGGAGCTGGCGATGTCGAGACAGCCGGCCAGCACCATGGGCTGATTGGCGACGATGCCCACCGTGCGGCCCTCGATGCGCCCGAAGCCGATGATGATGTTCTTCGCGTAGTCCTTCTGGAGCTCGAAGAAGTCCCCCTCGTCCACGACCTTGAGGATCACTTCCATCATGTCGTAGGGTTTCGACGGGTCGGCCGGCACCAGCGTGTCGAGCGAAGGCTCCTCGCGGAAGGGATCGTCGAAGGTGGGCCGGACCGGCGGCTCCTCGCGGTTGTTGAGGGGGAGGAAGTCGAAGAACCGCCGCACCTCGTGCAGCGCCTGCACGTCGTTGTCGAAGGCGAGATCCGCCACCCCCGAGCGGCGGGTGTGGGTGTCGGCGCCGCCGAGCTCCTCGTGGGTCACCACCTCGTTGGTGACGGTCCGCACCACGTCGGGACCGGTGACGAACATGTAGGAGGTGTCGCGCACCATGAAGATGAAGTCGGTCATGGCCGGGCTGTAGACGGCGCCGCCGGCGCAGGGACCCATGACGACGCTGATCTGGGGGACGACGCCGGAGGCCAGGACGTTGCGCTGGAACACCTCGGCGTAGCCGGCGAGGGAGGCGACGCCCTCCTGGATGCGGGCACCACCCGAATCGTTGAGACCGATCACCGGCGCCCCCACCCGCATGGCCCGGTCCATGATCTTGCAGATCTTCTCGGCATGGGCCTCGGAGAGGGAGCCGCCGAAGACGGTGAAGTCCTGGCTGAAGACGAACACCGGACGGCCGTTGATGGTTCCCTGACCCGTCACCACCCCGTCGCCGGGAATGCGCTGGTCGGCCATGCCGAAGTCCGTGCAGCGGTGCTCCACGAACATGTCCACCTCCTCGAAGGAGCCGGGATCGAGGAGGAGTTCGATGCGTTCGCGCGCCGTGAGCTTGCCGCGGGCGTGCTGGGCGGCGATGCGACGCTCGCCGCCGCCGAGCCGGGCCCGCCTTCGCCGTCGCTCCAGCTCCTCCAGGATGTCCTGCACCGCCGCGTCCCTCCGCTCCGGACCGGTCGCGGCTCCCGCTAGCACGCGGCGGGCCCCGGCGGAAGCGGACCGCGGCCGTCCGTCCCCCTCCACCATGGTCAAGCGCCGCGCACTGCTCTAAGCCTCCGCCGGGGTGCCGGAGAGGCGGCGATGGTGATCGATCCGCTGCTGGCGAGCCAGATCCAGGCCTTCGTGTCGGTGGTCCTCATCGACATCGTGCTGGCCGGCGACAATGCGGTGGTGGTGGGCACCGCCGCCGCCGGACTGCCGCCGCGTCAGCAGCGGCGCGTGATCGCCCTCGGTGCCTCCCTGGCGCTGGTGCTGCGCGTCCTCTTCGCGCTCGTCGCGGTGCAGCTCCTCAGCGTCTTCGGACTGGTGCTGGCGGGCGGCCTGCTGCTGCTGTGGGTGGCCTGGAAGATGTGGCGCGAGCTCCATCCCGCGGACGGGACGGACGGGGAGGCGGCGAACGCCGCCACGGCGGTCGTCGGCGCCGGCGGCAAGACCTTCGCCTCGGCGGTGGCCCAAGTCACCGTCGCCGACGTCTCCATGTCCCTCGACAACGTCCTGGCGGTGGCCGGGGCCGCCCGCGAGCATCCCTACATCATGGCCTTCGGCCTGGTGCTGTCGGTGGCCCTGATGGCCGTCGCCGCCGGTTTCATCGCCCGTCTCGTCGAGCGCCACCGCTGGATCGCCTATGTCGGCATCGCCATCGTCCTCTACGTGGCCCTCGACATGATCTGGGAGGGCGGGCTGGAGGTGTGGCACGGCCTCGAGGCGGCCGGCGTCCTCCCGTCCCTCACAGGATGAAGCGGGAGAGATCGGCGCCGGCCACCAGCTCGCCCACCTGCCGGCGCACATAGTCGCGGTCGACGACCACCCGCTCGCCGGCGCGGTCGGGGGCGGTGAAACTGATCTCCTCCACCAGTTTCTCCATCACCGTCTGGAGCCGGCGGGCGCCGATGTTCTCCACCCTCGTGTTGATCTCGTGGGCGAGGGCGGCGATCTCGTCGAGGGCCTCCTCCGTGAACTCCAGCGTCACGCCCTCGGTGGCCAGCAGGGCCGTGTACTGGCGCACGAGGCTCGCCTCGGGTTCCACCAGGATACGGCGCAGTTCCCGCCGCCCCAGCGGCTCCAGCTCCACCCGGATGGGCAGACGGCCCTGCAGCTCCGGCAGCAGATCCGACGGCTTGGCGAGATGGAAGGCGCCGGAGGCGATGAAGAGGATGTGGTCGGTGCGCACCGGTCCGTATTTGGTGGCCACGGTGGTGCCCTCCACCAGCGGCAGCAGGTCGCGCTGGACCCCCTCGCGGCTGACGTCGGCACCCATCCGGCCCTCACGGGCGGTGATCTTGTCGATCTCGTCGAGGAAGACGATGCCGTTCTGCTCCGCCGCCTCGATCGCCTCGCGCACCACCCGGTCCTGGTCCACCAGCTTGTCCGCCTCCTCCGCCACCAGCACCGCGTGGGACTCGGCGACGGTCATGCGGCGGCGGCGGGTGCGCTGGCCGAAGGCGCGGCCCAGCAGGTCCTGGAGGTTGATCATCCCCATCTGGGCGCCGGGCATGCCCGGGATCTCGAACAGCGGCAGTCCCTGGGGCGTCTCCAGCACCTCCACCTCGATCTCGCGGTCGGCGAGCTGGCCGGCGCGCAGCATGCGGCGGAACTTCTCGCGGGTCTCCCGCGAGGCGGTGGGACCCACGAGGGCGTCCAGCACCCGCTCCTCGGCCTGGCGTTCGGCCTGGATCCACACCTCGCGCCGCAGCCGCTCGCGGGTCATCTTCACCGCCACCTCCACGAGGTCGCGGACGATGCTCTCCACGTCGCGGCCCACATAGCCCACCTCGGTGAACTTGGTGGCCTCCACCTTGAGGAAGGGGGCCTGGGCGAGGCGGGCGAGGCGGCGGGCGATCTCCGTCTTGCCGCAGCCGGTGGGGCCGATCATGAGGATGTTCTTGGGCAGCACCTCCTCGCGCAGGCTCTCGTCGAGCTGCCGGCGCCGCCAGCGGTTGCGCAGCGCGATGGCGACGGCCCGCTTGGCCGCCCGCTGGCCGACGATGAAGCGGTCCAGTTCGCCGACGATCTCGCGGGGGGTGAGGGCGGTCATCCGGCCTCCAGCGTCTCGAGCACGATGGCGTGGTTGGTGTAGACGCAGATGTCGGCGGCGATGGTCAGCGCCCTGCGGGCGATCTGTGCGGCGGTGAGGCCCTCCACGTCGAGCAGCGCCCGCGCCGCCGCCAAGGCGTAGGGCCCCCCGGAGCCGATGGCGATGAGGCCGTCCTCCGGCTCCAGCACGTCGCCGGCGCCGGTCACCAGCAGCGAGATCTCGCGGTCCGCCACCGCCAGCATCGCCTCGAGGCGGCGCAGATACCGGTCGGTCCGCCATTCCTTGGCCAGCTCGACGCAGGCGCGGGCGAGCTGGTGGGGATGGCGTTCCAGCTTGGCCTCCAGCCGTTCCAGGAGCGTGAAGGCGTCGGCGGTGGAGCCGGCGAAGCCCACCAGCACGTCGCCCTGACCGATGCGGCGCACCTTGCGGGCGTTGCCCTTGACCACCGTGTGTTCGAGGGTGACCTGGCCGTCGCCCGCCACCACCACCTGGCTTCCCTTGCGCACCGAGAGGATGGTGGTGCCGTGCAGCACGGACCCCTGTGCCATCGCCGTCTCCTCCGTCCGCCCGCGCATGTGCGGGTACGGGGGCGGCGGGTCAAGAAGCACCGCCGGCGCGGGCGGGCAGGCGGGCGCCCGTCTCGAGGCCGCGCAGCAGCGTCCGCACCGCCGGCGAGTGGGTCACCTCGCCGCTGGCCACGTAGCGTTCGTGGTTCCGCACGATGCGGGCCGGATCGTAGAGATAGTTGACCATGATGCCGAAGCTCTCGCGCAGCCCCTTGGGCGAGGTGTCGGCGAGCCAGTCGACGCGCTCGAGCCGGGCGCCGTTCCGGAGATGGAAGCGCGCCACCGGATCGCGGGGCCGGCCCCGCTCGTCCTTCACCCGCACCAGATAGTGGGCGCAGAGGGCCATGAGCGGCCCGCGCGCCTCCTCGGCGCGGGCGGGATCCCGCCACCAGTCGGGCTCGCGCACCACCGCCAGCGCCGCCCGCTCCGCCTCGCCGATCACCGGATCCTCGCCCTGTTCGGCGTGTTCCAGCCAGTAGCGGAAACCCGGCACCGGCGAGAGGGTGGCGAAGGTGCGCAGTTGCGGCAGCTCCCGGCCCAGGTCCTCCACCACCAGCTTGATGAGGAAATTGCCGAGGGTGACGCCCCGGAGCCCCTCCTGGCAGTTGTTGATGGAGTAGAAGATGGCCGTGTCGGCGCGGGTCGGGTCGAAGACCGGCGCTTCCGGATCGATGAGGGGCGCGATGTGCTCGGCCATGCCCGCCACCAGCGCCACCTCCACGAAGATCAGCGGTTCGTCCGGCAGTGCCGGGTGGAAATAGGCGTAGCAGCGGCGATCGGCGGCGAGGCGCCGCTTGAGGGATTCGAGATCGGGGATGCGGTGGACCTTCTCGTAGGTCTTGATCTTCTCCAGCAGGGCCGCGGGGCTGTGCCAGTCGATGCGCTGGAGGGTGAGGAAGCCCGGATTGAACCAGCCGGAGAGGAGCTGGCGCAGGTCCTCGTCCACCTCCGCCAGCTCCGGATGGGCGGCGAGATGGCGCAGCAGCTCGGCCCGCATGGCCACGAGATGGCGGGTGCCGTCCGGCGCCATGTTCATGCGCCGGAACAGTTCCTGCCGGCGCGGCTCGGCCGCCGTCCGCAGGCGCGCGAGGGTGCGGGCGTCGGGGTGGCGGCGGTAGGACTCCAGCGCCCGCTCCACCGCCTCCTGGTCGACGCCGAACTCGTGGAGGAGCTGGAGGAAGAAGCGGAGACGGGCGTCCTCGTCCATGGCCAGCCACGCCTCCACCACCTCGCGGGCGAGGGCGGTACCCGAGGCCTCGCCGCGGGTGGAGAGGAGGTCGCGGCAGAGGTCGAGGACATCGCGCCGGCGATTGCCGCGTCCGAGCCGCAGCAGCTCGCGCCCGGCCTCCGCCAGCGACACCCAGAGCTGGTCCACCACGCGCATGCGCACGGTCCGCCTCCCCCACGGCTCCCCGGCAGCCTTAGGGCGCCGCGGTGGAGGAGGCAACGGGCGGTGCGGTCGCGGGCGAACGACGGCACGGGCCGGGCGGGCGGACCAGCCCGTGGCCGAAGACGGGATCGCGCCCGGGTGCGCCCAGATCCACCGCCTGACGCGCCAGTTCCGCCAGCAGCGCGTCCGGTCGCGGGAAGCCTGCGGCCGGACCCAGGGCGAGGGCGGCGGCGACGAAGGGGGTGGCGAAGGAGGTGCCGCTGGCGCGGAAGGGGCGCCCGTCGGCACCGGAAAGCGGCAGGGCCACGCCGGGGGCGGCGAAGTCCAGATGCGGTCCGCGGCCGGCGGCGGGCCAGGGCGCGAGGCGGCGGTCGACGGCGGTGACGGCCACCGTCTCCGGCAGTGCCGCCGGATGGGCCGGGGGCGCGTAGGGACCGCCATTGCCGGCCGCCGCCACCGCGAGGAGGCCGCGTGCGCGGGCGCGCCGCAGGGCGAGGGCGAGCAGCCGGTTGGGCGGACCGGCGAGCGGCATCAGCGCCACCCGCACCCGGTGGCGGAGGGCGAGATCGAGACCGCGCACCAGATCGCGGACGCCGGCCCGCGGGCCCCACGGCGTCGACCGGTAGACGGCGACGGCGTGCAGTGCCGCCTCCGGCACGAGGCCGATGCCGCGGCCCACCAGCAGCAGGGCGAGGGCGGTGGCGTGCTCGGTGGCGGGGGCGTCGGCGAGGCGGTGGACGGTGAGACGGGCGCCGGCGAGGGCGGGATGATCGACGCGGGGTGCGCCGTCGAGCAGGGCCAGGGGGCCGGAGGCCCGACAGCGCGGTGCCGGCGGCCAGGCCACCAGCCGCCGCGGCCAGCAGTCGTCGCAGGTCTCCAGGGAGGCGGTGCCCTGGGGGGCGTAGGCATGGTCGAAGTCCACCACCACGCCGGGAAAGCGCGCCGTCAGCATGCGCGCCGCCCGCTCCGGATCGACCCCGAGGGGCGGTTCCAGGGTGACGAGCTGGAGATCCAGCGCCGCCAGCCGCTCGCGGGAGCGCAGCCGGAAGCCCAGGGCGAGGGCCGCCTCCAGCGCGTCCGCATCGAGACCGCTCGCGAGCAGGGCGGGTCCGAAGCGATCGTTCTCGGATCCGGCACCGGGTCCGACCCCCGTCCTCGCGGGCATGGCCGCCCCCCGCATCGATCCCCGGCCCGTGGCCGCGGGCGATGGGGGGCCGATGCCCGGTTCCCCGCGCGCCCGCGCGCCGTCGGGTGGGCCGCGATCCTCGGCGCCGGTTCCGTGTCCCGACCCCGCAGCGGCACCGGGCCCCATCCCGTCCGGCGGACCGCCGTGATCGCCGCCGCCCCCGCCCATGCCGCCGCCGTGGCCCCGGGCGGGGACGCCCGGGGCGGTCAGGACCAGCGCCAGTGCGGCGAGCAGGGCGAGGAGCGGGCGGACGATCACGGTCCCGTGTCAGCCGTCGGACCGGCCGAACAGATACTGGAACAGCGTGGGCCGGTCGACCGGGCGGCCGGCTCCCGCCGGCGGTCCCATCCGCCGCGGACGGTCGCCCGCGGCCTCGCCCCCGTTCGGTACCGCCACCGGGGCCATGCCGGCGGCGCGATCGAGGCCGGAGCCGGCATGACCACGGCCGGAGCCGGGATCCCTGTCCATACCCGGTCCCGAACCTCCGTGGTCCGTTCCGTCGTCGAGCGTCCCGCCGTCGTGGGCGGTGGCGGCGCCGTCGCCGGCCATCCCCGCTCCACCGCCGAAGCCACCGGGGCCACCCATGCCGCCGTCCGCACCACCGGGCCGGTCTTCACCGGGGCCGTGGTCCGCGTCGCCGGGCGCCCCCGGGCCGGACGGACCGCCACCGGTGCCGCCCCCGCCGGCATCCTGGTCGCCGGGCCCGTCGGCGCGGTCCGGACCGACGTCGTGATCGGCGGGCGCGCCGCCCATGCCGCCACCCATGCCCATACCGCCACCGCCCCCCATGCCGCCGCCGTGGCCGCGGGCAAAGGCCGGTCCCACTGACGCGGTGGCGAGGACGAGACCCAGGGCCAGCGCGGAGACGCTCCGGCACAGGGTCGCCGGACAAGTCGTTCGCCTCGTGATCATGATCTCCTATCCTCCGGGATGTCCACGGGCGCGACCGCCGCGCCCGCCACCCCCGCCAACGACGGCGGGAGACGTTTCATCCCGGTCCCGTCCCCGCCCGGCCGGCGGGATGAAAGGCGCCGGCCGGACGTTGTCGGAAGGGACCCCTGCCGAGGAGGCGGCATGGACGCGGAGCTCGTCGATCTCCTGCCCCGGTTGCGCCGGATGGCGCGGGCCCTGTGCCGCGACGAGGAGGAGGCCGACGAGCTGGTGCAGCGGGCCGTCGAGCGGGCGCTGGCCAACCGCCACCGGTTCCGGCCGGGCACCCGCCTCGACTCCTGGATGCACCGCATCATGCAGAATCTCTGGCTCGACGACTGCCGCCGCCGCAGACGGCGGGGCCCGACGGTGGAGCTGGAGACCGTGCATCATCTGCCCGGATCCGACGGCCGCCGCGACGGCGAGATGCGGCTCACCCTGGGGCGGGTGCGCGAGGCCATCCGTGCCCTGCCGGAGGGCAGCGCCTCGCGCTGGTGCTGGTGTGCATCGAGGGGCTGCCGTACCGCGAGGCGGCCGCGCGCATGGGGGTACCGCTCGGGACTCTCATGAGCCGGCTGGGAAGGGCCCGTCGGCGCCTGGCGGAGCGGGTGGGACTGTCGGATGCGGATGCCGCCGCGACGGGAGAGACGGCATGACGTCGGAACGCGATCGCGACGAGAGGATCATGGCCTACGCCGACGGCGAGCTGGATGCCGCCGAGGCGCGGGCGGTGGAGGCGCTGCTCGCCCGGGATCCGGAGGCGCGGGCGCGGCTGCGTCTCTATCTGGAGACCGCGGCCCTGGCCCGAGCCGCCTTCGCCGACACCCTCACGGAGCCGGTGCCGGAGCGACTGGTGCGGGCGGCGACGGGGGCCGGTGCGCGCATCCCGCCCTTCCCGCGGCGGATCCGTCCGCGCCCGCTGGCGGCGGCCATCGCCGCCGGTCTCGCCGCCCTGCTGCTGGTGGGGGGCTGGTGGACGCTGCATCCGGATCCGGCGGCGCGGCTCGCGCGGGTGCTCGGAACGGTCCCCAGCGGCACCGAGGCGGAGGGGATCCGCCCGCTGCTCACCGTGGTCACCGCCGACGGGCGGCTGTGCCGGCGCTACCGCCTGGAGGCGGAGGGCGGCGAGGGGCTGGCCTGCCGCGGGGCGGACGGCGACTGGCGGGTGGTGCTGTGGTACGGCGATCCCGCTCCCGCCACCTACGCGCCCGCCGGCGGCGACGCCCGCGGGCCGATGGAGGCGCTGCTGGCGCGGCTGGGCGCGCGGGTGCTGGATCCCGGGGAGGAGAGACGGCGTCTCGGCGGCGACTGAGACTCAGGAGGCGGCCGCGGCCGATCCCCCGCCCGCGTCCTCCGTGGCCGCCGCGGTGGAGTCGGCTTCCGGAGCGCCGCGGACGGCCTCCGTCTCCAGCGCCCGCCGCGCCTCCGGCGCGAGGCGGATGTGGAGCTCGCGGAGCTGCCGCTCGCTCACCGGCGAGGGAGCGCCCAGCATCAGCTCCCGCGCCCGCTGGTCGAGGGGGAAGGGCGTCACCTCGCGGATGTTGGGCACGTCGGCCAGCAGCATGACGATGCGCTCGATGCCCGGCGCCAGGCCGCCGTGGGGCGGTGCCCCGTACTGCAGGGCGCGATAGAGGCCACCGAAGCGGCGTTCCAGCTCGGTGCGGTCGTAGCCGGCGATCTCGAAGGCCTTCTCCATGATCTCGGGACGATGGTTGCGGATGGCCCCGGAGGAGAGCTCCACCCCGTTGCACACGATGTCGTACTGCCAGGCGAGGATCTCGAGGGGATCCCGGGTCTCCAGCGCCTCGAGGCCCCCCTGGGGCATGGAGAAGGGATTGTGGGAGAAGACGATGCGCCCTTCCTCCTCGTCCCACTCGTACATGGGGAAGTCGACGATCCAGCAGAAGCGGAAGGTGTCCTGCGCCACCAGATCGAGGCGCCGGCCCAGCTCCACCCGCACGAGACCGGCGAGGCGGGCGGCGGCCTTCTCCTTCTCGCAGACGAAGAACACCGCGTCCCCCTCGTCCAGCTCCGCCGCCTGCCGCAGCCGGTCGAGGCGCACCGGATCCAGGAACTTGGCCACCGGTCCCCGGGCCTCGCCGCCCGCGAAGACGATGTAGCCGAGCCCGGGCGCGCCCTGCTCCTGGGCGAAGGCGATCATCTGGTCGAAGAAGGAGCGCGGCCGCGCCGCCGCGCCCGGCGCCGGGATCGCCCGCACCACCGCGCCCTTCTCCACCGCCCGGGCGAAGATGCGGAACTCCGAACCGCGGAAGACGTGGGTCACGTCGGCGATGTGGATGGGGATCCGGAGATCCGGCTTGTCGGTGCCGTACTTCAGCATCGCCTCCCGCCAGGGGATCCGCGGGAAGGGCGGCTCGGTGACCGAGCGCTCGGAGAATTCGGTGAAGACGCCGTGGAGCACCGGCTCCACCGCGGCGAACACGTCCTCCTGGGTGACGAAGGCCATCTCCAGGTCGAGCTGGTAGAACTCGCCCGGACTGCGGTCGGCGCGGGCGTCCTCGTCCCGGAAGCAAGGGGCGATCTGGAAGTAGCGGTCGAAGCCGGCGATCATGAGGAGCTGCTTGTAGATCTGCGGCGCCTGGGGGAGGGCGTAGAAGCGGCCCGGATGCAGGCGCGAGGGGACGAGGAAGTCGCGGGCGCCCTCGGGCGAGCTGGCGGTGAGGATGGGGGTGTGGATCTCGACGAAGCCCTGTTCCTGCATGCGCCGGCGGATGGAGGCGACGACGGCGCTGCGCAGGCGGATGCGACGCTGCATCTTCTCCCGCCGGAGGTCGAGATAGCGGTAGCGCAGCCGCACCTCCTCGGCATAGTCGCGGTCCGAATTGACCTGCAGCGGCAGCGGGGTGAGGGCGGCCGATTCCAGATGGAAGGCGTCGGCCACCAGCTCCACCTCGCCGGTGGGGATGTTGGGATTGACCGTCTCCGGCTGGCGCGCCACCACCCGGCCGGTCACCGTGACGACGCTCTCGAGGCGCACCCGTTCCGCCTCGGCGAAGAAGGGCCGGTCCGGGTGGAAGACCACCTGGGTGATGCCGGTGTGGTCGCGAAGGTCCACGAACAGGAGCTGGCCGTGGTCGCGCTTGCGGTGGACCCAGCCCGAAAGCCGCACCGTCTCGCCGACGTGGTGCTTGCGCAGTTGGCCACAGCTGTGGGTGCGATAGGGATGCATGGGCGCGCTCGCCTTGGGGGAGGACATCCGGGGACGGCTGGCCCGGCGGCCGGCCGCGCGTTAAGGTCATCCCCGCCCGGCCGCTGTCAAGGCCGCCCTCGCACCCCTTCCCGTGGGAGACCATGACCGTCGTCACCAGCACCGAAGCCCTCGCCCGCCTCGTCGCCGAGGCGCGCCGGCGCGAGTACGTGGCCGTCGACACCGAGTTCATGCGCGATCGCACCTACTGGCCCCGGCTGTGCCTGGTGCAGCTCGGCTGGCCGGGCACGGCGGTGGCCGTCGATCCCCTCGCCCCCGGCCTCGACCTCGCGCCGCTCGCGGAACTCCTGCTCGATCCCGCCGTCACCAAGGTCTTCCACGCCTGCCGGCAGGACCTGGAGATCTTCCACCGGCGGCTGGGCGGGCGCCTGCCGGCGCCGGTCTTCGACACCCAGGTGGCGGCCATGGTCTGCGGCCTCGGCGAGGAGGTCTCCTACGACCAGCTGGTGGCGCGGCTCCTGGGCGTGCGCCTCGACAAGTCCCATCGCTTCCTCGACTGGGCGCGGCGGCCGCTGGACGAGGCGCAGCTGCGCTATGCCCTCGCCGACGTGATCCATCTCTGCGACCTCTACGAGAGGCTCAGGGCGCGGGTGCTGGCCATGGGGCGGCTCGAGTGGGTGCACGAGGAGCTGGCCCGGCTGCTGGATCCGGAACTCTACGTCCAGCGGCCCGAGGAGGCCTGGCGGCGGCTCAAGCTGCGCTCGCGCGAGCCGCGCTTCGTGGCGCTGGTGCAGGCGCTGGCCGCCTGGCGGGAGCGGGAGGCGCAGGCCCGCGACGTGCCCCGCAACCGCGTCCTCCGCGACGATCTGCTGCTGGAGCTGGCCGCCGCCCGACCCACCACCGCCGAGGCGCTGGCCCGGCTGCGGCGCATCGCCCTCGATGCCCCGCAGCGGCGGGCGGTGTTGGAGATCGTGCGGGAGGTGATGGCGCGTCCCGAATCGGAGCTGCCGCGCCTGCCGCGGCCGGAACGACCGCCGCCGGGACTCGGGCCGGTGGTGGATCTGCTCAGGGTGCTGCTCAAATACTGCGCCGAGGAGCACGAGGTGGCCCAGCGGCTGATCGCCGGCGCCGCCGATCTCGAGCGCATCGCCCGTGACGACCGGGCCGAGGTGCCGGCGCTCCGGGGGTGGCGCCGGCAGGTGTTCGGCGAGCGGGCGCTGGCCCTCAAGCACGGGCGCCTCGCGCTGGCCGTGGCCGGTCGCCGCATCCGTCTCCTCGAACTGGAACCGGCGGGACCGCGGGCCGGTGCGTGATCCGGCGGCCTCCGGGACGCGTGGCGACGGAAGGGACGGAGAGCGCGCATCCTCATGAGCCGGCACCTCACGGGACCCCGCGACGAAGGTGCGTCCCCCTGGCGCCTCTGCGTGGCGCCCATGATGGACTGGACCGATCGCCACTGCCGCTACTTCCACCGGCAGCTCGCCCCGCACGCGCGTCTCTATACCGAGATGATCGCCGCGGGGGCCGTGCTCCACGGCGATCCGGTCCGCCATCTCGCCCACGATCCGGCCGAACGGCCCCTCGCGGTCCAGTTCGGCGGCAGCGATCCCGCGGCCCTCGCCCGCTGTGCCGAGCTGGCGGAGGCCTGGGGCTACGACGAGGTCGACCTCAACTGCGGCTGTCCCTCGCCGCGGGTGCGGGAGGGGGCCTTCGGCGTGGTGCTGATGCGCGAGCCGGCCAGGGTCGCGGCCTGCGTGCGGGCCATGCGGGCGGCCACCTCGCTGCCGGTCACCGTCAAGTGCCGGATCGGCGTGGACGAGGACGACGACTTCGCCTTCCTCGCCCGCTTCGTGGAGCGGGTGGCCGGGGCCGGCTGCCGCGTGTTCCTGGTGCACGCCCGCAAGGCCTGGCTGCGGGGCCTGTCGCCCAAGGAGAACCGCGAGATCCCACCGCTGCGGCCGGAGCGGGTCTACCGCCTCAAGGAGACCTTCCCCGAGCTCACGGTGGTCTACAACGGCGGCATCACCTCCCCCGAGGAGGCGCGCGCCCATCTCGCCCACCTGGACGGGGTGATGGTGGGCCGCACCGCCTATCGCGAGCCGTGGCGGCTCGTGGCCTTCGAGCGGGCCCTCTTCGACCCCGACTTCCGGCCCCGCCGCCGGACGGTGGTGGCGGCCATGGCCGCGTACGCCGCCCGCGTCGCCGCCGAGGGAGTCCCGCTCTACGCGGTCGCCCGGCACATGCTGGGCCTCGCCAACGGTCTTCCCGGTGCCCGCCGCTTCCGCCGCCTCCTCTCCGAGGGCGCCCGCGGCCGGGAGGTGCCGCCGCGGGTGCTGCTGGAGGCCTGGGCGGCGGTGCGGGACCCGGAGGAGGCGGTGCCGTTCACGACTTCTTCATGATCTCCCCGCATGCTGGCGGCGGTGGACGATGCCGGAGCCCGGGATGCGCGTTCCAGGTGGATGCCGGCTCACCGCCGACGAGCGCGGGGCCACGGCGGTGGAGTACGCCCTGGTGGCCTCGCTGGTGGCGGTGGCGGCGGTGGGTGGCTACGTGGCCTTCGCCGACAGTGCCGGCCGTCTGTGGGAGACCATCGGCGCGGCCATCGTGGCGGTGCTGGGCGGGGGGTGAGCCGCGCCGGGGCGGGCGGTGCTCCCCGGCCCGCCGTCTCCCGATGCGACGGGCGCGTCGGACGGGCCCGCCCGTGCACCGGCGGACGAGGACCGCACGGAGCGACGTCCGCACCGGGGATCGCCGCGATCGCCGTCTTTTCCGAGGGGATCCCGGGATCGCGGAGACCGGTGCGGATCGATGGCGGCCCCGCGTCCCGCGCGGCTCACCCGACCCGTGCGGGCGTCCCCTCCCTACCGGACGGAGGGGCGGATCGCAGGGGGTGCCGCGGACGGTCACGGTCGTGCGAGGGCGTCAGAGCGCCGCCACCGCTTCCAGCGCCGCCGCGTGGCGGATGCGATAGCCGTTCTTGCCCACCAGTTCGATCAGTCCCTCGCGCCGCAGGCCCGAGAGGGTGCGGCTCACCGTCTCGATGGTGAGGCCGAGATAGTCGGCGATGTCGGTGCGGGTCATGGGCAGCGGCACCGTCTCGCCGGGCTCGCGGCCGAGCCTGCGGGCGAAGGCGAGCAGGAAGCTCGCCACCCGCTCGCGGGCGCTCTTGCGGCCCAGCAGCAGCATCTGTTCCTGGGCGGCGGCGAGCTCGCCGCGGGCCCGGCCCAGCAGTTCGTGTTCGAGGTGGGGGGTGCGGGCGAGCCAGTCCTGGAAGGCGGTCCTGGCGAAGGCGCAGAGTCTCGTGGGCCCCAGGGCCTCGGCCGAATAGACGTAGGTGTCGGCGAAGGCGAGGCCGATGAAGTCGCCCGGCACCAGGAAGCCGGTGATCTGGCGGCGGCCGTCGGCCAGCAGTTTGCACAGGCGCAGATAGCCGCGGGTCAGGGAATAGACGTGGGTGGCGGGATCGCCCTCGTGGAACAGGGTCGCGCCGCTCTCCAGCGTCACGTGACGGGCGAGGGCGGCGAAGCGGCGCAGCTCCTCCGGCGAGAGGACGCGGCAGACGGCGAGGTCGCGCACCTCGCAACTCTCGCACACCCGGTGGTGTCCGCAGCAGACGGCCCGGTCGTCGACGACGGCGGCCAAGGGAAGTCCTCCCGCCGTTCCAGTATCACCCGCCTTAGTGGGACAAAGTTTGAGATGGGTCAATGTGGCATCGGGTCGGGGTCGATAGGCGGGGTCCGATGGAGGAGCCTCGGCGATGGACGGAGCGAGGGACACGCCGACGGCCGGGCGCTGGTGGCTGCAGGAACTCGGGATCGGACACTGCCGCCTGTTGTGGCCGATCGCCGCGGCCAACGGCGAGGCGCAGGCGCCATCCGAGTTCTGCCACCGGATCGAGGATTGGCTGCGGGCGCGGGCCGGGCGGCGGGTCTTCGGCCTCGGCCGCGACGACGGACCGCTGTGGGCCGGGTTCCTGCTGGATCCGCCGCCACCGGATCGACCGGTCCTCTTCACCGTTCCCCGCCTGTGGCTCGTCGAGCCGGCGCGCAGCGGCACCGTCGCCCGCCCGCTGTTCGCGGCGATGGCGGCGGTGGTCACGGGCCCCGACGAACGCGAGCTGTGGATCCCGTACCGCGCCCTGGTCGATCCGCGTCTCGGCCGCGCCCTCGATGGTCCCGCCGATCAGCTGGGCTATATGGTCGCCGGAGACGGCTGGCGGCGCCGGGTGCCCCCCGGCGAAGTCCGTCGTTTCCGCGGCGGATGCGAGGGAGATCGCCCCATGCGTCGGATCCTCTCGATCGTGCTGGCGCTGCCGCTGCTGGTGGTGGCGGCGAGGGCATGGGCGGCGCAGCTGGTCATGTTCGAGAGCGCGTACTGCGAGTGGTGCGAGCGCTGGCACGAGGAGATCGGGCCCATCTATCCCAGGACCCCGGAAGCGCGGATCGCCCCCCTTAGACGGGTGGACGTGGACGGGCCGCGACCGCCGGATCTGGCCTTCGTCAAGGGCATCCGCTACACGCCCACCTTCGTGCTCGTCGAGAACGGGCGGGAGATCGGCCGCATCACCGGCTATCCCGGCGAGGACTTCTTCTGGCCGCTGCTGGCGGAGTTGCTGGCGCGCCTGCCGCCCCACGGGGAGGAGGTGGCGGCGCACGCCGCGACCGATTGATACAGACCTGCGGTAGAATTGCCCGTCCCACGCGTCCCCGTGCGACACTCGGCGGCACGCCGGGAGCGTCGCGGCGTCTTGCGATATGAAAAAGCGCGAATATGATCGCCGCCACATGGTGGCGGGCGTGCGCAGGCATGTCGGCACCATCGGGCCAGCGAGAGAGAAGAGAGGGAGCTCCACGTCCATGCGAACAGGGGTGATGGTGGCGGCCTTGGCCGTCTCCGCCGTGATCGGGGGCGCGGCCATCGCCGCCGAGCGGCAGGTGACCGAGCAGGGGATCACCTATACCATCGTCGACGAGCACGCGATTCCGGAATCGCTCACGGGCAAGCCGGGCGATCCGGAGAAGGGGCGCAAGGTGTTCGTCAACCGCAAGCTCGGCAACTGCCTCGCGTGCCACCAGGTGTCGGCACTGGCCGACGAGCCCTACCACGGCAACGTGGGGCCGTCGCTGGACGGTGTCGCCTCGCGTCTGAGCGAGGGCGAGATGCGGTTGCGGATCGTCGATCCCAAGGTGGTCAATCCGGACACGATCATGCCGGCCTTCTTCCGGTCGACGGGCCTGCACGACGTGCTCGAGAAGTTCCGGGGCAAGACGATCCTCACCGCCGAACAGGTCGAGGACGTGATCGCCTTCCTCAAGACGCTCCAGTGAGCCGGGCAACCGTGGAGTCGCAGAAGGAGTAAGCGATGCAGACCAGGATCGGACGTCGCCGGCTGCTGTTCGGCACCGGTGGAGTGGTGGCAGGCCTCGGCCTCGCGGGCCTCGCCGGCGGATCGGCCCGCGCCGATGCGGCGGCCGTCGAGGCCAAGATCAAGGAGATCGTCGGCGATCGCACCGTCCAGGAGGGGCGGATCACCCTGGACGCGCCGGAGATCGCCGAGAACGGCAACACCGTGCCGGTCTCCGTCTCGGTGGACAGCCCCATGACCGCCGACGACCACGTGCAGCGCGTCCACGTGTTCGCCGACGGCAATCCGCGTCCGGACGTGTGCACCTTCCACTTCACGCCGAAGAACGGCGAGGCCTGGGCCAGTACCCGCATCCGCCTGGCCAAGACGCAGAAGGTGTATGCGCTGGCGGAGATGAGCGACGGCTCGGTGTACCTGACCAGCCGTGAGGTCAAGGTGACCATCGGCGGCTGCGGCGGCTGATTCGGGAGAGAAGAGACATGGCCAAGCCCAAGCCTCGCGTGCGTGTTCCCCGCAAGCCCGTGCCCAAGGGCGAGGTGATCACCGTCAAGACGCTGATCTCGCATCCGATGGAGTCGGGTCAGCGCAAGGACAAGAAGGGTAACGTCATCCCGCGCAAGATCATCAATCGCTTCGAGGCCACCTACAACGGCGAGCTCGTCTTCGCCATGGATCTGCACCCGGCGATCTCCGCCAATCCGTACATCGCCTTCAACCTTCGGGTCGACGAGGCGGGTGAACTTGCCTTCAAGTGGGTCGACGACGACGGTTCCGTGTACACCAAGAAGGCCAAGATCAAGGTCGCGAGCTGACGCGTCCGGTCATCGGGAGGGATTCGGTCGATGTCCAAGACACGCTGGGGCGTGGTGTTCGTCGCCGCGATCGCGGTCGCCGGCCTGGCGACCGCGGTCTCGGCGACCGAGCACGAACAGTGGCCGGTGCCGGGGTACAAGTCGGTCCAGCCGCAGGAGGGCAATCCGCTGCCGGAGCTCATCTCGGGCTACTGGTTCCGCACCGCGGAGGTGCGGGCCCTGCAGGACGACGACTTCGAGAATCCCGGCTTCCTGTGGGTCGAGCGCGGCGAAGAGCTGTGGAACACCAAGGACGGTGAGGCCAACAAGTCCTGCGCCGACTGCCATGGCGCGGCCGAGGAGAGCATGAAGGGCGTCGGCGCCAGCTATCCGAAGTGGTTCGAGCCTCTCGGCAAGCCGGTCAACCTCGAACAGCGCATCAACATCTGCCGGGAAAACAATCAGAAGGCCAAGCCTTGGAAGTGGGAGTCGGAAGAGCTTCTCGCGATGACGACCTATATCAAGTATCAGTCTCGCGGGATGCCGATGAACATCGATATTTCCGGCCCCATGAAGGAATGGTGGGAGCGCGGGAAGAAGGAATACTATCAGCGCCGCGGCCAGCTCGACATGTCGTGTGCCAACTGCCACGAAGGTTACTACGGCCACAAGATCCGCGCCGACACTCTGAGCCAGGGCCAGATCAACGGCTTCCCCACATACCGTCTCAAGTGGCAGAAGATCGGCTCCCTCCATCGCCGCTTCCGCGGCTGCAACAAGCAGATCCGCGCCACGCCCAATCCCTACGGGGACGACGAGTACATCGCTCTCGAGGTGTACCTCGCCTGGCGCGGCATGGGCCTGCCGGTCGAGACGCCCGCCGTGCGGCAGTGAGTCCGCGCGGCGCCGGGGGGCGGCCCTCGGGGGCCGCCCCTTTCGCCGCCTTTAGGTGAGAATGTGTTCAACTGTCGGAGAAGGGACGCCGATGCTCACCCGCCGTGAACTCCTCCAGGTGGCCGTGGCCGCGGCGCCGCTCCTCGTCGGCTTCGGCAACGTCACCCGGGCCCTCGCCCGCCAGCGGCTCGGCCAGGAGGACATCCTGCGGTTCGAACCCCTGGGCCAGGTCACCATCCTCCACATCACCGACATCCACGCCCAGCTGGTGCCCCTCTACTTCCGCGAGCCCTCGGTCAACATCGGCGTCGGCGAGGCGGCGGGGCGGCCCCCCCATCTCACCGGCAGGGACTTCCTCGCCCATTTCGGTCTCGAGGCGGGCTCGCCCGAGGCCTACATGCTCACCAGCGAGGACTTCGATGCCCTCGCCCGTGCCTACGGCAAGGTGGGCGGCCTCGACCGCATCGCCACGCTGGTGGAGGCGGTGCGGGCCGAGCGTGGTGAGGACCGCGTGCTCCTCCTCGACGGCGGCGACACCTGGCAGGGCTCCTGGACCGCGCTCCGGACCCGCGGCGAGGACATGGTGCGGGCCATGAACCTGCTGCGGCCCGACGCCATGACCGCCCACTGGGAATTCACCTACGGGGCGGAGCGGGTGGAGGAACTCATCGGGATGCTGGAGTTCCCCTTCCTCGCCCAGAACGTGCGCGACACCGACTGGGAGGAGCCGGTCTTCGACGGCGTCGCCTATTTCGAGAGGGGCGGCGTCAAGGTGGCGGTGATCGGCCAGGCCTTCCCCTACACGCCGGTGGCCAATCCGCGCTGGATGATCCCTCAGTGGAGCTTCGGCATCCGCGAGGAGGAGCTGCAGGCCCTGGTCCGCGAGGCCCGCGAGCAGGAGGGGGCCGAGCTGGTGGTGCTCCTCTCCCACAACGGATTCGACGTGGATCACAAGCTCGCCTCGCGGGTGGAGGGGATCGACGTCATCCTCACCGGTCACACCCACGACGCCATGCCCCGACCCATGAAGGTGGGGAACACCCTGCTGGTGGCCACCGGCTCCCACGGCAAGTTCGTCTCCCGCCTCGATCTCCGCGTCGAGGGCGGGCGCGTGGTGGACTACGCCTACAAGCTCATGCCGGTGCTGGCGGACGCCATCGTCCCCCATCCGGAGATGGCGAAGACGGTGACCGAGCTCAGGGCGCCCTATGCGGCGGAACTGTCGGAGGTGGTGGGGGAGACGGAGATCACCCTCTACCGCCGCGGCAACTTCAACGGCACCATGGACGACGTCATCCTCGCCGCGCTGCTGGAACGGCGGGAGGCCGAGATCGCCCTCTCGCCCGGTTTCCGCTGGGGCGCCTCGCTGCCCTCGGGAGCGCCCATCGACCGGGAGTTCGTCTACACCCACACGGCCATGACCTATCCGCAGGTCTACCGGATCGAGATGACCGGGGCGCAGCTCAAGACCGTCATGGAGGACGTGGCCGACAATCTCTTCAACCCGGATCCCTACTATCAGCAGGGCGGCGACATGGTCCGCGTGGGCGGCATGGGCTACCGCATCGACCCCACCGCCCCCATGGGACGTCGCATCATCGACATGACGCTGCTGGCCACCGGCGAGCCCGTCGACCCCGACCGCAAGTACGTGGTCGCCGGTTGGGCCTCGGTGAATCCGGACGTGGAGGGGCCGCCCGTGTGGGAGCTGGTGCTGGACTACATCCGCGACCGCAGGGTGCTCGGCGGCGAGAAGGTGAGCCGGGTGGAACTGGTGCGCGGCTGAGGCGGTGAGCGGCTTCGAGGTCGGCTATCTGGGCGCCTTCCTGGGCGGACTGCTGAGCTTCCTCAGCCCCTGCGTGCTGCCGCTGGTGCCGCCCTATCTCTGCTATCTGGGCGGACTCACCTTCGACCAGCTGGCCGCCGAGGAGGCGTCCCCGCAGGTGGCGCGGCGGGTCTTCGCCGCCGCGCTCCTGTTCGTCGCCGGCTTCACGGCGGTCTTCGTGGCCATGGGGGCCACCGCGACCGCCGTGGGCCAGCTCCTCGCCGAACACGCCGACACGCTGGCGGTGATGGCCGGGCTGCTGCTCATCGTCTTCGGCCTCCATTTCCTCGGCGTGCTCCGCATCCCGCTGCTCATGCGCGAGGCCCGGCTGGAGGTGGAGAGGCCGGCCGGCCTCGCGGGCTCCTTCCTGGTGGGCATGGCCTTCGCCTTCGGCTGGACCCCGTGCGTGGGACCGGTGCTGGCGGCGATCCTGTTCGTGGCCGGCAGCGAGGAGAACGTCTGGCGCGGGGCCGCGTTGCTCTTCACCTACTCGGCCGGTCTCGCCGTCCCCTTCCTGGCGGCGGCGGCGGCGGTGCGCCCCTTCCTCCGCTTCCTCCAGCGCTTCCGCCGCCATGCCCGGCGGGTGGAGCAGGCGATGGGCGTGCTGCTGATCGCGGCGGGGCTGCTCTTCGTCACCGGCACCATGAACCGGATCGGCTTCTTCCTGCTGGAGACCTTCCCCTCACTCGGCCGCATCGGTTGAGCGGCCACCCCGCACCAGCCAGCCCAGGAGCAGCAGACCGGCCCCCGCACCGGCCAGGGCGAGGACGCGGATCGTACCGCCGAGCTCGGCCACGTCCACCCAGAAGAGCTTCACCGCCACCAGCGCGCCCACGGCGACCGCCCCCGCCCGGGCCTCGGAGCGGCCCCACTGGCGGGCGACGACGGCGAGGATCACCGCCACCGCCGTCCAGGCGAGGGTGAGGGTGAGATGTTCGGCCGCGGTCCAGGGGACCTCCGGGCCGAGGATCGGGCCGTGGAACAGATGGCGGATCTCCAGGAGCAGCCACCAGAGCAGCCCGGCGAGGGCGAGGGCGGCGACGGCGCCGGCGGCCTCCCGCCTTCCCCCGCGGGCGAGATCACGGGCGAGGAGGGCCAGTTGCAGGGTGGGCAGGAGGGCGGCCACCAGCAGCGAATCCCACAGGGGCAGGACTCCCACGTCCCACGGCCACCGCAGCGGCGAGGCCTCGCCGACCAGGAGGGCGAGGGCCGGCCAGAACGCCGCGGTGGCCGGCAGGATCCAGCTCCGGTGGGCCGGGGAGGGCAGGTGCGGCGCGAGGCGGAGGAGGGCGTGGGTGAAGCGGAGCCAGAGGGCGAGGGCGAGCCCCGGGGCCAGGATCGGGTCGGCGGCGAGGGTCGGGGCGGTGCCGTTGGCCACCAGCACCAGCGCCGCGAGGGTGGTGAACGCCGCGCCGTCGCGGACGGCCGCGAGCACCTCCGCCGGCACCGGCCGTCCCCGCACCGGTCCCTGCACCGTCACCGTCAGCACCAGCGCCGGCAGCGCGTAGGCTAGCAGCGCGTGATCGAGACTCTCCGCCGCCGTGAGTCGCAGCGCCTCGCGCAGAAGGGCGAGCAGGGCGGCGATGCCCACGAGGCCGGTGGCGAGGGTCACCTCCGGCAGCGGCAGACGCCGCGCGATCAGGGCTCCGCCCAGCGGGACCACCGCGAGGGCCACCGGCAGTTCGGCGGTGGGGAGGTGGAAGGCGGCGCCGGTGGCGACGGCGGCGAAGGCGGCGAGGGCCTCGAGACCGGCGGCGCGGGGCCGGCCGCGGACCAGCAGGTCGGCCGTGCCGGCCGTGGCGAGGGCGGCGAGCGCGAGGGCGGTCGCCGCGAAGGGCCCGTCGCCCATGGTCTCCTGGAGGCGCCCGCGGGTCACGATCAGCAGCAGCAGAGGGACCAGGGCGGCGGCCGCCGCCGCCACCGGCCGGTCGCGGCCGGAGCGGGCGAGGAGGTGACCGCTGGTGGCGAAGGCGACGGCGAGGACGAGGGCGGTGACGAGGACCCGCCGGCCGCCCGGCGGCACCCACAGGAGGGGATCGAGGCCGACGGCCGGATCGGGGAGCAGCTCCGCGAGCCGGAAGGATCGGATGTCGACGGTCCAGGTGGCCGCCACGGCGACCAGCGCGGCCGGCAGCACCGCGGCGGAGCCGGCCCCGCCGGCGGCGGCCGCGAGGGACAGCGGCGCGCCGACGGCGAGGACGGCGAGGAGCGGCGGATCGACGCCGGGCTGGGCGGCGAGCCAGCCCGCCAGCAGCACCACCGCCACCGCGAGGTGGAGCAGATGATGCGCGAGGCGCTGGGCGAAGGAACGGGGACCGATGCCGGCCCGGAGCATCGCCCACAGCTCCGGACGGGTGGCGAGGAGACCGAAGAGGGCGACGTCCCAGGACCACGCCGTCGGTCCCGTCACCACGACCGGCCGGTCGGCCAGCGACCACGGGATCGCGAGCAGCGAGAGCGCGAACCAGGGCTGCAGACCGAGGGGCGGGATCCACGACAGCCAGACCGATCCGCGTGCCCAGGCCAGGGTTCCGATCAGCAGGGTGACGAAGCCGAGATAGGCCCAGAACGGCAGGGGACTCGTCGCACCGTAGTCCCCCAGCAGCGGGGCGGCGTAGGCGCCGACCGCCCCCAGCAGCAGAACGGGCGTGCCGAGGGCGAGGCCGGCGGCGAGGGCGGCGAGGATCGTGAGGACCCCGAGGGCGAAGGCGAGGGCGGGCGGGATCAGGGCGAAGAGGTTGCCGGCGGCGTGGAGGGTGGCGAAGAGGGTGACGAGCCCCGCTCCGGCCAGGGCCTGCGGGACGGCGCCCCCCTCCCCCCGGCGATGGAGGGCGAGGGCGGCGGCGAAGGCGCCGAGACCGAGGAGGGCCAGCCCCGAGAGCCAGAAGCCCGGTCCGATGCGTCCCTGCTCCACCGCCTGGACCACCGCGAGGAGTCCCGCGAGCGCGAGGGCGATACCGCCGATCCAGACCAGGGGCTGGCCGGTGGGGGTGCGAGCCCGGGGCGGCGGGGGAGAGACGGAACCGGCGCCGGCCTCCGCCGTGGCGGGCCGATGCCCCTCCGCTCCCGCCGATCCGGTCGCATCGGTGGCCGGTCTCGCGGCGGTGCCGGGCATCGCGGGCGAGGCCGGCGCGGTCACCTCCCGGGCGAGGGCTTCGCGCAGCTCGGCCACCTCCCGTTCCAGGCGCAGCAGCCGGCCCTTCACCTCCGACTGGCGGATCAGACTGACGATGCCCAGGACGGGGCCCAGGAGGCCGCCGGCCACGGCCATCAGCAGCAGACCGACCAGGGCCGTGAAGGAATCCCACATGCCGACCATGCTCCCGGAGGGACCTTGCGGTGCGCCCGCGCGATCCCCATAGCCCAGGATGGGACGGTTCCGAAGGGAGGCAGGCCATGGCGGAGGAGACGGCAGCGCGGACGGCGCCGGAGGCGACGGGGGGTGACGGCGGCAGCCGGGTCGACCGGCTGGCCGAGGACGTGGCCCGGCTGCGGGAGGATCTGCGCCGGCTCGCCGAGCATCTCGGCGAGGAGGGCATGGCGCGGGCCGGGCGCGTGCGGGAGGTGGCGGAGGAGAAGCTGCGGGAGCTGGAGCGGGCGCTGGCGGAGCTGCGCCGGGAGGCGGAGGCCGCGCGCCGGCGTGCCACCGCCGGGCTGGAGGAGACGGTGCGGGAACAGCCGCTGGTGAGCCTGCTCGCCGCCTTCGGCGTGGGCGTGCTGATCGGCCGTCTGCTCGGGCGCTGACCATGGCGGGGCGGCTGCTGGCGGCGCTCGCGGGCCTCGCCGATCTGCGGGGGCGGGCGGCGCGGCTCGCGGGCGCGGGCGGCCTGTGGCTGGCCGCCGCCCTCGCCGCCTTGGTGGCGACGGGCTTCCTCACCGTCGCCCTCTTCCTCGGCCTCGCGGCCGGCGTGGGGGCGCCCTTGGCGGCGCTGATCCTGGGCGTGATCTACGCGCTGGTGGCGCTGGTCCTGGGACTGCTGGCGCGGGGACGGGCGGCGGCCCCGCCCGCCGCCGACGCCGCGGGCGGCGAGGTGACGAGGCTGCTGGCGGAGACGGCGCGGCGGCGGCCGGCAGAGGCACTGCTGCTGGCGCTGCTCCTGGGTCTGCTCACGGAGCTGGGGCGCGCCCGTCGCGGAAACTGACGATGCCGCCGGGATGGACGAAGAGGTCGAGGGGACGGTCGTGGGGGGCGGCGGCGAAGCGGGCGAGGCGCGCGCCGCGATGGCCGACGCCCACCACCAGCCGCGGCCGCCGGCGGGCGAGGGTGCGGTCGTAGTAGCCGCCGCCGTAGCCGAGCCGATGACCGGCCGGCCCCACGCCCACCACCGGCACCACCACCACCTCCGGATCCAGCTCCGCTTCGTCGGCGGGCGGGATCGGGATGTCCCAGACGCCACGGACGAGGGGACGACCCACCCGCCAGCGCCGGAACACCATGGGCGCCCGGCGCGCCACGATCACCGGCAGGGCGAGGGTGCGCCCCTCGGCGGCGAGGACGGCGGCGAGGGGACGCAGATCGGGTTCGCCGCGGATGGGCCAGTAGAGGGCGATGGCGCCGGTGGTGGTCCGCAGGCGGCCGTGGAGGCGGGCGGTGATGGCGGCGGCGGCGGCACGGCGCTCCGACGGCGCGAGACGGTCCCGGGCCGCCAGCAGCCGGCGCCGCAGGATGGCGCGATCGGGAAGGGGGGCGCTCACCGCCGCCCTCCGGCATCGCCCAGGAGACGGCAGCCGACGAGGATGCGGGCGGCGGTGGTGATCCAGCAGAGGCCGGCGAAGGTGAGGGCGAGGGGCACGAAATGGGCCGGCCACAGGCAGGCGGCGGTGAAGAACAGGATGGTCTCGGTCCCCTCGGTGAGCCCGCCCAGATAGTAGAGGGACTTGCGACCGCGGGCGCGGGTCTCGAGCCCGCGGCGGGCGGCCATGGCCGCGAAGGCGAGGAAGGTGCTGCCGGTGCCCATGAAGGCGAAGAGCAGGAAGGCGGCGGCGAGGGCGTTCACGGCGGGATCGGCCAGGGCGAAGGCGAAGGCCATGCCGGCATAGACCAGGAAGTCGAGGACGATGTCGAGGAAGCCGCCGCGGTCGGTGATGCCGCGGGCGCGGGCCACCGCGCCGTCGAGCCCGTCCAGCAGCCGGCCCAGCAGGAACAGGGCGAGGCCGCCGCGGTAGGCGCCGAGGGCGACGGCGGCGACGGCGGCGAGGCCGGCGAGAAAGCCCGCGAGGGTCAGGGCGTCGGCGGAGACGCCGGCCGCGGCGAGACGGCGGCCGACGGCATCCAGCCAGGGGTCGAGCCGACGACGGACGGGCGCGTCCAGCACCGGTTCACTCGCCGCCCCGTCCACGTTCGAGTCGCACCACCCGCGCGCCGCCACCGTCGTCGTGGGGCGCCGGCGAAGTCGGCGCCGCGGAGGCTGCCGCCGTGGTCCCTTCCGGCGCGGTACGGGCGAGCCGGCGCGCCACCGCCTCGCGCTCGCGCATGCGGCGGGCCGCCACCACGCTCGCCGGCAGACTCGCCAGATAGGCGAGGCCCAGCAGGGTGAGGGTGGCCCAGGGTTCGGTGACCAGGAACACCACCACCAGCATGGCGCCCACCAGCACCGGGACCACATAGTCGGGCGGCACCCGGACGCGCTTGATGGAGAAGGTGGGCACCCGGCTCACCATCATGACGGCCACGAAGAGGGCCATGGCCGCATTGAGGGGCCAGCTCCGCAGCCAGCCGGCGCCGGTGGCGAGCCAGGCCACCAGGGGCAGCAGCGCGAGCCCGGCGGCGGCCGGCGCCGGGATTCCCTGGAAGAACCAGAGCCGCCAGCGCGGGACCTCCGGCTCCTCCAGCTCCACGTTGAAGCGGGCGAGGCGCAGGGCGCAGCAGGTGGCGAAGAGCATGGCCAGCGCCCAGCCGACGCCGCGCACGTCGTGGAGGCTCCACAGATAGACGATCACCGCCGGCGCCACGCCGAAGCTCATGAAATCGGCGAGGGAGTCGAGCTGGGCGCCGAGCTTGCTCTCGATGCGCAGGATCCGGGCGGAACGGCCGTCGAGACCGTCGAAGACGGCGGCGAGACCCACCAAGGCCACCGCCAGCTCCCAGCGGTCGTCGAAGGCGTAGCGCATGCCCGTCATGCCGGCGCCGAGGCCGAGGATGGTGAAGAGATGGGGCACCAGATGGAGGAGCGGCCGCTCCCGCAGGCGCCGGCGCCGCTCGCGCAGGATCTCCCGTCCGAGGCCCTTCATGATCGGCGTCCTCCTTCCACCCGGATGCGGCCGGCGAGATCGGCGAGGAGGGTCTCGCCGGCGACGGCCCGCTGGCCCACCAGCACGCACGGGACGGTACCCGCGGGCAGATAGACGTCACAACGGCTGCCGAAGCGGATGAGGCCGATGCGGGCCCCGGCGGGGAGACGCGCGCCCTCCTCGACGAAGGGGACGATGCGGCGGGCCACGAGACCGGCGATCTGCACGACCCCCACCCGCGTCCCGTCCTCGCCCTCCACCAGCCAGCACAAGCGTTCGTTGTCCTCGCTGGCCTTGTCGAGCGAGGCGTTGAGGAACCGCCCCGGCCGGTAGGCCCGGCGCAGCACCCGCCCCGGCAGCGGCGTGCGGTTCACGTGGACGTCGAGGACGTTCATGAAGACGCTGACGCAGGGCAGCGGTCGGTCGCCGAGTCCGAGCTCCGGCGGCGGCACCCGCGGCCGCACCGCCTGGACGATGCCGTCGGCCGGGCTCACCACGAGGCGGGGATCCAGCGGCGTGACCCGCGGCGGATCACGGAAGAACCAGGCACACCAAGCGGCGGCCAGGAGCCCGGCCCAGCCGAGCGGCGTCCACAGCATCCCCAGCGCCAGGGCCAGCAGCAGGAACAGGGCGACGAAGGGCCAGCCCTCGCGGCGGACGGGGACCAGCACCCGGGCCGCGAGCGGCGGCGCCTCGCCCTCCCGGTGGAGCTCCGTGCTCACGGCTGCCCCGCCCCGGCCGCCGCCGGCGCCACCTCGCGCCGGTAGAAGACGCCGTCCACCTGGAGCTGACGCGCCAGCTTGGGCTCGAAATAGCCGGGGATCAGCAGATGGAGGTCGTAGCCGCGCGCCTGCATCGCCGCCAGCATCCGCGCGAAGTCACACTCGCCTTCATAAAGCGGCACCAGTCCCATTTCCAGCTGCACCCCGACGACGCGCGGCCACAGCCGGCCGACGCCCTCCAGCACCCGGGCCTCGGCGCCCTGCACGTCCAGCTTGAGGAACAGCCGCCGCCAGCGGGGATCGGGCAGCGCCACGTTCTCGAGGCGGGCCACCGGCACCTCCACCCGCGCCACCACCCGCGAGCTGGGGGAGATGGCCCGGAGCGTCGCGTTCTGGGGCAGGAGCGAGCTCATGTCGTCCTCGGCCGAACGTTCGAGGAGGACGGTGCCGTCCCGCTCGGCCAGGGCCAGGGGCGGCGGCACGAACCAGAGGGGATCGTCGGCCGCGGCGGCGGCGAGCTCGGCGTGGACGTCGGGCAGGGGTTCGAAGGAGACGACGGGACCCCGCCAGCCGTGACGGCGCAGCCGGCGGGCGTACTGCCCCCGGTTGGCGCCCACGTCCAGCACCGCCTCGATCCCGAAGGCCTCGAGGGTGCGGACGAGCTGATCCCAGACGTGGCGGGGCTTGCGTGGCGGCGTGGCGGCGATGGCGAGTCCCTCCGGCCCTCCGCCCCCGATATAGGCGGCGGGCCGGAGGCGGCGACCGCCGGGGGCGGCCGCCGGCCGGCTCAGGGAGCGGTGCTGCCGATGTACCAGGCGATGCCGCCCACCACGGTGATGGTCACCGCCGCCGCCAGCGGCGCGATGAGGGCGGTGAGCGCCGCCTCGCCGGAGGCGAGGGGGCCGGTGGCGGTGTCGAGCCGGCGTCGCACCCATTCGTCGAAGGCTTCGGGCCGTCCGGTCGGCGAGGGATGACCGGAGAGCAGCCAGAAGACGAGGGGTACGGCGAGGAAGCCGAGGGCGGCCAGCGCCACCACCGCAAGCATGATGGCGGCGTAGGTGTCGACCGCGAACCACAACCAGGCGGCGACCACCACCCACACCACGGTCGCCGCCATCCAGACGAGGATGCGCGGGTGGAAGCCGGTCTCGATGTCGCGTGGGACCTCGTGCGTCACGGCTCGTTCCTCCCTCCGTCGGGAGGCGGCACCCCGGCCGATCCGCACCCGCGGCCCGTGACCCGTGGCGAGGGGAATTATCGGGCGCCTGTCCCTGCTGACAAGAGCCGGACGCCGTGCCATAGGGGAAATGTTCTTGGAATGTTCCATCCATGTGGGGTCGGCTCGCCCATGCCCTCGCCTATCTGCGCCGCGGTCTCGCGGTGGTGCCGCTGCGGCCGCGGGACAAGGTCCCGCTGGTCCCCTGGCGGCGCTTCCAGCGGGAGCGGCCGTCGCCGCTGCGGGTGCGGCGCTGGCTCGCGCGCTGGCCCGAGGCCAATCTCGGGGTGGTGACCGGGGCCGTCTCGGGACTGGTGGTGCTGGACGTGGATCCCCGTCACGGCGGCGACGAGGCGCTGGCGGCGCTCGAGGCCGAGTTCGGTCCGCTGCCGGAGACGGTGGAGGTGGAGACGGGCGGTGGCGGACGGCATCTCTGGTTCCGCCATCCCGGCCTTGCCGTGCCCACCCGGGTGGGGTTGCGGCCGGGGCTCGATCTGCGGGGCGAGGGGGCGCTGGTGGTGGTGCCGCCCTCCCTCCACCCCAACGGTCGCCCCTATGTCTTCGAGGTGGACCACGACCTCACCGACCGCGAGCCGGCACCGCTTCCCGCCTGGCTGTTCCGGCTCGCGACCGGTGCGGGCGCGCGCACGGGCCGTCCGATGGCCCACTGGCGGCGGCTGGTGGTGGAGGGCGTGGACGAGGGGACGCGCAACACGACCCTCGCCTCGCTGGCCGGCCATCTGCTCCGGCGGGGCGTGGATCCGGCGGTGGTGGAGGAGCTGCTGCAGTGCTGGAACCGGGTCCGCTGCCGGCCGCCGCTGCCGGCCACCGAGGTGCGGCGGGTGGTGGTCAGCATCCTCCGCACCCACCGGCGCCGGTCGGGGCGGACGGGAAGGGAGGGACCGCCGGCGGCGTCCGGACCTCACACCATGCCGAGGGCGGCCTTGTAGGTCTCCAGCAGCTCCTCGAGCTCGCCGCGCTCGTGGGGCTTCATCCGCCGCAGGCGGATCAGCTGGCGCATCACCTTGACGTCGAAGCCCTCGGCCCTGGCCTCGGCGTAGACCTCGCGGATCTGTTCCTGCAGTTCCCGCTTCTCGTCCTCGAGGCGCTCGATGCGTTCGACGAATCGCCGCAGCTTGTCGGCGGCGAAGCCGGCCGCGCTCATGGCCCGCACCTCCACGTCCGATCCCGCGGCCGCCCTCCTAGCCGAGGCGCGTCCGGCCCACAAGCGGCGCGGTGGTCAGTGGGGATCGGGACCGAAGACGAGGTCGAAGGGCGGCTTGCGGCGCGGCCAGCGACAGCTGAGGGTCACGGTGCGGAAGGCACGCCGTGCCGAGCGCACTCCCGAGACGCCGTGGCGGAAGTCCCGGCGGTGGTCCACCGCGAGGCGGATGCAGCGCGAGCGCGGCGCGTCCTCCACCGGCACCGTGCAGAGCTTCAGGCGACGGCCGTCGCCGCGATAGCGGACCCACAGCCAGCGCCCCGCCTTGCCGTCGGCCCGCAGCACCCGGAGCCGTCGGGTCTGGCCGCGCAGGACGAAGAACACCTCCGGCTGGTAGCGCCGCCAGTCGCCGCCCATGCGGATGCGTCCGTCCTCCAGCCGGCAGCGCAGGAAATCCCCGCGGTCGGCCAGCCGCCACAGCCGCCATTGCCGGTCCCGGACCGGCTCCGCCACCGGTCCCGGCCGCACCACCAGCCGGTCGCGCGGCGGTCGCGGGCCGGCGGCGCAGGCGGCCAGCAGCACCACCGCCGAGACGGCGAGGCCGAGACCGCGCCACGCCCTCATGCGCCGCCCTCCCGCCGCGGGGCCAGCCGCAGCGCCAGCGAATTGATGCAGTAGCGCAGGCCCGTGGGCGGCGGGCCGTCGGGGAAGACGTGGCCGAGATGGGCGTCGCAGCGCGCGCACAGGACCTCGGTGCGCACCATGCCGAGACTGCGGTCCTCGCGGGTGGCCACGGCGTCCGGCGTGATGGGCGCCGTGAAGGAGGGCCAGCCGGTGCCGCTGTCGAACTTGGCCTCGCTGGAGAACAGCGGCGCCCCGCAGCAGCGGCACAGGTAGGTACCGGGGGTCTTGGTCGCCCAGTAGGCCCCGGTGAAGGGCGGCTCGGTGCCCCCGAGCCGGGTCACCCGATAGACCTCCGGCGGCAGCTCCCGCCGCCATTCCGCATCCGACTTGCGCACCCGCCCGGCCAAGGCAGTCCTCCCCGCGTGGCTCGACACCGGCCATCCTAGCGACGGCGCCCGCCGCGCACCAGAGGACGGCGGCGTACGCGGGGATGGGGGAGACCTTCCGTGGCCGGCGTCTTGAAAACCCGCCGGCGCCGGGCCAGTTCCGCGGTGGGGCCGGGATCCCCCCGGGGTGAGCGGGAAGGAGCCGGTGCGCGCGTTCGGGGACCCGCACGGACGGGTGAGGAGGCGGTGATGGCGAGGCCGGACGCCGCCCTGCCCCTTTCCGCCTGTCCGGCCCTGGTGCTCAACGCCGACTATCAGCCCCTCAGCTACTTCCCCCTCTCCGTCTGGAACTGGCAGGAGGCGGTCAAGGCCATCTTCCTCGACCGCGTCGACGTGCTGTCCTGGTACGACCGGGTGATCCGCTCGCCCGGCACGGAGATGCGCCTGCCCAGCGTGGTGGCGCTGCGCGAGTACGTGCCCCAGGACCGCCGCCCGCCCTTCACCCGCTTCAACGTCTTCCTGCGCGACATGTTCACCTGCCAGTACTGCGGGCGGCGGCTGCCGGCGCAGGAGCTCACCTTCGACCATCTGGTGCCGCGCTCGCGCGGCGGGCGCACCTGCTGGACCAACATCGTCACCGCCTGCAGCGACTGCAATCTCCGCAAGGGCAGCCGCCTGCCCGACGAATGCGGCATGTATCCGAAGAGCCGCCCGCGGGTGCCCACCCTCCACGAGCTGCGCCGCAAGGGCCGCCACTTCCCGCCCAACTACCTCCACGAGAGCTGGCGCGACTTCCTGTACTGGGACGTGGAACTGGAGCCCTGAGGCCGCGCCCGTTAACCGGATGTTGGGAAAGGAGTGGCAGGCTGGTGCCGGTGCGCGACGGAGGCGGCACGGTGTGCGCGTGCGTGGTGGAAGGACCGGCCGTGGCCGGCGATGCGATCCTCTCCCTGCCGGTGGCCTTCGCGCCGGGGCTCCTGCTGTACCGGACTCCGGCGGGGCCGCTCCGGGTGCTGGCCCGCGGGCCCGAGAGTCCGCCGGAGATGGTGGCCGGGCCCGGTGAGGTGATGGTGGCGGAGGCGCTGCCCGGACCGCTGGCCGAGGGGCTCGCGCGCCTCGTCTCGGAGGCGGAACCGGCGGGAGCCGGGGGCGGCTGCCGGCGCCTTCTGGTGGAGACGGAGGCGGGTGTGGTGGAGCTCGTGGTGGGGCCGGTGGACGATGCCGGCGGACGGCCGGTTCAGCTCCGCGAGGTGGGGCGCGCCGCCCGGCTGGAACGGGATCTCGCGCGTGCGCGCGAGGAGCTGCAGCAGTTCGCCTATGCCGCCTCCCACGATCTGCAGGAGCCACTCAGGACGGTGGCCGGCTTCTGCGAGCTTCTGCGCCGCCGCTACCGCGGCCGCCTCGATGCCGATGCCGACACCTTCATCGACTTCGCCGTGGACGGCGCCCGCCGCATGCAGGCGCTGCTGCGCGCGCTCCTCGACTTCTCGCGGGTGGAGACGCGAGGCGGGCCGCTGGTGCCGGTGGCCCTCGGGCCGCTGGTGGCGGAGGTGGCGGAGGGCTTCCGGCCGCTGGTGGCCGAACTCGGCGGGACGCTGGAGATCGGGCCGCTGCCGGCGGTGCGGGGCGATCCGCCCCAGCTCGCCCGCCTGTTCCGGGAACTGCTGGACAATGCGGTGCGCTATCGCGGCGAGGCCCCGCCCCGCATCACCGTCTCGGGACACGGGGCCGGCACCTTCGCCGAGATCGCCGTGCGGGATGCCGGCATCGGCATCCCGCCCGAGTTCCACGAGCGCATCTTCCGCATCTTCCAGCGTCTCCACAGCCGCGACGAGATCCCCGGCACCGGCGCCGGCCTCGCCATCTGCCGACGCATCGTCGAGCGCCACGGCGGCGGCATCGCGGTGGAGTCGGCGCCCGGCCGCGGCGCCGTCTTCACCGTCCGTCTCCCCCGCGCCGACGAAGGAACCGCCGCCCGCTGAGTCGGGAGGGGTGACGCGGGGCGCGATCCGGCCGGGGTCGGGCGTCCCGCGGCGGCGTGCCGGGGATCGGGGGAAGGCGGTCGGGTCGCGGCCCGCCGGCACCGCACGGCCCGCGGCACCGGGGCCACGCTTCGCTCGTGCATCCTGCTCCGGGAGCGGGGGATCGAAGCCGAGACGGCGTCGCGAACGGTTTCTCCCGACGGGCGTCGCGGTCCCTTCGCCGCACGCACGGGGGATCGGGACGGCCCGGATGGGTCCGGGAGCGATGCGGTCTCCGGGGATTCCCGTGTCCGACGGGCGCGGTGTCCGGCTCCGGAGGCGGGCGGACGGCCCGGCGATCCCAGAGCCGCCGTTCCCCGACCCGCGAAGGTGTCCGCGGCCGCTTGTCCGCGGGCCGGTGCACGTCTCCGGCGGCGGCATCCGGGCGGGGGACCCCGGAAGCCGCGCATGGACCGTGGGATGCCGCCCGGGCCGACCCATCCCGACGACGCACCCGCACACGCGGGGCGCGGCGATCCGGGGCCGCGACGGGAAGGAGGGCCGCGGGCGGTCGGACGGATTCGCCGAAAATACGAAAAACATTGGAACAAGGAGGGGTTTGACACGATCGTGGCTCGGCCGAATCCGATATCGAGAGAGGGTTGTTCGAAATCGGAGGGGCGGAATGGTCATTCACGCGGTCATCGTGGGGATGTTCATCCTGGCGGCGATCCTCGTCGGTCCGGATCTCTCCATGGCTCCGAATGTCGGCGGGAACGACGAGATCGCCGGACCCGATTACGACGACGAGGCGAGTCGGGATCCGGACTGGATCGTGCAGGATCCCGCCGCGGACCATCCTGCCGGACAGGACGGTGGGGATGGCGGCGAGGGTCCGGGTGCCGACAATGACGGCAATGTGGGGTGAACCCGTCGACGTCGATCCGTCGCCCGCGACGGAATGCCCGCGGCCCTGGACACGGCCCCGGACCGGGCCGGGGGAGCGGCACGGACGCATGAGCCCGGGACGCGCCGCCCGCCCCGGCGTGGATCTCGCGCCGCGGAGAGGAGGCGGGCCTGGGTGCGGACGATCCGGGTCTCCGTCCGGCGAGCGCCCGACGGTGGGATGAACGGGCGCCGCGGCCGGGTGGACCGAGGCGGGCGTGGCCGCGGACGGATCACCCGCCGCCCGGATCGCGCCAGCGTGGCGCCAGATCGTTGGCGAGGCCGAACAGGTCCAGCACCCGTCCCACGGTGTGGTCCACCATCTCCGCCAGCGTCCGCGGACGCGCGTAGAAGGCCGGCAGCGGGGGCATGATCACCGCCCCCGCACGCGTCGCCGCCGCCATGTTCTCGATGTGCACCAGCGACAGCGGCGTCTCCCGCACCAGCAGCACGAGGCGCCGCCGCTCCTTCAGCATCACGTCGGCGGCGCGGGTCAGCAGATTGTCGGCGAGGCCGTGGGCCACGGCCGCCAGCGTGCGCATGGAGCAGGGCGCCACCACCATGCCGAGACAGCGGAAGCTCCCGCTCGCCAGGGGCGAGCCCACGTCGTGGACGGAATGCACCCGGTCCGCCAGCGCCTTCACCTCGGCCGGCGTCCGCTCCAGCTCGTAGCCGATGGTGAGCGCCGCCGGCCGTGTCATCACCAGATGGGTCTCCACCCCGAGCCCGCGCAGCACCTCCAGCAGCCGCACGCCGTAGACGACGCCGGTGGCGCCGGTGATCCCCACCACGAGGCGTGGCCTGCCGCTCACGGCTCCGTTCCCCCCTCCCGGCGCACCAGCCGCGCCAGCGCCGTGCTGGCGAAGAAGCCGGCCACCGCCACCGCCGCCATGGCCGGTCCCGCCGGCAGATCCCAGCGGAAGGCGACGGCGAGGCCCAGGGCCGCCGCACCCACGGCGAAGGCGAGTCCGCCCAGCGCCATGCCCTCCGGCTCCCGGACCCACGGCCGCACCGCCGCCGGCGGCACGATCAGCAGCGCCATCACCAGCAGCATCCCCACCACCCGCATCCCCAGCGCCACCACCAGCGCCAGCGCCATCACCAGCAGCAGCCGCAACCGCCCCACCGCCACGCCCTCCACCGCCGCGAGTTCGGCGCTCACCGTCGCCGACACCAGCCCGCGCCAGCTGGCCCCCAGCCACAGGGCCACCGCCACCGCCGCCGCCGCCAGCAGACCCAGGTCCACCGTCCCCACCGCCAGCACGTCGCCGAAGAGATAGGCGAGGAGATCGGTGCGATAGCCGCCGGCGAGGGCGAGGCCCAGGAGACCGGCGGCCAGCGCCCCGTGGGCGAGGATGGCGAGCAGGGTGTCGGCGGGAAGTCGGCTCCGCCGTTCCAGCACCAGCAGCAGGCCCGCAAGTCCCAGCACGAAGGGCGGCAGCGTGGTCTCCGGCGCCAGATCCCACCACACCGCCAGCGCCGCCCCCGGCAGCACCGCATGGGCCAGGGTCTCGCCGAAATAGGCCATCCGCCGCCACACCACGAAGGCGCCGAGAGGAGCGGCGGTGGCCGCCAGCAGCACGGCGGCGAGCAGCGCCCGCAGCAGCAGCGGCTCCATCGTCACGGCGCCCCATCCGGCTCGTGGCGGTGGACGTAGGGGGCGAAGGCCTCCGCCACCCGCGCCCCGAACAGGCGGCGGAAGGCGGGATCACGGGCCACGTCCCGTGGCGCGCCCACGCAGCGCAGCGTGCGGTCGAGGCAGACCACCCGGTCGGTGGCGGCGAAGACGAGATGGAGATCGTGGCTCACCAGCAGCACCCCGCAACCGTAGCGGTCGCGCACCGCCCGCACCAGCCGGTAGAGCTCCAGCTGACCGCTCTGGTCGACGCCGGAGAGCGGCTCGTCCAGGACCAGCAGTTCCGGCGCACGCAGCAGCGCCCGCGCCAGCAGCAGCCGTCGGAACTCGCCGCCGGAGAGATGGTGCACCGGCCGCTCCAGCCGGCCGGCCAACCCCACCTCCCGCGCCACCGCCGCGATGCGCGTCGCCGTGCTCCGGCCGGCCAGTTCCAGGAAGCGGCGGGCACTCAGCGGCAGCACCGGATCGAGGGCGAGGCGCTGGGGACAGTAGCCCACCACCAGCCCCGGCCGGCGCCGCACGCGACCGCGATCGGGCCACAGCAGTCCCAGCAGCACCCGCACCAGGGTGGTCTTGCCGGCGCCGTTGGGCCCCACCAGGGTCACGATCTCGCCGCGGTGGACGGCGAGGTCCACGTCCTCCAGAACGGTCTCGCGGCCGCGGCGCACGAGGATGCCCTCGGCCGCGATCAGGGTCTCGGCCGTCGCCTCCGCCGCCCGCGCGGTTTCGCGGCCGGTGATCTCCGCTGCCGGTGCGTCCATGACGCGAGACTTAGACCGGGGAGAGGAGGGCGGAAAGTGTCCCGGCTCGGCCTGCTGCTGCTGACGTGGCTCACGGTGGTCCCGGCCCTCGCCGGCCCGCCGCGTCTCCTGGCCTCCATCGCGCCGCTCCACGGGATCGCCGCCGCCGTCGGCGCCGGACGGGCGGAGGTGGCGCGCCTGTTTCCGCCGGACCGCTCGCCCCACCTCCACGCGCTCCGCCCGAGCGAGGCCCGGCGGCTCGCGGCGGCGGAGCTGGTGGTATGGATCGGTCCGATGCTGGAGACGGCGCTGGCACGGGCGCTTCCGCGTCTCGCCGCCGGCGCCGAGGTGGTGACGGTGGCGGAACTCCCGGGTCTGCGGCGGCTGCCGCGGCGGGTCGGCCACCAGGATGCGGCACGGGCCGGTCTCGATCCCCATCTGTGGCTCGATCCCGACAACGGCCGTCGCATCGCCCGCGCGCTCGCCGAACGCCTCGTCCGTCGCGATCCCGCCGGTGCGGAGATCTACCGGCGCAATCTCGCCCGTTTCGAGGCGCGGTTGGATGCGGTGGTGGCCCAACTGCGGGCGCGGCTGGCACCGGTGCGCGACCGGCCCTTCCTCCTCGCCCACGATTCCCTGCAGTACTTCGAGCGGGCCTTCGGCCTCGCCGGCCTCGGCGCCGTGAGCGTCTCGCCGGAGCTGCCGCCGGGTGCCCGCGGCCTCCTCGAACTCCTCGCCCGCGCCCGCGGCGCCGGCGTGGTCTGCGTCTTCGCCGAACCCCAGCTCGACCGGAGACGGGTCGAGCGCCTCGCCGAACGACTGGGTGCCCGCATCGGCACCGTCGATCCCCTCGGCCGCGACATCGCGCCCGGGCCCGACTTCTATCCGGAACTGCTGCGGCGGGTGGGGGAGTCGGTCCGCGCCTGTCTCGCCGTCTCAGGGCAGTAGCGCCTCGATCAGGAAGGGACCGTCGTCGGCGGCGGCTCGCGCCAGCGCGGCGGCGAGATCCTCCGCCGTCTCCACCCGGACCCCCGGGACGCCGAAGCCGCGGGCCACCGCCACCCAGTCCGGCGCCGGATCCTCGAGGCGGGTGAGGGCGCGGGTGGCCGGCCCCGGTGAGGTGCCGGCGCGGGCCAGCTCCAGCTCGAGGATGCGATAGCGGCGGTTGGCGCAGACCACGGTGGTGACGGGGAGCCCCTCGCGCGCCTGGGTCCACAGCGCCGCCGGCAGATAGGCGAGACTGCCGTCGGCCTCGAGGTGCAGCACCCGCACCCCCGGCCGTGCCAGGGCGGCTCCCACCGCCAGCGCACTGCCGGCCCCCACCACGCCGCCGGTGAGGGCGATCTCCTCGTGGGGCGCGGCCGCGGCGGCGAGGCGGGAGAAGGGCCAGCTGCTCGAGACGGCGGTCAGGACCACCACCCCCTCCGCGGCCACCGCCCGCGCGCAGGCGGCGGCGAGGCGCTCGGGATCGAGGGAACCGGTGGGCGCCGGCGGCGGTTCCACCGCGGGTGCGGCGACCGCCGGCGGGGCCGCCAGCGCGTCGGCCAGCGCCTCCAGCGCCGCCGTCACGTCGTCGCCGGGGGCGGCCAGCGGCAGCCGTCCCGGATGGCTCGCGAGGAAACGGCTGGGCCGGTCCGGCAGGCCGAAGAAGGCGACGGGATCGCGGGCGCCGGCCAGCACCACCAGGTCGAAGGCGTCGAAGAATTCCTGTGCACGCTCGGGGAAATACGGCACCCGCACCAGCGGCGGCAGGCCGCGACCCGTCCGCAGACGGCGGAAGCCGGTGGGGGCGGCGAGAGTGGCCCCGGTGGCGGCGGCCACCCGGCCGGCGGCGGCGAGGCCGGCGCCGTGGAGACCCGCGCCGTCCAGCAGCAGCAGCGGTCGCCGGGCCGCCCGCAGGGCCGCGGCCGCCCGCGCCACCGGCTCCTCCCGCACCGGCCGCAGGGGCTCCGGCGGCCGTGGGTCGGCGGTGGCGTCGGTCGCGGCGAGCTGATGGTCGTGGGGGAAGACCACCGCCACCACCCGACCCCCGGCGCCGCGGGCCAGCGCCACCGCCTCCGCCATCCAGAAGGGGGCGTCCTCCGCCCGCCGCACCGTCAGCACCGCATCGGCCACGGTCCGCGCCGCCGCCTCCACCGCCATGGCCAGCGGCGGATCGGCCGGCCGGTGCCAGCTCGCATGGTCGCCCACGAGGGTGACCACGGGACTCCGGCCCTTGCGGGCGTTGTGGAGATTGGCCATGCCGTTGGCGAGACCGGGGCCGGTGTGCAGGAGCGCCAGCGCCGGCCGTTCGGCGAGGCGCCCGTAGCCGTCGGCCGCGCCGGTGGCGACGTTCTCGTGGAGGCAGAGGACCGGGCGGATGGCCGGCACCCGGTCGAGGGCCCTCACGAGGGGGAGTTCGGTGGTGCCGGGATTGGCGAAGCAGACCGCCACGCCCGCGGCCGCTGCGGCCTCCAGCGCCGCCCGGGCTCCGTCGCGCCGATCCGTGGCCATCGGTCGCACTCCCGCCTCCCCCGGAGTGGATACGCCGAGATGCACCCAGCGTCGAGCCGTCTCCCCTTTCCGATCCCGCGTCCCGCGGCGGTCGACCGCGCGCGGGAGGACGGCCACAGGGCGGACTTCCGCCTCCGGCCGCTGTCCTGGCCGGCGAGCGAGCCGCCGCGGCTGCTGCTGGTGGTGGACACCGAGGAGGGGTTCGACTGGAATGCGCCGCTCCGCCGCGACGGCCACGACGTGGCCGCCGTCGGCGAGCTGCCGCGGCTGCACGAGCTGGCCCTCGCCCACGACCTCCTCCCCTGCTACGTGGTCACCTGGCCGGTGCTGGCCGACGATCGCGCCGCCCGGGTGCTGGAGGATCTGACCGCCGCCGGCGGCGCGGCGGGCCTCCATCTCCACGTGTGGACCACGCCGCCCTTCGTGGCACCGGAGCTGGAGGCGCGCGGCTTCCAGGGGGCCTTGCCGGCGGAACTGGAGGAGGCCAAGCTCGGGGAACTCGCCGCCCTCTTCCGCGAGCGCTTCGGCCGCCCGCCGCATCTGCACAAGGCCGGTCGCTACGGTCTCGGACCATGGACGCCGCGGGCGCTCCGCCGTCTCGCCGTGCCCCTCGACCTCAGTCCCTCGCCCGGCTTCGACTACCGTCATCTGGGCGGCCCCGACTTCCGCCGGGCCCCGCCTGGGCCGGCGCGGCTGGTGGGCGCCGACGGCAGCGCCGTCGTCGCCCTGCCGGCGAGCGGCGGTTTCGTCGGTCCCCTCGCCCGGCTCGGACCCGCCCTCTTCGACGAACACCGTCGTCGTCTCCTGGCGCGGGCCGTGGCCCAGAAAGGACGGATGGTGCGGCGCCTGCGCCTGTCGCCGGAGGGACACGGGGCGGCGGAGATGACCGCTCTCGCCCGCAGCCTCCTGGCCCACGGTGTCGGCTGTCTCGTCGTGACCCTCCACAGTCCCTCCTTGGCCCCGGGCTGGACCCCCTACGTGCGCGATCGGGCCGACCGCGACCGGCTGCTCGCCACCCTCGACGCCTTCCTGGACTGGGCCCGCCACCGGGCCGGACTGGTGCTGGCCCGGCCGGTGGAGATCCTGGGGCGGCTCACCGGCGCTGGAGAGGTGGGCGATGGCGGAGCTGCGCGTCCATCCGACGCCCCTGCGTGATCCGGAGACCCTCACCCGTCGCTGGCGCGCCCTCGAGGGAGAGGCGGCCGCCACCGCCTTCACGGCCTGGGCCTGGATCGGAAGCTGGCTCGCCACCCTCGCCGTCGATCCGTGGCTGGTGGAGGTGCGGCGGGGCGGCGATGTGGTGGCCCTGGCCGTGGTATGCCCGCGGCGACTGCGCCGGCACGGGCTCCTCGCGGTGCGGACCCTCCACCTCCATGCCACCGGCGATCCGGTCCGCGACGCCGTCACCGTCGAGTACAACGATCTGCTGGCCCGGCCGGAAGAGGCGGTGGCGGCCCGGCGGGCGGTGGCGACGGTCCTGCTCGATCGCCGGTGGTCGGGACCGCCCTGTGCGGAACTCCATCTGCCGGGGTTGGCGGCCGCCACCGCAGGCTGGACGGTCGCGGGCGGCATCGAGCGGCTCCACGCCCGCAGGCCCTCCGCCCGGATCCGCCTCGACGCCGTCGGCGAGGACTATCTCGCGGGGCTGCGCCCCGGCGTCCGCCGGCGGCTGCGGCGGTCGATGCGACTCTACGAGCGGATGCACGGACCGCTGCGGCTGCGACCGGCGCCGGATGCCGCGACCGCCCTCGCCTGGCTCGACGCCCTCGCCGCCCTCCACGTCGCCCGCTGGCGGCGACGGGGACGGCCGAGCGCCTTCGCGCGGGAGGATTTCCGCACCTTCCACCGCCGCCTCGTGGCCGGTGCGCCCGAGGTGGGGCGTCTCTTCCGGCTCGATGCCGGCGGCACGCCGCTGGGGTTCCTCTATCTGCTGTGCTGGCGCGACCACGCCTTCTTCTACGCCGGCGGCTTCGACTTCCCGGCCGACAACCGCCTCAAGCCCGGTCTCGTCGCCCACGCCCTGGCGGTGGCGCGGCTGCGGGCGGAGGGCTTCCGGGTCTACGATCTCGGCGCCGGCAGCGAACCCTACAAGGCCGAGCTGGCCGCGCCCGGCCCCGACATCGTCCACCGCGTCCTCGCCCGGGCGACGGCGCCGCTGCGGCTGGAGCACGCCCTCCGTCAGCTCCGCGCCCGGCTGCGGGCCGCCACCGGAGGCGGCGCCGTGGGCTGAGGCGTGCCACGGGCCTCCGCCACCAGTCGCCGGGTCGCGCCCTCGATGCGTCGCTCCAACTGCCGCAGGAAGGTGGTCCGGTCCAGGCCCGGCGGGATCGGCTCCAGGAACTCCACCACGATGCGTCCCGGCCGCTTGAGCCAGCTCCGTCGCCCCCAGAACAGGCCCGAGTTGAGGGCCACCGGCACGCAGGGCACGCCGAGGGCGCGATAGAGGGCCACCACACCCGGCTTGTAGTCGGGCGGGGCATCCGGCGGCCGCCGCGTCCCCTCGGGGAAGATCAGCACGTGGTCGCCGCGGGCCACCGCCCGCTTCGCCCCTTCCACCAGCGAGCGGATCGCCCGCTGCGGACTCCCCCGCTCGATGGCGATGCTGCCGGCACGACGCAGGTAGAGGCCGAAGAGGGGGATCCGCAGCAGCTCGCGTTTCAGTCCCACCACCAGGTTCGGGACGATGAGATGGAAGGCCAGCGTCTCCCAGGCCGACTGGTGCTTGCTGGCGAGGATGGCCGGGCCCGCCGGCAGATGGTGGAGACCCCGCACCTCGTGTTCGAGACCCACCAGCCACCGCAGCAGCCGGTGGATGCCGCGCTCCCAGAAGCGGGCATAGGCGCGGGTGCGGGCCTCGTCCCAGAAGGGCAGGAAGGGCAGACCGGCCACCGCCAGCAGGGCCGTCCAGGCGTAGAAGGCGAGGTTGAAGGCGGTGGCCCGGATCAGAGGACCGGCCGTGATCCGCATGGTCTCCTCCGCACGGGGGCGAGATAGGACGATCCCGTCCCCGAAGAAAGCGCACGCCGGGACGGCCCCCACCCTCGCGCCGCTTCCGCCCCACCCACCGCCCGCCTATGTGGGGGAGGAGCCCGGCGGGATGTGGCGCCGTGACCGTCCTCGATCTGGAAGACCTCGAATCCGGGCGCGAGCTGCGCGCTCGCGTGGCGGTGGTGGGGGCCGGGGCCGCCGGCATCACCCTCGCCCGGGCACTGGCCGCCCGCGGGCTCGAAGTGGTGGTGCTGGAGGGCGGCGGATCGCGACCGGAGGCGGCCACCCAGGCCCTGCACGATCTGGTGCCGGTGGGCTATCCGCTGCGGCCCGGTCACGTCAACCGTGCCCGCGAGTTCGGCGGCAGCTGCAATCTCTGGGCCGGCCGCTGCATGCGCCTCACGCCCTTCGATCTGGAACGGCGGCCGTGGGTGGCGGAGGTGGGCTGGCCCTTCGGCTGGGAGACGCTGGCGCCCTGGCTTCGGGAGGCGGCGCGGCTGCTGGGACTGCCGGATCCCGTCCACTTCGACCTCGCGGCCCACGGCGGACGCGTGTCGGCCGACGAGCGGCGGCTGTTGGCGGCCGGCCCCTTCGCGCCGATCCTCTCCCTGTGGGCGCGGCGCCCGCGTCGCTTCGCCCGCGCCCACCGCCGCGAACTCGCCGCCTCCCGCCGCATCACCGTGGTGCTGCACGCCAATGCCACCGAGCTCGAGACCGACGCCGAGGGGAGCCGGGTGGTGGCGGTACGCGCCCGCAGTCTCTCCGGCCGCGAGCTGCGGGTGGTGGCGGAGGTGGTGGTGCTGGCCTGCGGCGGACTCGAGGTGCCGCGCCTGCTGCTGCTCTCGCGCCGCGCCCGACCCCACGGCCTCGGCAACGAGCACGATCTGGTGGGCCGCTTCTTCATGGATCATCCCCGCACCGCCTACGGCCGGGTGACGGTGCGGGCCGGGGTGGCGCTGCCCCTCACCCGCGGCTGGCCGCTCGCCGACGGCCGGGTGCAGCTCGGCTTCGCCCTGCCGCCGGATCTCCAGGCGCGCGAGGGGCTGCTCCACCACTACGCCACGCTGGAGGAGGAGCACTCGGCCTACACGGAGCGGACCTACCGCACCGCCGTCGAGGCGGGCAAGGTGCTGCTGCGGCGGGGGCATGCCGGGAGCCGCCTCGATCTCGGGCGCATCCGCCGGGCGGCACGGCTCGACTCCCTCATCTATCTGCTGCCGCCCAAGGAGATCCTCCCCTTCCCGCTGTGGCGGGCCTGGCGCGTCACGAGGAGCCGTCTCGAAACGCGGAGGCGGGCGCGGCGCTACGTGGTGGTCTACTTCTGCGAGCAGCCGCCGTCGGCCGAGAGCCGCGTCACCCTCGACGACTCCCGCGACGCCCTGGGTCTTCCCAGAATCCGCCTCGACTGGCGCATTCCCGATCCGGTCCACGAGAGCCTGTGGCGGCTGCAGGACCATCTCGCCCGCGCCCTCCGCACGACGGGTCTGGGCGAGCTGGAGCCGGGGGAGGGGATTCCCCGCTACACCGACGCCTCCCACCATCTGGGCACCACCCGCATGGGCGCGACGCCGCGCGAGGGCGTGGTGGATCCGGAGCTGCGGGTGTGGTCGGTGGCCAATCTCTACGTGGCCTCCAGCGCCGTCTTTCCCACCGGCGGCCACGCCAATCCCACCCTCACCCTGCTGGCCCTCACCCTCCGTCTGGCCGACCATCTCGCCCGCAGGCTCGCGCCGGCGGCGGTGGCGACGGCGACCGGCGGTGGGCGGCCTCAGCCGGCGATGCCGTAGGGCTCGCCGTGGATGTAGCTCTCCGCCTCGTGGAGGTCCTCCTCGAGACCGCGGCACACCGCCTCGTAGAGATCGCGGATGGAGACCACGGCCACCACCCGGCCGTCCCGGTCCACCACCGGCAGGTGGCGGAAGTGCCCCTCGCGCATCTTGACCAGGGCGTCCAGGGCCCGCTCGTCGGGACGGGCGGTCACGGGCTCGCGGGTCATGATCTCCGCGACCGTCACGGTGGCGGGATCGCGGCCCTCCGCCACCACGCGGAAGACGATGTCGCGCTCGGTGACGATGCCCGCGAGGCGCGCGCCCTCCATCACCAGCAGGGCGGCCACCCGCCGCTCCCGCATGCGGCGGGCCGCCTCCCGCGTGCTCGCCCCGGATGCGATGGACACGACCGGTCTGCGACCGTCGACGATGTGCGGTACGATGCGCCGCTGCATGGGCCTTCCCCGACCTCGTGGTGATGATGGGACAGCATGCGCATCGCGCGCGGCGCGGTCAAGCCTCGCCCCGCGGGCGAGCGGCGGGGCTACTCCCACTCGATGGTACCGGGGGGCTTGCTGGTGACGTCGTAGACCACCCGGTTGATGCCGCGCACCTCGTTGACGATGCGGGTGGCGACGCGGGCGAGGAAGTCCAGGTCGAAGCCGAAGACGTCGGCGGTCATGCCGTCCTCGCTCACCACCGCCCTGAGGGCGCAGGCCATCTCATAGGTGCGCGCGTCGCCCATCACGCCGACGGTGCGCACCGGCAGCAGCACGGCGAAGGCCTGCCAGATGGAATCGTACAGGCCGGCGGCGCGGATCTCCTCGAGGAAGATCCGGTCCGCCTCCTGCAGCACCGCCACCCGCTCCGGCGTCACCTCGCCGAGGATGCGCACCGCCAGCCCCGGCCCGGGGAACGGATGGCGGCCGACGAACCGTTCCGGCAGGCCCATCTCGCGCCCGAGCTCGCGCACCTCGTCCTTGAACAGCTCGCGCAGCGGCTCCACCAGCCGCATGCGCATGCGCTCGGGCAGGCCGCCCACATTGTGGTGGGTCTTGATGGTGGCCGACGGCCCGCGGAAGGAGACGCTCTCGATCACGTCCGGATAGAGGGTGCCCTGGGCGAGGAAGTCCGCGCCGCCCAGCCGTTCCGCCTCGCGCTCGAACAGCTCGACGAAGGTCTCGCCGACGATGCGCCGCTTGCGCTCCGGATCGGTGACGCCGCGCAGACGCTCGAAGAAGATCTCGCCGGCGCGCACGTGCACCAGCGGGATGTTGAAGTGCCCGCGGAACAGCGAGACCACCTCCTCCGCCTCGCCCTTGCGCAGGAGCCCGGTGTCGACGAACACGCAGGTGAG
>Ga0256839_1000015_pt1 | contig 242240 bp, 188 predicted proteins | sample 354166metaG_FD_185968 | JGI IMG/M metagenome (GOLD analysis project Ga0256839, IMG submission 185968) | Hydrothermal vent microbial communities from Mid Atlantic Ridge, Atlantic Ocean - 354-166 | ecosystem: Environmental > Aquatic > Marine > Hydrothermal vents | place: Atlantic Ocean: Mid... | reverse complement strand
CTCGAAGCCATGGCACTGGGCACCCCTGTCATCAGCACCGATTGCGGCGGAATAGCTGAGGTCATCGAGGATGGTGTCAATGGCTTTCTGGTACCCGTACGCAATGCGGCTGCTCTGGCTGCTGCCGTTATGCGGTTCACGGCATTGACCGAAGACGGACGGCTTAAAATGATTCGTGCGGCCAGAAAGACCGTGGAAGAAAGCTTCTCGGTTGAGCAAATGGTGCATGGGATGGTGCAATTGTACGAAGAGGTAATCTCGCCGGCACCTATAAGCTGCCTCGAAGAAATACACCAGCAAGATTAGCATTTCATGTGTGGCATTCTGGGTGAATTTGCATTTGGTGGAAGGCTGACTGAGGAAGCGGAGTTTCGTCGCATCTTGCAGCGATCGGTGCGACGCGGACCAGACTATCAAGGGGTGCAGGTGGTGGATTCGTGCTGTCAGGTAGGGCACAACCGCCTGGCCATTCTCGATTTGAGCCCCAATGCCCATCAGCCCATGCAAAGTCCGTCGGGGAGGTACTGGTTGGTGTACAACGGAGAGGTGTACAACCATTTGGAATTGCGCGAGTGGGTGGGAAAGGATATCGTCTTTCACGGAAATAGTGATACGGAAACGCTGGCCGTGGCCATCGATCGATTTGGCGTTCAGGAGGTTGTGGAGCGTTGCGATGGCATGTTTGCCCTGGGGGTCTATGACAGGCAAGACCGATGTTTGTGGCTGGCCCGCGATTTCGCAGGCATTAAACCACTTTTTTACGCCATGGATGGTGGGCGCATCGTCTTTGCCAGTCAGTACGACCAGGTCGTAGCTTTTCCGACTTTTCACACCAATGCTGTAGATCCGCAGGTGCTCAGGCTGTATCTCGAACAACACTTTTTGCCTGCGCCATTTGGGCTGCACCAGGGAACCGGACAGTTGATGCCGGGCGAGCTGATGCGTATCGAGGCAGATGGACAAATCCACAGGCATCGCTTCTGGGAATTTCCCGAATTTGTGGAACCGACGATCAGGGAAAGGGAAGAGGCTCTGGAAATCGTGTCTGCAGAGTTGGAAGCGGCCACACGGGCCGAGCTCATGGCCGACGTACCCTTGGGGGCATTCCTTTCCGGCGGGATCGACTCGCCCCTGGTTTGCTATTTCGCCCGCAAGCACACGAAAGGAAAGTTTAAGGCTTTTTCGATCGGCAGTGATAGCAAGGTACATGATGAATCGGAAGATGCGACGGCGTATGCCCGCCTCATGGATATCGAGCATCATCTGGAAAAGATGGATGCATCCGCTGCGGTGGCAATCATGGACCGGGTTGCTGAAGCGCTGCGCGAACCCATGGCCGATTTCAGCATCGTCCCCACCTGGCTGGTTTCCCGCCTGGCACGGAGCGAGGTCAAAGTGGCCCTTTCGGGCGACGGAGGCGACGAGCTTTTTTTTGGCTACGAGCGATTCTGGAGCGTGGGCAAAAACATCCGCTTTCAGGGCTTGCCCTATGCACTGAAGTACGGGCTTTACGGCATCGATCGCGTCTTTGGAAAGAACAAACACATCAACAGTGCGGTGCTTTTCTCCACACAAGGCGTGGCACATCAGGGGCTACATTCTCGTTTTGACAAGCACTGGCTGGAACAGCTGTTCCCCGATCTGCGCGGGGTTTCCCTGCCCGAGAGCTATTGCACCTATGCCTATCCACGTGCGAAAGACATGCACGAGTTGGTGGGCTATATGCGCAAAGCTGAGTTTTACGGCATGATGCAGAAGACCTTGCGCAAAGTGGACCTGGCAAGCATGGATAACTCGCTGGAAGTGCGGGTGCCGTTTTTGAAGAAATCGTTTATCGAAGCCTCGCTGAAAATTGACCCCTGGCTCAGTTTTGGCCCAGATAAAAAGAAGGAATTGTTGAAGCAACTGCTCAAAAGCAAATTGCCGGCGGCCCCCATCGACAACCGAAAACGCGGTTTCTCCGTGCCGCTGGGCCAATGGATGCGGCAACAATTGCGAGAGCATTTCGAAGAGGTGCTTTTGAACGCTCATGCCCAGGCGAAACTCGGAATCCAGAGAACAGCAGTGGAAACCATGTGGTGCGATCATTTAAGGGGCGTGCGTGACTACAAGTGGCCTTTGTTTACGCTTTACGCTCTGCTGCAATGGGACATCCGTCGAGACCATTGAAAATCCTATTCACCATTCCCAACTTCGACACCGCTGGAAGTGGCAAAGCGCTGCTGAAGATTGCCACGCGTCTGGATTCCGCGCGATTCGAGCCGCATATCTGTTGCATGCACGATCGGGGCGCGTTTTTTGAAGTCGTGCGAAAGTCGGGGATTCCCATCCACCTTTACCCCTACACAGCGGACATGTCCAGGCGTCTTCGCGGGCTGGTTCATGTGTTGCGCACGGCGCGGTTTTTTCGGGGAATTCGCCCTGATATCATCCACAGTTTCCACTATGCCGCTGACTACTCCGAAGCGTTGGCTGCCCGTTTGGCTGGAGCCAAATGGGTCTTTTCGAAAAAGAACATGAACTGGGGTGGGTCTTCAAAAAATGCCTGGTATTTGCGTTCGTGGTTGGCCAACGGCATCATCGCTCAGAATACCGATATGCTGCGCGATTTTTTTCCGGGTTGGAAGAAGGTGACCTTGATTCCTCGGGGTGTGGACACCTCGGAATTCCAGCCCACGGGGCAGCCCTCCCCTTCTCCTTGTCCTCTTCCGCAATCGTTTCAATGGATTGTATGTGTGGCCAATCTCGTGCCCGTAAAGGGCGTAGAGATTCTACTCGAGGCCTACCGAAGGATAGCACCTGACTTCCCGAAGGTGCATCTGGCAATTGTGGGAGACGATCGCAGTGAGTACGCCGAGCAGTTGAAAAGCATTTTTCGGGATTTAGTAGAAGACGGACAGGTGATATTTACAGGCAAAGTGCTCAATGTGCGGGATTATTTAGATAAGGCTATTTTATCTGTGCTACCTAGCAAAAAAGAAGGGTCTCCGGTATCTCTTTTGGAGGCCATGGCAAGCGGGTTGCCTGTACTGGGAAGCCGTATTCCGGGCATTCGGGATCAATTAGCAAATTTCCCCGACCTGTTGTTTGAGCCGGGCAATTCCAAGGAACTGGCAGAGAAAATGGCGATATTGCTGGCAATGCCGTCTGAAGAGCGCATGGCCCTGGGACTTCGGTTGCGCAAAGAGGTCGAAGCCCGTTTCACCATTGAACGCGAGGTGCGGCAACACGAGCAGTTTTACACAAGCCTGTACCAATGAATGTGACTCTCCAGAAGGTAAAAGTGCCCATTCTACCCGATCGGGTGCTGTTTGGGAAAAGAAATAGAGTGCGAGCACTAGATCGAGAGGCTATCTGCGTCTTTGCCGCTACGGGCTTTTTTCTCGAACGAGATACGTACTGGATTGACGAGATGGCACTACAGCCTGGATACGCATACAGCCTGGATGAAGCGGGCTATGTACTGACTGAGAAAAAGTACTGGGACTGGCATTACACCCCGCGTGACATCAGCCTGAAGCAGGCGACGGAAGAATTTGCTCATTTGTTTGAGCGACTGGTGCGCGAGGCAGTGGGCAACAAGCGGGTCATCCTGCCCTTGTCCGGTGGTCTGGACAGTCGGACCCTGGCAGCTGCTCTGCGCGATCGGCCCGAGCAGGTGCAGGCCTTTTCCTATGAATTTGAGCAGGGGCATCCGGAAACCAGCTATGGACAGGCCATTGCGCGTGCGCTTGGCTTTGATTTCCAGAAGCTGGTCGTGCCCAGGGGATACCTGTGGCAGGTCATCGACCGTCTGGCTGTTTTGAACGGCTGCCATGCCGAATTCACGCATCCTCGCCAGATGGCCTTTGTCGATCGCTTTCGGGATATGGGAGAGCTATTCCTGTTGGGACATTGGGGCGATGTGCTGTTCGACGATATGGGCGTGCCCGATGGACTTGACTTCGAGGCTCAGCGCCAGGTGGTACTGAAAAAAATGGTAAAGAAAGGAGGTCTCGAACTGGCTGAAGCGCTCTGGCGCACCTGGGGGCTCGAAGGACATTTTCGGGACTACCTCGAGGAACGCATCTCGGATTTGCTTCGCACACTGGATATCGACAACGCCAATGCCCGCATCCGAGCTTTCAAGTCGAGGTACTGGGCTTACCGCTGGACGACGGTCAACCTGTCTGTATTTGCTTCGGTTCATCCCATTGCACTTCCTTATTACCACGATGAGATGTGCCGTTTTGTGTGCACCGTGCCTGAGCGCTGGTTGGCGGGTCGCCAGATCCAGATTGAATATCTTAAGCTGGTAGCACCCCAGCTGGCTAAGATCACTTGGCAGGCGCATCGTCCATTCAACCTGTACAACTATACTTGGAATCGCGTGCCCTGGAACCTGCCGTATCGCCTGCTGGACAAGTCCAGACGTACCATTCAGTCTTTGCTGGGAAAGCCCCTGGTGCAGCGCAATTGGGAATTGCAGTTCGTAGGGGCTGAAAACGATCGGCACTTGCGCAAACACCTGATCGATGCCGATAGCTTTGTTCCTAAAGCATTGCGGGAGGAGTTTTATCGCAAATTCAAAGAGGAGGATGCAGTCAAGTATTCGCATCCGGTGAGCATGCTGTTGACATTAAATCTATTCAATAAACTTGAAAACAATGATTGACACGACGATAAATCCAGGTGCATGGCAAAAGCGAAAGAAGAAAACAATACGTCATTTCTTAGGGAACTTATATGGTATTGCCTTAGAAGGAAATACCAGAAAACTTTGGCATTACTTCTTGTCTGAGGGGTTAAATATGATTAATGAAAGAACAATGGGACTTCTCAAGTCCACCAATAAACTTTACTGTCCATTTTGTAATGCGGAGAGTAGATCATTTATACATATCAGTAATGAACGTGAGATCAAATGGAACTCAGCTTGTCCAAGCTGCAATAGCAGGTCTCGACATAGAGGCCTACGGTATTTGTATGAAGAAATCCTCGATGGACATAATAATAGGACAAGGGTCCTGCATTTTGCTCCAGAACCTATTCTTGCTGATTTTATTAGAAGAAAATATAAGGAGATAGAATACTTTACAACAGACTTTATTTTGGAGGATGTTGACTTCCGGAATGAGGACATTCAAAAGCTCTCATTTTCAGACCAATCTTTTGACATTATCTTTTGCAATCACGTCATCGAACATGTGGAAGATGATGATGCAGCTATTTCTGAAATGGCAAGAGTCTTGAGAGGGGGAGGGATTGCTGTAATTACGATACCCGGCGATTGGAATCAAAAGGAAACCTATTATTTCCCGGACTTAAGGCACAATGGTCACTACAGGCATTATGGGCTTGACATAGTCGAGAAACTCGAGAAACACTTTTCATCTGTTTTAGTAAAGAACTTACATGATTACGACAATATCATAGAGGGCCATTCACTTGCTATTCCACTCAAAGAATATGCATTTATATGCACCAAGTGAGGATAGGTCTGGTACTTCCCTCCACCCCTGCTTATTCCGAAACTTTTTTCCGATCCAAAATTGCAGGGCTTCAGGCTTCGGGATTTGAAGTGCGTCTTTTTGTGGGCAAGTGCAAGGCCGATTTCGACCTGTGTCCGGTTCATGAGGCACCACCTGTGGTCGCTTCAAAAACTGTTCAGCTCTTTTTGGCTGCCTGGGTGTTGGCCCTCTTACTGTTACGAGCGCCGCGGCGGGCGTATCGCCTGTTTCGACTGGAGCGAGCCTCGGGCTCCAGCTGGCGCAAGGCCATCGAAAACCTGTATCTCAATAGCCACATTCTGCCGCATCGCCTCGATTGGCTGCACTTCGGTTTTGCCACCATGGCTTTGCGCAGAGAAAATTTGGCGAAAGCCATAGGAGCCAAGATGGCGGTGAGCTTTCGCGGCTATGATGTGTGTCTCTATCCATTGAAGCACCCGGGTTGTTATCATCAACTCTGGCAGCGTGTAGATAAGGTCCATACCATTTCCGATGATCTGTTGGAAGTGGGGCGGAGCTTGGGTTTGCCCAACTCAGTCCCTTACCAGAAAATCACCCCGGCAATTGATATACATCGCTTTACACCTTCCAATCCTACAAAATCATTGAAGCAGCCGCTTTGCATTCTGACGGTGGCGCGCCTGCACTGGAAAAAAGGCCTGGAATATACGCTGGAAGCGCTGGCTTTGCTGCAGCAGAAGAGTGTTGATTTTCGCTATACGATCATTGGGGAAGGATCTGAATACGAGCGACTCTGCTTTGCTGCTCACCAATTGGGGATCAAAGAACGGGTCGTTTTTGCCGGCAGGCAAAGTCCTGAAGCGGTAATAGCGGCAATGGATGAGGCGGATTTGTATCTGCAATACAGCGTCCAGGAGGGCTTTTGCAATGCGGTGCTTGAGGCCCAGGCCATGGGACTGCTGTGCATCGTGTCGGATGCTGAGGGGCTGCCGGAAAACGTGCTGCACGGACAAACCGGCTGGGTAGTGCCCAAACGCCGCCCGGATTTGCTGGCAGCAAAGATCGAAGAGGTCCTGCAAATGGAGCCATCTGCACATGATTCTATCCGCCGGCAGGCCGTTGAGCGGGTGCGGCGGGAGTTTAATCTGGAAAAGCAACAGCGAGAGTTTCTTGAGTTTTACCTAAGCTGAAATGTTCCAATTCCACCAATACCTCTCCCCCACCTGGTACTTCCACCTCTTCCCCAAAAGTGACATCCCCTATTTCGTCGATTGGGATAAAATGGACGGGAAGCAGAAGGCATTGGTGGATTTCGACGAGGCTTACTCCAGCCGGGAAATAGCCAAATTGGATGCGGCCTGGCAGGCCTGGAACCGCGGGGTGATAGAGACCGACCCGGACAAGCGACTGGAGGTGAAAAATGTTCGTCCCTCCCTGCAGGACGAATATCGCTTCGTGCGCAAGTACTTTCATCCCTTGTGGAGTTGGTATGTGTTCCTTTTGCGCTTGCTGAGTGGTCAAAGCCCTTTTCGGGAACTGAGAGCTTTTGCATCCCAGCGAAAAGTGTCGAGAGTTGATCTTTACGACAAGGTGTTCCCGCACCAGGAGGAATGGGAGCATTTCGATTCCCCTCTCCTGCGCGAGGCGCCGCTGGTGACGGTGGTCATCCCCACGCTCAACCGATACCCCTACCTGAAGGATGTACTGCACGACCTGGAAAAGCAGAATTACTGTCACTTTGAAGTCATCGTCGTGGATCAATCGGAGCCCTATCAGCCCGATTTCTACGAGTCTTTCCAATTGAACCTTCGCGTGATTCGTCAGGAAGAAAAGGCCTTGTGGTTGGCGAGGAATACTGCGATTAAACAGGCATATGGTGATTTGATATTACTATTCGACGACGATTCCAGGGTGGAGGCAGACTGGATCGCCAACCACATCAAGTGCCTGGATTTTTTTGAGGCGGATATTTCTTCTGGCGTGTCCATTTCCGTTGTAGGAGCTAAAGTGCCGGAACACTACAGTTTTCTTCGCTGGTCGGATCAACTGGACACGGGCAATGTGATGATACACCGCAGGGTTTTTGAAAAGGTGGGATTGTTCGACCGTCAATTTGAAGGACAACGCCAGGGGGATGGAGAATTCGGTTTGCGCGCGTACCTGGCCGGCTTCAAGAATATCTCTAATCCTTATGCAAGGCGCCTGCATTTGAAAGTAAGCTCAGGTGGCTTGCGCCAAATGGGGAGCTGGGACGGGTTCCGCCCCAAAAGTTGGCTGGCACCGCGGCCGGTTCCCAGTGTGCTCTATCTGACGCGCAAGTACTTCGGTCGGCGCGTGGCAGCTTTGCTGTTACTCAAAGGGGTTCCCCCTTCGCTCATGCCTTACCGCTACAAGCGGCGTCCCGCACTACTTCTATTTGGCTTGCCCTTGTTGCTGCTACTTTTTCCGTTGGTTATCTGGCAGGTGGGGCGCTCTTGGACGCAGGCAAGCCAGATGCTGCAGGAAGGGGCTAAGATTTCGCACTTAAATGCTTTGAAAACAATAGAAAAACCATGATCCAAACCCTCAAACGCCAGCTGCTGGGCCTCTATGCCAATTGGACCAGTGGGAGGCGGGCATTGCAAACTACGACCCTGTTGGGGCACCCCGTAAAAGTGCTGCCGGGCACCGTGCGGCAGCAGCCTGATCAGGATGATGCCTGGTTTGTATGGTTGGCCGCTCACCGAAAACGACTTTATGATGTGGGTGCAAACGTAGGATTTACCGCCCTGGTAGCAGCCCTGAAGGGAATGGAGCGCATTCTTCTGATTGATCCCAATCCCGTGGCTTTGAGTCGTGCAGCCGCTAACCTGATTTACAACAACCTGGCAGCCCATAGCTCCTATATTACTGCATTTGCAAGTGATAGGGTGGGAGAGGTCGTACCCTTTTATACGGTTGGTGCAGGAGCTGCAGGCAGCATGTACAAGGGACATGCAAAGACAGCAGCAGCAACAGGTAGCGTAATTCATGTTCCTACAACAACGATAGACAAGCTGGTGGAAGAACAAGGATGGGTACCCGATTTTATCAAAATTGATGTGGAGGGTGCCGAATCCAAGGTGTTGGAAGGGGCCATACAAACTGCCCGGTCAGGCCAGCCCTGGATCATGGTGGAAATGCACAGTCCGCCCGAATTACCCATGGTGGAAAATGCGCGCTTAGTACTGGATTGGTGCTGCCAGGTGGACTACCAGGCGTGGTATATGAAGGAGGCGGTGGTCATGGAGACACCGGACTTAATTGCCCATCGCGGCAAATGTCATTTATTGCTGTTGCCGAAAGACGAAGCATATCCCACGGCACTGGCGGCAATTCCACAAAGAGCACCGTTACCTCATGGCTAAGTCACGGGAAATAGTGCTACTGACTTCCGAATTTCCACCTGGTCCGGGCGGAATTGGTCAACATGCGTGGAATTTGGCCAGGGAATTGAGCCGTCATGGCTACTATGTGAAAGTGATCACGGATGGTCGCTTGGATTGGCAAGCGGAAGAAGAGGTGTTTGATTCTGCTCAACCCTTCGAGCTGATTCGTGCCAGGCGAAGTAGGGGCCGGTTGATGGGTATTGTGCATCGGCTGTTGCTTTTCTTATGGGCATGGTGTAAAGCAAATTCCACGTATCCCATCATTGTTTCGGGAAAATTTCCCCTCTGGTTTGCAGGGTTCGCCAAATGCTTACCGTTGAGGCGTCGGGTCTTGGCTGTGCTTCACGGCTCTGAAATTAACTATCGGAGTGGGTGGAAGCGCGTGCTTACGAGTTGGGCGCTTCGCCGGTGTGAACGGCTTGTAGCGGTATCTCGTTTTACCAAATCACTGGCGCAGCGATATGTAAGGGGAAAAGAAATTGTGGTGATTCCCAATGGCTTCGACCCTGAAAAGGTACAGGTATCGGGTAATGGCAAGCTCGACGGGCGGCCCGCCCTGATTACCGTCGGAAGCATTTCTCCCAGAAAAGGGCAACACAATGTGGTGGATGCTTTAGTGGATCTTCAGCATGCCTTTCCGGAAATCAAATACCACATCGTAGGACTGCCCTTGCACGGGAAACAACTCCTTCGACGCATTGCCCGATTGGGGCTGCAAAATCGGGTACAGGTACATGGAGCTCTCCCTAATAGTGAAATGGTGAAAGCCCTGAAAGGAAGCGATGTATTTTTAATGCTGAGCGAAAACCAGTCCGATGGAGATGTAGAAGGCTTTGGCATAGCCATTCTGGAAGCCAATGCTTGTGGCGTACCGGCAATCGGTAGCCGGGGCTGCGGTATCGAAGACGCCATTGCCGATGGCCAGTCGGGGAAAGTGGTCGATCCACATAATCCCAACGAGATCCGGGAGGCATTGTGCGAAATATTGGATCGCTACGACCGGTATAGTGCTGGTGCTCGGCAGTGGGCTGCCCGGTTTCAATGGGAAAGAGTAATTGCAAAGTACGTTGATATAATAGAAAGTTGAGGCTAGCGATTATTTCACACACCGAGCATTTCCTACGAGATGGCCAGGTAGTAGGCTGGAGTCCTACGGTTACCGAAATCAACCATCTCGCAAACGATTTTGATGAAATCTGGCACCTTGCCGTGCTACACCAGGAAGCAGCACCGCCCAGTGCCCTGCCTTATACCTCTGAACGCATTCATTTTGTACCGCTGCGCCCTTTTGGGGGGCCGCGTATTTTTGACAAATTGGGTACCTTGTGGCAGGCCCCCGAAGTGATCCGCAAGGTGCGGGAAGTACTGCGCAAAGTAGATGTATGGCAATTTCGGGCACCAACAGGAATCGGGGTCTTTCTGATCCCCTGGCTGAGCCTATTCAACCGGCAACCCGGCTGGTTCAAGTACGCTGGTAACTGGGCACAAGAAAATCCACCCTTGGGGTATCGCGTACAGCGATTTTGGCTGCAGTACCTGCAGCAGCGCAAAGTCACCATCAACGGCCGCTGGCCCAATCAACCCGCTCACTGCCTGAGCTTTGAGAACCCCTGCCTGACAGAAGAAGATCGCAGTAGAGGTCTGAAAGTTACGGCCGGCAAGTCTTACACTGCACCTTATCGCTTGTGCTTTGTAGGGCGATTGGAAACGGCCAAGGGAGTAGGCCGAATACTGGAAGCCCTGCAGGGCTTTCCCCATCCTGATTTGATTGAAATGGTGCATTTTGTTGGCGATGGGCCGGAGCGCCATCGCTTTGAGCAATTGGCCCAAGACGCGAAGGTGCCGGTAAAGTTTCATGGTTTCCTGCCCAGAGAAAAGGTCTTTGACCTGTACAAAGAGTGTCATTTCTTCCTCTTGCCATCTGTCTCAGAAGGATTTCCCAAAGTGCTGGCTGAGGCAGCAAATTTTGGCTGTATTCCATTGGTGTCCGATGTGTCCTCCATTCCGCACTATATCCACGAGGGGCAAAACGGATTTCTGTGGAAGAGGGAGGAGGATTTTAAGGCCTCTTTCAATCGGCTGTTTCACTTCAGCCAGGACCAATTAAAAACGATGGCATTGGAAGGGTATCAACTGGGGGCACTGTTCACCTTTGAGCGATACGGCCAACGCATAAAAAAAGAGATCCTCCATGCCTGAACAGCGCAAATGGGTCTGGCGCCTGGGTCTTCACTTGTTGTTGGGCTTAGCACTGGCTTACTGGCGGCCGCTGAGCACCTGGTGGGGTGCCGGAGCTTTTTTTTATTTTCTGCTGCAAACCCTGCGCAGTCGCAACCGGACAGGTATGGCCCATCTGGGTGCCGCTTATATCGTGGGCCTGGAAGTGCTGTTGCGCATGACCAAAGCAGCTCTTTTCTGGGAGTTTGGGAAGTTGGCCTGCATTACATTACTTGTTGTGGGATTGTTGGTAGAAGGGCGAAGACACTATCGCTGGGGGTATTTGTCCATTGCTGTACTCTTGCTGCCGGCATTGTTTTTAGGTACAGAGGTTGATTTTTCCCGCTTCCGGCAGCATATTACCTTTCAGTTGGGGGGTATGATATTGCTTTCTTTGAGTTGCGTCTATTTTGCAGCTCGTCGGATGGGGGTGGCTGAGCTTCAACAGTTGTTTCGCTATTCCCTCTGGCCTATTGGAGCAATGGTGGCTTATCTGTTTGCAGTTACGCCTCAGCTGGCTCAGATTGAATTCACGTTTTCGGCCAACTTTGCGGCAAGTGGGGGATATGGCCCCAATCAGGTGAGCACGATATTGGGTTGGGGGATGCTTTTGTTGGCTGTCAACTTTTTGTTGCGCTGGCCGCCACTGTTCAGTCGGTTCTGGGATATTGCATTGCTTGTGGCACTGGCCTTTCGTGCATTGCTTACCTTCTCACGTGGGGGAGTACTGGGCTTTTTCGTCGCTATTTTTGTGGCTTACACGATCTACCTTCTGAGCAATAGACAGACCAATAGAAGGTATTTGCTCGTGCGGTGGGGACTCGTCATGGGAACGATTGTTTTGCTTTTTGCCATGGTCAACCAGCTTACAGGTGAATTGCTCATTCATCGTTTTCGAGGAGAGACGATGGCCGTGTACGTTGGAGATGCAGCATATTCACTGGACAAGGCCACCAGTGGTCGCTCCAGGGTTATTCAAACGGACTGGCAGATGTGGTTAGACCATCCCGTCTGGGGTGTGGGTGTGGGGATGTCCAATGTGTTGCGTCCACAATATGGGTATGCCAATATTTCCCATCTGGAACAAACGCGTTTGCTTGCAGAGCACGGTCTTTTAGGGATATGGGTGTTGTTGCTTTTAGTGGGCGCGATGGTATGGCGCACGGTAAGCGGAGCTCCCATATCAAAATTTATGGTGCTTGCTTTTTCACTCTTTTCCTTTCTTACCATGTTCCATTCTGCCACACGCCTGGCTGTGGTAGGTTTTGCATTTGGTCTGGGTCTTGTTCATGTATATGCGAACTATTCTTTATCTCGGCAATCACCTTTCGAGGGGAGGGGCGTATCCTTCGGTGGCCGAAAGCCTGGCGCCCTGGCTGGCGCCTGATGTGCAATTTCATCTGGTATCGCGCCGGCGCAATCGCTTGTGGCGCATGGCCGAGATGGCGTGGGCGGTGTGTCGCTATGGCCGCCGAGAGCAGCCAGTAGTAATAGACGTGTACAGCACGCTCAACTTTTACTACGCCCTGATCTGTGGCCTACTGTGTCGGTGGATGGGCATCCGTTACTGGTGTGTGTTGCACGGTGGCAACTTGCCGGGGCGAATCCGGCGCAATCCCCGCCTGTGCCAGCTGTTGTTTGGGAATGCCGCCCGCCTAATTGCCCCTTCGGGCTATTTGCAGGCGGCTTTCCGTCGGGCGGGCTTTGAGAGCGAGGTCATTCCCAATGCTATCCCCATTACCAAATATCCATACAAGCAGCGGGATCGCGTGTGGCCGCGTCTGCTGTGGGTGCGCGCCTTCGACGCCATTTACAATCCCCGGATGGCCATTCGCGTCTTGCACCGCCTGCTGGAGCGCTATCCCGACACAACGCTGTGTATGGTAGGTCCCGACAAAGACGGCAGCATGCAGGACTGCCAGCAGTTGGCCGAACGACTGGGCGTGGCCGACAGAGTCCGCTTTACCGGTCGGTTGCCCAAAGCAGAATGGATTGCATTATCGGCTGACTACGATATCTTTATCAATACCACCAACGTGGACAACACCCCCGTGAGCGTCATCGAGGCCATGGCTTTGGGATTGCCCGTAGTGTCTACCGACGTAGGAGGGTTGCCGTATCTCATCACACAGGGAGAGGACGGTATTTTGGTGCCTGCCGATTTGGACGAGGAGATGGCTAAGGCCGTTGTCTCGTTGTTGGAACGCCCTGAGAAGGCTAAGCGATTGGCATCTTGTGCGAGAAAAAAAGTGGAAAATTTTTCCTATGAAAAAGTAGCGCGACAATGGAAACGTCTGTTAATCCATGAGTGAGATAGTGGATAGGATTTATTCGATGCTTCCGCTGCCCCTTCAAAATGCTGCGATTAGCTGTTATGGGCTCTATTGGAAATGGCGGCGTTTTGGTGGCCTCTTTGAAGAGGAGCTGCGAGCTTTTAGAGAAAGAGAAAACTACACGGCGGCTCAATGGCGTGCATACCAAACGGTGCAATTGCGGCGATTACTCGTACACGCTTTTGAGACAGTACCATTCTATAGAGAGAAATATCGCAAACACGGTTTCACCATCGATCAGTTGAATCGCTTTGAGTTGGAAGATTTGCCCAGATTGCCTTACTTGACGAAGCAAGAGTTGAGAAAGTTCGGAACTACAACATTGCTTTCCACACGGCGTGCGCGCAATGGCCAATTCTATTCCAGCAGTGGAAGCACGGGAACACCGACCAAAATTTACTATTCTATTCCGTTTCATCAGCGGTGGAGTGCTGCTATTGAAGCACGCGTGCGGCATTGGGCTGGTGTCAATCGCTTTTTGCCCAGGGGAATGATCGGCGGTCGGCGCATAATTAAATCTGCAATTGCACCTCCGCCTTACTATAGATACAACATTTTTGAAAAACAGGTATATTTCTCGGCTTATCACATTGCGCCTTCTACTGTGTTGAATTACTTAGAGGGCATTAAGAAGTACAAATTGGCATACATGACGGGCTATGCCATGAGCAATTTTTTTCTGGCTTCTCTAATAAAAGAGAGTGCTCTTTCAGCGCCCCCCCTGCAGGCGGTCATCACTTCTAGCGAGTGCCTCACGCCTGACATGCGTCGCGTCTTTTTTGAGGTGTACGGATGCAAAACTTTTGATAGTTACAGCGGTGTGGAGGCTTGTGGCCTTATTTCAGAAACGCCGCAGGGCGAATTGCTGATCAGCCCGGATGTGGGTATAATGGAAGTAGTACGATCAGATGGCAAACCTGCTAGGCCTGGCGAAGGAGGTGAGGTCGTTTCTACGGGCTTTTTGAATTACGATCAACCTTTGATTCGATATCGCATTGGGGATATGGTCACACTGTGCAAAAGTCAATCGACCCAATGTGGTCGCGCTATGCCCGTAATTGAAAAAATCGATGGGCGCGTAGAAGATGTGGTAATTGGAAAGGATGGAAGGCGTATGGTGCGTTTCCACAGCATTTTTGTCGATCTACCTGGCGTGATCGCCGCCCAGATCGTTCAAGAAGATTATGATTCTTTTACAATTAATATTGTGGCGGATGAACAATACGAGCAGCAAGCTAATGAAGCTGCTATGATTGCCCGGTTGGAAAGTCAGTTAGGCCCTTTAAAGGTAGATTTCCAATACATGGAAGAGTTACCCAAAAACGCTAATGGAAAATTCCAAGCAGTCATTTCAAAAGTAAGAAATTGATTAGCTAGTTAGAGTAGTTAGTTTTTCTATAGAGGAGTACGATATGCATAATTCATATACCCCTATTGTTACAATTATTATTCCAACATTTAATGAAGAAAAGCATATTGAAAAGACGATTCGATCGATATTAGATAATGATGATTATCCCAAAGAGGTAATTGTGGTAGATGGTGGTTCATCGGATGGGACTGTAGCTATTGTAAAACAAATAAGTAAAAAATACAAAAATGTTAGATTGCTTTACAATTCGCGACAGTTTGCAAATTTCGCATTTAATACTGCTATTTTATCTTCTAAAGGTGTATATGTAGCTTTTGTTGGAGCACATGCTATTTATCCCAAAAACTATTTTCTGGAATGCATTAAAGCCATAGATTCTGGAAAGTGTGAAGTAGCTGGGGGGTTTTTACTACATAAAGGTCTATCCCCGATTGGACAGGCCATAGCGGCAGGGATGGGTTCGAAATTGGGAGTAGGGAATACAGCTTTTCGAACTATACCTAAAGAGGCGTACGTAGATAGTGTGGCGTTTGCTGTGTACAAAAGAACTATTTTTGAAACTGTAGGGTTATTAGATGAACGTTTAGTGCGCAACCAGGATGATGAATTTCATTACAGGATCAATCAGGCTGGTTTTCGCATCCTATTATTGCCTCACTTGGAAGTGATCTATCAAGTGCGAGAAAGCCTGAGCAAGCTTTTCCACCAGTACTTCCAATACGGCCTGTACAAGCCCTTGGTGCTGAAGAAGGTTAAATCCGGCATTCGGCTTCGCCACCTGGTACCGGCCGCCTTTGTGCTATATTTGTTGTCTTTGCCCTTCGTGTTGTGGCTGCACTGGGCTTTTGTCCTACCACTGGTTTTATATGTAAGCCTGATCGCGTATAAGTTTTTTACAACAGATTTGCCTTTCCAAGCCAGAAAATACCTCTGGGTAGTTTTCCCGGCCATCCACCTGGCTTATGGTCTGGGCTTTTTGATGGGGCTGGGCAAGTTGGTTAACCACAGGGCTGCATAAGATTAAAGCATGAATAACGTAAAATCATTGCCCTTGCGTGCCATCATCGAATGGGACATCCCCAACTGGTCTCGGGTGCTCCCCTTTTGGGAAAAACATTTGCCGAAAAAGGAAGGTCAGCCTAAGATTTTGACCGTTGGAGAGCGAAACGGAGGCTTGTCACTGTGGCTGGCCCTTCAGGGCTACCCGGTCATCTACAGCGATGTACACGATCCCAAAATGGAAGCGCTGGAACTGCACTTGAAATATGGCGTGACGGATCTCATCAGCCATGAACAAGTGGATGTCTTTCGCATGCCTTATCCCGACAACAGCCTGGATGCCGTGGTGTGTAAATCGGTGATTGGAGGATTGAAGTTGGTTTACAGCGACCGCAGCACGCGCACGCTTGAAAACCAGAAAAAAGCCTGCGAAGAAATCCGACGTGTATTAAAACCCGGCGGTGTCTTCCTCGGTGCTGAGAATCTGAGAGGCAGTCCACTGCATTGGTACTTTCGCAAAAGGAATGGCCTCGATAAAGGTTGGCGCTACCTGACCCTGGGAGAACTTCAATTTCTTTTTGACGGTTATACCCAACTGCAGCTGAAGCCCTTTGGCTTTTTGCCTTCCTCTACACCCTGGCCCTTGTTGAATGCTCTGGCAGGAAAAATGAATGACCCGCTTTCTCGACTATTGCCTGATTCGTGGCAGTACATTGCGTTTATTGCGGCAGTGAAGTGAGACTAGGGGACTGGGAGATGAGGAGACTTGGAGCTATCATTTTTCAATTTTATGGCAAACATTCGTCGTCATCAGGATTTGGATGTGTACAAGCCGGCTTTTGAGGCGGCTATGGAATTGTATGAGTTGAGCAAATCGTTTCCACAGGACGAAAAATATGCGTTTACGGATCAAATACGGAGGTCTTCCAGATCGGTGTGTGCCAATTTGGCCGAAGCATTCAGAAAGCGCAAATACAGAAACGCCTTTGTTGCCAAATTATCAGATAGTGAAGCGGTCAGATAGTGAAGCGGAAGCCGCAGAAACCCAAACATGGCTGGACTTCGCACTTGCTTGTAAATACTTGAGCAGAGAAACATACGATGTGCTCTACCCAAATACAACCACATCATTGGCAAACTCGTAGTAATGGCCCGTTTGCCCGATCAAGGAGAAAACCTTAGTCACCCAGTCACTAAGTCACTAAGTCGCCCAGTCACAAAATGATCCCCTTTTCCCTCCCCCTTATAGACGAAGACGTCATTACTGAAGTAAATGATTGTTTGACGAATACCGGTTGGCTGACCAGTGGGCCGAAGGTAGTGGCTTTGGAGCAGGAGCTTCGGGTGCGCTACGGCTTGCCGGCGGTGTGTGTGAATTCCTGGACGTCGGGTGCGATGCTGATGTTGCGCTGGTTTGGGGTAGGGCCGGGCAACGAGGTCATTGTGCCGGCCTACACCTATGCAGCTACGGCACTGTGTGCGCTCAACATCGGTGCCCGCGTGGTGATGGTGGATGTACAAGACGACTTCACCATGGATCCGGTAGCGCTGGCGCAGGCAATCACGCCGCATACCAAGGCCGTCATTCCGGTCGATCTGGGCGGCTGGCCTTGCGACTACGACGCGCTGCACGCTGTACTCGAGTCGGAGGAGGTGCGGCGGCGGTTTGTACCGACCCATGTGCGGCAGGAGCAGCTGGGGCGCCCTCTTTTGTTGGTCGATGCGGCGCATTCCATTGGCGCCACCTATGGGGGGCGGGCTAACGTGCACGGGGGCGATGTGGCGGTTTTTTCCTTTCACTCGGTGAAGAACGTGACGACGGGCGAGGGTGGGGCGGTGGTGCTCAATCTGCCCAAGCCTTTCGATCTGGAGGAGGAATACCGGTTTCTGAAGCATTTCTCCCTGAACGGTCAGACCAAAAGCGCTTTCGAGAAGAACCAGGTTGGTGGCTGGCGCTATGACATCGTCGCGCAAGGGCTGAAGGTGAACATGCCAGACATCTGTGCAGCGATCGGACTGGCCCAGCTGCGCAAGTACGAAAGCGAATTGTTGCCCGAGCGCAAGCGACTCTTCGAGCGATATCAGGAAGCTTTTGGGAAATGCGATTGGGCCATCCTACCACCGGGAAAGGATGCAGTGCGAGAGTCGTCCTATCACCTCTTTCTGCTGCGCATAGCTGGCTACGGCGAACAGGAGCGGGATGCACTGATCCGGAAAATGGCGAAGGCCGGCATCGGCACCAATGTGCACTACATCCCCATGCCTATGCTGACGCTGTTCAAAGAGCTGGGGTACCGCATAGAGGACTATCCGAATGCGTTTCGGTTGTATGAAAATGAGATTTCTTTGCCCATTTATAATGGCTTAAAAGACGACCAAGTGGATTTTGTGTGTGAAAATTTGATTTCGTTTATTTAAACCTTGTTACACGGAGAGTCACAGAGAACCACAGGGTTATTCGAAGATCCTATGCAAATCCTTGAGAAAGAACTCACGGGTTTAATCATTGGAAACGCAATAGGAGTCCATAAATAGCTTGGTCCCGGGTTGCTTGAATCCTCTTACCAGGAATGCCTGAAATGGGAGCTTGAAAGAGCGGGGTTGACGGTCGAAGTTGAGAAGCCCATTCCTGTAATTTACAAGGAAGTAAAATTGGAATGTGGTTACCGTGCTGATCTCGTTGTGGGACGAAGGGGGTTGGTTGAGTTGAAGAGCATGGATCAGCTTTCCGACGTCCGTATGGCTCAGGTACTTACATATCTGAAATTCGGGGGTTCCCCAATTGGATTGTTGATAAACTTCAAGGTAAAAAACTCACGGACGGCATACGAAGATTCGTCATGTAAACTCTGTGGCTCTCTGTGTCTTCTCCGTGGTACTCAGTGTAACGAAAAATGGATCTGAACCTCCCTCAATTTATTTCTCGATATATCACAAAACGGACCGAAAGTCTGTTTTTTGAAGACCTAAAAAAAAACACTCAAGAATTAATTGAAAGAGTGGCTGGCAAGCGCGTGCTTGTCATTGGCGGGGCGGGTACGATCGGCAGTTCCTTTATCAAGGCTTTGCTGCCGTTTCGCCCCGACAGTCTGTACGTCGTCGATTTGAGCGAGAATGGGCTCACGGAGCTGACGCGCGATCTGCGTAGCGCGGCCGGCATGTATGTGCCTTCCGAGTACAAGACCTATCCCATCGATTTTGGCGGTCGGGTATTCGAGAAGCTATTTCGGCAGGTCGGTCCCTTCGACATTGTGGCCAACTTTGCCGCGCACAAACACGTGCGCAGCGAAAAGGACGCTTATTCCATCGAGGCGATGGTGGAAAACAACGTCTTGAAGAATTATCGGCTTTTGGCGTTGCTAGAGCAGCAACCACCACAGCACTTTTTTTGCGTCAGCACTGACAAAGCTACCAATCCGGTCAACGTGATGGGGGCCAGCAAAAAGCTGATGGAGGAGCTGCTATTGGCCCATGCCGATCACCTGCCCATTACCACGGCGCGCTTTGCCAACGTTGCCTTTTCAAACGGCAGTCTGTTGGCGGGCTTTCTGGAACGCTTGCAGAAGCGGCAACCTTTATCCAGCCCAATCGATGTGCGGCGCTACTTCGTTTCGCCGGAGGAGTCGGGGCAGTTGTGCCTTTTGGCTTGTTTGTTGGGTTGCAGCGGCGAGATATTTTTCCCCAAGCTGGCAGCCGAACAGATGATGACCTTTAGCGATATTGCGGTGGCATTGTTGCATGAGCTGGGGTTAGAGCCCGAACTGTGTACTACTGAGGAAGAAGCGCGTCAAAAGGCGAAGCAACTCGGCAGCGGCGACAAGCACTGGCCGGTCTTTTTTTTCCGCAGCGACACTTCTGGCGAGAAGCCCTACGAGGAGTTTTTCGCCGAGGACGAGCTGGTGGTGTGGGATCGCTTTGAGGCTTTAGGTGTGGTACAGCCCGTGCAGCGCAGCACGCCCGAGCAGATGGCCATGGCTATGGGCGAACTCGAACAGCTCTTTGCGCGCAATGATCTGAAAAAGGCCGATTGGGTGGCATGGCTGAGGCGATATGTACCTGGTTTTCACCATAAGGAGACGGGCAAATCGCTTGATCAGCGCATGTGACTGGAAAAGGCAAAGGCCTTTGCTAAAGACGAACACAAACCCTGAGCTTATGTATGCAATTGCAAAACGAAGCATCGACATTGTAGCGGCTAGTGTAGGCTTGGTACTTTGCGCACCTATCTTTTTGCTGGTCATTCCGATGCTGCGCTTTACAGCTGAAGGCGAAGTGTGGTACCGGCAACGCCGCATTGGCTACAAGAACAAGCCCTTCTACATTTTGAAGTTTGCCACCATGCTCAAGGATAGCCCCAATATGCTGACGGGTAGCCTAACGGTGCGCAACGATCCGCGCGTTACGCCTATAGGCAAATATTTGCGCATCAGCAAGCTCAATGAACTGCCTCAGATCATTAACGTGCTGAAGGGGGATATGTCGTTGGTGGGACCGCGCCCCCAGATGGAGGTGGACTTTTTGGCCTATCCCAAAGAGGTACAGGCCCGTATCTACGACGTCAAGCCTGGCATTACGGGCATTGGCTCGATCGTCTTCCGCGACGAAGAGCAAATACTCTCCGAAAGCGAATTGGATCCTCGTACCTGCTACGAGCAGCAGATCGCACCGTACAAGGGGGCACTGGAGATGTGGTATCTGGAGCACATGTCGCTGCGCACCGATCTGCTCGTCCTGTTGCTCACCTTGTGGCAGGTGCTCTTCCCAAAGAGCGAGTGGGTGTACCGCGTATTTCCCGATCTGCCGCCCCGGCCCGACTTTTTGCAAAAGAAGGCAAAGGAAAAAGCACCACGACAAGAGACTATCCAGCCGGTGGGGTGAGGGTAGGTCAGCTGTGTTAGGTGTAAATTGCACATGTCAGACTTAGGCGACATGTGCAATTTCTTTTTCTATTCTTGTATCATTGCTAAAACTCATTTATCTGTGCATTTGTCTGGGGAAGCAGGGCAGAGCGTTTTGGCCATTTCTGCCTTTTACCACGATTCGGCAGCAGCGATGGTGGTGGACGGCGAGGTGGTGGCTGCAGCACAGGAAGAACGTTTCAGTCGCAAAAAGCACGATTCTTCTTTTCCGGCGCAAGCCGTGCGCTACTGTCTGGAGGAGGCGGGCCGCACTATCGACGAGCTCGACGCTGTGGTCTTTTACGATAAGCCGCTGCTGAAGCTGGAGCGCTTGCTGGAGACGTACTACCATTTTGCGCCGCGGGGTGTGCGTTCTTTTGCGATGGCCATTCCGGTGTGGCTGCGGGAGAAGATGTACCTCAAGCGCATTTTGCGCCAGGAGTTGGCGGCCATTATGCCTTTCGATCGCAGGCGCCTCAAGCTCCTGTTTCCGGAGCACCACCTCTCACATGCGGCCAGTGCTTTTTACCCTTCGCCCTTTGAGCGGGCTGCCATTCTGACCATTGACGGGGTGGGGGAGTGGGCTACGGCTTCGTTGGCGCTAGGTTGGGGCCGCGAGATCCAGCTGTTGCGCGAGCTCCACTTTCCGCATTCACTGGGCTTGCTCTATTCGGCTTTTACCTATTTTTTGGGTTTCAAAGTCAACTCGGGTGAGTACAAGCTGATGGGATTAGCGCCCTATGGGCACCCCCTTTCCGAGCGGGTGGCGCACTATCGCCAACTCATCGAGCAGCACTTGATTGACTTGCGGCCCGACGGTTCACTTTGGCTCGACCAGCGCTATTTTCGCTACGCTACGGGCTTGCGCATGGTGGATGAGCGCCGATGGGCGCAGCTCTTTGGCTTTCGCCGACGCCGTCCCGAAGAGCCACTCGAGCAGCATCACTGCGACTTGGCCATGGCGATTCAGCAGGTGACCGAAGAGGCTGTCCTACGCATGGCGCGCACGCTCAAGGAGCTAACCAATGCCGATTACTTGTGCATGGCAGGGGGGGTGGCGCTCAATTGCGTGGCCAATGGCAAACTCAAGCGCTCGGGCTTGTACAAGGACATCTTTATTCAGCCTGCTGCTGGCGATGCAGGTGGCGCATTAGGAGCAGCGTTGGCCGCACATCACCTCTATTTCGCGCGGCCGCGCCGCTGCCAGCAGCCCGACAGTATGCGCGGTGCCTATTTGGGCCCTTCTTTTTGCGATGAGGAGATCGAGCGGGTGGCACGCCGCTATCGGGCGCCCTATCAACACTTCGACATCTTCGACACGCTGGCCCACGAGGTGGCACAACTGTTGGCACAAGGGCACGCTGTAGGCTGGTTCCAGGGGCGTATGGAGTTTGGACCTCGTGCGTTGGGCAACCGCAGCATCTTGGGCGATGCGCGCAACGAGGAGATGCAGCGCAAGCTCAACCTCAAGATCAAGTATCGCGAGAGCTTTCGACCTTTTGCACCCTCTGTACTGGCCGAGGTGGCCGATCAATATTTTGAGCTGGATAGGCCTTCCCCCTACATGCTGCTGGTCGCACCAGTGGCGGAGGCGCGTCGCAAGCCCGTACCCGACAACTACTACGAGCTGCCACTGATGGAGCGCCTCTACATCACGCGTTCCGACATCCCAGCAGTGACGCATATCGACTTCTCGGCACGCGTCCAAACAGTACATGCCGACACCAATCCCCGCTATTACCGCCTCTTGCAAGCTTTTCAGGAGCTGACCGGTTATGGCGTGTTAGTTAATACGAGTTTCAACGTGCGCGGTGAGCCCATCGTCTGCACTCCTGAAGATGCTTATCGCTGCTTTATGCGCACCGAAATGGACTATTTGGTTATGGGCAATTACCTTTTCGACAAGCGGCAACAGCCCGAATGGGACCGCACTGATAAATGGCAGGAGGAGTTCGAGCTTGACTGAGCGAGCGCTGTGTGTTATGGTTTTACTTAAAAAAAATTGTACCAATGGAATTCTTTACCGACTTGTGGCAGTTTCTCAAGGAAAGAAAAAAGTGGTGGTTGGCACCCATCATTCTCGTGTTGTTGTTACTGGCCATCCTGATCGTTGTGGGTGGGGGTAGTGCTGTGGCGCCATTTATTTATACGCTTTTCTAAAAAGCATCCTAATGAAATCGTCGATCAAAGCGTGGGCACAGATGCCTCGAGAAAAGCATTTAGAGACCTGTTTGGTCATCAGCACGGGTATGGTCGTGCTGTGGTGGTGGAAGCACTGGGAAGCGCTGCTGTACGTGGCAGTAGCTGTCGGTATTATCGGCCTGTTTTTTGGTGGGTTGGCGCGATGGCTGAACGTGCTGTGGTACGGCTTGGCCGAGTTGTTGGGCTCGGTCATGTCGAAGGTCGTACTGGGGATAGTGTTTTTTGCTATTCTCACGCCACTGGGTTTGTTGAGTCGTTTGCGCAAGCAAGATCCACTGCAGCGCCAGCGCAAGGATTCTTACTGGACGGTGCGCTCACATACTTTTGGCGCTGATGACCTGAAGTGGCCGTGGTGAGGTGTGGCCCTGTGGCTGGTGCTAAATTATGTCGACCTTTGGAGGCGCATATGCGTTTTTTGTGAAAAAGTGTCATCAGATGAGTAGAAAAAAAGCCCTCATTACGGGTGTTACGGGCCAAGATGGCGCCTATTTGAGCGAACTGCTCTTGGCCAAAGGCTACGAGGTGCACGGCATCAAGCGGCGCAGCTCTTTGTTCAACACCCAGCGCATCGACCACATCTACGAGGATCCACATACCGACCATCGCCGCTTTATCTTGCACTACGGCGATCTGACCGATTCGACCAACATCATTCGCATCATTCAAGAGGTACAGCCCGACGAGATCTACAATCTGGGTGCGCAATCGCACGTCAAAGTGAGCTTTGAGTCGCCCGAGTACACGACCAATGTCGATGCTTTGGGCACCTTGCGCATTTTGGAGGCGGTGCGTCTGCTGGGGCTGACGCAGCACACGCGCGTGTATCAGGCATCCACCTCCGAGCTGTACGGCTTGGTGCAGGAGGTGCCGCAGACGGAAAAGACGCCCTTTTATCCGCGTTCGCCCTATGCGGTGGCCAAGCTCTACGCTTACTGGATTACGGTCAACTATCGCGAGGCCTATGGCATGTATGCCTGCAATGGCATTCTGTTCAATCACGAGTCGCCCATTCGCGGCGAGACCTTTGTGACGCGCAAGATCACGCGGGCAGTTGCCAAGATTGCCTTGGGCTTGCAAGACAAGCTCTACCTGGGCAACCTCGATGCCCAGCGCGACTGGGGCCATGCCAAAGACTATGTCGAGGCCATGTGGCTGATGCTGCAGCAAGACAAACCTGAAGATTACGTCATCGCCACGGGGGTCACCACCTCAGTGCGCGAATTTGCGCGCAAGGCATTTGCCGAGCTGGGCATCGAGCTGCGGTTTCGCGGCAGCGGAAAAGAGGAAATAGGTTACGTGGTGGCTTGTCATCGGCCCGAGTTTCAACTCGAGCCCGGGCGTGAAGTTATCGCCGTTGATCCCAACTACTTTCGGCCTACCGAGGTCGATTTGCTCATTGGCGATGCGACCAAGGCGCGCGAGCAGCTGGGATGGACGCCCCGCTACGACCTCGACGCCACCATTAAAGAAATGGTGTACAGCGACTTGGAGCTGTTCCGCCGCGATCGCCTGCTCAAGGACGCTGGCTTTCGCGTGAAGAACGAGTTTGAATGAAGTGAAGTGCGTTTGATAGCGAGAGGTAAGCACAAAGAAGCGAATCCAGCCATTTGGATTCGCTTCTTTTTTACCTCCCATACCTGCTATGGGGCCTACAGCAGCTGAGCATGTGCCTTACGGCAAAAAGTTGGCTTTGATCCCTACCTGTAAAGTTCGCGGTAAGCCAGGGCGCAGGCCGGCAGGCCGTCGTGCAACCAAGTAGACTTCATCGGTGAGGTTGACACAGCTGGCGAAGAGCTTGACGTAGGGATGCACTAAATAGTTGATGCTGGCATCGACGACAAAGTAAGCATCAATTTTCTCCGATTCGGGAGTAGAGCCTTGGCCTGGAGTGGTGCGCATGGGCCCCGTATAGCGATAGCTAATGTTAGCGTCGAATTTGTGGTGTTCGAGTGCCAACAACAGCGTAAGTTGGTGGTGGGCTAAGTAGGGGAATTCGTCGCCTGAGCTTACAATTCCCCAAGTGTCGTTGTCACTTTCAAAGCTGTTGCGAAACTCCGAATGAGTATAAGTGTAGATTAGCGTGAAGGGAAGGCGATAGGCGGCCATGGAGTTGGGCGAGAAAAAGTCGTAGCTGAGCTGTAGTTCGAGCCCTCGGGTCAGTACTTCGCCGGCATTGTACAGATCGGTGCCTCCTGTGCCGCCCGCAGCAGCCAGGTCGGAGCCCAGCAGGTTGTCGTAGTCCGTCACGAATACGACTGCTTCGCTGCTGAGCCCCTTTTTGCGCAAGCGGGTGCCTAACTCGTAGTTCACGCTCTCTTCGGGGCGTGTACCTTCTTTAGAGCCTGGTGGGGCAAAGCCTTTGTGGATGCCGGCAAATAGATAGATCTGTTGTTGCAAGTGGTAGGTAAGGCCTAAACCTGGCATGAGGGCGCGTACGAAATTGCTGCGCGTATTCAGATTGATGCCTGTACGGGTGGGATCGTTTTTTCCGTAGTCCATTCGGCTGAGCTGAATGTGTTCATAGCGCAGGCCCGGTACGAGTTGCCACTTTCCGAAGTCCATTCTGTGCTGAATGTAGCTGGCAAAGGCTGTCGCTTGTTCAATTCGATTGCTTTCAGTGCCTGGTTGACCAGCTTGTGTCAGTTTCATTACACCTTCTTCCATGGCATAGCTGTCTACCCATTGGAAGCGGTCCATCTGATCCTGATGGAGGCGCAGGCCCAAGTCGAAATGATGCACCACTTTGCCCGTAGTAAACTGAGCCGATAGGTTCGACTGTATGCCTCGCGCAAAGTAGGTTCGGTTGTTGGCTTTTACCCAAAGGGCATCTGGACGCATGCTGGTTGCGCCAGTGAGTATCTGGTATGCTTCAGGATAGGTCTCAGGTGTGGCCAATAGGTCGGAAATGCTCACTTCATTACCGGCATCGTCTGTGACTTTGTAGAGCTTGTACCAATTGCGGAATAAATCTGTGCGGTAGGCAGTAGTTGTGATCTCGAGCTGCTCGCTGGGGCGGATGAGGTGTATGAGTGCAATTTGCCGATGTGATAAGGTAAGGCGATCTTTTTGCGAAGCAGCATATCTGCGATAAGGAGTAAGTGCGAAATCGCTATCCGTTAGCCCCAAATAAGTCTCATCAGATATTTCTCGTACTTCGCCGAGCTTGAGCGTGAGCGATTGAAAGATGCGCGCGTCGTCCTTCGTTTGGTAGCGTACTTTGGCCATGTAGTCTTTTCGGTCAAAACCGGTAGGACCGCTGTTGTCTAATACCTTGAATCCGTCTGATGCATACTGAAAAGTCTCCAATAGATAAGCTACCTGCTTATGCGTGTTGCCCACATAGGCGTGTAGATTGTTGGTGCCGTAGCTGCCCCTTGTCAAATAGACGCGCGCGAGAAACGATTCGGGAATCTGTGTGGAAATAAAATTGATGGCACCCCCTGTAGTATAAGGCCCATACTTGATCTGGCTGCTGCCTTTGAGTACTTCAACCCCTTGCATGCGCCCTACCGTGGGAAAGTAGTAGGCAGCAGGTGCCGTGTAGGGAGCTGGCGCCATTAATACGCCGTCTTCCATAAGCGTGATTTTCGAGCTGCGTTCTAGACTCGTGCCGCGTAGCCCGATATTGGGCCTAAGGCCGAAGCCATCTTCTTCTTGAAGGTTAATGCCAGGCACCATGCGCAGCGTGCGGTTGATATCTGTATAGCTGAACTTGTTCAAGGCTTTGGGAGATAAATAACTGACCGATCCAGGAATATCCTTCAAGCTCGACCTGCCCGAAGTCATCACTGTGACTTCGGCCAAAGTCGTAATCGATTCGATCATGTTAAAGTTGACTTCCAGTTGTTGATCGGCAGCCAGCTCCACTTCTTTAGAAATGACGTAGTAACCAATAGCTGAAGCCACCAAAGTGTATTTGCCCACTGGAATCCCCTCGATGTGGTAATAGCCATTTGTATTGCTGATGGCACCTATTTGTGTGCCCTCTAAATAGATAGACACGCCGGGAAGTGGATCTTCTGTGCCGTATTCCGTCACTTGCCCTCGGATGGAAGCTGTCTGGCTCCAGCTCAAGCTAGCTGCGCAAAGCCAAATCAGTGTGTTTAGTAGTTTCATATCAAATAGTTGAATTTTGGACTTAATGATTCGACGGGGCAAATCTATATGGAATTAGTCTAAATAAGAAAACATAGGCGAAGTTTTTTCCTTTCCGAAAGGACAATGGTGGCCTTTACAAGACCAGTTGGTGGGTCCTGATGGGGTGTGGCGGATCGGGTATGAGGAATGGTCAGGTGTAGTGAGTTGCAAGCACCCACTGTGCGTTTAGGCGAAGTAGCCCACTAAGAGAGCGGTGAGTAGCAGCAGGCCAATGGCCAAGTATCGGTAGTTTTGGTACCAAGGCAACTGCGCCAATTCCGCACTTTCGGCCTCTATCATGTGTTTGTGCCAAGTGTATTGTGCGACCTTGTCGGCAGGTGGTGGAGCTGTGAGCAAGCTGACGATGATGTTCACTCCTGCACTAAGGACAAAGAGATAGAAGGCCTTGTGTAGGAAGTGGATCTGTTCGAGCCATTGGGCCCAGGCAGGGGCCGAAGCTGCTGAAATGGTAGTCAGTACTGCAGCAGCGACCATGACGATAGCCAAGGCGAAGCCCGCGAGCAGGCTGACAAAAGCTCCTGTGCCATTGGCGCGCTTCCAGAAAAGGCCAACGATAAAGGCAGCTGCTACAGGTGGACAGATAAAGGCCAGTACGATTTGCAAGTATTGGAAGAGCGAAGCGGCGCGCTCGATCTGAGGGGCCCACAGCGAGGCCAGTACGACGAGCGCCAAGGTGGCTATTTGCCCTACGCGTACCAGCTGCTGGCTCGTCAGGTCGGGTTTGATCTTTTGGACGAAGTCCATGGTAATGAGGGTGGAGGCAGAGTTGAACGTAGCCGACACACTGGACATCATGGCGGCCAGCAGGCCGGCCAGTACGAGGCCTAAAATACCTTTGGGCAACAGGTTGAACAGCAGCACCGGGTACGTCATGTTGGGGCAATCGCGCAGATTGGCGCAAATGGTGCCATCAGGGCGGGCATATTGCAGGGCACTCAGGTCCAGATCGTGAAACAACAGGATGGCTACGGCACCGGGCAGGACCATGAAGAAGAGCACAGGCAGCTTGAGCAAGCCGGCAAAAAGTGCACCCCATCGGCCGTGGTTGAGATTTTTGGCACCCAGTACGCGCTGCACCATGAACTGGTTGTTGGCCCAAAAGTAGAAACCTAAAATTGGTGCACCCAGCACTAAGCCTGTCCACGGCATGAAGGGGTCATCAGTTGGTCGGATAAGGCTGAGTACCTCTTCGGCACTGCGCAAGGGCTTGCCGCCACCTTCATTTGCAAAAGCACCTGAGGCAGCCATGCGGTCTAAGCCCTCGATAAAGGCCGACCAGCCACCTACCGCCTCGAAGGCAAAATAGGTGAGCAGGATCGAGCCAAACACTAGCAGAATGGCCTGAACCACCTCAGTTTGGATGACCGAGTTGAGGCCACCTGGAATGGTATAGGCGGCAGCGGCAAAGGCCAAGATGGCGATGATAAGTCCGGTAGATAGCTGTGGGAACATCAACTTGAGCACGATAGTGCCCACATACAAGCCTGCAGCAGTGTCGATGAGTACGTTACCCACGATGGTGATGAAGCTGAAATAGTAGCGAGAACGCACATCGTAGCGCCGCTCCAAAAACTCGGGCATAGTGTACACCTGGCTGCGTAGATAGAACGGCAGAAAAAATATGGCGAAGAACACGAGTACAACGGCAGCTAGCCATTCGTAGTTGTACACGTGAACGTTGCCCTTAAAGGCATCGCCAGCCAGACCTACAAGTGTCGAGCTGGAGATATTGGCGGCAAAAAGCGAAATGCCCACAATGGGCCATATCATATTGCGGCCTGCTAGAAAGTATTCTTCCGAGTTTTTGCGCTTAGCATGATACAACCCATATCCAATGATGCCAACGGCATAAGCTAACATGATGGCAATGTCGAGAGTGGAAAGAGAGAATTGTTCCATTTGCCGCTCTTTTTGAAGTAGCAATGGTAAACAATTCGAGTGGTTTTGGGAATACATGTCGGGCAAAGAGCAAAAAAAGAGCGAAGAAACGCGAGGTTTCATTCGCTCTTGCAAGAAATCACCCGACTGTTAATGAAGGACTCTTTGGTGAGATGTTTTTCTCAGAAGAAAAAAATCAGTCACCTCGTAATTCGCGTTTGTATATGGGCATTTTATCGCACACCCGCTCTTGTTAAGCTTACAAGCAATTTGTGCTTTCAGGGGCCAAAATACGAGATACGCTTTTTTTGCAAAAGCTTTTACTTCAAAAAATCTTCAAATTTTGCCCTTGCTTGCATTTGGGGTGGAGAAAGCTGGAAAATGTAGCGGTAGCATGTAGGCAAAATACATACGCATTTACCTTTGTTCCCAAAATAGATATATATGAGGTTCACTCGTTTTCTACTTGTATTGTTGATCGTGGTTGTGGGGGTGTGGTTAGGGCGTTACTTATACTTTCGACCCAATTACATCACTGGAGAGCAAGCCCCTCTTTTTGAGGCGACTTTGCGCGATGGCACGCTTTTTCGCTTGGCCGATCACAGAGGCAAGTACGTGTTACTCGATTTTTGGGGTAGTTGGTGCCCGCCTTGTCGCCAGCAGAACCCCCAATTGGTACGTTTTTACGAGCGTTATGGCCATGCATCGTTCCTCGATGCCGATGGATTTATCATCGTCTCTATAGGTATAGAACGAGACAGCATGCGATGGGTACGAGCCATCGAGCAAGATGGCCTGTCTTGGCCCTATCACATATTGGATCGAGCGACGAGTTTGCGGTTTTTCGACTCGCCCTTGGCCAAGCTATATGGTGTCAGGCAAACACCTACGACTTTTTTGATCAACCCGAAGGGATACATCATGGGGTTAAACTTGCCTATATCGGAAATGGAGCGGCTGCTGGATCGCAAGCGCCTACCGCAGTGAGGTGTGCACACGGCAAGTGGATACAGAGGAGCTCACTTTGGGGAACAAGTGATGGGCACTGAGGTAGAGAAAAAAGAGCACTCCGCCCATTCCCTCCTGGAGTTTCCCAACAAAGCGAGGTAAGTACAGCTCTGCAAAATAGAGAAACAATATTCCTTGCCTGGGGCCTCGCTCATGGAATACAGATTTGGTGTTTTCTCACGGTATGTTTGGTGCATATGGCGGAGTGCTTGGGCCGAAGTTAAGGTAGTCGTAGTATATGTGCAATAGTGAACGGTGTATTTTTTTTATTGAACGGCTTGTAATTTTGATCGACCGGTTATATGAGGTCGCGTAGGGTGAGCGTCACGCGGTGTTTTTGGCCATTGCGCCTGTAGGTAATGTGCACTTTTTTGCCGGGCTTTTTGCGCAGTATTTTGTTGATACCTTGAAGGCTGAGCAGCTCCGCGGGCCATATGCCGATACGCACGATTTCGTCGCCTTGTTGGATACCGGCTAAATGTGCAGGGGATCCAGGCACGACGTAATGCACGGTGTAGTGATTGAGCAATGGGCCCGAGGCGATAATGAGTAGACCACTGCGGTCAAACTCGAAGGGTTTATTGAGTTGCTTGGTTGGTTGCAGGTATAGCTTGCCTTTGCTGTAATCTATGTAGACGACAAAACGGCTGAGCAGTTGGTTGCCCAGGATGCCGTGGCGGCCGTGGAGAAAGGAAGTATCGGCGTCGGGGTGGAGTTGCTGGAAGTTGGTCAGTACGTTGTACAGGGCAAATGGACCTATATGTAGCTCTTCGAGTCGCCCCACATAACCCTGCAGAAAGCCGCCTAGTCCAGCACCGATATTGCCAGGTACGGTGTTGGGGGGGAGTTTTAATAGGGGGTGCGTGTCGATGTTGAGCAATATAGGAAGGCCTGCACCGGTATCTACCAGTAATTTGAGCTGGAGCGTCATATCGGATTGGGGCAGTCGCCCTTTGACGTAGAGATAGGGTTTATTTTTATAAATGTCTAAATCTACAATTTCGGTGTTGTGCCGGGGTGGTTTAAAGTGAGGTACGCGAAAAAGGGTAATTAGCTGGCGTTGGTAGTTGATGCGCACCACAAATTGTTTGAACACATCGGCACCCAGAATGCCGTGGATTTGCAGACCTGTCAGCTCATCAAATCGGAAATAGTCGTCGTCTAACACCAATATGGCCTGATTGGCCGCGTGAAGCCGCTCTTCGATCTCGAGGTGTACGTCTGTAACTAAGTAGGCGAACAGGTCTTGGCTCATATCGGCACCTCTGATGCGGATGACGCGTCTATAGGGCAATCGCAGTAGATCGGTAATTTCGCGTTTGGTCAGAATGGTGTGTTCCGCACCTGTGTCAAAGATAAAGCGCAAGGGAACGCTTCGGTTGAAGATTACGTCTACTACGATGAGGTCGTTGATGTATTGAAAGGGTAAATCGATTCGTGCAAAGTCCTTAATGCGTTGTTGCTGCAGCCACTCTTGTCCCAACCCATTATGTATGTCTACCAGAAACCATAGCACTCCAAAAAGAATGCAATTGGGCCACAACACCTTTTTTGCATGCATATCAGACGTGGTTGGTAGATCTATTATTGCTGCCTACAAGATCGACATTTGTGGCTATTTGCAAGCAGCGTGCTTGGGTGTAGTGGTGTGTAGGGCGGAAGGCATATGGGCTTGTGACAAAAGCCTTGATATCAACTATTAACGTACAATGTTTTGCATGACTGTAAATGTGAAAAATCTTCTTCCAAATTTTGGTTAAATGCTTAGTGTTTGTCACTTTTGCAAAGCAAGTCTTAGTGTGATACCTACAAGAAATCAATTAAAAAATTGCCATTTTTTGTGTTAGTTTGCTGATTATCAATGGAAGTTTTGTGTGTTTGTCTTAGTGTGAAAGTTGCTATTTAGGTTGTGGTTGCGCTCGTGACGCAAGCATATATTCAGATTTCTTAATCAAACCTTCGAGTGTATGAAACTTAGATTTGACAATTTTTCCAGGCACCTGGTATTGCTCTTACTGGGGTTGGCACTGGGCAACTTCGCTTGGGCACAACGTACCGTACGTGGTACGGTCATCGATGCCGAAACGGGCGAACCGCTCATTGGAGCCAATGTCTTAGTGGTAGGTACTGCCACAGGTACCATTACTGATCTTGATGGTTCTTTCAGCTTAGAGGTACCGGAGGGTGCCACTGCGCTGGAGGTTTCCTACACGGGCTATCAGACGGCTACGATCACGCTAGGGGCATCTGATGTGTACGATATATCCCTACAGCCGGGTACGGCTTTGGATGAAGTAGTGGTAGTGGGTTATGGCACTAAAAAAGCCAAAGAGGTCACTAGTTCGGTCACCAGTGTGAAGGCAGAAGATTTTAACCAGGGCAATGTCAATGACCCTATCCAGTTATTGCAAGGCAAGGTTGCGGGCTTGACGATATCTCGGCCGGGATCTGATCCCAATGCGGGATTTACCATGCGGTTGCGTGGACTTTCTACGGTAAGTCAAAATCAGCAGCCATTGGTCATCATTGATGGAGTGCTGGGCGCCTCGCTACAGAGTGTCGATCCTTCTGATATTGCTACTATTGATGTGTTGAAAGATGGGTCAGCAGCGGCCATCTACGGCACGCGTGCTTCTGCTGGTGTGATCCTCATTACGACTAAGTCGGGTGAGCGCGGCCGTGTCAAGGCTGAATACAGCGGTCAGCTAGCTACTTCTAGCATGGCACGCCAGGTGCCTGTGCTTACTGCTGAGGAATATTTGCAATATGGAGGCCCCGACGCTGATGGTGATCCTAGTACGAGTACTGACTGGTACGATGCCGTGTCGCGTACAGGCGTGGCACAAGTACACAATTTATCGCTATCGGGTGGTACGGCGCTCACATCTTATCGCGCTTCATTTAACTATCGGAGTGTGGATGGCATTGCGCGCTTCAATGGCTTTGATCAGATCAATGGCCGACTGAACCTCAATCAAAAGGCTTTAAACGAACGGTTGAATTTATCTGTCAATCTTACGGCTACATCGCGCAACGCTGAGTTTGGCTTTACTGAGGCATTCCGTTATGCCACTGTGTACAAGCCTACAGCGCCCATTACTAGTTCGGATCCCGAGTTTGAGCAGTACGATGGTTACTTCCAGGAAGTGCTTTTTGACTACTTCAACCCTGTAGCGATTATCGAGCAAAACCTCAATGAAGGGAAGTTCAAGCGCCTCATCGGTAGCGCACGTGCTGAGCTTCAGTTGTTGGAAGGCCTCAGTGGCACTGCTTTCTACAGCATACAGCGCGAAAGTGATGTGTATGGCGAATACTACGACAAAAACTCTTTTTTCCGCGGCAAAGACCGCAATGGCTTAGCACGTAGGGCTACGGAAGATCGCACTTCGCAATTGTTTGAGGCAACGGTCAATTACAGCACACAGTTTGGCAATACGGAGTTCAAGTTGTTGGGTGGCTACTCTTATCAAGACTTCATCACCGAAGGTTTTGGCATGGAAGGGGGCAATTTCCTTTCCGATGTAACGACTTACAACAATATAGGATCTGCCCTGGACTTTCCCAATGGATTGGGCAATGTGTGGAGTTACAAAAATAGCCACCGCCTTATTGCATTCTTTGGCCGTGCCAGTTTTAACCTAGGGGATACCTATTATTTGGACGTGACGATGCGTCGAGAGGGATCTTCGCGTTTTGGTGCCAACAACAAATGGGGTAATTTCCCTGCGGTATCGGCGGGAGTCAACATTACCAATCTGGCTGATATTGGCAGTGTGGACAACCTCAAGCTGCGCGTGGGCTATGGCGTGACTGGATCAATCCCTGGCGAAAGTTATCTATCATTGCTGCGTTTGGCACCTGGGTCCAAGTTCTTCTTCAACGGTGCGTATGTACCCAGCTATGGTCCTGCATCCAACGCCAATCCCGACCTGAAGTGGGAAACCAAAACAGAGCTCGATGTAGGGATAGACTTTGCATTAATGGATTACAAACTAACCGGTAGTATCGACTACTATAACCGCACCACGCGCGACTTGTTGTTGTACTTCCCCGTGCCTGTACCACCCAACCTCTATCCGTTTACCTGGGTCAACATCGGTGAGTTGGAAAGTAAGGGCTTTGAGCTGGCACTTAATGCATTGGCTGTGCAGAAGGAAAATATGAGTTGGGAATCGGGGCTTACTTTTGCCACTTTTAATACCACGTTGGTGTCGTTGTCGAATGAAGACTTGCAGTTTGGCGAGGTGCGCTATATCGCCAATGTGGGTGCTCCTGGCCTGAACAACATCATGATGGTACGCGTCAAGGAAGGTGAGGAGCTAGGGCAAATTTGGGGCCCTGTATTTGAAGGTGTAGACGACTCAGGTAATTGGATTTTCCAGGATGTAGATGGTGATGGCACTATTGAGGTTGAGGGCTTTGAAGACGATGACAACACCGTGATTGGCAATGGCTTGCCGGACTTTGAGCTGGGTTGGAACAACACCTTCACCTTTGGCAACTGGGATTTGAACTTCTTCTTCCGCGGTGCTTTTGGGCACAGCCTCGTCAACATGTTCCGCGTATTCTACGAGACGCTGGACCCCTCGGGTATTGGTACGTGGAATCGCGTGAAGACTAAATACTTCGACGAAAACCTTACAGCTCCTAATAAGTTTTCGAGCTTCCAAGTAGAAGATGCTTCTTTCGTCAAGCTCGACAACGCCACTTTGGGTTACAACTTCCAGTTGCCTGAAGGCAGTGCTTTTTCGAAGGTGCGCTTCTACATTTCTGGCCAGAACTTGCTGACGATTACGGGATACACAGGTGTAGATCCTGAGGTACGCTTCTTCGATACGGGCTCAGTAGATAATGGCGGTCGTGCAAGTGGTGCTGACCCATTGGCGCCGGGCATCGATCGCAGAAACACCTACTTCTTGGCACGCACCATCACGTTTGGTGTCAACTTGGGCTTCTAGTAGTTGCTTTGTACTTAAAGTAAGTGGAAGCAAAACGGTTTATTGAAAAATTTCAAATTCAAATCATGAGAAGAAATATTCTTGTTACCAAGATCCTTCTCGTCGGCATGTTTCTGGCTGTATTCAATCAGTCGTGTACCAATCTGGATGAAGAAGTATACTCGGATATTACGCCCGACAAGTTCTTCAAGACCGACGAGGAATTTATAGCTGCCTTGGGGGCAGCCTATACCAGTTTGTATTTTTTTGGTGGCCACAACTCTTACATGTCCGTACAAGAGGTCATGTCGGACGAGATCGTTATTCCGCAGCGCGGTGGCGACTGGTACGATGGTGGCCAGTGGTTGCGCACGCATCGCCACGAGCAGAATGCTGCTGAGGAGGGGATTGGCAATGCATGGAACAACCTTTATGGGGGCATCAACACCTGCAACCGCCTTATTTTTCAATTTGAGTCGTTGGTGGCTGACGGCTCGGTGTCGCAGGAAGCTGCTGATGCGTTCATCGCTGAGTTGAAGACACTGCGCGCATTGTTCTACTTCTGGTTGTTGGACACCTTTGGCAACGTGCCTATTGTCGACCGTTTTGACGTGCCGGCCGACTTTGCGCCTGCGCAGAGCACGCGGGCCGAGGTATTCGACTGGGTGGAGCAGGAGCTGCTCGAGAATGTGCCCAAGCTGACCAAGATGGTGGATCAATCGACTTATGGGCGGGTGCACTACTATGTCGGTCAGGCAATCTTGGCTAAGCTCTACCTCAATGCCGAAGTGTATACGGGGACGGCGCGCTGGGATGATTGCATTGCAGCTTGCAACGAGATCATCAATTCAGGGGCTTACTCGCTTGAGAACAACTTCTTCGACAACTTCAAAACAGAAAACGGAAGCTCCAAGGAGAACATTTTCGTCATTCCCTATGACGAAGTGTTTGCTGGTGGTTTCTTCCTGGCTCAAATGACGCTGCACTATGGCAGCCAAGCGACCTACAACTTGCAGGCGCAGCCTTGGAATGGCTACTGTTCGTTGCAGGAGTTCTACAACAAGTTTGAAGATTGGGATGTGCGAAAGAAGAGCTTTATCGAAGGGCCGCAGTATGCTTCTGATGGCGTGACTCCCGTTTTAGATCCAGGTGTAGAACCTGACGACCCAGATGGGCCGCAGGTCAACTTTACGCCCGAGATCAACGAGCACTTCCCCAACTGCTTGCGCCAGGCAGGTGTGCGCGTGGGTAAGTTTGAGTTCAAGCTGGGGGCTACGCCCAACTTGAGCAATGACTTTCCGCTGTTCCGCTATGCCGACATCTTGCTGACGAAGGCAGAGGCTTTGTGGCGCAAAAATCCCAATGATGCTGAGGCACTGGCATTAGTCAATCAGGTGCGTGCGCGCGCTTGTGTCGACCCGAACAACTGCCCGATGCTGATGCAGCTGACAGCTGAGGATCTGCTCGACGAGCGTGCGCGCGAGATGTTCTACGAGGCATGGCGTCGGCAGGATCTCATCCGCTTCGACAAGTTCTGCGATGCATGGGACTTCAAGCCGGTGACGCAAGATTGCGAAAACCGCAAGCTGTGGCCCATTCCTTCAGCACAGCTAAATGCCAACCCCAACTTGGTTCAGAACCCGGGCTATTGATGTATATGTATTGGGGATAGCATCTTTTGTAGATGTAGCCTGAGAAATGGAATGGTAGTGCGCAGGTCTTTACTGGGGCTTGCGCACTTGCCTTTTGGAGTGGTGGGATTTAGGGCTTGCGTTGGTAGGTGAAAAGTTGGCAGATTGCATGTGGTTTACTTCCTTCGCTAAAGGTGTGGTAGCGCCTCGCGCCAGGGGCCTGAAGGGCTTGGCCCAAGCGCAGCGCTGGGCCGAGCGCGCAGCGAGCTCGAAAGGGCCCGACCCGTAGCGCAGCGAAGGGGGGCGCCCAACAGCAAAATAGCAATTGGCTTATGGGCAAAAAACTAGGGCAGATGCGTGATACAATATGGTGGTGCTTGTGGGGATTGTGCTTGTGGGGCTGTGGCGAGGCACGGCGTTCGGTGCTGCTATTCGAGCTGGTGCCGGCGCAGCTAAGTGGCATCGATTTCGTCAATGAGGTGCACTACACTGAGGAGTTTAATGCCTATACCTATCGGAACTTCTACAATGGAGGTGGGGTAGCTATTGGCGATGTGAACAACGATGGTTGGGCCGATGTGTTCTTCTGCGGCAATTTGGTGGACAATCGCCTGTACCTGAATCAAGGGGGATGGCAGTTTGAGGATGTGACGCAGCAGGCGGGGGTGGCTAGCCATGGCGTGTGGTCGGCTGGAGTGGCTATGGCTGACGTGAATGGCGATGGCTGGCTGGACATCTACGTGTGCAAGTCGGGCAGCCCAGGAGGCCAGTACCGGCACAACGAGCTGTTTATCAACCGCGGCGATGGCACTTTTAGCGAGCAGGCAGCACGCTGGGGTGTGGCCGATGTGGGGCTGAGTACCCATGCAGCTTTTTTCGACTACGACCGCGATGGCGACTTAGACATGTACTTGCTCAACAACTCCATCCGTTCGGTGGGGGGGTATGACTTGCGGCCTGGGCAGCGCGAAATTAGAGATACGCTGGGTGGCAACAAGCTCTATCGCAACGATGGCGATCACTTTACCGATGTGAGTGAGCAGGCGGGCATTTATGGCAGCCATATTGGCTTTGGTCTGGGCGTGACGGTGGTAGACCTGAACCGCGATGGCTGGCCCGACCTGTACGTATCGAACGATTTCTTTGAGCGCGACTATCTATACCTCAATCAGGGCGATGGCACCTTTCGCGAAGCGCTCGACGAGTACGTACGCGAGATCAGCTTGAGCAGCATGGGGGCCGATGCTGCTGATCTGAACAACGATGGCTGGCCTGAAATCTTTGTGACTGAGATGCTGCCGTGGCAGGAGCAGCGGCTCAAGGCCAAGACCGTCTTTGAAGACTGGGACAAACACCGCGCTAATGTGCAGGCCGGCTATCACTACCAGTATCCGCGCAATGTCTTACAGCTCAATTTGGGTCCGGTGCCGCATCGCACGGGTCGCGAGGTGTACTTCAGCGAAGTAGGGCGATTGGCGGGCGTAGAGGCTACCGACTGGAGCTGGGGTGCACTCATTGCCGACTTTGACAACGACGGCTGGCGCGACCTCTTTGTGGCCAACGGCATTTTCAAGGACTTGACCGATCTGGATTACGTCAACTTCTACTCCGACCCTCAGACCATTCGCCGCATTGCCAATCGCGAGAAAGGTTTCATCACCAAAATGCTGGATGATGTGCCTAGCCAGCCCTTGTCCAACTGCATGTTTGCCAATCGCGGCAACTTGCAATTTGAAAATGTAACCGAAGTGTGGGGCTTGGCCCAACCCAGCTTCTCCAACGGTTCGGCCTGGGGTGATTTGGACAACGACGGCGACCTAGATCTGGTGATCAACAACGTGAACATGCCGCCTTTTGTGTATCGCAGTAGGGTGCGCCAGCAACTGCCGCATCACCACTACTTGCAGGTGCGCCTTCGTGGCATGGGCAAAAATCGCTTTGGCGTGGGGGCGCAAGTCACGCTATATGCCGGTGCACAGCAGTGGTATCAGGAGCTGCAACCCATGCGCGGTTTTGAGTCGTCGGTCGATTACTTGTTGCACTTCGGCTTGGGCAAGGTCGAACAGCTCGACTCACTGCGGGTGTGGTGGCCCGATGGGCGCGTACAGTTGTGGCTACGGCCACCCATCGATACCTTATTAGTGCTTTCGCAAAACGACGCCCGGCAGTACGCTGCCAACCCCTTATCTCTTGGCGAGTTGCCTCCTTTGTTGCAGCCTGCCGAGCTGCAGTTGCCGTGGCGCCATCGCGAAAATCACTTTAGCGACTTTGACCGCGATCCACTGCTGTTGCTCATGCGCAGCAATGAGGGGCCTTGCGCTTGTAGGGCCGATGTGAATGGCGACGGCTTGGACGATCTCTATTTGGGTGGTGCCAAAGATCAGGCTGGTACTTTGTGGATTCAGTTGCCGGTGGGCGGCTTTCGCCAAATGGCAACTGCCCTTTTCGAAGTGGACCGCGCAGCAGAGGATGTGGACTGTACCTTTTTTGATGCCGATGGCGATGGCGATCTGGACCTCTACGTGGCTAGTGGCGGCGTGGAGCTGCCTGCCAGCTCGTCGGCGCTAGTGGACAGGCTTTACCTAAACGAAGGGGGGAAAACCTTTGTAAAAGCAGCTGCACCTCCGCGCTTTGCCTTTGAAAGTACAGGTGCAGTTGCTGCTGCCGACTTCAATGGCGATGGGCGCACTGATCTGTTCATAGGCCAGCGCCTCAAACCCTTTGCCTATGGCTTGCCAGTAGGAGGACAGCTGTTGTGGCAGCAAGCCGATGGAACGTGGCGCACTGTCACGCAAACACAAGCACCTCAGCTGCAAACGCTGGGTATGGTGACCGATGCTGCCGCTGCCGACCTGGATGGCGATGGCGATACTGATCTGGTGGTAGTCGAGGAGTGGGGACACGTGTGGTATTTCCAGAACGATGCGGGTCGCTTATTGGGCAGGCCGCTGGGCAATAACCTTACGGGCCTGTGGCATGCCGTTTTGCCCGCCGATTTAGATGGTGATGGGGACCTAGATCTAGTCGTAGGTAATCACGGCCTCAATAGCCGATTAAAGGCCAGCGTCACACACCCCTTGCGACTCTACGTCAATGACTTCGACCGCAATGGCTCGGCCGAGCAGCTCGTGACTATGTGGCGCGATGGTGGCGAGCGGCCCTTGGCGCTGCGCGACGAGATCGTCAGCCAGCTGCCCTTGCTCAAAAAGCGATTCCTCAAATACGCTGATTATGCCCAAGTGACGATGGAACACCTCTTCACGCCTGACCAGCTCGAAGGCTCCATCGTGTATGAGGTGACGCAGCTGGCCTCGGGCATATTGTGGCAAGAAGCAGGTGTATGGCGCTGGCAGCCACTTCCCTGGCAAGCGCAGATCACCAGCTTGTATGCATTGCACGCAGCCGACTTCGACGAAGATGGCTACTTGGACCTACTGGTCGGTGGCAACAACGAGCGGGCCAAACCACAAATAGGAGGGCAGCGCTCGAGCTATGGCCTATTGCTATTGGGCAGTACAGATGGCAACTTCCAAGCTTTGTCACCACGTCGCTCAGGAGTATGGATTGCGGGTGAGATGCGGGCTATCGTCGACTTGCGGTCGGCACAAGGGCTACTTTGGAGTGTAGCGCGCAACAACGATACCCCACTCTTTTTGCAAAAGCAATAGTTATGTGCTGCGCAAGCGGCAAGTGCTGCCAATATTAATTATTCTTTCTTTTTCTTCTTGAGCAGCTCGCGCAAGGTGTCGAATTCGGCGCGCCAGCTCAGACCAACACCCGTCTTGGTGCGGCGGCCACCAATATTGGGTTCTGATAGGTGGTATGCGCGAATACGCAATCGGCGATCCTGAGTCAGGAAGTATTCGAAGATAAATTCGCCTGCGACAAAGGTGCCTTGATTGGCCGTGGTGGGCAAGGCGTTGTTGTTGAAACCCACATTGGCACCGATGTTGAACACGGCCCGATCGTTGAACAGATATGTCTTGACGCGCCCTTGAAATTCGTTGGCTGACGGCGATACGGCAGCTTGTGACAAGCCTTGGTTGGAAAAGGTATTGTAGCTGAAGTCGAAATCAATGCCAGAGATAAACCCTTGATCGGTCACCCATTCTGATACCAATTCGGTGAGGTAAAACGATAGCTGATTGGCAATCATCTCGCTGAGCGTGTTGAAGCCCACATCAGCTACTTGTTGCAGTTGGAAGTTGTAGTTGGTAGGCAAAAACTGACCGAGCATAAGCAGGCCAAAGACCTGGCGGTTCAGCTCATTGGCATCTTGGCGCAAGGCGCGCATTTTGGTGTCGACGTAATTGCGCAGTTCTTGAGGGATTTTGGGAAAGCTGATGTCAAAGCTGATCTCGGGCTGAAAGAGGTTGCCCTTGAGAAACATCGTCAGATCTACTTCGGTAGGGGTGCGGGCCAAGTCGACGATTTCGGTGGGTGCAATGAGCAAATATTCCTGGATGAGATTGTATACCGAAGTGTTGACGCCCTTGTATACAGCTTGGATATCCAGATTGGCATTGAACGGATCGCCTGACCAAGTGATGGTGCCGCCTGGGCGCACTACAAAGGGTTTGTTGAGCAGGAGGCTCATCATAGTGAATAGGTATTCCCCTTCAGCTACTTCGTAATTGCCGTACATCTTGAAGTCGCCCGTGCGGGTAACGATGATTTGCACGTCGCCATCGCCAGTACCGCGCAAGATGTCACCTGTACGTTCGTCGAATATGAGTTCCATGCGCGCATCGGGGGTGAGGTGTAAGTTCAGGGTGAGATTAAGGCCGCGTATGTCAGGGCTGTGATTAGTGGACGTATGTGGCGAGGAGGAAGTAGTACTGTCGGTAGGTGGAGTGAATTTGATAAAGCGCACCTCACTGGCATCTTGTTCGTAAGTAATGGGAATAGCGATATGGGTGCCGGGCCCTGTAGTGGCATCCACTTCTATTTCTGCCAGCTTGAAAGGGCCGCGAAAGCGCACAATGCCGCCGCCGATAGCTGTGCCGTAGTACAAGGGGTTGAGTGTGCGCGTGGTGCGCATGGCTAAAAAGCGGTCGGTAATTAGATCACAGTCCAGGCGCAGGTGGCGCAAGTTGTCATGGGCCAAGCCGCCGCGCAGCGTAGCCGTATTGCCCAGCTCATCGTAGACGATAGCACCAGTAGCATCGATATCGTGGCTGCTGATCTTGACGAGGTGTTCTTTGACGAAATAGCGCGTGTTCAGATAAGTGACCGTAGTGGCTACATCGCGGGCAGTGACGGCACCACTCACTTCGAGTTTTTTGGGCAATCCTTCAAAGCGTGCACTGCCCGACAGTATGCCTTCCGTGTCGTGAATGGCGGGGGCTAGCCAGTATTCGAGTATGCGAATGGGGTATCTGTCCACTTGCAAGTCGATATTGAGGTAGTTGGGCTGCTCGCTGAGTAGTTGAGGATTGGCCAGCGGGCGATAGGTAGGCGGATTGTAACGACCACGGGCGCTGAGGCGTTGGTGGCCGTTGTCGAGAAAGAGGGAAGCAAATACGGGGCGTTTGAGTTGGTCGGAGTGTGCCAATAGCTTGAAGGTGCCGAAGTTGTCGCCATTGATGAGCAAGCTGTCCATTTGAACTTCCAGCTCTAAGTGGTTCATACTAAAGATGTCGTCTATGCTGAGGCGCAAGGAAAACAGCCCGCCGAAGTCTAACGGATCATATCGCCAAACTCGGTTGATGAAGTCCAGATCAAATCGTTCGAGTATTAAATCGAGGCCACGCGCATCGCGACTGCGTATTTGTAGGCTACGCGGGCCGCTCTGTAATGCCAAATTATGGGCTTCGAAGTGCTGTTTCCCGAAGCGCACATAGTTGTCGGGTGTCAATTGCCACAGGTCGTTCCACAATACTACTGTGGATGAAGAAAACTGCATCTGAATGAACTCTCCATTGGGGAAAAGCTGGCCATTGAGGTACATGTTGTCGATAAAGCCCGTGAGGTTGAACGAGGTAAGCGAAAAGGCCAGTGTGTCGCCATATAGCAGGCCCAACAAACTAATAGGCGACAGGCGCGTTTTTTGGTTGAGCACGATGCCGCCCACATCTAAGTTAAAGCTGCCTCTTTTGTGGGCTAAGTGGGCCCAGAGGGTAAGGCTATCTAGGCGTACATTGCCCACTTGAAAAGTAGGCCAGTTCAGCAACAGGTCGAGTGAGTCGCGCTGTGTGTCTACAAAGCCCTTTAGCTTCAGGTGCTGGACACTACCCAACTTGGGGTTGAGCAGTTGGAGTAGGTACTGGTCGTGGTATACGGCAATGTCGAAGCGGTAGTGGGCTGTATCGGCTGGTGTAGCTTTTAGCCCCATGTGTTGGGCCCACTGAGGGTGTGTGCGTTGCCACAGGTTGAGCAGGTTGTGATGTAGGCGCAAGGGGTTAAATGTGCCTTCGAGCGTAGCGTCGGCTACATCTGAGACCAAGCGTAGTTGTCTGATGCTGTCGCGCACGTAGCCCGTCCATAGGTAGAGCGAGTCGAAGATCCAAGTGCGTTTTTTTCGGTAGGTAACTTGCAGCTGGCGCAGCAATGCTGTGCCACTGGCTTGCTTGGGATTGATGCCTTGCAAGTTGACGCGCATTTTGCCCGACAAGTTTAGGTCTTCCTGCGTCAGATATAGATGCAGGAGGTGGAGTTTGCGCACGTCGGCCTCGAAGTTGAGGATGGGCACTTCTTCGGTGAAGTCTACTTCGCCGTTGAAGCTCAAATCGATGTGATCGTCTTTGATCACCAGTTGTCCATCAAAGAGTGCGCGGTTGAGTGTGCCATCGATGAGTAGGTCTCTATATCGATAGCCTTTAAACGATATGCTGTCGATTACGGCTTCGAGGTTGGCTTGGGCGGTTTCTGCCGTAAGGCCGCGCCCTTCATATACGCGTGATCGGAAGGTGACTTTCCCAAAATTGGGATTGTTGCTGAAGCGTCCCAGATCGAAATTGATCAAGTTGAGTCGGCCTGAGTAGCGCGCGCGCTCGCGCCCTTGTCGCACCTGTAGTTGCATGTCCATTTGCGCATGTCCGATAGAGGTATACAGATCGCCGAAGGCGACGAAATCGTTGAAAAAGCCGTTGAATTCACCTTGAAAGTACAGTTGCCCCAGATTGTCAAAATTAGCTGGTAGCCTAAAGCCTGGAATGAGCTGGCGCAAGGTAGGTATGCGAGTGCGCAACTGCTCTAACCGTAACATGAGAAACTGTTCACCTGCTACGGCCAAGTCGCGCGAATCGAAGTTGCCAGAAAGAATGGTTGCATTGGCCAGCTGGAGGTGTACGTTGCGCCCGCGCAGGCGGTTGACTGTGCCGTAGATACGTCCGTTAATGGCTGCAATGGCATTGATGTTTTTTTTAAAAAAAGCATTTTGCCGCAAGGTTGGTACGAAGTACAGCAGATCGGATACAGCTATGCGTGCCTGATGAAAACGGGCATCCATGCGCACCTCATCGGTGAAACTTCGGAAGCTGCGATAATGTCTATAACGCATGCTGAAAGTGTCGCTCAGATAGGAATTGGGCGTTTGTACGATCAGCCCGTTAAGTATGGTGTGTTGCGTGTCGATGTGTACTTGTCGAGCTGCAAGGCGTTCGAGTATAAAACCGCTTTGTTCCTTTAGACTGATAGATTCGATGCGGCCGGCAAATGACCAGTTGGTAAAGTGAAAGCTATCAATAGATGCATCTATATCATTGATGACCAAGTGGTTGAAGTCTATGGAGCCATCGTGACGTGCTTCAGCGGCCTTCCTGTAGTTGTGCAGCTGAAAGGTGCCTCGATGCAATCTGAGATGCTGCCAGTCTACAACCCAATATAGCGTGTCGTTTTGGCGACGGGCTGCCCATTGGGCCAATAGTTGTTGTTGACGGAGGGAGTCCAGAGGATGAACTTGAGTAGTGGTAATGGCGAACTGTGGCTGGGTCAAAATCACTTGAGAGGCATGGATCTGCTTTCGTGCCAGATCGAAGCGCTTGAAAAAGAGTTGTCCTTCGCGCAGCTGGGCCTCTAGTATTTGCCCGCGCACTTGATCTACTTTGCGAAAGCGAATGTGGTGTAGTAGCAAAGAATAGACGTTAAGTGCAAAAGGCGGTTGTTCGGGTCTTTGGGCAGGAGTGAAGTAGTCGATGAGGAATTGGAGGTTGTGGTACATCTGTCCTGAGTCGCGCCGCAAGTAGAATTGGGCATCGTCTATGGTCAGTTGGTTGATTTCGAGCTTGCGCCAAAGGAGTGTGAAAAGCGTGTGCCGCGTCTTTACATTGAGGTGTTTGGCTGTGAGTAGCGTGTCGCCAGAGCGGTCCTCTAAATAGAGGTTGTACAAATCGGCACCTTCTAATAGACGAATATGGACGTTTTCGATCCACACGCGAGTGTTCCATTCTGCCGAGAGAAAGGCAGTGATTTGCCGAGCTGCCCAGTTTTGCACGATGGGAAGGGAAAGTATAATGTAAAGGACTACCAGTACCAGAATGCATCCGGTGAATATGCGCCGTAGCCATCCCCACGCTTTTACCGTCCAGGCGGTGAGGCGCTCCTGTACTTGAGGTGGTTCGTTGGCGTTAGATGGATTCATGTGACAGCTGCGATAATCGTCGGCATATGTTGAGTTGCAAAGCTATTGGGTTTAGGGGTACGATGCTGCAATTTAATGGCCTTTGGCTGGTAGCTGGTTCGCTTTTTTGAATGGTTTAACGAAAGATTGTGAAGGAGCTTATGTGTTCTGCTGGGCAAAGAGAACAGCTCGCTGCTCCGACCAGTATTCCCCTTGTGCGCCAAAGCTGACAAAACCTACGTGCCCACCATGAGGTGGTGTTTCGAGATGGAAGTACGAGTGTGCAATAGCTAGTTGCCTGGGGTAGCAGCTCGGGCTTAGAAAAGGGTCGTCTTGTGCATTGACTAACAGTGTGGGAATACTGATTTTGGCAATGAAGTGAATAGAGGAATTGCGCTTCCAGTAGTCCAGTGCAGAAGTGAACCCGTGGATGGGGGCCGTATACCATTCATCGAACTCGTAGAAGTTGCGGGCAGGGCGAGATGCCTGATGCACTTGTCCGGGAAATTGACGGCGCTTTTGTTCGATTTTGGCATTCATGCTTTGCATGAAGCGCCATACGTACAAGCGGTTGCAACTTTTGTGGATTTGGTGCGTGGCGTTCACCACATCTACAGGTACTGAAAAAGCTATCGCTGCCCGCACAATGGCAGGTAGGTGGTCAGCTTGTTCGCCTAAGTATTTGAGTACTACGTTGCCGCCAAGGCTAAAGCCCACCAGCACAATGCACTCATAGATCAGCCCGGCTGCCAGCTGGCGAATCAACCAGCTGAGGTCTTGGGTAGATCCGATGTGGTAACTTTGTAAAAGGCGATTGGGTGTGCCACTGCAATTGCGAAAATTGTACCCGAGTGCATCCCAGCCAGCGCGATTGAAGGCGCGTACCATGCCCTTGACGTAGGGCCGTGTGGCATTGCCTTCCAAACCGTGCAATACAATGGCCAGCTGTGAGCTACCAACTCGCGACCAATCGATGTCGATAAAATCGCCATCGGGAAGTTCCATCCGCTCGCGTTGGTACTGTACGCCACGCACCTTTCGGAAAAGCGCTGGATAAATTGTGTTGGTCCAGGAATTGCGAAAACCCCAAGGTGCGCGGTAAGTGGAAGGCTCGATAAGGGGCATGTTTTTTTGCAAAAATGACAAGCCGTGTTAAAAAAACTGAGCCCTTTCGACTAGGTCGTATCTTTTGCAGATCAAATGCTATTGCGCGATCCTCGCTTCGGAGAAAAAGAAAAAACATGCAAACCATTACGCACGTCTTAGAGACTTGCCTGTATGCTACCGACCTGCAGGCCATGGAAACATTTTATCACGAGTTGCTAGGCCTATCGGTACATCGAAAAGTGAAAGACAGATTTGTGTTTTTTCGATTAAAGAACCAAATGTTGTTGATCTTCAACCCCGACTATACCGAGCATCAGACCGAGTGCGTCAATGGCGCTTTAGTGCCACCACATGGAGCTCGTGGAGCGGGACATGTAGCTTTTGCCATGCCTGATGCATCTTTGGAGGCATGGAAAAGGCGATTGGCTACACATGGCGTGGTCATCGAGTCGGAGGTGCATTGGCCTGGCGGTGGCCGTTCTATTTACTTTAGGGATCCTGCAGGCAATTGCGTAGAGTTGGCGGTGCCGCGTATTTGGGGCTTCCCCGAAGTTGAGTGAGCAATTTTTTAGTGTGCCTTGGCCATTACCGATGCTAAGGGCGATAAATGGGGGGACTGTCGAGTTCCTATAGCTCGGTAAACCACTTCCATGATGCGCTTTCGCCACCCCTGTCGGTAAAGGCGCGTATTGTATGGGTCGGGCCAGGTGCGATTAGCTAGAAAGATGAATACCAACTCTTTTTCGGGATCGATCCACATCATTGTACCGGTGAAGCCCGTATGGCCAAAGCTTTGCATAGATGCTTGACGGGCAACGCTTCGGTGTTTGCCGTAAGGCAATGGTTTGTCAAAGCCTAAACCGCGGTGGTTCTCTCTGCTCTTGGCGGTAAAGCGGCGCACCGTCTGGGGCTGGAACAGCTGGACATTGCCATAGCTGCCCCCATTGAGTAGTAGCTGACCCAGCACGGCCAGGTCGAGCGCAGCGCCAAACAGGCCTGCATTGCCTGCTACCCCGCCAAAGAGGGCTGCTGTTTCGTCGTGCACCCATCCACGAAGGGCACATTGTCGCCAGCGTTGGTCGATGGTTGATGGGACGATCGCCTCGGCTGGATAGCTTTGCAGCGGGTTAAATGTAAGGCTCCATAGCCCTAATGGCTGATAGATATGGCGATAGACAAATGAGTCGAGCGGCATACTCGAAATGCGCTCGATGACCTGTTGCAAAATCACAAAGTTGACGTCGCTGTATTGGTAGCGCCGGTAGTGATAGGGCCTCAAGTGCCAAACCGCCTGCAAGATGCTGTCTTGCTGGCGGCTGTCGAAAAACCATTCTGGCGCTATTTGCAAATCGTGTAAGGAGTCAGGGCCTCGACAATACCAACGCTCACATTGGTCACGCAAGCTATCTACGCGGTAGATGTATTTACCTATGGGCATATTGGGCTGTAGATAGCTAGAATGATTGAGCAGGCGCCGCACGGGCAAGCGCCCCACGTAGGTGCCTTTTGTCTGGGGCAAGTAGTGCTGTACGCGCTGATCGAGCTGTAGTAGCCCGTCTTCGTACAAGCGCATGGCTGCCAAGGTAGTAGCCGCCACTTTGGTGAGGGAAGCCAGATCAAAAAGGTGATGTGTGCGCAGTGACGTTTGTTGTGCATAAGTCAAGTAGCCATACGCTTTGTGCCATATAATCTTGCCCTGAACGGCCACCAACACCTCGCAGCCGGGCGATGCCCGCGCTTCAATCAGACTAGTCGCCAGCTTGTCGATAGCTGACAAGGCTTTGGCATCAATACCTACTACTTGAGGCAGCACGTAGTTGAGACGTGTGGCCTGCGTCTCGATACCCAAACCATGCGGGAAGCGATTGCCTACTGCAATGGGTAATCGACCACGAGCAGGGCGCTGCCCCAACAAGATCTCTATACTAGCTTTTTCCGTAAAAGCATTGCACTGAGGAATGTAGAGAATACTGGCCCTTTCAGGCAAAAATTGCATGGCCTGGCTGGGACCGAAGTAGAGCAAGCTCAAGTCGTGTTGCGTGCTCAGTGCACGAAGCTGGTGTCCCAGTACGGCATCAGCAGTATCGAGCAGTAGTACTACGAGCATGCCATCCGGCTTGGATTGATACGCCAAAAGGGTAGAAAGTGGCAGCACCGTCCCATGTGTGCGGGTGGCCAACTCAGTAGCTAGGTGTTTTAATCCACTGTTGGGTGTGTAACTTATCACCAAATTGTCGAATCGGCTCAGGGGGACAGCATGCTGGCCCGACCCCTGCTGTAATAAGGTGATACTACGTGCCCATGTAACTTGTGCCAAAGAGGTCAGGTCGGGTAGTAACCTATCAGGTAGCTCACTATTACCGCTGTTGTCTTCCATTCGGTGACTGATGGGCAGTACCATGATTCCTGCTTCTTGATGCAGGCTTTTCGACTCTTTGCGCTCTGCTAGAGGGATGTCGAGCATTCGGTGTACAGCAGCCAGTTGTTGGGGCGAAGCCGTCTGTGTCCATAGCTTTGCTCGAAGGATGCGGCGCACTTTTTTGTCAAGCCACGCTTCGGACAGCCGCCCTTGCTGTATCCATTGTAGCAACAAGTCGCGATCGCGTGCGGGATTGTCGCTGAGTAGTAAATCGGTGCCTGCATAGATGTGTTCGGCCAGCATCTGCTCACTACCCACTCGCCCTACTAGCAAGCCGCCAAATTGCATGGCTGATTCGAACTGTTGTCGCCCAAAATTGCTAGGCAGTGCGTATATGTCTTCGGGCCATTCCATTTCAAAACCGGCAGCTCCCGACCAGTAGAGCCGCGCAATATCGGGCCAATAGCCGTGATGTGGTGTGGCCGTACTATCGAAATGCAGCAGCCGACCAGCACCTTGAGGAATACCGGCTATGCGTGCCTCTACGAGCTGTTTCATCAGGCGCTGCGCATGGGCAATGGCCACTTCCGGTACATTGCTCCAACAAAGCCCTGTGCTGGGGCAATCGAGATGGGGCCCCAATACCATATTGATTTTATATTGTTTACAAGCCTGTACAAAGGCGTTAATCCATGCTTGCTCCAAGCTGTCGGAGGCAGCAGCTGCGATGGCTGTGGCGGTAGGCATTGCTTGCGCGTCGCTAAACAACTCGTGCAGTGATGTGCTATTCCGCACAGCCGACCACATGGGAAATAAGGCTTGTTTGCTCAGCTGCTGACTATGGGCTTGCCATTGATCATAAGGCATTTGAGGCCATACCACCCCACTGATCAATCCCTCACGTGCTGCCCAGTGCAGCTGCTCCATGGCCGATATATGGGGCATGTCCCATATCAATAATTGCCCTACCTTTTGCGCCAATGACATATGGCGTATTGGGTCTGATGGCTCATCACTGCCAATTACTGCTGAAAAAGGGGCAATTGGGGCATCTTCCAAAGTACACGATTGGAAGCAGCCGGCAAGCATGAGAAATGCAATAATATAAATGTGCTGTATACTCATGGCATCTGTATTTTGATGCTAGCTTTCTTCCTAATTCCTTGCCATGTTGCCGTTATGTCGTTAAAACGACGGTTGATTTTTTAGATGCATAACTTGAAAAGGTTGTATGTAAGTAGTTTGTATTCAGTTGAATATAGCTTTCTGCGTGCGTATCCGTTAAGCCTCGTGATGTAGGTACGCACTTATAGATTGTATCGTTTCGCCAATGATCAAAATGAAAAGCAATGTCCCATTCTTGGAATGTACATGCGCTGCGTTTTTACATGTCTTTGTGTTGTCTCTTTTTATGCCTTTCGGCAAAAAGTCAGTTAAATCTATCTTGGGGATGGAACCGCTTGCAGGCTACTTCTTGGGAAGTGGGGTTTCAGGAGGAGGTTACTCGTCGTAAAACGCCTCTTTTTCGCAATGCAGTGGCTTTTCAACTCAGTTGGTCACACCGAGCAGCGCACGCGTTTTTGTCGTGGCATCCACTCTTTTCATTGGAGCGTGCCACTCAACGCGATCCCATTTCCGATCGATTTTTCTTAGAGCGCTTGGCTTTAGGAGCTGGGATGACGTTGGCCGTATACTTGTTTGAGTTGCCCCAAGCTTGTGATTGCAAGCCACTTTTTCCAAAAGGACATTGGTTTCGAGCGGGCTTTCACACATGGCTCTCGACGGGCTTGATGCGCCAGCGCCTCCGCATGCGTGTTATCGATGACCTTTTCCCACCCGTACAGACGCATTGGACTACGCTGCCGTGGGGCGAAGTGGGTAGTGGCATTACGCTGAAACTATCTGCTCGTTTGCAGCTCACGCCTTTTGCACGGCTCAGGTACTATGGCTCTACGGAATGGCCTGGGCTTTCAGCCCTATTTGCCCAAGATTTTGATGCCGATCGCTACGATCAGACCACACTACTTTCCACTGTATGGGGGTTGCGTGCGGGCTTGCGTTGGTAGCTGCGTCTATTTTTTGTGCTTGAGTGGTTGGCCCGGCCGCCTGCCTGTGTGTTGGCCATTTTTTATCACGGGCACTCCATTGACAAAGACAAAGTAAATGCCCACAGGATAGGCATGTGGCTGCTCGAAAGTGGCCTGGTCGGCAATTTCTCTTTCGGAAAAAACGACCAGATCAGCTGCCCAACCCGGGCGAATCATCCCTCGCTTTTCCAATCCGAAACGAGTAGCCGGCATCGATGTCATTTTTCGGATTGCTTCCTCGAGATGCAATAGGCCCAGCTGGCGCACGTAGCGCCCCAATACGCGGGCATTGGTGCCGTAGTTGCGCGGATGTGGTGCACCCTCGCCGAAAGTGGGTAGGCCCGCATCACTGGCCACCATCGATAGTGGCCAAGACATGATGCGCTGTACATCGCCTTCGCTCATCTTGTGGTAGACCATCTGGACTCTGCCCAACACTACGAGCTCGAAAATCGTCTGGCGTTGGGCAGCCAGCTCATTAGGATCGAGGCCGCGAAGGGCAGTCACCTCTGCGAGGTTTTTCCCCGCATACTCGGGATGTTCGGGACAACGTGCCACCACGGCATAGCTGTAGTCGGCAAATCCCGTTTTGGCCAACATGTCGATCATCTCAGCTTCAATCTGTGCGCGCACACTGGCATCGGCTATGCGCGCACGCATGGAGTCGCGTCTTCCTGAGAAGACCCAGCTGGGTAGCAGCACATCCAAACTGGTACTACTCGCCGTGTAGGGGTATTGATCGACTGTGACATCTACACCGCGCTGCCGCCAAGCTTCAATGGTGTCGATCATACGTGCTGAGGCGCCCCAGTCGGCTTTGCCCGAAATTTTGAAGTGCGAGATGTGTACAGGCGTATGGGCTTGTCGGCCAATGTGTACGGCCTCAGCAATGGCATCGAATACGCGCCAGTCCTCGTGGCGAATGTGCGAGGCGTAGATGCCCCCATGCCGGCGTGCCGTGCGTGCCAGTACCACCACCTCTTCGGTAGGAGCATAGGTGCCAGGTACGTAGATCAGCCCTGTAGAGAGACCTACAGCACCTGCTGCCATGGCGCGTGCTACGAGCTGTTGCATTTGGGCTAACTCGGCAGGGGTGGCTTTGCGGTTGGCCTCACCCATCACGGCCCTGCGTATCGCATTGTGGCCAACAAGTGTGGCTACATTGACCGACGCACCTGTCTTGCGCAGCTTTTTGAAAAATCCGCGCACGTCGGTTACCGAGCCACCACAGTTGCCCGTGATTACTGTGGTGACGCCATCGTGTACGTAATTGTGTGCGTCGGGATGGCGAAAGATGCTGCCTTCGATGTGGGTGTGTACGTCGATAAAACCGGGTGCTACGACCAGGCCTGTGGCATTGATGAGGTGGCGTGCTTTTTGGGCGTCGAGCTGGCCCACTGCGACGATCTTTCCCTTGCGTATGCCCACATCGGCATAGTACCATGGGTTGCCCGTGCCATCGACCACTTTACCGCCCCGAATCAGATAGTCGTATCGGCTCTGCGTCAAACCGCCTATGCTTAAGGCGAGTAAAGCCATGGATAGAATATGCTTTTTCATGGGTAAAGTATTTTTGCCCCCTGGTATTTTAAAAAGGTCTGCCTTGCAATCACAAGGCAGACTATGGGAATTTTGTCGAGCTATTCTTTTTTAAGAACAATCAGATCGAGTGCCAGCTCTTTCACCAGGCGATTGAGCTGGGGGATGTCTTCGTCGCGTACTCGATAGAACTTTTCCAATTCCGTATCGATGGCTGCTATCAGCATGTTGCGCACTTCGTAGGCCTGTCGAGTCGGTGGATACTCGCCGTCGGTAATGGCGTTGAGATGTGCCAGTTTGTTGGTCAGCTTGATGGGGAAATTGAGCGGATCTTGGCGTGCGCGATTTTTCGTCTGGTACAACTCGTTCTCTACAGCTGTAATAATCGAGTCGATAAGAGCTACTTGTGAAAAGACAGGTTCTGTGAGCGAATCGCGCGTGAGCCGAGCGGTGAAGTCCTTCATCTGTTGGCGCATGGCCCGGATGTCGATGATGGCCTGATGGGCTTCTGAGACCTTGTCAAGTATGCCTTTGGTAAACGCAAATTGCTCTTCGAATTCGGCCTGGGTGGTGGGCACGCGAGGGTCTTTGCGGATTTCAAACTCCTGTGCCACCTGCTCGTCGCCTACGCGCAGCACGACCTTGTATTTACCGGGCACGGCACGCGGGCCACGCAAGCTGGCCCACCACAAGATCATGCCTTCGAAAGACTTGCCGCCTGGGTAGCGCATGTCCCACACGAAGCGGTTGCCTCCCTTTTTCACCTTTAGCTTATCCTTTTTGTCTTTTGCTTGAGTAGAGAACGTGCGGATCAGGTCGCCATCACTTTCGTAAAAACTGAGCTGTATATCTAAGCTGTCGGCTGGTTTTTCCTTGAAAAAGAAATGCACCATTACACCTCCCGGATGGTTTTTACCCGCATTGCGCACTTTTTCATTTTGGAAGCCTCGCATGCGATAGGAGGGCATGGGCTGGTACAGGTGCCAGTCGCGCTGTGCAATCTGATCGTTCAGCTGGTGTAAGGGTGTCAGATCATCGATGATCCATAGACTACGTCCTTGTGTGGCGGCAATGAGGTTGTCGTTTTTGACGGCCAAGTCAGTAATAGGCACTATGGGCAAGTTGAGCTGGAAGGGCTGCCACGAGGCCCCATCGTCGAAGGAGATGTACATACCGAATTCGGTGCCGCAGTACAGCAAGCCTTCGCGCTTGGGATCGGCACGCACGACGCGCGTGAAGTGTTCGTCGGCGATGCCAGTGGTGATTTTTTCCCACGTTTTGCCGTAGTCTTTGGTCTTGTACAGATACGGCCGAAAGTCGCCCCATTTGTACATCGTGGCTGCTACATAGAGCCCGCCATCGTGGAAGGGGTCGGGCTCTATGCTGTTGATCATGATCCATTCGGGCATATTGGGTGGAGTGACGTTTTCCCAAGTTTTGCCGCCATCGCGCGATAGGTGGATAAGGCCATCATCGGAACCGGCCCACAGCAGATCTTTGATGCGGGGCGATTCGGCCAGCGCAAAGATGGTGCAGTAGTACTCTACAGAGGTATTGTCTTTGGTGATAGGGCCACCAGAGGGTCCGAGCTTAGTGGTGTCGTTGCGCGTCAGGTCGGGGCTGATGACTTCCCAGCTGGCGCCGCCATCATAACTGACATGTACGTGGTTGCTAGCCACGTAGAGCTTGTCAGGATTGTGGGGCGAGATGAGGATGGGAAAATTCCACTGAAAGCGATATTTCCAGTCTTTAGCACCATGCCCCATGGGGTTATCTGGCCACGGGCTCACGATACGGCTCTGATCGATGCGGTGGTCGCGCCGTTCGAGGAAGCCGTCGTAGCAACCGCCGTATACCACTTCATTGTTGCGCGGATCAATGGCCAGATGGCCACATTCGCAGCCGGCAGTGGGTTCCCAATCCTCTTCGCCGATGTCGCCGTCGCTGGTGCGATGTAGGATGCGCACGGTGCTGTTGTCTTGTTGTGCAGCGTAGATGCGGTAGGGAAAGTGATTGTCGGTGGTGACGCGGTAGAACTGTGCGGTGGGCTGGTTGTAGTAGGTCGTCCAGTTTTTTCCACCATCGAAGGTGATTTGTGCGCCGCCGTCATCGGCGATGATCATGCGGTTGGGGTCTTCGGGGGCAATCCATAGATCGTGATGGTCGCCATGCGGGGCGCTGTACGCCTTGAACGTCTTGCCGCCGTCTTTCGACTTGTGATAGTGCACGTTCATGACGTATACTACGTCTTCATCTTGAGGATCGGCGTAAATGCGCGAATAGTACCAGGCTCGTTGGCGCAATGCGCGATCGTCGTTGAGCTTGCGCCATGTCTGGCCGCCATCATCGGATCGGAACACGCCACCGTCTTTGGCTTCGACAATGGCCCACACCCGATCAGAATTGACGGGTGAGACGGTCACTCCGATAATGCCCAGCGTGCCTTTTGGCAACCCTGGCTTGCGCGAAATGTTTTCCCAGCTATCACCGCCATCGGTGCTCTTCCACAAGCCAGATCCTTCGCCGCCACTTTCCAGGCTATATGGAGTGCGCCTGACGCGCCAGGTGCTGGCGTAGATGATGCGTGGATTGTTGGGGTCGAGAATGAGATCGCAGCCGCCTGCTTCGTCACTTACATAGAGTATTTGCTCCCAAGTCTTGCCACCATCCTTGCTGCGATAGATACCGCGCTCCTTGTTGGGTATAAACAAGTTGCCCAAGGCTGCTACATATACCAAGTCGGGATTTTTTGGATGAATGCGGATGCGCCCAATGTGGCGGGTTTTGCTCAGACCCATGTGTTGCCACGTCTTACCCGCATCGACCGATTTCCACACTCCGTTGCCAAAAGAGACGTTGCCGCGCACCGTGATCTCGCCTCCTCCTACGTAGATGACGTTGGGGTCGGCCTCGGCTACAGCTACTGCACCTATAGAACCACCGAAGTAACCATCAGAAATATTTTCCCAGTGCTGGCCCCCGTCGGTAGTGCGCCATACACCACCACCTGTGGCACCAAAGTAGTACAGGTTGGGCTTGCCCGGCACGCCCGTCACTGCGGCCGAGCGTCCTCCGCGGAAGGGGCCCAGCTCGCGCCATTGCAGACTCTCAAACAAGAGCTGCTCATAATGGGGCGTGACAGGTGCTTCCACCGTTGCCGATGCCTTTTTCTTTTTGTGCTGCCCAAAGAGGGGAGCTACCAGTACCATGCAGGCAAAGGCACACATGGCCAATCGGAGTGTTTGTCTCATAATCGGAGTTTTATGGTTGATCACAATTTTTTATTATAAAACCTTTCGGCAAATGAAATCAGTCGGGCTTGGCTTGAAGGGGTGCACGAGCTGAGGTAGGCACTCGGGCAAGATACGGCCTGCTTTTTTTCCGAGTAGATGTGACAGTTGAGAAAAATTTGAGTTTTTGCACCTAAAGCCCAGTGATGGTCGTAAGGTAATACATGGACTTTGCCTTAGCGCTACGCCATCGCATTAGAGCTGGCTGTCTTTCAGCGATCCAGCTATAAAAAAAAGCCACCCACAATGGGGTGGCTTGAGTAGCCCCGCCAGGAATCGAACCTGGACCTCAGGTTCCGGAGACCTGCGTACTATCCGTTATACTACAGGGCCGAACAGATTGTGATCCCGCCAGGACTCGAACCTGGAACCGGCTGCTTAGAAGGCAGCTGCTCTATCCAGTTGAGCTACGGGACCCACCTTCCGTTAGTTAACAGGGTTGCCACTTGCGGCGCCGCAAAATTAGGGCTTTTTCTCCTTTGCTTTCGCTATGTGATAACCCATAAATTATTTTTGAGTTTCAAATTCGAGCAAATGAGCCAACTAAATGTGCAGATCGAACCGAGCTGGAAGGATGCGCTGGCCGACGAATTCGGCAAGCCCTATTTCCACGCGTTGGCCCAGCGCTTGCGCCAGATGAAGCGCGAAGGGCGTACCATATATCCGCCGGGCCCCCTCATTTTCAATGCCTTCAACACTACCCCTTTTGAGCAGGTAAAGGTAGTTATTCTTGGCCAAGACCCGTATCACAATCCGGGCGAAGCAATGGGCTTGTGTTTCTCGGTGCCGCGTGGCGTGAAGGTACCGCCTTCCTTGGAAAATGTATTCAAAGAGCTGCACGACGACGTGGGCTTTCGGCATCCAGGCCACGGCGATCTGACGTATTGGGCGCAGCAAGGGGTCTTTTTGCTCAATGCTATTCTCACGGTGGAACGCAACAGGCCGGCCTCACACCGCGAGTTGGGCTGGCAAACGTTTACCGATGCCGTTATCCAGACGTTGTCGGCACGTCGTGAGGGGCTGGTGTTTATGTTGTGGGGGGCTTTTGCCAAAAAGAAAGCAGCCCTTATCGATCCGTTTCAGCATCTAATCCTCGAGGCAGCTCATCCTTCGCCTTTGGCTGCGCATAAAGGTTTTTTTGGCTGTCGTCACTTCTCCAAGGCCAATGCTCATTTGGTGTCGAACGGTCAAACACCTATCGACTGGCAGTTGCCAAGTTGAGGTAGGTAGTGGCATTTTTCGCCAGCAAGATGCGCCTTACTGGTGAGTAGGGGAGGAGGGTGCGTCTTGTTTTTGCCTCAGCAGGCCATTGCGTTCGATGCGTTCGTAGTCGATAGGTGGTTGATGTGTGCGTGGTGGCTTTCGGCGTACGGGATAGCCGTGCGGATAGTAGAATCGCTCGCGCACTTCGTTGTCGAGCAGGTACGACTGCTTGTAGCCGCGATACGTACCCCAAAACTGCATAAGGCGAAACATGACGATCTCGCCGAACTTCTTGTGCCACACACCCTCGCGCCAGGCTTGCCGGCAGTCGCTCCAGATGTTGGACAGCAGCAGTTGGAAGAAGTTGATTAGGTTGAAGCGCTCGTGTTTCATGATGAGTCGATAGGCAATGGCTTCGCGCCGATAGCGGTTGTAGATGCTGCGCCAAGACTCTTCATGTACGTGGATCACTGGCGCTTCCGCTACGTAGGCGATGCGCCAGCCTTTTTCCTGAATCTTTTTGGCCCAGTCGAGGTCTTCCAGACCAGTGAGGGTCTCATCGTAGGGCTGCTCGATCCACAAGGATCGGCGGATGGCGCAGTTGGCATTGTTGCAAAAGGGGTGTGGCTGGTTCATGGTGCTTTCTTCCGGAAACCAGCGCGCAAAAATTTGGTGCTCCGAATATTTGTTTCGATGGTCGCCGCGCTGTTTGCCATATACTAGCCCGATATGAGGGTCGTCGAGGAAGGGTTGCACCATGCGTGCCACCCAGTCTTGATACACGGGGTAGACATGGGCACTGGCAAACAGCAGTATGTCGCCGCTGGCTACCTCACAGCCCTTGTTGAGGGCATAGCCAAAGGTGAAGTCTTCGGGCCGTATTTGCACAATCTTTGCGGGATACTGGCGGGCAATGTCGAGCGTGCGGTCAGTAGATCCGCTGTCTACTACGATGATCTCGATGTCCTGCCAGGTTTGTACCATGATGCCCAACAGCAGCCGGCCAATGTGCTTTTCCTCGTTGAGACATCGTATGACTATGGATACTTTCATTGGCAGTGATTATTGGACTTGCTGGATGGCCCACTGTGTGTGCCGGTCTCGATGTGTAAGTTGCCACCCATATTGTTGGCAAAACTCTTGTACGGCGCGATATACGCCGTGATGTACATGGGTGGGATCGGCATACCAGTCGTGTCCCGCAATGATACCGTTGGGTTTGACCTTGCAGCGTGCCAACTCGAGCTCTTGCTTAGTGTGCGCGTACTGATGTGATGAATCAATATAAAGCCAGTCAAAATAGTTGTCTTCAAATTGGGCAAGGCAAGTCAAGTCGTCAGAAACGTGAAACACCGCCACACCTGCTTGATCTACTGCTTTGACACGCGCCACAGCTTGCTCGTAGGCCTTTCGAGTAGAGAGCAGCTCGCCCTGATTGTGATAGCGCGACCACTCACCGTAAAACTCGCCGATGACTTTCCACCATGGATCGATGAGGTGCAACTCGCGTGGCTGCACGATTTTGATGATCGCTTCGGAAAATTTGCCTTGAAACACACCCAGCTCAGCGCCTACGCTGTGCTTGGGTAGTATTTTTAAAAAATCTTCGCGTTTGGCCAGTAGTCCTGCGCGCTCCAATAATCGACCTACTGGTCGCGTAAATGTCTTTAACTCAATCATATCGTAGTTTTTGCCATCGATAGCGCCAAAATATGGGGCTAATCCATTTGTACATCCGATACACAAAATAGTTCAGTTGCTGCGTATCATCCAAGCAGTTTTCATTGACCCAAGCATAGGCTTGTCGCACTAACTCGCGTTGAAAGCCACCCTTGAGCTGGTGTATCCAATTGTTGTGGTGAAGGCGATAGTAGGCCAAGGGCTGCAACAAAGTGACTACTTGGCCTTCAAAGGCAGCACGACGACTGAGCCGAAAATCGGGCCATAGCTTGTCGTAACGGTCGGGCAAGATGGGCAAATGCCGTTCGAGAAACCCACGCCGGAAGCTCAGCGCACTCGTCTGCATAAATAGATTGATGAGACAATGGTAGGTCTGTATGAATTCGGCATAGGTATATCCCTCGCGTTGTGGGAGCAGCAGTTTGCGAGGCCGCACAGGTGCCAACACTTCTCCATGAGCGTCAATGGCTGTGAAGCGGTGCTGTACCATTAGGGCGTTGGGGTGTGCTTGGAAAGCAGCCACCACCTGCTCGACTTTTTGCGGCATGAACGCGTCGTCCCCATCGAGCAAACAAATGATCTGGCCACGCGAAGCGCAAAACGCCTCGTAAATGGCATGGGCCTGGTTGAAGTTGGGCGAAGCGGCCCCGTAGTTGGCAGATGCCGCTATCAACTTAATGTCGTGGGCCAATGTTTGAAGCACATCGACTGATTGATCGGTCGAGCCGTCGTCGTACACGATAACCTCGACGCGCCCATAGGTCTGCTGTAGGGCCGAGCGCACACAGGCCTCGATCCACGGGCCGTTATTGTAGTTGTTGATGAGAATGGATACGAGGGGTTGATCCATCATTCGGGCCATTTCAAACCATAAATGTCCATGAGTGGCTGAATGCGCGGATGGTGGCGCAGTTGTTGGGCCAGTTGGCGATGAGGCCTATAGTCTTTTTGGACCTTTTGTACCTTGAGCGAACGAATCACTTCGCCGCCATCGTCTTTTTTCCACGTCCATTCATAAGTCTGTGGTTTGCTGTAGCGGTCCACGCCTTGCTTTTGTGCCGAGCCAATAAAGCGAAAGAGGCATTCAGTGAGCACCACCGGTTCGGCGACTAGCTCCTCATACACTAGGTCGAAGCATTGTGGGTGTTGGACGCGCACCAAATTTTCATAGGTAGTGCACCAATAGTCGATCAGTTCCTCGACAGTTTTTTCTTTGCCCAACGCTTGGTTCATTTGTTGTAGCGACAGGATGGTGTCGAGCGGATTGCGCGCCAAACGGATGAGCTTGAATTGGCCTTTTGGCAAACGCGGGTAAGTGCGAAAGTCGAAATAGTTGGCAGGGTGCTTGAGCACTACAATGGGCTGATCGCTCAGCTGGTACAACTGCGAATACACGTAGTAGCGGTTGCCCGGAATTTGGAATTCAGCTTCGGGGATTTGCTCAATGTCGGGCGCTTCGGCCAACAGCGCTTTGAGTAGGGTAGAACCACTGCGCATGGCCGATAAGATGATGACAAATTGCTTGTGGGGCCGAAAGTGCCACAAGTACCAGCCAATAATCGTACCGGGCGTCATATAGATGAGGCGGGCCAACCATAGCAGCCGGGCATGGATCAGCCATTTGCGCAAGGTGGATCGAAAAGCTCGGTTCATGCGATGCAATAAAATAATTGGGCATCAAAGGTAGGATCTTTACCCATTGCCCCCAAAGCGCCATCTTTGCCCTTCATCGAAATGCAAGTGCATGGGCATTGTCATTCGCCAGAGTTTAAAACAATCGGCTGCCGCCTATATCGGTGTAGCTATGGGCATGCTCAACGTATTGGTCGTATATCCACTGGCCTTTACGCGTGAGGAACTGGGCGTATTGCAGTTTTTACGCGAGACAGCACTGATGGTGGCTCCCTTTGTGTTTTTAGGAGGCAATGCATTGGCCATTCGCTTCTTCCCCCAGTTTCGCGATGAACAGCGCGGCCACAATGGGTTCCTTTTCTTTCTGTTGGCCATGGTCGCCACGGGTTTTGCGTTATTTATGGGGGTATGGGTGAGCTTTCGCCCACAGGTATGGAGCTGGTATACCGATGAGGGCCAACTCGTCCAGCAGTTTTTGCCGCTGCTCCCCCCATTGGTATTGTTGGCAGCTTTGGCACAAATGCTGACGCAATACACCGCCAACTTTCACCGCATAGTGGTGCCCTACGCGCTCAACGAGCTGTCGGTCAAGTTAGTAGTACCTGCATTGGCCTTGGGCTACTTTGCGCAGAAGTTGGCATTTGAACAAGTAGTGTGGGGCGTACTGTGGATGCACTTGCTTATCGTCGTGGGGCTGGTGATGTATTTGTGGCAATTGGGCCAATTGCATTTGCGGCCCAGCCGCCGACTGTTGACGTGGCAACGCTTGCGCCAAATGGCTGAGTTTGCTAGTTTTGGGCTGTTAGGTGGATTAGGAGGGCGCCTGGCCAGCCGAATCGATATCTTCATGCTTACTACCCTGGCCACTCCCACAGCTACAGGTGTGTATTATCTTTCCAGTGTGGTGGGCAATGTCATTGATGTGCCGCGGCAGGCCCTTTCGCGTATCAGTGCCCCCATTATTTCCGATGCGATGAATGCAGGCCAGCGCGAAAAAGTGGCAGATATGTATCGGCGCACTGCCCTCAACCAGTTAGCGGCAGGAGTGTGTATACTCACAGGCATTTTATTGTCGCTCGATGATTTGTTTGCCCTGATCCCCAATGGCGAAAAATACGCCGCAGGCAAAGTAGTCGTGTGGCTGTTGGGGCTGTCCAACCTGATCAATATGGCCACGGGAATCAACGAAGAGATCATCACCTATTCGCCTTACTATCGCTTCAAGTTTTACTTCATCACTGCATTGGCAGGTTTCAATGTGCTGGCCAACATGTGGCTCATTCCACAATTTGAGATAGCTGGTGCTGCCTTAGCCACCTTGCTGTCCGTCGCTCTGTACAACTTGTTGAAGAGCGGTTTGCTGTGGTGGAAGATGGGTCTATTGCCTTTCAGTTGGCGCATGCTTGGGCTCTTAGCACTTGGCGGCGTATTGTATCTCCTGTTGGGATGGTGGCAGCCCGACTGGCCGCCGCTGTTTCGCTTGATGTTTCGCTCAGTATTGTTCGTATGTGCCTTTGTACCCCTGATGCTGTTGGGGCGTTTGGCACCCGATGTGAATGCCTTGCTCAGTGATTGGTGGCAGGCTAGGCGCCACCAATGAGGCATATGTCCGTTGTGTGGTACTCCATAGTAGCTCATTGTGTCTCAACATGAGACGCACTACTGGCTGCAGCTATGGCTCGATCCAGTGCTTGCCGATGGCGGGTTGCTGTGGCTTGGTCCCATGCTAGTCTTTCGGCAAACATTTGTTCGACCTCGTCGCGCATTTGCATCACAGCGGGAAGATCGAAAAAGAGCATGCTTGTACGGCGTTCGAAAAAATCGAGCGGGCTACAAGCCAATTCCTCTTCGATGCAAAAATCCACTTCTGCTGCCAACAAGGAAGGTTGTTTTTTTGTGGCTACTTGTTCTAAGAGCGATAGAGCCTCGTGTCCCCAAGTGGTGGCTAGCCGTGTGGCCGTATGCGGTGGCAAGGCAAGTTCCTGGCACTTTTGGAGTACCCGTTTTTGGAGCTTTACGAATGCTGTCTCATCGCCAAATGGGCTGCCCACCAAAGGAATTTGTGCCGTACGACACGGCGCTACTTTAATGCCGTATTGCTTGCGCAAACGCCGTGCTACGAGCTGCATGACGCGCTCGGCCATCTTTCGATAGCCCGTGAGCTTGCCGCCTGCTATAGAGATCAGGCCCGAGGGCGATTGAAAAATCTCATCTTTTCGCGACATCTCGGAAGCTTGCTTACCTGGCTCATAGATGAGGGGGCGTACCCCCGCCCAACTCGATTCAATATCGTTTGGCGAAAGCCGTAACGCTGGAAACATGTAGGCAAGCCCATCGAGTATATACTGTACGTCAGAAGCTTCTACGCGCACTTCGTCGGGTTTGTGAGGCCAAGGTGTATCCGTAGTGCCTACGTAAGTCTTGCCCCAGCGCGGAATGACAAACATCATGCGCTTGTCGGGTAGCTCGAAATACAGGGCATGCCGCACGGGCAATGCCTCGTGGGGAAATACCAAATGCACGCCTTTCGATAAAAATAAGCGCTTGCCCGTAAGCGAATGATCGAGATGGCGTACTTCATCTACCCAAGGCCCTGCAGCGCTTACAATCACGCGTGCGTGTATTTCTACTTCTTCATCGCATAGCTCGTCTTGGCATACGACTCCAGTAATGCGATCGCCACGGTGGATAAAAGACTTGGCACGCAAGTAATTGACGCAGGTAGCCCCGTGTGCCGCTGCAGTGCGCATAAGCGCTATAGTGAGGCGGGCATCATCGGTGCGATACTCGTAGTACAACGCACCAGCCTTGAGGCGTGCTTGTGGCAACAGGGGCTCCTCGCGCAAAGCAGCTTCTCTGTCGAGCATGCATTTGCGATAAGCACGTGGTACTCCTGCCAGCCATTCGTAGATGCTCAATGCTAAGGCTGTGCTCCATCGCCCTAATGAACCCCCTTTCACAATGGGTAGCAACATGGTCTCAGGACGCACCAAGTGAGTGGCCAAACGATGAATGACGGCGCGTTCGCGCCCAACTTCCCGTACTAGCCCTATTTCCAACTGCTTGAGGTAGCGCAGCCCACCGTGTATGAGTTTGGTAGAGCGCGAGCTCGTCCCCGAAGCAAAGTCACCTTTGTCTATCAAAGCGACTGATAACCCGCGTGTGGTGGCATCGAGTGCGATGCCCGCACCCGTCACCCCACCGCCAATGATCAGGAGATCGTACTGTTTTTCCGAAAGAAGCACCTTGAGCAAGTCGCGTTGGCGCGCATTGAGATGAGGCACAGCTGATATTTTTTCAAAATTGCAGAAATTGGCCTTTGTAGATATGCAAAAAAACGGAACCATGACCAGATTATTTACCTTTCTGTGCGCATTGATCGCTATCCAATGGGCTCAAGCTCAATATGAGTTCACCATCGAAAAAGATTGTCGCTGTACGGAGGTGAAAAACCAACAGCGCACCGGCACCTGCTGGAGCTTTAGTACGATCAGCTTTTTGGAGTCGGAGCTCATTCGGCAGGGCAAAGGTTATTACGACCTTTCTGAGATGTACATCGTGCGCAACATCTATCGCGACAAGGCGCGCAACTACTTCTTACGCCAGGGAAAAGCACAGTTTGGCCAGGGTAGTCTCGCACACGATGTGATACGCGCTGCGGCCATAGCCGGTCTGGTGCCCGAGTCGGTATATCCAGGTAAGCCTAAGGGAGTTGAGCAGTACGACCACACCGAAATGGAAGCAGTGCTCAAGGCAATTCTCGATGCTGTGATCAAACAACAACACCCTAGCCAACGATGGTGGCAGGTCTTTGATGCCGCTTTAGATACCTATATGGGCCCCGTACCTCATACGTTTGAGGTAGAAGGCATTACCTACACACCTCAGTCTTTTGCCCAAAAGTTGGACATCGACCCCGAAGCATACGTAGGACTGACTTCCTTTACGCACCAGCCATGGTATACTTCTTTTGTGTTGGAAATACCAGACAATTACTCAAATGGTGCCTACCTCAATGTGCCCATTGACGAGTTGGAGCAAGTAGTAGATTACGCCATCGAGCATGGCTTTAGTGTCGCATGGGATGGCGACGTGAGCGAGCCAGGTTTTTCGCAAAAACACGGGTTGGCCATTGTGCCCAAACACCCATCGGATGCCATGTGGACCAGCCCTGTAGAAGAAGTAAAAGTGACGCAGGCATTGCGCCAAAAGGCTTTTGAGCAGTATCAAACTACGGACGACCACCTGATGCATTTGGTGGGTATTGCCCGCGATCAGCACGGAAAAAAGTACTATGTAATCAAAAACTCGTGGGGTGCGGTAGGGCCCTATCAGGGCTATCTCTACATGTCGGCGCCGTACTTCAGACTCAAGACGGTGAGTATCTTCTTACACAAGGATGGTTTGCCGCCTCAACTCAAAGAACGCTTGTCGTTGTAGGCATCATGTCACATGAGTGGCATAGTAGCTACCCGAAAAATCCAACTTGAAATAGCTACATTTGTGAGCTCGATTTGCACAACCCAAACGTCGAAACGATGAAATTCTTTTTAGATAAGCAGGAGCGCTACACACTGATGAGGATTCAGGAAGAAAATCTCAATGCCGTAGTTGCGCCACATCTCAAGTCTGAGTTGGTAGTGTTGGCCAATGAAGGCGTGCCTAACTTTATTCTGGATCTCTCTGAAGTACAGTATGTCGATTCATCGGGCTTGAGTGCCATTCTCACGGCTAATCGTTTGTGGAAAGAGGGCACCTTCGTGCTCACCGGCGTGCGTTCCGACGCTGTGCGCAAGCTGATTGAAATTTCACGACTCGATACCGTGCTCAATATCATTCCTACTGTGGAAGAATCGATAGACTATATCTTCATGGAAGAAATAGAGCGCCAGCTCAAAAACGGTGAAGATTAATCGCATACTGAGCTTAAAGTGATAGGTGTGTCCTGATCATTTTGCACTTGCTGTGTGGGTGGCACGTTACCCAATAGTACACGATGGATTTTCAACTTACAGTCTTGGGGTCGAGTGGTGCGGTGCCCGCGTGGGGCCGCTTCCCTTCTGCACAAGTGCTACGCGTGGGCCACAAGGTCTATTTGATAGACTGTGGTGAAGGCGCTCAGATGCGCATGCAACAACTGGGAGTTCGCCCAAGTCGCATTAAGCAAGTGTTCATCAGCCATCTGCACGGCGATCACATTTTGGGGCTGATGGGGCTATTGCAGAGTATGTCGTTGATGGGGCGCGAACAACCGCTCACTATTTTTTCGCCTCCAGGCTTGCGCCAAATGATTGAGGCATTTCAACAGGCTCTTTCAGGCAAACTGCGCTTTGATCTACAGTTCGTTGCCTTGCCACTCAATGCACACGAACAAATATTTGAGGATGGCCACCTGAGCGTATGGTCCTTCCCACTCAAGCATCACCACATGACTGTGGGTTATCTGTTCCGAGAAAAAGTGCGCGCACGTAAAATGCGTCCTGAATGTATCAGCCGTTATCAGATCCCTTTTACCGATATTCCAGCCATAAAGGCAGGATCCGACTGGGTGAGCCCGCAGGGCCAACGATTGCCCAATACATTGCTCACCAAAGCACCACCTCCACTGCGATCTTATGCCTATTGCTGCGATACGGCTTGGGAACCCAAAATAGTACCATACATTGCCGAAGTAGACTTGTTGTACCACGATGCGACCTTTAGCGAAACTCATGCCGCTCAGGCAGCCGAAACTCAACACAGCACCGCTCGCCAGGCAGCAGATATTGCCCGGCGAGCCCGCGCAGGTGCATTGGTGTTGGGCCACTTTTCGGCTAGATATCCCGATATAAATCCACTTGTCGAGGAAGCACGCGAGGTTTTTCCCAATGTGTGGGCAGGCCTCGATGGTACTTCTTTCTCTTTGGACTTTCGCAGCAAGACACTCAGCGTAACAGGTCCAGGTCGCGAATTAGTATGGAGTGGCGGGTGAAGTAGACGAGATTTTGCTTGCGCCATTCATTGAGTAGCGAGGTGACAGTCTGCCGGCTGGTGCCCGTGGCCTCTGCGATCTCTTGCTGGGTAAGGTAGTGCTTAACCAAGACTTCTTTCCCGATAGGGCGCCCGTGGCGTTGTGCCAGATCACGTATGAAGAACACCACTCGCCCACGTGCATCACTACTCGACAACGCTTGGATTTGGCGTTCTGCTAGCTGCAGCTTCTTGCCAATGGCTTGCATGAGTGTCCACATCCATTCGGCATTGTTATGTGCTAAGGCACGGGTTGCTTTGCGAGGAATGGCCAAAACCGTCGTGTCGCACAGGGCTTGTGCCTCGTACACATAACGAGGCTGTAGTGTCAAAGCTTCTTCACCTATCAACTCGCCTGGCCCAAAAAGCCCCTTGACTACATCGCGTGGTGGCTTCTCGTGCCACACATGACATTTGATCAATCCTTTCTGTACGATAAACCACCATTTGGCAAAATCTTGGGCTTGAAAGAGCCTCTCGTGGCGTTTTAGCACTTCAATCCTACAATGATCAGCAAGCAACTCGAGTTGTTCTTCGGGGAGTGTGCGAAATAGCGCGTGTTGCCAGCAAACCTGGCGTAGGTCGGTAGCGATCATGCTTCGAGGTTTTTTGGTTTTCATTGTAAAAAATGAATTTGGGGTGCCCTTTATCGTGTGCTGACGTTAGCTAAACGTCAGCTATTTGGCAGTTATTGAGTACATATGCCTGCCAAACTCAAAATTTTTGTATCCCAAGGCTGAATTACAAGGGGTGGGGTAGGAATATACCCAATAGTACATGGGAAATGGGCTGGACAAATATAGAAATAAATCATTTGATAGGGAGCGGATGGGCCGATCCATGCCAAAAGATATTTTCAAAAATGCGCTGCATGCCAGAAGGGCCTTATATTTGTAGCTATAAGCTTTCCCCCCTTAGGTTAGGTCGCATCGCATGGCAAGACTGCATTGTCCTTGTGTGCTCCTGGCATTCCCCCCGCATATGCATGGAAAAATACGGTACTTATGAGTGCACGAATGTTGAACTGGCACCTAAGCCAGAAGTTGCGCAAAATGTGGTGGGGAATACAATGTGCCATATGCTTACTTGGGGCAAATGGAGTTAAAGGCCAACAAGAAATACAGTTTACACAGTATATGTTTGACCCATTGGCGTACAATCCCGCTTATACAGGTAGCAAGGGGTGGCTTTCTGTGAGTGCTTTGTATCGCGATCAGTGGAGCGGGTGGGGCCGAGGAATATCCCAGGGAGGCAATTATGCGGGCCGGCCTTTGTCGCAAACGCTAAGCATCCATATGCCTTTCAAAGATCGGGTAGGGCTGGGATTAGCGCTCATGAAGGATCAGATAGGCGTACAACAGACCAGCACGTTGCGATTGTTTTACGCCTATCGAGTTGCTTTTGTCAACGGCACTCTGTCATTGGGGCTTTCGGCTGGTGCCATTCACTGGCGGGCGCGTTGGTCAGAGTTGCTCTATAAAGACCCACAAGTGCTTGATCGCTCTTTTAATCAGGGCGACCCAAATATGTGGCTTCCAGAGTTTGGTGCAGGTTTCTATTATTTCAATGATCATTTTTATTTGGGAATTTCCGTACCGCGTTTGTGGCAGTATCCTTTGCGCATAGAGGATGTTTCTGATGAAGAAGGAATCGTCGCGTTTGCTCGGCTGTATCCTCATTTTTACCTCTTGACGGGTGGCGCAATACCTATAAAGGGGAATACCGATGTGGTTTTCAAACCTTCTCTGCTACTCAAAAGTGTGAGTTTGTTTTCGGATTTCTTCACTTCAGGCGATCAGGTCTATCGAGCTGGGGCACCGACATCGCTAGACATAGATTTGGCGCTCTTACTCCGCGAAACGCTTTGGCTGGGCTTGTCGTGGCGCACGGCTGTTGAGGCTTGGGTAGGTGCTAGCAGCTCAATGGATAGTGCTGATATGTGGTTTGCCTTGCAGTTGCGCAATGGATTACGCATAGGGGGTGCCTATGATTTTTCGTTGACGCCCATACGAACTTATACTTGGGGTAGTTTCGAGCTCATGGTAGGATACGACTTCCACTATCGCATTGATCGCACCTCATCGCCGCGGTATTTCTGAAAAGGAATCCCACAGGTATTGAAAGGCAAGGGCTAATGTGCAGGGCTAGCCCCTGAGAGAATTTGTTTACCTTTAGATGCGTGTTTGTGCTCTTGTTGTGCACTGTGGCATGCGGTAATGGACTTGCATTCCAGTGGCCGCTGCTTTTTAGCGCATCTTGTTAGCCATTGTTTTACTTTTTTAAAAATTTTTATATGAAACAACTTGTATTTTGTCTTTTAGCTGTAAGTGTGTGGTCTTTATCTGTGGGATGCGGTGGCAATGAGGAAGTGCGTACTAAAGCACGTGAAGCCATTGAGGCCAGCCAGCCTGCCCCGCCTGACGTCACTTCTACCAATACTGCGGGAGCTTCTGCTGTCAAGCACTACATCTGTCCTAACAATTGTGCAGGTAGTGGCGGTGATGTGCAAGGCACATGCCCAGTATGCGGCACGGCTTATGTACACAACCAGGCTTATCACAATCAGACACAGCAAACACCCAATCCTGCCCAGTCACAGCAGCCTGCGCCTGCGCAAAATGCAGCAGGTGAATATCACTATATCTGTAGTGCGGGTTGTGGTACGGGTGCAGGAACTCAAGGCACTTGCCCTAAGTGTGGCGCTCCGCTAGCGCACAATCAGGCGTATCATGCCAACTGAACGCGCAGAAAATGGTTTTGCGAAGGATAGGCGCCTCGTCAGAAGCGATTGCTTGTCGAGGCGCCTTTTTACTTAGTTACCCGATTGTTTGAGTTGGGCTTTTTCCTTTTTGAGTGCTTCTAATTCTACTTTAAGTTTTTGCAATTCTGCTTCGAGTTGTTGCTTTTGCTGGAGTACTTCCTCGAGGGCTTGTTGTGCTTGAGCGCGTTGTTGTTGGATTTGTTGCAGACGCGCTTGTGCTGTATCTATTTGTTGACGGATTGTGGCAATCTTGGCAGCAGTCTCTTCTTTTATTTTTGTCAGTTGAGCTGCTGCATCGCGGCGTGCTTCGTAAATTGCTTCAGCGGCTTCTGCTTTGACGCGGTTGATCTCGTCGAGTGACTGGACTCGGGCTTGTTCTGCTTCGCGTGCATACTGTGCTTTTTGTGCTTCTGTTTCTTTTCGAATGGCCTCTATTTCAGCTGATGCTTCTGCTCTTGCTTTGGCAATGCGTTCTCGTGTAATGGCTTCTTCGTTGGCTACTTGCTGGGCTAGTGCATTGATACGTGCTTGGGCGTGCTGCTCGGCTAGGTGGATTTTCTTTTTAGCTTCAGCTTCTGCTTGTTGCGTCATTTGCTGATATTCTGCCACTTTAGTTTCCATTTCTTTTCGAGCTTGTGCAATGGCTTCAGCAGCTTGCTTTCGGATGGCACTTACCTCTCGGGCAGCAGTTTCCTGAGCTTGCGCGACTTGTTCGGCAGCTGCTTGCTTGGCCTGTGCGATTTGTTCGGCAGCTGCTTGTTGGGCTTGCGCTGCCCGCTCTTTGGCTTCTTTAATAGCTGCGGCTGTTTGTTGGCGCACGGCGTTGAGTTCGGCTTCTGCTTTTTGACGTGCTTCGGCTACTTCTTTGGCGAGTCTTTCTTTTTCTAAGGCAGCAGCTTCACGGGCTTGTCGGATGGCTTCGGCTTCTTCTTGTTTGACGGCAGCTATTTCCTGTGCTTGCTGTTTGCGCAGCGCTGCCAGTTCTTCGGCTAGAGCTTGTTTTTCGCGTTCAGCTGCTTCTCTGGCCGCTGCAATTTCGCGGGCTGCTTGTGCTTTGGCGCGGGCGATTTCTTCTGCTGCGCGTTGGCGCGCGCTGACGACTTCTTCTGCTGACACTTCCGACGCTTCTTCTTTCTTGGCTTGCGCTTCGGCAATGGCACGGGCCGCTTCTTCTTGGATGGCGCGAATGCGCGCTTCTGCCATTTGTTCGGCCTGTTTTACTTCTTCTACATAAGTCTGTTCTGCTGTTTGGGCGGCAGCTAATGCTTGTTGTACCTTCTTTTGTGCTTCTTCATTGGCTTTTCGGATCTCTACTTCTGCTTTCTTTCGAGCTGCTTCTATTTCGGCAGCAGCTCGCTGGCTGATGGCTTGTTTTTTGGCCTCTAATTCGGCAATGGTTTTTTCCAGCGCTGTCTGCACGCGTGCAATTTCTTGATTGGCTTTTCGGCGGGCAGCCTCTACTTCAGCAGCTATGCGCTGGCGTTCGGCTTCGGCACGGGCTTTGGCTTGTGCGACTTTTTGAGCTTCTTCCGCTTCTATTTGCTTGAGAGCTTGAGCTGCTTCTGCTTGGGCATGCTGTATTTGCTGAGCAAGTTGGCTTTTTTCCAATTCAAACTCTTTGCGCATGCGTGCCAGCGTGCTGGCCTGCTCTTGTTTGATGGCTGCAATTTCTTCGTCGGCTTGTTGGCGAGTTTGGGCTACTTGCATACGGATGGCCTGTATCTCTTCTACTGCTTTTTTCTTGGCTTGTTGTACTTCAATGGCCAGATTTTCCTTCTCTCGTGCTATTTGCTCGCGCATTTCAGCCAACTCTTGCGCATGTTGCTGTTGTAGGCGCGCTTTCTCTTCCGCTGTTTTTCGACGGTAGGTAGCCAGGTCAAAGGCGATTCGTTCTTTTTCAATGGCGGCCTGTTCGCGCAAGTGGGCAATTTCTTGAGCGGTTTCTTCGCGTACCTTCAGTATCTCTTCTCTTGCAGATCGTTTTACCTGGCTGACACTCAGTACGGTAGAGTCAGCTTCCATCCGTGCTTGTGCACGAGCCTTTTCTATTTGAGTTTCCATTTGTTGGCGTATCTTCTGTATCTCTTCTTGAGCCCGTTGCCTGGCTTGCGATACTTCGGTTGCATATGCGGTTTGTGTTGAGTCGATTTTTGCCTTGACGGCTGCTATTTCACGTGCGGCTCGTTGGCGAATGGCCTGCACTTCTTTAGCCGTTTCCAATTTTGTCTTTTCGATTTCTTGGTTGGCGCGTTGGCGTGCTTCGACTACCTCTATTTGGATCTTTTCAATTTCCGTGCGCGCTCGTTGCCGAGCTTCAGCTACCATCTTGGCGGCAGCTTCTTGTGCTTCTTTGATTTCTTGGTTGGCCCGTTGGCGTGCAGCTAGTACTTCTTCGGCGTATTTTTTCTTTTGCTCGGCAGCCAGGCGGCTGGCTTCAGCCACTTCGGCTTGTAACTGTGAAATGGTAGCAGCGGCTTTGCGCTTTTCTTCCTCTATTTGTTGGCGCAAGCGCGCTTTGATGGCTTCCAATTCCAGGCTCAATGCTTGTACCTCTTTATCCGATGCAGCTGACTGGGGGCGCGAAGTGGATGAGTTTTGAACTGCTGATGGTGAAGATGAGGTAGCGGTGGCCCGAGGCGTTGGGTTGGGTAGCTCATTACCAGTAATGGGGATGTCGTTGATTTTTTTGCCCTCCAGCGCATTTTGAAAACACACGGCCATCGCCCTAAATACAGCCTGCCTATTGGCATTGATGGGGAACTTGCGCATGGTATTGTTGAGGTTGTTGCGTATGTAGATAGTCGAAATAGGGGTGGAGGCAAACCACTCTATGGCCGCTTTGTCGAGCTTTAGATTGTTTTCCCATATGGGCAGCCCGCGCTCTTCGCGCTCTGTACCTATGCCGACAAACTGATAGCTCTTGCGTACGTTTTGTACATCCATAAAGATCATTTCGTCGCCTCGATGTAGTTTCACACCTGCTGTAGAAATCACGCGTGCTGTAATGCCCTGTGGACCATGCGACAGCTGTATGGCATAGCTATAGCTGCCTCGTACCACGATGGTTTGGGGGCGGGTTTTGACAAGGTGCTCTCCTTGTACTACTTTGTCATCTTCGATAAAAGAAGCGCAATTTTGGGCTGGGGCCAAAATGCTTAGCCATAACAAGAGGCCAGAGGTGTAAAGGCGCAATAAGGTCATACGCAGACGGTTTGAATGGTGTAAGACAACTTGGCAAAGCTGTATTGGGCTTTCAAGGTAAGCAATTTAGGAAGGATTTGCTCGTAATAATCTCATTCCCATTTGCTAAGCCTGTAGTAGTAATTGTTGAAGGTATTTGGGCCAAAGGACTGTTATAATGCACTTTTTGCTCAGAGCCTTCTGTGGCTAGCCAGCAGATACAATACAGCCATGCGTATGGCTACGCCATTTTCCACCTGGTCCAAAATGATGGAATGTTCCGAATCGGCCACGTCGCTGGTGATTTCTACGCCTCTATTGATAGGCCCTGGGTGCATGATGAGAATGGGCTTGTCCAGCTCGTCGAGCAATGCTTTGTGGATGCCAAAGTACTGGCTGTATTCGCGCAAAGAGGGAAAGTACTTGATGTGCTGGCGTTCTAATTGGATGCGCAATACGTTGGCTACGTCGCACCACCGCAACGAAGCGCGCACGTCATAGCTGACTTCTACGCCTAAGGCATCGATATGTTTGGGGATGAGCGTAGGGGGCCCACATACGCGTACCTGAGCTCCCAGCTTGCGCAAACACAGTATGTTGCTCAGGGCCACGCGCGAGTGAAGTATATCGCCGAAAATGGCTATACGCTTGCCCTGAAGGGTGCCCAACTTTTCACGTATGGAAAAGGCGTCGAGCAGCGCCTGTGTAGGATGTTCGTGCGTTCCATCACCTGCATTGATGATGTGTGCGTTGATGTGACGCGCGAGAAAATGTGGTGCACCTGGCGCCGGATGGCGTATGACGACCATGTCTACCTTCATCGATAGGATGTTGTTGACCGTGTCGAGAAGTGTCTCTCCCTTTTTAACCGATGAAGAAGCAGCAGAGAAGTTAATCACATCGGCCGATAGGCGCTTCTCTGCTAGCTCAAAAGAAATGCGTGTGCGAGTCGAGTGCTCGAAAAACAGATTCGCAATGGTAATATCGCGCAGCGAAGGTGTCTTTTTCACTGGCCTGTTGATGATGTGCTTGAATGATTGGGCCGTGTGAAATATCAACTCAATGTCTTCTCGTGTCAAATTTTTGATACCTAACAAGTGTCGCGTGCTGAGTTGCTGCTGCGCCATGAGTTTATCCATTCAATCGGTATAGTTGCCTAATGTGTGTTATCCCTTTTGCGCAGCGTGCATGGCCGCTTCCCGATTGGCGTATAGTACGACACGCCCGCTGAGACCGTCATCTTCCCACAATACGCGTACATATGCTTCATCAAGTGCATCTACTTGCATGCCGACATAGTCGCACTGTATGGGTAGCTCCCGATTGAAACGCCTGTCGATCAATGTCAACAATGCAACACGCGCCGGCCGGCCATAATCGTACAAAGTACGCAAGGCTGCAGCTACCGTACGGCCCGTGTACAACACATCGTCGATCAAAATAATATGCCGCCCATCAATAGGGTGGGCTCCGCCTTGAAGGTCGAGCATAGTAGGTTGGGCAGGAATGGGAAGTTGCCTCCTGCGGTAGTCATCTCTATAAAAGGTGAAGTCCAATTTGCCGTAGGGCAAAACACTATTATTTGTGATCTTCTGAAGGCGTCTATACAGACGGTCACTCAGGTGAACCCCCCGAGGCTGAAGACCAATCAGACAAGCATTCTGAAATCGATCGTAATCCTCTACCAATTGGTGGCAGAGACGCGATAACGTCAAGTCAAGCCTGTATTCATCCATGATGATACGGCCATTTTTACCACTGCTCATGTCTGTAGTAATTGATGCACCTTATGACCTTAATGTTGTGACGTAAAGGTAGTAACTCCTTTTACGTGACTGATATCGAAAACTAAGCTGTATTTATGTTTTTTTGTGGGAAATTAAACACTTGTTTAAACAAATTATTATCTTTACCTCAGCCTTTTCAGTTATAAACCAAAACTGTAATACTATGGCGACTCCAAAAGTAGCGCAAAAAGCCCCCTATGTAGTAGATGTGACTCCGGGCAAGTACGCTTGGTGCGCTTGTGGTCTGAGCCAAAAACAGCCTTTTTGCGATGGTTCGCACAAGGGGACGGAGTTTAAACCCGTGGTGGTGACAATAGAAGAGGCCAAGAAAGTGGCCTTCTGCGGGTGCAAACACACGAAGAATCCGCCTTTTTGCGATGGTACGCACAAATCGCTTTGATTGCGCCGAGGTACTTAGGCCACTTTTATTGTGGCCTTTTTCAATAAAATACACATGAGATTACAGGAAGCGATTAAGCAAAAGCGCTTTAAAAGTGAGCGCCACAAGGCTTTTCTCAATATCATCTGGGCACACAATCTACTCACTACCTGGCTGGAGCAACGCCTGAAAGTGGAAGGCCTTACAATGCGGCAGTACAATGTATTGCGCATTTTGCGGGGCCATTATCCCGAGCCTATGTCTATGGGTGATGTAAAGCAGCGCTTATTAGATCGCCATAGCGACTTGACTCGTTTGATAAGCAGATTGATTGACAAGGGGCTGGTAGTGCGATTAGATTGCCCTCAGGATCGCAGGGTAGTGTACGTGCAGATTACTCAAAGTGGTTTGCAGTTATTGTCGCGGCTCGATGTATTGGAAAATGAAATTGAGCGCCATTTGGGGGTGCTCTCTGAAGAAGAAGCTGCCCAGCTCAATGCATTATTAGACAAAATATGTGCGGCTCATGAACCGTAAGCAATTTTTGCAGCTTATGCCTGCGTGCATCTGTACAATGTCCGTGTACAAGCCATATGGAATCAGCTGGCTACCTTGTCTAACACGGGCAAGCGCATGCCTGTACTTTTTTTGGGGCATGGGTCGCCGATGAATGCCATTGAGGACAACGACTTTACGCGTGCTTTACGCCAGCTTTCAACTCAATTACCGCATCCAAAGGCCATACTGATGATTTCGGCGCACTGGCTGACGCGTGGTGTGCGCGTGTTGTCGTCAGTTCAGCCGCCTACCATTCACGATATGTACGGCTTTCCCGAGGCGCTGTATCAGATCCAGTATCCGGCAGCGGGAGCGCCTACATGGGCTAAGACCGTCAAGCAGTTGGTGCAGTTTGCCGAGGTACAGCTCGACGACAGTTGGGGCTTTGACCACGGTACTTGGTCGGTGTTGCGTTGGATCTTCCCCCAAGCCGATGTGCCCGTCTTTCAGCTGAGTATCGATTATCGTAAGCCCTATCGCTGGCACTGGCAGCTGGCACGCGAGCTGCGTGCGCTGCGCACGCGCGGTGTACTCATCATAGGCTCAGGTAATCTGACGCACAACTTGCAGCAAATCGATTTTAGTGGGCTATGGGTACCTGTAGCTGATTGGGCACTGGAGTTCGATCAGCGTGTAGCCGAAGCACTTGATCGGGGCCAGGCTGATCTATTGCTTCAGCCCGAGCGTTGGGGGCAAGCTGCGCGCTTGGCTATCCCCGAGCCCAGCCATTATTTCCCGCTCATTTATGCAGCTGCTCTTTCGGACAAAGACGAGCCCATATCTTATCCTTACGTGGGTTTTCACTATGGCACCCTGTCCATGCGTTGCGTGCAGTTTGGCTGAGGCTGAGTTGAGGGTATTGCCTTTTGCCAAAAAATAGACCCCTGGCCTGCACCTATGCCGGCAGGGGTCTATTTGTGTGTCCCAAAAGGGGAAAAGTATCTTGCTATACGATCAGAACGTCAGGTTCAGCTTAGTGTAAGCATACGTACCCTTTACGCCAAACTGCTGTACGCGGCGGCTAAAGAGAAAGCGACCTGAGCTGACGTTGGCCGAGTGCTGATGCATGTCGGGATAGGTGTTGGTGAAGTTGTTGACGCCGATCGTCCATTTAATGTTGTTGTTCAAGCGCAGTGTCCATTCGAAGTCGGGCACGATCTTGGGGCTGAACGTCTGGTCGCGCGATTCTACCTCACCTGTGAATGCATTTACAGGCCAGTTGGCGGGGTCGCCATCGGCTGGGTGGATGTACTGAATTTCGCCAAAGCGCGTAGCGCGAATCATGAAGGTCATGTTGGAAACTTCGTACATCACCGAAGCGAGGATCTTGCTCTTAGGTTGGGCTACTTCCAGACGCGAAACTTCCTCGCGGTTGAACAAGGTCGATTCCTTGCCTTCCAAAATTGGCGAAGTCTGGATGATGGGGTTGCCCTGTTCGTCGCGGTCTACTTCTGTTTGGTTGAAGTTGCCTGCCAGCGTGAAGTTCAGGCGGCCATTGCCCATGCGCTTTTTAAAAGTGTACACTACATCCACACCTTGCGTAGTGGTGTTGACGGCATTGGTGAAGAATTGGGCAGCACCTGCACCCAGTGGCTGGAGAATGTCCTCGTAGCCCGAACTAAAGCGACCCGACAATACGATGCGGTCTACAATGCGAATGCGGTAGGCATCCAGGGTCAGGCTCATGTTTTCACTCAGGCGGCCAGCCAGACCTAAGCTAATGTTCGTCGAGATCTCGGGCTTGAGTGGCTCGATGCCAAAGGCCTTTGTAACAGTGCTCTCGTTGTTGAAGGTGCCCACCTGTACGGGTACCAGCTCCGTACCGATGGTGACGAACTGGGTCGAGAGGTTGTTGAAATACAGCTGGTGCAGCGAAGGTGCACGGAAGCCCGTGCTGTACGCACCGCGCAGGCTAAAGTCGCTAGTGAGCTTGTAGCGCGTAGCCAGCTTCCAGCTGAAGTTGGAACCGAAGTCGGAATAGCTCTCGAAACGGCCAGCTACACCGACCAGCCATGCGTCGGTGATGTCGCCTTCGAGGTCCAGATAGAGCGCCGCGTTGTTGCGGTTTTTGTTCAAGGCGTTCTGTGGCTGGAAGCCTGGGAATACCTGAATACCTGCAGCACCTTTTACGTAAGTACTGTCGCCATTGATGATCCACAGGTTTTCCACACCACCATCGATGTAAGAGGCCTCTTCACCAGGGAATATCTTGTAGTTTTCCAGACGGAACTCGCCACCGAAGGCCACGTTGAGTGGGAAGCCTATGTTAAACTCGCGCGAAAAATCGACGTTGGTCGTGTTCTGCGAGTAGCTAAAGCCACCTGCATAGGCCGTGGTGGGCGACTTGGTGCCCATTGAGGCGTTGTTCGAGTTCTTGATGGTAAAGTTGAAGCTGTTCTGACCGCGCGTCTGGCTCAGGTCGGCCTTCCAGCCACTGATCTCGCCGCGTACACCAACGGTAAAGCTGTTGTCCAGAATGTCGGTGTGGATTTCAGGAGAGAAGCCATTGGGATAGAGCTGAGGTACTACGCGTGCTTGGCTGGCAGGAAAGCGGTAAAAGCCACGTGCAATGCCATTTCGATAGTTGAAGCCAGCATTGGCGTAGAATTCAGCACCACCAGCAAGAGGAATGGCTGCGTTGAGGAATGCACCGGCGTTGCGCATGTACGAGTTGCCGATTTCCATTACTTGCTGTTCCACAAAGTTGGTTACACTTTGTACATGCTCGTAAAAGTCTGCATCTGTAGGTGTGACCAGGTTTCCGTTTGCATCGTAGTACTGGTAGCCATCGGGGTAGGGAGAACCCTGATAGTTGCCCGAGCGGTTGGTCGATCCACGCTCTGTCAATTCAGCTGTTACGTTGACAAAGCCGCCCTTGTCACCCACGTCAAAGCCAAAGTTGGAGCTTACCTGATATACTTCGCCGTCGTTGCGAAACTGGGGAATGTATTCTTCAGGTACATTGCCACGAGCGCGTTGTGGACCGTTGAACAAGTTCGGATAGTTTTGACCCACTTTCACTTGGAATTGCGCCAAATCAGTTTGTTCTTTAAGCACGATGTTGATCACCCCTGCAATGGCGTCCGAACCGTACTGGGCGGCAGCACCGTCGCGCAAGATCTCGATGCGTTCTATTGCTGCTACGGGGATGGCATTGAGGTCGGTACCTACTGTACCGCGCCCTACGGTACCATTGACGTTGACCAAAGAGCTGGTGTGGCGGCGTTTGCCATTGATCAACACCAGTACCTGATCGGGGCCCAAGCCACGCAAGGTAGCGGGGTCGATGTGGTCGGTACCGTCGGAGATCGTCTGATGCGTACTGTGGAAAGAAGGCGCCAGGTATTGCAATAGCTGACCCACGTTGTCTTGGCCGGTATGCTGGAGCTCTAGTGCTGAAATCACATCCACAGGTACAGCTGTTTCGAGCTGGGTACGCGGAGCTGCACGTGAACCAACTACCACTACCTCCTCTACGTCGATACCTTGACTCAAGGTAAAGTCGGCAGTGGTCTCCTTACCTGCTTCAATAGTTACCTGTTGTTCGGCTGTAGTGTACCCCACGAAGCTGACGCGGATTGTGTAAGTACCGGCATCTAACTCAATGGTGTAGTTGCCGTCAAAGTCGGTGTTCGTACCCGTACCTTTTTCCACTACGAGAATAGTGGCTCCTGGAAGAGGGCCTAGCTCGTCGGAAACGTTGCCTTTGAGCGTACCCTTTTGGGCAAAAGCCCATTGGGTTAGTGAGAGCGTTGCCAGTAGCAACATAGTCCTCAGCAGGTTCTTCATAATCGTCGCATTTTGCTAGTTAAAAAAGTTATCCGCTTTTTTTAAAATTAGTAACCTATCCTTCTGCTGCTGCGGCAAGCAGATATACTTTTGGAAAGGTGGAGCCAGTCGAGGTGATTTTTGGTCAGACGGGGATTGACCTGGGCAAATTTAATTACTCAAATCAATTTGACTCACATTTTTTTGCCCCTCCTTATGTATTGGCATAATATTGCCCGCTCAAACTTTCAACAAGTTATTAAAAATGCTGTTTCACCTAACTAATTGGCGCCATGACTCAAGTGCTCCGTACTAAAAACTTGAATCTCAACATTCGAGGGCTCAAGCCTTCGAGTACCTTGGCCATCAACGAACGCAGCAACAAACTGCAGGCACAAGGCAAGCAAGTGTACCGATTTGGCTTCGGCCAATCGCCTTTTCCCGTACCTGAAGTAGTGATAGAGGCCCTTCGGCACAATGCTCATCAGAAGGACTATCTACCCGTGAAAGGCTTACATGCACTACGACGAGCAGTAGCACAGTATGCTACCTCTAAGATTGGCATCCATCGTGCAGCAGATGATGTGCTTATCGGACCGGGATCCAAAGAGTTGATGTTTTTGCTCCAGCTCGTCTATTATGGCGACTTGCTTATCCCCAGGCCCGGATGGGTCTCATATGCCCCCCAAGCACAGATCATCGGACGCAATGTGCATTGGATTCGCACAGAAGAGTCAAATGGATGGCGCCTTACGGCAAAAGAGCTCGATCTGATTTGCCGTACTGATCCAGATCGCCCCCGGATCGTCGTGTTGAATTATCCGGCTAACCCTACTGGTACTACGTTCAGCCGTCGAGAATTAATCGAGCTGGCAGAGGTGGCACAAACTTATGGCATCATCTTGCTCTCAGATGAAATTTATGGCGACTTGCACCACGAAGGTGAGCATCTTTCTGTAGCACACTTTTACCCAGAAGGTACCATTATCAGTACAGGGTTGAGCAAATGGTGTGGTGCTGGTGGTTGGCGCCTTGGCACATTTATCTTTCCTCCTGCACTACATTGGTTGCTCGATGCCATGGCTGTAGCAGCTAGTGAAACCTTTACCTCCACTTCCGCGCCTATTCAATACGCTGCCGTACGAGCTTTCCAAGGTGGCGAGGAGATTGAGTACTATCTGTTTCACTCGCGTAGAGTGCTCAAGGCAATAGGTAACTTTTTGTGGCGTAAGCTCGATGTACATCACGTGACATGTCCTCAGCCAGAAGGCGGTTTTTACTTATTCCCCAATTTTGAATACTACCGAGAGTCACTAGCACGTCGAAACATTCTAACTAGTGTAGAGTTGTGTAATGCCTTGCTCGATGAAACAGGTGTGGCGTTGCTGCCAGCTTACGATTTTGGTTTTTCTCCGCGCATGTTAGCCGCTCGCCTCTCATATGTCGACTTCGATGGTGAGCAAGCACTGCAAAAAGCCTATGAGCTAGGTGAACAATCTGTGGATGAATCCTTTGTCAAGGATGTGGCTGGAAAAATGATCGAAGGCATTCACCATATGCTGGATTGGCTCAATCAGTAAATACAAAATACAAAGCATGTCGCAATTAGATGCGCAATACTGGGAAAAACGCTACCAGGCGAGTGATACACCGTGGAATATTGGCTACCCTTCGCCCGCCTTGGTGCGTTTTTTCCAGTCTTTACCTCATAAAGACTTACGTATCTTAATACCAGGTGCAGGCTACGCTCATGAAGCAGAATGGCTGTGGCGAGCAGGCTTTCGCCATGTATTCGTGTGCGATTGGGCCGCTTCAGCCTTTTGCCATTTGCGTAAGCGTGTGCCCCAATTTCCCGACCAACACTTATTCATATCCGATTTTTTTGCCCTTACTCCAGCTTACGACTTAATCGTAGAGCAAACTTTCTTTTGTGCCCTACCGCCCCAACGTCGCCCCGACTACGTGCGTCAATGCGCTCACTTGCTATCACCTCGGGGCATATTAGCCGGCTTGCTATTTGCGCAGCCATTCCCATTTGAGGGGCCACCTTTTGGGGGAACCCTCCAAGAGTATCGGGCTTTGTTTAAACCATTTTTCCACATTGAGCAAATGCATGTTTGCCCCCATTCTATCAAGCCACGACAGGAGAGGGAGCTCTTCTTCTTGGCGAAAAAACGCCAACTTTAACACTTGCATGCCTGGTTTTTGACACCTGTACCCTATATTTGCTACATCTCTTGTGCAAATCCCTTGACACAGCACCAACGCTCCGTCCCCCAAATTTCCACGAACACATCCGCTTATTTTTCCCAAAGACCATTGCTTGAGGTGTGATCATTTTGCCATTCGGCAAATGTGCTATAGACTTACGCAAAAAACTGAGCTGTGGACTTACCAAATATTATGAGGAAATACATCGCCTACGTGAATAGGTATAAGTCTTCTCTTTTGGGAGGACTGGTGCTTTTGGGCTTTGGAATGAGCATGTTGTGGCGCTCGGCACCCCTAACGCTGAGTACGGCTCGAGCTTCGATGGTTTCAGCCGATGAATGGTCTGAATTAATGGGAGATTTGCCCATTGTGGTCCCTACGATGAAATATGGATTTGTTCTCGATACTTTTCACGTTACTGAGGGGCTTATCCAGCCTAATCGGTTTTTTGCCGATATCCTAATGGATTACGGCGTACCTTGGGAAAAGATCCAACAACTGGTTGCAAATGCCAAAGGCACTTTTGACGTGCGCCAGCTACGGGCAGGAAAGCCATTTATGATACTTAGCCCAGATGTCGATGCGATGCCACAATACTTCATTTATGAACCTTCACCTTTCATTTACTATCTATTTGACATCTATGCAGGGGAAGTACGGCGCGTCGAGCGTCCATTGACTACCCAAGTGCGCACTGCATCGGGCCTTATTGAATCTTCTTTGTGGAATACGATGGTAGACAATGGGTTGAGCTTTGAACTGGCAGCTAAACTGGAGGACGCATTTCAATGGACGCTCGACTTCCACCACTTGCAACGCGGTGATTTTTTCAAGGTCGTATATGAAGAACAATACGTGGAAGGGCGCCCTGTAGGCATAGGGCGCGTCTTGGCTGCTTACTACAATAATTTAGGCACCGAGTATTATGCCATTTGGTATGATCAGACTGAGGAAGAAGGCTACTATGACCTGGAAGGACGACCCATGAACAAAGGCTTTCTCAAAGCTCCTGTCAAGTATGCACGTATCAGTTCGGCCTACAACCCCCGTCGCTTTCACCCCATTCTCAAACGCGTGCGCCCTCATTTAGGGACCGATTATGCTGCTCCCTATGGTACGCCCATTTTGGCGGTAGGCGATGGGGTAGTGGTCAAGGCTGGCTATACGCGGGGCAATGGCAACTACGTCAAAATCAAGCACGACGACACTTATGCCACGCAATACCTACATATGCAGCGTTTTGCAAAAGGCATACGCGTGGGCGCGCATGTACGACAAGGGCAGGTGATTGGGTATGTAGGCGCTACGGGACTGGCTACAGGCCCACACGTCTGTTTCCGCTTTTGGAAAAATGGACGGCAAGTAGATCATCGCCGCTTGACCTTTCCGCCACCCAAGCCTCTGCCCAAAGAAGAGCTACCTGCTTTTTTTGCAGTGCGTGATCAATATGTGCGAATGTTGCAACAAGTCCCTGAACCGCAAGCATGCGAACGGGAAGACTCAAAGCCTTCGTCTTTGCCTGATACCTGATCCACTTAGGATCTATCAGGTGCATGCTATGGCACCCAGATTATAATCCCGTTCTCGTCGCGGAGCGAAATTAGCCCGCACTCCGGCTCGAAAATGCCGGCATCATCAGGCAAAACGAAAACTTGACTAGCCCCACAGCTTTGGAGGGACGAGCTGTGGGGCATTTCTTCAAAATACCAATTCCTCAGTCAATCCTTGGCCGAGATATCGGCTGCCAGGGGCATGATGTACTGTCTGCCACGACCACCGGTCGAGGACCAAAATGCCTTTGTGAATGAAAATGCCTGTGTTGATCAAACTCATATCCCACGGATGTAAGATGTGCAATTCTCCGCTTAAAACGAAAGTGCCGTGATTGATCAACCCGCCATAGTCGAGCCCTAACCCATCAATGCATACCTGCCCTTTGCGCAGTATAGCCAGAAATCCCCCTCGTTCGATGCGCAACTGCCCTATGTTGGGCACGCGTCGATCTATTATAGGAGGAAGTACTTCAGAATGATCTACAGGCGGAATAATGACAATATCGCCTTCACTCGGAACGCGCCCTTGCACCCAATTGGTAGGTGCAGCCCAATCATGTGGCACACCAGGTGCGCCGCCCTGCCATATTACATATTGCGAAAGCGGAATACTCAGTGTACTTGCCAAACGATGAGTGGCATACCGTCTTTTCATAGCAGTCCCCTTAGATAATTGAGCAATTAGGGGGTAAGTAGATCGTTGTACGTGTTTGGGCGGCGAGTATATTGTACTAAAGTAACAATTTTTCGCAAGTCTTTTTCAGGTTCTCACTTGTTGTGTTTTCGGATCGTCGTTGTGCTACCGCCTTTTGCCCCAATCACCGCAAAAGTGATGCCGCATTAGCTTGGGTAGAGAAAAGAAAGTACTTATGCACAAGAGGCAACCCTCATGGGCTGCCTCTGAATTATGCTAATCATACACATCCAATGCTTATAACTAACGGGTAGGGGGTAAAAAACGCGGCTTGTATCACGTGGTTTTAGCGATATCGAGGTCGATAGCGGTTACCATTGGCAGCATACTACATGCCCACAAGGAATGAGTGCAAATGCAATCACCAAACCAGCTTCAAATCAAAATGTTGGATGGCCCAAGAACTTGCACTGACGCCAGAAGCAAAGCCGTATATCCATGTGGCAATCCACCAAGCAGTAGCACGCACATATTTGCCTGACAAATAGCCCAAGGCATAGGCCAATGTGATGGGAACCAGCATGAATGCCGACTCAATAGCTATCCAGTGACTCACAACAGACCATGTACCTTCTGTAGTGATACAGCTTGCTAAGGCCAACAGTGCAAGCAGATGAGCACTGCTAAACGCAATACGGCTGCGATAGCGTTTGAAGGCATTCCAGTATAACCATCCGCTCACACACATGGCAAGTGCAGAAAAAATACAATGAAATGAGAAGTATGGAGTAATGAGGTGGTCAGCTATAGAGAGGTAATATTACTGCAGTAAGCTGTTGCGCATTGTGAAATAGTGCTGGGTTGATTGTCCATAAGGTACTTACTACTTAGTCCCAAACTATATGCAGCAATCAGGCTGTTAACCCACGTATTGGTGCGCCAGGTGTGCCGAAACTTTTGAGTAGGCCACGTCAAGTTGGGAGGGATATGCATCTTTTGCCATATGGCCATCGCAAATGTGCCACCTAAAAGTAAGCACGCACTTGCAAATTCTGTGAGTGCGTTTGAAAGGGACAAGTAGTGAAAAATCAAGGTGCTACATGCCCAAGCTACTACCAATAATGTAAAGAATCGGCTTACTCGTGGTACTACCGCTATTTCGTCAGTCGTGGCTCTGAATATGCTCAGCAATAACACAAAAGCAACTGCTCCATGCCCCCATGTCTAATAAAAGAATAATGGCCCTGACTGTTGCAGATGCATTCAATCATACTATAGTTGTGGCCCACAATGCCAATGCTATAAGAACAGCCCCTATGCTTAACCGTATGCTTTTATCGATATCTTTTGAGTATTAGGTGGTACGGTGCCCATCCATCCAACTACAAAAAATATACCCTTATTTATATTGGGACTTTGTGCTATCAACTCAATCAGCTTGAGGTACCAAAACCCCAAATGTGTACTGTCAGTCAACACAAAACACATGGCATAAGTCCGCATAAACGTCTTATCTATAGACAGACGTCGCTGAGGGTTTTGTGAAGGTCATGAAATAGAAAGTTTTTGGTTCGGCAATGGAATCAAATTTTTTGCTGGGGAAGGTTCTACTAAGAGCCAAAAGATAGGTCAATTACAGGATTAATTGCAAACATCACTATTGGAGAATGCGGAAAAGCCCAGGTAGGAGTGGTTGGGCTTGAGGCTAGCAGAGTTTTGTTGAACGAAATCTAAAAAGCTCAGCATCAGAGGCTGTGATGAGGTATGTACCACTAAGAGGTACTTGGGAATAGCCTGCCCTCTCAAGCAGCACCCCTAAGGGGCTGCTTGATGAGAAGGGTCAGGTTTTCCAAGGGGTACAGAAGAGAGCCTGTCGTTTGTAGCGAAAAATGTCAGAGAGAGCGATGAACATGCAGTACAAACGATATTGAGGTAAAGGTATGCCCTCTTCTTACCATATAAAATTGACTTTAATCAAAAAATATTATAGCTCACCTTCCTTGCCAAATTGATGACGGATGCGGCTAAGTGTTTCGGGTTTTACACCCAAGATACTTGCGATGTGCTTGAGAGGTACTTGCTGAATGAGTTCCGGTTCATTTTGCAAAAGCTGGATGTAGCGTTCACGTGCATTAGTAGAAAGTAGTGTAATGAGGCGTTTTTCCAGGTTGATATACAGCAATTCGAAAACTTTTCGCCCCAACTCTTGCCATTTGGGAAAACACTTGTAAAGGTTGTTGAGGTCTTCATAACTGATACACCACAAGTGCGTATTGACTAAAGCCTCTATAGCTTGCTCAGAAGGTTGTTGAAGCACAAAGCTGGCTATGGCTGTGCAGAATTCGCCCTCATGATCTACTGTTCGGGTGATCTCTTTGCCTTGACACATATACCAAGCACGCAACAATCCCTTTTCAATAAAAGCGATCTGCCTACATATTTGACCCCTAGCTAGCCACTGAGTGCCTTTGGGTAGATAGCAGTAGTGGAAACAACGACTGGCAGCTTCGATCTCTATTTCAGATAATGGCACTATAGCACACAGCGTATGCCAAAGTCGTTGAGGTGGGCATTGCAAAGGGCTATAGCTCATTGAATAAATGTGGCTAATTGTTGTAGCAGCAAATTTACGGGTTGTAATCCGATCATTTGTAGGTAGGGCGAATACAATTACAATAGATAGTAAGTAGCATGGACTGGTATGCATTGTTGCGGGTATTGTCTTGCAAAACTGTAACTTGACAAAAACTGTAACTTGGTCGCGAAAATTGAAATTTGTCGTGGAAAACCGCATGCTTGCACCCCTGACGGAGATCTTATCCGTGGAGTTGCCTTGGCGCGATTCGCTTCACGAATATTTGGACCTAATCATCCCGCTCATTAGGCCCTGGAGTGAGGACTTGCGAGAAGAGCGCTTTTTCGTCAGTGAGCAAGGAGAGAAGCCCTGGCTCGAAATCAGTGCAGATGACTACATCAAAGAAGCTGTATTGCATTATTTCAACCAAGAGGGTGAGTACGTCAAAGTGGTAGAAGGCAATGTATCTACAGGCCGTTGGCGGTATTTTGGTGGCTCAAACAAGTTGGTGATCGATTATGGAGGAAATAGCATCATGTACGAGCTAAAGTATTTGGATGATCATTTCTTCATATTGCGCAAATATGGTTATGGCCCCAATACTCCTTACCTGTTTTTGGGCCACGAGCCAATTGTGCGTTTGCTGGAGTGGCGAGACTGTGTTGAGTTGTTGTTTGATACTTACCGAAGGCGGGCACGTAATGTGCGTTTGATGTTAGGAGCTGGCTTAGTGCTTATCGTGCTTATCTTGCTATTTTCTATTGTTTAGGCTTGCATCGAAACAGGAAAAGCCCCAGAGTTTCCAGGTTAACTTGTTAAGTTTGTTCGCCAAATCTCTTGCTTTTGTCAAGTGAAGCTACAGATGTAGCTATCGCAGACTGGATGGAGCTATCTAAAATACACACGTTATGTTGAAGCGCATCTATGTGGCAGCTACCAGCCAACACGTCGGTAAAACGACTTCCACTTTGGGCTTAGTGGCTGCACTACGTCAAAGAGGTATCAACGTAGGCTATTGCAAGCCCGTAGGCCAGAAATTTGTAGATTTAGGGGAATTGCTCGTCGATAAAGATGCGCTATTGTTTTCTAAGATCATGGATTTTCGGCTGGCTTCCGAAATCCATAGCCCTGTCATATTGGGCAAAGGAGCTACTCAGGCCTATCTAGACAACCCTCAGGCTTTTCCCTATAGAGAAAAAATATTGAAAGCTGCAGAATGGCTGCATCGCTATCACGATGCCGTTGTATTCGAAGGTACCGGCCATCCAGGGGTGGGTAGTGTAGTAGATCTTTCCAATGCTGAGGTAGCTAAGCTCTTAGGTGCCTCAGTTATTATGGTTGTTGAAGGTGGCATCGGTAGCACCATCGATCGCCTCAACATGTGTACGTCACTTTTTCGCGAGTATAAGGTGCCCATTATTGGTGTGATCGTCAATAAAGTGTTGCCGGACAAAGCAGAAAAGGTACAGTATTATGTACGCAAATGGTTGGATGACAAAGGTATACCGCTTTTGGGGGTTTTGCCTTACGATCGCAGCTTGTCCGACCCCATTATGGCGACCATCAAAGACGCTGTAGGTGGCCAGGTCTTGTACAATGAAGATATGTTGGACAATAGAGTAGAAGACATTGTCCCAGGCTCACTCGTCGAAATGCATGACCTAACTAAAGAACGCAATATTCTACTAGTGGTAAGTCATCATCGATTATGTGAGGCACTTGATAAGGTAGAACAGCTTACTGCTCACGTGGAGCTGGATAAGAGCCCCCTGTCGGGTATTATTCTTACACGTGATGGACGGCACCCCAACAGCTTCTTTACCTCTGTGCCGTGCGACGAATATGTCCGAAAACATCGTATTCCCGTCGTCTCTACTTCCTTGGACACCTTCGGCTCAGTAGTAAAGATTAGTAAAATCGAAGTGAAGATTAATACCCGTACACCTTGGAAAGCTTATCGGGCAATTGAATTAATCAGACAACACGTAGACCTAGAGGCGATCACCCAAGCCAGCTGTATAGAATAAAGGAGATTTTCTTACTTTTTGACAGCTACTGCAGCATTGAACAGAACGTGTAGTACTTTCCTCTGGTGCTCATGAGTTCTTAGTTCATCGATATATATCCATCTACTTGTCGTATGTCAGACTAAGTCGTATTTTTTTTTTCAAAAAAAATGTGTACTTTTTTAAAAAATATGATAATAGTTTCATTTATTTGTGTAATCGAATATTATTTTACATTCCTTTTTACAATTGTTTTATTGTATGGAAAATGATTTTATCCTTGAAATTATAGTTGTTTTGTGATTTTTCTTTTTTGTTCTCTAAATCGAAAAACCTATGGGAGCAAATTCACCTAAGGACAATGTGGGTGGAGATGGCAGTGCGTTGCAAGAACGCTTGGCTGATCCTCATGTGCAAGATGGCCTTGCTCGAATACTTGACAGGATCGATACACTTGAAGCAGCTATCGAGCGCCTGTCAGTAGCCTTAAATCAGGGGCCAGGCATGATAGCTATGGCTACGGATATGGTGGACGAACAGATCCGCCAAGCCGCCCAACGAGGTGTGTACTTCGATGACAGGCTGCAAAACACCTTGCACCTACTTGAAAAGCTTACGCAGGACGCCACCGTACAGCAATTGGAAGGTTTGCTGGAATTGGCCCAACGCGCTCCAGGCCTCATGGCCATGACTGCAGACATGGCCGACGACATGGCACGACAGGCAGCACAACGGGGCATCAACTTGGACGATCGTTTGCACAATGCACTCCATGCCTTGGAATGCCTTACTTCCGATGCTACTATTGAGCAATTAGACACCCTGCTGGCACTGGCAGAGCGCGGCCCAGGCATGGCAGCCATGGTAGCTGATATGTTTGATGAAATGATGGCTAAGGTGCAAGCAGAAGGTGTAGACCCACAAGAGCTAGGGCAAATGCTCAAGACTACTACCGCTGCACTTAGCAAGGCCAAAAAAATGCCACCTAAAAAGATTGGCCTTTTTGGTCTAATGGGGGCACTCAAAGACCCAGATCGGCAAAAAGCCTTAGGCTTTCTGATGAACTTTCTTAAAGCACTCGGAAAAAGTATTTGAAAAATACACAAATGCTCACCATTTTGAAAACACTCTATAAATAAGTTGAGTTATGGCACATCACGAAGTACTCATAGTAGGTGGTGGCTCGGCTGGGATTACCACCGCCGCCATGTTGCGCAACCAAGCAAGTTGCCCTGAGGTTGCAATTATAGAGCCCAGTGACAAGCACTACTACCAGCCTATTTGGACCCTCGTAGGTGGTGGTGTATTTCCTCGTGAAGTATCCGAACGTGATGAGGCAGAGTTTATCCCGCCCGGTGTGACTTGGATCAAAGACAAGGTTGTATCCTTTGACCCAGACAACAATAGCGTAACTACAGCCGGTGGCGATACTATTACGTACGATTATCTCGTAGTTACAGCGGGTATTCAAGTCAATTGGGATGCCATTCCAGGCTTGAAGGAAAGTGTCGGCAAGCCAGGTACGGGCGTGTGCTCCAACTACTCGTACGAAACGGTCGCCTCTACCTGGGAAAATATCCGGAACACTAAGAGCGGGCGTGCCATCTTCACTCAGCCCAACACACCTATCAAGTGCGGAGGTGCACCGCAGAAAATCTGTTATTTGGCCAGCCATCACTTTCAGCGCAGTGGATGCCGTCCCAATGTGGAGGTCGTGTTTGCCAGTGCGGCAGGGGGCATTTTTTCGGTAAAGAAATATGCGGACTCGCTCAATAGAGTGATCGATCGCTATGGCATTAAGACGATGTATCAACACAACCTCGTCGAGCTGAAGCCCGATCAGAAAGTAGCTGTATTTGAAAATTTGGCCAATGGCGAGAAAGTAGAACTGGACTACACCATGATCCACGTGACTCCGCCGCAAGGCCCGCCTGACTTTATCAAGAATAGCCCCTTAGCAGCAGAATCAGGTTGGGTGAGTGTGGACAAGTACACTACGCAGCACACTAAGTACAAGAATGTGTTCTCCTGTGGCGATTGCAGCAGTCTGCCTACCTCAAAGACTGGGGCTGCTATCCGCAAACAGGTGCCCGTTTTGGTACATAATTTGTTAGATGTCATGGCAGGACGTGAGCCCTCTGCCAAATATGATGGTTATACTTCTTGCCCACTAGTAACGGGCTATGGAAGCCTTGTACTGGCAGAATTTGATTACGATGGGCAACCTAAGGAGAGCTTCCCCTTCGATCAGAGCCAAGAGCGCTATTCGATGTATGCACTTAAGGCTTATGGTTTGCCGCAGATGTACTGGCATGGTATGTTGAAGGGGCGCGAGTTTTAGGCAATATCCTTTAGCATAGTAAAGCACAGCTTTACGGGCGGCGCGTAGCACGAGCTACCGCCGTTTTTTTGTGCTGTATGCTGGTCAGTAGTCGAGATAGGGGCACTACCGCCATAGCCTATAGCATTTTCCAATCCACTCAGGCATGGTTAGATGCGTTCGATCAACAGTGCTAGTGCCGTGAGTAAACCCAGACAGATGAAGCAGGCAATCAGCAAGCGCGCCCACTTGGGAAGCGTAGACCACATCACGAGCGGATATTAGTTTGGCACAACACGTGTTATGCGCGTTGATATACTTGAGCTGATATTTTCCAAATTCAACTTTCCAGGAGCTCGATGCGATTGCGGCCCAGCTTGATTACCCCTTGGCGTTCGAGCTTCTTGAGCAGTCGCGACACGGCTTCTCGACTGGCATTTAGGTCTGTGGCAATTTCCTGATGAGTGAGATGAATAGTCTGAGAGCCTGTGACAAAGGCTCTATCTTCGAGGTATTTCATCAGGCGCTCATCCATTTTCATAAATGCAATGCTGTCGATGGTATCGATCAGTTCCATAATACGCCGATCATAGGCCTGCATCACAAATTCCTTCCAATTGCGGTATTTACTGATCCATTCGTCGACGTATTGCACGGGAATGGCAATTACTTTGCAATCTTCTTCCGCAATGGTTTTGATAAAGCTGCGCTTTTGTGCTAGGCAGCAGCTAAATGAGCTAGCGCAAGTATCGCCAGCACTGAGGTAGTAGAGGAAAATCTCATCGCCATAGCGATTCTCTCGCATGACTTTTACTGTACCCTCGATAACCAGAGGCGCCATTTTGATAAAGCTTCCATAGTCCATGATAATTTCTCCCTCTTTAAACGTCATAATGCGTCCTACTCGTGCAATCTCTTCGATCAGCTGGGAGTCAGTCAATGAGGGAAAGTTTTCTTTGATGAGTGTGGAGATATCTCCAGATGAGGCAATCATGGGTGTAAGTTTTAGTGCAAATGAAGGCTGTTTCACTTATTTGCCTGAGAGTGAGATGAGGTTACTTGCCGTCCTAAAGCATGTGGATCGTATTTGACATTCATGGCTAACCACATGGCGCGCGATACGCGAAAAATCCATACAAATAGTAGGGCCATCAGCCCAATGAGCCATAAGAATGCCATGTTAACACTTACACCAAAACCCCAAATGAGGATACCTACGAACAACAAGCTCACCCATCCCGTCCAAATGTACGAAATGAACATGGCGCCATAGTAAAAGCCAGGTTCCAGAAAATACGATTGTCCACATTTGGGGCATTGCTCGGGCATGTAAAATGGCTTGCGGAAAGAGAAGGTAGGCGTCTCAAACAGATCGCCTTCACAGCAGCGGGGGCATTTGAGCTGGGCAATGCTGCAAAGCTTGCTTCCCTTACGGAACAGATTCATAACAATATTGGCTTTTTAGATGGGTGATCACTCGAAAAACGTCGGTTCCTCTACGAGCTTACATGTTGCATTGACAGTTGTCCAAGCAGTCAATGATGAGCGATACATCGCGTTCCTTTAGGCTATACATCATGCTTCGGCCTTCGCGCTTGACGCTTAGAATGCCTTTGAGACGCATGTTCTGCAGGTGATGCGAAGTGAGCGACTGCTCGGTGCCCAAGGCATTACATATCTCCGTGACGGAAAGCCGAGGGTTTACTTCCAATAGTTTGATAATGCCCAAACGAATGGGGTGGGCTACCGTTTTGAGGATGAATGCAATGCGCTCAAGACGGGCTGCTTCTTGTTCGTCTACAATGTAGTCTCCTTCTTCTTTGTGCTTCATGGTACAAAGTTATGAAAATATGATCATGAAAGGTCTTTGCGTAATATTACACTTTGTCGCCTGCGAGTTAGTATTATTTGAACAATAACATGGGCGGAGATAAGGGCTAATTTTTGATTAAATTTGAACGATACCTAAAACCTGCTGGCGATTATGCGTCCTTTTTTGATGTACTGCATTGTCTTGGGGTGGTGGGTCTCCACCGCGCAAGGGCAAAGCGACAGCTTACCTGCAATACCCGCCTCATTGGCTGCCTATTGGGAAACTGTGGCAGAAGTGGCAGCTCGCAGTGAGCGACAAATAGGCGAGTGGAATACCTTTTACGAGCAACTCGAATTGCTGTTACACGATCCCTTGCCACTCAATAGAGCTACACGCGAGGAGCTGTCCGCATTGCCCCTACTGGACGAACACCAGATTGAGTCGTTTTTGTACTACAGGCAACGTTACGGCAATTTAGTGAGTTTATATGAGCTCCAGGCAGTTCCTGGTTGGGATTTAGCCACTATTCGCGCTATACTGCCTTTTGTGCGCCTTTCGGCAAATAATTGGCCCAAAGGAAGTGCCGCATTGCGATTTGGCCAAAGCAAGCTTTATATGCGTACTGAATGGCGCACTTCTTGGCAGGAGCCCTACCTGCCCAAAGCTTACTTGCGCTACAAGTTCGCTGCAGGGCGTCGCCTCCAATGGGGGCTTACAGTGGAAAAAGATTCGGGTGAGGCGTGGTGGAGTGCACAAAGCCCTTATGGTGTAGACTTTTTAAGTGCACATCTGCAAATTAATCGACCTTTTGGCAAATGGCGCCGCTTACTTTTGGGAGACTACCACCTGCGTTTGGGGCAGGGGCTATTGGTGTGGACGGGGTTTGCACCAGCTTTTGGACCCCATGCAATGGACATAGCGCGCGCTAATATGCCCTTGCGTCCATACACTTCCAGTCAGGAAAATGGATTTATGCGAGGAGCGGCGGCTGCATGGCAGCCCTCGGCTCTGTGGAATGTTTGGCTCTTTGCTTCTCAAGTGGGGCGCGACGCTACGGTTTGCTGTCTTCCAGATTCCTTAGTCAGTTTTAGTGCATTGCGCACTTCGGGCTTACACGTGAGTGCTACAGCACAGGCTCTTCGAGGCATTCTCGGCGAGCGCCTATTAGGCACACGTGTACAACGAGAACTACCAAAAGGCTTTCTGGCCATAAACCTGTTGCAGTGGCACTATAGCTTGCCTCGTCAGCCCCAGCCCCGACTTGACAATGCATTTACTCCTATGGGTGCACTTAGCTGGATGGGTAGCTTTGACTACAACTACATATGGCGCAATGTATTGCTCTTCGGCGAGTGGGCATGGCAAGCACCCGTTGCGTTCGCTGCTACCACTGGTGCGATATGGACGGCAGGTAGCACTTTGCGCCTGGCGTGGCAGGCACGTGCTTTTAGCAAGGCCTTTTACAGCCAATACGCGCAGCCAGTGTCCAACTGGTCGTATGCACATAACGAACAAGGCATGTACTGGGGGGTAGAGTGGCGTCCTAACAAGCAGTGGATCTTAAATGCATGGTACGATTGGTTTCGAAGCCCATGGCTTCGCTTTGGCCAGCGGGCACCCGTCAGTGGCCATGCTTTTCGCATGCGTTTGAGCTGGTCTCCTTGGCGCCATGTCGAATGGTATGTCGAGTGGCGAGGCGACTCAGAATCTAAGACCAAAACCTCTGAACAAGCGCCCATAGCACGTGATGCTTGGGCCCAGCGCCAGCTATGGACAGTTCAAATAGTCGTTCCCTTTTCCGAGGGTTGGACGTGGCGCAGCCGATTGAGTCTGAGTCGTTATTCACAAGGCATTGCTGTACAACGTGGTTATTTGTGGTATCACGATGTGCTCTATCGGCCTGTGGGAAAAAGCTTGAGCTTTACTGCGCGCATGGCTGTTTTTCACACGCAGGGTTACGAATCCCGGATCTACGCCTATGAGAACGACTTGCTCTACAACCTTTCTTTACCGGCCTTTTACAATGCAGGTACCCGCATCTACTGCAACATCAGATGGAAAGCCACCCGCCGGCTTACCGTCGAAGGCCGTATTGCCCATAGCCGTCGGTCTTTGCGTCTTTTTTCCACACAGGGCGATTACTCGTCTGCTCCGAGTGAATGGCAAATAAAAAGTCAGTTGAGGTGGCAGTTTTGAGCTTGTCTGTTATCTTTCGACCTTTTCATTATGACTTATAAAGTCCATCCAACCGCGATGAGTGGGCACATGGGCTCAAAATGGCCAGATTACATATGAATATACAGGCAGTGCTCAAGGAGCATTATGGTTTGGATGTGCGCAAAATTGTCGCCTTGCCAGGCGAAGAAGATCGAAACTATCGGGTGCATACCGATACAGACTGCTACGTGGTGAAATGTACGCCGCCAACTGTACCGGAATCAGCTGTGGAGTTTCAAGTAGGGATCATGAGACATTTGGCGAAAGCCAATTTGCCTATAGCTATTCCTAAGCTAGTGCTTGCTCATCAGGATGTGCCTTATCTCAAGCTCGAAGATGGCTCGTGGTTGCGCGTACACACTTGGGTAGCGGGGCGAATGCTCGACCAAGTACGACCACAAACCCCTGATCTATGGCAGCAATGGGGCAAGGTGGCCGCAATGCTCAACCGAGCTTTGCAGGGGTTCGACCATCCTTGGGCTCACCGCTCCTATCGGTGGGATCCCGCACGCACCTTGGCATGCCAGCCTGCGCTCAAGTACTTTGACACTGTGCAATCGGAGTTGGCTCAGTGGTTTTGGGATCGATTTGCCCGAGAAGTAGTGCCTCGCTTGGCACATTTGCGCCACTCACTCAACTACAATGATGCGCATATGCACAATCTCATTGTGCGTGGCGATGTATGTGCGCCGCGTGTCGAAGGAGTCGTGGATTTTGGCGATTGTCTGTATACGCATACCGTCAGTGAGCTGGCCATTGCGATGGCCTATGCATGTATGGAGCAGCCTGATCCATTATCTACGGCATGTGAGGTACTTCGTGGTTTTCATCAAGTTTGCCCATTGCAGGAAGATGAGCTGGCCGTACTTTATGATCTGGTTGCTGCACGCTTGCTCATCACGGTGAGTATGGCTGCAATGCGCAGGCATTCGCAATCCACTAACGATTATTGGTTTGTCAGTGAGCGCCCTGCTTGGGATCTGCTCCGGCGCTGGCGCCAGCTGCATCCCAATTGGGCGTACTATGCTTTTCGGCAGGTAGTGGGCTTGGATGCCGTGCCCCAACGCGCTGCGTTTGATCGTTTTGTAGCGCAGTACAAGCAATCATTTCATCCTGTAGTGCGACTTCCTGGCCCTGCTACCCATCTCGACTTGAGTGTAGGCAGTACACACTTGGGGCATCCGTCTCATTATTTGGATGCAGAGGCTTTTGCCAAAAAGATAGCTCAAATGCTTGAAAGCTCACAGGCCCGATGGGGCTTTGGAGGATATGGAGAAGTGCGACCGTTCTATACTACCGATGCCTATATGTGCCCAGGCAATGAAGGTCGGCGTTGGCGCACTGTGCATTTGGGCATAGATATCTGGGCGCCTGCAGGTACCCCTATCTGGGTGCCTTGGGATGCCCAGGTGCACAGTTGGGCCGACAATGCCCAACGGCTCGACTATGGGCCGTGCATCATCTTGACACATCAGATCCCTGATGGTCTTAAGTTCTGGACACTCTATGGGCATTTAAGTCGTGCGTCGTTGAAGGACTTGTATCCAGGTAAGACATTCCAACGAGGAGAGCGGCTGGGCACTATAGGCACGATGGAAGAAAATGGTAGTTGGCCCGCCCATTTGCATTTTCAACTCATTCTCGATGTATTGGGGCACGAAGGTGACTTTCCTGGCGTGGCTTTTCCCGATCAATGGCCTTTGTGGCAAGCACTGTGCCCTGATCCTACACCTTTTTTCTCGTTTTCCGAATGTAGTAGGCCGGCAATGCCTGCTCGACTCGACCACACTCAGTTGCTCGCCCTGCGACAACGGTATTTAGGCCCCAACTTGAGCTTGAGCTATGATCGACCGTTGCACATCGTACGAGGGTACATGCAGCATCTATATTCCGCTGATGGGCGCCGCTATCTCGATACGGTGAATAATGTGCCTCACGTAGGGCATCAGCACGATGCGGTGGTGCGGGCTGGCTGTCGCCAAATGGAAGTACTCAATACCAATACACGTTACTTGCACGAGGAAATCGTTCATTTTGCTGAAGAGCTACTTGCCACTTTGCCCTCACCACTTGAAGTAGTCTATTTTGTCAATAGCGGCAGCGAAGCCAATGAGCTGGCATTGCGTATTGCCCGCACAGCTACCCATGCTACAGATGTAATGGTGTTGCAAACGGGCTATCACGGCAATACGCAGGGATGCATAGAGGTAAGTAGCTATAAATTCGACGGGCCTGGAGGTAGCGGTGCACCACCCCATGTGCATGTGGTGCCCACCCCCGATGTGTATAGAGGGCAATATCGAAATCCGGATGCAGCTGCACAGCAATATGTGGCTGAAGTGCAAAAAATATTGAATGGGCTGGCGATGCAGGGCAAGCAGCTCGCCGCTTTTATTTTTGAGAGTATTATGAGCTGTGCCGGGCAGATCGTTTTGCCTTCGGGCTTTTTGGCGGCAGCTTGTCGGGCAGTACATCAAGCCGGTGGCGTGTGCATTGCCGACGAGGTGCAAACGGGCTTGGGACGTGTAGGCGATGCCTTTTGGGCTTTTCAGTTGCATGGCATCGTACCCGATATAGTGACTATAGGCAAACCTTTGGGCAATGGACATCCTGTTGGTGCGGTAGTCACTACTCGTGCCTTGGCAGATGCTTTTGCCAATGGCATGGAGTACTTCAATACCTTTGGCGGCAATCCAGTTTCTTGTGCTATTGGGCGCGCAGTATTGGGCGTGGTACGTGCTGAAAAGTTACAGAGCCATGCGCGGAGGGTAGGTAATGCCCTACTGTCGGGGTTGCAGCAGTTGCAACGGCGCTTCCCCCTCATAGGTGATGTAAGAGGGCATGGTTTGTTCCTGGGTTTTGAGCTGGTATGTGATCCCATTGTGCGCACACCGGCACCTCGGCAAGCACACTACTTAGTCAATCGCATGCGGCAACTTGGGTTCTTGATGAGCACCGATGGCAAAGATCACAATGTGATCAAAATCAAACCGCCACTGTGTTTTGCACCGCGCGATGCGCAACAGCTGCTCGAAGTATTGGCACAGGTGTTCCAGGAAGATTGCATGCGCATCGACTGAAGACAAAGGTAAAAGGCCCAAGCAAACGGTGATTGGGCCTTTTGTGTATTAGTGCTTTTTTCGATTGAAGGAGCGGCGTTGCCGTGGTTTTTTGCGCTGCGTAGGTATAGCTGCCATGGGAGTAGTGTCTTCGAAAGGATGCCCTTCACACACGGCAATTTGCTGCTTGATCAGGCGCTGTATGTTTTGCAAATAGGGACGCTCGTCGTGATCGCAGAACGATAGGGCTTCGCCGCTCTGTGTTGCGCGACCCGTACGCCCGATGCGATGCACATAGGTCTGGGGGTGGCTGGGCAGATCAAAGTTGATCACGCGGCTCAGGTGAGCTACATCGATACCTCGAGCTGCTACGTCAGTAGCTACGAGCACGCGCGTGTGCCCTTGTTTGAAGCGGCACAGCGTTTTTTGTCGAGCAGCCTGGCTCTTATTGCCATGAATGGCATCGGCGTGGATACCTTCTTTGTTCAATATACGGGCCAGCTTGTCAGCACCATGCTTGGTGCGTGAAAATACGAGTGTGGCTTCGGGCTTGTCTTGGAGCAAATGCAGTAGTAAAGGCAATTTGCGCTTGCGCGCTACAAAATATACCGATTGGTCGATGTGAGCAGCAGTAGTCTGTTGAGGCCTGATGACAAGTTGGGCTGGTTGCTCGCCAAGTATCTGTTTGGATAGCTTGACAATAGCAGGTGGCAGTGTAGCTGAGAAAAATAGCGATTGGCGGTGTGTAGGTACCAAAGCGACGATGCGTCGGATGTCGTGAATAAAACCCATGTCCATCATCTGGTCAGCTTCGTCAAGGACAAGGTGTGCCACATGCGACAGATCAATGTGCCCTTGTTGTGTCAGGTCGAGCAAACGTCCCGGTGTGGCGACTAGCACGTCGATACCTTGACGCAAACTGCGCGTTTGGGCATATTGTTTGACACCACCATACACTACCCCAATCTTTAGTCCGGTGTATTGGCCATAATTGCGAAAGCTGTCAGCTACTTGTATGGCCAATTCACGTGTGGGTGTTACTACTAGTGCTCGAATGGCTCGTTTGTTGCCAGCAGTGGCAGGCGCTTGAGTCAGCTGTTCGATGATGGGGATCGAGAACGCTGCTGTTTTACCTGTGCCGGTCTGTGCACTGACGAGCAAGTCGCGTCCCTTGAGCAATGTAGGTATAGCTTGCTGTTGCACTTCGGTAGGTGTGTGGTACCCTTGGCGCTCCAGGGCGCGTAGGAGGGGCTTGCTCAAGCCCATGTCTGAAAATGTCATTGAAAAAAAGATAGCAGGATGGATGGTCGTGTGCTTTTCGGCAAACACCTCAATACGCAAGGCATGCGAAGCAAAAGAAAACTGAAACGTGGAGGGAAAATCCTTCCGGAGCCTTTTCTTCTGTGGAATCCCGAACAATACTCTATAATGGCTCCGGATTCTCGCCGCGTGCTCGTCATGGCCATTCACCCTAAGTGAATAATGCGGCAAAGGTAGGGCTAATTTTGATGACTCTTTGAAAAGAAGCTCACTTTTTTGTTTTTGCCGCTTCTTTTCTCCGCTTTCTAGGGGCAATGGGTGTATTTTTGGCCACTTAAATTACCCGGCTATGAAAAAGCTACTGCTTGGCTTGTGTGTAAGTACTATGGGCTGGGCTGCTCAGGCACAAAACGGCCAGCATGCACCAATCGATTATGGCCAACGCCCGCAAGCACGTGCCGTGCTACTTGCTCAAGGCCCTAAAATTGATGGTGAGGTGTTGCACGACCCTGTCTGGCAGCAAGTGCCCTCCATAGGCCCATTGACGCAGTCGCGACCTAGAGCGGGGCAGCCAGCTTCAGAACCTACTGATATACGCATTGCCTACGACGACCAAAACCTCTATGTGGGAGTAGTGTGTTACGATAGCCAGCCTGATCAGCTCGTCGTACCCGATGCGCGTCGCGATGCTTCACTCGACAATGCCGATGCAGTGTTGTTCTTGCTGGATACTTATCACGACGGGCAAAACGGCTTTGTCTTCGGCACTAATATCGTCGGTAGTGAATACGATGCCCAGGTCGACAACGAAGGGCAAGGCAATTTTTCCAATAACAGGCAGCAAGGTGGACGTATCGGGGGGTTCAATTTGAATTGGGATGCTACCTGGACGGTACGCACTCAGCGAGGTGACTATGGCTGGAGCGCCGAATTCGCCATTCCCTTGCGCACACTGCGCTATCGCTCAGGGCAAAATCTCACCTGGGGGTTCAATTTTCAGCGAAATATTAGAAAAAACAACGAGGTGTCTTACTGGGCACCTTTGCCCATCCAGTTCGATCTCAAGCGCGTGTCGTTGGCTGGCACACTTACGGGCCTGAACTTGCGTAGCCCTGGAAACCTGAAAGTCATTCCCTACGTACTGGGGCAGGCCAACCGAGACTATGCCCAACCGCCTGTACAAACTCAGCTCACACCTCAAATGGGAGGAGATGTCAAATACAGCATTACGCCAGCGCTCACCCTCGACTTGACCTACAATACCGACTTTGCCCAAGTGGAAGTAGATGAGCAACAAATCAATCTGGACCGCTTCAATCTCTTTTTTCCAGAAAAAAGGCCTTTCTTCTTGGAAAATGCGGGCTTTTTTGCCGTAGGTAGCCCGGGCGAAGTGGATCTATTTTTTAGCCGTCGCATAGGCATTGGCCCCAATGGTGAAATAGTGCCCATTACAGGTGGGGCACGTCTCAGTGGTCGGGTAGGTCAGACCAATGTGGGGTTGTTGAGCATGTTTACCGAGGCAGTACCTGATAGCTACATTGAGCGGCAGAACTTCTCTGTGGCACGGGCCAGCTACGAGTTTGCCCAGCGTTCCGCTGTAGGTGGGCTCTTTGTCAATAGGCAAGGCATGGGTGAAACGCCCGACGACTGGAACCGAACGTATGCGCTCGATGGCAAATGGGGCATAGGTAAAAAGGCGCAATTGTCGGGTTTTTGGGCAGGCACGCGTACCCCCGGTATTGATGCGCAAGATCACGCCTGGCGCTTTCAGGCGCGATACGAATGGAATGGGCTAATCCTCAATGCTGCTTGGACGCAGGTGGGCGAAGGGTTCAACCCCGAGGTGGGCTTTTTGCAGCGCACGGCCTTTCGCAAGCCCGAGTTGCTCATCTTTAAACGGATCAGACCGAAAGCGAACCGATGGAAGTTTTTGGAATTTCGCCCCCATACTTCCTATCGCAGTTATTGGAACTTCGACAATTTTTTGGTGACCAGCTTTTGGCATACTGATAACCACTGGGTCTTTGAAAGTGGCACAGAGTTTCATACTGGAATCAATTTCACCGTAGAAGGTGTGCTCGATACTTTTCTCTTGGTAGGTCGCGTGCCTGTGCCCTCTGGTACCTATCGCCACAGAGAAGCTCAGTTGGTGTTTTTTACCAATAAGAGTAAACCAGTATACATCAGTACCAGGCACGTATTGGGTGGTTTTTTTGGCGGCAAACGCTATAACAACAGACTGACATTGGGCATTCGTCTGGGCGATCGCTTTTCTTCTGAGTTTACGCTCAACCGAAACGATATCTTTTTGCCTTTAGGCGATGTGACTACGACCATCTTTCGCTCGCGTCTGTCCTATTCATTTACGCCACGCATTTACGTACAAACATTGATTCAGTACAACAGTGTGATTGACAACTGGTCAGCCAATGTGCGTTTTAGTTGGCTGCAAGATGCCAATACGGGTTTGTTTGTCGTATACAATGAAGGGCGTACTATGCTAGAACCCCAACAACGCAGCTTGACCGTCAAATACACACGCGTATTCGACCTATTGCATTAGGGCCATATAGTCAACGTATCAGAGCAATACTTCCCTTTTTGAGTAGGGTGTGGCCGTCTATGCGTTTCACCTTGGCCATCCACACGTATACGCCAGTGGGTGCAGGTTGACCATTGATGGTGCCATCCCAACCGAGACTCGGATCGTTGAGGGGAAGATTCTGCCCTTCCCATGCAGTGCCGCCCCATCGGCTAATGATTGTGAGGTGTTCTATTTGGGTAAAGACATTGCTGCCAAAAAGGGTGAAGGTGTCATTGATGCCATCTCCGTTGGGGGTAAAGGTATTGGGAGCAAATATTTCTTGGGTACTTATCGGCGCTACTTTGAGGGTAGCTTGTTGGCTTGCTACGCACCCTGTTGCACTGATAGCAGTGAGCTGAATAGTGGTCGTCTGTTCGAGATATGCTATAGGTGTCAGGCAGTTAGTGCAGCTAAAGAGCTGGGCTGGCTGCCATTCGAGCGTGTAATCTTGAGCATCTGGTGGCAATATAGCCCAAAGGGTTGCCGTATCTCCTGAGAACAGTGTGCGGCTGGGTAGACCGATTTCTACCCACCAAGGGGCGGCTTGAGGTACTTCAATGCTCATGGTTCGGGTGCACCCCGAACCAAAATAGATGGTCAATTGATGTGTGCCGGCAGCTGCTTCCCATTGCCACTGATCGGACAAGGTGCCGTCCCATTCGTATTGCCACTCGGGCTGCGGGTTGGCTATGAGTACTTGCCCATCAGTCATGCCTGGGCATGTAGGAGGAAGTATCTCTACTTGTGGGTCGATGTCGGGCCAGCTTTCTATCTGAAACGAACTCACTGATTGGCAGCCATTGGCATCGACTATCGTCATTGCGTAGGTGCCAGCTGCCAAGCCTGTTATCTGATCATTTGCCGAAAGGCCACTGCCCCACTCATAAGTAAAGGGCGGAGTGCCCGCCATAGGGGTAGCCGCTGCAATGCCTGTGCTGCTATTAGGGCATGTAGGAGTGGTCTGAATCGATACTTCGGGCTGCGGAAAGATGGTCACGTCGATCCATGTACTGAGGCTACAATCGTAGTATTTGTCATGTGCGATCAAGTTGACTTGATAGTTGCCCACGTCAGTAAAAGTGTGGCTAAAAGTAGGACCAATGGTGCTAAGACCTTGGGCTACCCAAGTGAATTCGATGCATGGCACTACACTCCATTCGAAGCTCATCTCGCCCCAATTGTCGGAATACAGGTCATCAGTGAATTGCACTTGCACGTTGCTCCCATCGCCTGGATAGTAAAGGCGATATACGTGATCGGGATTGTAGCCTGCGGGCTCGACAAAAAGCGGAGTGGGAAACTGCAAGTAGTTGTCGGCGGGTAGCAGTGGCTGGTTGGTCAGCGTATCGTATCGGTAAAAAGCATCGTAAAACTGAGGAGTCTCGCTCCAAACGGTGTAGCGCCCCGATATGGTGAGTACGTAGTAGCAGCCGTTGGGCTGGGAAGAGAAACTGAACTGAAAATCATTCTGAAAGCCCACGACATTCCATTGACTCAGATAGATGGGGGTGGTGTCGAAGGTACCTGTAGGCATGAGCTCGAGGCTTAAAGGGCCGCCGCAAGTAGCAGTATCGGTAATGTTTGCCGAAAGGCTCAGCAAGCTGCATTGACTCTGCAGCTGCGTGCAATAAGTGATGCTCATCAGCCCAATAAAGGTGGCAAGGATTCGTACAAACTGATGCATAGAAGGCCGGTTTTGGAATGACCGGGTGTTGTACTAAGGGTGTGTGGGCTGTGGGTTGGGTAAAATAGCAAATACTCTTGGAAAGAAAGCATTAATTGGTGTGTGAATTGTGGGAAATGTCGCAGGAGAAGCATGATCTTAAGGCAACCTTATTGGGTCAATGTGTAGTATGGTAGTGGTGTACTTTGTTGCGTAGCCTGTGAAAGGAATAACCGCACTTTTTCATTATTATGGATAGGTGAGGATTCTTTGGATTGCTTAAGAATGACCTACAATTGTACGTAGCGAGATTGCAATATATGACAGGAAGATAGTCTGGCTGTTGTAAGTTTGGCATTTGTGTCTGAGGGTAAGTTGCATATGAGGAAAATTGTAAATTTTTGCCCGTTCATGCATTGACCTGGATTAATAACACAATCGTTCATGACAGAAATCAAGCAGTTCAAGAAAATTTTGGTAGCTAACAGGGGCGAGATAGCCATTCGGGTGCTACGTGCTGCCTCAGAGCTGAAGCTACGCACTGTGGCGGTTTACACTTACGAAGATCGCTACTCACTCCATCGATACAAAGCTGATGAGAGCTATCAGATTGGCCCTGAAGGCGAACCACTTAAGCCCTATCTGGATATTGACGAGATTCTTCGCGTGGCCAAAGCCCATCAGGTGGATGCCATACATCCGGGCTATGGTTTCCTTTCGGAAAATGTGGAGTTTGCCCGTCGCTGTCGCGAAGTAGGCATCACCTTTATCGGTCCCGATCCCGAGGCCATGGAACAAGTGGGCGACAAGCTGAGGAGCAAAGAATTGGCGCGTACCTTGGGCCTGCCGCTCATAGAAGATAGCCGCGAGCCGCTCACTAACTTTGAAGTAGCCCTGCGCGAAGCCCAGCGCATAGGCTTTCCCCTGATGATCAAAGCAGCAGCAGGTGGGGGTGGGCGTGGGATGCGCGTAGTGCGCGACGAACAACAGCTAAAAGTTGCTTTCGACAACGCGCGCAATGAAGCCCGTGCAGCCTTTGGCGATGATACTGTCTTTTTGGAAAAATTCATCGACAATCCCAAGCACATAGAGGTGCAGATATTGGGCGATCGCTATGGCAATGTGGTTCATCTGTTTGAGCGCGATTGCTCGGTGCAGCGCCGTTTTCAGAAGGTGGTAGAGGTTGCACCCTCACTGACTTTGAGCGATGTGACGCGTCAGCGCTTATACGATTATGCTTTGCGCTTGATGCGGGCTGTGAATTATTCGTGTGCTGGCACGGTAGAATTTTTGGTCGATCAGCAAGAGCAGATTTATTTTATAGAGGTCAACCCCCGCATACAAGTAGAACATACCGTTACGGAACAGATTACTGGCATCGATCTGGTACGTGCGCAGTTTTTGATTGCTATGGGCTATCCGTTGTCGCATCCACTTTTGCGCATCTATTCTCAGGCGCATGTCACCATGTATGGTTATGCCATTCAATGCCGCATCACGACAGAAGATCCGGCCAACGACTTTAAGCCCAGCTATGGGACCCTAATCGCGTATCGGTCGGCTAGTGGTTTTGGCATCCGCCTCGATGCAGGTAATGCCTATCCAGGGGCTCTTATCTCACCTTATTTCGACAGCTTACTGGTAAAGGTAACCGCCTGGGGGCGCACCTTGCGAGGTGCGGCTGCACGCATGCACCGCACATTGCGCGAATTTCGCGTGCGCGGTGTACAGACCAACATCGACTTTTTGCTCAACTTGCTGCAAAACGAAACCTTTCTTGAGGGGCGCGCTACAGTCAACTTTATCAAAGAACACCCGGAGCTGCTGCAGTTGCCACGCCGACAAGATCGAGGGACCAAAGTGCTCAAATATTTGGCCGAAGTGATTATCAATGGTCATCCCGATGTGAAGTACATCGATCGGCAACGCAATGCGCGTTTTCGCAAGCCTAAGATACCGCCTTTCGATGCCAAAGCTGGTTTGCCGAAAGGGAGTAGAGATATTTTTCTAGAGCGCGGCGCTACGGGTGTGGTAGAGTGGCTGGCCCAGCAGGAGGTCATTCAATATACCGACACGACTCTACGCGATGCACACCAGTCGCTTTTTGCCACTCGCATGCGCACCTATGACATGCTGCAAATGGCTCGAAGCTATGCGCATCACCATGGCGGCGAGCTGTTCAGCATGGAAGTATGGGGTGGGGCTACGTTCGATGTAGCACTTCGCTTTTTGAAAGAGAGCCCTTGGCAGCGCTTAGCCATGTTGCGCGAGGCGATTCCCAACGTGTTATTCCAGATGTTGCTGCGTGGCGCCAATGCTGTGGGCTACGCGGCTTATCCCGACAATCTTGTCGAGGCTTTTATCGAAAAAGCTTATGAAACGGGTATAGACCTATTCCGCATTTTCGATAGCCTCAACTGGGTAGAAAACATGAAAGTGAGCATTCGCAAAGTACGTGAGGTAGGAGCCATTGCAGAGGCGAGTATTTGCTATACGGGTGACGTTTCGGACTCCAACCGAAAAAAGTACGACTTGCAGTACTATATCGACTTGGCACGGCGGCTTGAGGATGAGGGGGCTCATATCATTGCCATAAAAGACATGGCGGGTCTGCTCAAGCCCCGTGCTGCTGAGATGCTCATTCCGGCATTGCGCGAAGCCGTCTCACTACCTATCCATTTGCATACGCACGATACATCGTCTATTCAGGCTGCTACCTATCTGAAGGCTATAGACGCCGGCGTTGATGTGGTAGATGTAGCTTTGGCCAGCATGTCGGGCCTCACCTCGCAGCCGAATTTCAACAGCATCGTCGCCATGATGCAGGGCCATCGCCGCGAACGTCCTGTAAATCTCAGCTCGCTCAATCGCTTCAGCGATTATTTCGAAGCTGTGCGCGATTACTACTATCCGTTCGAGACTGAGCTGCGCTCGGGTACAGCCGAAGTATACGAGCACGAAATTCCTGGTGGCCAGTATTCCAACTTGCGCCCTCAAGCGCGTGCGCTGGGTCTAGAAGACCGCTTCGATCAGATCAAAGAGAACTACAAAGCGGCTAATGAGCTGTTGGGCGATATCATCAAGGTGACTCCTTCGTCCAAAGTGGTGGGTGATTTGGCAATGTTTATGACTGCCAATGACTTGAGTAAGAAGGATATACTGGAACGCGGCCATACACTCGACTTTCCCGATAGTGTCAAGTCCTTGTTGCGCGGTGATCTGGGGCAAGCACCTGGAGGGTTTCCCAAGCAGTTGGAGCGCATTGTCCTTAAAGACGAAAAGCCCTATACCGACAGGCCTAATGCTCATTTACAACCTATAAACTTTGAAAAAGAATTGCCACAGTTTTTTGAGCGTTTTGGCGATCAATACGACGAGCGCGATTTCATTTCCTGGAAACTCTATCCTAAAGTGTTCGAAGCTTGGCATACTCATCGCGAGCGTTACGGTGAGGTATGGTTTATTCCTACTCCGCCATTTTTCTACGGGCTTTCGCCAAACGAAGAAATCTTAGTGACGCTTGAAAAAGGTAAGACGATCATTGTTCGCTATCTGAATATGACAGAGCCCAATGAACAGGGAAATAGGCTGGTGTTTTTCCGACTCAATGGTCAAACCCGTGCTATAGAAGTACGCGACAAGTCGCTGGAAGTCGAAGTGGTGCGCCATCGAAAAGCCATAGCAGCCAATGAGATTGGGGCGCCTTTACAGGGTAATCTCTCACGTATTTTAGTACAACCTGGCGATAAAGTGGCGCCTAATACGCCATTATTTATCATTGAAGCCATGAAAATGGAAAGTACGATTACGTCGCCCATGGCGGGTACGGTCAAGGAGGTAGTATTGGCTGAAAAGACATTAGTCGAGCAAGGCGATTTAATTATCGTACTGAATCCAGAATGAGGACTTAGCGACACTTGGCTGCAACTTTTTTCCCGACAGCATGGTATTTACAGCGATACTCAACGAGATTGTGATAATTTTTTTGCTGCGAAGTTAGCATCATACACTGAAGAGTATTAACTTCGCACTTGGATAAGCGTAAAAGAATCTTCCCGCCCAATACCATCGTCCCACTGCCCGGCTCTTCCCGCCTACCTGGAGCCGGGCACCTGTTTTGTGGACTGTTGTAATTGGAATCAAGCTAACTCCTTGAGTCTTTTTTTTAAGGCGAATAGTTCGTCGCGGTACTGTGCTGCCGTAATAAAATCCAGCTCTTTAGCCGCGGCTTTCATTTTTGTTTCTGTTTGTGCGATGAGTTGTTCGAGCTGATCTCGATTCATGTATTGCACGATGGGATCGGCCGCTACATCAGGTGTGGCAGGTGCAACGTAGTGCTTGGCGTGGCCCCTAATGTCGAGAATAGATTTTCGGTTCAAAATTTCTTCTTTACTCTTTCGGATGGTAGTTGGGGTAATGCCGTGTTTTTCATTGTAGGCCATTTGGATGGCCCGCCGCCTGTTGGTTTCGTCTATGGTGCGCTGCATCGACTCGGTGATCTGGTCGGCGTAAAAAATGACCAAGCCATGGGCATTGCGTGCAGCGCGACCTGCCGTTTGGGTGAGTGAGCGTTCGTTGCGCAGAAAACCTTCTTTGTCGGCATCGAGTACAGCCACCAACGATACTTCGGGCAGGTCTAACCCTTCGCGCAGCAGGTTGACGCCAACCAACACGTCGAAGTCGCCTAAACGCAAATCACGCAGGATCTCTACGCGTTCAAGCGTATCGATTTCCGAATGGATATACCGCACTTTAATGTCGAGTTTAGCCAAATACGCAGCCAGTTCTTCGGCCATGCGCTTGGTCAAAGTAGTAACCAAGACGCGTTCATCCGCAGCTACGCGTTGGCGGATCTCTTCGAGCAAGTCGTCGATTTGGTTAATGCTGGGGCGTACCTCTATAGGGGGATCCAGCAGGCCAGTGGGGCGAATGAGCTGTTCCACAATCACTCCACTGGTTTGTTCCAGCTCATAGTCGCCAGGGGTAGCACTCACATAGATCACCTGATTAATGAGCTCTTCAAACTCGGCAAAGTTTAGTGGGCGGTTGTCTAAGGCCGAAGGCAATCGGAAGCCATGCTGGACCAGGTTGAGCTTGCGCGCGCGGTCACCTCCCCACATGCCCCGTATCTGAGGGATGGTCACGTGGCTTTCGTCAATGATCATCAGATAATCTTCGGGAAAGTAGTCGAGTAAGCAAAAGGGGCGTGTACCGGGGCGACGGCCATCGAAAAAACGCGAGTAATTTTCCACACCACTGCAGTAACCCAATTCACGCAGCATTTCGATGTCGAAAGTAGTGCGTTCGCGCAGTCGTTTGGCTTCCAATAGGCGCCCCTCCCGCTCGAAATACTTGAGTTGTTCGTGGAGCTCTTCTTCAATTTCTTGGATGATCTGGTTCATTCGATCTTTAGGAGCAATGTAGAGGTTGGCCGGGAAAATGGCTGCTGTATCGAGGCGTTCGATGCGCTTGCCCGTCTCTACTTCGATCATCTCGATCGACTCGATTTCATCCCCCCAAAAGACGATGCGGTAGCCGTAGTCCACGTAAGGTAGGTTGATGTCTACGGTGTCGCCTCTGACGCGGAAAGTAGCCCGTCGGAAATCCGATTCAGTACGGGCATAGAGGCTTTCTACCAATGACCACAGCAGCTTGTTGCGCGACAGCTGCTGTCCCGTGGCCAGACGGATAATGCCCGACTTGTAATCTTCGGGGTTGCCCATGCCGTAGATGCACGATACAGAAGCTACGATAATGATGTCGCGCCGACCCGATAGCAGGCTCGATGTGGCTCGTAGTCGCAGTTTGTCCACTTCCTCATTGATAGAGAGGTCCTTTTCTATATACAGATCCGACTCGGCCAAGTAGGCTTCAGGCTGATAGTAATCGTAGTAGGAAACGAAGTATTCTACAGCATTTTCGGGGAAAAATTCTTTGAATTCACCATACAGTTGGGCGGTAAGCGTCTTGTTGTGTGTGATGACCAAGGTGGGCCGATTGAGTTGGGCAATGACGTTGGCCATGGTAAATGTTTTGCCCGACCCCGTCACGCCTAAGAGCACCTGAGCGCGCTCACCAGCTTCGACACCGCGAACCAGCTGCTCAATAGCCTGTGGTTGATCGCCCGTAGGCTGAAAGTCCGAAACCAGTTTAAAAGAGCTCATAATGATCGACTCAGTTGAGGGCAAAAGCAGTTAACCTACAAAGTTTGTAAAATTGCAGCCTTACTTTTTATTGGGTGCTGTGTCCGGATACCGCTAAACAACACTTGTATATGGAACTAGTTTTACCTGATTGGTCTTCCGGTGCAATGTGGTTGGCATTGCTCACACTGACTTTTCTCGAAATCGTTCTGGGTATCGACAACATCATCTTTATCTCCATTGCATCTTCTCGCCTGGAAGAGCAGCAACGAAAAAAAGCCATCAATATCGGCCTGGTGTTAGCCATGATGCTACGTATTGCTTTGTTGTTTGGTATTTCCATACTCATCGCCATGAATGAGCCGTGGATTTCATTTAATTGGGGTTGGGCTCATGCAGCTTTCTCGGGTCAAAGTTTCATGCTGATTGCAGGTGGCCTATTTCTTCTATACAAGAGCACTTCGGAAATCCACCACAAACTGGAGGGAGCGCCTGTAGCCGAAGTTGCTACACACAAAGCAGAGCGCGAAAGCTTGGGGCAAGTAGTGTGGCAAATCACCCTTATCAATATCGTCTTTTCCTTCGACTCGATCCTTACCGCAGTGGGTATGACCAATGGGTTGAAAGGGGCCTTGGTGCTGATGATCATTGCTGTAGTGCTTTCCGTGGGCGTGATGATGCTTTTTGCCGCACCAGTAGGGCGTTTTGTCAACAGACATCCTACCATTCAAATGTTGAGTTTGGCATTTCTCATCCTTATTGGCTTTATGCTCATTGCCGAAGGTGCACACATGGCTCATCTTACGCTGTGGGGAACGCAAGTAGGAGTAGTACCCAAAGGATATCTGTATTTTGCCATTGCATTTTCGCTCTTCGTAGAATTTCTCAACTTGCGACTGCGCAAGCGCACAGCAACACCCGTCCATCTCCACTCCATGACGGAAGATGCCGAACGAGAGGGCATTATATGATGCCTTTTGGCAAATGCAAAACCACCTACATGGCTATGCTATGCCTCAAATGAAGTCAACCCATAGCCTCTTATGCTTTGTTCGCTACATACTCATCCAAATAAGTGAAATGTGGCCCCAAATGCCCATCTATAGCAATGGTGGCGCGATCCAGCATCTCACTGTGTGGTTTGAGTAATTCGGGAAAAACGTACTCGATAAACTGCTGTCCAAAAGCATGAGAGGCATCTCGAGGTAGCTCACTGGGCAAATTGTCTACAGCCATCACGTCAAAAAATGCCGCTTGATAAGGCGGTACCTCACTATTGGTAGCTGGGTCGTAGCCATATACAGGATCAGCGATGGTAGAGGGGCGCAAAGTACATGGAATGGAAGCGTTAGGCGCAATGTCGCAGGTCACATCGCCAATTGTGCGAATTCGGAAATTGGCACGCATCATGTCCTGGCGCGTAAAAAATCGAGGTGCCGCAGGATCCCAATAAATGCCATGGATCATCACATCGGCTACTTGCGTAAATGGTTCAAAGGCACTTTCATAAGCTTCTGGATGTGCGTAAAAATCGGCCCGATCAAAAGGACGCCCGTCTCGTCGGCGCACGTACCACAGTGCACCAATCTGGGTAAATACCGCTTGGGAAAAAGTATCTTCTAAAAAGGTTTGAGGTGATACTTGCTGAATGCCCATGTCGCGTAGTACCTGGGCAGCGCCGCGCCCTACGCGACCCGTACCAGTCAATACGATTTTTACAGGAGGCAGTGGCAAGTGGGCATAATGACGCTTTACAGCAGCATAGTCGTGGCAGTCTTTCATACGTACCAAGTCGAATGCGCCCATGCGTTGCCCCAAGGCATAAATCGTGTTGTGTGCACCGGCCATTCCAGCAAAGTATCCAAATGCTATGACGCGCTTGCCAGACTCGTCGGTAAGCACCTCGTAATCGATTAGCCTGATGCGCTTTTCCAAGATGGCCTGCAATAAGTGGCGATTATAGGGCTGCATCTTAATCGTATGGGAAAAGAAAAAGTAAGTCTTTCCCGCCATCAATTGCTCAACAGGGACCTCCTTGATGCCTAGTAGGATATCTCGATCAGTAAGATCTTCGCAAAGGGGAATGCCCAACTTGGCATATTCCTCGTCTCTATATGCGCGAATGGAGGAGGGAGCTACTGCAATGTCTACGGAAAAGCGATCTATCAGATAGCGACATTGCTGGGGGGTGAGCGCTACGCGATTGTCAGGGGGCACTTTCCCTTCTTTGATAAGTCCAATTTTCAGCATGAATTTTCATTTGGTTAGTTTGAATACGAACGTGCAAATATTCTCTTTTTTGGTTTTTTTCCATATACCAATGGCGGCAGTAACCGATGACTTAGTTTTAGTGAAAGAAACTCAATGATCTATATGTTAGATTTACTCTCTATAAAATGTGTTATTTAATTTTTGTTATTAAAATACTTGAAGACCAACAGCTAATGTCTTAATTTTGGACAATCGCTTACATCTACCCCCGCTAGTTTTTCCATAAGTTTCCCCCCAACATTACACCACCTTTATTCACGAATAATACCAAAGGGGAATGTACGTATTTGTCACGTTGCTCGTTGGATGTGCTTTGGTTGTGAGTCTGTTCTTCTGTCAGCATGCTACTACCAAAGACCCCAGATAAGTAAATGAAGTAAGACTCAAATGCTGTAAACCAATATTTACCAATTGGTAAATAAGCATCTGTGGAAAGCATTTCTCGTAGACGCCACTGGGCTACACGGGCTGTTTATGCTACATAGCATGTGTTTCGTTAAAGTAAGAAGGAGGGGGTGTACTTGTGCGTTTCTGCAGACAGATGAGTTGTAGAACAAAAGATGGTACTACTTATTGCGGCGAACCTTCCATGAATGCTGCATAGCAGCCTTAAACAAATGATTGCTTGGATGCAAACCATGGCGATGGTCATTTGTTAAACTCATGCGTAGTGTGGATAAAACCTCTACGAGAATGTTATCTTTGCCCGCTGCAACCCAAAAGTGGATGCAAGTGTTGAAAAGAATAGGGGACGTACTGGTATCGACAGGAAAGTGGTACCGTACAGTAAGCATGCCGGAGTATGATCGCTCAACTCCGTCAACAACTGGCGATCGACTCGTATTAAATGGCGACTACAACTACGCCATGGCTGCCTAATCCAAGCGGATTAGAAGCCATTCTGCCGCACGCTTGACGCCTGATACACAGCGTGCCGCGGATCATCGAGCCTTCAGGCTTGGGTAGGCAACCTGCTCCAGTTGTCTGCCGACATCTTCGGAGCTCAGGCGAGTGCACGGGCGAGTTCCCTGGCCTACCGCTCGCTGAAGCCGCAAACAGGGAACTAAGCATGTAGAAAGCTGTGCGGAGCTTTCTCTGGACGCGGGTTCGACTCCCGCCGTCTCCACTGCTATTGATCGCCGCTACTCAAAACAAAAGATATACGAAGTATCATCGGAATGCTTTGTTTTGAACGCATACTTCAGCCCTTCACTCGTGCGTTGGTGAAGGGCTTTCTTGTTGCTGTCCTTTCCCGAAAAAATGACTCTGGCATGCGTGTGGCCGCACTACTTTTTCTGATCATGATGGGTATGGGCTGGTCGGCTTGTGCACAGCCCGATTTTTATCTCAAAGGTCAATACGGATTTACTCGAGCGGATACCTTGAGAGGTAGTCTACGCCCCGAACGCACTTGCTTCGATGTGACTTTTTACGGGCTTAACATTCGCGTGGATCCCCAGACACGCACGCTAAGTGGTTATGTAGACATAGATTTCCAAGTGGTGACCCCTACTACTCGCCTCCAACTCGATCTGGATCGGCGCATGTCTATCGAGCAAATCCAACTAGACGGAGCGCGAAAGTTGGCTTGGCAACGCGAAGCAGATGCCGTATTCGTGCACACGCCACTGCTTCACCCAGACACACATCACCGCCTGCGCGTATGGTACGGTGGTCAGCCACGTAAGGCGCCTTGGCCCCCATGGCAGGGTGGGTTCGTGTGGGAAAAGGATCGCAATGGAAAGCCCTGGATAGGAGTGGCTTGCGAAGGTGATGGCGCCAGCTTATGGTGGCCCAACAAGGATCATCTCAGCGATGAGCCCGACAGTGCTGCGATCAATGTGGAGATACCCCAGGGTGTAGTATGTGTGGCCAACGGTCAGTTTCGAGGAGTCGACACGCTCAACTCTGGCTGGTATCGCTATCACTGGTTTGTTTCCTATCCCATCAACAATTACAACATTACGGTAAACATTGGCGACTACGTGCACTTCCGCGACTGGTGGGTAGCAGATGATGGGGATACGCTTGCACTCGACTACTACGTGTTGTCGTATAACGAGGAAAAAGCTAAAAAGCACTTCCAGCAGGTACAGGGCGTGCTGAGCTGCTTCGAACGCTATTTTGGCAAATACCCCTTTTGGCGCGACGGCTATGCCTTGGTCGAGACGCCTTACTTGGGCATGGAACATCAGGGCGCTATTGCATATGGCAACAAGTTTAAGAAGGGCTACTTGGGGCGAGGCATTCCCGAACACATGGATTGGGATTACATCATTGTACATGAGACGGGTCATGAATGGTTTGGAAATTGCCTCAGTGTGGCAGATTTGGCTGAAATGTGGATTCATGAATCGTTCACCACTTATATGGAATCGCTTTACGTAGAATGTCGTTATGGCTATTCGGAAGCGGTGAATTACCTCATGAGCCAACGACATAGAATAAGCAATCAAGAACCTATACTAGGCCCAATGGGCGTCAATTGGGAAGACTGGCGGGGCTCAGATCATTATTTTAAAGGCGCGTGGTTGCTGCATACCTTGAGACATGCCATTGGCAATGATGAGTTGTGGTTCGATCTGCTCAAGCGTTTTTATCTAACTTATGCTTGTGGCATTGTGCAAACAGCTGACTTTGTGCAGTTCGTCAATGAGGCTACAGGGCACGACTGGTCGGCTGTCTTTGATCAGTACTTGCGTTGGACGCGTATTCCTGTTTTGCAGTATCGCATCGAACAAAATCCGAACGGCGCGTTTTGGGCTTATCGCTGGCAAGCTGATGTGCCAGCGTTCGATATGCCCATCTTTGTAGAAATTGATGGCAAGCGGAGGCAAATCATACCCCAAGTGGGGCGCTGGCAGCATTTACCCGTAGTGCAGCCCGATGAGGTGCGCGTACCCATAGAACTGTTTCTCATCGAACTTGAGGCCCTTCCTTGAAAAAGGCCTAACTGGCCCTTGTGTGTTGCTTTATGTCATGTCGTAGGTAGCTGGCTGGATTGTCGATGTCGATCGAGCTGCTTGTCCATCAGGTTAAACCACAAGGGCGGAATCATGGCAATCAGTATCGAAAGTGGATAGCCAAATGGCAGCTGAGGGCTTTCGTCCAAGTGTCGTAGGGTTTGGTACTTTCTATCAGCCTTGTAGTGATGGTCCGAATGTCGGGTTAACTCGTAGAGGAAGATGCGCCCCAGTTCGTGATTGGCATTCCACGAATGACAAGGCCGCACGCGTTCGTAGCGCCCAGAAGGCAACTGATGCCGCATAAGCCCGTAATGCTCAATGTAGTTTACCGACTCGAGCAATAGCACAGCAATAAGGGCTACTACCCAAGCGGCAAGTACTGCTACCCAGCCCCACACAGCTATCAATCCTACTAACCAGCCGACTTGCATTATCAGGTTGATACGCATTTCGTTGCGTACACTCCTCCACGGTAGGCTTTTGCCAGAGATTTGTTTGCGGGCTAAACGCCATGCTTCTCGCCACGTGCCTACTATGGCACGCAGCCAAAAACTGTAAAGAGGCTCGCCTTTTCGCGCTGTGGCAGGGTCGTTGGGCGTGGCTACCCACTTGTGGTGGCCGTAGTTGTGTGCTATGGTGAAGTGAGTATAAAGTGCGGGCACGAGTAGGCATTTTGCCATAAGCTGATGATACCACTCGGGGCGGTGTCCCAGTTCATGTCCTACGTTGATACCAAATGATCCTACTATCATGCCCATGCCTAGTGTCAGGCCCAACAGCTCGCTCTTTGTCCATGTACCGTGCTGAAGTGTGTGAAAATACCACACAAGTAAGCCATAGAGCAAGGGCAAGTGTACATATAGCAATAGGTCGAAAAATCGACGTCGTGCGCGTTGTACCATTTCACTTTCTGGGATGTTATGGGTAGAGGCTGGCAGTATCCACTCCCATAGTGGGATAATGCCAAATAACAACAGGGGTGTAGCCCATGCCCACAAACCACCCCAAGCCAATCCTAGGACCATTGAAAGTGGAGCGGTGTAGGCCAGCAAGTATTTGAGGTCTTTCCACATGGCGGATTACTTTTGCACTTCAGTAAAGCGTCTTGTGTGTTTAGCTGTAGGCTAAATTTCAACAAAAAAAGTTCAATTAGCATGGCATCCTTTTACAAATTGCGTATAAGTGAGGTACGTCGTGAGACTCCCGATGCGATCACTATTGTGTTTGAGCTGCCCCCAGCACTCAAAGATGTCTTCCAATGGAAGCCTGGTCAATATGTCACGGTGCGTTTGGAAATCGGTGAGCAAGCGCATCGCCGTTCTTATTCCATTTGTACGGCACCACATGAGGGTGTTTTGGCCATTACGGTGAAGCGAATCCCTGCTGGACTGGTATCCAACTACCTAAACGATCGAGCTGAGGCCGACATGGAGCTTGAACTGATGCCACCTCAAGGCCGGTTTACTCCTCAGCTCGACGAAACACACCGAAAGACCTACTACCTCTTTGCTGCAGGTAGCGGCATTACGCCCATCATGTCGATTATTAAGGCGGTGCTGGAACAGGAGCCTCAAAGTGCAGTCTATCTGCTTTACGGCAACCGCAATGAACAATCGATCATTTTTCGCCAAGAACTCGACCAATTAGCACAGCGTTATGAGGGGCAGTTTGAAGTGGAGTACACTTTGAGCCAGCCGGCCAGCGAGCGCGATAAAGGGTTCAAGGGATGGTTGGGCAAGCGCCATTTGCTGTGGCAAGGGCGCACGGGCCGCATCGATGCACAGATGGTACACGACTTTCTCGATCAGCATAAACCTCTTTACGGCGATTGCGAATACTTTATCTGTGGGCCCACAGGGATGATGGAGACGGTAAAAGCCGCGTTGCTCGAGCGAGGTGTGGAAGCCCGACGCATCCATTTGGAATACTTTACGCCTTTGGAGGAAGAGGCACTGCCTGCTTCTGCAAAAAATGTGGTTTCCCCCTTGAGGGGCTCGGCTAAGGCGATCGTCCATCTCGATGGACATGCACACCAAATCGATGTGCCTGAAGGCAAAACCATACTCGAAGCAGCGCTCGATGCCGGGCTCGATCCCCCATATTCATGTACTTCGGGGGCTTGTGCTACTTGCATGGCTAAAATCCTCAAAGGCAAGGTTCGAATGGATGTGTGTTTGGCGCTGGATGAGGAGGAGATTGCCGAAGGTTACATACTTACCTGTCAAGCGCATCCCGAAACGGAAGAAGTGGAGCTTACTTATGAGGTGTAGCAGTCTGTGTGCTTCAATTGATACAAATGGATATTCTCAACCGGTTGCCGGAAAAGCGATTTGAAGAGCTGGACGATTTGTTGGCTTTTATCAGTATCTACGATGATGAATTGCGTACGCAGCGCTATTTCGAGTTGTTGGAGGCGCATTGTGCTGATATCCAGGGATCTGTATGTGTGGAATTGGGCTGCGGGCTAGGGCTCATGAGTGAGCGGTTAGCCCAATTAGGTGCGCGTAAGGTGTTTGCCGTAGAGCACAATCCTCATCTATTTGTGCTGGCTTCTGAAAAGCTTCAGACCTACTCTAATGTAGAAGTAGTGCATGCCGATGCCCGTACTTTTCGTCCTTCCGAGTCTGTCGATGTGTTGGTGCACGAATTCTATGGACAATTGCTCTACGACGAGGAACTCTACGTGTTGGACCAGCTGCCGTGGCGCCCCCACTTGGTATTGCCCAATGAAGGCAAATTGCGTGCTGGTCTTACTTCTGCTGCTTCTATGACTGATGAAGTCGTTACGCCTGCCGTAGTGCGTCAGCTGGAAGGGGCTTTAGTCAGTGGCCTGTTCGATGAAGATAATCTACCCTTACAGTTTGACGTGGCTACATGGCAGTGGGGGCTTGGCCTTGCTTTGCCATCTGTGGTGGATCTCAGCGGTCGGCAGGGCGATTTGCTCTACTTTGGTTTAGAAGTTTGTCACGAAGGCCAGCTGATTTGTCGAGCAGGTACTTGTAGCAATTGGAGCTACGCATGGACGTGGCGTGCTGCTCAGCGCTTTCGCTTGTGGTTTGCGCAAGGAGCGCGTGCGCCTGAAGCTTGCTTTGAATGGCAGTTCTGATTCTCGGCGTTCATGTGCTCAGCTACTTGAGCCATAGGCTTTGAGCGCGTAGGAAAAAGATAGGGCTTTGTGGAGGGCGTGGCTTGGGTCAAGCATACCAGCGTATGCTTCGGGCCTAGCCAGCATTTCGCTTCTTTCGGTGCTCATCTATTTGCCGAAAGGCGATCTATGCGCGGAAAATGTCGTCTTTGTAATCTGTGTAGTGATGGTGGTGGCAACTTTTTTCAAAGCAGTGCAATTTAAAGGGACAAAAAGGTTGATGTAATGACCAAATTGAAGTTACGCGGAAAAGATTTGCACCGCATTGGCTTTTCTGATAACCGACATGTAGCTTTGGCCATTAGGTTGGCACAACAGCATTGCCGGCATATGAGCAAGCCCAAGGTGTTGGTACAACTCAAACAAATATTGGCTCGGCCTGACAAGTTTTGCGAAGATGAGACGTGGGGGCCGTTGGCCTGTGTGTTGTTAGACCAGCAGCTCCCTCAATCGGATAATGTGCATATGCCTTCACCGTCTCAGACTACGCAAGTGGCTTTGCGCACGGTGACAAGTGACTTTCCCGTATTTGGAAGTGATATTGAGCCGGCTGCATTACAGCAAATGCAAACAGCTATGCAGCTGCCTGTGGCGCGGGCAGGCGCTCTTATGCCCGATGCACACCAAGGTTATGGGTTGCCCATAGGGGGAGTGTTGGCTACAGAAGATGCCGTAATTCCTTTTGGTGTGGGTGTAGATATTGGCTGCCGTATGGCTTTAAGTGTATTTCCCATTTCGCCACAGGCATTGCAGCATCACAAGCAGCATTTCAAGCAGCTTTTGATTGAGCATACGCGCTTTGGTAGAGAAGAGTTTGCCCATCCAATGGACGATGAGGTGCTGGACCGAGCAGAATTCAGAGAGTTCCCCCTTTTGCGCAAGCTACACAAAAAAGCGGCTCGACAAATTGGCACTTCAGGCTCGGGAAATCACTTTGTAGAGTGGGGAATCGTAGAAGTGAAAGTTTTTGATGCACAGCTGGGCTTGGAGCCAGGAGTATATGTGGGGTTGTTGTCCCATTCGGGATCTCGCCATTTGGGAGCAGCCATAGCCAACCACTATACCAAGGTTGCCATGAGCAAGCGAGCTTTGCCCAAACATGCCCGCCATTTGGCTTGGCTACGGCTGGACGAGGCAGAAGGTATCGAGTATTGGCGCCTAATGCATTTGGCTGGCGACTATGCGGCAGCCAATCATCGACATATCCATCTACGTATGACACGCGCCTTGGGTGAGCAGCCTATAGCTACTGTAGCAAATCACCACAACTTTGCCTGGAAAGAGCCTTTGCCCGATGGTACCCCTGTAGTAATACATAGGAAAGGTGCTACGCCAGCAGCTAAGGGCTTGTTGGGCATTATCCCTGGTTCTATGGCCGATCCGGGTTATATCGTACGCGGTAGGGGATGTGATGTCAGTCTCCACTCAGCTGCTCATGGTGCAGGGCGGAAGATGTCGCGTACGCAAGCCAAGAAACTGATTAGCCGAAAAGAATTGTTGCACATGCTAACTGCTAAAGGCATCGAGTTGATAGGTGGAGGATTGGACGAAGCACCTATTGCCTACAAGGACATAGATGAAGTGATGCGCCACCAACGCGATCTGGTGGATATTGTAGGGATATTTAGACCAATTATTGTGCGAATGGATCAGTAAACATCGAGCATGGCATGGCTACTGAGGGGGAGGGGTGATTTTGCTAATAAAGGTGCTGTAGCCGGAGAAGTTGCCTAATCCACCTTGGATATTGTTGTATATCGCCACAGGTTCACTGAATGGCTTGTTGAGGTTTTCTTGCTGGCGGCTCAAAGTGCTGTGGTAGAGATAGTAGGCATGTGAAGTGCTGCGCAATTCGATATATACATCACCCAACACATAGGAGTAAGGCGAAGTGGGAATTGAAAGGAAAAAATCTATATTCAGCTTCATGCTGATGATGTCGCCATCGTATTGCTTGTCGGAAAAGAGTAGCCCCTTGTCTACGGTAGAAAAAATGCCGTCTTGCCAATCGCTGTTGGCAATGCCTGTGCGAACGAGCTGAGGTGGCGACCACAGTGTGTCATGACCATTATTGATGAGCAGAAATGCATGTACTTTTTGATACACGTTGATGTGATAAAAGTTTTCTTGGCCGGGAGGATCGTGGAGCTGTAGGCGGATTGAAAACTTGAAGCGGTCAATGCCTTGTAAGTCACTAGCTTGGGAGCTGAAGTTGACAATTCTTACTTCCTGGAGAGGTACTGGCAAGGGAATAGCATCGGTGGCCTGAACGGGAGGCATGCCCTTTGTGCGTACTTTGATCGTATAAGGTTGGCCCACTTGTGGTATGAAGGAAGTGTTCGTGTAATAGGAAGCTACATCAGGCTTTTCACTTTCCACCCATTGGTTGAGATTCGCCAACAAAGTATTGCCGTTGAATATACGCACCTCTGCATCGGGCACGTAATTTGGGGAATGGGGCGCATCTAAAAGCGTGTGACTACGGCTCACTACCACTTGAAAAGGTTCGTTGGGCGTAAAATTGCACAGCACTACCAGTTGCTCCGGTGAGGAGGGGAGCTCAAGTGAGATGTCTTGCTCGCAGGTACTAGCTATAGATACCAGGGTAACAAGTGTGAGTAAGGTACCTATGCGAATCATATAGAAATCGCGTAAAAATGCTTCGATAAACATGTCTTTGCCAACAAAAATACAATTATATTTTTCTTAAAATGGATACCTACCAAAAAAATTGGATTTCAAGATGAGACAAGTTGTTTTGAATAACATAGAATGAACGTGCGAACTATGTGATGCCTTGTGATGATGTAGGTTGGACCAGGGTATGAGGATACGTGGTAGGTGTATGTAGCAAATGCAGCACAAGCTGCTTGCAACTATTGTCACTTAGAAGGAGATGGCATAATTGAGGTAAGGTAAGAAGGGGATGAGAGCTACTTGTGTAAGTTTTGTAACCTCTTTTCTATCTATGCCCAAAGTACCTGTAAACTCTGTGCGTACAGCATAGTACAATGGGTTGACGCGGTTATACACATTGTACACACCCAATTTCAAGTTGTGGTTAAGCAATTGCCCTGCCAAGTGCAAATTGATGTTAAGGTCGAGCCGGTGATAGGCAGGTAGGCGCTCTCCGTTTTTATTCTCAATCACATAGGCTTGAAGTGGTGAGGAGGCAAAGCCTGGAAAAGTGACACTATAGCGACTAAGTGGCAACGATACGGCTAATCCTGTACCATAAACCCAATCTACGGCACATTGTACCTTGTCAGTAATCGCCCATATCAATGCCATTTTGATGTCGTGGCGGCGATCATAGCGATAGGGAAATGGCTGGCCAAAGTTGACGCGTTCGTCAAAACGTCGAGAAGTGCGCGACCATGTGTAGCCGACCCATCCGCTGAGGGGGCCAGTGCGTTTGCGCACCAGTAGCTCGATGCCATAGCTGTTGCCTTGCCCTACTGACACAGAGCTACGCCAAGCACTTAAGCTACCCCCTTCTTGGAGAGTGAGTAAGCCTGTGGTCCAGTTGTGATAAGTGTCCAATGTGACTTGCCAGCCTTTTTTGCCATGCCAGACCAGGCCACCACTGGTTTGCAATGCGTATTGAGGTCCAAAATCAGCAGTGGCACTAATCCATAGATCGTTGGGCAAAGCGATGTTAGAAGTGCGTAATAGGTGTAAATATTGTACCATGCGTGTTAGGTCGAAGCGAAAAAGCCAATGAGCTGACGGAGCAAACTGTAACGACAATCGGGGCTGAAGGTCGATATAGTTGACGCGCTCTACAAAGAAAGAAGAGGAGTGTAATCCCCAATGCAACTGCCATTTGGGCGTCAGCTGCCAGACGTCTTCTATCCAAACACTCCCCTCAACGGAGGGCAGCAAGGCGAGCGTGTCAGATGAGATTTCCTCAATCGGTACGCCTACAAACTCACCTTTAATGTCTACGGCACGTACGCGAGGCTGGAATTGATGATGAATCCACTGCATGCCCATCCTATAGCGATGTCGGCTTGAAGGGAAGAACTCTAAGTCAAGGCGAGCCCCCAAGTCGTCGATAAAGGAATTGGACTGCAGGATGGTGAGCTGTCGTTGAAAGGGACCTTGTATGGGCAGGATAATGCGCTCACTGATATAGTCGAGATTGGTGGACTGCTGGCGGTATCGAGACCAGAAAAAGGTAGTATGTGCAAAGAGCCTGTTGGAAAATATATGATTCCAGCGCATGCTAAATAATGTCGTACCCCAATTCAGTTGATCTTGATAGCGTATCGAATCTCGAAACACAAAGTTGGTCTGTGTAAGTGTATCTATATAACGTTCGTCTCGGAGTGCTTTGGTTAGATCTTCAAAATAATCAGCACCGCGATAAAAGCTGAAGTATAGATGATCGTTGGCTCCCAGTCGAGTGTGTAGTTTGGCGTTGAGATCCTCAAATGTCAATTGTGTGGCACCTGTTTGCTCGTAGTACCTTGCCACATCTTGCTGACTTTGTGCTTCTTTTTGCTTGCGCGACAGGGCAGGCAAATAAGTGTTGAGCAGGGATTTGCGCGTGGAGAAAAAAATAGCCATTCGGTCTTTTACAATGGGGCCTTCGATCCACATTTTGGCTGCAATGACACTCAGCTCTGCGCCACCACGCCAACGGCGCATATCGCCTTCGCGCGTGCGTAGGTCTAATATACTGGATAGGCGACCGCCATATCGGGCAGGGAAACCCGATTTGATAAACGTGGCTCGCCGGATGGCTTGTGTGTTAAATATGCTAAAAGCACCAAAGGCGTGAAAGGGATTGTATAAGGGGACACCGTCGAGCATGATGAGGTTTTGATCATAGCTACCTCCTCGCACATGTATGCCATCGGCTCCATCGGCACCTGTTTGTACTCCAGGTAACAAGTGAGTAGTGCGTATTACATCGGGCTCACCACCCATAGAAGGAAGAATCTTTAATAAGTGCGATTCGATTGTTTGTTCGGGATTGACAAAGGGCGTGTGTAGCGAATCGCGGGCAGTAATTACAATTTCTCGGAGCGTCAATGAAGGTTGCAATGATATGTGAATACGCGTATGAGTTTGCACATCGAGCAAAATTTCTTCCGGGCGATAGCCCAGATAGGAAATGACGAGGGTTGTAGTACCTTCAGGAAGGTGAAGGCTGAAGAATCCGTATTCATTGGAAATAGTGCCAATTTGTCGCTTAGGGTCATATACGTAAGCCCCTGTTAAATGTTCGCCACTTTGCCGATCTTCTACATAACCGCTGATCGTGTACCATTGCACCCTGGGGCGCTTTGTTAGAATAATCTGGTTGCCTAAAAGTTGTATTTCCAAAGGTGTGTCGTGTAATAGTCGTTGGAGCACTTGACCTACTGTAGTGTGCTGTAGCTTTACATGGATGTTTTTTTGGGGGATGTCGGCATTGTGAAATGAAATGCTCACTTGGGCCAGCTCCATGAGCTGGTAAAGCGCTTCTTCTAATGAGATGTCTTGTACGCTGAATTGATCAATTTCTTTTTGCAGCACGCCTTGGCCTACTACCTGCAAGTAGCAGGTGCCCAAAAAAAGGATGACTGCGATTATTGTACGCACGTATGCAGTGAGTTTTGCGTGATATTTCCGCTTAAGGATCAAGCAAAAATATGGGAAACGGATACGTGGTGCAAAAAGAAAAAATGCCTTCCTGTGGGAGGGTAGGAAGGCTTTTACTTTTTGGGGCTAACCAGGTATGGTATGTTTAGCGGCAGTATCCGCTGATGTGCCAACGGGCGTTTTGTAGTTGTGTAAATTGTAGATTGGGAAAGTTTTTCTGCAGAGTAGCCAATAGGGTTTTAAGGTCTTGGTCGTATAGGTCATTGGTATAGCCGCAGTCAAGTTGTACTTTATCGTTCCATTCAAACTGGACGTGATACCGATACGACAAGACGCGAAATACTTCCTCCAGAGGTGTGTTTCGAAATTTGAATCGACCGGTTTTCCAGCTCAAGGCATTGCCCCATTCGTCTTTTTCACGGACCAACGTACGGGTATCTGGCTGCCATCGCAATCGTTGATTGGCAGTAAGTATGATGCGCTGGTCAGTAGATTTTGGTTGAAACTGTACACGCCCCTCTACCACGTAGAGTACGACTTCTTCTTGGGATTCGTAAGCGTGTAAATTGAAGCGCGTACCCAATACTTGTACACGGCATTCAGATGTGTGAACGATAAAGGGATGGGCGGGATCTTTGGCGACGTGGAAATAAGCTTCGCCCTGCAGTTGTACTTGCCGCACATTTTTGTTGAAATTATGTGGGATGACCAACTTACTGCGTTCGTTGAGCCATATTTCGGTGCCATCTGGCAGCGTGTAATTTTTTTGCTCTCCGGCCTCAGTGGTCAGTACGAGCGTCTCAGGAGCTTGATAAACGGCGTACCACCCCCACAGACCTATTAGCATGGCAACGACAGCTGCTGCAGCCCAGCGGATGAGCTGACGCCTCCGAGCCACTGGTGGGGCTAAGTGCGTATTGCGAAAGCGCTTCCAACCATTTTGGGCCTCGAACTTGTATTGTGTCTTATAAGATTTAGTGAGTTCCCAAAGTTGGTCCCAGTTTTTTTGTGCTCGTTCCATATCCTCACTATCCTTCTGGGCTTGCCACCAGCGCTGCTCCTCTGCTGAAAGAGGTTCACCAGTGCGCAATTTGAAAATGATTATGATGTGCTTGATGCGATTCATTTATTAAATGATATGGGATAGTAAAAAAGTAGTCATTGTGCATACTCCGTGTGCTCAATAGAGAGACACAACTCACAGATGTTTCCCCTAAGCTTTGCTTGTCAACTTTGACATACAGCAGACAATTGTAGTACAAATGCAGTGCAAGATGTCTTCCTCCTACTGTTTTTCCTTTTCGGAAGGGTCATAGGTCATGTGGCTCTATCCATGGTGACAAGAATGCTTGAAGCATTTTCAATGCTTTGGTCATGTGGTTTTCTACGGTTTTGGTAGAGATGCCCAAGGTATGAGCAATCTCTTGGTGTGATAGATGTTCAAACCGTTTGAGCACAAATACTATGCGACAGCGCTCAGGTAAAGCATCTATGGCTTGGTCGATCAAGTTTTGGAGTTCTTGGCTTTCCAAGGTTTGTTGGGCAGTGGGGATAAGGGCTTGGGGTTCTGCGAGCTCGCTGCTGTGTTCCCAATGTATTTTTTGGTCGCGAAGGTGATTGAGAGCTCTGTTTCGGGCTGCACGGCTCAGATAAGCCTTCAGCCCTGTATGGATTTGTAGTTGCGTTCTTTGTTGCCATATGTTGGAGAAGACGTCCTGTGCCAAGTCTTCTGCTGTATGTGGGTTAGCCACAATGCGTACGATGATCAAGCATACATGTGCGTAGTATTTTTGGAATAATAATTCCATGCCTTGTTCTTTGCCTGCACGCAACAGGCTGAGAATTGTTTCATCTGGCGGGCATGTCTGGGATTTCACCGATTGTTGGGTTTGCTTACCTTAAAAAACTGAAAAGGAGCTACTTGTGTCCTTCTATGTTTGTATGAATGAAGTGATGTGCGCATCTCACACAATTGCAAAAATATCGTTTGTTTTCTGTCTATTAATTAATGTGATTTTAGCTTTCTATTACTGAAATAAAGGCAAACATAATGGGATAGAAAAAATGATGTGGCGCAAAATGGTTCGGATGTAAGATATGGTACTAGTTTTGCGCCAGACATCTGTACGATGGGATAATAAAATATTGAAAACCAGTCGTTTTTATTGTTGCTATCTACTCCATTGGGTTGATGAATCTTTATTCAATACCTCAATTTGCAAAATAAGATTTCGTCAAAAACGGGGGAAAGTCCATATTTGGGGCGCTTAATGCCAAAAAGCAGCAGCGGCCTTTTGCAGAATGCCTGTAAGGCCTTTTGCAAGAAACTATAAAGATATTTTTGCCATATGAAAAAACTACTGACGATTGGATTGGCTTGGGGTATGCCGATTTGGCTGTGGGCTCAAGAAGCGCAGCAGCCTATGGGTCTAGACGAACGCATTGATAGTTGGGTTCGGCCGGCTACCGATGTGGTGGAAAGCATCGTATTTTATTCAATTGGTAGTGGTACTTCGGCCATGCCATTGGTGGTGATCATGCTCTTGTTGGCAGCTACTTTTTTTACGTTGTATTTTAAGTTTATCAATATTCGTGGCTTCAAGTTAGCACTTGACACCGTACGTGGTAAGTTTTCCGATCCGAATAATCCAGGTGAAGTGTCTCACTTTCAGGCGCTGTCGGCGGCTCTGTCAGGCACAGTGGGGTTGGGCAACATCGCTGGAGTAGCGATTGCGATCACTTTAGGAGGGCCTGGTGCCACTTTCTGGATGATCGTAGCGGGTTTGCTGGGTATGTCGTCCAAGTTTGCGGAATGTACTTTGGGTGTCAAATATCGCGATGTAGGTCCTGATGGCACGGTGTATGGTGGCCCTATGTATTACCTAACAAAGGGGCTGCGCGAAATAGGCTGGGGCAATATGGGTAAGGCTTTAGCCGTGTTTTTTGCTATCATGTGTGTGGGGGGATCCTTTGGTGGAGGCAACATGTTTCAGGCCAATCAGGCGGCCCAGCAGTTCAACAAGTTTTTGGGATTTGATGCTGGCTATGCGGGCTTTCTGTTTGGCTTAGTCATGGCCACTTTTGTAGCGATTGTCATTATTGGTGGTATTAAGCGCATTGGTGCAGTGGCTGAACGCATTGTGCCTTTTATGTGCGGCCTGTATGTATTATGTGCGCTTATCATTTTGTTTGCCAATTATCACCACATCCCCGAGGCATTTGGGCATATTCTCAAAGGAGCCTTTACTCCTGAAGGAGTGGCTGGTGGTTTTGTAGGTGTATTGGTGCAGGGCTTTCGTCGAGCAGCTTTCTCCAACGAAGCTGGTGTGGGCTCTGCTGCTATTGCACACTCAGCTGTACGCACCGAATATCCTGCAAGTGAAGGTATTGTCGCCTTGCTCGAGCCCTTTATCGATACAGTAGTGGTGTGTACCATGACGGCTTTAGTGATTATCATTACCGGTAACTACATCAATGTACCTGAGGGCGTGGATGGCGTCGATCTCACTTCGCGTGCTTTTGCTTCGGTGCTGCCATGGTTTCCTTATCTACTGACGGTGGCAGTGGTGTTATTTGCCTTTTCTACCATGCTTTCCTGGTCGTATTATGGGCTACAATCGTGGTTGTTCCTCTTTGGGCGTACCAAGTTCAACGAATACCTCTACAAGGTGATCTTCTGTGTGTTTGTGGTGATCGGGGCTTCGGCGAGTCTTGGCTCAGTGATAGCCTTTTCCGATGCCATGATATTCGCCATGGCAGTGCCCAACCTCATTGGCGTCACTTTGATGGTACCCAAGGTGAGGGAAGAGCTAGCCAAATATGTAGATTACACGAGAAACTTCATCTCGAAGGACTGATTGATCGGGGTACGAGGTGTGCTTTGGGTGTACCACACACAACTAAACCTAACGGCGGGAATAGCTGTAGCGCAAGGCTATCCCTGTTGTTGTTGAAATGAACTCATGAGTGCTTTATTACGCGTAGCATTTGGGCTAGCCATTGGGGTGGTAGTTATAGGCTCGTCTATGGCTCAGCACTTGTCGGTGTTTCGCTGTCAGCCAGCTGAGTCGCATGTGGTAGTGTTGGTGTTTGAAGGGCGTCCAGTTGATTTGCAAGAAATGCGCGGACAAGTAGCGCGCTATTTGTGGGATCAATGGGTTGGGCATCAACTGAAGCTTACCCACACACGTGTAGGCCGAAACCACGTCCTGCTCATAGAGCATTTTGCCCAATGGTCCGATGCGCAAAGTTTTATCGACCGCATGAAGCGTGACCGACCCGTCTTTTTGCAAACAGGCTTAGTGTGGGAAATATGGGCTGTATCGCGCCCAAATTTTGAGAAAATTTTGCAGGCCAATAGCTTTAAAGGGTATCTGAAATTTTACCATAGCTGCTATGACGATAAATAGCGATGAATATTAATTGGTGCCAAATAGAATGTGCTTTGATTGTAGTTGGGTGCTTGGCCGCATGCCAACGGCCCGATCCGGCGCCTACTCAAAAGTGCGCTCTTCTAAAGGTGGTACATCCTCTTGAAGATGTGGTGCTGCATTCTCCTTCTCCTTTACCTGCTTTAGATACCGTCACTTTGTCTTTCTACTTGCCCGAGCATGCCCGTGTGGAAGTCAATGTATTGGATCATACAGGGCAATTGTACGAGCAGCCCTGGCAAGGGTGGTTGCCTGCAGGTGCCCATGAGCTGGAACTGCCTCTCGATGGGTTAGCTTCGGGGCCGTGGGTATATGCACTTAGCGGGTATTTAGGCACGACGAGGCGTAGCTTTGTGCGCACGCAAGTGGTGGTGGTGAGTAGTCGATAAGCGTTAAGCTTAGCTCATGTGGGTGCGGTAGTAGTCTATCACATGGGGGTCGGTAATGATATCTTTAGGGTGCAAAGGGCGTCGCAAAACGATACCTTCAAGCGTACGGCATCGGCTGAGTGCTACATAGGTCTGGCCTGATTCGAAAGCACCTCGCCCCATGTCGATAATGACGCGGTCAAATGTCTTGCCTTGACTCTTGTGGATAGTCATAGCCCATGCCAATCGCAAGGGATATTGCTCGAAGGTGCCTACTGTCTTTGTCTCGATCTCAGAAGGGTGGTCTTTTGAAATCTGGTATTCGCGAATTTCCCATGTGTAAGGCATCACTTCGATCACGTGTTCTTTATCCCCTTCGCTGATGGCTACTTCGATTTTTTTAGTGTCGAGGCTTACAACCTTGCCAATTGTACCATTGACAAAGCGTCGTTTTTCTGGATCGTTAGTCACAAACATTACCTGCGCACCTACTTTAAGGCGGAGCACTTGCTCCGTGGGGTGTCGGGTAGAGTCAAATTTGCCCGAGATTTTGGCGTGGTAGGTGTATAAAGGTGTGGATAGTGCATTGAGACGCTGCTGATTGATGCGATCTACCACGGCATTGTAGGGGGAGAGCGTGATGTAACCTTCTCTTTGCGGGAAGTTGGGGTCGCAGCGTTCGTTGAGATCCTCTAGGTCGTCGAAATCCGCTTGGCCTAAGCGTATGGCGTCGAGCAGGCGCAAGAAGTGGCGATGTGCTTGTCGGTAGACCTTGTGCAATTCGAAATGCTCCAAATCGATTTGGTCCATCACTTGAGCATCGAAGAACCAGGGGCTCCGGTAGTAGTCGACAAATAGTTGTTGTTCGGCTGGAGAACTCACTACTGGTGGCAACTGGAACAAGTCTCCTACCAAGAGTAATTGCACGCCTCCGAAAGGCTGATCGCTTTGTTGGGGGCGATTGAGGCGTAGGAATCGGTCGATGTGGTCCAAAAGATCGGCGCGTACCATCGAGATTTCGTCAATGATCAGTATTTCCATGCGCCGGTAGAGCTCTTGCAAACGAGGCTTAACCTTGGTGATGTCTTTGTTGGTAAGTGGCCGAGGTGGGAATCTGAAAAAAGAATGAATAGTTTGGCCGCCTACATTTAGAGCGGCAATTCCTGTAGGTGCTAATGTGACTGCCTTTTTCTTGGTCAGCTTGCGGAATAGCTGTAGCCATGTGCTTTTCCCCGTTCCTGCTCGCCCAGTGAGCAACATATGCTTGCCCTGCTGCTCGACAAGGTCGATAGCTCGATTGAAATCAGGTGTGAGCTGGAGTGGCGAGTGGGGTAGCATGTGCTTATTCATTTAGCGCAAGGGGGGTAAGCAGTTGTCAAGGTAAAAAAACACTCAAAGGTGGGAAAATGGTTACTTTCGCAGCCAACAACTATTGAAGAGTGTGGAGGCTGTAGTAGCCGTGCTTTGCATGAGCGTGCTGTGGGCAATAGCGGATACTTTTTGCCGAAAGGCGTAGCTAAGAAACAGGAGTGATGAGTATGAGGTGGACTTTTTGGATCGCCGTGGTCATGGGATTAGCCAGTGTATGGTGGCAAGCCTGTGAGCAGCAGTCGCCCTATGCGCGTTGGGTGGCTCAGGCACGTGCCAGTGGTCAGCGCCACGACTCGCTCTTTCTGGGCATCTATTTGGGCATGCCTGAAAAGGCGTTCTACGACCATTGCCTGCAGCTCAACCGCGACTCCATCGTCACCGACGGGCTCAACATGACAGTCGAATATCCGCTGCCAGATCTGGAGCCCCAAGCCACTATGTTGTTCTTCCCGAAATTTGAAGCGGGTCGCATCGTCGAATTGTCAGCAACCATTGGATATAACGGATGGGCACCCTGGAACCGCCACCTCTGGGCCGATAGCTTATTGCCCAAGGTCGTCCGCATACTCGAACAGTGGTATGACACCGGCTTTCGCCAAATGGAAGTGCCCCAATGCCCCGCACCTTGCTGGGTGCGCATCGACGGCAACCGACAGATCCTCGTGTATGCCGACGGCGAACAGTATGTACGCGTGATCTTCTCCGATCTGGATCCGAAAAAATAACTACATTGGTAGATGTGGGAGTGGAACTTTAAGGTACATAGCTGCATTAATTGATACGCACGCACCTTGAAACTACTCGAAATAAGAGGCGTATGTGAAGTTTACACATGTCTTTCTTTAGACTGTAGCTGCTCTCACTATTGCATATTGCACTGCATCCTGTAAAATGACATGCTTGATCTAAGTGTGGTAGTGTAAGCCGCTAGCCTTTATTCAAGAGCAGTTTTTGTGGGTGCTTTTGTAGTAGTGCTATTATTGTATTTTTAGCTTTACAATTTGTCAAGTAGATCAAATGGACCTTTTCTGGAATGGTTTGGTGTTTGAGGTCGCTGCACCAGAAGACTTCAATGGCTGCCAGTATTTAGTAGTGGATAGCTGTCTTAAAGATTACGAACCCACAGAACTCATCCAAATGTTAGAAAAAGGCCAAATTCATATCGGCGGCACTTGTATCGACGAGGAGAGACGCAAATACGGCGTCTTATTGCCAATAAATGTCTACATTATCGATGATGGTAATGTAGATAAAATTATGATCTTTGAGATGGAGTAACTGATATAGTGAAAATCGCTCCGAATGAAGGCGCGATGTGCAAGTCGCAACGTTCCTTTAATAGGCGATGGCTTTTGGAAATTCTGTGCAAAAGAGAAGAAAAGTTGGGCATTTGTCGCTTGCAAACATGTTGGACTTGTTTTAATGTTTTTGCAAAGATTGAATGAAGGAATTTTTTGCTGTGTGAGTAGTTAGTGAAGCGGCGAATTTTCTCCAATCTTCGATGAGGGCATTGTCAATCCAGGTGTAATGTGATGTGAAAACCCAAATAAGTGAGGAAGGAACCTTCCCAACGTGAATGATGGGGAGGATGGACAAAAGTCCGTGTGATATGGAATTGGGGCAATGTGACTTATTGCGTAAGGGGGCTTCAAGTGGTAGAAGTTGGGTGGCAAAAGTGATAAAATGTAACACATGGCATTTTGGAGTTCGATGGCCAGCTAGTGGTGTATCAAAAATACCTACGGCGAGTGCTGCAGCTACCAGCAGCACAATACCTATTAATATGGCAATCGTGCAGATGCGCGGAGGGCCGGCAGATAGTTTTTGCTAAGCCCAGTATAGGCCCGAACTCAGCGCATGTAGCAATTGGATCTGCCTGCAGGTAGTCGATGAGTTCCCGTTGAATCTCTTCAAGCAGCAAGTCGGCAAGCGCAATGTGAGAGTAAGAATGGCTAAGGAGCCGTGTAGCGCAACAGGAATGATGGGTGCATGGCTGTGCTTTTTGATGTCAAAGTTAACAAAGTGGATAGGTGAGTGGAGATTGCGTCACTTGCCGTATGTTCGCGAATAAGAGCAACGCAACCAAAAGAGATCGATGAGGAGCAATAAGCATGTCACCACGTTTGTTTCGTTTGTCGCAAGTGCCTTTTTGTTGTGTTCGTGTGGTGTCGATGAAAAGCCTCTTTTCGAACAAATGGCGCCTCAGCGCACGGGGATCACCTTTGAGAATCGACTTTCTTACGACCGCAAGTTCAACATTTACACCTATCGCAACTTCTATAATGGCGGCGGTGTGGCGCTGGGCGACGTGAACAACGATGGCTGGGTAGACATTTACTTCACTGCCAATATGCAGCCCAATCGCTTGTATCTCAATAAAGGCAACTGGCAATTTGAAGATGTGACGGAGCAAGCAGGTGTAGGCGGGCGTCGGGCCTGGAGCACAGGTGTGAGCATGGCCGACGTCAATGGCGATGGTTGGCTCGACATCTACGTGTGCAACTCAGGTGATGTGGAAGGCGATGATAAGGAAAACGAACTGTTTATCAACAACGGCGATGGCACTTTTACAGAACAAGCGCATGCTTGGGGCATTGCAGATCGCGGTTTCAGTACGCATGCCGCTTTTTTTGATTACGATCGCGATGGCGATCTAGATATGTATTTGCTCAACAACTCTTACCGGGCTATTGGTAGCTTCAACCTGAAGCAAAACGAACGTCCTATACGCGACTCGGTAGGTGGCGATAAGCTCTACCGCAACGAAGGTGGATACTTTGTAGATGTCAGTGAAGAGGCGGGAATCTATGGAAGTATCATCGGCTTTGGCTTGGGCGTCACAGTAGGCGACATCGATCGCGATGGTTGGCAAGACATCTACGTGTCGAACGATTTTTTCGAACGCGACTACATCTATATGAACAATGGCGATGGTACCTTCCGTGAAGTGCTCACCAGCCAGATGCGGTCTATCAGCGGTGCCAGCATGGGGGCCGACATGGCTGATATCAACCATGATGGCTATCCCGAAATTTTCGTCACTGAGATGCTACCTCAGCCCGATGCACGCCTCAAGACGAAAACCACATTCGAAAATTGGGACAAGTACCAACTCAATCTCAAGTACGACTATTACCACCAGTTTACGCGCAATATGCTACAGCTCAACAATGGCAATGTGCCAGGGCGCGGCATCACCTTTAGCGAAATCGGGCGCCTGGCCGGTGTAGAAGCGACCGACTGGAGCTGGGGAGCCCTCATTGCCGATTTAGATCAGGATGGCCATCGCGATATCTTTGTGGCCAACGGCATTTACCAGGACCTCACAGACCAAGATTTTCTCAACTTTATCGCCAATGAGCAAACGGCCAAAATGATCATCAGTCAACAAGGCGTCAACTACAAAAAGCTCATCGATGTCATTCCCTCAGTGCGTATTCCCAACTATGCCTTTGCAGGTGGCGAGGAATATCGTTTCGTCAATAGAGCTGCCGAATGGGGGCTGGCACAGCCCAGTCATTCCAACGGCGCAGCTTATGGCGACTTGGACAACGATGGTGATCTGGACTTAGTGGTGAACAATGTCAATATGCCGGCCTTTGTCTATCAAAATCACGCTGATGAACTGTTAGCACACCATTACCTGATAATCGATCTGAAAGGGCAAGCACCTAATACTGCGGCTATAGGCGCACACGTGCTGCTCATCGCAGAGGGCAAACAATGGCATTTGGAAAAAATGCCCATGCGCGGCTTTCAATCAAGTGTGGATCCACGCCTTCATTTTGGCTTAGGTACTGTGCGCCAAATCGATACGCTGTGGGTAGAGTGGCCTTATGACGACAAAGTCACTTTCTTGACCCAAGTACCTGTAGATACCTTCTTGTCGCTTTCGGAAAGCGAAGCTCGCCCGCGAAGTGAGTTGGCATTGCCGCCCGCAAAGCCTACTGCATCTTTCAAACCCTATTTTAGTGACGAGACCCAAATGCGCGGATTGCTGTGGCGCCACCGTGAAAACCACTTTGTCGATTTTGATCGCGATCGCTTGCTTTACCACATGCGTTCTAGCGAAGGGCCGCGCGCTTGTATAGGCGACTTCAATGGCGATGGACTGCAAGATGGCTACATTGGTGGAGCCAGCGGCCAGGGTGGTGCGTTATTTGTCCAGTTACCTGATGGGCAGCTACAGCACGTGCCTCAGCTTGTCTTCGCTGCCGATAGCCTCTCGGAAGATACAGACTGCGCTTGCTTTGACGCCGATGGCGATGGCGATTTGGATCTCTACGTAAGCTCGGGTGGCAATGAGTTCCCCGCTTCTTCTTCAGCCCTCATCGACCGCCTTTATCTCAATGATGGCACCGGCCATTTTGTGCGTAGCCCCCAGATATTGCCCCTGTCAGGGCAATTTGTGAGTAGCAGCACGGTGCAGCCTGCTGACTTCGACGGCGATGGCGATGTGGATTTGTTCGTCGGTGCACGGTTGGTGCCTTTTTTGGTAGGTGCTCCTGCCGATCAGTACTTGTTGCGCAACGATGGTAGCGGCCATTTCACCGATGCGACGGATGAGCTGGCTCCTGAGCTGCGCAGCCTGGGCATGGTCACTGATGCACGCTGGACCGATGTGGACAGTGATGGCGATCCCGACTTGGTGGTTGTAGGGGAGTACATGCCCTTTACAGTCTTTTACAACGAGCAAGGCTATTTGAAAAAGGCCTCTATACAAGTGGTTGATACACAAGGTAACTCATGGAAAACGCATGGCTGGTGGAGTCGCCTCCAAGCTGCCGATCTTGATGGCGATGGCGATGTGGATTTTGTGTTGGGCAATCATGGCCTTAATTCGCGCTTTCGCGCTTGGCAAGACAAGCCCGTGCGGCTCTATCTCAACGACTTCGACCAAAATGGCACAGCTGAGCAAATCATCACTACCTACAACGGAGACAGGGCCTATCCGCTCGTGTTGCGCCACGACCTGGTGATGCAAATCCCTCAACTGAAGAAAAAATACCTCAAATATGAAGCTTATAAGGAGCAAACTATAGAAGACATATTTCCCCCTGAAGTGCTCGACAAAAGTATTGTGTTGGAAGCCTATGAGTTGCGCAGTGGCGTACTGCGCAACGACGGGCAGGGACGCTTTACCTTCTTGCCTCTACCTGATGAGGCTCAATTTGCACCAACATTTGGCATTGCCATTTACGATTACAACCGCGATGGCGTGCTTGACTTGCTTTTGGGCGGTAACCTGTTTCGCGTCAAGCCCGAGGTGGGGCGCTACGATGCCAGCTATGGGCTGCTGCTGTGGGGGCAGGGCGATGGTACTTTCCAACCCGTGCGCCCTTCGAAGTCGGGCCTGCTGCTCGAAGGAGAAATACGCGACATACGATCCTGGCCAATCGGTGGCCAACTATTATGGCTCGTCACGCGCAACAATAACACACCGATGCTGTTGCATTGGCAGGGACCTACCCGACATTTGCCAGATTGAAAGCACAAATAAAAAGGTGCTATTTTTGCACCACCAAAAAGTAAAAGAAAAAAGAGATGTCGAAACAACAACTCCATTTGCGATTTGGCGTGTTGATATCATTCATAGTGGTAGCAGCGCTTAGCCGCCTGCTGCCTTTTCCACCTAACTTTTCGCCAATTGGTAGCATGGCCCTGTTTGGAGCTGCCTATTTTGCGCGCAAGCAGTGGGCTTTTTTAGTGCCTTTGCTGGCCCTTTGGCTGAGCAATCTCGTGCTTGACAACATAGTATATGCGCGCTTTTACGATGGCTTTGTGTGGTTCAGCAATGTGTGGGTATACCTGGCTTTTGTGGGATTGATATTTTTTGGCATGGAGGCCTTGCGCAAGGTCACTGTCCCACGCGTCATAGGAGCTAGTCTCGGTGCTGCTGTTTTGTTCTTCCTTGTATCTAACTTTGGCGTATGGCTTACTAGTGGCATGTATGCGCCTACTGCTGCAGGGCTGCTGAGTTGCTATGCTGCAGCCATTCCTTTCTTTGGCAACACCCTGGCTGGCAACCTGATCTTTTCAGCTTTGATGTTTGGCTCTTTCGAGTGGGTACTTTCGCAAAAACCCGAGTGGCGCCTGGAAAAAGCTTGATCTGCCATGCTACAAAAGAAATCAGAACATATGTCTAAAAAGCAAAAGGCCGGTGCACTCAAGCCCGGCCTTGACTATTATTGGGAAAATGGAAAGATGGTGCTCACCGCTCATTTTTTGCGCAAGCGGGGTTATTGTTGTGGCAATAAGTGTCGCCATTGCCCTTATGGTCATGTCAATGTGCCTCCAGGTAGAAAGCCTGGTTGAGTAATCAAATTATCCTTTGTGCTTGCCTACCTAATTTGATTGTTCATGCTTCAAAAGATCATTTATGAATCGTTACACTGCCCTGTGCTTATTGGGAATGGTCCTTGGGGGTTGTAGTCAAAATCCTCAACACGATGGATATCAAGGTGAAAAGTTCGTATCCGAAATTGTAGATTCGTTGCGTTACCCTGCGGAAAAGCACTTGCGCAATTTGCGGCAACTCACTTTTGGCGGAGACAATGCCGAGGCGTACTTCAGCTTCGACAACAGCAAGCTCGTCTTTCAGGCCACCAATCCTACCTGGCAAGCCCCTTGCGACCAGATCTTTGTGATGCCCGTGACAAAGGGCACTGCAGGCATCATGCCGCCCATGGTGAGCACGGGCAAGGGGCGCACTACTTGTGCTTTCTTCATGCCGGGTGATACTACGGTCATTTACGCTTCGACTCACCTGGCCGCTGATACTTGCCCGGCTACGCCCCGCGTAGTAAATGGCAAATATGTGTGGCCCGTGTATGACAGTTATGACATCTTCGAGGCTGACCTCAGCGGCCGCATTGTACGGCAGCTCACCGACACGCCAGGCTACGATGCGGAAGCTACAGTATCACCTGATGGCAAGAAAATCGTCTTCACCTCTATGCGCTCGGGTGATCTCGAATTGTGGACGATGAATATCGATGGTACGGGCTTACATCAGGTGACAGATGCGTTGGGGTATGATGGGGGCGCCTTCTTTTCGCCCGATGGCACCAAGTTGGTGTTTCGCGCTTCGCGCCCTAAAACAGAAGAAGAAATCGCTACTTACAAAGCACTGCTGGCAAAAGGCTTGGTGCAACCCACGAAAATGGAGATCTTCATCTGTAATATAGATGGTAGCAATCTGCGGCAGATCACTCAACTGGGTGGCGCCAACTGGGCCCCTTATTTCCATCCCTCAGGTAAACGCATCATCTTTTCTACTAACCACCATACAAGCTCCGAGCGGCGTTTTAACCTGTTTAGCATTTGCGTAGATGGCACGGGCTTAGAGCAGATCACCTTTGACGAGGTATTCGACGCTTTTCCTATGTTTTCCTACGACGGCAAGTACCTGGTATTTGCCAGCAACCGCTTCAATGGAGGTAGCTCCGACACCAATTTGTTTATTGCTGAATGGGTGAAGTGAGTCGTTGGTAGTAGCTCACTGCCTGCACTGTATGAGAATGGGTTCAGTAACTACGACATTGCTCATGTTGCCTGCTCTGTCCACCAGGTAAATTTCGTATTGCACTGTGTCGAAGGGTTCAGGGGCGATGTCTTCGCAAGGTACATAGCCCGGATCATCGAAGATGCAGCAGGTAGAGAAAAGTTGAAAGGTGATGGTGCCCGAAATGCCATTACCGCTGCCCAATTCGGGCACGAAAGGTATCTTATACGAGTTATCCGTGATACCCGTACGCATATCAGTGACGAAAAGATCTATGGTGCTGTCGTCATCGGTGCGGCCAATATCGCCATCGCCATCGGTAAACCCAATAGTTACGTAGAGCGTATCTTCTTGAAACTTGCCCTCACGCATCGTGTTTTTCGACACCGACAAGTACTCGATGACGGGCTCTATCGGATACTCCGGCGGTTGGGTGCAAGCCTGCCACAACACCAATGCAAAAAAGAAAAACGACAAATGCTTCATAGGTGACGCATTGCTTTGTGTATCAAAACTCAAAAGGTCGTGCCAATGTTGGCAAAATCGCAAAAATTGACAAGTTGTTTCGGTAAAACGGTTACACTTATGGCTTCCTTGCACATTTTGCTATGCAGAGATTGATGTATAGGATGAAACAGCACGACGAACGACAACGGCTACTGGATCGCATCCGTCACGTTGATGCAGCTAGCTTCGACGAGCTGGCTCTGGAAGTGTTTCGCTATCAGGCGAAGTACAATGAAGTGTATGCAGCTTTTCTACGGCTAATAGGCTGTGAACCGAAAGCAGTACGGCAAGCAGATCAGATCCCGCATCTGCCTATCGCACTGTTCAAAACCTGGCTCATACAAACGGGAAGTTGGCAGCCCGAGCTCGTGTTCACCAGCAGTGGCACTACGGGTATGGTGCCCAGCCATCATGCTTTGCGCAACCGAGCGTGGTACATAGAAAATGCCATGCGTGGCTTTGCTACTCACTATGGATCGCCAGCCAATTATGCATGGCTGGCCTTACTCCCGGCTTATCTTGAGCGCCAGGATTCTTCGCTCGTATTTATGGCCGATGCCTTTATCCGCATGTCGCGCTTTCGCGAAAGTGGTTTCTTCCTTTACGAGCTGGAAGAAGTGGCACGTCGCGCACAACAGCTATGTGCACAAGGCGTTCCAGTGATCTTGCTTGGGGTGAGCTTTGCCTTGCTCGACCTGGCCGAACAATGCCCTGTGTCACTTAGTGGTGCCATTGTCATGGAAACAGGGGGCATGAAGGGGCGCCGTAAGGAGCTCATCCGCGAGGCGCTCCACGAACGCCTGCAAGCTGCCTTTGGCGTGCCACACATCCACTCGGAGTACGGTATGACCGAGCTATTGTCTCAGGCTTACGCCAAAAAGGAAGGGCGTTTCCATCCCGCACCTACCATGAAGGTACGCGCTGCCCAGATCACCGATCCATTGTGCTATGAGCGCGTAGGCAGGCCCGGTACGCTCTGCATCACTGATTTAGCCAATATCGATACCGTATCTTTTATTGCCACCGAAGATGTAGGCCGCGTGTATGCCGATGGTACCTTCGAGGTGTTAGGCCGACTCGATCGGGCAGATATTCGTGGCTGCAACCTCATGGTATCGCGTTGAGTGGAGAATGTGTGGTCCATACCCGTTGGCGCGCATTCGACTGGTAATGTGAAATAAGTGGATGTGATTTTTTGAGTTGAAAAGTTTGTAGAAACTCCCTTACGCACTAACTTTGCATCGCTTTTGAAAAAACGGGGCTATAGCTCAGTTGGCTAGAGCGCTTGCATGGCATGCAAGAGGTCGAGGGTTCGAGTCCCTCTAGCTCCACTAAGCTTTGAGAGGTTAAAGGCCTTGCCGCTTGCGGCAAGGCCTTTTCAATGATCCACCAAAATAAATGGAGCCACTCCATTCAATGGAGTGGCTCGTTACTCTTGCCGGTAAGCTTTTTTAGCTGGTGGCGGTTATTACCACCTACAACTTAGCAGGTTATTCGTTGCTGCCGAATGACAGTGGGATCGCGTAGGCTGCACTTACACCGAACACGCGGTTTTGTGCAGGCTGATTGCTACCTACTGGATCGCCATCGAATACCTGGTTATCGGTTAGGTCGAGGCCGTAGCGCACATCCACGCTGAAGTAGCCTTTGCCAATCATGAATTCGACGCCACCGCCAACCGTGAACCCAGCATCGAAGCGGTTGTCTTTTACACCGTCGTCGGCTTGATCCGTATCGAAAGTGTAGCTCACTTCATTGCTGAAGCGGTTGGGGGCATCGCTGTTGGGCTCAAGCCAGTGGCTGTATATGGTCGTACCACTAAAGGCAAAGCCCACTTCCGGACCCGCCATCACAAAGAAGTTGCCTTTAGGAGTAGTTGCGCGATACTTCAGCAGCAATGGCACATCGATGTAGCGCCATTTGTTAAGCATATACGCATTTACATGACCGCGATCCCAAATCCTAGCGCCTTTTTCGACATACTGCAACTCGGGTTGGATAGCCAAACCACCAGCTAACGGCATCTCGCCAAACAAAGCGACGTTGAGGCCTAAATTGCCTTCCACTTCAGTGGGGTTAGTAATGGCCGTGTACCCAAAATCTTTCTGGAAATCAGCCCACGTGCCACCTATGCGCACTCCTACACTTTGTGCAAACGTACCGGCAAAAAATGCAAACATTACCATCAAGCTCAGCAATGTCTTTTTCATGGCTTTTCCGTTTTTGGGTTAGACCATAAAAAGAGACATCGACAGTGCAAGTCGTAACATCTGCATTCAATAGCTATCTGCTCAATCTCAGTGCCATTGACTTGTAAAAGCGGAATTGTGCCAAATTTTCCAGATGTACCTGAAAAAGTGGCAGGTGCTCAATGACGTTTTTTGTCTGAATATAAAATCATATATGCAAAATGTGACTTTGGGTGGTAGAAAGCATGGCTAAGTAAGGTGTACACGTGAAAAACGATCAGTTTGTTTCCGTTTTCTTGAGCTCATCGACCAACTGCGCTGCTAAGCCATGGGTCGTACTTGAAGACAGATAGGCAAAATGCACGGGTTGGTCCCAAGCCTCAGCCCATGCGCCAAAGAGGTGATAGTGACCGTTGGCGTCGCGTTCGCAGTAAGCCCCCAGTGGCGCATGACATCCGCCGCCTGTAAGTTGTAGCACTTGGCGTTCTACTTGTACTGTGCGCGCGGTGGCTTCGTGATGCAGCGCGAGCAACACCCTGCGCAAAGCCAAATCACTACGCCGTACCTGATAGGCCAGAACGCCTTGCGCTGGCGCGGGTATGAACTCGCGTGGATGGAGGGGATGTACCTGCCAGGCACTGAGATCAAGTGCAAGCCGTTCAAAGCCGGCGGCGGCTAAGAGCAAGGCATCTACTTGCCCTTCCTCCAACTTGTGCAAGCGCGTAGGTACGTTTCCGCGAATATCTCTGAACGACACGTCGGGCCGAAAATGGCGCATCTGTGCTTTGCGACGGGCCGAAGAGGTGCCCACCAGTGCACCTTTTTTGAGGCCAAACAGCTGGGTCTTGTCCACTGTACGAGGATGAATAATCAGCCAGTCGGCAGGATTGGCGCGTTGGGAGACACCTGCCAAGGCCAAGTCGGGGTGGTGCTCAGTGGGCAGATCTTTCATCGAGTGTACGGCTAAGTCTATGCGCTTGTGCAACAATGCTTCTTCCAGTTCTTTGGTAAAAAAGCCCTTTCCCTCGATCTTGTCGAAGCTCAGATGCTGAATCTGGTCGCCCTTAGTCTTGATAATGATCAATTCGACGGCGTGGCCCAATGATTCGAGTTGCTGCTTGACGAAGTGCGCTTGCCACAGAGCTAGCTTGCTCCCTCTTGTTCCTATACGTATAGGTGTGTCCATCTCTTGCCTGTTTTTAGTGCGGCAAAGGTAAGGTGCTTCTGTGTGCAGTAGCGCCTTTTGTCAAAGGACAAAAAAGTGGTAGCTTGTCGAAAAGGCTTCCAAGCCGAGTTGCTTCGGCTGGCTGAGCAAATCGAAAGTACATGGGGCGTACGGTACAATGGACAAAACGAGTGGCATGGGTGCTTGCACTCATAGGCGCTGCTATAGGTTTGGAGCTACATTTTTGGCAACAAGACTTCGACGTCTATGAACAAACACCTCAATGGGCGCTTGGAGCAGTGCACGTGTGGGACACCACAAACTGCGCGCGCTTGGTGCTGATACAACCCTGGATGGAGACACGTGACTACAGCACTCAAGAAACTTTTGCCAGCAAACTGGCCGGTTATTTTGAAGCTGCCCATCGGCAAGGAGCACTTACTGCAGGCAGTGTAGTCGTACTGCCCGAGCATTTGGGCACGTGGCTAGTGGCCATCGATGAATGGCCAGTGGTATACGCCACGCGCAAACTCCACACAGCTATGACCTGGATTATAGCCACAAACTTGCTCGAGTTGCTATCTGCCTTTCGGCAAATGCCACCCGCGCCCCAGCCAATCCGTGCTGCGTTGTTTCACATGAAAGCGCAGCAAATGCACAAAGCCTACGTCCAAACTTTCACCGATTTGGCGTGCCAGTATGGCGTGTACATCTTGGCAGGAAGCATCGTATTGCCCGACAGTAGCTTGCAAGGGCAGTTAATCAATGCAGCTATGTATTTTACTCCCGCAGGGCAATATGGGTGGAGTGGCAAAAAGGCTTTTCCCACTGCCGACGAGCAGACTTTCTGCACTGCCGCACCAATAGGGGCGGTGCAGCCCATTTTGTGGCCAGATGCCGCCGCTACGCTGGCCCATCTCATATGTGCGGATGCCTGGTATCCTCAGGTGTACCAAAACTTGCAGGCACAAACACCCGACTGGATCGTCGTCTCAGCATTTATCGCAGGCGACAGCCTCTGGGCACAGCCCTGGAGTGGCTACGATGGCTTTGCTGCCCCGTCCGATGTAGACCTCACCGACATAGGCGTGCTGACCGAAAGGCAGGCATGGGAGAAGTACGCCTTGGAGGGGCGCTTGCACCAATCTGGAGCGAGCTGTGGTGCCATGGTGGTCTTGCGTGGCCGTCTGTGGGATCTAGGTGCCGACGGCCGTTCTTTTATCATGAAAAACGGACAGTATCTTACTTCTACTACGTGCGATAGTGCCTGCATTCTGGCCACTTGCCTGAGCTGTCGCTGATTGGGCATTGGTCAGTTGTATTTTTTCGAAAATGCATACGAGCTTTGGCTGATGCCAGACAAATGTTTACCCCAAACCGTCGACATGTACATCGCCTTGTGCTTCTTTCTCCTCGTACTGGTATCTCCTGCAGCTGCGCAAGATACTATCGCCGGCCAGATCAATGTCTATACTTCTGTAATGGCGATCGACTACTGCACAGGTAAAATAGAAATAGCCGACACATCGGGCTTTGCCGCAGGCATGTCGGCCCTACTCATACAGATGCAAGGAGCAACTATCGACGAAAGCAACAGCACCTCTTTTGGCATGGTAGCTGACTGGGGCAGCGCCGGTCTATTTGAGCGCATCTACATCGACTCGGTAGGAGTCAATGCCGTTTGGTCAGCTAATGAACTGCTCCATACCTACCAGCCCGACGGCGGAAGCGTGCAGTTAGTCTCTTGGCCTGAATGGGAAGGGCATGTAGTGGTGGCCGATACGCTCTATGGTGCACCTTGGAATGGCCAAACAGGAGGTGTACTGGTGCTCGACGTACGGGGCTTGCTCGAGCTGCGGGCCCCCATCGACCTGCATGCACGCGGCTTTCGAGGTGGGCCCAAAATAGCCGAGCCCAGCCAATGCCAGTGGTTTTTGCAGCAGAACGACTGGTATTACCCGATGGGCTCGTGGCGAGGCGCACCTAAAGGAGAAGGTATTGCTCGCTGGGTAGAGGGCAAAGAGGCGGGCCGTGGCCCACAGGCTAATGGCGGCGGTGGCGGCAATGACCACAATGCCGGTGGCGGCGGTGGTGCCCAGCTCAACGCAGCAGGTCAGGGCGGGGAAGAGGTACCGCCTTCGCCCTTCGGGTGTTACGGACCTTTTCCAGGCAAAGGCGGACGACCACTCTATGAAGCGCCTGGCTTGCGCCTGTTTATGGGGGGCGGTGGTGGTGCGGGGCATACCGAATACTTTTTGGCCAGCAATGCAGGTGGGCGTGGTGGTGGCATCTTACTGCTTCGGGCTGATAGTCTCAAGACAAACGGCTTTGGCCTTTCGGCAAATGGCGAATCGCTGCCCATAGCCAATGGCGAAAGTGGTGGCGGTGGCGGCGGGGGCGGTACCATATGGCTCGATCTGACCCAGCCACTCGATACCGTCTGGCTGACAGCGCAGGGTGGCCACGGAGGCAGTGTGGATAATCAAACAGGACGCTGTGCCGGCCCTGGTGGCGGAGGGAGCGGAGGGCGTGTCCTCATATCAGACGTGTCGTGGATACAAGCAGATACGTTGACTATTGCCGTAGCTGCCGATAGCCTCAATGGTGCTGCCTTTCGTTGTGTAGTAGCATCACCCTGTTTTGAGGCTATTGCGTCTGATAGTGCGAGCTTGTTCCTTGTCGAACCCCCTGAGCTTACCACTTCTTGGCAGTTAGTTTCTGACCAGGTTGTGGCCTTTTTTGCGCAAGGCAACGCTATCGATTCACTGTGGTGGGACTTCGGCGACGGAAGTACGAGTACTTCCTATCAACCAGTACATACTTTCCCTACAGTTGATAGTTTCTTGGTACTACTTGCCGCTGCAAATAGCTGTGGCAGCACCGATACGGCCTTTTGGGTATTCACAAGTGGCGTACCACAGGCGGATTTCAGCTGGCAGCCTTCAGAGGGATGTGCTCCGATGCAAGTGCATTTCTTCGACATGAGCCAAGGAGCTATAGAAAGTTGGTCATGGTTGTTCCCAGGTGGTGAGCCTGCACAAAGCACCGATCCCAATCCAATTGTTACTTATACAGTACCCGGTACTTGGCCTGTCAGCCTTGAAGTGGGCAATGCTGCCGGAAGTCATCTGGTGGAAGTAGCGCAGGCGGTGCAGGTATGGCCCCAACCAGTGGCTTCTTTTTCCTGGCAACTCGATGGCTTGGTACTCAAAGTGGTAGCTACAGGGGAGGCCTCGACGTTCGCATGGGACTTTGGCGATGGCACTGCACTGGTTTTTGGCGATAGCCTCATGCATAGCTATGCGCAGTCGGGCTTGTACTATGTCACCCTTATCGCCTCCAATGCTGGTTGTGCTGCATTGCAAACACAACCCATTCAAATATTCCCACCTGTGGCTACGCAAGCGCCAGATGTACAGCCTTGTCGTTTACTTGTAGATCCAGATGGTATCACCGTATGTTGGGTATGTAAGCATACTGCAGAAGTAGCTATCTTCGATGTACTAGGACGCATGATCCTGCCTTTTACGCGCCTTTCGGCAAATGAAGTGCTGAGCTTGCCCTCTGAGCTTCAAGGCACTTACTGGGCTGTGTGGCGCTATAAAGACACTTGGCATGCTCAACCTTTGTGGATAAGCCATTAATCGTGATGAGTATCACATGAGTGGCGTTAACTATTTATGGACATAGAGGTTATTACACTGACACCTCTCTTAATTCATCATTTAAAAAAGTCAATGCCTATGTTGTTCCGACAAATTTTCGACCCCAAGCTGGCACAGTATGCTTATTTGATTGGCTGTCAAAAAACGAAAGAAGCCATCATTATCGACCCTGAGCGCGACATCGATCAGTATCTGGAAATCGCTGAGGAAGAAGATGTACGCATCGTAGCGGTAGCAGAAACACACATCCATGCCGACTTCTTGTCGGGTGCGCGCGAATTTGCCGAAAGGCTAGGAGTGCGTCTGTACCTCTCGGCAGAGGGTGAATCGGAAGGATGGGGTTCGAACTGGGCCAAAAATGGCAAGTACGACGTCGTCTTTTTGCGTGATGGCGATACGTTCAAAATTGGCAATATTGAGTTCAAAGCTATGCATACGCCAGGCCATACGCCTGAGCATATGAGCTATTTAGTGACGGACAAAGGCGGCGGTGCTACGGATCCTATGGGTATTGCTACAGGTGACTTTGTCTTTGTAGGTGACTTGGGCCGACCCGATTTGCTTGAATCGGCAGCTAAAGTGGCGGGCATGCGCGAGCCATCAGCACGCAAACTGTTCGACTCGGCCCAGAAGTTTTTCGAACTGCCCGATTATTTGCAAGTATGGCCAGGTCATGGTGCCGGTTCTGCTTGTGGGAAAGCCTTGGGGGCCATCCCCGAGTCGACAGTGGGCTACGAAAAGCGCTACAATGCCTCTTTGGCGCCAGCACGTGAAAGTGTCGACCAATTTGTCCAAAATATCCTCAGTGGACAACCCGAGCCTCCGCTCTATTTTGCACGTATGAAGCGCTATAATCGTGATGGTGTACCTATTTTGGGCAACTTGCCTGCACCGCGCAAACTCTCGGCCTTTGAGCTAGAGCAAGTAGTAAAAGCAGGCGAATGGACAATAGTCGATACGCGCCTGGATCGCGAAGAGTTTATGCGTGCACATATTCCGGGCAGCCTCTACGCGCCCATGCGTAAGACTTTCAATACAGTAGTGGGTTCGCTGGTACCCGACGACCAAACACCACTTGTACTTATCATTGAAGAGTCAAAGCTGGAAGAAGCGATACGCGATCTAGTCCGTATCGGTTATGACAATGTCGTGGCATGGGCTAGTCCAGAAACACTGATCCACTACTTTGACAATGGCGGTGCACGTGCGCAGATTCCCGTACTGACCTTTAAAGAGGTAGCTGAGCAGGCTACGAATGGTCAAGTACAAGTGCTCGATGTGCGATACGCTTCTGAATACCAGTCTGGTCATGTGCCTGGTGCTGTGAATGCTTCGTATACGCGTTTGCCCAAGTATGCCGATCGCATTCCCAAGGGCAAGCCTTTGGCAGTACATTGCCTTACGGGTATCCGCGCTTCGGTAGCTGCATCGTGGCTATCGGCCAATGGCTATGACGTGTATTGGGTCAACGATGAGTTTCCCAACTATCACAATTACGGCCAGGTAGCTACCGGCGAAGCTGTAGAAGCTTAAATAGCTGGGGCAACTACACCGAAATAATAAGGGACAAAGCCGATCGGCTTTGTCCCTTTGTGTGGGTGGATAGCGCACAAGGTACATCGTTGCTTACTGATTGCCCTTTTTTCGCTTGATGGCATTTCGAATACGGGCAGCACTTTCGTAATCTTCTTTTTCGAGCACGCGCTGAAGTAGTCGTTCGAGTTCTTCAAGCGAGTAATCTTCGAGCTTACCCCGCTTTTGGGTAAATGCTTTGCTAGGGCTGTCTAGCACGATGCTACCAGCTTCCATCACTTGTTCGTTAGTGTAAATGGGGCAGCCTGTACGCACAGCTAAGGCAAGTGCATCAGAGGCGCGCGCATCGATGTGCACTTCTTCGCCCTGTGGTTTGCGGCATATCAACTGGGCATGGAAAACATCTTCTTGCAACACGTGAATTGCCACTTCGACGAGCTGTAACTGACCTTCTTTAAGTATCTGGCACATCAGATCGTGTGTAAGTGGACGCATGGGCCGCATCTTTTCCAATGCGATGGCAATGGCCTGAGCCTCAAATGGGCCAATAATGATGGGTAAACGGCGGAATCCTTTTACTTCTTCAAGTACCAGCACGTAATTTCCCTTGTGCGATTCACTTGCTGCCAATGCAATGATATTGAGTGCAATTTTGCTCACGGCTTTCTGGTTTTGTCAGACCATATGGTGCGCACAGGATGCTTTTACTGGTGGTCAAGCCAGTAGTTTTTCCCATATAACCCACAACCCGTAGCCAATACAAAGTACAGAGGAAAGCACAGCTAAGGTTAATTGCAAGCGTTGCATGGCATTGAGCTTACGCGAAAAAGGCAAGCTGAATAGCGATGCCGCCAACCACATGCCTGCTACTGATCCGAGGCCAAAAATGAGCAAGAAGGCAATACTTTCTATTGTGCTCGACAATTCCGTCATCACTAGCAAAACGATGGCTCCACTACCGGCCAGACCATGGATTAAACCCACGCCATAGGCCATATGTGGCTTGTGCGACGATGAGGTGTACGGCTCATCCGAGCTGATCCATACTTTGTACAACCGCCAAATGCCTAAGATGATCAGCATGACGCCTACTAAAGCCTCGAGCCGATCGAACCAATCGATGTCGAAAGAGAAACGACCGACGATGAGAAGTAGGCCGACCAGCAAAATAGTAGAGGTGTGGCCCAGCCCCCACCATATACCATCGAGCGCTGCCTGCCGCCAACTGCGGCGATGGGTGACGATATTGCTGACAGCTAACAGGTGATCGGCTTCGAAGGCATGTCCAAAGCCAATGACTGCGGCAAAGAGCAGTGGAGTAGCGGCTATGTATTCCATTTTGAAGACGCTTTATGGTTTTGAATTACGATCTTGCGTTTATCATTAGGCCATGAGCTCGATCAAGATGATGCGATGGTTGCCTGTGTCGGCGATGGCCATCGTGTGCCCTTCAATACACAGCGAAAAAGGCCAGTACATGCTCGTTTCGGTAGTCCAAATCGAGTTTTTGTTTTCACTCCCTGTTTTGAAGTCGTCTTGCCCTAGCAGATTGTCAGCTGGCTGGTTGTGTTGCTGTGGTAGGCGAGCAAACCACAATACACGGCTATTGCCAGTGTCGGCTACCCAAATGCCTTCTTTCCAGAAAAAGCTATCGTAGCACCAATTGAGGGTATGTGCTTGCGGAAACCAGCCAAATTGGTTTTGGCCATTGGCGTCAAAAGACGGCTGACCAATAATGACATCGGCTTGTTGGGAGAAGGCAGTGGTCCAGTCGTGCCACAATAATACGCGATAATACTGTGTGTCGGTGATTGCCATGGCACCTTGAGGGCCAATCCGTACCGAATAGGGCCAAATAGCATGTTGGGGGTTATAATCGCGGCTGCAAAGATCGGGCTGCCCAATAACGGCATCGGCGGGCGTAGCATTTTCTTTCGGGATCTCTTTGAAGTACAATACCCTGCGATTGCCCGTGTCAGCAATCCATAGGTGTCTGCCATCGGAGTACAAGCCGTAGGGCCAGTTGAGTGTCCAGGGTTGGGGGTCGTAGCTGATGCCTTTGTAGTTGGGTTGGTTGTTGTGAAAGTTGGGTTGGCCAAGTACTACATCAGCTGCTTGCCCGTGTTGTGTAGGCCATTGTCGCCAGATGAGTACGCGGTGGTTCCAGGCGTCGGCGACGAGAAGCTGTTGGCCGTCGGACCACAGGCCCGAGGGATAGAGCAGGGTGTGGGCCGATACTTCGCCGCCTGCATTGCGCCCAGTATCAGTAGTGTGGGGTTGGCCGAGCACGACCTCGGGCGGCGCAAAAGTCGTTTGGGGCAAGCTGTTCCAGATAAATACACGGTTTTGGGCGGTATCGGCTACAATGAGCTTGCCATCGATGAGCCATACGCCGCGAGGCGCCAATAGTGGGTTGCCTTCATCGCCTTTAAATATAAGGCGGCTATGCGCCATGTCGGGGAGTTGTCTGGTGGATGTCTTGGGTGTGTGCATGAGTAATGTGTTAATTATTCCACTCTTTGCGTAGTTGTTCTAAGTTGTTGATCTTCATTTGCATGATGTGTGCAATGGACCGTGCGCGTTCGATGGCCATTTGGGCACGGGGCCCGCTGAACATCTGTCGGGTGATTTGCGTGAAAGTCTCAAGCCAGTGCCGAAAATGTGCAGCTTGTAGCGGATATTGTTGGTGCAAGTCCAGGTGGACTTCCATGGGGTTGCCTTGGTAAGAACCGGTGTGGAAGAGCACTTGCTCCCAAAAGTCTACCAAGCGGGGCATGTGGGTATTTAGATCAATACTAGCTACTTCCAGAAAAATGTGCTGCATTTCGGCATCCTGGAGCAGCTCTTGGTAAAAGGCACTGACGAGCAGCTCGATATCTTCGCGGTTTTCAATGTCACGTGTGGGCATGCGGTAGTGGTTTAGACTCGTGAGGCTTAGCAGATGCGTGGCAGTTGCTCACCTGTAAGCATGTTGACGACGCGCGTGCCGCCAATGCGGCTGCGCAAGACTACTTGCTTGGCGTGTGCTTCGACTACTTGGCCAATAACGGCGGCATGGGCCGTATAGGGGTGCGTGCGCAGTAACTCCACGGCCTGCTGGGCGATGTCTTTTTTAGCGAAAGCGACAAAAATGCCTTCATTAGCTACGTAAAGAGGATCGAGCCCCAGCATTTCACAAGCACCTTCTACTTGTTCGTCCAATGGAATGGCACTTTGTTGCAAGGCGATACCCCAGCCACTGTCGCGAGCTACTTCATTGAGTACAGTGGCTAAGCCGCCGCGCGTGGGGTCGCGCAACAGGTGTATGTCAGCTCCAAAGGTGTCGAGTAGCTGGCTCACGGGTTCGTGCAACGGACGGGTGTCGCTTTCAATAGTTGTCTCGAACTCCAACCCTTCACGCAGCGACATAATGGCAATACCATGGGTGGCTACTTGCCCGCTGACGATGATAGCATCGCCGGCTTCGATATACTGGGTGCCGATGCGGGCTTGTGGATGAATCCGGCCAATGCCAGTAGTGTTGATGAAAATCTTATCACCCTTTCCGCGCTCGACTACTTTGGTGTCACCTGTGACGATGTGTACGTCTGCCTGCTGGCATGCGCGTTGAATGGCTTGTAGTACTTCCCATAGCTCGGTGATGGGAAGCCCCTCTTCCAGAATAAGTGAAAGAGAAAGGCTATGTGGTTGTGCGCCACACATGGCCAGGTCGTTGATCGTGCCGTTGATGGCCAGCTCACCGATATTGCCGCCCGGAAAGAAAATAGGCGATACGACAAAGCTGTCGGTGGTGAAAGCTATTGGGCCATCGAGTTGGAGGGTCGCACCGTCGTGGCGAGTATTGAGCTGTTTGTTGCCCAGTAGTTCAAATACGAGTTTGTCCAGTAGGCGGTTGGTAAGCAGCCCGCCACTGCCATGCCCCAAGGTGATGGTATCGAAATCGAGACGGGGCATAGGGCATTCCAGACGTATGGCCTTTTTCTTTTGCATGCTCATAGGTCGTTAGGATCGTTTTCACTAAAGCAAGTAGTCGCTGTATCTATTACTGTCGATGAGCTGGTTTGTCTTCCACTTCTTCATAGTGGATGGCTTCATAGCGTCGGTATCGATAGATCTGGCGGCGCGCACTGTACCAGTCGCGATCCATGAGCTGGCGCACTAGTTCGGGGTCGGGTTGTTTGAACACAAAGTGTTTTCTTTTTTGGCGAAAGCCCAGGTTGTCTTCAAAAAAGTTGCGATGCATCTGTTCGAGTTCGGCTTCTCGATAGGTAGCCAACGGCTTATAGGCTTCGTCTTTTCGGCGTTGGAACCGCTTGCTCATCAATAGTTTGTCAAACCAATGTAGCTGTACCAGCTCGTGGGCCAGCTGGTGCACTTGTTGGGTGAAGGATGCAGCTGGCCATACCTCGTCGATGAGCCCTGTTTGTCGAGCTAGGGCGGTACCCCAGGGCAGGCATTCTTCGGTAAAGCGCTGGGCTTTGTCGGTGCCGATGCGGCGGGGTAGCAGATAGGTCCAGAATTCAGATCCGTATAGGCCCATGTTGCGCGTATGGGGATTGAGAACGATGCCTTCGCGAGCTACAATCTTGTCGGCGGCAAGTGCCAGAGCAACGCCGCCAGCTCCTGCATTGCCTTGCAGCGCAGCGATGAGGTAGCGGTCAGTATCGCGGATCAATGCCTCAATGAGTGCATCGATGGCTAGGATGTTGTGCCAGGCCTCTTGTTCGGGTTGTGGGCTGGCTTCAATGATGTTGAGGTGGATGCCGTTGCTCCACAAGTCAGTACCACCCATCAGCACTAGTACGCGTGGCCGATGTTCGGCTTGTATTTGCCGAAAGGCAGCTAACAGTCGATGGCAGTGGTCGGTGCTCATGGCACCATTGTAAAATTCAAAGTGTAGAAAGCCTACGTCTGCTTCTTGTTTATAGCGTATTTGGCGATAGCCGTAGTCGTCACAAATGTCGAAGGGATTTTCGGGCAGGTCGGGGACGCGCTGGCCACAGAGTTCGATGGTGCCCCGAGCAGGAGTAGTGGCTAAGCCGGCGCGCTGTAATGCGATGGCTGCGGGTAGTTTGATGCCTTCAGGTTGGGGCACGCGCAAATGGCCGATCCAGATGGCCCCATCGGCAGTAGCTACACATATAGCCCCGTGGCGGTGTGCCAGTAGTTGTCCAGGCGTGCCATGGAGCGCCTTGGCGGGATGTGCGTCGAAGGCAAGAAAAGAGTGCCCTGCCAGCATGATGGGGGCGCCAGGGCTACTATCGGCAGCGCGAATGCGTTGTGCAATGAGGTGAGTGGGTTGTCGCCAGTCGATCGAAAAATCGTCGGGTTGTGCTTTTCGGCGCCAGCCAGTGTGTGGCCATGGCTCAGGAGGTGGGGCAAGTGGCCCCAAGCCCTGTTCGAAACGGACAATGGCCTGTAGTAGGGCTTTCATGGCGGCATCAGTCACTTCGCGGCGATAGATGGCGGCTTTGCTACGCTGTGCGGGGAAGGTAAAAGGCTGCCAAGCCCAAATAGGGCCTGCGTCCATTTTTTCTGTAGCTTGCAGCACAGTTACACCCCATTTCGAGCGTTGCTCGAGCAGGGCCCAGTCGAGTGAGGAAGCGCCGCGATCGCCGGGGGGGCCTGGATGGACGACGAAACAAGTGTAGTGGCGCCACACCGGCTCGGGGATGCGCACCTTGAGGAAAGGGGCCACGATGAGATCGGGCTGGTAGGCTTCGAGTCGTTGGTGTAGTGAAGCACCTGCGCCCATGAGGTGAATCTTTACCTGGTGGTCGAGGCGGTCTAACTCAATCCAGGCGCGCTGGGTCATGCCATTGAATGCCGATGCCAAGAACAAGATCTTCATGGGCGATGTCGCTATGTTTTAAGTTTTACTGAGCCAATTGCTTGGCCAAGTTCGAGAAATGATAGTAGGCAGCACAGGCTCCTTCAGAAGAGACCATGGGTGCACCTAGTGGACGTTCAGGAGTGCATCGGGTGCCAAAGTTGGGGCACTCGTGTGGCTTTTTGATGCCTTTCATGATGTCGCCTGAGATGCAGGTCTCTTCTTCTTTTGCCTCGCCTGGGGGCATGTCGAATTTGCGCGTGGCGTCCCAGGGTGCATAGGCCTCTTTAAGGCGAAAGCCGCTCATGGGAATGAGCTCGATGCCACGCCACCACCTATCGGTTACTTCAAATACTTCGAAAAGTAGCTCTTGAGCACGTGGGTTGCCTTCTTCGCGCACCATGCGGCTGTACTGTACTTCTACGCGAGCTTCGCCTTTTTCGAGCTGTTGTACAGTCATGAGGATGCCTTGCAACAGATCGACGGGCTCGAATCCAGTCACCACAATGGGTACGCGGAAGCGTTCGGCTAAAGGATAGTATTCCATCGTGCCCATAATGGTGCACACATGGCCAGCAGCTAAAAAGCCATTGACGCGCGTTTGTTCGTCCTCCATAATAGCTTCGATGGCTGGAGGCACCAATACGTGAGACGTAAGGATGCTGTAATTCTTCAATCCTAGCCGCTTAGCATGTACGACGGAAAGGGCATTAGCTGGTGCAGTGGTCTCAAAGCCCACGGCGAAAAACACGACTTCTCTGTCGGGATGGGTTTGTGCCAAGCGCACTGCTTCGAGGGGCGAGTATAGGATGCGCACGTCGGCGCCTTGGGCTTTGGCTTCGAGTAGGCTCTTGTGCGAGCCAGGCACACGCAGCATGTCGCCGAAAGAGCACAAGATGACGCCTTTTTCTTCGGCCAACCACACTGCTTGGTCGATCAGCTCGACAGGCGTAACGCATACCGGACAGCCAGGACCATGGACCATCGTAATTTCGGGTGGTAACATATCCAGGATGCCATTTTTGACCAAGCTATGCGTCTGTCCGCCACATACTTCCATGATGGTCCACGGGCGCGTCACGGTCTTCTTGATGAGCTTGAGGTATTGGGCTGCGACTTCCGGGTCTCGGTATTCGCTGAGGAATTTCATAGCTAGTCGTTTTGGGTGAAAAAAGTAGGTGCGCTGCTATTGTGAGGCATTTTGGTTCTCGTCGGGCAAAAAGTCATTAATCTCTTTGAGCTCGTCGAGTTCGCCCATTTCGCGCAGATAACTAAAAGTGCGCTGGGCCTCTTCTTCGTCTACTACACTGATGGCTACGCCTACATGTACGAGCACATAATCGCCCACTTTAGCTTGTGGTACCATTTCTAAGCTAGCTTCCTTGACGATGCCGCCAAAAGAGACGCGTGCCATGCGTACTGTGCCGTCATAGCGCGATTCAATAGACAAGACTTTACCGGGAATAGCCAGACACATGTTGTTTGTTTTTTGATGGTGAAATAACAGATAGTGAGGGCTGCTTGGCCAACTGGTGACAGATAAGTTGGCCAAAGGCGATGTTTTCGTCATTAGGAGGTAACTGTTGGTGGAAGTACAACTCGAAGTGGTCGTTCCACAGCCATTCTATATAGCTTACCAACAGCTTGTTTTGGAATACGCCACCACTAAAGGCTATTTTTTCAATGCCGATGTGGCGAGCCAGAACACCCACCTGGTGGGCCAGCGAGTAGTGAAACCATGCTGCTAGTCGTTCAGGTGGCATGCCAGCCCGACGTGCGTGTATTAGCCGTTGCATCATAGGTTTTACGGGCCATTGGGGTAAGTGTTGGGTGTCGAACAAGCTTTTGCAAAAGTCCAAGCTATATGTGCGCACATGACGCCATGCGAGAGCTTCCAGCCACATGGCTATTTGCCCGTCGAAGGTCGATTTAGGAGGGAGCCCTAACACAAAGCCTACGGCGTCGAAAAGGCGTCCCATGCTGGTGGTAAAACGCTGTGCACGCTCAATGAGGCGGTGATAGATTTTCCATTCGGTAGTGGTAAATGCTGGCCGCAGTAGGGGCTCGGCCTCGGGCAAGTCGTGTAGCAGGCTAAGTGCAGCGATACGCGACTGGCGAGCCATCTTGTCGCCTGCGATATGTGGCCAGGGCTCAAGCCCCAACAGGTGTCGAATTTGCCCATCTTGCCACACAAAACACTCACCGCCGCGAATGATGCCATCAGTGCCTAGTCCTGTGCCGTCCCAAATGATGCCTAATACTGGCTCGCGTTGTAGGTCGAGGCCATGTTCGCCCAAGATAGCAGCAAAATGAGCGTGGTGGTGGGGCCAAGCTTCTGTCTCGACCCCTTCTTTGGCAGCAAGCTGTTGCCCTAACTGAGTGGTAGGAAAGTCAGGATGGAGATCTACGGCTATGCTTTTGGGTTCGAAAGCGAGTAGCTCCATGAGATGTGCCAAAGTGGTCTTGTAGCTACGCCACGATTCCAGCTGGCTTGTGTCACCCAAGTACTGGCTCAAAAACAGCTGACCGCGCGTTTGTATGGCAAAAGTGCTTTTCATTTGAGCACCCATGGCCAAAGTGACATCACGTGTTACAGGGCGATTGAGCATGAGCGAAGGGGCTAACCCCCGTGAGCGGCGCAGCCATAGCGGAGTGCCATTTGCCGAAAGGCGCAGTACGCTGTCGTCTTGAGGTACGACAATGCGACGTGCATAGCCAGCTACAGCCTCGCACAGGGGCCCTAGCAGCTCCACGGCCTGCTCATCTTCGTATACAATGGGAGATCCGCTGACATTGCCGCTGGTAGCTACAATAGGTTGGGCATAGGCCTCTAATAGCAAGGCGAACAAGGGTGTATAGGGCAACATAATGCCCAGTTCGTCCAAGCCTGGAGCCAATGCTTCTATGGGTAGTAACTGGCGTGCCTCCTCAGTGGTTGCTGCAATCACTATGGGCGATACAGGACTTTCTAGCCAGCGTTTCCCTTCGGTGCTGAGCTGCACGAGACGCTGCGCCCAAGATAGCTGGGGAACCATGAGTGCCAATGGCTTGTGTGGCCTTCGTTTGCGTTGGCGCAGGCGCACTACAGCCTCTTCATTTTGTGCAGCGCAGGTGAGCAAGTATCCACCCAGCCCTTTTACCGCAACAATTCCCCCCGAGTGCCAGTACTGTACAATTTCTTCGATCCACTTGCCTTGTGGCACGACTTCCTGCTGCCCTTTACGCCACAAAAAGAGTGGAATTGGACATTGCGGGCAGGAGTTGGTCTGTGCATAGTAGCGGCGATCAGCGGGATCATTGTATTCAGCTTGACATTGGGGACACAAGTCATAGGGGGCCATAGTAGTACGCGGTCGGTCGTAGGGCAGCGTTTCAATGATGGAATAGCGCGGCCCACAGTGCGTACAGGTAATAAAGCCGTAATGGTAACGTCGGTTTTGTGGGTCGAACAGCTCACGATGGCAGTCATTACACAGGGCGGTGTCAGGTGTAATCATGAGCCGAGGTGCGGCCTCGTGACGGCTCTCCACAATCTGAAAGTCGGTCCAGGAATGTGCAGGTGCTTCTTCGAGGGTCCATTGTGTGACGAGGGCCAAAGGCGGTACTTGTTTCATCAGCCTTTCGGCAAAAAGATGGGCTGTCTGCATGTCCGCCAGAAAGTGTACGTGTACCCCGTCTGTGGTGTTGCACACTTCACCACGTAAACCCAACTGATGTGCCACTCGCCAAACAGTAGGCCGAAAGCCTACACCTTGTACGCGTCCTGAGATGTGTAGATGCCAACCTTTCATGCAGTATTTTGCTGTGTTGCGTGTGCAGCTTTTTTTTCAGTTACTCGATCCAATAGCCATGTGCACCACTGATCCATGCCTTGTCCTGTTAAGCTCGAAATTTCAATGACTTCTATATCGGGATTGATGCTGCGCGCGTCTTCCACGACTTTTTCCACTTCGAAAGGTAGATAGGGTAATAGATCGGCTTTTGAGACGAGCATCAGCTCGCTGGTCAGGAACATGCGCGGATACTTGCGCGGCTTGTCGTCCCCTTCCGTGGTGGCAATGAGCGTTACGCGGTAATCCTCGCCCAAGTCGAAGGAAGCAGGGCACACCAGGTTGCCAACGTTTTCTACGATGAGCAGTTCTACACCTTCTAGGTCAATAGCTTCGATGGCTTGCCAGATCATTTGCGCTTCCAGATGACAGATCCCCCCTGTGACGATCTGGAGGGCTTCGGCGCCAACTTCGCGCAGCCGCTCGGCATCGCGTTCGGTTTCTAAATCGCCCACCAGAATCTTCATGTGTACCTGTTTGCCAATGCGGCGGGCAGTTTCCTGTAGTAGCGTCGTTTTGCCACTGCCTGGTGAACTAGTGATATTGATCATGAGAATCCCCCTTCGGGCCATCTCCTTTCGGATGTTTTCTGCAACAAAATCATTGGCCTTCAATAGGTTGATGGTAGTGTTGTCACAGGCTACAGTCCCTCTTGCTGCTTTAGTCGATTTGGCTGTCTTTCCCATTTGTGGTAATTTTTTTATATGCCACTTACTTGCACTTGTTGTGGCTCCTGTTTTTTAAAGGCAAGTAGTTATTTCGTCTCGAGCTGCCCGTAAATAGAGGAGGCAGTACAGTTGGTTAGGTGGAAGTTTATGTATGGACTACGAAGTTACGAGAAGAATAATGATTGGAAAAGTGTTTCTATTTTTTAGAAAAAATTTTCTAAAGTTATTCCTGCCTTGGCATTAATTGTCCTTCTCTTCAAAGTGCACGCGGTGAATGAGCAGTTCGGTGCCGTGAACAACTTGGTTGGTAGGTTGACCACAATGTTGGCAGGTAAAGCGATAGTTTTCTACTTGGCTATTTTTTCCACATGCAGGACAGTGCACTTCTATGGGGACTATTTCGATGTGGAGCTGGACATGTAGGAAGCGCCCTTCAGCTTCGGTCCAGGCTTTAAAGGCATTTTGCAGCAGCACGGGCTCTACGTTAGCCAAAAGGCCAATGCGCAACTCGATGCTTTGCAAGCGACTGAGTTCAGTGGTGCCAAATTCTTCTTCCAGTGTTTGAAAGATACTTCTGACCAACGAGACTTCGTGCATGGGCAGTATGTTGGATAGTGATGGTGTTCATGTCATGTAGAGGTAGTATGTGCTTGCTTCAGCTTTTCTAATAGCTGAAGTGTTTGCTGGGCTTGTTGGCACAGTTCGGGGTTTTGGGTGAGCTGTAGTATTTCTTCTGCGCGCTGCTTCATGTCTTCATATCGGCTTTGGCTAAAAGCTTCGGCATTGCCAGCATGCCAACTGGCTTCTAGGTAGTTGGCCAGGATGCGAGCGCGTTCTTCGGCAAATTGATCAGCTGGACGTCGGTCCAAAGCTTCCTGATAGTAAAACAAGGCCTTGTCGTATTTATCCGTCCAACGCGAGTCGGGAAAAGATTGCAAGGCATTGCCATAGTTGTTACAGATGCGGGCATACAGTTGGTCCATGCCGTATTGGCGTGCTGTCTGCATAGCTTCTTGGAATGCTGTCTCGGCCATACCTGCCATAATGCCGCGTTTTTTAGCATCTACGGGTTTTTGGGCCAAGATGATGCCGATGGTGTGTTGTAGATCGGCATACATTTCTGGATTGTCGTCTTTATATACTTGGCGTGCTACTTGCTGTAGTACTTTGAGGGCTTGATCGAAAAATTGAGGCTGACCGTTTTGGGCCCATGCCCATAAGATGTACCCTTTGGTGCGCAGTGCTTGTAGTTGTGCGCCTTCGTCGCCCAAGGTCTCAAACCCGTCAATGGCCTTGCCGATGTAGTTGAGGGCTTCGGACCATGAGCTATCGGCCATAGCGAATTGTGCCGTCATTTGGTACAGGTCAGGGACAAAGGGATGATGCGCATCGAGCTGTTGGTAGAAGGTGAGGGTATCCCATAGTAGTTGTTTGAACGTTTCACGTGCTTCGGAGGAGGGAGCATCTACCCATCGAGGCCACTGGTCGCTAAGGTACAGGTAATGCACGTAGTGGCGGCCATGTGGGGGCAATTGAGTGCGTATGGGCCATAGCACTTCTTCGAGATAGTAACGTGCTTCATCGGTGGCTTGCATGTCCTGCAACCAGCTGGTCAGTAGAGCTACCGAGAAGTATTTGCGGTCGGTGGGCAGGCCTTCCATTGCTAGAATATCCTGAAAGGCTTCCATGGCTTGGGTTTGCCGAGCTTCTGGCACTTGCCCCAGTAAGCTCGAGGCAAAGAGGTTGTGGAGTAGAGCATGGCGTATGTGGGGTTCTTGGGCTTGCATTGCTAAGGTTTGCAAAGTGTCTAAGTCGGTTTCGGTCACAGGGATGCCACTAGATAGGGCTCGGCTGAGGCGTGCAAATAGCGCTATGCCTGCTCGATCTTCATTTGCTATGTCCGTATCAGTGAGTTGGGCTAATAGAGCGAGCTGTTGGCCGTCAGGGTCGGGCATCCAGAGTAGTAGTGGCAAAGTGGCAAAGTACCAGTCGGGTTGGTGGACAAATCCTTGTTCAGTATGCCTAAAGGGCATCAGACCAAAAGCAGGTACCTGCACTGCTCTTTCTGGTCGCCACTCGATTTGCTGGGCGATGGTGGCAGGCAAGGTTTTGCTCAAAAGTGCAGTGAGATGGGGTATTGCGTCAGCTTTTGCTAAAATGGAAAACATTTTCGTCGATTTTTAACGTGCCTCGGCTATCACGACCCACGCCGCGCGCCAAAATTTGAGCGAAGGCTTCAGCTTGCCTCTGGCTATGACAGGTAAGTCCTTGTCGGCAAATGAGCTGCAAAGGATTTTGCCGAAAGGCAAAGACCATCCAAATATGCCATTGGCTTTTGTACGCGAAAACATGTGTGTATACCACACTATCTTGTAGCCACTCATCATCGTACAAGATGGACAGGTCAGCTGTGCACCCTGGTACTTCACGGACGGGCCATTGCAATAATTCTTCGGGCAAACGCATATGCAGGTGTTGTCATTTAGTTATGCTCAAGCAATGTGCTAGTTATAGTACGACCATTAGAATATGGCTACCTTCCGGCGATTCCCATGGCAAAGTGCGGTCGGTGTCATCTATTTGATGATCCACTAAAATACCCTGTATCGATACTGCTATGTCGCCACGGGCATTGCGCAATTTGAGCAAGGCTTGTTCGGATTTGTGCATGCTCTTAAACACTTCGTCCGACACCTTGGACAAAAGTAGCGTGCGGCGTTGTGGGTAGTAAGTAATCAGCGCGTTGAGCGATTGCCCGAATACTTGACGTGCTACCTCGCATCCAATGATTAAGTGCCCATCGCGCAATGCCACCTCGTTTTCCCCCACAGGTGGATGAATATTACGCTTGGGATGTTTGCCTGGTGGAATGAACATCATGAAGATGGCGTTTTTAATTGTTCCATGATGTGTTGTGCTACGCGCTTGCAAGCCGTTCGAATGGTTGGGCTCATTTCCAGATTGAAGCGGGTATGTTCAATGGCGATAAGCCAGACATCAATTTGCTTTTGCTCAAAGGTGTCGCCCAGTATCTTTTTGGTATATGACAGTGCTTGATCCCATTTGAGCTGGTGTAGAAATACCAGTGGGTCGTCCTGTATGTGTGCCTCAATGGCATGGGCTGGCAGGCGGAATATTGTACCCGGTGCTTCGCCCGAGTTAATGACAGCGTCGACGATGATGATGTGCTCATGTGCCTGAAGGCGGAACAATACCTCAAATGCAGCTGTACCCATGTCGTATATGGCTATTTGAGGATTGCTACCCAGTGCTTCTTTGAGCAGCTCAATGACGTGTATGCCTGCTCCGTCATCTTCTCTGACGGGATTGCCAAAACCCAAAATGGCAATAGGCTGCTGCTCATCAGGTGTTTTACTCATGATTATAGAAGTCCAGTAGTGTTTTTTAATGCATGTACTCATGTACTACGGTGATGATGCTAAGTACACAAGTGCATATGATTTTTCCATTCGGACGACACGCTAAGCAAATAACGGCGCCTGGCCGCTAAAGTAATAGGGCCAGGCGCAGGGATATAAGTCGTTTTCAGCAAGTTGCCGTTTATACTTTAAAGCGGGCTAGCTCCTTACCCGATTTGGCATCATGTGCATGTACGGTGCATACCAGACAGGAGTCGAATGAGCGAGCTACCATGCCCACTTCTACAGGGTCGTGTGGATCCTCAATTTCGGTACCTTCCAATGCTGCTTCAATGGGGCCTGGATTGTCCTGTGCGTCATTAGGCCCTACATTCCAGGTAGTGGGCGAGATGATCTGGTAGTTCTTGATCACACCATTTTCTACTTCGATCCAGTGTGCCAATGCACCCCGAGCCGCTTCGGTAGCTCCCCAACCTTTGCCGTCGCGTTCTTTGGGTTTGATGTAAAATTCGCCATCCAGATCGATTTGCGTAAGCCACTCTTCGATGAGTTTGTAGATGCGTGGTGCTTCGTGCATGCGGGCCAATACGCGCGTGAATACGCTAGGTCCCATGCGCTTGATGATGTCGCCAAAAAGTGGATCCTGGATCTGGTGTGCGGCATTGTTAGGGTTAGCTGCCATGATCACCCGAGCTAAGGGGCCTACTTCGGCCGCCTGGCCATTGAAGCGTGGTGCCTTGGACCAGGAATACTTGCCGCGGAAATCGGAATGCTCCAGGTTGCTGGGGTTCATAGAAGGTGTGGGTGCAGGCTGTTCAAATGGGTGCAAGCCATCGGCTTGATTTTCATACCACGCGTGCTTGATGTATTCTGCTACGTGCTCTTGGTTAGCAGGATAGTAGCGCTCGCCATCGAAGAAGCCTGCAGGGCTGATGCAAGCAGCATTTCGGTCGTTAATAGTGGGGTGGTTGTACATGTCCTTGTGAATATAGGTACCCCATGCCAGGAACTTGCCTACCCCTTGACCAAATTTGTCCAAACCAAACTCTAAGCCTGCACGGATAAACAAGCCCAGATCGGAATTATAGTGCGACTCATTCTCCTCAAGCCAGGCCATGAGATCGTCCCACGTCTTTATCTCCAGATAGCGGTCAATGGAACAACCCAACCAAACGGTTTCCAGCCATTCGTTGCGGAAGTGGTTCATAATGGCATGTGCTCGCGTGATGTCTTTGAGGGTGGGAGCACACATCACACCACCTGGCACCATATAGCTGGAGTGTGGCCACTGCCCGCCAAAGAGCGCATAGACCTCAACAGGGCGCCCCGAAGCAGTGACGCCGCGCTGGAAGCTGGTACCTACGTAGGCGGCAAAGCGCTTGACCACCTCTTCGTATAGTGGTTTGTTGGCGAATTTCTTGTTGGCCATATCTGTGGCGAAGATGGCGTAGAACCAGCGCGGAATACTTTGTATGGTCTCTGTAGCTTGTCCGATAGCACGCAGCAACAACGCATTGGGCGGCAGCGTCGTCTGCCAAGCAGTGTCTAAAGCAAAGGACGCGCAATACAGGTGTGACCCCCCACAAATACCACATGCGCGTGGTGTGACAATCAAGCCCGACTGGGGGTCTTTACCTTGTAGAATCTTTTCGAAGCCGCGATACATGGCTGCTTGCGTGTGAGCACGCGTCACCACGCCATTTTCCATATAGACTTTGACATCAAGGTCGCCCTCTACGCGGCCAACGGGCGATATGTTGAGTTCTTTGGTTGCCATAATAAGGGTGTTTGAAGGTTAATAAACTCTATGTGAAGTTATCAACGATTGGTTCATTTGGACTTGCCGTAGCTCTTGGCTGAATGGGGTGAGCCCATCACTTTGCCTACACCAGCTTTGAACCAATAAGCTAGCTTGGACTCACCAGGAGGCGTCTCTTTAGGCAAAAAGCCCAAATACTTCATTGTCTTGAATACGCTACCTTTCTTGAGGTCGTGATGTGGGAATCCTGGTTCCGTACAGCCTAGGCAAGGGTGGTTGGCACGTGTCTTGCTCGACTGTCGGTTCCACAAGATGCGGTTGCAACTGGCGTGTGTCAGTGGCCCCCGACAACCCACTTCGTAGAACAGACAACCGCCACGCTTGCCAAAGTGTCCGTCTATCTTCTCAAAGAATGCAGGTGCATTGGTACAACCCGTTTGCACAAAGTCAGTAAAGAACGTCTTGGGCCGATGATACTCGTCGATAAGCACATCCTGGATGCGGCCTGTGGCTATAGCTACTAAAATCTGTGTGATCCAGTCGGGATGTGCCGGACAGCCTGGAATGTTGATCACGGGCAAACCTCCTTTTGACACGAAGTCGGCCCCAAGAAAGCCACCTTTCTTCTTTTTGTGAAACTGCATGCCTGTCGATTCACTTGGGTTGGGCGGTACGGCAGGAATGCCACCCCAAGTGGCACAATCACCTACAGCTACTACAAATTGTGCGGCTTGTGCTAGCTCCTTGACCCATTCTTTCATGGGTCTGTCGGCAAAGTAGTTCATAGCACCTGTCCCGTTAGGGCCTTGCACAATGGTGCCTTCAAACACGAAAATGTCCAGTTGTTTTTTGCCCGAAATGCAGTCGCGTAGTAACTCGCTCACTTGTTCACCTATTTCTAGGCCAATAGATGGATGCCACAAAATATTAATGCCGAAGTCGGTGATGAGCTCGACTACAGTGGGCTCCTCAGCGTTAAGGAATGACATGGTGTTGCCACTACATGCACCGCCCTGTAACCAGAGTACATTTGCCATAGCTGGTGGGTTTGAATGTTTTTAAAAAAGTTTCATGTGTAAAAATCTATTTGGCTTTTGATGTCAAAGGGCAAATTTCATTAGTTGTGCAATTTTAGAAATTTTTTTCTAAAAAAAAGAAAATTTTTTCTAAAAAAACTTTGAGCTGTGCCAGGAACTTAGTAGGTGCAATAGATGTGTATGTTGGTTTAGCGCATAAGCGCTTTGAGGAAAAAGCTCATCTTACTTTGCCCATAGGGTAGCTCTTTGGGCACAAGGCCCAGGTACTTCATGGTTTTGAAAATGCTACCTTTCTTGAGATCGTGATGTGGAAAACCAGGCTCGGTGCAACCTAAGCAGGGATGGTTAGCACGCGTTTTGCTAGAAGTACGATTCCACAAAATGCGGTTGCAGCTGGAGTGGGTCATGGTACCACGGCAGCCGGCTTCGAAGTACAGGCATCCTCCGCGTTTGCCAAAGCCGCCTTTTATGCCTTTGGCAAAGGCATGTGCATTGGTACAGCCATTTTGCACGAAAGTGGTAAAAAAAGTGCGTGGGCGCCCCCATTGATCGAGCTCAACTTCTTTTATGCGGTCGGTAGCAATAGCGATGATGATTTGTGTGATCCAGTCAGGGTGGGCAGGACAGCCGGGGATGTTGATCACGGGCCAGCCAGCCCGGGAGCGAAATGCGCTACCTAAAAATCCACCTTTTTGCCGTTTGTGATGTTGTAAGCCGGTCGATTCGGTGGGGTTGGGTGGTACAGCTACGATGCCGCCCCATGCGGCACAGTCACCTATAGCCATCACGTAGCGCGCTTTGGGAGCGAGCAGTTGGACCCATTCTTTCATAGGCCTATCGGCAAATATGTTCATGGTGCCGCTGCCATCAGGGCCTTGTACTACGGAGCCTTCAAATACGAACAAGTCCAGGTCGATGCGCCCTTTTAGGCAATTGTTGAGGATTTCTTTTACTTGCTCACCTATTTCGAGGCCTATAGTGGGGTGATAGATAATGCGTAGGCCAAAGTCTTGCACCAACTCGATAATGTTGGGCTGGTCGGCACTTAAAAACGACATGGTATTGCCGCCACATGCGCCCCCTTTGAGCCATAGCAAGTTGATCATGATGGGTGCCTTTGGCTCGATCAGCCCGGCTGGGTGATGAGCGGTTGAATGAGTAGGTCGTATTCTTGGCGTCCCTTGTCGGTAAAGTGGGGCAACCACTGCGACCACACGAGCTTTTTGAAGTGTAGGACTTGGTTGCAATCTGGGGTGCGCAGTTCGCATTGTACGGGCCAAAAGCTGATAATCAGCCATTGGCTTTCCGCTAATTGGTCGTAGAGTCCTGATTCCATTTCAGGTTTGAGGGTGCCTCTCTGTACGTTGAAATCCAGTCGTTTGCGTATTTGCTGCCACATGCGCGGTATGTATCGATCGCGGTGTTTGCGGGCCACGTCGAACTCTTGTGCCATTTGGAGCAGATCGGAAAAGTAAAATGGGTAGCTTTTGCCAAATAGGTAGTACTTGGACAACTGTTGGTCGAAATCGATCAGGTTGGGATATACCCGGTAAGTAGACAGAATGCCTTGTAGTTCTTGCTCTATTTGGTAGAAGAGTGCATCTACTATGGCCTCTTTGTTGCGATAGTGATAGGCCAAGTTGCCCACGCTGATGCCTGCCTCGTCAGCTATATGTTGCAATCGGACGTTGGCTACGCCTACGGAATTGAACAGGCGCATGGCAGTGTCCAGTATTTTTTGCTTGGTATTTCCTGCAGTAGCCATGGCTGTTTTTTGAGTCGTCAATTGATACATAGGTGAAAAAGTGCAATGTCAACAGTGAGTGTGCCGCGTTGATCTTTTGCGGCTAATCGACGCATATACCATGCGCTCAGTTGCGCTTTGCGCGGGCAGGTACAGCGTTTGATAGACCGCTTGACGAGTTGTAGGGGGTGGAGGTAGTGGGCAAATACCAACTGGATTTCCCACATGCCGTCGCGAGGTACGATGTGCTCGATGACTGACGTGTCGCGTAGCCACCAGTCGTCCGACAGGAAGTTCATGTCTCTTTCCTCACCAGGGCATTCGGTAAGGTGTTGGTTGTTGAGCAAGTTGAGCAGTTCGTTGTATGCTTGATCGTCTAGATGTGCCTGGTACATGTGTGAGCAATGTTCGAGGTGTGTAGAGTTGGGTTAATTGCAAAGATGCCCTTAATCTACTTTTTTTTCTCTTTTTATCGGAATGAAAATGACAGGATGAGTGATGAACGATACTTATTTTCTATTTTCAAAGCCTGCAGTGTGTGTCGCGATAGAGAGGTATTCTTCCAGCCCTTTGGCACTCATCCATGGAACGAGCAATTGCCAAAATGGTTGGGCAAAGTCTTCAAAAGTGGGCGTGTTGTGCTCGTGGCGAATCGCGTGCCACGAGAGAAACTGCTCGAGGTGGTGACCAAGTGTTTCAGCCAACTTTTGCGGCTCAGCAGCTGAAGGTAGCACCAATGCACCACGTGCACTATTGAACTGGATCATCAGCAAGAGTTGGTCGTGTTGCCAGCTGAGAAAACGGCGATGCTCGGTGCGTATCGATTCATATAAGCGAAGGATGTCGAGTGTGTCGAGATAAAAAAAGCGGTAGGCCAACTGCACGCCCCAATGCTGGGCCAGCAATAGCTGAACTTGTGCAAATAGCGGAACTTGCCGCAATAGCCCTAATACATGTTGTTGGCTGGCATGCAAAGGGACGTATAGAGCCTGTACAATGGCCTCTTTGTTTCGAAAGTGATATGCTAAATTGCCTACACTGAGGTGTGCCTTATCAGCGATGTGTTGCAAGCGCACGTGCATGATGCCTCGTTCGTTGAACAGCTTTCGAGCAGCTTCGAGAATGCGTTGTGCGGTAGGAGCACGCATGGTGTGTTTTTTTGCAAATAAAACAGTTAATTCAAGTACTTGTATTCGGGTGCTACTTAGCCATGTGTAAATGGCTTTCAAATGCTACCTTTGCGGCCATGAAGATAACGGCAAAGGAAATCGCATCTTTGGTTGGTGGGGAAGTGCTTGGAAACCCCGATGTGGTGATTACACGCCCAGGCAAAATAGAAGAAGGCGGCGAAGGAATCATCACTTTTTTGGCCAATCCCAAATATGAACCTTATCTATACCAGACCACTGCCTCAGCTGTATTGGTGAGCCGAGATTTTGAACCACGCCAACCTATCCAAGCAACCCTCATTCGCGTACCTAACGTACAAGAAGCTGTGGCTTTGTTACTCGAGCGTTTTGGTACTATAGATGAACATCCCAAAGGTATTGCTTCTTCAGCTGAAATTCACGCCACTGCGCGCATAGGTCAAGATGTAGCTATTAGTGATTTTGTAGTGATAGATAAAGAAGCTGAAATAGGTACTGGTTGTATCTTATATCCTTATGTGTATATAGGAGCAGGAGTACGTATTGGAAGCAATACCATCCTTTACCCTGGTGTGAAGGTATATCGCCAATGTGCGATTGGCAACAACTGTATCATTCATGCCAATGCAGTCATCGGCGCAGATGGTTTTGGCTTTGCACCCCAAGCAGATGGCTCGTGGAAAAAAGTGCCACAGACGGGCAAGGTCGTCATTGAAGATGATGTGGAAATTGGTGCCAATACCGTCATTGATAGAGCAACTATGGGGCAAACAATTATTCGGCAAGGTGCTAAAATTGACAATCTGGTGCAGATTGCGCACAATGTAGAAGTGGGGGCACATACTGTGATTGCTGCTCAGGCTGGCATTGCTGGTAGTGCCAAATTGGGCCCTCACTGTCAGATCGGAGGCCAGGCAGGCTTCGTAGGTCATATTAAGGTGGCTGAAGGTACCCGTGTGCAAGCACAAAGTGGTGTGGCTAAGGCTGTGACTCAACCCAATCAGGCACTTCAAGGATCTCCAGCCTTTGGATACATGGAATACAACAAGGCCTATGCCGTCTTTAGAAAGTTACCCCAACTTTACAGGAAAATTCACGAGTTGGAAAAACAATTGAAAGAGGTGCTCAAAACCCAAAAGAGCCAGTGAAGTGATGGCATTGTAGGTCAAGGTACTACACGACAAAACGATCATTCATGGAAATGCAGCAAACCATCAAAAGCCCTGCATCGCTTAAAGGGAGAGGACTACACACAGGTAAAGAAGTCCAGGTTGTTTTTCATCCTGCCCCGGTCAACCACGGCATTTACTTTCGCCGTATTGATATAGAAGGTCAACCAGAATTAATTGCCGATGTGACATTGGTGGCCACTACAGAACGCAGTACTACCCTTAAACAGGGTAATGTAGCCATTCATACTATTGAGCATGTACTAAGTGCAGTCCATGGCTTGAGTATTGATAACCTCCTTATTGAATTGGACGGGCCCGAATTGCCCATTATGGATGGGTCGGCACAGCCTTTTGTAGAGGTACTTCAGCAAGCAGGTATCGAAACACAAGAAGAAGAACGAGAATATTTCTTCATAGAAGAACCCTTTAGTTGGAAAGATCCGGATACTGGTGCAGAGTACGTGGCTTTACCAGCCGATAGCTATGAATTAACCGTGTTGATCGACTACCGGTCCGAAGTGTTGGGGCCTCAATTTGCCGTGCTCGAAGATATCAGCCAATATGCCGAAGAGATTGCTCCTGCACGCACCTTTGTCTTTTTGCACGAGCTCGAAGCATTATTCGATGCAGGCCTTATTCGTGGTGGCGATCTGGACAATGCAGTAGTACTGGTCGAACAGCTGCCCGAACCCAATTACCTTGAAGCTTTGGCGCAAAAAATGGGTAAACCCCAGGTAGCAGTGACGCGTCAGGGGGTGCTCAACCTCTCGCCCTTGCGTTTTCCCAATGAGCCGGCGCGCCACAAACTGCTCGACCTAGTTGGCGATTTGGCGCTCATGGGGCGCTTTATCAAAGGGCGCATCGTCGCTACGCGTCCAGGCCATACTTCCAATGTGGCTTTCGCCAAAATGCTCAAGCAGCGCTACATCGAACAGCGCAAGCTGCGGGGTCGCCCCAAATACGATCCCAATCAGCCGCCCCTACACGACTCGGTAGAACTCATGCAAATGCTGCCCCATCGATTTCCCATGTTATTGGTCGATAAGATTATCGAACTTTCCGACAATCACGTTGTTGGCGTGAAGAACGTCACCTTCAACGAGGCCTTTTTCCAAGGGCATTTTCCGGGCAACCCTGTGTTCCCAGGAGTGCTGCAGATTGAAGCACTGGCGCAAACAGGTGGCATTTTGGCCCTGAGTAAAGTAGGCGATCCCGGTAAGTGGGATACTTACTTTCTGAAAATTGACAAAGTGAAGTTCAAGCACAAGGTAGTGCCAGGTGATACGTTGTTGCTTAAACTCGAACTGCTGGCACCCATTCGTCGGGGCATTGTACGCATGTTTGGTACAGCTTATGTAGGCAACAAGCTTGTATCAGAGGGCGAGTTGACTGCTCAGATTGTTAAAAGAGAAGACTGACAAGTGTCATTGAAATGCAGTGATTGTTTTAAGGCAAGATGCAGGCAGCTTTTTGCACTTTGTAAACGAAAATAGAGTAGTAGCATGCTCTTAGTGCCATAGCAAATGAGCTGACAATCGAAAATATCAACCTGAAAAACACTGAAAACGTGATCGATCCGACTTCCAGCGTAAAGAAAAAAGTAGCCTATAACGGCTTCACCAATGTGCACCCCGACGCCCAAATAGGTGAAAACGTCACGATCTCGCCCTTTGTTACCGTAGAAGCTGATGTGGTAATTGGAGATAATTGTTGGATCGGCCCCAACGCGACCATCATGAATGGCACGCGCATTGGCGACAATTGCCGCATTTTCCCCGGAGCTGTTTTGGGTGCAATCCCGCAAGACCTCAAATTCGAAGGTGAGTATTCTACCTTGGAGATTGGCCATCATACGACCATCCGAGAATATTGCACGCTCAATCGAGGTACTAAGGCCAGTGGCCGTACTGTAGTGGGTGACCACTGCCTGCTCATGGCTTATGTGCACGTGGCCCATGATTGCGTCATTGGCAACCACTGTATCTTGGCCAATAACGTCAACTTGGCTGGCCATATTACTATCGGTGATTATGCCATTTTGGGCGGGCTGGCAGCCGTACACCAGTTTGTGCACATTGGCCGCCATGCGATGATTTCGGGTGGCTCGTTGGTAGGGCGCGATGTACCGCCCTTTGTTAAAGCAGCTCGCGAACCGCTGTCCTATGTAGGCGTCAATCGAATTGGCCTAAAGCGACGGGGATTTACCCAAAAGGAGATTCATGCCATCCAAGATATCTATCGATATCTGTTTGTAAAGGGCTACAACCTCACCCAGGCCTTGGAGCTGATCCGTACCGAACTGCCCGACTCGCCTTTTAAGACAGAAATACTTCAGTTTATCGGAGAATCGGAGCGCGGCCTCATCAAGGGGTTCCGCCGCCGAGAACGCGCGCACTGATGGAAGTACAACTGCACACAGCAGGCAAACGCTTTGGTCCAGAGTGGATCTTTTGCAATCTCAGTGCCGTATTGCAACAAGGGCATCGATATGCCATCACGGGGCCCAATGGGTCGGGAAAAAGTACATTGTTGCGCGTATTGGCTGGGTATTTGAGTTTGAGCAAAGGCAAGGTGTATTTTCGCATGGATGGCATGCATTTGCCAGCCGACCAAGTCTATGCACATGTAAGTTGGGCTGCTCCCTACATCGAACTGATCGAAGAATTTACACTTGAAGAAGCTTTGCGCTTCCACATGCGCTTCCGACCTTTTGTGCAAGATATCAGCTTGGACCAAGCCTTAGCACTCATTCAGCTGACACAGGCACGCAACAAACAAATTCGCTATTTTAGCTCGGGCATGAAGCAGCGACTGAAGTTGGGGTTGGCACTGCTGTCGCGTGCTTCGCTCATCTTGCTCGACGAGCCGACGACTAATCTGGATGAGGCCGGAGCGCAGTGGTATCACCAAATGGTGGCTCGCTTTGGTCTGAAGCGAACGATCGTGGTAGCATCCAATGTGCCAGCTGACTATTCCTTCTGTACCGCACAGATAAACATTTTGGACTATAAGAAAAAAGTGTCAGCCCATCGGCATGCTACACCATAGCCGTATGGCTATGCAATTGTTCACATTTATTTGCTCAAATAATCTTACCTTTGCGGCCGCTGTAACTGATTTTCGTAATCACTAACGGTAAAAAATTAAACAATGCCCGTTTATCTTCCTAAAGAAAAGAAGGTAGAGCTGTTCGAAAAATTTGGCGGCTCGGCCAAAAACACAGGCTCAGTCGAAGGTCAGATTGCCCTGTTTACGTATCGGATTAAAAAACTGTCCGAGCATCTGCATCAAAATAAAAAAGATCACTCCTGTCGCCGTGCATTGTTGCGTTTGGTAGGTCGTCGTCGGAAGATGCTCAATTATCTCAAGCGAAAAGATATTGCAAAGTATCGCGCCCTAATCGAAGAACTGGGTATTCGTGGTTGATTGATCTATATGAGAAGTGCTCTACCTCAAGGTAGAGCACTTCTTCCATATGGATGGAAAGGACGTGTGGCTTTGCCTTAACTCAACTATGACAGGAGATATCCACTCGGCTCATCACTTTTCTTTTGAAGTGTGTATACATAACCCAATAATTGGATTTATCTTTTGGCCCTTGTGGCCTGGCATGTCTCCTGAGTGAGGATTTCCACTCCCGACTCTGCTTTAATTTCGGAAACAGTTAGGTCTCGAAACCTACGACCTTGCCCCCGTTGGAAAAATAGAATGGTGTTGACGGCTGGCTGCGAAAAGAGGTAGATGAGCCTGCTCGCGTTAGTTCGATATTTGCAAACTTACATGTAAATTGTATAAACAGTGGGCTTGTTGAAAATGAGCACCTAAATGAGCAAGGCGTATAATCAGATGCGAGAGGAGAAAATATGTGGTGCACAAACGGGCGCCCACAAAGAGGAGATTCTATTGGGAATTAATAAAGTTGGTTACAAAGAAGGTTAAATATCAAGTTGAGAAAAATGGGTAAACAAACTCCTATCACCACTTCCTTTCAATTACCCGATGGGCGAGAGGTGATTATCGAAACGGGTAAGTTGGCTACTCAAGCCGACGGTTCTGTCGTAGTACGATGTGGTAAGACGATGCTCTTCGCCTCTGTCGTGTCAGCTAAAGAACCTAAAGAAGGACAAGGTTTCTTCCCCCTCTCAGTAGATTATCAAGAAAAATTCGCCTCGGCAGGGCGCATTCCCGGCAATTTCTTTCGCCGCGAAGCTCGTCTGTCAGACTATGAAATTTTAGTGTCGCGTTTGGTAGATCGCGCCATTCGCCCGTTGTTTCCCGATGGTTATATGAATGAAACGCAGGTGATCATCAACCTCATCTCGGGCGATCCCGAAGTGTTGCCCGATGCCTTTGCCGCTTTGGCTGCCTCAGCTGCCTTTACCGTTTCGGATATCCCCTTTCAAGGTCCGATCTCAGAAGTGCGTGTGGCTAAAATTGATGGGCAATACACCATTAATCCTTTGCGCAAAGATTTGGAACGTGCTACACTCGATATCATCGTAGCGGCCACTGCCGACAATGTCGTAATGGTAGAAGGGGAGGCCAAAGAGTGCCAGGAAATTGAATTGGTAGAAGCTATTAAGGTAGGGCACGAGGCCATAAAGGTCCAGATCGAGGCACAGCTCGAACTGGCTCAAAAAGTAGGTGGCAGAGCACTCAATAAACGCCAAGTTGAACCTTTAGAAGAAGACGAAGCCCTTGAAGCCGAAGTGAAGGCCTTTGCCGTGCCTCGCGTCACCCAAATTGCCAAGGCCTTCCTCGACAAACACACGCGCCGGGGCCAACTCGATGAGCTGAAAGAAGAGCTGGTGGCACACATGACTGAAGCCAAGGGCGAGGAGTACATGGAAGAAAAAGGCGAATTGGTAGAGCGCTATTTCGACAAGTGGAAAAAAGAAACTATCCGCCAGATCGTACTCAACGAAGGTGTGCGCCTCGATGGGCGCAAACCCGATGAAATTCGCCCCATCTGGTGTGAAATAGACTATCTGCCTTCAGCTCATGGTTCCGCTATCTTTACACGCGGTGAGACGCAGTCGCTCACTTCCCTCACTTTGGGCACCAAACTCGATGAACTCATGGTCGACAAGGCGCTCGAAGTGTATTACGAAAACTTTATCCTGCACTACAACTTCCCGCCTTTCTCTGTAGGTGAAATCAAGCCATTGCGTGGCCCAGGCCGACGCGAAGTGGGGCATGCCAACTTGGCCAATCGCGCCTTGCGCCAGGTGTTGCCAAAAGAATTTCCCTATACCATCCGCATCGTGTCGGATATTCTGGAGTCTAATGGATCCTCTTCCATGGCAACAGTCTGTGCCGGCTCGCTGGCGCTTATGGATGCAGGTGTGCCCGTCTCAGCAGCAGTCTCTGGCATCGCCATGGGCCTCATTTCTGATGGAACACGCACTGTAGTGCTGAGTGACATCTTGGGCGACGAGGACGCCTTGGGCGATATGGACTTTAAGGTGGCCGGCACCGAAAAAGGCATCACTGCCTGCCAGATGGACATCAAAATCGAAGGGCTCTCTTACGAGTTGCTCGAACAAGCACTCGAACAAGCTCGGGCTGGACGCCTGCACATCCTCGGTGAGATGAATAAAGTCATTAGTGAGCCGAGAGAAGATCTCAAACCACATGCCCCGCGTATCGTACAGATTGAAATCGACAAGAGCTTTATCGGTGCAGTGATTGGCCCAGGTGGCAAAATCATTCAAGAAATACAAAACGAAAGCGGCACGACCATCAATATCGAAGAAGTCGGTGATAAAGGCGTGGTCCACATTGCCAGCTCCGACAAAGAATCGATAGACAAGGCGGTGGCTCGCATCCGAGAAATAGCCTTTACCCCTTCAGTGGGCGAGGTGTATGAGGCTGTAGTGCGCAGTGTGATGCCTTATGGCGTATTTGTGGAATTCCACGGGCGCCAAGGCCTATTGCATGTGTCTGAGATTTCGCATTCGCGCATCGAAGATGTATCGGAGGTCTTCCAAGAAGGAGATCGCGTCAAGGTCAAACTTATCGACATCGATAGCCGTACAGGCAAGTATCGCTTGTCGCGAAAAGCCCTGTTGCCTGCACCCGAAGGTAGTCAAGAAAATGGGGGTAGTACTCGTCGTGATCATCGCAAAAGTAATGCCCCACGAGGTCGAGGACCACGCCGGGGGAATGGCCCGCGAAATAGAGGATCACGCCGCGATGATGATTTGAGGTGAGTCAAACCCTTTGGTGTTAGAAAAAAGCACCTTCCCAGCAACTAGTTGGGAAGGCGCTTGCTTTTTTAAGCCTAATCTATACGCTACATGCGCACGAGCTTGAAGACCTTTTGGACGTATCGGTCATAGCTTAACTCCAACAAGTAAATGCCTTTCGGCAAATGATGTACGGGCACGACATGTCGGACTTTACTTGGGTCGATCTGTTGTTCCATGAGTTTTTGCCCTGTGGCCGACCAAAGTGCAATGCTTACTTCTTCAGCTTGAGGTGTCTCCAGTAGCTCCAGCCATACTGTTTGCTCAGCAGGGTTGGGATAAACCATAGCTATGGAAGAAGCGCCCGTAAGCATTATTTCCACTACATTAGAAAGTACCGTGGGACCATTGGCTGACTCCAGACGTACGCGGTAAAAGTTGTGCCCTTGTTTGGGTGAGGTGTCGAAAAATTGATAATAGGCCCCTAAAGCATCTTGTCCTCCAGCAAGTTGTCCAATTACTTCAAATGCTTGGCCATCAGGAGCGCGCTCTATCGTATAGCGATAACTATCGTCTTGTGTGCCAGGGCGCTCCCATTCCAGTTGCACGACACTTTGGCTCAAGGGAGTAGCTGTTACAATCAGAGGCCCTCCGCATAGTACTGGATCATTAGACACCACAATGTGTCGCGTTGTTTGCGTGGTACAACCGTCACGCGTCACTTCCAGACTGACTACTTTCACTCCATGTACCCCCCACACGACTTGCTCGGTAGAATTCGTACTGGTTTGCGGCATAGCACCAAAACCAAAGTGCCAATTATAGGTAGCACCAGGCCCTGGATTACCAGCCATCAAGGTGACTGGTGTGTTGACACAGACCGTATCAGGTGCAATGATTTGGGCAAAAGAAACGCTGTCTACCACAATCTCTATCATGTTGGTCTCAAACCAGGTCGTGCAGCCCACGCGTCGTACACAGCGCACAAAATATGTAGTCTGATCCAGAGGGCCAGGTTGGTAATTGGGCCCATAGGCACCTGGAATAGGTGTCCATATAGAGGGATCAAATGGTCCTGGTTCATAGTGATACAACCACATATACTCCAAGGGGCCTGTGCCACCTACAGGTGGAAGCGTTTCGACAATGGGATCTGGGGTAAGCCCCGGCCCACACAGCACTTGGTCGCAGCATATTTGCCCAGGGTAAGTTACGTTCTGGCAAGTGTCAGAGAGATAAAATCCGGCGTCTAAGGTATTGTTGTACTCGCCCATATTGACGGTAACCATGGGCGTCATCCCCGTAGTAGGATCTGCGTCGCTGTCCAGTGCATCATCGCTTCCTTGGTCAGGAGGTGAAAATTGATAACCCGTGGGTGCAGTGAAGGTGACTTTGTAGGTGCCTGGGGGCACGACAAACATGTACATGCCGTCGGCATCGGTGACAGTAGCACCTGAGATGATTTGCCCGTCAGCGCTGGTACCTGACAACACGACCTGGATACCAGCAATAGGAGGTTCGCCTGTATCTTGGATGCCATTCATGTTTAAGTCGAGCCAAGTATAGTCGCCTAGCTTAGCCGGAGCAGGCATGATTGCACTACAGGTCGAAGTGCAGCCATTGGCATCCGTAATGATTACACTAATAGGCCCTGCTGCCAGCTGATTGTTTATGGAATCGGTACTACCGTCGTGCCACAGGTAACTGTAGGGCGGAGTGCCTCCTACACCCTGTACAGAGGCAATGCCATCTGTGCCACCAGGAGTGCTGACAGGTTGTACAATGGTGATTGCACAGGTAGGAGTATCGAATTCTGGTACGCTCACTGTAGTAGTGGTGGTACAGCCAGATGCATCAGTGACTGTCAGCCCGTACGTGCCGCTCTCCACACCTGTGAGCATATTTCCTCCTTGACCATTGCTCCAAGCAAACATGTAGGGCGGGATGCCTCCACTTGCCTGTGCATAGGCACTACCATTGGCTTGTCCAGCACAAGTACCCGAGCTCTGTACCGATACTGTTAGTGGCGGCGGGCTATAAAGCTGGATGCTGTCAATAGTCGTACAATTGTGCGCATCGCTGACGGTAACCACATAAACGCCAGCTCCTAAACCCGATATGGTGGCAGTAGAGTCGCCCGTACTCCATTCATAACTATAGGGTGGAGTACCACCAGAAGCAAGTACGCTGGCTGTGCCATCATAGGTATCAGCACAACTGGGATCGGTGCCTGAAAGCTCTATGGTGAGAAGAGGAGGTTCTGTGACGACTGTACTGGCACTAGCCGTGCAGCCCGTGCTATTGGTCACAGTGACGGAATAGGTGCCTGCGGGCAAATTGTCAGCTAAAGGTCCAGTAGCACCATTGCTCCAAATGTAGGTGTAGGGTGCGCCACCACCATTGACAGTCACAGCGGCCGAGCCCGTGGAATCCCCATAACAAGCCACGGGATAAGGAGTAACACTTAGGACTAAATTGACCCCCATGCCCACAAATACATCGCCACTTGCACTACATCCGTGGGCATCTGTGACGGTTACAGAATAACTTCCCGGTGCTAGACCTGTAATTGTTTGCGTAGTGGCACCGTTGCTCCATAAATAGGTGTACGGAGGAGTGCCTCCAGACTGAACTGTAACAGTAGCGCTTCCGTTGTTGTCTCCCATACAGCTTTCCGGCGTGCTGCTGAGTTCGAGCACCATTTGAGGAGGCTCATTTACACTAGCCATAGCCGTAGCGGTACAGCCGTTGGCATCGGTCACTGTCACTGAGTAATTGCCTGCTGGCAAATTGAAGATGGTAGGGCCATTTTGCCCATTGCTCCACTGGAACGAGTATGGTGGTGTGCCGCCGTTAGCATTTGCCGTAAGGCTACCATCGGCAGCACCAGGACAGCTCACATCTGTTGCCTCGATGTCTATGACTGGCGGATCAGGCTGTACAATGGTAAAGAGTACCGCTTTTTGACAATTATGCGCATCACTGACGGTAAGGGAGTAATTGCCTGGTGCCAGACCAGTAGCCATAGGTCCTGTTTGGCCATTGCTCCACAGATAGGTATAAGGTGGTGTGCCACCGCTTACGGTAGCTGTAGCAGTACCAGTGGCGCTGTTGCAGGCACTAGGAGTGGTAGTTACTGCTATGTTGAGTGGTGCGGGCTCTGGTAGCTCGATGACTTGTGTAGTGCTGCACCCCTGCGCGTCACTCACAGTGACTGTATAGGTACCTGCCGGAATATTGGCAAGTATAGGGGTAGTAGCCCCTGTATTCCATTGGTAGCTGTAAGGCGGAGTGCCGCCCCAGCCACTTACCTCAATCGAACCATTGGCATCACCGGCACAGAGTGGCGGCATGAGAATGACATCGATGATCAACTCATCGGGCTGTACAAGCATGATGGATGCGGAATCCGTACAGCCCTGTGCATCAGTGACCGTAACGCTATAGGTACCTGGCGGTAAATTTTCTATTTCTGGGATAGTAGCCCCTGTGCTCCATAGGTAGCTTAGGGGGGGCGTGCCGCCAGTGACTATGGCTGATGCCAAACCAGTGCTGGTGCCGTAGCAATCAGGGGATTCACCTACAACCGTGACCATCGGCGGATTGGGCGCAGGGAGGTTTACTTGGGCAATGGTCGTACAGAAATGTGCATCGGTCACAGTGACTACATATGTGCCGGCACCTAAGTTGCTAATAGTGGGAGTAGTGGCCCCTGTGTTCCACTCATACATATAGGGCGGAGTACCTCCACTGACATTTACAGTGGCACTTCCATTGAGTACTTCGCAGTCAGGTGGCTGGCTATTGATGGTAGCTACTAATGGATCGGGCTGTGGCAATACGATGGTATCCACCAAACTACAGCCATTCGATTCAGTAACAGTGACGATGTAGGTGCCCGCAGGGATGTAACTGAGTACGTTGTTAGTCGATCCCGTATTCCATTCATAGGTATAGGGTGGAGTCCCCCCCCATCCCGTTACTTCGATACTGCCATTGCTGTCGCCAAAACACAATGGTGGGTTGATAATCACGTCGAGTATGAAATCTGGCGCTGCATTGCCAATGATTACAGTATCGGCACCACTGCAGCCGTTGATGTCAGTTACTGTTACCGAGTAGGTGCCTGGGCCCAAGTTGCTGATGGAAGCTGTTGTGGCACCTGTATTCCATTCGAAGAAATAGGGCAGGGTGCCGCCACTGACAAATGCCATTGCCTGCCCGTTGGTTTGACCAGGACATACATAAGGAGTGGCTATAGCCGTAACTAATAAATTTGGGGGTTCATTGATCGATATAGTTGCTGTACCACTACATCCGTTGCTGTCGGTAGCAGTGACGGAATAAGTACCTGCCGGCAAATTGATTATGGTACTGCCTGTAGTACCTGTACTCCACTGGTAAGAGTAAGGTGGTGTACCACCTGTTGCTTGTGCCATGGCCCAACCGTCGCTACCACCGCAGCTACTGACATCGTAGCTTACCACATTCACTGTGAGTGATGGGCCTGGTTGTACGATAGCCGTATCTGTGGCGGTACATCCGTTGACGTCTGTGGCAGTTACGGTGTAGGTGCCAGGAGCCAGGTTAGTGATAGAAGAGCCTGTTTGGCCATTACTCCAAACAAAGCTGATGGGTGGGGTGCCCCCATTGGTGGTAGCTGTGGCCGAACCATCGAGTGCCCCATTGCAGCTTTCGGGTGTTCCAGTAGCTTGTACACTGAGTGTCGATTGATCGATCAAGGTGGCTGTTTTAGTGCCCGTACAACCTTCGCTGTCCGTTATTGTCACTGTATAAGTACCTGGTGGTAGATTGGTGATGGTTTGGCCTGTTTGCCCGTTATTCCACTGGTAGGTATAAGGTGGCGTGCCTCCTATTGGATTGACGGTAATACTGCCGTTATTTTGCCCGCATACGGGATTATTGACAATTAACCATGCTGAAATGCCTCCGGCTGCTTGTACGCTTCCAGAATCACTGGCAGTACAGCCTGCTTGATCCATTACATTTACTACATAAGTGCCAGGTGGCAAGCTGTCTATAGTTGCAGTGGTATCTCCTGTATTCCACAGGTAAGTGTAAGGTGCGACGCCTCCACTTACAATGGCAGTAGCGGTGCCTCCGGCACCATTGCAGGCTGCATCGGTCACGGCTACTGCTACATTTAATACACTATCTGCCACTGTACTACAGGTGACTACGCCGCAAAGATTTGCGTCCATGATCGTCACGCAATAGTAGCCTGGATCTAGGCCAGTAATGGTTTGTGTAGTAGCCCCCGTACTCCAGTTAAACGAATAGGGTGGTGTGCCTCCACTTACATCTGCTGTTAAGGTAGCAGGTAGTGCACAGTTGACGTGCACTATGCCTGCCCATAGAGGTGGGGGCTCAGTTAATGTGATTTGGGCATTGCCAGTATTGCCCAAAGAATCTGTTACTACAACACTATATGTGCCTGCTGGCAAATTGCTAATGACTTGTGTAGTATCACCTGTGTTCCACAGATATGCATAGGGAGGTACTCCACCTGATGGCCAAGCCGTAACTGTGCCATTAGCAAAACCGCCACAGCTCGGTGGAGTAGCTTGTAGCACTACAGTGATTTGTCCAGCTACAGGGGTTGTGTAGAGAAGTGTCAGCAAAAGCCCACTTACATAAAGGAAATAATTCCAGGACGCAAAGTGTATACGTGTGTCCATAGGATGATTCGTTTTTTGAGAAAATAGATGTAGTAGCACAAAGCGTAATTCATTCTTTGTACAGTGTAGTGCTCGTTGATTTGTTTGCGAAGGGGAAAACAACTGACCTGTCCTTTGCCAGGCGAAAGGCATTTATGTCAATGGGGAAGGAGTAGATGCCTGGAAGCTGAGACTCTTAAGCCTGCTAGTAGTAGTGAAAAGGTATGCAGCAAACTATAAGCATACAGCCACTCTATAGTTGGGTAGGTACAAGGCTGCCGCTTGCTGCTGCCAATATAAAGCTATTTTTCCATATTATGAAGTAATCGAGAATTTGGAATTGCGTGTTGAGTTGGCCCTTTAAAGGGAAAAACTTGCCGTTGAGCGAAAGCGCTGTACATCGGCAACAAAAAGGTTTTTTATTTGAGCACTGAAATTCGGCGAAAAGATCAGTTTAATACCTTTACGCTACCGATCTTGGAGATTTTGAAAGGATGCAATTTCCTTTCCTCAACAATAAAAAGGGCAGGTATGGGAAGACTTCAGCCTTTCACGCACCCCTATAAAATCAGTGATGCATATCGCAGGAAAGTGGCCTATTTCTGTATGGAGTTCGGCATAGACCATCCCTTGCGGATTTATTCTGGTGGGTTGGGATATTTAGCGGGTTCTCATATGAGGAGTGCCTACGCGCTGCGGCAGCAGCTAATTGGCATTGGCATTTTGTGGAAGTACGGTTACTACGAGCAACAGTGGAACGAACAAAATGAGATGAGCGCGGTATTCCGAGAGCGATTTTATAGCTTTTTGGAAGACACAGGCATTCAATATCGGATTGAGGTAAATGGGCATCCTGTATGGGTGCGTGCCTGGTATCTGCCGCCAGAAGTGTTTGGCACTGCCCCTATATTCTTGCTTTCTACTGACGTACCCGAGAACGATTATTTGGCTCGTACGATTTGTCATAGGCTGTACGATGACAACGTAGAGACCAAAATCGCTCAATACATCCTCTTGGGGCGGGGGGGAGCTCAGTTGTTAGATCACATTGGTTTCGACGCTCAGGTGTATCATCTTAATGAAGCCCATGGACTGCCTGCGGCATTCTATCTGTATGAAAAATGGCGGTCTGCTGCAGCGGTATGCGATCACTTGGTGTTTACTACGCATACGCCCGTGCCTGCCGGCAATGAATCGCACGATATTGCCCTACTCGAACGCATGGGATTCTTTGGGGGGGTGCGTCGCGAAGAAGTGATCCAGCTCACAGGGATTGATGAATCTACATTCAACCTTTCATTGGCTGCATTGCGCATGGCGCGTATGGCCAATGGCGTGTCGAAGTTGCATGGCCAGGTGGCACGCGATATGTGGCGCAATTATGATGGCATTTGTCCAATTGTACATGTCACTAATGCCCAAGACTTTGCCTATTGGCACGACCACCAGCTATATGAGGCTTTGGAAAAAGGCGATGATGTAGAGATAAGCCAGCGCAAACGACAAATGAAAGCAGAACTTTTCCAGGTCGTCGCTGACCAAACGGGCAAGCTGTTTGATCCTGATGTGTGCACTATTGTGTGGGCCAGGCGTTTTGCCGCCTATAAGCGCCCTGATCTTATTACGCGTAACTGGGAGGAGTTTGTCCAGTTGGTGACGAACAAAGAGCATCCCATCCAGCTTATTTGGGCGGGCAAGCCCTATCCGAAAGACTATGGAGCTATTGCTACGTTCAACAAGTTGTCGCATATGGCTGCCCAATTTCCCAATGTGGCTGTGCTTTCGGGATATGAGATGAATCTGTCTAAGGCGCTAAAACGAGGTGCTGATGTGTGGTTGAATAACCCCCGAGTGACCAGAGAAGCTTCGGGCACAAGTGGCATGACAGCTGCAATGAATGGGGCTATCAATTGCTCGACCTGGGATGGCTGGATTCCCGAGTTTGCTAAAGATGGTCATAATGCTTTTGTAGTACCTCTTGCCGATTTATCGCAACCTCTTGAGTACATAGACGAACAGGATCGCAAACATCTGATGGAAGTATTGCGCAGGCGTGTATTGCCTATTTACTATCAGCGTCCAGATGAATGGGCAGTCATACGTAGGCGCAGCATGCAACAGATCATTCCTTTCTTTGATAGTAAACGCATGGCAAAGGAATACTATGAAAAGATCTATACGTTCCGCAACCGCCACTCGGGGTTAGAGCAGCTTATTTCTACGTCGGGTGTACAACTGAACTGAATGAGGGAAGCCACCTTGTCGAAAGGCAAATGGCATTGTGTCAAAATGCGTAGTGCCAGCCTCCTTGCGCAAGGAAGCTGGCACTACATGCTTAAAAGACAAAGGATCAGTTGCCGTTGTCGGGATTGATAGGAGTGCCATCGGGGTTGAAGTACATGAGATACTCATCACAGGCCAGTTGAGGCATCTGGATGCCCTGATAGTTAAGATGTAACTTTTGGCCTACACCATTGGACCCCGGCACATAATCTACTACAATCGTTTCTGTAAAGTTGTACACTGGGCTAACAATGTTAATCACGGTATCTTGAGTGGGTACTTGGAGGTTGTAAATGCGCCGATCGAGGCCAGCGTAAATGATGGCAAAGTCGTAGTACTGTCCTTGACGTAGTTTGGTAGTCCATCCATTTCCACTTTTCATGTTGCCCAAGAGCGTGTAAGCAGGGCAACTAGGATCTCTAAAGAGTATGGGTAGCGTGGGACGTACTTCAAGTCCATTGGGGCATACGCCACTTACCTCAACGTATATTTCTATCCATTCTTCTTTTCTCAGGCTGGTACCTATATCTATGTCTGTGGGGTTGAAGAATGTACCACTGCAGATGTCAAAAGGATCTGATTCGAACAACATGTCGTCTTTACACACTTCGTCACCGTCCCAGATGCGCAACTTGACATTGCCTGCAGGTGGATAGAAGACGAAAATGCGCTCGAGATTGTAAAAGCGGAAGTAACGCCCCTGTGTAACCGGCTGGTTTGTCGTTGCATCGACAAGTTCGGTGTAAAAAGTGCGGAAAATGCTTGCAGTTTTAGGGATATCGGAATAGATGCGAAATAAGGTATAGGTACAGCCTGAAGGTACGGCACCTATGAACCAAAACGACAAGTGGGGCTGATCAAAAGCTACATATAGCTGGCCGCTATCGTCTTGCTGTACGGTGACACTCTTTTCTTGCTTCCACACAGCTGCATCTTCATCAAAGCTCGCTACTACTAATTGGTCACCTACTTGAATGGGCTCGTCGGTAGTAGGATTGATCGTCTGAGGGTCAAGGGGCACTTCAATGCGGATGGGTTGGCTGAAGGTCTTGACTTCTTGTCCATTGACGTACATGTCTAATGAGTAGAACACTAATGGGCGTATGCCAGACGGCCCCATGTCAAAACCTTGGGCATTTAAGAAGTTGGCTACTGCTAACTCACCGGGGAAGGCTTTTAGTGCCATGGGATTGTAGGGATCGAACTGGCCAATTTGTACTACGGCTTCGCCCTGTAGCCTCTGTCCATTAGTGGCAAAGGCAACAGTTTGGGCAGGTATGGAAACTTCAATGGGAGACAGACTTGATGTGGGCGTTCGGCTAATCAGTTGTACTTCGCTGGTAGTGCCTTGTGCCCCTAAAGTTATGGCAGCGGTTTTGAATGCCACACCATCTCCATCGGTAGCTTCGCGTACTAGGGGGATAGTAATGAACTGAAACTCATCCACGTTGTATATGACGATGTCTCGGTAGGAAGGCAAATAGCCAGGAGCATCAGCTTTGATGGTAAATTTTAGGGGGTTTTCCTCGTCAACTATGGTAATTTTACGCACCCCTAAGTTGACGAAGTTGCCTCCATCGGTTTGAATTTCTTTTTCACCTAGTACGGAGTAGATCTTGTCCTTATCCTTGCCCAAGATCTCTATTTCGATGCCTTCGGGTGCTATATTGGGGTCACTGGCATCAATGTATTGTACAGTGGCAAAGTTAGTCAACAGGTCGGTGTCAAACACGACCCCCGTTTCGGAAGCGATATCTGCGATTTTGTTGCACGAGCTGACCATCAGGCCAAACAGGGCTAACGCGCATGCGGTCAGAATGCTGATAGATCTTTGTTTTTGAAGCCGCTTCATGACAGTTTAGTTTGATGGTTAAATAATTTGTACGTCAAACGGATAGAGAAGACTGGAAGCCATCTCAGAAAGTGGGTCAATTGGGTGAGTCGTTCTGCTTTTTCTTCATTCCCTCGCAGCAAATTGGTGGCAGTCACACTTATTCTGTGTTTCAGTCGGTAATAGGTACCCACATCCAAGTTGACCCCTATCCTTTTTTTAGGCACGATGCGGCCCAAAGCTATTCCGGCATAAGGGGCAAAGGGTATGGGATAATTCACTCTGCCTGACCAATAACCAATTTCTTCGGGGGTGAAATCGATATCATTGAAGCGAAATGTGCCAGCTAATTGGATTTTTCCCGATAGCTCACTGGTAGCAAATAACCCAATGCCGCCACATATTCTGAACCAGTCTTTTTTCTGCCATGGAGGTATGTCTACCCATAGGGCTACATGATGCATGTCTACACTTCCATCGAGCAATAATTCGAAGCTCAACCGTCCTCCCAAATCGGTGACAAAGTCCTCTATGGCTATTTTCAAAAAAGCACCTTGTACCCGTAGCCACATCTTTTTGCCAGTAAGCGGCGTTGCAATTTCTATAGCTGGTAGCCCGTCACTGCCTAAACGCACAGCACTAACGAGCTTGTCAGATTGTGCGGTGGACAGGTTGTTGCATATCATTGTAAATACACAAAAAAGTACACTTACCCTCATAACCTTTAATCAGGCATAACACAAAAAATTCCTTCCCGTAATAGGGTGGATATGTTCATCTTAAAAAGGATCGGTTCGGTGGGATAACCAGCAGTTGGATTGCGATAGGGTGTTGGAGAATTGCGATAGGTTGGATTGTAATGGATGGCAAGATAAGAGATAGCCATGCGAATTCCAAAATTCGACGGCAATCATTTTTTTTATTGCTTTGTTGTGCCAACTAACATTGTGGAATGTAACTGTATTTTTTTTAAAAAAATATTATATGTTTGAAAAAAATGTATATGTGTCACGCCGAGAGGCTTTGATGGAAATTGTGTCGGATGGGGTTGTCTTGTTGCCGGCTAACGAAGAAGTGGGGATGAATTATGCAGGTAATCCGTATCATTTTCGGCAAGACTCTAATTTTCTGTATTACTTCGGCATTGACCGGCCAGGCATGGTAGGATTGATTGATGTGAATGCGGGTGAGAGTTGGATATTGGGCCAGGACCCTTCTCTTGAAGATGTGGTATGGATGGGCGAACAGCCGTCAGTGGTTTCGTTAGCGGAAGCTACTGGTGCCACCCATTGGGGGTGTTTGGATCAAGTGAAAGAACTTTTGGCCAAAGCCCAATCGCAAGGCCGCAAAGTACACTATTTGCCGCCATATCGAGCGGCCACTATGCTCGCATTGCATCAGTGGTGTAATGTGCCGTTAAGCCGTGTGGTGGAAGGAGCATCGGAGGAATTGATTCGTGCGGTGGTGGCTCAACGCAGCTGCAAAGGGCCAGAAGAAATACGCGAAATAGAACGAGCAGTAGATATTACTGCAGCCATGCACTTGGCAGTGATGCGTGCAGCTCGGCCGGGCATGAAAGAGGTACAACTGGCAGGCATTGCACGGGGTATTGCTATAGCAGCAGAAGGGGAAGTGGCTTATCCAGTGATCTTGACCGTGCAAGGTCATATATTGCACAATCACTATCACGGCAATGAATTGCGGGCAGGCCAAATGGTGTTGGGCGATTTTGGCGCAGAGACCAAGCGACACTATGCAGGCGATATCACCCGAACTTTTCCAGTCTCAGGCCAATTTACCTCGCCCCAGCGCGACATCTACCAAATTGTCTTGGGGGCTCAGCTGCAAGCTATTCAGCAAATAAAACCAGGTGTGCCATATCGAGACATCCATCTACTGGCAGCTACGCATCTTGCTGAAGGGCTAAAGGCATTGGGGCTCATGCGCGGCGATGTGGCGGAAGCGGTAGCGGCAGGTGCTCATGCACTGTTCTTCCCTCATGGTTTGGGGCATATGCTTGGCTTGGACGTACATGATATGGAAGGTTTGGGAGAGAACTATGTCGGCTACGACGATGAAGTTCAGCGTTCGGAGCAGTTTGGCACAGCCTATTTGCGCTTGGGCAAGCGGCTCAAGGCTGGCTATGTGTTAACCGTTGAGCCTGGCATTTACTTTATCCCAGCTTTGATTGCTCAATGGCGTGTGGAAAAACGGCATGCCGATTTTATCAACTACTCGGAAGTGGCCAAATGGCAATCTTTTACTGGAATTCGTATAGAGGATAACGTTTTAGTCACTGAAGAGGGGCATCGCGTCTTGGGCGAGCCTTTGCCCAAACAGATAGAAGAAATAGAGGCAATCAGAAAGGAAGCACTCGAGTCGTAATGAAAAAAGCGTTTTATCCAGGAGCTTGAGGCAGCTCTTCTGCACCTCGAGCTCCTGGACATTTAGTGACAGGGGTGATTGTCTGAATCAAAATTGACTTGACCAAAGATACCAAAACGAAGTGCAAGGCCTGTACTTAATCCAGATAGCTCGTCATGGGTCAACGGTGCAGTGAGATCCAAGTCCTGTAGGTAGTGGTATGCAATAGTGCCTGACAGGCGCAGCCAATGAAACAAGTTGACCTCTATGTCTGCCTCAGGAGTGAGTATAAATACTCGATCTGAAAAGTTGTCTGTGGGCATATCAGCAGGTTGCATGCTGAGATTGCCCCACCCAGTTTTTATGGAAGTAAAAGGATGTATGACCGTGTAGCTGCGGTGTAAAACCCAACCACAGTCCATTATGGCTGAGTTTGAACTGTTGGGATTGCTCTTCGAACAGATGGGAGGCACAGCCCATACTTGCGAGTTGATATCCGCCTATAAACCATTGGTCCACAACGCGTGCACTACCTTTACCACTTGCGGTGCCAGGCCTGTGGTAAAAGTCAAAGAATTTTCTCAGCGTAGCACCAAAAAAGCCTGTGCGCTCGACACTATTGAATAGTGTTTCGTCTTTTTAGGCCAATGCGGAAGTAATGAGCATGCACATCATCAAAAAAAGCCTAATAAATGTAAATGTGTCCTATTCATATGGCTCGTTTTTGAAGTTGAGACCGATTTGATGAAGTGATTCACAATGATATGAATGCTTTGAAAGGGACCACATTTTGATGGAAGTGTTGCACGATATGCACTGAGAAGAGGTAAATATTGCTAATGGCAATAACTTAGCGTGTAGCAGAGGCGTAATCGAAATGGCTAGCTGTTTTCCCTAGAGGCGGCTGCGAATTCTCATTCGAACAAGATGTGCTCATGTACTCAAAAACTCCTTATGCTGGGGGCTTTACCTCTGCACCCAGTAGTGTGACTATTTTAAGGCCAGGAATAGTTTGTTCGAACCAGCGTAGGGGTGCATGTATTTTGTTGCCCGTACAGGTGTCGGCTTTGAAAAACAGGTAGTATAATTGGAGTTGGCTGCCAAATCGTTTGATGAGAGCTTCGAGGCGGTGGTGAGCTACCCATGGTTTTTCTTCTATAAAGAGGTAGCGCCATATGTACCAGGCCTCGTCGTGCCACTCGATTAAATCGAGTAAGAGTATATCATCAATGATTTTCTCCAAAAACTTTCGGGCTAATCGTCCGTGATGCCGCGACCAGTCGCGGGGAATGGTGCGTGGCTCCTGCCATTTGAATGCGTCGTGTACGATGGCCGCAATGCGCAGGCGTACACGCGTATCAGGGCAACATGCCATCAGATCTATATTGCGCAGTACTTCTTGCACATGGCGCGCAACTATCCCTTCGGGATGCCCAAAACGAGGCTCACCCCAATACAGGCCTTTTCTAATGGGGGGCATAGAAAGTAGGCGCTGCTCAAGCATGTTTTCGGGCGGTAGCAAGCAATAGAGTTCGTCATCAAGGGATGAGACAGGTTCTTGAAGGATACGCACAGAGTGTTTTTTTTGGTTTGTGGTGGCTAGGACTGAGTAATGCATGTACACTGAGTCGTTTGTAAAGGGTACCAAACAAGAAAAAAGATTGCCCCCTTATCAATGAAATTGAATAAAAACAAATTGCCACATCAGAAAAGATGTGAGTTGGTGTTGGGTGAGCGTAAAGTGAACAGCATTTGAACAGGTAAGATATGCGTTAACACAGCGTTAATGCATATGCATATTGTTGGTTCAAATGAATCCTTAAAATAGCTTCGCCAATTATAGGGACGTTGTACTACATTGTCAAGATTTAGGCATTTGAGATGCATTTATTGTGCCGAAATGAGACTCAGGTCCAAAAATGAAAGTACATGAAAGCTTGGTGGTGGAGCTTGATAGGTGGCCTTGTGGGTGGGCTTTTGGCTGTGGGGGGTATGTGGTGGTTGATGTCGCCAATTAGGCCTACGAAAGAGCTACAACGAACGTCGGTTTGGGCAGTAAATCGGGTCCGAGTTAGTGATCGAGGATTGCGTTTAAATGTATCGCCTTCTTTGATTGGGCAGGGTATATGTGATTTTACAGAGGCGGCTAGGCGTGCTTTGCCTGCAGTTGTGTCAATAACAGCAGTAATAGGTGGTAGTCGGGTGAGTACGTATACTGACAACTGGTTCTTCAAATGGTTTGAGGCGCCCTTTGAGGAGTATTTTGGCCCGCACGAGGGGAAGGGCTCGGGGGTGATCTATCGATCTGATGGATATGTATTGACCAATTATCACGTAGTTGAAGGCGCATCTGAAGTATGGGTAAGTCTTTATGACAACCGCACTTTTGAGGCTGAGCTGGTAGGTACATATCCACCCTCTGACATTGCCGTGCTGAAAATAAATGCACGAGATTTACCCACTATGCCGCTAGGCGATTCAGATGCAGCCCAAGTGGGCCAGTGGGTATTGGCTGTAGGCAATCCAATGGATTTGCGCGCTACTGTGACGGCTGGTATTATCAGTGCAAAGGGCAGAGATATTGACATTATTCGCGATAATCTGGCCATTGAATCATTTATTCAAACCGATGCAGTGGTCAATCCAGGTAATAGTGGTGGGGCATTGGTAGATATGGAAGGAAGGCTGTTGGGAATTAATACAGCTATTGCTACCCAAACGGGCTTCTATCAAGGATATTCCTTTGCTATCCCCATCAACTTAGCAGCCAAAATTGCCGATGACATTGTGGCTTATGGCAGCTATCAGCGGGGTTTCTTAGGGCTGGAGGTAACCGAGCTCGATACAGAACTGGCTCAACAGCTGGATTTGAACACCTCACAAGGTGTGATAGTAACCAAAGTGATACCCGAAAGCCCCGCAGCGATAGCCGGTATACAAGTACACGACTTGATTCTTGCTGTCGATGGGCATCCCATAAGCTCAGCACCTACTTTACTTGAGTATGTAGGTAGGGCGCGCGTAGGACAAACTTTACACCTAACACTTGACAGAAAGGGAAAAAAGCTACAAATTGCTGTTGTATTGAAAGGTATTAAATAGTTTTTTAAGAGTTTCTTAACAAATTATACTGCAACATTTTTTGGTTTCGGTCAGTTGCTTAGAGTACAAAGAGACTTGTTTAAAGTTGGTTTTTCGTTTTGTTTTGATGCGTCTGTCCCCGAGAGGGGGCGGACGTTTTTCATTTGAGTGGGTAGGGGAGTGGTCCTTCTCGATTTGGGGGAACAAAAAAAGCCGCACCTTTGTGCGGCTCCCTTGTAAATCCCTTGAACATATCCAAAAACGAAAATCTTTTTTCAAAAAGTGAGGCACAGATTTGCAAATAAGGGATAATGTGCTTTACATTTGCTTTTGTCTAATTCAATAAAATCCCATGAACTGATTCCAAGGCAAATTATTTAATCCCATGTGCATTTTCGGCCGGCTTTTGCTGGCCTTTTTATTTTGAACTCATGGGTGTTGTTGTAAAAGAAGGGCGGCCCCGACGTGGGGCCCTTCCTACCAACAAATTATAATCCCATGAACATATGTCAACGCTGATGGGGATTTTGTCAAAAGAAGCCGTCCCGCAAGAGGGATAAAGCGAGACGGCGTCCTATTAACAAATTATAATCCCATGAACATTTTCAAAACCGATAGCTGATCCTTTTGATCGGCTCTTTTCCAGTCGCCTCTTTGCCTATCATTCACATTGCAAATATCTACTGAATGCTTAGGGTGTACAAGGACATTGTATTGGTGTTTTAATATTTTTTTTAAGTCAATATGTACTTAATGTGCTGTTTTACAGTGTGTTGATTTTTTATTCATTGTATTTTTGTGAAAAAAAATAAAAACAAACGCTCTTTCTCCTAAAAAAATAAGCCCATTATGAACGGCGCATGATGGGCTTTTGATATATATAGTGATCTAAAAACCAAAAAATGATCAATTTAGTACATCTTCGACGGGGACGTGGGGCAAACTGAAGGCTTCTGCTACAGCCGGATGCACTACTTTTCCATGGACTACGTTGAGTCCTTTGCGCAAGGCAGCGTCTTGTCGGCAAGCTTCTTGCCAGCCAGAATCAGCTAGTTTTACGGCATAGGGTTGTGTGGCGTTGGTTAGTGCGATAGTAGAGGTATAGGGTACTGCACCAGGCATATTGGCTACACAGTAATGAACAATGTCGTCGATGACGAAGATGGGATTGGCATGAGTGGTGGGTTTGCACGTCTCGATGCAGCCACCTTGATCCACCGCTACATCGACCAGTACTGTGCCGGGTTGCATCTCTTTAAGCATATCTCGGGTGATGAGCTTGGGCGCCTTGGCACCTGGAATGAGTACTGCACCAATGATAAGGTCGTGATTAGTGATGAGTCGTCGGATGTTGTATTCGTTAGAGAATACAGTTTGTACATTGGCTGGCATGATGTCAGCCAGATATCGCAGGCGAGACAGGTTAATGTCGAGTATCGTGACATGCGCACCCAGCCCGGCAGCCATTTTGGCTGCTTGTGTACCTACTACGCCACCTCCCAATATGAGCACTTTAGCTGGAGGAACCCCTGGCACACCACCTAACAAAATGCCGCGACCTCCCATGGGTTTTTCCAAATACTTGGCACCTTCCTGGATGGCCATTCGGCCTGCTACTTCAGACATGGGCACCAGTAGGGGAAGGCTTTTGTCTGCCAGCTCTACGGTTTCGTAGGCCAAGCAGATGGCTTTGCGCTCGATCATGGCCTGAGTAAGAGGTTCGTAGCTAGCGAAGTGAAAGTAGGTGAAGATGAGTTGGTCTTCTTTGACGAGCTCGTATTCGGGTTCAATGGGTTCTTTGACTTTGATAACCATTTCGGATACATCATATACTTCTTCGAGGGTAGGGAGTATTTCAGCGCCATGTGCTTCGTAGGCTTCATCTTTGAATCCACTGCCTATGCCTGCACGTGTTTGTACATAGACTTTGTGGCCTCTTTTGGTGAGTTCCAGTGCACCAGCAGGGGTGAGGGCTACGCGATTCTCGTTGGGCTTGATTTCTTTGGGTACACCAATAACCATGTTGCGAGTTTTACTTGATCAGGACGGGTTGTAAAAAACGGCGTAAAGATAATTGGCCATGATTAATCTCAATGATCCATTTTGGGTAACATGTGATAAGCGTATAGGGCATAGTGCTTTTATTTTTTTGTAAAAATGAGTACTTTTCAGGAAGTGAATCGCATGACATACTTGAGTAAAATACGTGGCTTATGATGAATGAACGCATCTCCTCCATTATGACCATTAATGTGGTCACTGTTAGCCCTACTGATACTTTGCAAGATGTACGCGAGCTGCTTTTCGAGCGCCATTTTCACCATTTACCGGTAGTAGAGGGTAGCAACAAAAAGCTGGTTGGCATTGTCACTTCTTGGGATTTGCTCAAGAATCAAGCCGCTGTAGATGATTACAGCCGCATTCGCGTAGCCGACGTGATGACGCGCAAGGTGGTCACATTGCAGCCCAATGAGCTGGTGGGAGCAGCTGCACTCATCTTTTTGCGCCATTTGTTTCATGGCATTCCCATTGTCAACGATGAAGGCGAGCTGGTCGGCTTAGTGACTACTCATGATGTGTTGAAGTATTTGTACTACAAGGAATACCCCAACGATGAGTTTGCCCAATCATTTGAGTTTAGGCCCAAATAGTCTACTCATTCTTCATTTTTGAAGAGGTCCCACAATGGATCGGTGGGTAGTGGGGCCAAGCATGTCAATGGCTCTTTGCGCACCGGATGCGTGAAGGAGAGTGCTCTGCAATGCAAGTGGATGGTACCCTGCGGGTTGGGCTGTGCAGATCCGTACTTTACGTCTCCGTGAATGGGCCACCCCATTTTAGCCAGCTGCGCTCGGATTTGATGAGGACGCCCTGTGAGTGGCTTGATTTCCAGTAGATAGTGTTGCCCTATGCGCGATTTGAGCCTATAGTTCAATTCGGCTTTTTTAGCTTCAGGATGCCGGGGACGGTCCCAAGCGTGACTCCGGTTTTTTCGGGGGTCTTTTTTGATGTAGTGTATCAGGCGGCCGCTTAAGGGGTCGGGAGCAGTGCGGACTAAAGCCCAATAGATCTTTTCCACTTTTCTTTCTTGAAATAGCCTGTTCATGCGGCTCAGTGCTTTGCTAGTACGGGTGAGTACGACTACGCCACTTACAGGGCGGTCGAGTCGGTGCACCAAGCCGAGAAACACATCGCCTGGCTTTTGGTACTTGTGCTTGATGTATTGTTTAGCCCAATCTACCAGGCTGAGATCGCCCGATTCATCGCCTTGTACTAACCAACCTGCCGGTTTATTGACTATGAGCAGGTGGTTGTCTTCGTAGAGCACTTCGGGTAAAGATTCCATATTTGCACTGCCCATAGGGGTAGATCTTTTTGTGCCAAAATGTTTGGTGCAAGGCATTTTAAATCAGCTTGCAAAGCTATGAAAATATCGATCGGATTTAGCCCTTGCCCTAACGATACCTTCATTTTTGATGCCATGGTACATGGCAAAATAGATACAGAGGGGTTGACCTTTGAGGTACATATGGCAGATGTAGAAGTACTCAACCAATGGGCTTTCGAGGGCAAGCTGTTAATGACTAAACTCAGTTTTCACGCTTGGGCATATTGCTTAGATCGTTATGTGCTCTTGGATACGGGAAGTGCTTTGGGCAATAATTGTGGCCCGCTGCTGATTAGTCGCGATGCCTGTGGGCTAGAAAATGTGGGAGATCGGCCCATCGCCATTCCTGGCCGTTTCACTACCGCCAATTTCTTGCTCAGTATGGCTTTGCCAGCTTCCAAAAATAGAATCTGCTGTCTTTTCAGTGAAATCGAGCAGGCAGTGCGTGAAGGCGTAGTGGACTTCGGTCTGATCATTCACGAGAATCGCTTTACTTATGCGCAAAAGGGCTTGTACAAGGTGGCAGACTTGGGTGAACTTTGGGAAGCGCGCACAGGATTGCCCATTCCCTTAGGGGGCATCGTGGTGCGTAGAGATTTGCCCTTGGCTGTGCAACAAAAGTTGGAGCGCGTCTTGCGCCGGAGCGTGGAATGGGCTCTTGCTCATCCGCAAGGCCCTATGGAGTTTGTGCGCGTTCATGCACAAGAAATGGATGAGCGAGTCATGCGCCAGCATATTGGATTGTACGTCAATGACTACACGTGCTCGTTGGGTGCTAAAGGGAGAGCTGCTGTGAAGCACTTGTTCGAGAAGGCATGGGAGTGGAAGGTAGTGCCACCTTTTGAGGGAGCACTTTTCTTAAATGAAGCTTAGCGGAAATAGTAGCGTTCCAACTGAAAGAGAAGCGAAAGGGTTTACCCTGTTGAAAGTGATATTTGTATGAATGTGTTTTTATTTTAATGTTTTGGCATGTTTATTGTACATGCTGTGAGTGTGTAAGTTTTGTAAGATTCGTTTTTCACGGGCCCGCGAGCGATCGCGGGTTTTTTATTTTTTGGGTTGATCGGCAGTTGGGTTCTCTGCCTTTTCATCATAGGTGAACTTATAGCCCACACCACGTACAGATTGGAAGTATTTGGGCTTTCGCGGATCTTTTTCGAAATACTTTCGAAACGAGAGAATGAAATTGTCGATTGTACGGGTAGTGGGAAACACATCATAGCCCCATACGGATTGTAGGATCTGTTGTCGGGAGACGACCTCGTTGCGTCGCTCTATGAGCAGTTTGAGCAATAGCGCTTCTTTTTTCGTCAAAGTGAATTTGCCGGGATTCCCCCAAGCTTCGTAGGTGCTGAAATTGACGCGATTTTTTCCAAAGGAAAATTGGTTGGTGTTGAGCTTGGGGTTTTGAGTGGTTCGTTGTAGCAGTTTTTTTATTCGAAGTAATAGCTCTTCGAGGTGGAAGGGCTTAGTCAGGTAGTCATCGGCGCCGCGGCGCAATCCCGTGATGCGATCGGTGGCGGTATTGCGTGCAGTGAGCATGAGAATAGGAACGTGGGCATTGTGTAGCCTGATTTGTTCGCATACTTGTAGCCCGTCGAGCTCGGGCAACATGATGTCAAGGATGATGAGGTCGAAGTGTTGACCTTGATACAGTTCGATGGCTTTCTTGCCATCTTTTGCGGTGACTACTTCATAACCTTCTTCTTCGAGATTGAGTTGCACCAGATCTCGAATGCCTTCTTCGTCTTCAACCAATAGAATGCGCATTGTTTTTAGTTTTTTTGTCAGTCGGATGGATGGGTATCTTAATGACAAACCGCGCGCCGGATGGATAGTTGTCCATTACATCGATTTGGCCACCATGTGCGTGCACGATTTGCCTGACAATGTACAGCCCCAGTCCAGTGCCTTTGGTCGTACGCGTTTCTTCATTACCTACGCGATAGAACTTATCGAAGATGCGCTTTTTTTCCCAATCGGGAATTCCGGGCCCTTGGTCGCTGAGGCTTATTACCAACGTCTTTTCTGTCTCCTTAAGTGCAAGGCTGAGCTCAATTTGCTTGGACTGGGGAGCATATTTAGTGGCATTTTCCAATAGATTGCGCAAAGCCATTTCCAAGGCTTGGCAATCGGCTTGGATTGGTGGTAGGGCAGGGCTTGCGTGCAGTTGAAATTGTATTTGTGCAAAGCGAGCTTGGTATTGGTTCAGCAATTTCTGGGCTTTTTCTAGCAAGTTACAAGTTTCGAATACAGGCTGCCATGATGCGTCGAGGCGTGCGGACAGCAATAGGTTGTTGACTAATTCGTCGAGGCGCTCGGTTTCCGATAGGGCGCGTTCGATAAGTGTTTTGCGACGAGGTGGGGGCAGGGTGCGTCGTTCGAGTGTTTCCAATACGAGACGAATGCTGGCCAACGGTGATTTGAGCTCGTGTGTGATGCTTAAGAGGAAGTTGCGCTGTTGGCGCGAGGCGCGCAACACATCGTTGTAGCCTTTGTTGATGAGCCAGATGCCCAAGATAAGGCTAACCATGAAGAAGAGCGCTTCGCCAAAGATCATGAGTTCTTGGTGCCGATACCACCTTTTCAGCTCTTGATACTCGGCGGTAGCTAAAAAGGCCTCATCATTATGGATTTGCCCTTTGGCAATCATGCCAATCTTGAGCAACTGGCTTTTGGCCAAGAAGGCGTCGCGGTTTTTGATAAAGAGCAAAACGGACCACCACCCCAGTGCTAACAGCAGGTAGGCAATGACTATCCAAGAGAGGATGCGCAAGCGGTTATATCCTTTTATGTTCACGTTGGTGTAGTGTCAAATATGAGGTCGAGTGCAGTGCAAATTTGCGTAATGGTGTAGTCAAGTATGTCTTGAGTATGAGCTGCTGACAGGAAAGCTACCTCATAGGCTGATGGCCCAAGATAGATGCTTCGTTGGAGTAGCTCATGATGCAAGTGTTTGAAACGCGCTACACTACTGGTATCAATTTGATCAGCCCGGCGTATCGTTTTCCTGCTAAAGTTAAACCAGAAAATAGATGCGATATGTGGAATCGTTAGAGCGTATCCGCGTTGGTCAGCGTGGGCTTGTATGCCTTGTACGAGCTGCTGCGTTCGTTGTTCGAGCTGAACGTACAACTCGGTTTGGAGTAACTGTTGGAGGGTGGCGTAGCCGGCAGCCATAGTTACGGGATTGGCCGACAGTGTACCTGCTTGGTATACGGGCCCTTCAGGAGCCACATAGCGCATGATTTCTGCTTTGCCTCCATATGCGCCTACGGGCATGCCGCCACCTATAATTTTGCCATAAGTTAGCAGGTCGGGTTCGATTTGATAGTATGCGGCGGCGCCTTCAAATCCGACGCGAAAGCCTGAAATCACTTCGTCAAAAATGAGCAAGGCCCCATGTGTGCGTGTCTTTTGGCGCAAGTACTTCAAGAACTCGGGGCGTTGGAGTAGCAAGCCATTGTTGGCGGGAATGGGCTCAATGATGACGCAGGCAATGTCTGAACCGTGCTGATCGAATACGACATCAAGGGCAGCCTCGTCGTCGAGTGGTAGCACAAAGGTCTCGCGTGTGAAACTCTGTGGCACGCCAGCCGAGCTACTGGTGCCAAAAGTGACTAGTCCAGAGCCTGCTTTGACCAGCAAGGAGTCTACGTGGCCGTGGTAGCAACCTTCAAATTTCACGACTTTGTTGCGGCCGGTGTATCCGCGTGCCAAGCGAATTGCCGACATGACAGCCTCAGTACCTGAGCTCACAAAGCGCACCATCTCCAAATATCGATTGTGTTCGATCATCAGCTTGCCCAACATATTGCCCATGCGGGTGGGCGTGCCGAAAGAAGTGCCTGTCGAAACAGCTTCTGTAATGGCCTGGCGTACTGCAGGGTGGTTGTGCCCTAAAATTAGGGGCCCCCAGGAGCAGCAAAAGTCGATCAATTGGTTGCCATCTTCATCCCACATATAGCAGCCTTCTCCCCGACGGATGAACAGCGGAGGCCCTGACACGGATTTGAATGCGCGTACAGGTGAGTTGACGCCACCTGGAAAATACTTTTTGGCTTCCGCAAAAAGCTGGGCCGAGCGTTGGCGGGAAATGCGATCATTGTATTTCATAGGCTTGCTCATTTTTCAATTTTGGTGTAAGCTTCGGCCTGTAAAGGTAAAATGAGCAAGTGGGCTAGAGGGATAGTGGCGGTCAGCAGTGCGTAAAATCCATTCGTGAATGGGCATACAGGTGCTGCGTAGGACGACGAGATTAGGTAATTGGTTGCATGTTTATATATTTTGTAAAAAATATATATAGATGGCTGTTTTGACGGAAGCGCAGATACAAGAATATGCGCTTGAGTTTTTACGCAAGTACTATGAACGAAGGGCAAAAGGCAGGTGCGTGCTGGCAGTAGCAGAAGTCCGTACGGTTCGTGGCAATAGGGCTGATGGGTTGCTTGTATGGCGACACTGGCTGACGGGGATGGTGCAGGTAGCTTCTATGGAGGCCAAGTCTCATTTGACAAAGTCAGCTATTCAGCCTCGTTTTAACTTGGGCCAGTGGCTGCGCAATTCTCTATTGGCTGGTGTAGTAGTTTGTGCGCTTACGGGAGCCTTTACCCTTTGGTACAAAGTACAGAGTGGGTGGGCCTGGCTCCTGCCACTCAACGTGTTAATAGGGAGTAGCATGCTGTATGGACTGATTACGTGGCGCAATCCTGGGCATCGGCGTGCGCGCATGATGGAGCAGCTGGGACGCTATCCGGGCAACTTTCAGTGGTTAGCTATTCCACAACGCGTGTTCAAGCAACTAAAGGCTGAGGATCGGCAGGCGCTGGTGCGCTTGTGTCTGATAGAAGGTCAAGGGCTCTTACTGGTAAGTGGAAAAAGGCGGGTGAAGGTGCAGTGTAAGCCTAAGCGCCAGCGGTGGTGGGGCAATCGAGTCTTAGCTCAGTATGCACGAGCTAAGCAGCTGTTGCGGCAGTTGGGGTAGGGAATTAGGATTTTTTATTTCTTGAATACATACTTGCGTGATGCCGGAAAATATCCATGTGCGAGGATGGTTTTTGGGGTGGGCGTTGTTATTAGTGGGATCCTGCCACACAGCTTCTGAGCAGGAACATTACCGGCAAGTGGCTGCCTCTTTTGTTCGCTTGGTATGGGCACATGAGTACGAGTTGGCCATGGCCTTGTTAGACGATCGGCTGGTAGCAGAGCCTGCAGATCGGGTTAGCTTACAAGTATCGTTCTCTGATATGGAAGCTCGGCTGCGTCGCCAGCTGGGGCAGCTATCGCATATGGCTACGGCTTTTTGGGAAAAACGGGTAGTGCGTCGTACAGACTGGGCGCATGGCCAGCAAGCCGATACACTGGTGAATTACGTGCTCGAGTTAGTAGGCATCGACAGTGTGGCTTATGTGTCTTTTTCTTTTTCTAATGGCGCAAAGATCCTACAGGTCGGTTTACATCCGTTGGTGAAGCCCAGACCTACGATCTCCCAACAGTTGCCTTTCTATTTATTCATTGCTTTGGGGTGGGGCATTGTGGGGCTAATGGCTTTTACGTGTTATCGGCTGGTACGTGATGGACCGAAGTATCTTGGGTTGTGGATTTTGTTGGTGGTATTGGGTCATGTGGGGGAGGTGGGGTATGGCGTTTTATATGGCGGTATGTGCACATAGATGGCATATTTCGGCTGTGGCCCATGGGTTTTTTGTGATGGGCTCGGCTTATGCTGCAAAAGTAGCTTGGCTGTCTGTACCTGTAGGGCTGCTGGCAGTTTGGTTTGTTGGGGCAAGGCTTGGTATTTCTCTCTTTTTAGGCAGTCCGATCAAATGGGGGGTAGTTTTAGGCCGATGAGGGTGCAACTTATCGTTTATTCATCAGTTGGGCGCAGTTGCTCGCGCACCTGGATTTTGCGCAGTAGGCGCACAAGGCGTATGTGTAGGGTAGGGTGTGCGTAGAAATATTTACCGTTGATGGTAATGCCATCGTCTTTGATGGCGACGTGGCGCAAATGGTGGTAGTATACTTTTTGGGGCTCAAGGGAAGACATCCGCCAATAGATGGCCAGGTCGGTCATGGCAAAGCCCGCTTTGAGAGTGTGGAGCAGCGTCCAGTCGTGGAGAAAGTACACGCGCTCGTTGCGCTCGACAAATAAGAAGCGGTTCAGTGCATTGTGCATCAGTTTTTCGGGCACCTCGAGCAAGTTGGTATAGATGAGTTCTTCGGGTAGGCTGGGCCAATCGAGGTAGTCCATGATCATCGCGTACAAGTCGGCTTGGGCCAAATTTGCGTAGTCGTATTTGAGAATGGCTTTGGGTAGAGGATGGACGTTGAGGTCGGCGCAGTAGTGAACGAGCAAGAAATCGATCAGTTCTTCAAGTGCTTGATCCAGTAGTGTGTCAATGGCTATGTGTGGGTCGATAGCGCGGCTTTGCAGGGTGGCTACTTGCTGAGCCAGTTGGCTAGTACGGGCCTCGAAGATTGTGCGAAACTCCGAGTTTTGTATGCGGTGCATGTAGGAATCGAAAAGGGCCAAGTCTTGTTCTTCTGCCAAAGTGCGATGTAGGAGGGCAAAGAAACGCTCAGCAATGGCTTGGGGCTGGGTGTAGGTCGAAGTAGGGTGTGCATACGCATCAGATTGGTTGGAAAGGGCGGCACCACATTGGATGCAGTAGTGTGCCTTCATGGGGTTTTCCCCACCACATGTTGGGCAAATAAAGGTGGCATGGGTGAGCGCATGCCCACACCAAGGGCAGAACTGCGCCTGATCAGGGAGTGCTTTTTTACACAGTGGGCAAGATGAGGGCATGACTTCCTCATTTTTGGCGAAAGCCAAACTTACAAAAAGCCTTACAGCAATGCTTGTACTTGCTGAACGATGCCTGTGATAATGGATTGCACGCCAATGGCCATAACCAAAAAGCCCATGATGCGCGACAGCGCACTCATGCCGGAAGCACCCAGCAGCCGTCCTAGCCAAGGCGCTGAGCGCAGTACCAGCAGCACGATAAATGCGTTGAGTATGATGATGCCGATAATGATGAGCTGGCTAGTTGGAGATGTGTACTCGGTGGCCCAGTTAATGAGTAGAGATATGGATCCTGGACCTGAAAGCAAGGGCATGGCCAATGGCGTAAAAGAGATGTCTTCTTTTTCCAAGGCCTCTTGCTTGACTTTTTTGTCGATAGCACGCGTGCGGGCGAATTGGCCGGAGAGCAGTCCATAGCCCGAAAGCATGATGACGATACCACCTGCAATGCGGATGGCGTGTATACCCAGACCGAAAAAGCTCAATATGAACTTCCCTCCCAGGAAAAAAGCCAACAAGATGCAGGCAAACCAAATACTGGTTTGCCAGGCCGTACGCCGGCGATCGCTTTGGGTATAATGAGGTGTCATTGCCAGATAGACTGGCACGGCACCAATGGGATTTACGATAGTAAATAACGAGGCCAAGGTGGCGAGAAACAGATCGAGCATCGCGTTTCAGTATGCTTGAAAAAGGCGCGCAAAGGTCAGTTTTTTTCTTGAAAGAAGCTATGGTTTTTGTGACATACGCCTCAGCAATCACAAATCACATGCGACTTGCCGGTAGGGCCTGGCTCCTTAGGCAACCCAGCTCATAAGCCACGCACATAGGAGCGCACCATAAGTGCCCAGTGCATAGCCCAATACAGCCATTAATACGCCTACGGGTGCCAAGGTTGGGCTAAATGCAGAAGCTACAATTGGCGCTGAAGCTGCTCCTCCCACATTGGCTTGGCTCCCTACCGCGACGAAAAAGAATGGTGCGCGAATAATTTTGGCAGTAATCAATAACACAGCTACGTGAACGAGCATCCAAACGATGCCGATAAAGAACAAGCCGATATTGTCCCATATTTCGCTGAGATTCATTTTCATGCCAATTGTGGCCACCAAGATGTAAATAAAAACCGATCCCCATCGGGAAGCACCTACGCCTTCCAATTCTCGGTAGCGAGTGAAGGACAATGATAAGCCTAAGGTAGTAGCAATGACAATGATCCAGAAAAAGCTGGACAGCAACGAGTTGAGACCTATGTCTATAAGTGCCTTTTCATAAGTCTGCAGCTTAGGCACGATAAGTTCCGCACCAGCATGTCCTAATGCTGTACCCCCGAAGCCAATAGCAGCCAGCAGGAACATATCGGTAGTGGTGGGGATGCGAGCTACTTTTTTGCGGAAGGCTTCTACACGTTGTTTAAGCGCTTCGATGGCCGAACTATCGGCCTTTAGCCACCGATCGATTTTGTGGGAGATGTTGGCGCCATAGAGCAAAAAGCCCATCCAGATATTGGCCACTACTACGTCGACGATGATCATTGTAGCAAAGAGATTGTCATCTACTTCAAAGATGATCTTCATGGCAGTTTGATTAGCCCCACCGCCGATCCATGAACCCGCTATTGTGGAAAGACCTTTCCACAACTCCTCAGTGCTGGCCGCAATGAACCCTTCAGGTGCTAATGCCTTTATAGTTAAAAGTGCAATAGGCCCGCCAATAATGATACCGAGCGTAGCTGCAAAGAACATGATAAGTGCTTTGGGCCCTAAATTGAGCACTCCTTTGAGATCAATGCCTAGGCATAGGAGGATCAGACTAGCAGGTAAGAGATAACGCGAAGCGACGAAATAGAGCTTTGAATTGTCAGGAGAAATGAGCTGTAGCGGCCAGTGTAACAGTGCGGGCAAGAAATAACACAGCAACAATGGGGGCACATAGGTGTAAAACTTTTTCCAGAAAGGATGAGCGCTGTGCGCTGTTTTGAAAATGACAGCTAAGACTATACATAAGATGCCAAATACGATAGCATCGTTGGTAAAAAGTGGGCTCATTATGCCGAAAATTTGTTATTTTGTATCGTAAGTGGCCGCTAAAATAGGATTGTAAGGGTGGCCAAGCAAAGGTCAATTTGTAAGAGAAAGTTTTGTAGTGCATGCTTGGTCTATACAGGGCTGCGTGTGGAAGGGCAAGTGTGTGCGTGGAGTGGTGCTGGTGTTGTATGGATGAGGTGTGTGTGCAAAGTTTTTTTCATGGAAAAAAAGATAGGCCCCAGCCATTGGCTTGTGATAGGACTGTTTGCACTGTACGTAGCGCTTAACCCTGTGGCAGTGTGGGGGCAGGGGGCTAATGTGATTGACAGCTTAAAGGAGATGCTGGTTGAAATAGGGCCTGACACGCAGAAAGTAAACCTGCTCAATGATATTGCCTATTACTCTGTGGAGCAAGATGTAGACCAAGCATTGGCATATGCTGATGAGGCGCTGAGCTTAGCCGAGCAACTCCAGTTTTTGCGTGGCATCGCCAAAGCCCATTACATCGCAGCTTATGCGTTGATGTGGCGGGGCGACTATGAAGAGGCGTTGACGCGGGCCACTGTGTTTCGAGATATGTGTGTGCGAAGTGGGATGGACTATCGATTGCCGGCTGCATGGACGCTTATCGGCTCGATTTATCGGCAGATGGGGCACCATAGTCAAGCACTCGATGCATTTTTGTCTGCTGTGGCTTTGACGCGTCAGTGGGGTGATTCGCTCGATTTGGGCTATGCCCTACTCAATTTGGCAACTACTTATAGTGATTTGGGGCAGCAGAAAAAAGAGCAATCTATTTTGCTCGAGGCCATCCCCATTTTTGAACGTTACGGCGACAGGCGTTCATTAATCGATGCATGGATCAACTTGGGGGGAAGCGGACTGCCTGGGGAGGAGGGCATGGCCTATTTGAGACGCGCCATTGCAGCTGCTGAACAAACGGGTTATACTTCTGCTTTGGCGTATGCATGGCATAATGTAGCGGCCTATTTGCTCGACTCTTTACAACAGTTTGACGAGGCTATAGGAGCATTTCGGCGCTCGATTGCCTATAGCCGGCAGTTGCGCAATGGTTATGAAGAGGCTAGTGCTACAATTGGATTGGGGCATGCCTTTTTGAAAGCAGGAATGCTCGATTCGGCTATTGCATGGCTGGAGCACGGCTTGTACCTAGCAGATAGCTTAGGCCTTCGCCAGCAGCGTCTCGAAGCACTTGACGGTTTAAGGCAGGCTTTTGCCGAAAAGGGAAAATATCGCAAGGCATATGCATTGTTGGAAGACCAATTGGCGCTAGCCGATTCGCTATTTTCAGAACGGCTAGTGGATCGCCTGGCCGAGGCCAATGCTCGCTATGAAGTGCAAAAGCGAGAGGCCCAGCTTGCTGCACAGCAACTCGAAATAGAGCGGGAGCGCTCCCGGCGCCGCCAAGTGATCGGTGTGGCGGCTGTGCTCTTGATGCTGGTAGTGGTGTGGCTACAGCGCCGCTATTACCGACAGCGTCGCCTCAAAGAGCAAGCGGCACGCGAGGCGGCGCGTCTCAAGACAATCAATGAACACAAATCTCAGCTTTTTGCCTTCATAGCCCATGAATTGCGCACCCCACTTACACTGATCATCAGCCCTTTAGAAGAAGTATTGTGCCAGCTTAAGCAAGTGCAATTGGAGCGTCCACTACGCTTGGTATATCGCCAAAGTGTGCAACTGCTCGAGTTAGTCGAGCAGATGATGTCTTTGATTCGCATGGATGAGGGGCAGCTCGAGTTGCAATGTCGGGCAGTAGCCTTAGCCGATTTTTTTGCCGATCTGTACGAACAGGTAGCTCCTGCTTTTCGCAGCAAACGCATCGAGCTGGAGTGGCATATCGATGAGTGGGTGCAGCAAGCACTTGTCTGGATTGATGATGAAAAAGTCCTTCATATATTGCTCAACCTTTTGGGCAATGCTCTCAAGTTTACTCCCTCCCAGGGAAAAGTGTGCATGCGCGCAAGCGGTGGATCCGCAGGCTTGTGCGTCTCAATTAGTGACACGGGGCCAGGTATGACGCCGCAAGAACAGGCCCACATATTTGAACAATTTTTTCAGGGTGAATCGGGTAGAGCACATGGCGGAAGTGGCCTGGGACTCACGTATGTAGCGCGTTTGGTGCAGCTGATGGGTGCTACTTTAGATGTGGAGAGCCAACAGGGAAAGGGCACGACGTTTCACCTCCAATTGCCAATCGAGCGCGTGGAGCGCGTTACTCATTCGAGGCGCACGGCTCAAGTGAGTCATCGATTGCAGGCCGCTTCGCGCGTGTCTGTGCAGCCTTCCGCTGCGCAAAGAGCTTCGGTACTGGTTGTAGAGGATCATCCCGAAATGATGGATTGGTTGGTGAGCTTGCTCGAACCGACCTATCGCGTGTATTGTGCTTTTGATGGCCAAGAGGCACTACAGAGCCTCGAACGATTGGAGAAGGTAGATTTGGTGTTGAGTGACTTAATGATGCCCCAACTCGATGGTTTTGCTTTGCGCAAAAAGTTGATTGAGCATCCTCGCTGGCAGCACATCCCCTTTTTGTTCATCACAGCTTCGAGGCAAGAAGAAGATGTAGTTTCAGCTTTTCAGTTAGGCATAGCTGACTATTTGCGCAAGCCATTTCACCCCGAAGAGTTGCGTGCGCGGGTGCGCAATGCGTTGGTCCGCGGGCAGTATGCGCGTCGCCTTTCCCAACAAGAGAACGGTGTGGCCTCGGAGGCGCCTGATCGCTCCGTATTGCAGCGTGCTATCTCAGTCGTGTATGCCCATTTAGACGATCCAGCCTTTAAGGTCGCTGACCTGGCCAGTGCACTACACATGAGCAAACGCCAATTGGCCCGCGTGATTGGCAAGCTGACAGGCATGACACCGGTAGCTTTTATTCTTGAGCTCAGGTTACAGCGCGCCTATGACTGGCTGCGCGAGGGGAAATACAAATCAATAAGTGAGGTGCGATTGGCGGTAGGCATTGTTTCGGCTTCGTATTTCACGGCTAAGTTTAAAGAGCGGTTTGGTATTCTGCCTAGCGAGGTAAAGGACAGTGTGAATGGATAAGGGAGCTTACTGTAATTCCAAAAAAGGAGCTAGTGTCTGTTTGAGCTCGTGGCCGGGAGGATGATGTACCGCTACGATGCCTAACTGGGCTGCTGCCGCTACATTGTCGGGGTTGTCATCTACAAAAAGCGTCTGTGAGGCGGGCAAATTAGCTGTGTCCAATACGTATTGAAAAATCTCGAGTTCTGGCTTGCGCAAGTGGAGATGGTGTGAGTACCATACTTGATCGAAGTAGCGTTGTTCGTATTGTGCGATGCCATACTGTTTGGCTAGGTGTTGATGTACCCATCGGAGGTGTGTCTCATTGGTGTTGCTCAGCACGTAGGTGCCATAGCGCGTGCGTAGCTGGCTGATCCATTCCAAGCGTTCGATTGGAAAGCGAAGGAGCATGGCGTTCCAGGCTTCTTTGAGCATCTCTACAGAGACAGCGCCTTGAGCCCAATGGCGAAGTTGGAAGAAAAATTCAGCTTCACTGATAAGCCCTTTTTCGAAGGCCTCGAAGAGCCCCTGCTGTTCATTGCAGGTAAATGAAGCTGTGTAATGACTGCCTAATAGCTGGCGCAACTGCCGTTCAGTAGCGGTGAAATCTAAGTCGATGAGTACATTGCCTAAGTCGAATATGAGATGTCGTATAGCCATGAGGGTCCTATTTGCCGAAAGGCCAATCAGAAGTCTCTGCGTAGCAAGCCAGTGTTCATGCGAATGCCTGCACCGAAGTATTGCTCGTTGCGATCGCGCACGTCAGAGGCGCTGTTTTTGACGCGCCTGAATAGGTGTAACTCCAGCCACAAATTGTGATAAAGGCTGTAGCTGAGATCAAACGCAAAGATATGCGTGCGGGTGGGAATGCCTTGACCGATGGTGTTGCCATAGTCTTGTTCACGGGTTTTGTGCGACAACAAGATATTGCCTCCCCAGTTTTCGCCTTCGGGATCTTCGCCGTAAAATTGGTAGAAGAAGCGCCCTTCGATGTGTAGGCGTTTGAGGGGTTGATAGCGCAAAATGCTGAGGTATTCTCGGAAATTGGCACCTAGCGGATGGGCTAAGGGCTGTCGGTAATGGGTATAGCTGCCAAGGTTGGTGCTATCTCGGTGGGTATACGTGTAAGGGCGTGCCGTGTTGAATTCTAACTGGACATCGAGGTGGTCGATGCCTAGCAAGTCGATATACTTTATCCCCAACTGGATGCCAAACTTATTGGCCCACCAACCGCGATTGTTGAGTATGAGCTCGTCGAGTTTGAACTCGTCCATCATCAGCTGGCCGTAGAATTGGCCACGTTTTGGGAAGTTCCACTTGGCATCGATGCCGATGAGCACATTGTCGGGGCTGCCAATGAGGTGTTCAATCGTTCGGTAGAGGATGACGGGGTTGAGGTATTCGAAGTCGAAGGGGCCTTGGCGCGAAAAAACGGTGGCTTCGTAAAAGCCAAAGGCCAATTTGGGTGAAAGCCGATAGTGAAAGTAATGGGCAGCCATGTATTTGCGCGGGCGTGGGGCAGGTGCAGTAGGGTCGGAGATGAGCTCGGCAAAAATGTTTTGATAGTGAAACTTCCACACACGCCAGTTGAGCTTGAGAAACAGGTAGTTGGTAGCGAAATCGGACAGAATCAGGCTGCGATAGCCATTGCCGATGAAGTTTTGCCCATGGCCAAACTGCATGCCTACGTGTCGGCTCAGTTGAATGCCCATAATACCTTGAGCTGTGAGCACGCTCAGGCCGCGATCGAAGTCGAAAAAGGCACTTTGGTAGTTTTTTACAAAGCCAGCGCCGGGAATAGCTCGGTCTCGTTGCCAGCGTTCGTAGAGGAAACGAGGTGCGCGAAAGTCGTTGACCACGATGTGGGTGTACAGAAAGATGCGGTCGTCGAGCCCCGCGCGCATCTCCAGCCCCCGCACATTGTCGAAGACGGGAAAGCTTTCGCCGCGTGCCGATAGTATTTGAAAGTTGAGCATGGGATTGGCCCGAAAGAAGAAATATGGCTGATCGACTTGGAAGAAGTTGGCCGGTGTTTGGTAAAACATGCCCAAAATGGGGTGTTCGTTCACAGTATATCGGGGATCTGCCTGGCTGGCCGTATGCTGATCAGGATATTGGCAGTAGTAGGTGATGCCTGCACTGTCAAAGGCAGGTACAAAGGTGGGTTGGTGCTTGCCCAATAACAGCGTGGGGTTGGGGCCAAAGGCTAGCCACTCATTGAGGTCGCGAAAAATGTAGTAGAGGTCGCGTCGGTCTTGCACGCTAAAAGTTTGGTTGCTGGCCGTGTCGAGCGTGAGGGCATAGTGCACCATATCGCCTGCGGTATAGGGCTTGATGCTGGAGTGGTGGCGCGGTTCGCGTCCACTTTTTATCTCGAGGCGGTCGAGTATGTGGTAGCTGGGCTTCCATAGAGGGACAGGCGTGCCTTGGGCTATGGCACCCACAATGGGGTGGAGCAGTAATGGCCATAGTAATAAGCGATTCATGGGTGTTGTTTTTCGGGATGAGCATCTGTTTTTCTAGCTACTATCCACACACCATTGGGGCATGTAGGAGAAAAGAGCCGATCGAGGCGCTGTAGTCCAGCGGCTATCAAGGCAGTTGGCAGAATCAGTGCGCCCAAAATAGCACTTGCCCACCATTGCGAGGCGTGAAGTGCACCTGTAAAACACAATGTGTAACACTCAAAACCTGCTGCTGCCAGGTGCCCCATGGTGCCTTGCCAGCTTTCGATCTGCCATCCGCCTTGGGCTAATCGTTGGCGCAGCAGCTGGGGCGTATAGGTGTGGTGTGCGTGGATGGCTTCGTAGTGATGCCAGCGGCCATACCAGCGCTCAAAACAGGGCCATATGCGTCGGGGTTTTAACGGTGAATACAGCAGTAGCTTGGCGTGCGGCTGAGTGCTTTGGGCCAGATTGCGCAAAAATGCCACGTCGTTGGCTACGCAGTGCAGTACGCCTACGCATAGCACATAATCGGCTGAGCAGGGGGGCGGCTGAGTCTGTAGGTCGGCTTGGATTGCCTCTACACGAGTGTGAGCCGTACGTGCTAGGTAGTGCTTGAGCAATTGGATGTTGTGCGCATTGATGTCAATACCTGTGAGGTGTGCCTTGGGATATCGGCGTGCCAGCCACAGAAGATAAAGCCCTTCGCCACAGCCTGCATCGATCAGGCGAAAGGAATGGCCTTTCGGCAAATGCCGTCGTAGCTCCCGACGCACTACGCTTACGCGTTGATACACCAGTGCAAACCACGCAAAAATCAATTGTATGAGCTGCGGATAGCGCAACAGCCACGAAGGATGCTCGTGGCGATTGATGCGATCAGATAGCGACGTCACGTAGTTTTTTATTTATTCGTGGCAACAACTTGTTGGACTTTGCGCCATTTCTTTTTCATCCAAAAGTGCCAAAGGAACGCATCGACCCAGCGAGCAGGCAAGCGCGATAAGAGCCAAAAAGTAGTTGCATTGGAGGCGATGAGGTAGCGTGGCTTGGGGCGCCGTTGGTGGAGTACTTTGACGATGAGCTGGGCCACTTGTGCTACTGGCAGCCCAATGGATTCAGATTTGGCGATCTGGCGGGCAGCACTGCGCATGAATGCTTCCCAGTCAGTGCCTTCACAAGCCGGCACACTTTGTCGGGCTTTCTCCCAAATAGGTGTTTTAACAGATCCGGGTTCAATGCACACTACGGGAATGTCGTAAATCACCAGTTCGCGCCGCCACGAGTCGGCCATGGCTTCCAAGGCATGCTTGGAGATGCAGTAGGGACCCAAGAAGGGGCTGGCAAAGATGCCGGAGACAGAGCTGATAAAGATGATCTTGCCTGGCGGGCTCTGGCGCGGTGGCGAGTGAGCACCTAATAGCGGTAAAAATGCCTTAGTGACGCGATGTACACCCAGCAGGTTCACATCGAGTTGGTAGGCCAATGCTTCTGTGTCGATCCATGCTAAAGGGCCGGCTATTGCGATGCCTGCATTGTTCACTAGGCCAGATAAGCCATCTTGTCCGACGATATGCGCCACTTGTTTGGCAGCTGCTTCTATAGCTTGTGCATCAGTCACATCGAAATGCAGCGGTACCAATTGCGATCCCAAAGCTTCCTTTAGGCGCGTAGCGTCTGCTTCTTTGCGCACGCTGCCAAACACGCGGTGCCCTTGCTCGATGAGCTGACGGGCTGTCTCAAATCCGATGCCACTGCTCACTCCCGTGATGAGATAGTTGCCCATAGCTGTGCGTTTGTTTGAGGTGGCAAGATAAGCCACTGTATGGTTATATGTTCATCCGTGAGGGGAGATTAAACCTGAGCCCCCGCATTGTATCTAAGAAAAAGCGATTCACAACTCAATGAATGAAAAAAGTGCTTTCTATGTATCCCCTCTTAATACTTTACCTCGGCTGTTTGCCACTATTGCTTTTTGCACAAGCCAAGTTGTATTTGCCTACAGCACCGAATGTCGTGCCTTTGCCGCTTGGCTGGCACGGTCACAATCTAAGTGCTTCTGCGCGTATGAGTTGGGTGAATCATCCCGACTTTGCAGCAGTTTTGCCCAACTTGCAACCTGGCTTGATGCGATGGCCTTATGGCAATCCGGCCAACAACTACGATTGGTTTGCTGGTTTGAGCGATATGGGTGGTTTCCATTTGGCTCGAGCTGCCGCGTTTGCCGGTACTTGGCAAACGCAATTGCAGGCTGTAGTGCCTTATGGCAACCGATCGGCTGCTTACGCTGCCGATCTGGTTCGCTTTTGCAATAGCACCGATCCACTGTGGGTGGCATTGCGCGACAGCCTTTTAGCTCATCCCGATCCTTTGGACATCGAACTGTGGGAAATTGGCAACGAAGTGACCACTGCTTGGGGGTTTGCCTGGTCTTGGTTGGGGTACCAGCCACAAGTCTTTTTTCGCACGGGGATGCCCCCAGCTGTATGGACACAGCGCGCTATCGACAGCTTGTACTTCTACGGCGGGTCGTTTCCGCGTTTTGGATGGGTGCAACCCCTCGGTGGGCTCAATGCGCGTACCGCAATATTGGGCGACTTGCGCTTTGTAGCGCAAGGTACTGATACTTTAGTCCACAGGGTGCGTTTTCCCAAGTTGTCGGCAAATCCCGATAGCCTGCGCGTGTGGGTAGTGCCGAATATGGGGCCATGGAATTTTTCGAGCTATAGCCAGCAGCAGATATATGATCTGCTTACTCAGCCGATGCATTTGCTTGCGCAAAATCAGTATGCTTGGGATGAATACTCACTTACCTTGTTCCCCACTGGAGGGTTACCCGATAGTACGACTGTGCTAATCGAGTACCTCACTGTGGGTCACGACGGTGCTTTTGCCTTTCTCGATGCCATGCGTGCTGCCGACTCGAGCATTCGGGTGGGGTTTTGTACGCGCATCGATCAGCTGGAAGACAGCCCTCAGTTTGTGGCTGATCTCAAGCAGCACCTGCCCGATTTTATCGTAGAACATCCCTATGCGACTAATGTGACTGTGCCGGCAGCCAATTTGGGCCTGTATAGCGAGCTGGTACACGCTTCTGAGTTTAAAATCGATCAGATGCTGGATCGCTATGCGCTTTGGCAGCTACGTGCTGCCGATTGGCAGCTATCACATACGCCTGGATTGGCCATCACTGAGTGGAATGTCGCCTTGTGTGATGACTGTCCTGTACCCCATCCCTTTCGAGGCATGGGTGGTGCTTTATACACTGCGCGTTTTCAGGCACGGCTTATAGAGCTAGCTGCTCGCGACTCACTTGCCTTGTATGCGGCCAATCATTTTGCGCTTTTGGCTTCAGGCCAAAACTTTTTGCACTTATTTCACGTCAATGGTGGGCAATTTTCGATAGGCAATGAGGGGTGGGCTATGCTCATGTTGATGGATGTGCTGAGGGAAGGTGTGGCCTTGCTCGATAGTGGCATAGTAGATGTGCCCATGATCCAGTTGCTACAACCCAATGGCACCTCAGTAAGTGTGCCTGCTATCGAGGCTTGGGCTGGATTTGACGCGGAAAACCAAATGTGGCACCTTTTGCTGCTCAACTCAGATAGCCATGCGGCGTATTCCCTACAGCTGTATTTGCCGCAAGGCTACTTCACCGATTCGGTGTACGTACAGCAGCTGGTCGGTGCACTCGATGGCAGCAGCTTGGACTGGAGCGCATATGAGCAGGAGGTGGATGCCGACTCATTCACGCTTACGCTGCCTGCATATTCGCTACACAGCGTGGCCTTTCGGCAAATGTTGCCTCCAGTAGCCAGCGCCGAAGTAGACGTGGCGCCTGACTGGCAGATACATTTGGCTTGGGGTACGGCAAGTCAGCTCTGGGTTGTGGCACAAGCCGTGCAGATGCGCCATTTGCAGTGGCATTTGTGGAGCTTGAATGGGCAGCACATAGCTACTGGCCAGCTGCAGGTGCAAAAAGGACAAGCTATGTACGAGGTGCCGGTGGCAGTTCCCTTAGTTCAAGGTTTGTATGTACTACAGCTCGTAGGGGCGCAGGGGCAACAGACGCTATTAGTGTCGCTTGTTAGCATGTGAGTCGTTTAGTACGCATGTGCGAAGGGCCATCTACATTTCGAATGGAAGGTAGATGGCCCTTTTGTATGGGTGCTGGCTGTGTGCGCCTATCTATTTGACCAGCGTAAAGCGGTAGGCCAGCTGTTCGATAATGGGGATGTGTGTGCCGGGTTCTTCGTTCTTGAGGATAATGTCGATAGTGACCTCTTCCGACTCGTCTTTTTCGCTACTGTCAAAAGTCACCTTGAGTACACCTGAGGCGCCGGGTGGATAGGGCCCTTGTTCGTAGGTGACGTGCGTACAGTCGCAACTCGAAATTAGGTCGATGATGAGCGGCACGTTGCCGCGATTGGTGAACTTGTAGGTGAAGGTGCGTTTTTCACCTTTCTTCACCGGGCCCAAGTCGATGATACGTTGTTCAAAGTCCATGATGGGCACATCACTACTGATGTTCTTACCGTAGAGCGAAGACATTTTGTGGATCTTAGATGGGGCCGTGGTACTACCCGATTCATCACTGCCTTTGGGCTTTTTAATGATTTGGACGGTGGTGTCTTTTACTTCGCGTACGCCCAATCGGATGAGTTTTTTCTCTTCAATTTGGATGCTCTTGGGCCCAGAGATGATTTTGAATTCGGTCCGGCGGTTAAGCTGGTGTGCGATTTCGCGCTGTTCTTCTGTTTCGAGCTTGTTGATGAAGTCTTCTGTCAGCACGTCGCCTTCTTTGAGGAAGGGATATTGGCGTGCCAGTTCGGCATTGACCACTTTAGGTTGCGTTTCGCCGTAGCCGACGGCCCGGATGCGGCGCCGTTCGATGCCGTGTTCGATTAGCCAGCGGCGTGCTGCTTCGGCGCGGCGTTGGCTCAGTGCGCGGTTGTAGGCATCGTCGCCTCGTGCGTCAGTGTGTGAGCTCAGCTCGATCACCATATCGGGGTATTGCTGCATGAGTTCGAGGATGAACTTGAGGTCTTTCTCCGCTTCGGGCTTGATATCTGCTTTGTCGAAATCGTAGTAGATATTTTGCAATACAAAGGGCTCCTCGCGTTTGATCGTGACGTAGACGGGCTTGGGTGCCAGATCCAAAGTCAGCTCAAAAGTGCGGTCGTCGAGTAGGCCTACTGTATTGAGTGTAAGGGTGTCGGGGAAGTAATCGGGGTGTGTGCCGATTACGAGATAGGATCGATCTACTTCAAGTGGGAAGCTGAAGGTATTCGATTCGGCGTTGGTGAGCGATTGGGTGGGCTGCTCGCTTTGGCCCGAGGGGTCGATCACTTGTACGGTAGCTCCCTTTAGTGGTATTTTGGTCTCAGCATCTACTACGGCAGCGATCAAGTTGGCGGTAATGATTTTGAGACTGACGTTGTAGATGTCATCGCAGCAGGTTTTGCTTTTAAGCGAGCGGGCACCTGTTGCTGGGCGATTGGAGGTGAGAAATCCCCATGTGCCATCTTTGTGCAGGCGGAAGTAGAGGTCGTCGACACTGGAGTTGAACCCCTTGCCCATATTTTGTGGCGTGCTCCATATGGTGCCGTTCCATTCGGAGAAGAAGATATCCAGCCCGCCCAGACCGGGGTGGCCGTCGCTACTGAAATAAAGCACGCCGTCTTGATAGAAGGGCGTCACTTCGTTGCCGACTGTATTAATTTTTGGGCCTAAGTTGACGGGGTCGCCATAGATGCCGTCGCCTTTATAGGTAGCGTAGTAGATATCCAGTCCGCCATAGCCGCCATCCATGTCGCTGGCGAAATAGAGTACTTCCTTGCCGAAGAGTTCTCCTACAGCGGGATGGGTGGCGATCCATTCGCCGTTGACGCCTTGCACTTCACGTGCAGGCCCCCAGTCGTTGCCACTCCACTCACTGACATAGATGCGGCTTTGGGCCAACTCATTGCCTTGGAGTTCTTGCCGCGTAAAGTACATCCTACGGCCGTCTGGGCTAAGCGCTACATTGGAGGTATGTACGGCAGGGCGATTGATTTGAGGGCTGAGCTCTTCGGGCTTGGACCAGCCCTTATCTGTTTTATGGGCGCGCATGATCTTTACCACAGCTTCGTCATGGTTCTTTTCGTCCAGTATGATCACTTCATCGGTGCGGAAAGAAGCGTAGTACATTGTTTCGCCATCGGGGGCAGGCCAAGGTGCGTATTCCGATTGTTTAGTGTTGACGTTGCGCCCTGCATTGCTGATGGTGACATTGGGCACTTCAGTGGCTTGCAGGGCCCACTCGCACCCCTGTTTTTCCACTTCTGCCAGCTGGCGTTTTACGGGGTCGGTAGCTGTCTGCAGGTATTTGCCAAACTCTTTAATGGCTTCTGGATACTTGCCTTGCATCTTTAGTGCGCGAGCATAGTTGAAGCGATATTCATTGTATTTGCCAGTTTTGTCGCGTCGGAAAGCGCGTGCATACCAACTTGAGGCACGGCGATAGTCGCGCAGTCGGAAGTTGATTTCCGCAATGCGGATTGCTACGTCGTAGTCGCGCCGTTCTTCGTAGGCCTTTTCATACCATTCTAAAGCATTGTACCAGTCTTTTTGCGCAAATAGCTCTTCGGCTGTTTCGATCATGGTGTTGTAGGTGGCCTTGTTGAGTGGTTGTGCTTGGATGAGGCAATTGCCAAGTAAGGGCAGGCCGATGAGGAGCAATCGTTTTATCATGATTTGCTGTGGTTCGTTTGGCATTAATGATGACTCCTAAATTGCTATTGTGTGTGGTTGGTTTTGTGATCAGAGTCTTGGGCAAATAATTGCGGGCTTGACTACAGGCTTTTTGTAAATTTTGCCAATGTAGGTGAGCCCAATTTCGAAGCCACCCCGAAAATTGGTGGCGTTCCTTAGGGAAGAGGTATTGATGTCGTAACTAAGTGCCACACGCCAATCTTGGTATTGGGCGCCTGCAATCAGCATGGCGGCATCAGCCAGACGATAGCCTAAGCCTCCGATCAGCGAAAGATCTTCTTCTTTTTTGATCAAGTAGCTGCCCCAACCTTGTAAGATGATTTCATTGGTGCCAGCCATGTTTTGGAATAGCAGCGTAGGCGACAGCGTGATTAGCTCACTGTACTTGTAATCGACACGCATGTGCGCGTTGAGGCGAAGTGGCTGCGTAATGGCCTTGCTGTTGGGCTGGAGCAAGCTGTACTTGGGCTTGTTGATGTGGTGGCCCGAGATACCGGCAATAAGCGTGGTTTGTTCGCTCATACGTGCGCGCAGCATCAGGCCGGTGGCCATGTCGAGGTAGCTGGTGCGCGGTTCCTGTATGGTGCGGTCAGGGCTAGTACCAGGTGTGCCGTTGAGCAGTTCATCGCCCAGTAGCACCTCGGAGGAGGTGATGTCGAAGTCGCGTTGTACCATGCCGCCTTGCAGACCCAATGTGAGCACATAGTTGCTTTTCTTATCAAGTGCCAGGTGGAAGGCGCCCGAGAACTGCACAGTACCATTCCGCAGGCGCGCCACCCCCGCTTTGTCTTGGTACATCATCATTCCTACGCCCACCCAATTGCGCTTGCCTACCATGGCCACAGGCGCATCGAGGTAGAACATTGGAGTGGTGAACTGATTGGGCATAATGCTGGCCCATTGATCGCGGTAGATGCCGCCCACTCGGAAGGTACCCTCAAAAGCACCAGTATGTGCGGGGTTGAGCGATAGGGGTGCCATGTCGTACATGGTGAAGTGTATATCTTGGGCCGATAGGCTGAAGCCAAAGCTCATAAAGCCCAAAAGCAATAGGTACAACTTCAATTTCATGGAATGTACTTTTGATGAAGCCATGCTTGCTGTATGGCAAGATTGATCGAGCATGAACAACCGATTTCGGTTTCGTATCGAGGCGAAATATAGCAGTTTTGCACAAGACCCATCCGCTTGCCCCATTTCGGAAAGGTCGATTTTGGTATTAAGCCAACCACATGACAAAAGTGGCGGCATATGGTAAGAGCACATACGCAATTTTGTCTTCACAACGCATGAATATAATAGCAAAGACCCTTGCCACGCTTTTGGGTATCTCTTATGACAAGGGATCCAGCTATTTGCCCTGTGTGGCGCTGGCACCTGCCCGCATCCGAGAGGTGTTCCAAGATGGTGTCATGAATTCCTGGACGGAGTTAGGGCATCAGCCCTTTGCTCATGATCTGTTTCGGGATGGAGGAGATGTGTGGGCGGATCATCCCGATTAGCTGTTTGAGCAGGTAGGGGCAGTGTTGTCTGAGCAGCACCGCTTGTTGGTCGTGGGAAGTGATCACAGCATTACGTGGCCTGTAGTGCGCGCCACTGCGCAGCGCTGGGGCAATGAATTCGATATTCTACACCTCGATGCACATCTTGATTTGTACGACGCGTTTGAAGGGAATCCCTACAGCCATGCGTGTTCCTTTGCGCGCATTATAGAGGCGACCTATGCCACCAGCTCGTACAAGTAGGCATTCGCACGCTCAACGATCACCAGTGGCAGCAAGCACAGCGCTTTGGCGTGAAGATCATCGATATGCGTGCATTTGAGGCTGGCTGTCGTCCTCAGCCACAGCGGCCTGTCTATCTGTCTATCGATTTAGATGTACTCGATCCTGCTTTTGCACCAGTTGTGTCGCATCCGGAGCCTGAGGGCTTAATCCCCGAGAGGTGTTGCGCATCGTGCAGACACTGGAAGTGCCCATCATTGGAGCAGATATCGTGGAGCTCAACCCACATCGGGATGTGGGGCGCATTACAGCTGCGTTGGCTGCCAAGCTAGTCAAGGAGGCAGCTGCCAAAATGTTATTTTGACTGCATCGCTTCTACAGCTGATGCGATGGTCACTTCATCGAGCTGTTGCATGCAATGGAAATGCCCTTTAGGGCAGCGGTGGTACCCTATCTTCGAACAGGGCCTACATGGAAGTGATGCTACTTGTATGGCTTGCCAAGGTACTGAGGTATCGTCGGGATAGAATGGATACATGCCAAATTCGGGTATGGTGTTGCCCCATACTGATACGATGGGCCGCCGCAGCGCCGCAGCGATATGCATCATGCCCGTGTCGTGCGTGAGTACGACATCCGCTCGTTGCATCACAGCAGCAGAGCCGTGTAGGTCGGTCTTGCCACATAGGTTGTAGACGTGGTCGCCGGCCAAGCGTGCCAGCTGAGTGCCATCTTCTGATTCAGCTGGCCCACCCAGCAGTACCACGGGGCTGTGTAGCAATCGACATATGCGTTCCATTTTGCCGAAAGGCAGGCGCTTAGTAGCGTGAGCTGCACCAATAGCGAAGGCCGCGTAGCCTTTCGAGGGGATGCCGAGAGACAGATGAGAGAGATGATGCCCTTTCGGGAAAAACCAGTCGAGCCCTTGCCCGTCGTAGTGCACGTCTAAAGGGCGTACGGCTTCAAAGTAGCGATGAACGATATGGCGGCGTGGCAGTAGATCCCATTTGAATTGGGTGAGCAGCCATTTTTGTAGGTTGAGCTTGGGAAAGGATCGCCCCCGACGGCGCAAGACCAGGCGTAAATGCAAGGAGCGCCAGTTTTTGTGCAAGTCGGCAATGTAGTCGAACTGCAAGGCGCGCAGCTGAGGTATTATCTCACTTATTTCGCGGTGCAGGGTGTGCACTTGGTGTACATAGGGGTTCGCTTGCCAAATGGGAGCAAAAGACTTCTTGACCAATACGTGTACTTCGGCACCAGCTTGTTGGTGGAGTGCCCGTACCACGGGTGTAGTGAGTACGATGTCGCCTATAGACGAAAGCCGTATGAGGAGTACACGCATGATTCTCAGTAGGTAGTACATTGTAGAATAAGCACATCTTGAAAGTCAGGGCCTAGACCGCCGTTCCACTTGCCCATAAAGGTGCGCGTGCAGGTGAAGCCAGCCGTGGTAAGTTGTTGGGTGAGCCATCTTTGCGAGAACGCTACGTTGGCCGTGCGTACCTGCGCATCCATGAGGCGATAATAGCCATGATCGTGGGGAAAGCGAAAACCAGGCATTCCACAGATTCGCTTGTCGTATTCGTCGTAGAGAAAGAAGGTAGCATATGCTTTGGCCTGAGGTTTGAGTACGCGAGCTAACTCGCTTAGGTAGTGGCACACCTCTTTGGGCAACATATGGGTAAATACAGAATTGACAATGGCAAAGTCGAAATAATTTTCAGGATATGGAAATCGCAGCTCATGGGCAGATTGGCCGTTAGCCTGGTAAAGGTCATTGGCCAGGGGGATGTGTGTAAAGTGGAAGTTGGGATAGCGGCTACTAATGTGCTTTTGGCACCATCGCACGCCCATCAGGATAGGGTCGAACCCTTCGTATCGCCCTTCGGGCGAAAGCAGCTCGGTAAGCGCTACAGCTGCCCTGCCTATGCCACTGCCTACGTCGAGCACGCGATGATGGGGTTGGAGCCCCCCCCATTCGATGCAGCGCTGTACTAACTTGCGTCCTGAATTGCGAAAGTCACCTCTACCCGTGTAGATCAAGCCGCGTGGTGGGGTGAGCGGATCGCGGCGCCCCTTAATGGCATCCCACAAATCGGCGGGGGCATACCACAAACGGCGCGCAATGAAGCGCCATTGGGCGGGTAGTTTATAGTACAGCTTTCGCAAAATCATGAGCTGTGTTTGGTTTTTGTTGGGGCATGTGCAGTGCGTTCCTCCGTCAATATGCGTACACCTTTTTGTAGCATGTCGAGTAGTGTGTCGATATGATTGAGGTGCGTGCGAAAGCTAAGACATGCCAGGCGCAGCCATACTTGCCCATTGATCGTAGTCGATGAGATAAAGACGCGGCCGTCGCGCTGGATGAGCTGGGCCAGCTGGCGGTTCCATTCATTGGCATCGCCTCGGGGCGGTCGATAGCGATAGATGACTACGGAGAGGTCGGGCTCAGGACCTACTTCGAAACCCAGCTGTTGCACTTGGCGGTGAAAGTACAGGGCCAAGAGTCGTTTTTCCTTTAGCGCCGCAATAAAGGGCTCGAGTCCGAGAAGTTGTAGCGGGAGCCAGAGGCGCAATGCCCTAAAGTGCTTGGTGAGCTCGGGCGAGAGGTCGGCAGGGCTGAGTTGATGGGCATTGGCCAAGGCGTCTTGCATGTAGTTGGCCTGATAGTAATGGCTTTTCATGAGTGCCTGGCCGTTTTTGACCAGTACGGCACCAATGCCATAGGGTAGAAATAGCCCTTTATGCGGGTCGATGGCAAGTGAATCGCTTTGTGCTATTCCTTTAAATTGCGCTTTGAGCTCGTCGAGCAGTATGAAAAACCCACCATAGGCAGCGTCTATGTGAAACCACATGTGGTGTGCCTGTGCAATGCGGGCAATCGCTTCGAGTGGGTCTATTGCGCCGGTGTCGGTGGTGCCAGCCGAAGCAATGACCAAAAAAGGGCGCAGGCCTTGAGCCTCATCGTGCTGCACCATTTGGGCCAATGCTTGTGCATCGAGCCGGTAGTGCTTGTCGAGGGGCACGAAGCGGACGGGCGCCTCGGCCAACCCTGCAATGCGGATGGCTTTGTGTACGGAATGGTGTACTTGCTCGCTCAGATAAATGACGCTGCGCGGCACTTCCGTGCTCCGTATGCCTTGCGCATCGCGCGCTGTGACAATGCCGATGAGGTTGGCTATGGAGCCTCCTGAAGTGAGATTGCCCAGGGCGCTGTGAGGATAGCCTACCACCTGACTTAACCACCGCAGCATCATGTGCTCCATGCGTACAGCACCTGGATTGGCAAAGTAAATACCCGCATAGCGGTTGGTCACTGCTGCGAGATAGTCGCCCAATGCGGCGGGGAAGACACCACCGCCGGGGATGTAGCCCAAGTGTCCACCTGAAGCTGGATTGATGCCGTTGTGATCGACATGGCGATGCAAGGCATCAAGGACGGTCTCTATAGGGTGGCCTTGCTGTGGAGGCCACCATTGTTCGATGCCTTGCCCTTCGTCGGGATCGTACTCATAGCCAGGGGCCTCATCGATTTGATTCAAAAAGGCATCAGCATAGCGCTGGGTAGCTTCATTCCATTGACGGCGCACTTCGGCAGTGGGCTCCAAACGCCGTGCAATCTGTTCTAATTCGAGTAATTTCTTGCGCATGGCGCGAAGGTAGCACGCTAAAGGGCAACGGAGAAAGAGCAAGCCCGACTTTTATTGCGTTAGGTATAGGTAGCACATAAAAGCATTGTGTGGAATGAAGTGGCGTGGTATGCGCCATGTCTTTTGTCTAACAAAAAAGGGGTATTGGTCCATCATCGCATTTGAATAGTGGAAAAGTTACTCATTTTCGCCACTGATTTTTCCACCAAATTGCATAGGACAATGAAAGTGAAATTATTGACCATCGTCTTATGGCTTGCCAGTGTGGCTGTAGGGCAAAGCCAAAGTCGAAAGATCGAGTTTGTAGAGTACGACCTGCCCAACGGCTTGCACGTCATTTTGCACGAAGATCATTCTACGCCTATTGTGGCGGTGTCGGTGTTATATCACGTGGGATCAAAGAACGAACGCCCTGATCGCACGGGCTTTGCGCATTTTTTCGAACACCTGCTGTTTGAAGGATCGGAAAACATCAAGCGCGGAGAATTTGACGACTATATCGAAAAGGCGGGTGGTACCAATAATGCCAATACCACTTGGGACCGCACGTTTTACTATGAGATTTTGCCATCCAATCATTTGGCTACAGCCCTTTGGCTCGAGTCTGAGCGCATGCTGCACGCCAAAGTAGAAAAAGTAGGTATTGAGACGCAGCGCGAAGTGGTGAAAGAAGAGCGCCGCCAGCGCGTGGACAATCAGCCATATGGCTCTGTACTTGAGGAAAGCATGAAGCGCGCTTTTAAGGTGCATCCCTATCGTTGGCCCATCATTGGCTCGATGGAGCACCTCGATGCCGCTTCGGAAGAAGATTTTGTCGAGTTTTACGAGACTTTCTACGTGCCTAATAATGCGGTGCTGTCTATTGCTGGTGATATCGATATCGAAGCTACTAAGCAGCTGGTAGAGAAATATTTCGGTAGTATTCCTCGCAGTACAAAGCCTATTCCACGCCCCGAGGTGGTAGAACCTCCACTGGGAGGCGAAATACGCGATACGGTCTACGACAACATCCAGTTGCCAGCAGTTATTCAAACTTACCGCACTCCGGCGCAAGGTACGCCTGACTACTATGCAGTGCGGATGTTAAGCATGCTATTGTCAGAAGGCGAGAGCTCGCGCCTGTATAAGTCGTGTGTAGACGAGCAGCAGAAGGCTTTGTTTGTAGGTAATTTTCCCATTGCGATGGAAGATCCAGGTGTAGCCATTGCCTTTGGCATATGTAATATGGGCGTGGACCCCGCCGAGCTGGAGGCATGTATGGATGCTCAGTTTGCACGTGTGCGCGAAGAACTCATCGGTGAGCGCGAGTTTCAAAAGCTGCGCAATCAGATAGAAGCCGATTTCGTCAGTGCCAATGCCACGATGATAGGCATTGCAGAGAGCTTGGCCAACTACTATACCTATTTTGGGGATACCAACCTCATCAATACCGAGCTGGAGCGCTATATGAAAGTAACGCCTGAAGACATCCGGCGCGTGGCGCAGCAATACTTCGTGCCTCACAATCGGGTGGTCTTGTACTATTTGCCGAAAGGCACTCAGTAACCATAGCTGCCCGAGTGTTTTCCCTCATTTTATCTATTTCAAAAAATAATCGGCATGAAAAATAGCTTGTCCTTCTTGTTGTCCCTCGTTCTATTAGGCCTTGGTGCCTCGGCCCTGCAGGCGCAAAATGATGATTTCAGAAAGCACCCGCCTAAGCCGGGTCCAGCGCCCATCATTCAACTGGGCGATTACGAACAGTTCCAACTCGATAACGGGCTTACCGTGATCGTGGTAGAGAACCACAAGATTCCGCGCGTATCCTTCCAGGTATTTGTCGATGTGCCGCCCCATGTGGAAGGCGACAAGGCTGGCACGGCAGAGCTGGCAGGCCAGTTGTTGAAAATGGGTACGACTAATCGCACTAAGACCGAAATTGATGAAGTGGTAGACTTTATCGGCGCCCACTTGAGCACTTCAGCTACGGGCATATTTGCCTCTTCATTGACCAAGCACAAGGACGTATTGCTCGATATAATTGCAGATGTATTGTTTCATCCCACCTTTCCGCAAGATCAGCTTGAAAAGTTGAAAAAGCAAACAATTTCCAGTTTAATACAAGCCGAGCAAGATCCCAACGCCATTGCCGACAACGTGGGGCGCGTGTTGCGATATGGCAAGAACCATCCCTATGGCGAGCTAACTACACAACAAACAGTAGAACGCATCTCAGTAGCCGATTGCCGCCAGTATTACGAAACCTATTTCAAACCCAATATTTCGTATCTCATCGCGGTGGGCGACATCACGCCCGAAGAAGTGCGCGCGATTGCCAAGCAATATTTTAGTGGATGGAAAAAAGGTTCGGTGCCTCAGCAAAAGGTGCCTGCGCCTGAGCTGCTTCCAGAAGCGCGCGTGGCCTTTGTGCATCGCAATGGAGCCGTGCAGTCGGTGATCAACATTACGCATCCGGTTTATTTGCAGCCAGGGCACCCCGATGCCATTGCTGCTTCGTTGGCCAATAGCTTGTTAGGTGGCTTTTTTGGCAGTCGGCTCAATCAGAACTTGCGCGAAGGGCATGGCTATACTTACGGAGCGCGTGCTTCTCTGCACCCTGACCGCTATGTGGGGTCCTTTCGGGCTTATGCAAGTGTGCGCAATGAAGTGACCGACAGTGCTATGACCGAGTTTCTCAACGAGCTGCGGCGAATCAGAGAAGAGCCCATTAGCGAAGAAGAACTCGAATTGGTCAAGAGTGTGACGATGGGGCGCTTTGCGCGCAGCTTGGAGCAGCCCCAGACCATCGCCCGCTTTGCACTCAACACTGCGCGCTATCAATTGCCAGAAGATTACTACAAAAACTATCTGAAACAGGTGGAATCTGTCACTACCCAAACCTTGCAGCGCGCTGCCCGCAAGTACATCTTGCCCGATCGTGCATGGCGCTTGGTAGTGGGCAACAAAGATGAAGTAGCGGAAAAACTCGTGTCGTTTGCGCCTGATGGAGAAGTACACTATTACGATGCTTGGGGCAATCCAGTAGTGGAAGGCGCATCCGTACCCGACGATATGGATGCTGCTACTGTATTGAGCCGTTTCCTCAAAGCTGTTGGTGCAGATCAACGTATGGATCAGCTCAAGGTCGTGCGCATCGTGATGACAGCCCAAGGCAATATGTCTATGGAAATGGAGCAGATCATTGATACCAAAGGACGATATGCCAACAAGGTATCCGTCAATGGCAATGTGATGCAAGAGCAAATATTCGATGGTGAAAAAGGCGTGACCAAAGCCATGGGGCAGGTTATTCCCATGAAGGAAGAAGAGATTGCTATGTTGAAAGAACCCAGCAAATTGCATCCGTTTAAAGAAGCAGTGTGGTTGAAGCAAGACTATGCACTCGAGCTGGACGGCATCGAACGTGTCAATGGAAAGAGCTGCTATGTAGTGCGAGTCAAACTACCCGATGGGCAGACGGTTAGGGCTTACTACGATGTAGACAGTGGACTGAAGGTGAGAGAAGTAGAACCGATAAGTGGTCAGCAGGTAGTCGTTACTACTGACTTGGATGACTATCGAGCGGTAGAAGGCTTTTATTTTCCATTTAAGTGGACGCTCTCTGGAGTTATGCCCGTGCCGATGGTCATGACAGTGGAAAAATTTGAGCTTAATCCCGATGTAGACAGTAACACTTTTAAGGTCAAGTGATTGAATAGAGGTGCACATAGCATGTAGCGATGGGCCTTGCGAGATCTCGCAAGGCCCATTTGTTTAATAGCCGTGTGACCGTTTTTACTTGCACGCGTATAAAGGATGAACATACATGAGTCCTCAGTTTGATCAGGTGCTTTAACAAATCTTCAAAAAACCAGAACATATCCAAGTTAACCTCGAGCTTGCAGTTGGTTTAGGCTAGTAAAAGTGAAGGTTCTATAGCACGAAAGTCGCGGTTCAGTGAAGGCAGCCGCGGCTTTCTTTTTTGCATGATAGGTTAGGTATAGCGGATTGTTCGCTTGTTGTCTATTGGTATCATGTGATCGTCGGTTATTTCGCTATTTTGGCAAAGGCCAAGCGATCTTGCTGCTTGATGGGACTGCGCTCGAGCTAGGTAGAAAAGTCGCTATCATTGTGCTTTGCATCATTTGAAACCTATGACCCATGGCCATGACTTATGATCACTTTACACTCAAGGCACAGGATGCTATTCTGAAAGCGCAACAGATTGCCAAGAGCCATCAACAACAACAGGTAGATACAGTACATCTCCTGTTGGGTATGATGGATACAGATACGCATCTCACTACTTTTTTGTTTCAGCGTGCGGGGGTGGCGTCTGAGGCATTGCGTGTTCGGCTAAAAGCGGCTGTGGTGCGTTATCCAAAGGTACAGGGCGTGCAAAAGCAGTTTCTTACGCGCCATGCCAATGATGCCTTAGCCCGAGCCAAGAAGATGCTCGACCAGTTTGGCGACAAGTACATCTCTATTGAGCTGATATTGTTGGGCATCCTTGGCGGGAAGGATAGCGCGGCACGTATGCTGCAAGAAGCAGGTGCCACACCCGAGAAAGTTAAGGCAGCCATACTGCAGTTGCGCAAGGGCCAGCCCGTGCAAGACACCCATGCAGAAGTTCAGTACCACGCTTTGGAGCGGTTCGGCATCAATTTGACGGCACGGGCAGAGATGGGGCAGCTCGATCCCATCATAGGGCGCGACGAAGAGATACGTAGAGTGTTGCACATTCTGTCGCGCCGCCGCAAAAACAACCCCATATTGGTAGGTGAACCCGGCGTAGGCAAGACAGCCATAGTAGAAGGAATTGCCTGGCGCATCGTGCGCAAAGATGTGCCGCTCAACTTGCAACAAAAGCAGATCTGGACGCTGGACATTGCCAGCCTGGTAGCTGGTGCCAAGTACAAGGGCGAGTTCGAAGAGCGCCTCAAAGCAGTGATCAAAGAAGTCGTGGCCAGCAATGGCGAGGTTATCCTCTTCATAGACGAAATACACGCGCTGATCGGTGCAGGTGGCGGGCAAGGCGGGGTCGATGCGGCCAACATTCTCAAGCCTGCCTTGGCACGCGGAGAGCTACATGCCATTGGCGCCACTACCTTGGACGAATATCAAAAATATTTTGAGAAAGACAAAGCCCTCGTGCGGCGCTTTCAAGTAGTGCGTATCGACGAGCCCAGTGTGGCAGAGACCATTTCCATCTTGCGCGGTTTGCAAGACAAATACGAGGTATTCCATCAGATCGAAATTGCCGATGAAGCCCTAATAGCTGCCGCAGAGCTTTCCCATCGCTACATCTCCGATCGCTTCTTGCCCGACAAAGCTATCGACTTGATTGATGAGGCTGCTGCTAAATTGCGCATGGAACTGGACAGTGTGCCTGAAGAGGTCGATCAGTTGGATCGCCGCTTGCGCCAGCTCGAGATCGAGCGCGAGGCACTGAAACGCGAACGCAATCAACTTACACCACTCGAACAGGTGGAAGCCCTCATTGCCAACGTGCGCGACCAGCTCGAATCGGTACGTGCAGCTTGGGAAAACGAAAAGGCTTTGGTGCAAGAGGCCTTGCAACTGCGCCAGCGTATCGACCAGTGCTTGCGGGAAGCCGAACGCGCAGAGCGCCAAAGCGACTATGAAAAAGTGGCGCGTATTCGATATGGAGAATTGCAAGAGCTACACCACCAGCTAGAAAGCGTAGAAGCAGCTTTGTCCGCCCTGCCCGAGTCGCAGCGATTTGCCAATGATCAGGTGACGGCGGAAGATGTAGCCGAAGTGGTCAGCCGTTGGACAGGTATCCCCGTCAGCAAAATGTTGCAAAGTGAACGCGACAAGCTCTTGCACCTTGAAACCCAGCTCCATGAGCGCATCATTGGACAAGACGAGGCGGTGCAGGCCGTAGCCGATGCCGTGCGGCGTAGCCGCGCAGGTATGCACGATGCCAATAAGCCCATTGGGTCTTTTATCTTCTTAGGACCTACAGGTGTGGGAAAAACCGAATTGGCCAAAGCACTAGCCGAAGTGCTGTTCGACGACGAGCGCGCCATTACGCGCATCGACATGAGTGAATACCAGGAAAAACACGCCGTATCGCGACTGGTAGGAGCACCACCAGGATATGTGGGTTATGAAGAAGGTGGACAACTGACCGAAGCAGTGCGCCGCAGGCCCTATAGTATTGTCCTGCTCGACGAAATTGAAAAGGCGCATCCCGATACTTTTAACATCTTGCTACAAGTGCTCGACGACGGCCGACTGACCGACAACAAAGGAAGAGTGGTCAACTTTCGCAATACAATCATCATCATGACTTCTAACATGGGTTCCGACATCATCTTGGAAAACTTTGAAGACCTCGAAGTAGTAGGGCCAGAGCGGCGAGAAGAAATTTTGGAGGCCACCCGTGAAGAAGTCTTCGAGCTATTGATACAGCAGTTGCGTCCCGAGTTTCTCAATCGCATCGATGAAAAAATCATGTTTTTGCCGCTGACACCCGAACAGATCGAGCAAATACTTTCGCTACAGCTACGCAAAGTGCATCGCATGTTGGCCCAAAAAGGCATCGGTCTGGAAGTGACCCCCACAGCCATGAGTCTCCTGTCTGAATGGGGCTACGATCCCCAGTTTGGTGCACGCCCCATCAAACGGGTGATACAAAAAGCTGTGGTCAACGAGTTATCGCGGGCACTTATCGCCGGCAAGTTCGTCAGTGGTGATACTGTGGTCATCGATGCCGATGCCACACAAGAATCACTCTCTTTTGGCTGCAAAACCCCTACGACATCGCCTGCCCAACAGCATACTACCCCAACTACAGAGCAAGGTTCGTGAGCATGCCCTATTTAAAATAATTATGTGGGCTTCACCAAGTAGCGTATCTTCATCCACTTGCACCTGGATGTAAGCCTACCCGACTCTGAGTAACCGAGAGGCTTTGAAGTTAGGTGGTTGAAAGGGAATAGCCTTATCCGCACCTTCCGCAGCCAATTTTGTAAAAATTACGAATAAAAATTCCAATAAGAGAGGAGGGAGAGGATATCTCGGTGTTCTTTTTTTAAATTTAGGATTAGCTTTTCTCCATCTGGCACAGTTAGCACATGAATGCCTACAAAAAGCTGGAAAACCCATCGGGCAGTAGGGTTTTGGGTAGGTTTGCCTTTTTGATCCGGTACGGATTTGTCTTCTTTTTTCAGGGATTGTCGGATGCGATATTCCAAGGCGCCATAAACCAATAGACAAGCGGCCATAACAAATAATAGTGCGGCCACCCTTTCAGGCTTTTGTACATAAAAAAGACGCCACGATATTAGGGTCTTTAATAAAGCGGAATCCTCGTTCGACGCTATGTTGTTTCTCATAAGTCAAAAGCAGCTCCTCTTCCCGATTTATGCTGTCAATGGCCTCGTTGGTCGCTAAAATGAACAGACTGCGTTCAAAGAGCTGTCTTTTCCAATGGGCCTGATCTACCTGAAGTTGGGCATCAATGGTATAGTAAATATCTGCCGAGTCGGAAGTTTTGGGACGACCGACTTGCTTGTATTTTTTGTTCTTTTTTGATGTAGACAGTCTCTATCTGATGCCATTTCCATTGTTGCTGCCATTGCCGGGCAGCCGCCTGCGCATCTTCTTTGCAATGATATGATTGCCGTTTTAATTTTTTGAGGCTTTGTTGAGCCAGAGCAGCTTCTTTGTCCAGACGTCTTTGCAGGGTTTGGGTTTCTCGCTCATAAACACTCAGGGCACTAAATCATGGCTTCCATAGCCTTGCCAGTACTCACAATCTGATCTGGACCAACAATAAGTATCAATTACCTCACTAATCCCTATTTCCCGGCACTTCTCTGCTGCCAAACCCAAATGGTTAATGTCTTACTTGAGTATTCTCGTGTCTTCATTTCATAAGCTTACTCCTAATTTATAAAATTGTCTTTTCTTTCTAATTTGGGGCGCGGAAGATGTGATAAAACGATATTTGGAGATTTTTTTACTGATCCTTTTTACCATATCAAATTGTTCAAAGAAATAGACTCAAGTAAATATCCTTGTTGTCAAATAGCAGATCTTTTTGCTGATTTAAGTGTGTTTTCAATAAATGGTTACTCAAAATTTTTGAAATGGAAAACACAAAAGCAACCATCATTATTTGAATCAGAAGAAATAAAGTATACAAATAGAGAAAAAGTACGATTTGAAATAATTCAGCATTTAGACAAGGAATGCAAAAAAAGAAAGTTGGGTGTAAGTCTTAATAGTAATCATGGGTTTTGTACGTTTCAACCTAATAATCCAATCAATTTTTGGCGATATACTCCACAACATGAAAATGATAAAGCGCCAACAAAATTCGGCTAACAATTGGGTGCAGTTGACCGCCAATCCGCTGCGCTCTTTGGCGGCAGGTGAGCTTGGTCGTTATCCGCACCTGGCCAGAGCACTTTATCAAGAACACCCCTATGGTAGGCGATCATGGATCCGGTGAGCAATAAACTTGAACAGGCCCGACGAGATCTCCTCGATCTAGGGCTACGGAATACACTCCTCAACTACCGGGAGCTCAAGAGCAAGGGAGTCCGCATCGTCCATGAGCGGCCCGAGGATGTATTTCAGATCCTTGTCGAGGAAAGGCAAAGCCTGTCTTTCCTTCCAGTGCCTCAGGAAGGAAGAGCGGAACGCTCGGATATCTCCCGGGAATTGACCTTCACCCTGGAAGAGCAAATGCGAGAGAAGGATGAAGGCAGAGGCACTGCCCGACATAGAGACACCCAGCTGCAGACACCTTATACAGCCCGCCGGCTCCAATACCGCCTGCTCAATACGTACTACGCGGCACGGACCGCCCTGGAGGAGCAAGGAGTCAACCTCCTATTCATGGCGCTAGGAATGCTTGACTGGTACGAGGACGAGTCGAGCGATCTGCTTCATAGGGCGCCACTCGTTTTGATCCCTGTAAGCCTTTCGCGCGAGAGCGTGCGAGCCCGGTTCAAGGTGGAATACACGGGAGACGAGATCGACACGAATCTCTCCCTCCAGATGAAGCTCAAGGCCGAGTACGGGGTGGATCTTCCTCCTGTCATGACGGAAACCGCAGACTTTGCCGTCAAGGATTACTTCGAGAGCGTTGCCCATGCAGTGCGGCACCTCCCCCGCTGGCACGTGGATCGGCAGGCCATTGTTCTCGGCTTTTTCTCATTCAGTAAGCTCCTGATGTACAAGGATCTGGACCAGACGAACTGGCCGGAAGATCAGAAGCCGTCCAATCACCCTGTCCTCCGCTCGCTCCTGCATGATGGCTTCCGTGAGTCGGATCCGCTCATGGGTGAGAGCGAGAATTTAGATGAGCGAATCGACCCGACGGAGCTACACCAGATTTGCGACGCCGACAGCTCCCAGACGGTGGCCCTTCTTGAGGCGAAGAGTGGCCGGAACCTGGTGATCCAGGGTCCCCCGGGTACGGGCAAGTCCCAGACAATCACGAATCTGGTGGCAGAGGCGATTGCCGACGGGAAGACGCTTCTCTTCGTCTCCGAGAAGATGGCGGCGCTGGAGGTCGTGAAGCGGCGCCTCGACCAACTAGGTCTCGGGGACGCGTGTCTGGAACTCCACAGCCACAAGACCAACAAGAAAGCCGTCCTCTCCGAACTGCAGAGGACGCTCGAGCTAGGGCGGCCGCTGCACGAGGGCCGGGATCTGCCCGCGGAGCAGCTGAAGCAAGCCCGAGAACGATTGAATCGGTATTGTCAGGCTGTTCACACCCCCATTGGAGAAAGCGGTGTCACACCTTACCGCGCTTACGGGGCCCTGTTACGCCTCCAAGGACGTCTAGATGAAATCGACTGTCCGACCATCAAGGAGATGCGACTTCGAGAGTGGTCGAGATCCGAGTACGCGGAGAGACGGAGTCTGACCGAGGAGCTCCAGGCCCTTCTGGGCGAGATCGGTGTTCCTGAGGAACACCCGTTCTGGGGGAGCAGCAGGAGTGTCTACCTCCCTTCAGACCGCTCGCTTGTCGAGAAAAAGGGCCGCGATGTGCGCTTGTGCCTGCAAGCCGTTCGCCAAGCTATCACGGAGCTCTGCAGCATTCTTGGGGTAGACAGTCCTGCTGACTTGGCCGCGCTCGAGAAGCTGATTCGAGCTGTTAAAAATGCTCTCACGCTTGTTGCCTACCGATCCAAGTGGTGGAGATATCTATCAAAGAAGTACCGACAAGCGCGCCGGCAGATTGTCGCTTTATGTGAAGCCCATTCATCCACTTCGTACAAGGGTATGACGGACGTCACCGCGGCGGCAGCTGCGATCCTGGGTGTGCTGGAGGTAAACAGCGAAGAACTATCCAAACGGGTTGAGGATCTGCTCAATCGCCAACAAGGGCGGACGGCGCTTCAACACGCCATAGAAGAGGTGGAAATGTCGCAAGATGAGTACCTACGGATGGCACAGAGGGCTATGCAAACGGTCGAGCTGGATGAGTTGATGAGATTCGGCGACGGTGGTTTGTCGGTCGTCGCTTTCGAGCTTCAGGATGCCTTGTTCCGAGCCTGGGAAAAAGATGCAGCGCGTCTCCAGGAGATGGTGAGCTGGAACCACTTGACCAGCCGAATGAAGGAGCAAGAGCTCACACCCGTGATCGAGATCGCCAAAACATGGAAGCCGGCCGCCGAGCATCTCGTCGACCTCTTGGATCAAACCCGATACCGTCTCCTAATCGAGAAGGCCATGCACGAACGACCGGAGCTCGCCGGGTTCGACGGGCGAACACACAGCCATGTGGTCCAGAAATTCCGCGATTTAGATAAACGTCTATTAGACCTTAACCGTGCATACCTAGCCCGAAAACATTGGGAGCGTCTTCCCCACCGCACCGGTGCCGGGCAACTTGCAATCCTAAGGCACGAGTTCGGAAAAAAGCGACGTCATCGGCCGATTCGTCAGCTCATGCTCGACGCCGGCCAGGCAATTCAGGCAATCAAACCTATATTTATGATGAGCCCTTTGTCAGTAGCTGCCTATATTCCTCCGGGGAGCGTTCAGTTCGATCTGGTCGTGTTCGACGAGGCAAGCCAGGTGCGGCCAGCAGACGCTTTCGGCGCAATCCTCCGAGGCAAGTATGCTGTGGTCGTAGGAGACAGTCGGCAGCTTCCGCCCACAGGTTTCTTCGATAAGATGGGCATGATCGACGAGGAACAAGAGAAAGACTGGGATGCAGGGGCTTCGGACCTGGAAAGTATCCTCGATCTGTTTTCGGCGCAAGGTGCTCAACAGGTGATGCTCAGATGGCATTATCGAAGTCGCCACCAGTCCTTGATCGACGTCTCCAACCGCGAGTTCTACGAGGACAAACTCATCGTGTTTCCCGCACCCGAGAAGACCCGCCAGGGTCTGGGGCTCATATTCCGTCACTTGCCGGACACTGCATACGAGCGCGGGAAGGCAGTGAATCGTGATGAAGCTGCGATCGTCGCGCAGGCCGTGATGGAACACGCTCGAAAGCATCCGGACCTTACACTTGGGGTCGCTTCCTTCGGCATGGCCCAGATGAGGGCGATCCAAGAACAGCTCGAGATCCTCCGTCATCGAGACCCCTCCTGCGAGGGCTTCTTCGCAGCCCATCCACAGGAACCCTTCTTCGTCAAGAACCTCGAGAACGTCCAGGGCGATGAGAGGGACGTGATCTTCATCAGCGTCGGTTACGGGCGTACCCGCGAGGGCTATCTGACAATGAACTTTGGTCCATTGAACAAAGAGGGAGGGGAGCGGCGCCTCAATGTCCTCATCACCCGCGCCCGGAGACGATGCGAGGTGTTCAGTAACCTACGCGCGGACGATATCGATCTGGCGCGGACCAATGCCCGTGGTGTCGTGGCCCTCAAGGCCTTCCTGAAGTACGCGGAGACGGGAATCCTCGACGTACCTCGGCCGCCGCAGGAGGGAGAGGCGGGGTCCCCCTTCGAGGAAGCCGTGGCCCAAGCGCTGCGCGGGCTCGGGTTCGAGGTCCACCACCAGGTTGGTTCTGCCGGTTTTCGCCTCGATCTTGCTGTGGTGGATTCAAAGCGTCCGGGTCGCTACCTCCTGGGGATAGAGTGCGACGGTGCCACTTATCACAGTGCGCGGTGGGCCCGCGACCGCGATCGACTGCGCCAGGAGGTGCTCGAGTCTCTCGGGTGGCGTATCCACAGGATCTGGAGTACAGATTGGTTCCGGGATCCTGACCGTGAGCTCCGACGGGTTGTCGAGAGCATTGAGAAGGCAAAGGTCGGACCAGGTCCAAACGAGACCTTAATTGCCGGCCGCGAGAGAGATAACAAAGACAACAATGAGATCAGGCGGGAGTTGTCGCGACATCGTCGCGACAGTGTCCGGATTTCCCCGTACCGTAAAGCCACGATCACCGTTAACCTCGCGGGCAGGGAGCTGCACGAAGTCCCGACGACATGGCTCGCCGACTGGATCGTCCAGGTCGTGACAGTGGAGAGCCCTGTACACCTACTAGAAGTCGCCTCGCGGATCGCCGGTGCTGCCGGTATCAAGCGCATCGGACGTCGAATCCGCGCGTCGATAGAAAGGGGCGTGGACCTGGCGGCCAGTAGAGGCCGCGTACGTCGCCGGGGAGATTTCCTGTGGCGCCCAGACATGGATATCGCCCCGGTGCGTGATCGGCGCCAGCTGCCGTATACTTCTCGCGAGATCAAGCGTGTACCTTTGGAAGAGCTCGCGGAAGCAGTGGTTCTCATCGTGCAGGGTAGCGTGGCCGTCACGCAGGAGGAGGCAGTCATCGAGGCATCTCGCCTACTAGGTTACGCTCGCGTGACCGACGGCATCCGGCAGCGTTTCGAACAGGCAATCCAGATGCTTCTCACCGACGAACATTTGCGGCGACACAACAGTTTCCTAATGCTGAAACATGACACTTCATGCCCATAGGCAGACATCGGCAGAATACCCGTAAGGAGTCAAAGTTGTTTCAGGTCAATCATACTGGATCAGGCAGGCCACTGATTTTCCTTCACAATGGCGGGACCTGCAGTGCAATCTGGCGTGAACAGGTGCGAACTCTATCTAAAACGTACACCTGCTATGCCCTTGACCTGCCCGGTTTTGGCCCCGCCGGAGAAACCACCTATTCCCCGTACACTTTGGAAGACCTTGCATCCGGGCTGGAGGCCTTCCGCAGGCGCATTAATGCCGAAAGGTTCTCTCTCTTGGGGAACTGCATGGGGAGCGCTATCGCTTTACGCTATACGCTGCGTTATCCTGAGCGCGTGGAGCGCCTGGTGCTGTTCAATATCCTTACGCAGGAAACGCTGCAAGCCGGTTTTCTCGGCCCGCTGGTACGTTGGACGGCTCTCCCCGGCCTTCGCCGCGGCTTGCGACGATGGCTTGGGCTGTTTCGCCTCCCCAAAACGATGAGCCGCTGGATGGTACTGCAGCAATTCCGGAAGCCCATAAAACACTGGGTGGAGGAGCTTGCCCTCCTTTACAGGCAAAAGAGCCAGTCCAAGGCGCTGCTGGATATCCTGGTGGATATGCCTTCTTACGAAGAACTGGATCATCTGACGCTGCCCCGAAATTTTCCTCCCACGTTGGTCATCTGGGGGGAACAGAACCGCGTTCTCCCACTGGAGGCCGGGCAGCGCCTTTGCGCTCGCCTGGGGATTTCTCCACGCGTTCTGCCGGGTGGGCATTTGTTGATGCTGGAAGAACCTGAAACCGTTAACCACATCCTGAGCGATTTCCTTGAAGACCTACCCCTATGAACCATCCCAGTCAGCGTTCCCTGCCGTATGAATTGCTCTTTGGCGCCGGATTTTCGGCATCACAGAAACCGGCCGTCATCTCCTTCCGTCGCGGCAAGGAACAACAACTTACTTTCGGGCAACTGGAACAGCAGGCACAGCAACTGGCGCAGGGACTGATGAAAGCCGGGTTGCGACCTCGGCATCGGGTTCTGGTGTTGACAACACCGGGGCCTGATCTGTTCGTCGTCCTTTTTGGTCTGCTATTGGGCGGTATGGTGCCGGTGCTGGTGGACCCGGGATTGGGCTTACAGCGCATGCTCGATTGCACCCGGGATGCGCAAATTCAGGGTGTCATTAGTGTGTGGCGAGCCTGGCTGTTGCGCTGGTTGCGGCCCGGGGTTTTTAAGGGGGTGCGCCTTTGGATCACCACGGACCGTCGATTGCCCGGTCTGCATTCCCTGCGAGACGTGATGCGCGGTGAGCCGGTCCAATTACCCAAAGTAACCCCGGACGATACGGCACTCATCGCGTTTACCTCTGGCAGCACCGGTCCCCCCAAAGGCGTGGAACTCACCTATCGCAATCTTCAGGGCATGTTTGAAGCCTTTAGGGTCCTTCTCGGCAAGCAGGAGCCGGATGAAGTGGACATGATTGCCCTACCAGCCCTCTCTCTTATCAGCGCCGCTCTGGGACGCACCTGCTTGGTGCCTGAAATCGACTTCGCCCATTTGTCCACCGTGGATGTGGAGCATCTTCTGGCTTATTTTCGACATTATTCCATCTGTACAGCTTTTCTCTCCCCAATCCTTTGCAGCAAGCTGGCTGAGCATGCGCGTCAGCACCCCGTTCGATTGGAAAGAACACGAGTGATCCTGACGGGTGGTGCTCCCATCCCCAATTCAGTTTCCCTCATGATGACCAAATTGTTGCCTAATGGGGAATTCTATACCCCTTATGGAGCCACAGAAGTGCTTCCCGCAACGATCATCCGCGCGAGAGAGATCATAGAAGAAACTGCAGCCCTGACCGCACAAGGGAAGGGCGTATGCGTGGGGCGGCCCCTGCTCCAGACCGAGATTTGCATCATGCGTCCGGTCGATGAGCCAGTGCCTTCTGAACAGGAAATCCAGTTCCAGCCGCCAGGCGAGATTGGGGAGATCATCATCAGCGGTATCCAGGTGAGCCCCCGCTATTTCGGCAAAGAACGCGAGACACAAATGGCGAAGATCCCCAGAACGAATGGCGGGCTCTGGCATCGGATGGGAGATTTGGGATATTTGGACGAGCAAGGCCGCCTATGGTTTTGTGGACGCAAGAAGCATCAGGTGCGGAGCTCGGTGCGAACGTATTACCCCGTTTGTGTAGAAGGCATTGTCAACACGCTCCCCTTTGTGCGATGCTCCGCTTTGGTGGGAGTGGGGCCTCATGGCGATCAGAACCCAGTGCTTCTCATCGAACCATTCGCACCTCCCTCCGCAGCGCAACGCAAAACATGGCAGCAACAAATCATTGATTTGTTACATCAACATGACATCACAATTAAACATGTAATCTTCTACCCGAAGGCATTTCCTACCGACCGTCGCCACAATTCCAAAATCGAGCGACTGGATTTGGCTCGATGGGTGGCAAAGAGGTGGTCTATTTGAACGTTATCTGCCCAACAGCGGCTTCGCCGCTCGCGAACGCCGGCGCGCAAAAATGAGTTTTGTGCTATGTTAATAGTGTAGGTTTTGCGGTCACTGCCGCTGCCGCTGAGCCACACGTTAACATCAATAATAAAGAAAATCGAATCTCGAAAACGGTTAAGGTTCAAAGAAAAGCTCAGAATAAGTGGACGAGATCAAGATAGACATTTAGAGTGAATGAATCCAGATGAGTAGATAATTCGAAGAGTACTTGAAATTGATGCATGATAGATATTCTATCGACGGTTGAACAGATGAACTGTTCAAAATATTTTTACTCAAGTTTCGGGAGTCAAAAGCAATTGATTCAAATTAAAGATTTTCAGTATTTCGTTGTTCTTTAGAACTACTGAGTCTATCTTCTTTTTTACATTTACATCTATACCCAAACCGAAGTGGTTTGGGAGATTTACAACTCACAAACCAGCGAAAGACAAGAAGTTTGGGAGGCGTCAGCCTCCCAAACCACTTCGCCATGAGTATAAATCGAAAATCTCGGATATTTGGCCAACCACACCTCTGAGCCGGCATAAACTCAAAAAACTTCTCAAAAAGGTGTTCAGTTTATCAAAAGAAGCAAAGTAACCAGAGGGGGTTTGTAGATTATTCGTATATTGCCTCGGGAGTTGTTTTGGTTCTTCTTTAGATACAATATACTGAATTTCAGTAACTTGTATCGAAAACAACTCCCACTTTTACCCCTTTTTTAACCCCCGAAACTTGAGTAATACATAAAAAAAATGTATTTGGAAGTGTGTCGTGAAAAATAATTGTTTTTTTCTTGCTTATTATTATCAAGATTAAATAAGTATACTGCTGCCATTTGAAGGCAGTTCTTCCATCACCACGTGCAGGTAGAGAGGTAGTGCGATTAGCTGTTGTTTTTGGTCAAATGTAAAACCAGGATAATGGCTTTTCGACTTGCCATGGCGACAAAAACCATTCTGGCCGATGCCACAGTGCCCAGACAATATCACCGTATCCAGTCGTCTTCTCTAAGTGTCGGTGAGATATAGCCCGTAGTGATCGGACTATTTCCCAGATTGACGGTAGTCCAGGCATAGGTAGCCAGTGCGATTTGTATAGGTGCAAGTACGGGCAGCTTGCGGATCAAGTGCAGATGGTGTCGAGGGGGCATTTTTTACGGGTAAATCCCAGCACGTTCGTCGTTGATCATCCATGATAGTAGGCATCCGGAGTGAGAGCAGGAATAGCTCTGAGAGTTTGTGGGCGAAAATGGAGCCGGTCATATAGCCTATTCATCCCATTGCAGGTACGTTCTGTTGTGCAGAAAGAGAAAAATCCAAACGGAGCCAAGTTGTTCCAATGAACAAGACTACTACTCACACGTGGTCGTTGCATGCCAATTGCTCAGGCTCATGGGTTGGAGAAACTTGCCTTTCATATGGTTTTCTGTTTTACACGGCAAGCGAAGCTAAAAAAAGACACCGAATAGTTTTGTCTCGGTGTCTTTACATGTGTCATAACACATATACTCACTGCACTTTTATTAGGGGCAGGGTTTGGGTGTGTCCGTTGTGGGTGTGGATGGTGAGCCAGTAGTTGGCAGCTGGCAGCTGGTGGAGGGACAGTCGGACTTGAGAGGGGCCAGCAGGGAATTGGCGTTGGGGTTGGGCCCAGCATATTTTTCCATTGGCGTCGTGTAGGGTGAGTTGTGCGGTAATGGGCTTTTGAGTGAAAATTTCAATCCAGAGGTTTTGTTCAAAGGGATTGGGCATGGCTTTGATTCGGAGTGTGGATGGAGGTTGTGTAGGTGTAGTGGCGGTGGGGGTCATGTTGGGTTGATACCAGAATCCTGCACCGTGTCGGTTGGTGTTGGTTAGGGATAGGCCGATGACGGGTTGTCCGAGCGTGCTATTGAGTTGAATTTGGTTGCTGGCCATGGGTGTGCCACCAGCTGCACTTACGTGTTTTTCGATGGTGAGTTGTGCATAGAGGGGTAGGGTGCAAAAGCAGGTGGCCAGGACGAGCGTAAAGGTTGTATGTAGCTTCATGTTGTGTTTTTTTTGCGAAAAAAGATTCATGGAGCGGCTGGTGCCACTCCATGAAAAAGGGTAGTTTTTATTCTTTTTCTATTAGCAATGCTTCGAGTGTTTGGAGCCGAGCTTCGAGTGCTTGGAGTCGGGCATCTCGCTGAAGCAGTAGGGCTCGGAGGATTTCGTTTTGGGGTAGCCCGACGAGTATATTGACTTGCTGGATACCATTGTTGGGGGCATCGTGTAGTGCTTGTCCGACGACCTGATCGATTTGGTGGGCTTGGAGTTGCTGGGCGGGTATGGCGATACCTGTGCCGTCATTTTTGCCGGAAGGCAGGATAAAGTCTCCAGCTTGCACGGGGCCGCGCACTTGGGCGGGCACTTGCCCTACGAAGGCGACGGGAGCCCAATTGTTGGAATCACTTTGAGTGGGAGCGTTGCCCGTGATGATGGGGCGGGTACTGACGACGACGAGCTGTAGGGCACTTTGAGTGTTGCGGCTGAGGCCTTGAGGTGTCCATGCGACGATTTCTGCGGGTTGGAGTGGACGTTCATTGGATTTTAGGGGCAGCCATTCGGCAAAGTCGGCTCCGCCAGATTTGAACGTGATGCCACCCGATCCGTCACCTTCGATAGCGCCTACAGCATCGTTGATGCCATCGAAAAAAGTAATGAAATTAGTGGCGCTTGTAGGTGTAGTGGCAGAAGTTTTGAGTGCCAGCACGTCGGGGCCATTGCCTGTGAAGCCTGCTGTGTTTTCGATAATAGCCACGTGATTGGGGAGAGTAGCTATACTGTTGATGTCTTTTTTGACGTGTAGTTGAGTCAGGGGAGTGTTGGTGCCTATCCCTACACCCCCACTAGCACGCACTAGAAACTGGTTTGTGCCCGTGGATTCGAAGTCAAAACCGTTTTTATCAGCCCAGACGAAGGTGCCGTTATGATTGGCTTTAGCTTTCCATCCGGCGGCAAAGCTGTTGGCTCCAGCTGTGGTGCTATACCGGCCGCCGGCAAAGCTGAAGCTTCCAGCTGCGACGTTATCGCGGCCGAAGACAAAGCTGTTGTTCCCAGTTGCAGTGTTATTGCGGCCGACGACAAAGCAGTCGCTCCCAGTTGCAGTGTTATCACGGCCGCCACCTACAGTTGCGCCCAGGCCATAGGCAATATTGTCGACACCTCCACTGACCGTGGAGTAAGCACTACCGGCAGTGTTATTCTCACCTCCACTCACGGTGTTAGCCGTACCAGTAACGGTATTAAATCCGCCTCCACCAATGGTAGCTCTAGCGCCGTCAGCAGTGTTATCCTTACCTCCGCCCACGGTGGAGTTATAGCCACCGGCAAAATTGTCCTCTCCTCCAGCCACAGTAGAACCAAAACCGCTGGCCGTATTTTGGTAGCCTCCACCCACAGTGGGGTTCTCTCCACTAGCAGTGTTGAATCCACCTCCACCTATAGTAGCGCGAAGGTCGCTCGCGGTATTGCTTTGACCACCACTTACGGTTGCCCAGGCTCCACTTGCGACATTATCATCCCCTCCACCCACGGTGGCTACACTGCCGTTGGCTATATTGGAATTTCCTCCGCTCACAGTGGAGATGTTGCCACTGGCTGTGTTATTGCTGCCACCGCCTATGGTAGCCCAGGGCGCGCTGCTTGGGATGTCATCATCGCTGCCGGCTACATTGTTGCTTCCCCCACCGATAGTGCCATAGTGATCCAGCACGCGGTTATTGGTATTTGTAGGATCATTGGTATTTCCGGGGCCTCCACCGGCAATAGTGCCGTAATCTGCAGTAACCTGGTTGAGGTAACCTCCCCCTACAGTTGCATAGTCGCCAGAAGCGGAATTCTGTTGGCCTCCGCCTATGGTGGAGCGGCTGCCACTGGCATTGTTGCTTTGGCCACCACTCACGGTGGCGTTGGGGCCTTCAGCGTTGTTACTGGTGCCCCCGCCTACTGTAGCCCTGTTGCCACTGGCATTGTTGCTCTCACCCCCACTTACAGAAGCTGCGTATCCGTTAGCATTGTTGGCAACCCCACCGCTTACGGTGGCGAAGGCGCTACTGGCGATATTGCTGTTGCCTCCGCTTATGGTGGCACTGCTGCCACTGGCGATGTTGTTGCTGCCTCCACCTACCGTAGCAGATGGACTATCCGAAGGCGTTCCTGTATCATCTCCGGCTTGGTTGCCGTAGCCCCCACCTACTGTGCCGTAGTCGTCGGTTACCCGGTTGTTGTCGGGTAGGGCAAGCCCGTCGTCCGGTGCACCACCTCCTGCTATGACGGCACCCACTACGCCGGCAGTGACACTGTTGTCGTTGAGACCACCGATGAGATTGGGGGTGTTTTCGGTGGGTTCAAGGCGTAAGGCACGTTGGCTATTGACGCGAAGCTCCATAGGTTGATTGTCAGCAGTACCCAGAAAATGGTTGGCAGGATTTGAGCCAGTATTGCCGCCAAGGGTCCAGTACAAGCCATCAGTGATGGTTGTGTTCAGTTGAAATTCTGTTCCGTTCAGTGTAAGGCCGTTACCAGCGGTGTATTGGGTGTCATCATCGCCATCGTCGAGCCCTGGTGGGCGGTTTTGCACGTCGTTCCAGGATACGGAGGTGAGGCCGTCGTCGGTGCCATCGGCGAATCCAGACGGCATATTGGTGAGGCTATTCCAGGGTATGGAGGGTACCGAAAGGGTGAGTGTTTGTCCATTGAGTTGCAGATCCATGTTGTCGCCGGCCTGTATGTGGACTTGATCGGTCAGTCCGTTGATTGTGGTGACAGCGGCTCCTGGTGCGAGTTTTTGTTGGGTAATGGATCCGTCGGCGACGGTGCGCGCATTGAGGCTGTAGGGCGTTGCAGTGAGTTGGAGTCGGGGTGTGAGTTCGTCACCTCCGTTGATGCTGATGCCGAGGAAGTAAGTTTGGTCGAAGGGCAGGTCAAGGGGGTTGTTGGTGCCGAGGATGGCATTGAACAGGCCATCTTGTGTGCTGAGTAATTGAGTTTCTTCCCATATCGGATTGCCACTACTAGGTTGACTGTAGAGGCGGAATGTGAGATTGTAGTTGTCATCGGCTACGGGTGTGCCATCGGTTTGTGTGAGGATGCCCTGATAGGAAATGGTTGTGGGTATTTGCCCAAGTAAAAGGGTAGCTCCAAGCATCATGTAGGTGCTCAAGATTAGGGTTGAAGCCTTCATTGTGAAAAGTTTGAGGATGGATAAGGAATAGTACTTGGCATAGCTTCACTGCCTTTGCAAGAAGCAATTTGACTTTGTACGTAGCACGTACGGTGAATGGATGAGAGCGTGCAAACTTTTAAAGTCCGCAGGTATCATGCGTAGGATGCATAGTGTTTCACATCTGCTGATTGTGGGTTAGTATTTCCACGACAAGAAGGTTCCTTACGAGCACATGTTTTTCGTGATTGGGTGACCCGAGTTATGAGATTCGGCCTCAATCTCAGGCAGAGATTGTCAAATATAAGCTATTGATAGCTAAAAGTCAAATGCAAGAGAATGAGGTTATTATTCAGAATCGATTTTTTACGTCTTGCTCGTAGACTTGTCGGATGCCATCTTCAAGGCTGATGCGATGGTGCCACCCCAGTTGGTGTAGTTTGCTTAGGTCGAGTAACTTGCGGGGGGTGCCGTCGGGTTTGCTCAGGTCATGAGTAATGAGTCCTTCGTAGCCGACGATGTGTGCAATGAGTGTAGCCAGGTCCTTGATTGCGATATCTTCGCCCGTACCGATGTTGACTGGTTCGCGCTCATTGTAGTGTTTCATGAGGAAGAGGCATGCATCGGCTAGGTCGTCTACGTGCAAGAATTCTCGGAGGGAGCTGCCCGTGCCCCAGATGACCACCTCGTGTTGGCCTGACTTTTTGGCTTGGTGAAACTTGCGCAACAGTGCAGGCAAGACGTGTGCCGTGTGCAAGTCGTAGTTGTCGCCCGGACCATAGAGGTTGGTTGGCATGACGGAGATAAAGTTACAGCCGTATTGATCGCGATAGGCTTCGCACATCTTGATACCGGCGATCTTAGCAATGGCGTAGGGCTCATTGGTGGGCTCGAGCGGGCCGGTGAGCAAATAGGTCTCTTTGAGGGGCTGTGGCGCCATCTTGGGATAGATACAGGATGAGCCGAGGAAGAGCAGCTTCTTGACGCTGTACTTCCAAGCAGCGTGGATGACGTGGGTAGCTATGGACAGATTGTCGTAGATAAATTCAGCCCTATAGGTGTTGTTGGCCAAAATGCCGCCGACTTTGGCTGCAGCCAAAAAGACGTAGTCGGGGCGGGTGCGGTGAAAAAACAGCTCGACCTCTTCTTGGCATCGCAAGTCGAGCTGGCGCGAGCTGCGCAAGATCAGATTGTGATAGCCTTCGGCCTGTAGTTTGCGCACCAGCGCCGATCCTACCATACCGCGGTGGCCAGCTACGTAAATTCTGTCCTGTGGATTCATAGATGCGATGCATTTGGGACGCCAAAATAGGGTACAAAGTTTATTTGTCTTCGGCTTCGTAGATGTCGCCTTTTCGGCGACACAAGTGCCCTCCTTGCCTTTTGGCAAATACGGCCCGTATCTCTGCCAGAATGGACAGAGCAATTTCCTCGGGTCGATCGGCGCCGATGTCGAGCCCTACAGGTGCAAAATACCGGCGGTGTAACAATCCACCTTCTTGCCACCACGCTGCAGGAAGTTGGCTACGCATGTGTTGGTGGCGTTTGTGTGGCCCCAATACGCCGATGTAAGGGGCTGGCGAGGTTGCCAGAGCGCGTAGAGCTTCTAAGTCGGTGGCAAAATCGTGGGACATAAGAACGACGGCTGTTCTGACATCAATGTGTAGTGACTGCCATACATTGGGCTGTCTGAGGTGGATCAGCCTTTTGGCTTGCGAAAAACGATCTGCTGGTACCTTTTGCAGGTTGGCCACCACGGTACACGTCCATCCAAGAGTGACTGCCAGTTCGATAAGGGGCTGCACGTCGTAGCCGCCTCCTACAATGACAAGGTGTGGTACAGGTAATAGGCGCTCCACAAACCACTTGTCGGATGCGTGTTGGAAGGTAAAACTGCACATTTTGGCAGAAGCTTGCTGGCGCATTGCGTGCAAGTACGGCGGCATTTCCTGGTCGTGAGGCCAGCCTTCTCCCTCGATCCACCACCATAGTTGCTCTACCGTTTCTGCATGTGCTGCCAGCGGATGTGCGATCCACACGCTTTGGCGGCTTTGCAAATGAATGCGCAAAGGTTCCAGGGTGGCATTCAGATCTGCTGCATGAAGCGGTACCATTAGTACATCGATTAGCCCCCTACAGCCCAGTCCTGCGCCAATGGTGTGCCCTTCGGGTTGGCGCGTATCCCATCGATAAATGCGGGCACGTGCTTCATCCATGACGCGCAAGGCTTTGCGCAAAGCGTCTCCTTCAAGGCACCCGCCACTAATACCACCAATCATGCGGCCATCTTCCAATACGAGCATACGTGCCCCTCGCCTTCGGTAAGAGGAGCCTTCGATGTGTACCACAGTAGCTAATACCGCTTTTTTACCTTTCGGCAAACTTTGTGCGGCAGCTATCATGCGTTTAATTTCGCGTGGCGAGGTAGACATAAATAAAAAACTTGAAGTACAAGAGGGATAGATGTACATGGGGCAATTTTACAATTTTACCTCCTGGTGCGAAAAGCCGTCAAGCAACCCTTGTCACATTTGTTTGTCTCTATCGTCTGTGCATGCAGAGTTGATCATCGTAAAAAAAACAATAAGCCTAATGAAAGCAAACCTACACAAGTATGTAGCAGCACTGTTGATGATTTTGTTCACCGCTTTGTACCTGACAGCCCAGCGCGATGAGACATTAGTCAGCAAGCTTGATCTTTCTCTTTCTGGGGTATGGGGGTGTTCTACTGTAGGTCTCTCCTTTACTGAGTATGAGTCGGCTGTTGTGGCTGGTGGATACGGTGGACTTGAATTTGGCAAAGACTTCTTTATCGGTTGGGGTGGATGGTCTACTACTGAGGACGTGACGTACGATCCTTTCAGCCTTCGTACCTACCGCTTTAACTATGGCGGCATACTTCTGGGCTATGGATTGAGTTCATGGAAGGTAGTGCATCCGCAGTTTTTCTTGCTTTTAGGGCGTGGCACTTTGTACGTGCCAGATGATCGCGATCGCATATTAGTCGTGCACCCCTCTGCTGGAGTAGAAGTCAATGTGCTTCGGTGGTTTCGGTGGGGCCTTCAAGTGGGCTATCGCTTTTTTCCCGACAACGACCTACCCGCACTGCAATCGATACCCTTGTCCCAGCCCTTTGCCGAAATGACTTTCCGCTTTGGGTGGTCTTGGGGGGAGTAAGCTGTGGCACTGATGTGTCTCTTCTACTCGAAATAGCGTAAACAACGTCGTCCACAGGCACCTAAGCACAGCGCTCAGGTGCCTGCGTGTTTATCTGATCAAAGTGAGGTCGCCTTTAAAGAGTTCGGTAGTGCCATCTAAGTACACGGCGATAAAGTAATAGACATATACATCAGCTGGAGCTTTTTGCCCTCGCCAATTGCCGTCCCAGCCTGAACTGTAGTCGTTTGGCAATGCCTGAGATAGGTAATACACCTGTTCGCCCCACCGGTCATAAATCTGAAAATCGAGTATGTACGCTACTTCGGCCGCTGCTTGTACATAAAACCGGTCGTTGAAGCCGTCGCCATTAGGACTGAATATGTTGGGGACGTATACGGCGCGTCGTTTGCGCACGACAACTTGTACGGAATCGGTAGTCATACATCCTCCACTATCAGCGATAGTAGCCGTATAGGTAATGGTGTTCAGTGGCATTATAGCCGTTGGATCAGGGCAGTCGGTGCAGTCCAGGTAATCGGGGGGCGACCAAGTCCACTGGACATTGGTGGCATTGGTAGTAGGTTGCAGCTTGATGCTTTCGCCCAATTGGATTTCTATAGGATCACCCAGGTCGAGATACAGTGCGGGTGGATCGGGTAGCAATACCGCCTGAGATACTGTCAGACCATTGGCATCGGTAATGGCGAGCTCGTAAGTGCCAGCATTCAACCCCGGCAAAGTATAGGGCAATGAGTGGATGGGGATGAGTGTGCCCATGAATTCGAGCGTCAGCGGATACTTGGCACCCACTACTGAATCGATGACGATCATGCCATCGAACTGGCCTACACAGGTAGGAGCTACAGCATGTAGGTAAACTTGGAATTCGAAGAATGAAAGCGCGACGACCACAGTGGAATCGCAGCCAGTCCAACTTCCCCCACTGATCACTTCGGTGCCATTGGAATGGGTCGCGTCGTATACCGTGCCGTTAATCGTGATGCTGCTGTCTACGGGGATGGTGAGGTTGAGCTGTGCTACAGCTGGCGGATGGAAGCTCAACGATACGGCTAAGATTGAGTCGCAACCTGTCCAGCTGGCGTTGGGCAGTATTTCCTGTCCGCTGGGGTTGTTTTGGTCGTATAGGGTGCCGTTGATGATGAGGGACTGTCCTGAGCAGAGGGTGGTGTCGAGTATGCCGACGGTTTGCGGGAAGAACTGTAGCTGTACGTTGACGGTGGAGTCGCAACCTGTCCAGCTGGCGTTGGGCAGTATTTCCTGTCCGCTGGGGTTGTTTTGGTCGTATAGGGTGCCGTTGATGATGAGGGACTGTCCTGAGCAGAGGGTGGTGTCGAGTATGCCGACGGTTTGCGGGAAGAACTGTAGCTGTACGTTGACGGTGGAGTCGCAACCTGTCCAGCTGGCGTTGGGCAGTATTTCCAGTCCGCTGGGGTTGTTTTGGTCGTACAGGGTGCCGTTGACGATGAGGGACTGTCCTGAGCAGAGGGTGGTGTCGAGTATGCCGACGGTTTGCGGGA